>Ga0210410_10000003_pt1 | contig 610966 bp, 542 predicted proteins | sample IncBWC4MmetaG_FD_161058 | JGI IMG/M metagenome (GOLD analysis project Ga0210410, IMG submission 161058) | Forest soil microbial communities from Barre Woods Harvard Forest LTER site, Petersham, Massachusetts, United States - Inc-BW-C-4-M | ecosystem: Environmental > Terrestrial > Soil >...
AAATCTACTCCTATAATGATCATCGTTCGGCTCCTTTCTCCCGAGCCTGTTGGTTGGCTTTAGCAACCACCAACTCTACTCGGGCGTAGGAGCCGACATTGTCATGGAATCAATTACACTCACTGACGCTGGACACTAAGTAATAGCAATGCTCTAGGCGGCATCCCGTTCCGGGAAGCAAAGCGCGGGCTGTAGCTCGACTTTGTCTACTACCGGCTTCACATTGATGTGGAGTGACGCTTGTTCTCGTGCGAGCTTCGGGCCAATCACACCGGTCAACATCTCAACGGTGGTGCTCAAGTCTTTGGCATGCATCTGCTGCAATTCAACCGCAATTGTGATGTCGAACAACCCACTTTCGCATTCTTGAAAGTGTTGTGCCCTACGCGTGAGCAAAGTGCCCCCGAGCATCCGAGCAAGGCTCACGAGCGAGCGGCTCTTGCACGCGGGGCATTCGTCACCTCGACTGCTACTGATGACCTCGCAATCTGGGCAGAAGACTGCATTCCAGAGAGGGAGAACTCGTGCGTCCAGATGGTTCCTTGTTCCGTCGAACATATGCACCAACCTCTGTCGCTGAGATGTGGTCGGCTAAGATCACTGGAGCAGAATCCTACGTCCGTGAAACGGGCAAGTCAATGAAGGCTGTGGGCTTAGCGCCGGCTCAAGGGGATAGTTGTTGAAACATCGCCATTACACTCACTGTGCGTAACCGGTGACCAGCAGCAATATGGGCACGATTGGGGCTGAACGCTAATCCCCGCCCTTCTCCATCACCTTCTGATACGTCGTTAACGCCAGCAGCGGGAAGTATTGGCGGTAGAGGTGATATTTCAGATAGAACACGCGCGGGAATCCCGTGCCGGTGAAGAAGGGCTCATCCCACGAGCCGTCTTCTTTTTGCGTGCGCAGCAGGTAGGCGATGCCGCGGGCTACGGAATCGCTGCGGGTGTCGCCGACTGCGAGGATTCCGAGAATCGCCCAAGCGGTTTGCGAAGGCGTGCTGTCGCCAACGCCGCGTAGCGTGGGATCGTCGTAGGAGCCGACGGTTTCGCCCCAGCCGCCGTCAGGATTTTGCACCATGCGCAGCCACTCTGCCGCCTGCTGGATGCACGGTTCGTGGTTGTCCATGCCAATGGCTTCGAAGCCGCGCAGCACCAGCGCGGTGCCGTAGATGTAGTTCACGCCCCAGCGGCCGAACCAGCTTCCGTCCGGCTCTTGTTCGTCGCGGATGAATTCGATCGCGCGCTTTACGGCGGGATGATTCTTGTCGTAGCCGTAGGTCGCCATCATTTCGAGGATGCGTCCGGTGATATCCACCGTGGGCGGATCGAGCATGGCGTTGTGATCGGCGAAGGGAATGTATTGGAAAACCATCTTGTCGTTGTCTTTGTCGAACGACGCAAACCCGCCGTTCTTGCACTGCATCGACAGGATCCAATCAATGGCGCGCTGCACGGATTCGCGCTGGTAGCGGCCGTTGGGATGCTCGACTCGGCTGAGCGCCAGGCAAACCATCGCGGTGTCATCCACGTCTGGGTAAAACTCGTTGTTGAATTCGAAGTACCAGCCGCCGGGCTTGCCCTTCTTGTTCTTGATCTGCCAGTCGCCGGGAGTGCGGACTTGTTTCTGTAGGATCCAGTCGGCGCACTTCACCATGCGGGGATCGTTGGCTGGGACTCCCGCTTCACCGAGGGCGAACATGGCGTACGCCGTATCCCACACCGGAGACATGCAGGGCTGCATGCGGAAGGTGTCTTCTCCGTTCACGCGCTCTTCGATGCCCAGTTTCTCAAACTCGTCCAGCGCGCGGATTAACTGCGGGTCGTCGAGAGAATATCCCTGGCAACGCAGGGCGATGATGGCGTTCATCATGGAAGGATAAATCGCGCCGAGGCCGTCGCTCATCTCAAAACGCTCGAGCATCCACTTCTCAGCCTGTTTCAGAGCGAGGAAGCGCAGGGGGCGAATGTGGACGCGCTCGAACCAATGCGTCATGCGGTCGAGACACAGAAAGAAATTCCGCCAGGACACCAGTTTCTTCGACCAATGCAGGTGCATGCGCGACTTGGTCATGCCGCCGACAAAGAGTTCTTCGACGCCCACCTCGCGTGGAATTTTCTTGAACGGCTTCTTGGCGTAGCAGATGGAAAGCGGAACCAGGATGGCCCGCGACCACGACGAAATCTCGTAAATGTTGAACCAGAACCAGTTGGGAAACAGAACGATCTCGGGAGGAATGGCGGGGACCGCGTCGTAGTCGTACTGGCCAAAGAAACACAGATAGATCTTGGTAAATGTATTGACCTCGGTGACTCCGCCGAGCTCGAGGATTCTCTTGCGGGCGCGTTGGAGCACGGGGTGATCGGCGTCGTACCCCGCGAGCTTCAGGCCGAAATATGCCTTTACCGAGGCGCTGACGTTGGAGGGGCCGGCGGCGTAGATGCTCCAGCCGCCGTCTTCGTTCTGATGCTGAATAATCCAGTTCGCGGCCTTCTGAAAGCGTTCGGGGTCGCCCGTTCCGAGCAGAGTGTGCAGCAGGATGTAATCCGATTCCAGTGTGGTGTCGGCTTCGAGTTCTCCGCACCAATAGCCATGCTCGTGCTGCGTGGAGAAAAGAAGTTTGCGGGCGGCGCTGAGCGCGGCGCCGACTCGATCAGCCAGACCCTCGATCTTGCCGAAGCGAAGCTGTGGAGCGGAACCTATATGGGAGTCAGCGGAGTTGGTATCCATTGCCATGAATGTGCGGCTCCGTTAATCCGCGGTAACGCTTGCCGGAGCGGCGGCGATGGCTTCGACAATCTCCGGCGGCAGACCGAAGCGGACGTTTTCCGGCATCACTTCGAGTTCTTGCACGTTGTCGAAACCTTTCGTGGCCAGAAACTTCATGGTTTCTTCCACCAGACACTCCGGCGCCGAGGCGCCTGCGGTCAGCGCGATCGTCTTCGCGCCGACCAACCATTCGGGCTCGATGTCTTTGAAGCTGTCGATGAGATGCGAATTCGTGCCCAGGTTTCTGGCCACTTCGACCAGACGATTCGAGTTTGAACTGTTTTCTGAACCCACCACCAGGAGCAAGTCGGCGTCGGAAGCTATTTCTTTCACGGCTACCTGGCGGTTTTCCGTGGCATAGCAAATATCCTGCGCCGCAGGGCCTTTGATGTTGGGGAACTTCTGCTTCAGGGCGGCGATGATGTCTTTGGTCTCGTCGAGACTAAGCGTGGTTTGGGTCAGATAAGCTACGCGGTTCGGGTCCGGCACGGTCAGAGTTTTCACCTGCTCAGGATTCCCCACCACTTGAGTTACCAGCGGTGCTTCGCCCAGCGTTCCAATCACCTCATCATGGTCGTGGTGACCGATGAGGATCAGCGAATAGCCTTCTTTGGCGAACTTTACGGCCTCCACATGGACCTTGGTGACCAGCGGACATGTGGCATCGATGACGCGCAGGCCGCGGCGGGCGCTGTGCTCGCGCACCTCAGGGGAGACGCCGTGTGCGCTGTAAATGACACGCTCACCGTTGGGGACTTCGTCTTCGCTATCGACGAAGATCGCGCCTTTGCCGCGCAACTCGTCCACCACGAAGCTGTTGTGGACGATTTCTTTGCGGACGTAGATCGGCGGCCCGAAGGCTTCGAGCGCGATACGGACGACATCAATCGCGCGCACCACCCCGGCGCAGAAGCCTCGCGGCTTCAGCAAAAGCAACGTCTTTCCCTGGTTATTTGGCAATCTCAAACTCCCGTTCTTGTGAACGTCTTATGATCTTCCCTGAACCGTATACGATGCAAAATCAGAGTGTGGAATCGATACGATCAGGGTACACGAACCCCATTGTGACGATGTTAATAAACTACCGGAAAGCACCCTTGTGGTCAACGTAAGCCACAGAAACGGCGGGGATTAGCAGTGGATGGGGAGAATTGGAGGTCGACTGGCGTTAGCCCACGACCGGAGCCGCCGGGACGCCATGAGCTACCCATTTGCCTTGATCATCTGTTCGGCGTGCTTGCGCGACGTGTCGGTCAGTTTGGCACCACTCAACATGCGGGCTACTTCCTCGGTGCGCTCTTCGCCCACGACTGGGCGGATGCTGGTGCGCGTGCGGCCGTTGCGTTCCTTTTTTTCGATTACGTAGTGATGGTCGGCGAAGGTTGCGATCTGCGGGAGGTGGGTGACACAGAGGACCTGATTGGCTCGCGCCAAGGATTTTAGTTTCTTTCCTACGGCTTCGGCGGCACGGCCTCCGATGCCGGTGTCGATTTCGTCGAAGACCAGGGTGCGCTGGGTGCGTCTTGTGGGCGGGTTCGCGGAGCTTGCTCTCGCGGGCGAAGGCGCCCGCGCCACACGATTTGTGCCTGACTCCACGCTTACTTTCAGGGCTAGCATCACTCGCGATAGTTCGCCACCGGAGGCGATGTGTTCCAACTGCCGCATGGGCTCGCCGGGATTTGTCGCGATCATGTAGACGACCTGATCGATTCCCGCAGGCGTCCAGTTTCCTTCCTGCTCTGAGGTCGTGATCCGAATCTGAAACGCCGACTTCATGGCCAGATCGTTGATCTCGGTTTCGACCAGGCGCTCGAGCTTCCGCGCGGCGTCTTCGCGCTTTTTTGAAAGCGCCCTGGCCGTTCGCAGATATTCTGTGGCAGCCTTCGCCAACTCGGCCCGCAGTTCGCGCAGGATTTCGTCTTTGTTTTCAATCTCGGAAAGTTTGCGCGCTACATCCGCTCCGAAGTTGATCACGTCCTCGAGCGTAGGGCCATACTTGCGCTTCAACCGGTCGAGCAAGGCTAGCCGGTCTTCCACTTCCGCGAGATGTTCGGGCGAGGCATGGATTCCGCCGGCGTAATCGCGCAGCGTGGCTCCCACATCTTCCACGCTGATGCGCGCCGTTTCGAGCGCCGCTAGCGCCTCATGAAACCTGGGCTCATAGCGCGCCAGTTCTTCCACCTGCTTTTGCGCCGCCCGCATCGAGGACGATGTGGAACCATCGCCTTCATAGAGCAGGTCGAAGGCCTGCATGGCCGCGTTGTAAATCTTCTCGGCGTTGGCCAGCACGTGCTTCTCGGTTTCGAGGCGCTCGTCTTCGCCGGATTGCAGCTTAGCTTCGTCAATCTCTCGGCGCTGAAATATCCACAGATCGACCAGCCGCAAGCGGTCCTGCTCGCCTTGTTCCAGCTCTTCGATGCGCTGGCGAATTCCCTTCCACGCTTCGTATGCCGCTGCCACGTGTTCAACCTGAGTACCGGTAAAGACGTCGAGCAATTCCAAGCGCGCCGGAGCATCGAACGATAACAGCGATTCATTCTGCGCGTGGATCGTCGCCAGATGCGGTGCCAGTTGCCGGAGCACGGCGACAGTGGCTGCCTGATTGTTTACGAACACGCGGCCTTTGCCGCCAGAGGCAATCTCGCGCCGCACAATCAGCGAGCCGTCTTCCGATTCGTCGAGCCCGTTGTGCTCCAGTATTTTCTCGATCGAGTCACCAGCGCTGGCTTCGTATTCGAATACTGCTGACAAGACCGCGCGATCCGCGCCCGTACGAATCACGTCACTGGACGCTTTTTCCCCCAACAGCAGCGCCAGGGCGTCGATCAAAATGGACTTGCCCGCGCCCGTTTCTCCCGTCAGCAGGTTCAGGCCTGAGGCGAACTCCACCGCCGCGTTGTCGATGACCGCGTAGTTCTCCAGCCGCAACTCAACCAGCACAGGCCGTTCCTCGATTTACAAACCTCGACAGACGATGGCGAAGTTTTGCGCAGCATAGCACGAAAGGGCAAGAAAGTTTACGGATGCGATACGTGCCCCGGAGCGCGCTGCTCGATCATCTATAATCGCTTCCAAGGTATCCTTACACTCACGATGCAACTACTTTCGTACTCTGCCCTCTTTGTTGGCGGCGAAATTTGGGATCTCGTTTCCACGTCGGGCCCCGTTGCCAAGTTCGTCCTGCTCACGTTGTTGGCGTTCAGCCTGATTTCCTGGGCCATCATTCTTACCAAGTGGAGCTTGCTGCGGCGGGCCCGCTTGCAGAGCGGACGATTCCTGCGTGCCTTTCGCAAGGCACAGCGACTTCAGGATATCGCCGCCGTGGCGGAGCAGTTCCGCCCCAGCCCGCTGGTGGGCGTCTTCGAAGGCGGGTTTCAGGAATACCGGCGTCAACTCTCCGGCGCCGGCGCGTCGCTTCGCAGCGTTGCGGCGGTACAACGCGGCATGCAGATTGGAGCGTCGGAAGAAATCACGCGCCTTGAGCGCAACGTTCCCTGGCTTGCCATTACCGCCGCGGTTACGCCGTTTATCGGCTTGTTTGGGACGGTTTGGGGCATCATTGATGCCTTCCACGGGCTTGGAACGGCCGGGGGCGCTACGCTGCGCGCCGTGGCTCCGGGCATTTCGGAAGCTCTCATCACTACTGCTGCTGGACTGGCGGCCGCGATTCCTGCCGTTATCGCCTACAACCTGATCGGCAATTCCATTCGCGTGTTCGCGGCACGCGGGGACGACTTTACGCTCGAAGTCCTGAACGCCATCGAGAACACGCAGCCGCAGTCTGCGGCCGAAGTGAGGCGGTGATGGCTTTCACTTCGCCGAACGGCCGCACTCAAACCGCGCTCGCCGACATCAACATCACTCCGCTGGTGGATGTCGTTCTGGTGTTGCTCATCATCTTCATGGTTACAGCGCCGATCTTGCAGTCGGGCATCGAAGTCAGCGTGCCCAAGACGCGCACCGTCAAAGAAATCACGGAAGAACGCACCGTGATCACAATTAACAAGGACCAGCGCGTCTTTCTGGGCAACGATGCCGTCAACATCAATCAGATTGCGGCCACGTTGCGGCAGAGGATTCGCGATCCGCGAAATCAGTTCATCTTCATCCGCGCCGATGAAGACGTGCCGTTCGGCGCTTTCGCCACAGTCATGGACGCGGTGAAGCAGTCGGGAATCACGAACGTCAGCATCGTCACGCAGCCCATCGAACAAAATGGCGCAAAACGCTGAGATATTTTTCGAACACGACAGTTGGCCGCGCGCGCTTGGTTGGTCGGCGGGCTTTCATCTCTTTATTACCGGGATAATCGTCCTCTACACAGTGGCATTTACTGGCTCGCGCGGCGAGGGATGGGGAGCTGGCGGCGGCGGGTCTGCGATTGGCGTCACTCTAGTCAGTTCGGTTCCCTTGCCTGCCACGACTGCGCAAACCCAAAATGTTCTAGCCAACGAATCGAAGGGCCTCACCAAGTCTCAACCGAAGATTGAAGAGAAAGAACCCGACGCCATCGAGATTCAGGGGAAGAATTCCAAGGTAAAGCCGAAGAAGATTTCCACCCCGACCAAGGAGAAGCCGAAGCCTGCGCCCGAACAAGAAACCAATCAGGTCGCATTCGGCGAAGGCGGGCCAGTCAGCGGACCTTATGGCAGCTTTGCCGCAGGCGGCGCCAAGGGCGGCTTTGGCGTCACCGGGGGCGGCGGCGACTTTGGCACGAAGTACGGCTGGTACGTCCAGATCATCCAGCGCAAAGTCTCGGAGAATTGGCTGAAGTACGAGGTCGACTCCAGCATTACCACCGCCGAGCGCGTCTACATCGCGTTCGATGTGGCCCGCGATGGTCACCCCTACAATGTGCGGGTGGAACAGTCTAGCGGCGTTCCCTCGCTGGATGTTTCCGCCACGCGCGCCCTGCAGCGGATCGACACCTTTGGCCCGCTGCCTCCGGATTACGGCGGCAGCAAGATTTCCGTGGAGTACTGGTTCGACTACAGCAAAAAATAAAGTTGTGAACCTATGGGGCGGTAAGGGCATCCATGAAACAGGAGAATAATGTTCGGGAACTTCGCAACTTGCCAATGACAACATATCGGAATACGATATTGTCGTACGCGGTATCTTTTTTTTGGAACACCCAGAACCGCCCCAAAGGGATGGACGAAAGATACAGAAACAGACCAGCCCCGCATTCAACGCCTAGCGGTTCGCGTCCGCTTAGGGCTTTGGGCTTCTTGGTAGTGGTCGGCGCAGTTCTCGCATCTACTGCAGCCTTTGCACAGGACTGGGTGCGCACCGGTTCCGGCCTCGGCGTCGACAAGGTCCGCCTCGCCGTTCCCGACTTCAAGCCTTCCACGGCCGATCCTCAGAACACTGCCCTGCTCAAGACTTTCAATGACACGTTCTGGAACGACCTGGACAATTCCGGCGTCGTCGAACTCGTTTCCAAGAGCTTCTATCCTTTGCAAGTTCCAGGCCAGCCCGCGGAAATCACGTTTGGACTATGGAATTCGCCACCACCCAACGCCGCTATGATTGCCTTCGGCAACCTGGGTGTCGCGAGCGGCAAACTTACCGTCCAGGGCTGGCTCTATGATGTAAAAAATACCGCCTCACCACAGGTTCTGGGCAAGCAGTATGGCGATGTTGCCAACGACGATGCCGCCCGCGTCATTGCACACAAGTTTGCCGACGAAATCATTTTCCGTCTGGGCGGCGGCATTCCCGGCATCGCCGAGAGCAAGATTTATTTCGTCAGTGACCGCTCCGGCCACAAAGAAATCTGGGTGATGGATTACGACGGCTCGAATCAGCGTCAACTCACGCACCAGAATTCGATTTCACTTTCGCCGCGCATCTCGCCAGACGGGTCGCGCCTCGCTTTTAGTTCAATGACCAAGAGCGGTTGGGACATCTTGATGTATTCGATCGATCTCAACCGCATGGTGAGCTTTCCCCGGCTGGGAGGCACGAATCTTTCTCCGGCATGGTCGCCCGATGGAGCGAAGCTTGCACTCTCGTCTTCGCGCGGCGGCAATTCCGAGATCTACGTCTGCGATGCCGGCGGCGGCAACCTTCATCGCATGACCACGGGCAAGGGGCCGGACGTTTCCCCTTCATGGAACCGCAAGACGGGCGCTCAGATCGCTTTCGTGAGCGGCAGCACCGGATTGCCCCAGGTCTATACCATGGAGGCCGACGGCACCAACCAGCAGCGCATGACTGACCAAGGCTATGCGGTCTCGCCCAACTGGTCGCCCAACGGGCAGTTTCTTACGTTGGCGTGGACTCGCAAGTATGGCCCGGGAGAGCCGGGCTCCTCTGACATCTACTTGATGGATATCGCCAGCAAACAATGGGTCCAGCTTACGCACGATGGCGGACGCAACGATTTCCCTTCGTGGGCGCCGGACGGTCGCCACATTGTTTTTCAGTCCGCCCGCTCGGGCAAGGAAGAAATCTGGATGATGCTGGCCGACGGCACCAAACTTCATCAGCTGACTTTTACCGGACGTAACGCGCAACCGAACTGGAGTTGGAAATAAAGCACTTCGTTTGAACTCGCAAACGATTTTGGGGTTCGCAGGAGGATCTAACGTGGAAAGGAAGAACATGAAACGTCAATCTTTGAAGGTACTCGCAACCGCAATCGCTCTGGCCGCCATTCTGATGCTGGGCGCCTGCAAGAAAAAAGCAGCTCCGCCGCCGCCACCACCGCCACCACCGCCAGCTTCGCCCACGGCTTCAATTTCCGTAAGCCCGGATACCATCCAGAAAGGGGAATCCGCTACTCTGACCTGGCAGACTTCCAACGCCACTGACGTATCCATCGATGGCATCGGCGCAGTGCAACCCAGCGGATCGCAGTCGGTCACCCCCGCCGATTCCGCCACCTATCACCTGGTTGCTAAGGGCTCTGGCGGAAACCAGGAGGCCACAGCGCGCCTGACCGTTACCCAGCCGCCGCCACCTCCTCCGCCACCAGCGGCTGCGGGGCCCACGGAAGAAGACTTATTCGGGCAGACCGTCAAGGACGTTTACTTTGACTATGACAAGTCTGACATTCGCGCCGACCAGCAGGCTGCTGTCCAAACCGACGCGCAATTCCTCAGTCAGCATTCCGGCATCAACTTCACGATTGAGGGGCATTGCGATGAGCGCGGTTCCACCGAATATAACCTGGCCCTGGGCGACCAGCGTGCCTCGACTGTGAAAAACGCTCTGGTTGCGGCGGGAGTCAGCGCCAGCCGCATCAAGACCATCAGCTACGGCAAGGAGAAACCGTTCTGCATGGAGTCGAACGAAGCCTGTTGGCAGCAGAACCGCCGCGGCCACTTCGTTTATCAGAAATAGTGCAGGACTGGCAGGGGCGGAGGAATCTCCGCCCCCTGACCTTCCTTGTTCCCACAGCGAATCTTCGCAACCCACAGCGCCGCCAACCCGTCTAAAATAGGCTTCAGGAAACCTTTACCTATGACACTACGACGCTTCTCTGCTTTTCTCGCTTTGCTCTCCACGCTTTGGCTGGCTGCTACCCCGGCATGGGCCGCCAACAAAGAAATGATTCAACTGCAAACCCAAGTCCAGCAACTGCAAGAGCAGATGACCGCCATGCAGCGCAGTTTTGACGAGCGCATGGGCGTCATGAAAAACCTGGTCGAGCAGGATACGGACGCCATCAACAAAGCCACCGCTGCGCTCACGGCCTTGCAAACCGCGCTGCAAACCAACCTCCAAAAGCAGCAGGGAGACTCGGCCACGCGCGTTGACCAGCTTTCCGGCCAGATCCAGTCGCTCAACGATACGCTCGACGAACTCAAGGCCCGGCTAACGAAGGTCAGCAAGCAGCTTGAGGACATGCAGTCGTCCCAGCAGAGTCTGGCGGCGCAACAGGCCACGCAGCAGGCACAGCAGCAGGCCGCGGCCCAGGCTCCGCCGCCCGACGTGCTCTACAACAACGCGCTGCGCGATTACAACGGCGACAAGAACGACCTCGCCACGCAGGAATTCTCCGATTACGTCAAGTTCTATCCCAATACCGATCTGGCCGGGAACTGCTATTTCTATCTGGGCGAAATTCAATTCCGCCAGGGACACTACCAGCAGGCCGCGCAGAGCTATAACCAGGTGTTGCAGAACTTTCCCACAGGAAACAAAGCTGCTTCCGCGCAGTTGAAAAAAGGCTTTGCGTTAATCGAACTGGGCAAGCAGGATGACGGGGTAGCGGAACTTCGCCACGTTATCCAGCGCTATCCCCGCTCCAACGAAGCGTTGCAGGCGCGGGAGCGGCTGAAGAAGCTCGGCGTGGCTGTGAGCGCACGGCCCGGCCAATAAATTCTTGAGGAGTTCATCGTGTCGAAGATTTCGGATAACGATCCCGACCGCGCCAAGGGTGCCACTGAAGAAGAAGAGCACCATCACGACGGCAACCTCGGTCTCTCCGAGCAACTAGGCCATCGCGACCAGGATCCGCGTATCAAGGGCGTCGACACAGACTTCCCCGAACCCGGTGGGAGCCCGGAGCATTCGGGAGAAGGCAAAAAGAAGTGATCAGTGTCCAGTGGTCAGTGGTCAGAAAACCGTAGAGGCGCTTGGTTTCACTGGCCACTGACCACTAGCCACTGACCACTGCTCTTAAATCGCCATCGCGCCGACTTCTTTTTCCACTTCAGCGGTGTCTACCATGACGATCGCGTCCCACGGACAGCCGTCGAGGAAGCACCCGTCGGGACCTTTGCTGAGGCACTTCTTGCATCCGATGCAGAGAATGGGATCGACCGCGATGCGGCCGAATGGCGTGCTGTCCTCGTCCGCCACCCAGAACATGCAGTCTTCTACCGGACAATATTCCACGCATGCCGGCGAGCCAGCGCATCCCGTACAGCATTCGGTGATAACGGCGAGTTCCTTCGGCTTCTTTTTCCGAGGCGTGGTAAGACCTTTGGATCTGGGTTCAGACTTCAACTCGTCGGGAACCATGCCGACGGCTTTGGTGGCGCCGGGTGCAGGAGGCATGGCCAGATTATAACGTGAACGACGTGGATTGCGAATCTACTTCCGCATGAAGGTGTCCGCGTCCGTCGAGTCCGGCCTGAACACTCCTTTGTCTCCGGCGTACTTGCGACAGAAGGCCTTCAGATCTTTGGACGACGCGACTAGCGTGTCGGAATCATCTGGCATCGTCGCCAGACTTACGGTCTTTGCAGCGATCGCCTTCTTCAGCCAGTCGGAATCAATCGGAATAATCGACAGCGTGGCTTTGTCGAATTTCGCGAGGAAGATATTGTGTCTCGCGATGCACATGTCGCAGACGTCGTCGGCGATCGGCGAGATGTCGAGGAAGTAATAGGCATCCAGCTTCACCAGCCGGGCCTGATAGTGGGATGGACTGAGCGAGTCGCTGCATCCCTCACCCTTGCCGGTCGATTGCAGATCGTAAACTCCGTCCTTCGCTGTGATCGTCAGCGGCACGGGGCATTTGTCGCCGATCTCACTCCAGGAACCGATCAGGCTCTGGTCAAAAACGACATCGGGATCCTTGCTCGAGAGAAAACCATCCTCATACAGTGCATTGATCGACGTCACCCAGCAGCCCGGAAGCACGAGCAGCGCGGTCAGAGCCAGAACGGTCGCCGAATGTCTTAGGATTACGCGGGGGATTGCGCGAAAACGAACGATGCCGAAGAGAGACATACGATCCTCCTCAAACGGAATCTGCGGCGCCGGAGGGGCAAGTCCGACCTGCACAAAAATGATACACTGCCTCGCCTCACGAAGAGGGTTGGCCGCTCGCTTCGCTTATAATTGAATGTTCCATGTCTTACACTCCCCTGCTAGACGCAATTCGCACGCAATCGGGGATCGAAGCGCCCCCCTTGGCGGACTACCGCGGAGCAACGACTGCGTCGCGCTTTGCCGATCCTCAACAGGAGTTCGCGGCGCTGGTCAGCAGCTGCGGGATTTACGATCTGGGCTTCCGCGCCCGGATTTCCATCACTGGCGGCGACCGGGTGCGCTGGCTGAACGGCATGGTCACAAACAATATTCGCGATCTCGCCGTCGGCCGCGGCGTGTATGCTTTCCTGCTCAACCCGCAGGGCCGCATCCTTGGCGACATGACCGTCTACAACCACGGCGAGAGCCTCATCGTGGAAACCGATCGCAGTCAGGTCGAAAAGATCGTCGCTACCTTCGACCATTACATCATCATGGACGACGTGGAAGTGACGAATGTCAGCGAGCAGCAGACGGCGCTGGGCGTGGCTGGACCAAGGTCACGCGCCATCCTGAATCTCGCGGGAATTGAAGTTCCCAATCTGTGCGCTTCGCAAATGATCACTCCGCGCTGCAATTGTGATTGCGACTGCCTGGAGTGTACGGTGATCTGCGGCGAGGACGGGCCGCAGGAATCATACGAAATCTGGCTTGCGCCCAAGGATGCCTACAAAACCTGGCAGGCGCTGATCGCTGCTGGGGCGACCCCGGTGGGCAGCGAGGCGCTGGAAATGCAGCGCATCGTGGCCGGCATTCCACTCTACGGCGCCGACATTCGCGAGCGCGACCTGCCCCAGGAGACCGAGCAGATGCGCGCGCTTAACTTCAACAAAGGCTGCTACGTGGGACAGGAGATTGTGGAGCGCATTCGTTCACGAGGCGCTGTGCATCGCAAATTTACCGGCTTCGTGGTGGAAGGCGCAGCGGCAATCGCGGCTGCGGATAAAATCGTCGCGGCAGAAAAAGAAGTGGGCGAGGTCACCAGCGTCGCGGTTCTGCATATGCCGACGGGTACGCGCACAGCGGCTTTGGGATACATTCGGCGCGAAGTGGGGGCGCCGGGGCACGAGGTGAAGATAGGCGCGGCCAATGCCACGGTGATTCAGTTGCCGATGGAAAGCGCCGTACTTCGGCAGGCACAGGATTCTGTGTTGCATCGCGCATAAAACCTTTAACCGCAAAGGTCGCCAAGGACTCGCTAAGACGCAAAAGACAAAGACAATCTTTATCGAGATTCTGGCGAAGAGAGATTCACAAGGATAGAAGCCATGGCTGAGAAGAGACAGGATTCAGGTTTCACCGTAACCGACCGCCGCTTGTTCACCGAGGACGGCGAGTTGCGCAAAGATGTTGCCGAGGAAGTAGAGGCGCCGAGGGCTCCGACGCCTCCCGCCCCGGCTCCAACCGCAGCCAGGGAAACTGCGCCGGCCGCCAACTCCGTTGCTCCGTTTCCGGCGGAGGGCGATGCAGGCCAAGGCATGCCGACGGCCCCGACCGCGGCCGAGCAACAGGCCCAGGCCGATGCCTACCGTGAATCGTCGAAAGACCTGGACTCGCGCGTGGAGCTTAGCGGACGCTCCGCCAAAGAATTTGAGATGACTTTCGAGCGCTTTCTGGCGTCGCTGTACATGACCGCGATGCTGCAGTTGGGATTGATGCACGAGCAAGGCGGCCAGCCTCGCATCGACATCATCGGAGCGCGGCAAACCATCGACACGCTTGCGCTGCTGGCGGAAAAAACAAAAGGCAACTTGACTTCGACGGAAGAAGCTTTTCTGCAAAACAGCCTCTACGAAGTGCGCATGGCGTACGTGGAGGTAACGAACGCGCTATCCCGTCCGCCGCAGCCGGGAGCGGCCACAGGAACCGGCGGACGTTAAAATCAGTGGTCAGCGGTCAATGATCAGTCTGGAGGTTTTCACTGACCACTAACCACTGACCACTGACCACTTCTTGAAAGAAAGCATGAAGATTAGCGCATGAAGGCCACGCTCACGGTGCTGGGCAGCGGCACGTCCATGGGCGTGCCTACGCTGGGCTGCGACTGCGCCGTCTGCCACTCCAGCGATCCGCACGACCGCCGCACTCGTCCCTCGGTGATGATCGAGTACGCGGGCAAAGTTGTGCTGATCGATACCACCCCTGATTTCTACACTCAGGCGATCCGCGAGCGCATCACGCGCGTGGATGCCGTTCTCTACACGCACACGCACGCAGACCACATTCTTGGCATCGACGACCTGCGCCCTCTCAGTTACCGGCACAAACCCGACAAGTTGCCGCTCTATGCGCGACCGGATGCGGCGGCCTTCCTCCGCCGCATGTTCAGCTACATCTTTGACGCGGATTACAAATACGGCGGCTTGCCGCAACTGGAGTTGCGTCCGATTGACGGGCCCGTAGAAATTTTCGGGGTGCGCTTCGAGCCGGTGCGGCTGATTCATGGCGAGACGGAAATCTACGGCTTCCGCTTTGGCAGCGCGGCTTATCTCACCGATCACAGCGAGATTCCGGAGGCGTCGTTCCATCAGTTGGAAGGGCTGGAAATTCTTTTTCTGGACGCCCTGCGGCACAAGCCGCATCCCACGCACTCAACAGTGGAGAATTCCCTGCGCATCGTGGAGCGCGTAAAGGCCAAGCGGGCGTTCTTCACACACATTTGCCACGATCTGGCGCACGAAGCGACCAACGCTACCCTGCCGCCGCATGTACGGCTGGCTTATGACGGGATGAAGCTGGAGTTTGAAATCTGAACCCAGTGGTCAGTGGCCAGTGATCAGTGGTCAGTGAAATCGACACAACACTGGCTCTTTCTGACCACTGGCCACCGACCACTGACCACTGAAATGCAGGTCTTTCACAAACTCGAAGACGTTCCCTCCGGCTTTGGCCCTTCCCTGGTCAGCGTGGGGAACTTTGACGGAGTGCACCGGGCGCACGCTCATGTGTTGGGCGAGATTGTGCGGCGGGCGAGGTCGAGCGCGGCCAAGGCCGTGGCGGTTACGTTTGAGCCGCATCCGGCGCGCATCTTGCGGCCGGACTCGGGACTGAAGTTGCTCACGCCATTGCAGGAAAAACTGCGCCTGCTCGAAGCCACCGGCATAGATGCAGTGCTGGTACTGCCCTTCGGACGCGATCTTTCACTGATGACGCCGCGCCAGTTTGCCGAACGCATCCTGAAAAAGAAACTGCATGCCCGCGACGTCCATGAAGGCTATAACTTCCGTTTCGGGCACAAAGCTGCCGGCGACGTGAATCTGCTGGTGCAGTTGGGGCAGGAGCTAGGCTTTGAAGTGAAGGCCTACTCTGAGCAGAAGCTGCGCGGAGAGCCGGTTTCCAGCAGTCACATCCGCAAATTGATCGGCGAAGGTCGCGTGAGCCGGGCCAGGCATCTGTTGTCGCGTCCGTTCTGCATTCTGGGTACGGCAGGGCGTGGGCGCGGTTATGGCGCGAAATACACCGTGCCCACCATCAATCTGGCGCGCTATGAAGAACTTGTTCCAAAAGACGGCGTCTACATCACTTGGACTCGCGTCGGAACTGAGCGCTTTGATTCCGTGACGAACGTGGGCAATCGTCCGACCTTCGGTGCTGATTCATTTGCCATCGAGACCCACCTGCTGAACTTTCACCCCATCGCGCTCACGCCGGAGAGCGAAGTCGAAATCTGTTTTCTCAACCGCCTGCGCGATGAGGTCAAATTCCCAACGGTCGAGGCATTGCGCGAGCAGATTGCGCGCGATGTCAAAAAGGCGTGGAGATACTTTCATCTGCTGCGGCTCAGGTGATGCAGCACAACCTGCCTACGACCGGCCACCCACTTATTCGCTGACCAGCGTCTCCTGGTCCGCCACACATTTCCACTTGCCATTCTGGTTGACCCAGGTATCCGTAAAGCGGCCGTGGTGAACGAACGGCTTGCCGTTGTCGGTGCCCTTGGTGCGATACGCGCTGGTCACGATCGCGGTGTTGCCGTAAATGTAGACGCTCGTGTCCGTATTCGAGATTTGCTCGGGATTAAATGAGGTGTCCTTCAGATCGGCAATATACTGCGCTTTGGTCTGGAGGTGACCATGGTGATCCACGCTGATAAAGGTTTCCTCCAGGATGGCTTCGGCTGCACCCGCATCATGATGCAGTTCTGCCTGGTTCCAGGCATTTTCCAGGGCGAGGATCATGCTCTTATCCGCCGCCGAGTTCTTCGCCTTGTCCTGTGCAATAGCCGCGATTGCAAATGCTAGGAATAGTACGAGCCGAATCTTGCGTGGCATTTCCGTGCCTCCATTGCCGTAAGAGGAGTCCGAGTTAGTGCGGCAGATAGCCTGATTCCATGGGCAGTTTGCCATCCACGCGCACCACGTTGATGGTGTTATCGACAGAGTGGAGTTCCACGAATCCGATGGCCCCGGGCGTGGATTGCACAATCTTCAGTACGTCCGCGTCGGAGTCCGCCATCAAGATGAAGTCTTTGTGGGCGGCGATCAATGCCTTTAATTCGGCGGCGCTTATCTTGGCCAGGCGCTCCAGCGTTTCGGTTTCACCGGCGGAGTCCTTGTGCAGCACTAGAATGACAGCCTTGCCGTCCGGCCACTTCTTGACCTCCGAGCGGAAAATCTTGGCGAGGTGGACGGCTGTGATGTTGCCGACGTTGTTGTCTTTGTTGACCACAACCGCCATATGGTGGGCGAAGCATGGAGTGAGGAACGTCAAGAGAAAAACGGCAAGCACGGCGAAGCGCGGAAATCTCATAAGCACATCCAATATCGAGCGTTGTGACCAAAGGGTCACTCCACAAGGCTAACCAAGAATCACTGTCCGGGAAGTAAAAACATTGTAAAGCGCGGGTGAGGTACCAAGGGAGGAAACATTCCGATTGCCCCGCGAAATTCAGCCCTGTATTGCTGAAATCGGAAATTGACAATTTCTTAGCGCACCGTACAATCCGCCCAGCATGGCGATTGGTCCCATCCAGCTCATTCGGCAAGCCTCGCCGGCGCAGCGACGGACTCTGCTGGCAGCGGCGCTCGGCTGGGCGCTGGATGCTTTCGACGCCATGCTCTACGCGCTCGTGCTCACGCTCCTGATGCGCGACCTGGGCATGAGCAAAACCACGGCCGGGCTTTTGGGTACGCTCACACTGCTGGCTTCCGGGGTGGGCGGCGTGCTGTTTGGCTTTCTCGCCGACCGCATAGGGCGCAAACAGGCGCTGATGGCGAGCATCCTGACGTATTCGGCGTGCTCGTTCGCGTCTGGTCTGGCCACCAGCATTGCGATGTTGGCAGCGGCGCGCTTCGTGCTGGGACTGGGCATGGGCGGCGAATGGAACACCGGCGCAACTCTCGTGGCTGAGAGTTGGCCAACTGAGTTCCGCGCCAAGGCAATTTCCGTGGTGCAGAGTTCGTGGGCTTTAGGCTTTGCTGCAGCCGCTCTGGTAGCGGGGCCGGTGTCGCGCTATTTCGGATGGCGGGCCGTCTTCTTCGTGGGAATTCTGCCCGCGCTGCTGACCTTGTGGATTCGCCGGAGTGTTCCCGAGTCGGACATGTGGGAGCAGCAAAGGTTTCGGGGACAACCTGAGGCCACTGCTGGCAGGCCAGGCGATGGCGGTAGAGATGTAACAGGTTACGGCTCATTGACTCGACAGACGACGAATCGAGATAAGACCTTCTCGGTGATCTTTCGGCCTCCTTATCTGCGGCATACGATTGCTTTGCTGCTGTTTAATTTCTGCGGCATGTTTGCCTGGTGGGGTCTGTTCACCTGGATGCCTCCTTATTTGTCGCTGCCGGTGTCGCAAGGTGGACGCGGGTTCGGGGTGGTGGGGACGACAACTTTGCTGGTGGTCCTGAATCTGTTTGGAATGTTTCCCGGCTACGCCAGTTTCGGGTGGGTAGCGGATCGAATCGGCAGACGCAAGGCGTTCCTGGTCTATAGCTTAGCTGCGGCACTTCTGATTCCACTTTATGCCGCGGCGCGTTCCCCTGTGGTCCTGATGGTATTGGGTACAGTGGTGGCGTTCTTCGGAACTGGAATGTTCTCCGGCTCGGGAATCATTGGCAGCGAGATCTTTCCGACCAGCGTGCGGGCGCGAGCGTTGGGATTTACCTATAACGGCGCGCGAGCGCTGAGCTCGGTGGCTCCGGTGGTAATTGGGAAAGTAAGTGAGGCGAGAGGTTTGGGCTGGGCGTTTTACTTGTGTGCGGCGGGATACCTGCTGGCCGCATTGATGACAACGCAATTGCCGGAGACGCGAGGCAAGACGCTGGAATGATGGCATTGTGTTTCCTGAACGTTTGCGTTCCTCTCAAGTATCACCGTAGGTCAGTTTTACCCGGCGCGAACTGCTCAGATAGGCGTACCAGATGGAGGAGGCGGCCAGTCTCCCCAGCACGATCCGCACCAGATCGACTTCCATTCCGGCAAGCCGCAAAGCCGAGTAGAGGAGAATCGGCAACACCGCGGCAACGATAAAGTAGGCCTTAGCCACGCTCACGCCGCGTGGATTCCCCATCCAGAGCATCACCCCTGCAGTACAACTGAAGACGGCCAGGCCCGCGTAGAGTGTCCCCACCGTTCCTATGCGCAGGAACGTCTGAATGGAAAGCCGCAACGTGGCCAGGTTCCTGAAAGCCTTGGCCGCGATCATCGCTTGACTGACAGGCGCAAAGAAAATGAGTCCAATGCAGAGAAACAACAGCCATCCACCCACACCACGCAGATCGTCACGAACACGCTGCGGGAAAGGCACGGCGCCCGGAGCAGATGCCGAGGCTAGGTTTTGGCGGTAACCACAGCGCGGACAAACCTCCACATCCCCAAGCTGTTCCTGCCCGCAGGTTTGACAGAACAACGGCATACGCGCACCCCGCCAGATCGTCACTCTACACGGCGTCAAGCCAGAGCACAACGGCCAGCAAAATTAGGGTTTCACTCCATCGGTTCGACGACAACGTCCTCTCCCGTTATGGTTGCGCTTCCCGGCCGTTGCACAATCACGATGGCAGCGAGCACGAACACGATCCCCACAGTCTGGATGGGGCGCAGCACTTCTCCCAACAGCAGAGCGGCGAGGAGAATGGAGAACACCGGCTCCAGGCAACTGGCGATGATCGCGCGGGTGGGTTCCAGATACTGCAGGCCGAGGAAGTAGAGAGAGAACGCTCCCAGTACAGAGATCATCGAGAATACGAAGAGGAACAGCCATTGCGCTGGGACGTAGTGGGCCGCGACGATTTTCCAGGGCGGGTTGATGATGAGCCAGAAGGCGGCGGCGGCGGCGAGCGTCCAGACGAGCACGCGCCAGCGGTCATAGCGGGCCAGGATGCTGTGTCCGGCGACGTTGTAGAACGCGAAGGAGAATGACGCGAGCAACGCGGCGATCATGCCGTAGGAATCGAGGCGAAGCGATGTTCCGCCGTTTGATCCTATACCGCCGATGCCGATGACCAAGGCGATTCCTGCGACCGCGAGACCCACGGCAATCACCTTTTGCAGCGAAAGCTTCTGCTGGCCCCGGACCACGACATAGAACAGAACCCACACGGGAGCGGTGTACTGGACGATGATGGCGGTTGCGACGTTCGTCCTTTGGATGGCAACGTAATAAAAGTAATTCGAGACGGCCACGCCGAGCGTTCCCAGAAGGAAGCAGTAAGCCAGATCGCGCGCGGGCAGCTTGATGCGCTGCCAGCCTTGTGAAGCAACCAGGATCAGAAGCAGCACCAGCAGAGAGAATGTGGTGCGCGTCTGCGAGAGTATTAGTGGGTCGATGGGACGCAGCGCGGTTGAACTCAATGGCAGTTTTCCCGTAAAGACAGCGCGGCCCAACGCGGCGGAGACTCCCCAAAGAAAAGCGGCGGAGGCGATGAACAAATAGCCGCGCAGAGGATGCGGGTGCAAGCTGTGCTGGTTCGGACTTGGAATGGCGGGCCTCGCGAACCTTCGATGATCAGGCAGCGGAGAGGAACTGGTCAAGGCGGTCGGGATCGAAGGCTTCGATCACTTCGCAGTTGAGGCAGCCGGACTGGGTGAAGAGGAGAATCCTGGGGCCATGAGGTCTTGCCTCAACGTTGCGATTTCGCGTCAAAAAGGAATCGCAGATGCGCCAGCGCGACTCCCAGGCACATTCCGGTCGCAATCAGCGCCAGAATCTGCACCGCTCTTACGTGATCTGAGCCGGTGGTGCGCAGGAATGCGAGAAAGCCCAGAATCGCCAAAAACAAAGGGAAGAAAATAAAGCGTTTCTGCATTAGGGTTCTCCATGGATCGCCGTCTGTCCACTTCGAGCTACGAGTCTCTGTATTCGATCTCAGTGATGATTTTCGCGGTCTTCTCAAGCATGGCAGAGACCGAACAATATTTGTCTTTCGAGAGGCGGACTGCGTCTTCCACTGCCTTGCGAGATACCTTACCACCGACGCGGTAGATGAGTTTGATTTCCGTGTAGACGGAAGGTGGATCAGCAGCGCGCTCGGCCTCGGCCCGTACTTCGAGGCTGGTGAAGGGCTCGCGCTTCTTTTGCAGGATGGAGACGACGTCGTAGCCAGTGCAGCCGCAGAGTCCGATCAGGACAAGCTCCATGGGGCTGTTGCCTGCCGTCTTGTCACCGTCGACGACAATTTTGTGGCCGCTACTGGCGATGCCATCGAAACGTTGCTTCCCAATCCAAGTCGTGCGGGCTTCGGTCATGAAACCTTCTCATTCTGAATGTCTTCTAAAAATTCAAGAGTGCAGTCTCCACGCCGGAATCAGCGAATCGTAATGGAGGATTGAGCTTAGCAGAACATGGAAGACAATATAGATCGCCCAGATTGCAGGATAGGCGACGAGCATCTTCCGCAATTTTCGTAGAACATACCACAATAGAAAAAAATCAGCGGGAATTGGGGCGGCAACGACCATCCATATTGGTGCGCCGAGACTTTGGACGCTGTATCCGAGCAGGCAGACGAAGCAGCCGATCGCTAGTGAGGCGAAGACACGGACTTTCTTGTCGGCCACATACATGCCCAATCCCCAGGACAGAGTGGTGAAGAAGATCGCGATGTCGAGCAGGATGGGCGCGGGCAACGAGTTCAAGTCTTTCATCTGCGGTTATCTGTACTCGGTTCGGGGTGAATCAGCACGCGGAACAGTTCCGGCGCAGCTTGCTTGAAACGGATTTCAAGTTCGGTCTGGATGTCATGGACGCGTGCCAGCGAGAGATCGTCGGAGAGCGTGCAGTGGCAGGAGACGTAGAGGCGTCCACGAACTTTCTTGATCTGGATGTCGTGCATGTCGACGATTTCCGGAAACTGCGTGGCGATCGACTTCAGTTGGCGCTCGAGGCCCGCGTCGCGGACTAACTCGTCTCCCGTCTCGATCGTGGCGGGCTCGCTTTCGATATGAGTAAGGATGTCGGCGATTTCTGGGACCTCGCGGCGCATGTCGGCTTCGAGTTCGGTGACTTGATCGTGCGCAGTCTTCAACGTCAATGTCTCGTCCAGTTCGACGTGCTGTTCGACGTGAAGATGGCCGTGAAGATCCTGCACGCTGATGTCGTGGACGTTGAGGTTGTGGCGGGTGGCAACGGCACGAATGCGGTCGAAGATGTTTTCCGAACGCTGGGCGCGCGGCAGCGGCTGCACCGTGACGTCGGCGTCGGGAAGAATATTGTGGACCGCGGCGGTTACCGCTTCCACCAATTGTTCGGAGCGTTGAAAGGTGACCGTGCGGGCAAAGCCAACGGCGAGATCGGCGAAGTAGCGGTTGCCGGCGCGGCGGATGCGGACGCGTCCGACTTCGAGCACGCCATCGACGTGGGAGACAGCGTCGAGGATCTGAGCTCGGACTCCAGCGGGAGCGGCGTCGAGCAGAGCATCGATGGTGCGCCGCGCCAGACGCCAGCTTACGGAGACGATTACGCCCGCGACAAACAGCGCGGCGATGGGATCGGCGAGGCGCAGCCACTCGATGTGATAGATGCGGCCGAGCAGGATCAGGGTGAGGCCGACCACGACCACTCCTGCGGACCAAACGTCGGTGGAGAAATGCAGCGCGTCGGCTTCGAGAGCCTGACTGTCGTACTTGGCGGCGATGCGGCCCAGAGCGCGCGAGCGCCAATAGTCGACCGCCATTGAGATCAGCATCACGACGAAGGCCCAGACGGAGGGCTCGACTTCGACGTGCTTATAAAACAGGCGCATGACCGCTTCGTAGATGACCCAGATGCAGGTCAGGAGCAGGAGTCCGGTTTCTACGAAGGCGGAGAAATTCTCTACTTTGCCGTGACCGTATTGGTGGTCGGCGTCGGCGGGCTTGTCGGAGACTCCAACGGACAGATAGGTGAGCAGCGCGGCGATTAGGTCGAGGGCGGAGTGCGCGGCTTCGGAGAGAATTCCCAAGCTGCCGGTGGTGACGCCGACCACGATTTTTCCGGCGGTGATGAGGAGCGCGGCGATGACCGAGTTTCCGGCGACGGCGCGCTTTTCGGCGCGCATGGCGTTGGGCGAGTAGAGGGCCGGAGTCCCGGACATAGGGGGATTATCGCTGGTAAGGCACGATTGCGCCAAGATAATCGAGGTCTGACTCTTGGCTACTGCGGGAAGCGGGGGCTATGCTACGATGCTAGGTTCGGGTTGTGCAACTTCCTGATGTACCAATCCTGGAGGAATCTTTTATGCGTAAGAGTTGGTTGGTGTGTGCGTTGATGGGTGGGTTGATAGGAAATATGGCCTGGGGACAGGCCCAGCCGGGGCCAGCTCCGGCGGCGCCCGGGCCGCAAGTTATTGGAGGCCGGATCGAGAGTTCGGCGCCGGCGCAGGCTCCCAGCGCTGAGAGTAAGCCACCCGCGCCGCCAGTGGAAGTTCCGATGAACGCGGTGGTGTTGACGATCAAGGGCGTGTGTCCAGCTACGGCTCCCGCGGCTTCGAAAACCCCGGCGGCTGCAAAGGCGGCTATTCCTGCTGCGAAGAAGCCGGCGGACTGCAAAACGGAGCTGACGCGGGCGCAGTTTGAGAAGATTGCCAGCGGGCTTTCGCCGAACATTACGCCGCAATTGAAGCGGCAACTGGAGCAGGTGCTGCCGAAGTTCATGGCGATGTCGGAGATCGCGAAGAAGCAGGGGCTGGACAAGAGTCCGCAGTATCTGGAGACGATGAAGGTGGCCAAGATGCAGATTTTGACCACACAATTGCAGCGGACGGTGACGGAAGAGGCGGACAAGATTCCGTCAACGGAGATTGAGAAGCAGTATAAGAGTCATTCGGAAACGTACCAGCAGTTCTCGGTGGACCGGCTGTTTGTCGCGCGCTACAAGCAGGTGCAGACGGAGGACAAGGACGACGAGAAAGAGCCGGAGAAGCTTACCGAAGAGCAGCAGAAGGCGAAAGAAGCCGCGGAGAAGGCCAAGCAGGAAAAAGGCGAGCAGGAGTTGACTGCACTGGCCGACAGCCTGCGGGCGCGGGCGGCGGCGGGCGAGGATTTCGTCAAGCTGCAGAAAGAAGCGTTCGAAGCGGCGGGACAAAAAGTAGAGAACCCGACGGTGAACCTGCCCAAGGTGCGGCGCACGGGACTGCCTCCGGCGCACGCGGAAGTATTTGACCTGAAGGCGGGCGAGGTCTCGAAGGTGATCAGCGACAATGGCGGGCACTACATTTACAAAGTGGTGAGCATGGAAGTTCTGCCGCTGGACCAAGTGAAGGATGAAATCCATAACAAGATGAAGGGCGATCGACAGAAAGAACTGATGGACAAGTACACGAACTCGTTCACGGCGGTGCCGAATGAGGCGTACTTTGGTCCGGCAGCCGCAGCGGGGGCGCCACCACCGCGTATGCGTGGACGGATGCCCATGCCGCCGACGCCGCAGGGTGCGCCAGCGCAGGCGACTCCAGCTCCGACTACGAATGCTCCGGCGGCTGCGGCTCCTCCGACGAAGCCGAATTAGCAGTCCCTACAGGGGCTGAAGCCCTTGTCATTATGGCTCGGGGTGGCGCGGCTGAAGCCGTGACATTCCCGAGCCGTTTCAACAGAAACTCCGGAAAGCACTTCTCGAAAATGGCCTGACTATCGCGAGAGCACGCTTGAGATAGTGTCCCGATGTAAGCTGATTTCAATGGAGAGCGCAAAACCTGTTGTCGTGGTCACCGGCATTGCGGGAAACCTGGGAGCCAGGTTGCTGCCGCTGCTGGGAGACTTCTCGGTGATTGGGGTGGATTTGAATCCACCCCAGACCGACTTGCCGCTGCAGTTCGAGCGGTTGGATCTGGGCGATGAATCGTGCACTCGCACGCTTTACGAATTGCTGCGCGACAGGCGGCCGGTTGCAGTGGTGCATCTGGCATTTGTGATCGATCCGGTGCGCACGGGCGTGCTCGATAGCGAGCGCATGTGGCAGATCAATGTGGCAGGCACGGCGCGGGTGATGGAAGCTGTGACCGAGGCAAACCGCACGGCGGATTCGCCCATCCGGCAATTTGTATTTCCCAGCAGCGTTTCTGCTTACGGGCCTAGTCTGCCGGAGCCGGCACGGGAAGAGTCAGTGCTGGCGGCGCATACTCTGCCTTACGCCATTCATAAGAAGCAGTCCGATGAAGTGGTGCAGCAGCGAGCGCCGGCGCTGCGGGGGTGCAGCGTGTATATTTTGCGTCCGCACATTTTTGCCGGGGCGAGTGTGGAGAATTATCTGCTGGGAGCGTTTCGGGGAACCGTCAATGGCAAGAGCGCGCGGGCGGAGAAGATGCGCAGCGCGGGCAAGCGGCTGCCCTGCATGATGCCGCGCGGGCAACAGTATCTCGACAACAAGATTCAGTTTGTACACGTGGACGATATGGCGCGGCTGATTGCGCACATTCTGCGGCGCGATCCGGAGGCACAACGGCTCACCGTTCTGAACGTGGCTGGTCGCGGCGAGCCGCTTACGTTTGGCCGCTGCATTGAGATGGCGCAGGCGAAACTGGTGCGGGTGCCGGGCAAGTGGGCGATGCGGCTGGTGCTGCGGTTTCTGTGGAAGAGGCGGATCTCGGTGATTCCTCCGGAGGCGCTGCCTTACATGACTGGTGAGTACATTATGAATACGGACCGTTTGCGCGGATTTTTAGGAGCAGAGTATGAGAGCGTTTTGCGGTATACGATTGCGGATGCGTTTGCGGATAGCTTCCGAGGCGCGGATAACGCAGCTGCGGCGGCGGGAAAATAACTCCGCTCACGGAATCGGCTTGGCCGGAATGTCATGTCCAGGGATGTGCAAAACGATTTGCGTTATGTGTCCCTGTGCGTCCATGTCAAAGGTATAGACATCGTCCGCGATGGTGTAGAACTGCGTCGGGCTTTCCGGCAGAAGATCCTGTTTGGGTTCGTCGTTCTCCTGCACGGTGAGACGGCCGCCCTCCCAGCGGACAGTTAGAACGACGTTTGGCGCTGCCTCGGGAGGTATCTGGTAGCGGCCAACGTAGCGCTGCTGGATGACGGCATCCACCGCAACTTGCTTGTGTTGTTTGAGCGGCGGGCGCGGCGGCAGCTTGTCGTAAGGCGTGTAACTCTCCCACTCGGGAGTGAATGTATCTTTCAGTAAGGTTTCGAGCAGCGGCACGAAGATGCCTTCTCCATTTCCGCTGTTGGTCATGATTACGATGCCGCACTTGGGGCCATCGAAGCCGACGGTATAGTTCCTCCAACCTTCGTCGTGCCCTTCCTTGAAAAATGCTTCGCCGTACGGAGTCCAGAACAATCCCCAGCCGAGGCCGTAGCTGAGATGGATCGCCTTATTGGCGTCGGTTGTTTCGTCACTCAGGGTGGGGAATTCACGCTTGGATGTGATTTCGATTTGCGAGCTGAGCATGAGCTTGCGAGTTTTATTCTGCAGGAGTTTGCCGTCCAGGACCGCCTCCATGAAGCGGGCGAAGTCAGACACGGTGGTCTGCATTGAACCGGCGGCGTCGGCGTGAGTGCGCTTCTGCGGGCCGAGAAGACGGCCGTACTCGTCGTAGCCATTGGCGTAGTCGCTCTCGAAGCGGGCCTGCCAGACCATGCTGGTGCGAGTCATGCCCAGAGGACCAAAGACGTGTTGCTGCATTAATTCTTCCAGAGGCTTTTTGGTGATCGCCTCCACCACGACTTGCAGCAGGTTGATTCCTTCGCCTGAGTATGCGAATCTTGATCCCGGTGTGAAATGGATTTTGAGCTTGCGGTCATCCTCAAAGGCACGCCAGTTGGGGAATCCACTGGTGTGGCTTAGGAGCATCCTGGCGGTGATTTGCTTGTAGCGTGGGTCCTTGGCCAGGTCTGCATAGTCGGGATACTCGCGGAGGGGCTTGGGCAAATATTGATAGACCGGCTTATCCAGATCTAATACGCCTTCATCCACGAGTTGCATCACCATGTAGGCGAAAGCCACTTTAGAAAATGACGCGGCCGACATGACGGAATCGACCGTCAATGCGAGGCCGTGTTCCTTGTCCCGGAAGCCGTAGGCCTTCAGGTACGTGACTCTGCCGTTATTGAGAATGGCGATGCCCGCGCCTGTCACTTCTGCAGCGTTCATCAGACGGGAGACGGTTTGGTCGATTTCGGCAGGGCTGATTGTGCTGCTATCTAGTCGTTTGATCGCAGGCGCACCAGGGCTGGGCGAGGGAATGCAGACTGCCAGCAACGTGGCCAGACTCAATAAGGCTCGGCTCATTCGCCTATGCTCTCATACTTCTTTCCGCGGTATAGGCCTGCTATGCCGAAGGTGTAGGGCGTCCAGGTGGCTTCGCTGAAGCCGGCATTGCGCATGCGGGCCAGCATTTCCTGCGGGTCGGGGAAGCGTTCGACCGAATTGGGGAGATAGGCGTAGGGGCCGCGGACTCCGGAGAGAATCGTGCCCACGCGCGGCACGATCTGCTTGAAATAGAAACGGTAGAGGTGGCCGATTGCGCCTTTGGGTTCGCTGAAGTCGAGGATGCCGCATTCGCCTCCGGGGCGCAGGACGCGGACGATTTCGCGCAGGCCGGCGTCGTAATCGGCGAGATTGCGGAAGCCGAAGGCTGAGGTCACGAGGCTAAAGTGCTGGTCAGGAAACGGGAGGCGGAGAGCGTCGGCTTCGATCCAGTGCGCGGCTGAAGAGTTGCCGCTTGCTGAAACTTTATCGAGAGACTTTCGCCGGGCGCGCCGGAGCATGGCGTGAGAGAAATCTGCGCCGTAGATTTGCGGGAATGTGATTTGCGGATCTGGGTTCCCTGCCTGCTTGCGCAAGGCGAAGGTCATGTCGCCGGTGCCGCAGCAGAGATCCAGAATACGAGAGTCGGGCTGGGCTAGAATCCGCGCGAAAGTGCGGGCGGTGCGGCGCCACCACAGGCGATCGATGTTGAAACTTAGAACGTGGTTGAGCAGGTCGTAGCGCGGGGCGATGGAGGTGAACATCTCGCGGACGGCGCGCGCGGCGGAGTCGGGATCGCGCGCGCCTTCGGGGGCGGCGCCGATTACGAGTTTGCGGGGGGCGGACATTTTGCAGAATTGTTGATTGATGATTGTTGATTGATGATTAAAGACCCAAGGGCATCAGCTGGTTGAATGGCTTTCAATCAACGATCAGCAATCATCAATCAAGAATTTCACTTTCCCCATCCGCCGCGGGACAGGCGGCGCAGTTCTTCGACTGCGCCGATCACGACTTTGTCGGGCACATCGGAGGCGATTTCGACCTTGCCAATTTCGCGGGGCAGCACGAAGTGCACCACGCCTCCTTGGGTTTTCTTGTCGGACTGGAGGCGGGCGAGAATTTTGTGGGCGCTCACTTTGAGTTCCGGCAGGCGGCCCATGCTTAACACGGCGTCGGCGATGCGGCCAGCGGTGACGCTGTCGGTGCGCCCCACGGTGAGGGCAATGTTGGTGGCGGCGATCATTCCCCAAGCGACGGCTTCGCCGTGAAGCAGGCTGCGGTAGCCGGTTTCGGCTTCCAGCGCGTGGCCGATGGTGTGGCCGAGGTTGAGCACGCGGCGCAGGCCGTCTTCGTGCTCGTCGGCGGAGACGACTTCGGCTTTCAGTTTCACCGACTGCCCTATCACGCCTTCAATTTCAACCGGGTCGCGCTTCAGGATCGGGGCGCGTTTCTGTTCGAAGCGTAGAAAAAGATCGACATCCCCGATGATGCCGCACTTCAGCGATTCGTACAAACCGGCGCGAAACTGGCGGTCCGGAAGCGTGCGCAGGATTTCAGGATCGATTAGCACGACGCGGGGATGATGGAACGTTCCGAGCAGGTTCTTCCCTGCCCCGAGATTTACGGCGGTCTTGCCGCCGACCGCTGCGTCCACCTGGGCCAGTACCGTGGTTGGAATCTGCACAAGCTCGATGCCGCGCATGTAGAGAGAGGCGAGCAGTCCGGTGACGTCGCCGACAACGCCTCCGCCTAGAGCGATTAGAACTGCTTTGCGGTCTGCGCCCAGGCGGGACAATTTTTCTGCCAGCTTCTCGACGGTCGCCAGTTTTTTGGCAGGCTCGCCGTCTTGCATTTGGATTATCTGCGGCTTGAAACCTGCGGATTTCAGAGAGCGAACTAATTTTGCGCCCCAGCGCCGGCGCACCGGCGCAACGGTTACGATAAAGACTTTGCTGGATTGAGGCAGCAGCTCCGCCAGCAAGGTTCCGGACCGCGCCAGCAAGCCGTTCTCGATCCGGGCCTGATAGGGCCGGGGCGGGACATGGATTGTGACCTGCGCCATGGGATTCCATAATAGCGTATTGGGGTCGAGAGTTTGATCGCACCGGTGCGGGAAGTGGTACCATTTCCGCGTTTATGAAAGGTCTTCCAGCCGAGACCGATTTCGTGGTGATTGGAGCCGGGGTTGCGGGTTTGCGGGCCGCGATTGAACTGGCGGACGCGGGACGCGTGTTGGTGCTGGCCAAGAAAGAGGCCTTCGGCACGCTGCCGGCCCAGGGCGGGGCTGCGTCTGCGCTCAGCGATGAAGAGGAAGTGATCCTGCACCTGCAGGACACTTTGATTGCCGGTGACGGGCTGTGCCTTCCGCAGGCGGTGAAAACTCTGGTGGAGGAAGGCCCTGAGCGTATCGAGGAATTGATTGCCTGGGGCACACACCTCGATCGGAATAAAACCAAACTCGTATTTGAAACCGAAGCTTCCTACAGCCACAGCCACGTTCTGCGCGCTCCAGGAGAGTCGACGGGAGGTGAAATTCTCCGCGCGCTCTATGCCAAGGTGCAGACGCTTAAGAATATTTCCGTGCGGGAGTTTGAGTTTGCTACGGAACTCCTGAGCGAAGACCAGCGGGTGACGGGCGTTTCGCTTATCAGCGAGAAGGGGCTGCCGGAAGAAGTGGCCTGCTCGGCGGTGTTGCTGACCACGGGTGGGATGGGACAGATTTATCGCAACACGACCAATCCTGAAGCGGCTACGGGAGACGGCGTTGCTATGGCTTCCCGCGCGGGTGCAGAGGTCGGCGACATGGAGTTTGTTCAGTTTTATCCGACCGCGCTTTACTTGAAGAAGGCGCCGCGTCTGCTGCTTTCGGAAGCGCTGCGTCGTGAAGGTGCATATCTGCGAAACATTGAGATGGACCGCTTCATGAGGAAATACCATCCTCTCGAGGAGATGGCGCCGGGGGACGTCGTGGCGCGGGCCATCCTGCATGAAATGGAAGTGAGCCGCGCGAAAGATCCGTTTGTGTATCTCGACATGACGCACATGAACGCGGCCAAAGTGCAGAAACGCTTTCCGCGGATCTATGCGAGCTGCATGAAGGTCAATATCGACATCACGGAAGATGTGATTCCGATTCGACCTGCGGCGCATTTCGCGATCGGCGGCGTGCGCACGGACCTGGACGGCCGGACGAGTCTGGCGGGGCTTTATGCCGCGGGCGAGGTGGCCGCGACCGGAGTGCATGGCGCGAACCGGCTGCCCAGCAATGCTCTGCTCGAAGGCCTGGTGTATGGAGCGCGTGCGGGCAAGGCCATGCGAGAGGAACTGAAGCAGGCACGCAAGGCTGCTGGCGGACAGAAGAAAGCTGCGTCACAGAACGGGCCGGTGGATGCGGGAATCGAAGAGTTGATTGGGCAGATGCAGGACATTCTGTGGAAAGATGCGGGCATGGTGCGCACGCGGATTGGAATGCAGGAAGCGATCAAGGTGCTCGAGGGGCTGGCACCGAGGGTGGCGCATCCGCGGACGCGGCGGGCTTATGAGGCGGCTAATCTGCAGCTGGCGGGATTGCTGGTGGCGCGTTCGGCACTGGCACGCGAGGAGAGCCGGGGGGCGCATTATCGGATTGACTATCCTGGGCATGATGACAAAAAGTTTTTGAAGCATTCGGTGGTTAGGGGGGAGACGGTGCGGTTTGTGTAGGGCACTTTCTCCTTTGTGTAGGGCTTTCTCCAATGAGATTCGGGCAAATCGAAGAACTGAGGGGTTTGAAGTAGTATCCGCGTATAGGGTTCGGAGGCACTCAGATGGGAAGTGTGGTCCAGAATGCAAATCGGCTGATCGCAAACACCTCGTCGGCTTCAGGTTGGCGGATGGTTCTTCTGGTCTCTTTCATGTTGATGCTTGGCCCGGCATATCTGCATTCTCAATGCCCTGATAACGGGCAAACGAAAGTCATAAAACCCGATAAAGGCACCGGGTATTACTTTTACATGTTTCTGGGCGACAGTAGTTTTCGCTATTTCCTGGATGGCAAAACCTTTTCGTTCAACGACAAAGACGATCCGGGCAAGACCATCATATTCATCGACAATATGGCTTACGAATCGATTGTGAAGGATAAGGATTGGGATGAAATCAAGAAATACATTAAGGGCCCAAAGGCCGAAGACATTCTTCGTGCTGAGGCAAAACAACACCAGGACTACCACAAGAGCGTCATCCCCTCGATGGTGATCACGGATTTCGGAATCTCTTCCGACAAGAATCCCGATGGTAGTGAAGGCCGTGCATTCTATCTTTGGAAAAAGGAGAACCCTCCTGGGAAGGAGGCCGCAACACAATATTTTTGTTCGACAGTAGTCAAGAATGGAGTCGTCGTTTTGTCTATCATGCTCATAAGGCCATCGGTTTCGGAAGATGATGTATTTCGTCAGCTCCGAGAATACACGTCCCATTTCGATTTATTGTCGAGCGAGAAATGCAAGCAAGTGCTCTCCATGCCATCCGCGCCCTAATCCGTTCCCGAACCATTTATCTGGCCGCTCATTCCTTTCTCTTTTCCGGAAACATGACCGACGTCATAATCGATACCGCCAGCACTACTGCCACAACAGCCAGCGTCACGTGCGTCGGGATCGGGAAACGATCTGCGATGACCATCTTCAGGCCCACCAGGATCAGGACCAGCGCCAGTCCATAGTGAAGGAAGCGGAAGACTTTCATCAGTCCGGAGACGGCGAAGTACATCGAGCGCAGGCCGAGGATGGCGAAGACATTCGAGGTGTAGACGATGAATGCGTTGAGCGTGACGGCGAGGACTGCGGGGATGGAATCTACGGCGAACAGCACGTCCGTGGTTTCGATTACGGCCAGAACAATCAATAGCGGCGTGGCGTAGAGTCCCGGATTGCCTTTCCATCCGCGGACAAAGAAACGGCCGCCCAGGTAGTCGTCGGTTACGGGCAGCAGGCGGCGCAGGGCTTTTACTGCGGGGTTGGTCGCGGGATTGACTTGATGTTCACCTGCGAGGCCGAGGCGGATGCCGCTGTAAATCAGCAGCGCTCCGAGAACGTAGAGGATCCAGTGGAAGCGCTGGATCAGGCCGACGCCGGCAAGAATGAACGCGCCGCGCATCAGGAGAGCGCCGAGGATTCCCCAGAACAGCACGCCGCGCTGGTGCTGCTCGGGGACGGCAAAATACCGGAAGATCAGGAGGAAGATAAATAAATTGTCGACGCTGAGGGAGAGTTCGAGCACGTAGCCGGTGACGAATTCTAGGGCGACCTGGCGGCCTTGCCAAAAGAAAACCAGGACGGCGAAAGCGGCGGCGAGGGCGATCCATAGGGCACTCCAGGCCAGGGCTTCGCGCGAGCGGACAGGGCGGCCGCTGCGGTGAAAGACGAGGAGGTCCAGCACCAGCATGCCGAGCGCGAACAGGTTGAAGAGAATCCAGAAATAGAGCAACGGGCTTCCCTGATGGAATCAATCCACAACGCACAATCACATAGTCTTCAGCTTTTGCATATCGGGATTAGAAATGAAACGCAGGAAAAGAGCAAAAGCCTTTCCCCGGAAAGGTCGCGAAGGCCGCGCGAAAGTCACAAAGAAAAACTTGATCGCTTCACTTGGGCGGGAGCGGGTCCATTTTGTCGAGGATGTTGATGGTCTCCAGCATGGTGGCCCCTACAATTCCCAGGCTCTTGGGGCTTAGCTTGTCGACGGTGTCTTGCGTGGTGTGCCAGAAGACATCGTTGTAGCCGTAGTCGAAGTCGATGAAGTCGGCGGAAGGCACCTCGCGCTTTAGGAAAGGAAGGTGATCGTCGCTGACCGTCATGGTCCGCGCGAAGAAGTGCGATTGATAGCCCAGCCGCGTGGCCGCCTCGTAGACCACCGCTTCGAGCCAGGGAGTGGAGTTCGAATCGTGCTCGATGTTAAGATCGGCGTCGCCGACCATGTCGGCTAAGAGGAAGGCCTTGATCTTCTTCAGGGTTCCGTCGGCTTCCCATTTCCCCGCGAGATGAGTAATGCCGTAAAGGCTGTCTTTGTCGAACGGCATTTCCTGTTGGAGGCCGCCAGAGCCGTCGGGTTTGATTGCTTCCTCGGCATCGTCCCAGACCAGCCAGACGCTGTAGCCAGCGCGAGGCTTGCCGCGAAGTTGGTTGGCGAACTCCAGAAGCAGCGCACTGGAAGAGCCGCCGTCGTTGGCGCCCACGAAGGAAGTGTTGCGGAGCGGGTAATTCGTGTCGTAGTGGCTGGCGATGACGATGATGCCGTCCTTGGTCCCGGGAAATTTGGCGACGATGTTGTGGACGGGCAACTTACCTTCGGGTGTGTCGGCGGTGAAGGTGTCGTTCTCGACCTGGTCGCCTTTGAGATGGGCGAGCAGGTAGTCTTCGACCTTCTTATGATTGGCGCTGCCCAGGGGGCGCGGGCCGAAGGCGACGATTTCTTTCACGTACTGGAAGGCGCGGGCCGAGTCGATTGCCGGAAGCGCGCTGGTGTCGGGCGGGAGGGAAAGCTTGGGCAAGGTGGTGTCTGGCTGAGCCACGGCGACCGGGGTTTGCGCGGTCATAGGGACTGCATCTTTATCGTGGTCGCAGGCGATGAAGGTAACTGTGAAGGAGAAGAACAGAATCAGAAGAGCCACTCTCTTTATCACTATCACTGCACGAACCTCAGTGTTGAGCCAGTAAGAAACATGTCTATTTCTGCGCGGTCTGCGCACTCGGCACGGTCAATGGCACATCGACGGTCCCCACCCGCTGGCTTCCCCGATCGATTACCCCGACCTTTAGGGTGTAGTTGCCAGGCTTCAACTCCAATTCCTGATGCATTGGAATTCCCGTCCGCAATGCTTGTTGGTAGGCCTCTGGGCGAAAAGAAGTTTCCATGGTGTTCTGGATGTAGCCCGCGTTCTTGTGGTCCTTGTCCCAGGCCACAGCCATGAAGTCGATTTTCGTCTCCTTCCGTTGTTCGGGGCCATCACTGAAGGTGACGTCGTTGGCATTGACCGCGTAGTCTACGCGCACTGTCTTATGCTCGGCATTAGGCGCAAGGACCTGTACGCGAATCAAGAGCATCGTGAAAACTGGAACCATCGGCTGCACTGCCGAGGCGAGCATCTTGGCCGACTCATCCCCAGAAAACGGCCTGTCGGATATCGCGTAGTAGCCTCGCCTGAAAGTCAGCTTCGCTGTGGGTTGCGAAATCCTAACGTCAATCTTTCGGTAGCCTCCATTCCAATCTCGATTCTCAGGTACATAGGCCAGGGTGTAATAGTTCATTCCCTGCCGCAAACTCTCGGTCATCGCAGCCTTCAGATCGTTGGTGCTGGAGAACGATTTGCCCCCAGTCTCATAGGCGAGGTCTTTCAAGGCTAACGTTGTGTCCTGCAAATTGAGGTGTTGCCGCGCCATGGATTGTCGCGCCACGTATTCAGGTATGTCATTGGGGGTTCCGATTGGCGTACCTAACGTCATTAGCCCGCGAACATCCACCGGATAAATCGCAATCTGCGCCACTGCTAACTCGGATTGGACCGCGTGCAAGGCGTTAAAATAGTCTCGCTCCTGCTGCGAACCCGACTTACTCGAGTCGGGTCCCACAGAAAACGGAATCCCTCCGGTCAACCAGATCAGGTTTTTTCGTCCTGCATACCCGGACAGCGAATGGGCCAGCGTTGACAAACTTGCCAGCGTCATCCTCACTCGTTGATCATTCTGAAATTGCGCCTCGCTATAAAGCATGTGCAGCAGCCCGCTGCTGACATTGGCCGCTGAGGTCTGACCGGCCGTTGCAGCGTACTCAGCGTCTTCCAAATCAGATTCCGTATTCATCATGGGCGATTTGTTGTTCTGAAGCGTTTTGGCTGCCGCAATCAGCTTGTCCGAGCTTTGCGTAAATCCCTGTAACATGGCGAGATTGCCGCGCATGGCGAATAAGGCCACTGGCTCTCCCGATGGTAGTTGCTCCAGGAACTTGATCATTTGCTTCCGACCGTACGCTTGATCCATTAGATCGGTATTCAGCATATCCAGGAGGATGACTGTAACTGGGCGATCGAGAGGCTGGGTGGAGAAGTTCGTGTACTGATTGGCCGGAAGTTGAATTTTTGGCTCAGGCGCAGCGTTCTTGAGAGAGCTGTGCTTATTGAAAGCGGAAATGCGCTGGGGCTTCCCGTCTTCCAGGAGGGTAAAATCGGCGGGCTTGAGTTCCTGAATGAACTCGCCTTTCTTGTCAGTGACTACCACGTCAACCAGGACTAAGCGGCTGGTCGCGCGAAAGGTTGGAACTGAGCTCTCCTGCTGACTTGCCGCGCCGGGGGATGGGAGTGTGGCCGCGGTTTCCGAAGAAACCGATCCGCACGCCACTACGAGAGCCATCCAGATCAACGCAAAACGAGAACGCATTCTGACCTTCCCTCGCTTATTGCTCCATGATAGCTCGTATCGGTAAACCCGAATTCTATGTTGCCCTTTTTTCCATGCGCGCCCGCCGCTGCTTGGGATGCACCAGCCATGCGATGGCAATGCTGACTCCGTATAGCGCGACCATTGGGGCGGCAAAGATCAACATACTCATAACGTCGGGACTCGGGGTAACGATGCCCGCAATAATGAAAATGATCAGAATGGCGTAGCGAAAGTTGTTCCACATGAAGCGGGCGCTGATGATACCCATCAGCGCCAGGAAGAAGATAAGGATGGGCATCTCGAAGATCAACCCCATGCCGAGGACAATGCTGAGAAATAGCGAGGTGTACTCGGAGATGGTGATCATGGGCGTGAATTGTCTGCCGAAATGAACCAGGAACCTGAGGGCCTGCGGATAGACGACCTTGTAGCCGAAGTATCCTCCGGTGGTGAATAGCGCGATGGTCGAGATCATGAACGGAACGACGTACCGTTTCTCGTTGCGATAGAGACCTGGCGAGATGAAAAGCCAAACCTGATAGAGCACGAAGGGCGAGGTAAGGAACAGGCCGGCCAACGCGGCAATCTTCAAGTAAAGGTTGAAGGGATCCACGGGATTCAAGTAGACCAGCTTCTCCGACAATCCGTTGGCCCTAAGTACGTCCATGATCGGACGCTGCATGACGTCGTAGATGCGTTCAACCTTCCACCAGCAGGCGAGGAAACCCACGGCCACGGCTGCAATGGAGTAAACCAGGCGGCGGCGCAGTTCCTCGAGGTGGTCGAGAAATCCCATGGTGGGCATGGAGTCGCGCTTGGGCTCGTCGCCGGAAGCTTCGGTCGCGGTATCAAACATGCGATTCCTGCGAGGTTGCGGGGTTCGACTCGGCGGCGACGGGCGCGGCGACGGGCTCGGCGACGGCTTCGGGGGACGTAGCCGGGGCGGCGGATGACTCAAGCTGGTGCGGGGGATCGCCTGCTACCGGATTCGAACTCAGGCTGGCAACAGTCCCCTCTGGTGCAGGAGTGGGTGGGAGGAACTCCGGGGAGTTCTTCTCGACTGCGTTCTTCTCGACTGCGTTTTTCTCGACCTCGTTCTTCTGGACTTCGTTTTTCTGGACCTCGAGGTGCGCGATCTCGGTTTCGATCTGCGACTTGAACTCGTTCGAGGCGCGGCGAAGTTCGGCGAGAAGGCGTCCGGCCTGGCGAGCCATCTCCGGCAACTTCTTCGGGCCAAAAAGAATGAGGGCCAGGAAGAACAGGAAGATAGTATCGGAAAAGCTCATGGTGCCATCATAATGCGGCGGGGCAAAGGCGGCAATGCGGTGGGGCAGCGGACGGTAAGTTAAGGAACCGGCTTGAGGACAACTGTGTTGCGTTCGTCACTGGCGATGATGCGGTAGAACTTCTTGAGGTCGTCGGCTTTGTTGACGGGGACGCTCAACTCTTTTATTTCAAAGGTGCGGGTATAGCCGAAAACGTTGCCGGTGACGACAGTCTTGGAATGATAGCTGGCGAAGCCGTAGTCCACATCGACAGGCGGTGGCACGTCATCCACGGCGTAGCCAGGGGGGATGGTGATTTCAAATGTATCGGTATCGCTGGCCGGCCCTTCGAATTCGACGGGGAATTTCCGGGGTTCTTTGGTCTCCAGGAATCCCATCCCCTTATTGCCGATCACACGTGGTCGCACCAGGAGCAGATTGCCGGCATTCTTGGCATAGTTCTCCGACTCGAACGAGTAGTTAAAGCCGAAGGGCTGGTCGGTTTGCTGGAGATTGACGAGGCTGGCGCCGGTGATCTGAAAGCTGGAAAGCGAACTGGCGAGAAGATCCTCAATCGGCTTGATGCGGTCCTTGTCCCTGGTTACGGTGCGCAATCGCCAGCGCTCGGCGGAGGCGCGGTCGCCAAGCCGCATTTCCTTCACCTCGCCCTTCAACGTGCCCTTGGTGTCGAGAGTCAGCTTGGCCGTGCGCCGGATACTGTTCATGGCGGATGGCTGCTGCGGCAACTCAATCAATTCCCCTCCGTCGGGCATCACCACGAGCCCGTAGTTGGCTTGCAGATAGCCGCCGATCTGGCCGAAGGGGATCATTTCGTTGGTCGGATCAAAGAATAAAAGTCGCCCCTGCCCGGCGTGTTGGATGGTCGCGATCAGCGAGGGATCGATGAGGTCCTCCGGCAACTTGATCGCAAGAACCACATGGTCAAAGGCTCCGAGATTGGCCGGTACTTCGGGGGTGACCGAGCCGCGCTCAGAGTTGATGATGACATAGTCCGAGTCGACGCCGATCTGATGCAGCATGGCGGCCATGAGCGTGGCCTTGTCCTTGCAATCGCCGTAGCGGTGCGAGAACACTTCCGGGGCGGCGTGCGGTTGCCAGCCCCCGATGCCCAGTTCGATGGCGACGTAGCGGATGTCGTGTTGCATAAACTGCGCCACAGCCCTCATCTTGGCGAGTTGGGTGGGAGAGGAGGCCGTTAGAGCGGCGACCTTTGCCTTGATCTCCGGCGAGGCGTCGAAGCGTCCGCTTGTCAGGTTCAGGTACCAGTTTCCCATCTGCCGCCAATTGCTGAAACCGTTCTGCGCAACTCCACCCGGCGGAAAGAAGGTGAGAATCATGCGTCCCGCCACGCCTTCCATGGGCGGCATCTCATCCTCTTTCCGGATCGCTTTTAGATCGCTGACCACCCATTGCCATTGGCTGTTCCCAGCCTGGGTAGGCTTAACCTCAGGGTAGTTCAACCATGAAGCCTTGAACTCCCAGCCACCCGGAAGCTGCAAGGAATAGTGCCCCTCACGCGCGGGAATCTCGCGTTGAAAACCCCAAGATTCCTGCAGGGCGAAAGGACGTTCCTCTTTTTCGTACTCGTATCCAACGATGTTGCCGGGATCGGGCGCGGGAATATTCAGCACTTTGACTTTGACGTCCTGGATCAGTTCGCTGCCCTCGATCTTGGGTGGGGACACTTCTATTATGTCTTTGTCTTTGACCTCGTAATCCTTTCCCTGCGCTGGAATGCACCAGCCGTGGAAACTAGTGATTTTGCTGGAGGAATTGAAGGGAACAGCAGCCAGGCCGTATTCGCGGCCACTGGGCCGCAGAATCTTATAGGCCTCGCGAACATGCGTCCTGATCCGGTCAACCGAATCGACCATGACGTTGGTCTCCGAATATAAGAGCACAGCGTCCGTCTTTTCATCGTGGGCTGGCAAAGGCGCGTTGGTTAGCGCGTGCATCCACTGGGGCGCGTCCCCGCCGGCGAAGGCATGGGGCGCGCAGGCCAGGATGCAGGCGACGCACAGGCTCGGGAGGATTTGTCTTCGCGGGCTAGTTGCTCGCACTGGCGGCTCCGGGAAGCAACACCACTTGTTCTTCATCTCCGGTCCTCACAAACTGAAAAAAGCTTCTCAATGCCGCGTAGTACTTGGTGTCCAGCAACAGGACGTCAACCATCATCTTTCGAGTCAGATGCAGGGAGTTCATACCCTTCTCCGCCTTCAGATCGTAAGCAATGATGTGCCCAGCTTGACTTTGAGGCTGGGGCAAATTCTGTACCTGCCAGCCTGCTGGCAGATCAATAGTCACGTCATCCACTTTTTCAAAAGGAAACTGGAAATAGATAGGATGCACGCGGTCGGTGTGCTCAAAGATGTGCTTTTCCGTGGCGCTAAAGATCGCAACCGGCAGCAAGATGCGCCGTCCAGCTCCGGATACCCACCCGGGAATTTTCAGATTGAACTCCGCCACCAGGGGCTGCGAGGAGCTCTTCCAATCCGGCTGATTGGTGAGGTCGAGCTCGATCCCTACGGGAATGTACTCTTTCACCTGGTCCTCAAGATACTTCTTGCGCTCGGCGTCGTCGCCGTGGCGTTCCTCGACCCGTCGTTCCATTGCCTCCAGGCCGGTGAAAGCAACGGTAAGTTTGCCTTCTAATTGGCCGGTATCGGAAAGTTTCAGCTTTGCGGTACGCTCAATCCGCGACTCTGAGGCTTGAGGAAGCGTGCTCTGGATCCAGGTGCCTCCCTCTTTATCGAGCCGCAGCCCGGGGACACCCGTTTCTGCCCACTCCAGAAGCCCGAATGGTGTGAATGCCGCGCCCGGGTCGAAATACACATCCTTCCCGTTGACCTTAACCAGTACCACATTGGAATCCAGCTTGGTACGATCCTTGGTTTGGGGTGAAAAAAAGTAGTTGCGGCGATCCGAAACGTACGCTCCGTAAGCTTCGAACCCGGCCGCCCTTACCAGTCCCAGGTAAAGCCACGTAAGGTTGTTCCCGTTGGCGTAACCGCGCTTCCATACCTCCTCGACATTGCCGGGCTCTTTTTCTTTTTCGCGCTTCTGCTCCTGCTCCGTCTTCTGCACTTCGTAGGAGGTATTGCGCATCTGCTGCACCCGGTCGTAGATTTTTCGCAGTTTCAGGTCCGGCGGATCATTGGGGGAGACAATCTGCGCCACCGCCTCTTCCATCGCTTTGCGCTTGCCCACAAAGCCTTCCACCCGGCTGGTTAATTCGTGCCCAACGCTTTTCCAGTATTTGTCAACGTCCGGTATGTTCGGTCGGTCGCTATAGACGAAGTCCACGCGCCCTTTGAGTTCATTCTCCGGCGGCATGAAATCTTCGGTTTGAAAAGCGGGGATATTATGTACATCCAACCGGACGATGCCGTCACCGCCGCCTTGTTGGGGCTGGCCGGTACCCGGTGGCAAGCGTTGCCAGGACCAGTGCACGGTCCAGGGGTTTTCAAAGCTGCCACGTGAGTAGGGCCTCAGGGAAAATTTCGCGGCCCTGGTGAACAGCTCCTGGCTCAGTATCCAATGCGATTCGTAGAGGGAATACTCCTGGAAATCGTAGGTGTAAGAATACTCGATGATGCCGCCGACCTGCACGTCCGGGAGAGTGAACGTCTTGGCCATATACTGCAGGCCGCGAGCCTTCACAATTGACTTCTCATAGACCTTTCCGTCGAAATCGGTAACGGAACCGTCAGGCCGGATAGCGCGCGCGCGCAAATGCACAACATCATTGTTTCCCTTGAGGAACGGAATCTCTACGTCCGCCTGCTTCCTGCCCTCTTCGGTGAGGATCTTGATGCGGACGTAGTTGTCTTCGTGAGAAGTAAGCCCGTTGTCGTCGCGGTCGACCTGGCGGTAGAGGATGATGGCAGGCGCGCCCGGAGCGAGCGGCTCGCTGGTCATCTTCAGTTCTTCCGGCGAAATGGGTTGAAAGCCCATGCCCGCCCGAACGGCGACTGGGCGATACTCGCCCGCAGCCAAAACAAGGACTACGACACAGCATGTAACGGTGACAACGCGACGAAGCGGCACGTTGGAACTCCCCGAGCGCCTGCGATTACCAGAACGGGCCCCCGCCATCCGGTGCCGCCACAATATCCCGCAATGGTCGCGGCGTCAATAGCGCTTTTCGACGGGGTGCGGCCCTCCGTGGTCGGCCTGTCCGGTCAACCCCGCGGTGCGGCTATGCACAACTCCCCTGCTGGCTTTAAGATGGTCGGCCATGCAGCTCTGGTTTGCGCGGGGAAGCCAAGTCAGCATTCGCGAACAGCTGGTCACGCAGGTGGTTTTGGGCATACTGGGGGATGACCTTGCTCCGGGGCAGCGGCTGCCGAGTACGCGGGAATTGGCGCGGCGTTTTCACCTGCATCCCAACACGGTGAGTGCGGGATACCGGCAGTTGGCGCGGGAGCGCTGGGTGGAGAACCGGCGTGGGAGCGGGGTTTTTGTGCGGGCCAGCAAGCCGGAGATGCCGCTTTCCTCCGCGCTGGCGCTGGATCAGATGATCGGCAGCCTTTTTCGGGCGGCACGCAAGCACGGCGTCTCTTTGCCGCTTCTGCGCGCGCGGCTACGGCAGTGGCTGGAACTGCAGCCGCCCGATCATTTCTTGCTGATTGAACCGGACGAAGAACTGCGGCGAATTGTGGCGGCGGAGATACAGCAGGCGGTGAGCCTGCCGGTGATGAGTTGCGGATTGGAAGATTGTCCGAAGATGCTCGAAGGCAGCATCCCGGTTGCGCTGCCGAATCGGGTGGCGACTGTGCGGCACGCGCTGCCGGAGGGTACCGAACTGCTGACTCTGGCTTTTCGCTCCGTAACATCGTCACTGGGGCAGTGGCTGCCGGCACCTTCGGGCGCGCTGGTGGGCGTCGCCTCGAGGTGGCCGGAGTTTTTGAAGCTGGCGCGCACCATGCTGAGCGCCGCGGGATTCCATCCCGACAGCCTGGTGTTGCGGGATGTTGGCAAAACGAACTGGCAGCGGGGATTGAAACAGACCGCCGCAGTGGTGTGCGATTCGGTTACCGCGAAAGAGTTGCCTGCGGGATGTCGCGCGATTCCCTTCTCTCTGATCGCGGAGTCTTCGATTGGCGAGCTGCGGCGATATGCGGAGTTCGTGAGTAAACCGCTCGAAGCTTCGCTTTAAAATCCCTCCGCTGTGACACTCCCGAAACTGTCACAAAACCAACACCGCCTCTGCACGACGAGAGCTATTGTCGGCTCATGAAAAACCTAAGAATCATTTTCCCACTGCTCATGACGCTGCTGTTCGCATCGGTCGCGCTGGCGCAGGCCGGAAAGCGGGATCTGCCCGATGCGCCTCAACCTCAAGCCTCGGCTCCAGCGCAGTCCGACAATACTCAGGATGCGAATGCGGGGGCGTCCGCAGACAACACCTTAATCAGCCAAGCTGGCCGTTATCCGCGATTACCTCGCAGGCCGGTCCGGGCGCCCCGTGGATACGGGTACCGGCCGGCAGCTCCGATGCCCGGCCTCTCGCCAGCTGGGGCTCTCATCGGTTTCGGAGTTGGCTTTGGGCTCGGGGCGAGCGCTTCCCAAGATGGCTCGGCCAACGCTCGTGTGGCTTCCGGCCTGATCGTTGGTGCGATTGGCGCCTTGATCGGAGGGGCGATCGGCGCGGTCCCGCATGTAAGGAGACGCTACCCGCCGTCCGATCCCGACGATGACGACGACAGCGATCTTCGTTCGGATGGAAGGAGCCCTCACCCCAAGCAACCGGTCTCGGCAAAGACTGCGGCTCCTGCACAGTCAACGGGGGTAGAAGCGACGGCTCAGACATCCCCTGAGGAGCCCGCGGTTCCGTAAACTTAAGTAGAGTTCCGGAGGGCGCGAACCTTATTCCGCCCGGTCGCATCTCACAATACTGACGGTTCCGGAGTGGTTACCAACGGTGACTATCCGGGCCCGGGACCGTCTAATGTGGTGATATACTGTGCGTATTCAGCACGGTAGCTGGGTGGTCGACAACCCTCAACCGAAGGAAAATTCAAGATGGCACGTAGTTCTCGCCGGTCACTCTTCCTGGTAGTTTTTTTTCTCGTAGCCTGCGGCTTTCTCGGGATTCTTTTCGCCCAGCGCACGGGACAGCAGTCATCCCTTTCCAGCGACTCCGACGTCAAAGACAGCCTGAAGCAGTTTACTGACGTCTACGCCGTCATCGAGGAGAATTATGCCGAGCCAGTCAATCCCGACAGGGCCATTTACAACGGGGCCATTCCGGGGATGCTGCACTCGCTCGATCCGCACTCGAATTTCTTCGACCCAAAGTCTTACGCCCTGATGCGCGAAGACCAGCGCGGTAAGTACTACGGCGTGGGCATGACGGTGGGAGCGCGCAACAACAAAGTTATCGTGATCTTTCCCTTCACTGGGACGCCAGCGTACAAAGCGGGCATACATCCCGGCGACGTGATCATCGCGGTCGACGGCAAGTCTACCGAGAACATGGTCACCGGCGATGTTGCCGACATGCTCAAGGGGCCGAAGGGCACGACGGTACACATCAGCATCTCGCGCGAAGGCGTAGAGAAGCCGATGGAGTTCACCCTGATCCGCGACGAAATTCCGCGCTACAGCGTGGACGTGCATTTCCTGATTCGTCCGGGCATTGGCTATTTGCACGTGACCGGATTTAACGAGACCACGGAAGAAGAAGTCTCACGAGCGCTGGATGAGTTTGGCGATCTCAAGGGTCTGATTCTTGATCTGAGGGCAAATCCCGGCGGGCTGCTCAGCGAAGGCGTCGGCGTGGCCGACAAGTTCCTGAAGAAGAATCAGCTTATTGTTTCGCATCATGGCCGCGCTTCCGCGGAAAAGCGATATGTCGCGCAGCATGGCAATGGCGGCAAGGATTATCCGCTGGTGGTGCTGGTGAATCGGCTGACCGCGTCGGCGGCAGAGATTGTCTCCGGAGCCATTCAGGACCACGATCGCGGGTTGATCGTGGGTGAAGTCACGTTTGGCAAGGGTCTGGTGCAGACGGTTTATCCGCTGTCGGAGAACACCGGGCTGGCGCTGACTACGGCGCACTACTACACGCCCAGTGGAAGGTTGATCCAGCGCGACTACAGCAACATTTCGCTTTACGATTATTACTACAATCGCGAGTCGGAAGCCGGCAGCAATGCCAATCGCGAAGTGAAGCTCACCGACAGCGGACGCACCGTCTACGGTGGCGGCGGCATCACTCCCGATGTGGTGATCCCTCCGGTGAAGAGCAATCACTTTCAGGACACGCTGCTCCAGCACTATGCGTTCTTTAATTTCGCCAAGCGCTATGTGGTGAATCATCATCCCACGAAAAGCCTGGAAGTTGACGACGCGCTCCTCCAGGATTTCCGCAAGTCGCTCGACGAAGCCAGCATTACGTACACGGCAGCGGACCTTCTCGATAACAACGAGTGGCTCAAGTCGAACATCAAGGCCGAAATCTTTGTGGATGCTTTTGGTCAAGATGAGGGCATGAAGGTACGCGCGGAAACGGACCCTGAAATCCTGAAGGGACTCGAACTTCTGCCGCAAGCCAAGGCCCTGGCCGACAATGCCAAGCGCATCGTGGCTGAGCACAACAACGCGGGCGCGTTCAACAGGTAGGGGCAAGGTTTCAAGGTCTCAGAGTTTCAAGGTTTCATTGACAATAGGTCCGGAGCGATTCCGGGCCTTTGTTGTTGGCGCGGTATCGTTGAAACTTTGAGACCTTGAAACTTTGAAACCTCGCTCCTGTCCGTTGACTTCGCCATTCGGCTATGTGAAAATCCGCGGCAGTGGGCACATTGGAGAGGGTTTGAAGCCGATCATCCTGGGACTGGCGGTGGCGTTGGCGCTGGCTGCCGGATACACGGATTGGCGTAGCCGACGAATTCCAAACTGGCTCACGGTGCCGGGATTTCTCGTCGGAGTTTTGGTAAACGTGCTGGCCTTCGGATGGCTTGGGCTGAAGGCTTCCCTGCTGGGTGGCGGCCTGGGGCTGTTGCTGTTGTTACCTTTCGTTTTTCTGCGCAGCCTCGGTGCGGGGGATTGGAAATTAGCCGGGGCCTTGGGAGCATTCGTGGGTTGGCAGGTGCTCTTGTATCTGCTGTTCTGGTCGGTCTTCGTGGCTGGAATGATGGCCCTGGTGTTGGTGATTTACAAGCGGCGGTTCATGCAGACGTTGCGCAACATGGGGAGGCTGCTGGCTTCGATGTTAACGTTTCATATGCCGGGGGCCGAGGTTTCTCTGGATAATCCACAATCGCTGAAGGTTCCTTACGGCGTAGCATTGGCTTTGACCACTTTGCTTTTCGGTATCGTGAAGGTATGGGGAGCGCGATAGCACTACCGCAACGGCGACGGAGAACGTGGCGGAGCCTGGCGCGGAACACGCGCGGCTCAGAGATCGCGGAAACAGCGATGATACTACCCCTGTTCTTCATGATTTTTATGGCCATCTTCTGGTTCGGCCAGGCCTTCCGCGCTTATGGGACCCTCGCGGCGGGCACGCGGGCAGGGGCAGAGGCTGCGGTGGCCCCGGTTTGCACGACTTGCGCTGCCGGGACGAGCGTCGCCACCAACGCTCAAACCGCGGTTCAAAATGCGCTCGCATCCGCGCACTTGGATAAGAATGATCTCGTCGCCACGACCAGCTGGACGCACCCTCTGCTGTGCACTTGCGGCACCGTGGCCTCTGTTGCCGCCTGCACGACCCCAGCTCCTTGCGACGGCAGCGTCACCAATGTTTGTGTTCAGGAAAACGTCCAGTTGTCGTACCCGAGCCAGGGTGGGATGGGTACCTGTGGCATATCGGTGAGCGCACGGTACCAATATGCGTACCATTTCCCGATTCCATTCACCAACTTGGACTTGGGGAACATGCTGATTCCGGGGCAGGCGCAGATGAGGGCAGAGACGCAATGAGAATGATGCGGGCGGTCATCAGGCCGGCCGGACTGCTGGCGGCGCTGAAGCAATGCCGCACGGACGACTGCGCCTCGCAGATCGTGGAATTTGCCCTTTCGCTTCCGGTGCTCGTCTTGTTTGTGGTGGGGATTTTTGACTTCAGTGGGGCGATTTCCCTCAAGCAGAAGCTGACCAACGCCGCGAGGGAAGGGGCCCGCGTTGCCGCCTCCGATCCGCAGAATGATCTCGCTGCCTCGGTACCAACCTCTGTTTGGGACTCCTTCTGGGTCGTGGACAATTATCTGGTTTCGGAGAACATCAACGACTGCGGGCTGGGAGCGCCGGTTACGCCGACGCTGACCGCAGGAACCCTTACCTGGGTTGCCACTGCATCTGGTTCTGGTTGTCCGGGAAGCGGAATCAATTTGACGATAAACCGGGGCTATGTCACGACGATTGGCACTGGCGCGAATCGGGTTCGTTTGATCGGAACCCGCGTCACCATCACCTACGCGTACAAGTGGCAGTTCGGAAACGTGGCCGGCTTGTTTGGCGGGACGTTTGCCGGCCCGAGCAATCTTACGACGACCGCCACGGCGTACAACGAGAATTGAGGAACTGCGAATGCTGCCACCGATCTACCAGGCCAAGGCCGAAGCCCAGCGCGCCGCCGATGCGGCAGCATTGATGAACCTCTCCTGTGCCGGCTCGCTTGATCACGACACCATAAACAAGCGCTGCAATCTGCGCGGGGTTTGATGCCCACGACAGACCAGAGTTAATCAGCGGAAGCAAATCCAGAAAAGGTCTGAGGATCAATCCGGGACATCGTTGTCCCCAGGCGCCTTCGTCTCGGGACCATTCGAGTTCGGAGTGCCGGGCTGGCCTTGGCGGTCGGGCGATGCGTTGGAGTTCGGGTTCTGACTCTGACTCTGATTCTCTGCCGGCGGCTGCGCTGGCCGGATCCCTGCGGCCGGAACCCTGGGCTGAACGTCGGCTTCCTCGTCTTCCTCGGCGACGACATGCGGTTGAGGCCTATATTGCGGCGTTGGCCCTTCCGGACGCGAGCTGAGAATTACGCGATCCAGAGCTTGCGGATCGGTGGCAGAACTCAGAATCAGGAAATTAAATCTCGAACCGTTCAGCAGGTGAGCCAAAACTTCCGGCGCGGGCGCCGGACCGAATTCGGCCACGACCTGCTCCTGTTCGGCTCCTGCTGGGATCGCGATCTCGGCCCCGGTCTTTTTATGAATCGCGAAAAGAACTTCCGATAGGCTTGCCTTGTTCGAATTGATCGACAGCAGCCCACCCTGAAACGAAACCTCAAGCGCCGGCTTCGGCGGAGCCGGAGTTGGCACCGAAAGGCGCGCGGTCGAGGCGGGATAATTCGTATTCACCAGGGCCGGTCCTGAGGCGGGACGGGATCCAGCAGCTTCCGCGTTCGCGTCTCCGACCTTCACGATCACGGTCCTTCCTGAGGGAAAAATCTTGTATGGCTGGGGACCATTCAAATCAAGCACCACCCGCGTGACCGGCGGATTCGACGAGAACAAGCCTACGCGCAGGTCTTTTACTTCTTGGCGGTTTACCGGCTGGTTGCGCAACTGAGCGCCGGGGAGAGCGTTCACGAAATCCACCACAAGGCGGTCGGGACCCGTCAACACATTGATCTGTGGAACGATGCGATCGCTGGCTTCGATCTCAATCTCGACCTGGCCGCGGCTGCGCAGCACCTGCACCCGGCGAATCGACGGCACACTTTTGGATTGGCCCGCGGCTGCCGCAGGAAAACAGATTGCCGCCCATACCAGCAACGCGGCAGCGGCTCTGAGAGAGCGGTTCATGAATACCTTATCTCTTCTATATGTGGGGTCGATCTAGCGCGATTCTAGCAGCGTTTTTGAGCCGCTCCGGTTACGGAAGGATTACAACTTTGGGTCAGGGCGTAGCCACCCGGCACTCTCGAGTAAGGGACTGAGAGCTGCGATAGGGGTGAAGCCGCGAATCAGTAAGCCGTTGGCGCGAACGGGGATGTCGGGAACGTCTCCGGTACTAGCGTGGGGGCATGAGGATTGGCATATCCCGGCCCGGTTTGTGCTGCTTGTGCTGCCGCCAGCGGTGTGGACACCGAAATGAATCTAGGGTCGCGGTAACGATCCAGTGCTTGTTCAGAAATAAAACAACTTGGGCCGAACAAAATGCCGGAGTGCAGGCAACCCTTGCCTTTTCGCTAACCTCGAGCTTGTAGTAGTTTGCGACGGGCCTGCCAAAAGATGGCCGTCAATCCAGAAGCAAACAAGAACCACGTGCCTGGTTCCGGCACGGTTTCTGTACCACCGCCACCACACGGGCCTGCCTTTTTCTTCTTGGCGCTGGCATCACCTTCAGCCTCAAACGCGATGGAGCCTTTCTTCTTCACTGGCGCGCAAACGCCCTCTGGTAGCGGTGGGAGCGACATGGGGACGAAGGCGCCTCCAACAAATGGGTCGTACAGGCTGAGCGGCCCGGCAGGCTCGAGGCCAGGCGCTTGCGGCCGGTTGAGCAACGCCGACTCGAACGCCACGGGAGGCGTTTGCATGGCGGTGCCCTCGCCGGTCCGAACTGGCTCGTCGAAGGTTTCGGGCGTGGGTTCGACCGGAGAAGCTGCTTGTTGCTGCGGAGTCTCTTCGACGCGATTGGCGCAGCGGGTGCGTGCCGTCATCCTGCCGTCAGTGATCAGCTTTTCGCCTTTGTGTAGAGTTACTCGCCGCCGGCTCCAGTAGATGCGATTGCCGATGCGGTAGGACACGTATACTGTGCGGGCCAGAGTCAGACGCACCACCTGCGCCCGTGCATAGTCAAACCCGGCATAGTGAGCCCCAACAATGGGATCGTGCTCCGCCACCCATTTCAATTCCTTCACATCCTCAACTCCGCCGGCCACCACCGAATAAGGGTAAACCGGACGCGGTGGCTGGGTGTGCCCAAGAACCTGATTGAGCTTAGCTCCGCTGCGGTTAAGCTCGGGTTCCTGGAGGGCGAGAGGCGCGGACACACGAGCGTGAAATAGAGAGGGACTGAAATACTCCAGCGCGAACATCGAGACGCCGATAGTGCAAGCTGCGATAACCGCAACCGCAAGCGCGCGGCGGACCAGCCGATTCCGGCGATGACGATGGGTTCGCCGCCGCCTCGCGACTCCGTGGACGTTCCCGCGATCGGGCTCGGGCACAGACTACTCCTGCCTGCGGTGGCCGTCCTGGGCTCCCGGACTGAAGACACTCCACCGCAGAATGCCTAGGCGCAGTTTGAGTGCCATACCGCAGTAGGCGAATCCCACAAACCAAAGGAGTTCCGCCTTCTTCTGGCAATCATCGTAGCAGAGAACGAAATGATTTGCACATAACATCCTGTGAATTTCTCGCTCTTTAGCTCAGGCCGCGAAAAAGGCTTCGAAGTTTCTCCGGTGGCGCGGTCTTTTTCTTTTGCCGCTAACCGGAGGCGCTGTGCAATGGCCGCGTTTTTGGCAGTCGTTTAGATCAGACGCATAGAGAGAGCGGGCAGAGTGATCCCATCGACCTCGACGGTCCAGTGATCACCTTTGCTGGTCGGATGTCCGGCGGTGAGTGTGCCGGAACTGACAATCTCTCCAGCGCTCAAGGGCTCGGCCGGAAACCGCCGCACGATCGCGGCGCCGAGTTCCGCCAGGCACGACGCAGGGCTCTTCAGTGAATTCCTGCCTGATCCTTCTTCCACAAATTCCCCGTTCTTCGATATTCGCACTTTGAACCGTGGCAACCCTTCCACCAGTTTGGGGATTGAGCCCGGCTGCACTTGCACTTTTTCGCCAATGACCAGGGCAGCATGAAGGCCAAAGGACGCTACAAAATCACTAGGCTGAAACTTCCAATCCGGAAAGGGACAATCAATAATCTCGAATCCCACGGCTAGCCAGTCCGTGGACGCGAGTGCAACCGCGGCATCAGCCCCTTCTGTGACCGGTTGTTTCAAACCAAAAACAATCTCGGGCTCCACCTTCAAAGAACGAGGATGTGAGATCGATAAGGTGGCGGAGTTGCTGTCGCTGTGATGCACAGTGTCGTCATACATGTGGGCCCAAACCAAGGTTTCAAGTTTGAGCACTCGCCACATGGCTTTGTTGGCATACCCGACCTTGCGGCCCACGGCTTTGTGGCCGTCAGCCTCGCGGAACCGCTTGAGAGTCAATTCGACCTCATATGCCATGTTGAGATCAAAACCGGGGCGCTCCGAGGGAGGGACGGCGACCATCTGGGCCGTCTCAAAGGCGGACAGCAGCTCCCACGCTAAAGTTTCGACCTCATTCTGTGAGATCGGGTGGTTCGACATGTGGAATCCAGTCGTTTCAGCATCTTACACCAGCAGTTTTCCCGCATGGGGGCACGGAAGTGACCTCTCCGCAGCCGAATGCGGACCAAGTCCTGATTCAAAAGCAATTAATAAACGGCGGGTTAGAGAATCTGGGGTATGATCGGGACATGCCTTATATTCTGGAACACCTTACCAGCCTTCGTCAGGAAATCACGGATTTACGGAACTTGAACGCCCGGTCGGCAGCCAAGACCACGGACAGCCAGATTGACCAATCGGCGGTGGAAATGCGGGCCAACCGGTTACTTGAGATCAAAAAGGAATTGTCGCAGATGCTGAATCGTCCTGAAGATCCACGAGTTTGGTGGGAAAAGGGCGGACGGCGGAATCGGGTCGCTTAGCGGCGCTACGCAGGGCAATTTTCTTGGTGCCTTCATCGGACTTTGGTCCAGTGGGGGCTTTTGTTTTTTGGGGAAGAAATCAGCAGTGGTGAGGCCGACAACACCAAGGTCCTCACTTCGTTCGGGAAGACACCTGCCTGAAACGGGGCGAGTTAAGACGTAAGCGATTGAGCAGCGGCCGCCAGGGCTTCAGCGAGGCCAGCGGCTTGAGGGGCGCCGCCCTGGGCGAAGTCTTTGCTGCCGCCACCGCGTCCGCCTAGCTTGGCCAAGGCTTCTTTCAACAGTGCGCCCATATCGTGGGGCAGTCCGGGTGACTGGGCGAAGACCAGCGCAGGTTGCGGCGACTCCGTGGCGAGCAGGCCGATGGCGGGAGATTGGCGTGTTATTTTTTGCGCCAGCAGTTTGAGGAAGTTTAAGTCGCGGTCGGAGAAGGTTCGGACGATTAGCTTCCGACCTTTGGTTTCGGGGGTTTCGGCTAGAAAAGTTGTGGCTTGCGCTGCGGCGAGTTCTTCCTGCGATTGCTCGCGTTGCTTGCGCAGTGATCTGATTTCGTCGGCAGCCTTGCGGGCTTGCTGGGGGACGTCGTAGATATGAGCAGAAAACAGCGCGGCAGTTTCTGTGAGCGTGGAAAAATCACGGCGCGCGGTGGAGACGGCGCGCTGGCCGGCGACGAATTCGACACGGTATCCCTGACGTACTTTTTCTGACCTGCGCAGGAGGATGCTGCCGATCTGTCCTGTATTGGACACGTGCGTCCCTCCGCAAGCGGTCAGGTCGAAGTCGCGAATGTCGATAAGGCGGAGCAGATCTCGCTCAGTGGGCGGAAGTTTCCGCAGGCCGAGCTTCTCTGCTTCGTCGCGCGTGACGAAGCGCATGTCGACGCCGCGATTTTCCTGCACGACCTCGTTCGCGAGACGCTCGGTGGATTCAATTTGATCTTTGCTCAGCGCGGGCGCGTCGAGATCAATTGAGCAGTAGTCGTCGGCCATGTGGAAAGAGACGGTGGGCATGTTGAACAGGCGGACGAAGGCTGCCGACAGCACATGCTGCGCCGAGTGCTGCTGCATGTGGTCGCGGCGGCGGGCGGGGTCGATTTCGCCGCGGACTTTGGCGCCGGGTTGCACGTTCTTGAGCGGAGCGTCCAGGTAGTGGACGACGCGGCCGTCTTCGGCATCGACTACCTCCGTCACATGATGTTTTTCGTCCGCAACGACAAGCCAGCCAGTGTCGTGAATCTGGCCGCCGCTGGTGGGGTAGAAAGCCGTGCGGTCCAGAATCAGTGCCGGGCGCGGGGTTTCGACGACGGAGCGGATTTCCGCGTCGAAGTTGTAGAGGAAAGAGTCGTGGTAGTAGAGGCGTTCGGTCATGCTTCCTTCAGCATAGGCATGGAACAAAAGGTTATCAAGTCGTTGCGGTCGGTGATTCCTTCGTCTTTATGACCGAGGGTTCGATGTTATCTTTAAGTCGTTAGTCGTTGCGCTGGCAAGCATCTCCAGATATGGACGTTCTCCAAAAACTTTTTGAGCAGCGATTCAAGACTCTCGCTACGCGCGTGCAGCCGCTGCAAGGGCAGCTCGGCGGTTCGGGGCGCAACATCATCCGGCTCTCCAATGACAAGCTGAGCGCAATTGGAATTCTCTACAACGTGCGCGAAGAGAACGTGGCCTTCCTGGAGTTTTCCCGGCATTTCCGGCGGCACGGCCTGCCGGTGCCAGAAATCTATGCGGAAGACTTGAGCCAGGGAGCTTATCTCGAGGAAGACTTCGGGGACACGACGCTGTTTCAGTTTCTCTCGAAGCACCGGGCAGACGAGAACATCGCTCCGCAGGCCGTGGAAGCGTATCGCAAAGTTGTGGCCGTGCTGCCGCGGTTTCAGATCGATGCCGGACGCGATTTGAATTACAAAGTGTGCTATCCGCGGAGCAGCTTCGATCGCCAGTCCATCAACTGGGATTTGAATTATTTCAAATATTACTTTCTGCGGCTGGCGGGGATTCCATTCAACGAGCAGGCGCTGGAAGACGATTTCGACCGCCTCACGAATTTCCTGCTGAGTGCCGACTGCGACTATTTTCTCTACCGCGATTTCCAGTCGCGCAACGTCATGCTAAAAGGCGGGGAGCCGTTCTTCCTGGACTATCAAGGCGGACGCAAAGGCGCGTTGCAGTATGACATCGCTTCCCTGCTCTACGATGCCAAGGCCGACCTGCCGCCGGAGTTGCGCCAGCAGTTGCTCGATCTCTACATCGAGAAGCTTGGCGCATTCATTGGAGTTGAGCGCGAAGCGTTCCTGCATTATTACTACAGCTACGTTTACGTGCGCATCCTGCAGGCGTTGGGGGCTTATGGCTTTCGGGGCTTTTACGAGCGCAAGGCCCATTTTTTGCAGAGCGTGCCCTATGCACTGAAGAACCTGCGCTGGCTGTTGCACAACGCGAAGCTGCCGATCGCGCTGCCCACGCTGATGGAGGCATTCAACAGCATGCTCGCGTCGGAGAAGCTGCAAGGCCTGGCCTCAGACGCGGAGAATCTTACGGTGCGGATTATGAGCTTCTCGTTCCATCGCGGGATGCCGAAAGATGAGAGTGGACACGGCGGCGGATTCGTGTTCGATGGTCGAAGCCTGCCAAATCCGGGACGAGAGGATCGCTTCAAGGTTCTCACGGGAAAAGATGCGCCGGTGATCGACTATCTGAATCAACAGGAGAGCGTGCATCAGTTTCTGGCCAGCGTGATGTTGCTCATCGACGCCAGCGTGAGCGAATATCAGCGGCGCGGCTTCAAGAGCTTGATGGTGTCGTTCGGCTGCACCGGCGGGCAGCATCGCTCGGTCTATCTGGCGGAGCAGTTGGCTAAACGATTGCGCGGGCGGAACGGAGTTGACGTGGTGCTGCGGCATCGCGAGTTGGAGAGTCCAGCGTGAAGGCGATGATTCTGGCCGCTGGCCTGGGCACGCGATTGCGGCCGCTCACGGATGATCGTCCCAAGGCGCTGGTGGAAGTTGGCGTACGAACGCTGTTGGAAATTACGCTTTCCCGCTTGCGTGCCTTTGGAGTCCGCGAGGTGATTGTGAATGTGCATCACTTCGCCGACATGATTGTGGACTATTTGAAAGCAAACGATTCCTTCGGCATGCGGGTTGAGATTTCTCGCGAGGAGGTCTTGCTTGATACCGGCGGGGGTTTGAAGAAAGCGGCCTCGTTTTTTCTTGAAGATTCCACCCGGTTGGACGAGCCCTTCATTCTGCACAACGTCGACGTGATCAGCACGATTGACCTGGGACGGATGGTGCAGTTTCATCGTGAGCGAAAGGCCCTGGCGACGCTGGCGGTGCAAGAACGCGACACTTCGCGATACTTGCTGTTCGATGAACATTTTCAGCTCTGCGGGAGGCTGCCCGGGCACGACCAGCAAGCGGATTTTATTCCGGCCTCCCAGCAGATGCTCACGCAGGCGCTGGCTTTTTCCGGCATCCACGTTATTTCGCCTCGTTTTTTGTCGATGACGACGGAGGAGGGCGCTTTCTCGATTATTACTTCTTATTTGAGACTCGCGGCGCAGGGAGAAAATATTCTCGCGTTTCGGGCGGATGAGTATTATTGGCGCGATCTGGGGCGGCCGGAGAATTTGGAGCAGGCTGAGAAGGATTTTAAGAACAAGATGTTTTCTTAGATCATCGGCGCGCTGGGCAAGTGCTATGGCGATGTTGCAACAACTACTCATGGATGGGCGATGGAATGGGCGCGGTCAAACTGCACGCAGAGTACGAAGAATACGATCATCAAGACCCAAGTGGCTAAGTTTAACCATGGAAGGTAGCTCTCGGGGAAGAACTGCCGATGCAGTCGCCAAACTTTGATCTCGTTAATCGGCGAGCGAACTGACCTCGGTGAAAACGCCCAAATCGAGGCGACGTATTGTTCGCTGTATGGGAGGTGCTGGTTGACCTGCTTGGTAATTCGCTTCAGAACCAACCACTGGGCTAGACCTGCGAAATAGAATGTTCCGAAATAAAAAAGAATTTCCATCATGTGCGGAGCCGCAATTGCGATTGCTTTCCACTCAAGCGTAGTGCGCAGTTCCAATTTGTCTACGTTACTTTGGACTGCACATGATGGCTCGCTCACGAACTCCGTTTCTCAACTGTCGCTAACAGGCCGTTACACTGATCGACTTGGATGGGAGTGAAACCACGAGCGCATCTGCTGCTCAGTACGGCCCGATTATTCCCGCGATGGCTCGCGCCGCTGGCGGCCGCACCGCTTGAGCATCCTTCGTGTCCAGCACATCAAGATATTTCAGGCCGGAGCCGGTGTTGAAAAGTACGACGGTGTCGTCGGGACTGAAGAAGCAAGTGTCCAGCAATTTCCGATAGGCCACCAGGGATGCAGCGCCTTCAGGCGCCGCGAAGATTCCTTCCCCCTTCGCCCAGTGACGCGTGGCCTCGAGAATTTCCTCGTCGGTGGCTGCGATGGCGAGTCCTCCGCTCTTTTTCAGGATGTCGAGGATCAGATAGTCACCGTAGGGTTTGGGAACCCGCAGACCGGCAGCTAAGGTCGAGGCATGCGGCCACATTTCCGCTAACGCCTTACCTTCATCCCATGCTTTAACAATTGGAGCGCATCCCGCTGATTGTACGCTGATCATGTTCGGGCGCTCGGAGCCGATGAAACCCAGCTGCTCCAGCTCATCGAAGGCCTTCCACATGCCCAGCAACCCTACTCCGCCGCCCGTGGGATAGATGATTCCCTGCGGGAGTTTCCATCCCAGTTGTTCGGCAACTTCGAAGCCCATCGTCTTCTTGCCTTCGACGCGGTAAGGCTCTTTAGTGGTCGAAACATCGAACCATCCGTCTTTTTTCCAAACCTCGCTTTCTTTCAGCTCGACAACTTTGCGGGCGCAGTCGGAGATGAGTCCATCCACCAGCGTGACCTGCGCGCCGTAGTAGTAACACTCGATGCGGTTGGCCATGGGAACATCTTTGGGCATGAAGATGTGGGCTTCGATCGCAGCGGCAGCGGCATAGGCGGCGAGTGCTCCGGCAGCATTTCCGGCGGAGGGGATGGCCAGCTTCTTCAGTCCGAAGTGGCGCGCCATGGTGACCGCAGCCGAGAGTCCGCGGGCTTTGAACGAGCCGGTGGGATTCAATCCCTCGTCTTTGATGAAGACGTTCGGATACTCGTGGCTGCGCAGCATGGGAGTGAAACCTTCGCCCAGCGTAACGGGCGCGGCCTCAGGAAGGACGGCGTCGTAACGCCACATGGTAGGCGCAAGCGGTAGCAGCGATGCCGGCGAGAAAGTCTTCTTGATGCTGGCGAGATCGTAGCGCGCATAGAGAATGCCGCCATCTTTCGGGCAAACGGTTTGCGGACGGTCGGCGGGATAATGTTCTCCGCAGCGCGTGCATTCCAGGTGAGTGAGGCGCGACACGGAGAGAGTTTAGCAGGTAGCGCCGGCATCTTGCGGGCCTGGTCGCCGGGGACGGCGGCGCTACTCTGCGGATCCTACTTCGAGCTTCTCTTAGCCACGCGCTTCAAAGGCGGTACTACGCCCTTCTCCGGCTTCTCCTTCTCAATCACGTCAGAGAGTTTATGCAGCACTTTGTCGCCAGCCGACGACAGCTGCGGACCATCCTCTGCAACCTTCAGTCCTTGCGCGGTATACATCGACTCATTAAAGGTTGACCCCGACTTCGCAGCGGCTACCGCGAAAACTCCATGTGGCACTCCGTTGCTGAAGGCCGTTGCGATGTAGTCGCCGACCATCAAGCCGTTCTGCGAGTTAGGCAGCCATCCAAGCTGCATCGGCCCCGTCAGCCTGACCGGAGCGTTCCAGGTCGTCCCCCCATTGTGCGACGAGATGTAGCCCACGAAGAGCCGGCAAGTCGAGGTCGTACACCTGCTCTGCGAATAGAAGTAGTAGTGGATCGCAACGCGTGCCGTAGCGCCGGAGGTCGTCGGATCGATGCCAATCCCGGGAATAAAGTGATCCACCGTGCTCGTCGTGGGGTCGATCGGAATGCGCGCCACTTTCGACCAGTGAACGCCATCGCTCGAAGTGCTGTACACCAGATCGTTGGTGGAGCAGCCGCTGCGGAAACGGCAATCTTCCCACACCACCCAAATCGTGCCTGCGCCATCCACCGCCGCGGAAGGTAGGGGCCCGCTGCGAATGCCAGCGGCATCGGTGTGGCTTTGAATATTCGCGACCGTGACCGGCGCCGACCAGCTTGCGCCTCCGTTGGTTGAGGTGAAGGCTGAAATCCCCGTGATCTCAATCGGCACCACCACCGTGCCATTGGGCTGCACCAGCGGCTGTCCGCCGATCCCGAACGACCGGTTCGCCGTCGCCATTGCCGCTCCCCAGGTCAAGCCGCCGTCGGTAGACGTGCTCATCAGGATTTCGTCCCCGTTAAAAGGATTGTCCCACTCCACGTAACAATTTCCATAGAACGGGCTGGTGGACGTGCTGTCGCACACTATCCAGTTCTTGTCCGAACTCGAAACGTTTCCGCCGACGCTCACCGGGTTGTCCCAGGTAAACCCTCCATCGGTCGATCGGCTCACCACCACGGCCGGAGTCGAGAAACTGGCGATAGGCAAGGTCGCGATGATCCACACGCCATGCTTGGCGTCATAAGCCACTGCCGGATCGCTGGCCGCGCTGTAGGGACCGCCGCCATTCCCCGAGGTCAACCCAGGCAGAAATCCGTGGCTCCATGTGCTGCCGCCGTCAGTCGAGGTCGCCCAGCCAATGGCCGTTCCGCCGCCGCCGAAGATGCGTCCGGTCTGAAACGCCGCCACCAGCGTGGAGCCATTGGCCAGCATATGCGGCTCAACTTCGGTGGCGTGCTGTCCGGGACCAACAGTAAAAGGATCCGAGCTGATCTGCGTCAAACTGACCGTAGGTGGCGGGTCTTGCGCGGGTGCGGCAACCGCCGCGACGCAAAGGCTTAGCACTACCATGCAGGCAGACAGAGAACTTCCGCCGCAGCGGCCAAAGAGAATTCGATTCATCAGGATTTATCCTTCGATACGGTGAATGATTTACAGAGCTTCTTCCCTGAATGGCAGGACATTCGCGGGCGTCAACGATCACGGCAGTAGCAACCGTGCCGCTGAACATATCGCGGAATCTTCGGCCCTGTCAATGTGAACGATTTTGCAACATTGGCAGGGGAACTTCAGCTTGTCATCCCGAGGTCCGCGTTCTTTGCGGACCAAAGAACCTATGCACCTTGCCGGAAGCTACCTCCCGGCCGGGCTACGCACAAACGCGACCGCCACCTCATCGCTGTAGATCGTCCGCCAGCCTGGGGTCTCAAGGAGAATGTTAGCCAGCGCAGAATCCTTCGCCACCAGCACACACTGGGCCGGGTGTTGTTGCAGAAAATCCTCCCAGCCCGGCTCCACACGCACCATCTTCAAGTAAGGCTTTAAGAATTCTTCCCCATAGAAATCGTGCCGATCATCCACCACCATTCGCACCCGCGGATAAAGCCGGTAGATCAGATATCCGCCCCAATAGTCCGTGCTCAGGAGTGGCCCCACTGGGTTCCGTTTTTCGAGGAAATTCACTGCCGCCACTGGAAACCGCTTCTCACCAAAGTGGGCATCCATCATCTGCGTCGTGCCCAGTTTGCCGCCGTGCGCCGCAATCCAGCAGGTCAGCGCAACGGCTGCGATGGGCCAAAGATGTCCCAGCAGGTTCAATTCGATTGCTTCCATTCGGTGAAGAAAGTCTTTGGAAGACAGCTCTCGCCGCTTAGCAGCCAGTCTCTCCATCGCCTCCGACAACCACGGCCCAATCACCAGAATCAACAAGACCGACGACACAGGAATGTTTCGCGACGCGTACAGCCCGGCATACACGGCGAACACCACAACCAATCCCCGGCCAGCGTTCACCTCGCGCCGTTTCACCACCAGCGCTATCAGCGTCAGCAGCAGCAATCCCGCAAAACACTTCTGCGCCACGTAATGAAAATTTGGCGATTGAAACTCATCAATATGATCCATCAGAAAACGGTTCGAAAGATAGCGGTAGATGTGAACGTGCAACTCGAAACCGTAAGGATTCACCAACGTGGCCAACACACTCAGGATGCCGGTCAGAGTCAGAGCCCGGGCTCTCCGTCCCGCTCGGATCTTCCGCAAAACATCGTCGAATCTCTCCTCTTTCAGCCGGAACCATTGCCACACCGCATCGACCCAGTAAGTCCCCAGCAGCGCAAAGCCCACCAGAAATCCGCCGTGCACATTCACCCAGACCATCATCAGCAGCGGCAGCAGCCACAGCAGCCGAGGGCGTGGTTTGTCAGAATCCGCGCGCTCACTCATTTTCTCCGACGATTCCAGAATCCAAAACCACGCCACGGCAAACAGCCAGCTCACCACGTGCGGCCGCGCCAGAAAATGAATCATCGACGCCGACGCCGCCAGCAGCACCAGAACCAATGCAACCAAAACATTCGTACCCCTCCGCACTAGCAGCCGGAAAGTCCATGCAAAAACCAACGCGATAATCAATGCCGTGAGCAGCACCACGCCATTCAGTCCCGCCGCACTGTCGAGCCAGCCCACCACAAGGTCGTAAAGCCACTCCCAGGCAAACCACGGATGACCAGCCATAGTTGAAAATGGATCCACGCGCGGAATCGCGTGCGTCGCGAGAATCAGTTGTCCAGTTCGAATGTGCCAGCCGATGCCAGCATCGCCCAGCAAGCGCACCGACAGCGTGGTGAACGCCAGCAGTCCCAGCAACGCCACAAACCACAAGTCGGCAATCGAGGGGACGAACCACCGTACCCACGCCGGATGCAAGTCCGCAACCGAACTTCTAGAGCCGATTCCCATCGCGCTGAATCTTATAGAGTAGGAACACGATCGGCAAGGCAAGGATCGGTAAAAGGGTGACCGACATAGAATGACCAGCAATACTCCGCATCACGTGGTGATCGTAGGCGCGGGCTTCGGCGGCCTGAACGCAGCCCAATCGCTGGCCAGTGCACCAGTGAGCATCACCGTCATCGACCGCAAGAATCATCACACATTCCAGCCGCTGCTCTATCAGGTGGCCACCGCCGGTCTTTCCCCGGGCGAGATCGCCGCCCCCATACGTTCAATTCTGCGCCGTCACAAAAATGTCGAAGTGCTCATGGCCGAGGTGACGGGCTTCGACCTCGAACGCCGCGTGGTACAAACCGCTGGGCAAGATCAAGACAAAGATAAAGCTCTGGAAGTTCCTTACGACTCCCTAATCGTCGCCGCCGGCGCCAGCCACGCCTACTTCGGCCACGACGAGTGGCAGACTCTCGCGCCCGGCCTCAAGACCATCGAAGACGCGCTCGAAATCCGCCGCCGCGTTCTGCTCGCTTTCGAACTCGCCGAACGCCGCGCCGCTGCCAGAGAAGGAAACGACCCGTTGAACTTCGTGGTCGTCGGCGCCGGCCCCACCGGGGTCGAACTCGCCGGAACCCTCGCTGAAATCTGCCGCCACGCCCTCGCCCACGATTTCCGCGCCATCGATCCCCGCCGCGCCCGCATTCATCTCATCGAAGGCGGTCCGCACGTTCTCCCCGCCTATCCCGAAGATCTGTCGCGCAGCGCACTCCAGCAATTGCAGCGACTGGGCGTGGAAGTACTCACTTCAACCATGGTCACGAAGATTGAGCCCGGCGTAATCTACATGGGCGAAACCGCGGGCCAAACAAAGATGGACGCAGCTGTCATCCTCTGGGCCGCGGGCGTGGCGGCCTCGCCGCTCGGCAGCAAGCTCGGCGCAACAGTCGATCGCGCCGGACGCGTGCTCGTCAATCTCGACCTCAGCCTCCCCAATCATCCCGAAGTCTTCGTCATCGGAGACTTGGCCGCATTGAAAGACGCCGGAGGCAAGATGCTCCCCGGCGTGGCGCCAGTGGCCATTCAGCAAGGCCGCTATGTGGCCAAGTTAATTCGTCGGGAACTAGAATCGGGTGCTCCGTCCTTCCCGCGTCCTCTGCCAGAGGACGGGGGGGTTGATTCCCGTCCTGCGTTCCACTACCACGATAAAGGCAGCCTCGCGACTATTGGACGCTCCGCCGCCATCGCTCAGTTCGGCAAGATTCACATCTCAGGATTCGTAGCCTGGCTGGCCTGGCTGTTCGTCCACATTCTTTTTCTGATTGGCTTTCAAAATCGCGTGCTGGTCTTCATCCAGTGGGGATGGTCGTATTTCACGTACGAACGTGGCGCGCGCCTCATCACCGGCAGCACCGACCTTCCCGGCTGGAGCGGCCCGCCAGCCGCGAGTCCCGGCGCAAGCGAGGCCGAAGAAATGTCTGCCGCGGGTCACAAATGAGAGTAAGAATATTCTGTAGGCGGCGTGGACTATGAAAAGCAATCTTATCTCGCGACTTTTGCTCGGCCTCGTAGCCGTTCTGATCCTGAACTCCGTCGCCTCCGCCCAAATCCTCAAGATCGTCGTCAACGACACCATTCAACCCATCACCCAGGAATACATTGCCCGCGCCATCGACGAAGCGGCGCGCCGCAACGATCGAGCCCTATTAATCGAGATCAATACCCCCGGAGGCCTAGTCGAATCCACCCGCCACATCATCGAGAAGATCACAAGTTCGCAGGTCCCAGTCATTCTTTATGTCGCCCCCACTGGCAGCCGCGCCGGTTCGGCGGGAATTTTTATTCTCGAGGCCGCCGACATCGCAGCCATGGCTCCCGGAACCAACGCCGGAGCGGCCCATCCGGTCTTGTTCTTTGGCCCTACTCAGGTCAAACCCGACGACGAGATGAAGCGCAAGATCGAGAACGACACCGCCGCCCTGATGCGTTCCGTCGCCTCCAAACGGGGCCGCAATGTTGAGGTCGCAGTAAGCACCGTGCTCGAGTCCAAGTCGTTCACCGAGCAGGAAGCCCTCTCCCAGCATCTCATCGACTACGTGGCTTCCAGCGAGGACGATCTTTTCCGCCAAATCGACAACAAAAGCTTCAAACGCTTCAACGGCCAGGAAGTCACGCTGCACCTCTCCGGCCAGCCCATCATGCCATTCGGAATGACGTTAAAGGAACACATCCTCGGCTATTTGATGGATCCAAACATGGCATTCATCCTGCTCGCCATCGGAGCCCTCGCGCTCTACGCCGAATTCAATCATCCCGGTGCGGTCGTTCCCGGAACAGTCGGCGTCGTCTTCATCCTGATCGCCGCCTTCGCTCTCAACTTGCTGCCCACGCGCTTTGCCGCGCTGGGCCTCATTCTGGCCGCTTTCGCCCTCTTCGCCGCCGAAGCCAAATTCACCACCCACGGCGTGCTCACCGTCGGCGGCATCACGCTGCTCACTCTCGGCGGACTTCTCCTCGTCGATTCCCCCATCCCGGAAATGCGCGTCCACCTGGTCACGGCGCTCGCCGTCAGCATTCCGCTCGGACTGATCACCGCGTTCCTGATGAGTCTCGCTCTCAAGGCCCGGCGGAACAAGGTTGTCACCGGCATGGAAGGCCTGGTAGGCGAGACCGGCATCGCTCAAACTACGCTTTCCCCGCGCGGAACGATATTCGTTCACGGAGAACTCTGGGATGCCGTCTCCTCCACCGAAGTTCCCGCTGGCACCTCGGTGGTGGTGCAGCGGGTTGACGGTCTGGTGCTTCAGGTTGAACCTCTAGCCGTCACGCGGTCTGCACCTGCACCAGCCATTCCCTGATCAGGACGCACCAGCGCAAGCAACTGCCCGCATCCGAATTCCGCGCCCATCCCTCTTCCCTGCGTTACAATCCGCGTTAGGAGCGTTGTTCGCTCCAGGCGTGGAGGCAGTGATGGAGATCTTTGGGGTAACCGTCGGATTCCTCACCATAATCATCGTTATCTTTGCTCTATACGCGTTAAGTTCGATCAAGATCCTGGCCGAGTATGAGCGCGGCGTCATCTTTCGCTTCGGGCGCCTCTACCATCGCGCCAAGGGACCTGGGATCATTCTGGTGCTAGCTCCCATGGACCGCATGGTGCGCGTCTCTCTTCGCCAGGAAGCCCTCGAAGTTCCGCCGCAAGACATCATCACGCGCGACAACGTCACTCTTAAAGTGAACGCCGTCATCTTCCTTCGCGTCACCGACCCGAGCAAGGCCGTGGTCGAAGTTTCCAACTACGTCTACCAGACTTCTCAATTCGCCCAGACCACGCTGCGCTCCGTACTCGGCGAGCAGGAACTCGACGAACTTCTCGCCCACCGCGAAAAGATCAACCTGCGCCTGCAAAGCATTCTCGACCAGCACACTTCACCCTGGGGCGTGAAGGTGACCAACGTCGAGGTGAAGCAGGTGGATATGCCGGAATCTATGCTGCGCGCCATGGCCAAGCAGGCTGAGGCCGAGCGCGAAAAACGTTCCAAGATCATTCACGCGGAGGGCGAATTCTCCGCCGCACAGCGCCTGGTTGACGCCGCCCATCTGCTGGCCACCGAGCCGGTCAGCGTGCAACTCCGCTACCTGCAAACGCTAACGGAAATCGGTGTCGAGAAAAATACCACGGTGATCTTCCCAGTCCCCGTCGACTTTTTCTCCGGACTGCAAAAGTTGCTGGGCAAGGGTGACGACAAAGCGGCGTGAAGGTGGAAAGCTGTCGCATGAAAGTCGAAGGGCGGCGGCGAAAAAGGTGGAAGAGCGGCGCTTCAGCGCTGCGATTATAGCTGTGTGATGAGTGGGCTTTAGCCCCAGAGGTACATAGTTGCGATGGATTCCTCACAAGACACTGAAATCACATTAGGCACCGCCAAACTGCTGGGTCTCTTCTTCGGCCTGGTAATCGTCTGTGCCGTGTTCTTCGCGCTAGGCTACACGCTCGGCCGCAAGTCCGACGCCGGTCTCGCCGCATCCAGCACGGCAACTCCGCTGCAAACCACATCCAACGGCCCCAAGCCCGCCGGTTCGCCCCCGACCCAGCCCGCCGCTCCCCCAATGACTTTCTACAAAGCCGTCGAGCAGAAGGACGCCAATGCCCAACTGACGCCAGCAACATCAACGGACACGTCCTCGGCCACCCCCGCAGCAGCGGGTCAAGCACCCGCATCCACACCAGGCGCAGCAACAGCCTCTCCCGGCACATCTTCAGGAACATCGGCCACGCCAACGGCCAACCCGCCCGACCCCATGGCCGCGCTTCCCACCACTGCCTACTTCGTGCAGGTCGCCGCCGTCAGCAAGCAGGATGACGCCGAGGCCCTGGTCGACGCCCTCAAGAAAAAAACATATCCCGCATTCGTGGCCACTAACACTTCCACCGACAAGCTGTTCCGTGTGCAGGTCGGCCCCTTCAATGACATCAAAGACGCGGAAGCCATGCGCGGCCGCCTCATCAACGACGGATATAGCCCGATCCTGAAAAAGTGAAAGTGGAAACACGCGATGAAGCTTGACCCTCTGTTGAACCGCCGTATCATCTTCAAGCTCCACGGCATGGATCCGCTCGACTCCACCATCCTCAAGCAGGACGCAACCGGCTATTGGATCCGCGGCGGAACCTTGGCCCCGCACCTCGACAAATCGAATTGTTCACTACCGCAGAGTGATGTGCGTTATCTGGAATTTACCCGCATCGAGTGGCTGCGAGCGTCAAGGCAGCGTCCTTGAGAACCGCATATTGACAACCGTCAATTTACCAGCTATTCCTATTCCCCATGAGCACACCCACGTCCCTCGACCACAGCCTCCATGCCATCGCCGACCCCACAAGGCGCCGCATACTCAGCGCTCTGAAGCAACGCGGCCTAGCTTCCACCAGCGCCCTTGCCCTCGCAAAAAACGGTCTCTGCGCCGGCGACATTGAAGAACGCGTGCACCTCTCCCAGCCCACCATCTCGCATCACATGTCGATCCTCACCAAAGCGGGCTTGGTCGACGCCGCCAAGCAGGGCCAGTGGCGCTGGTATCGCCGCAACGAAAAAGCTCTTCGCCGATTGGTGAAGAGCCTGCGCACTCAACTGTGATGTAGGTTGTGTTCTAGTTCGCGGAAGCCGTCGCCGCATGCGCCTTCTGCAGCAACCGCCGCGCCTGCAAAATCAACTCTGCCACTTCGAAAGGTTTCACCAGGTAGGGAACATTATTCTCCTGCAGGAACGCCCGCTCATCGCCCTGCTCCACGCCATTCGAGAACGTAAACAGCACATGCTTCTCCATATTGGAGCAATGCTGCTTCAGCCACAGGTAAGCTTCTCTCGCATTCCAGTCCGCCGGCATTTTCCCGCTCATGATCACGGCATCGAATGGCTCGGACAGCAATCGCGTCTTCACGTCTTCACTGCGCATGGCCGTCACTACGTTGGCGCCTGCGCCAGTCAGCACATCACGCTCGAACTCCAGCACAGCTTCTTCTTCCTCCACCAGCAACACACGCCCTTGAATCGCGCCTTCCCGCTTCGGAGCGGCCACCGGCGCCGCTTCCGCCACCGCGCCTTCCGCCGCAGCCATCGGCAGCCGCACTTCGATCACCGCTCCGCCCTCAGCCGCATTGCGCGCCGTAATGTCGCCGCCGTGCTCCTTTACAATCCCGTAGCAGATGCTGAGCCCCAACCCAGTTCCCTTCCCCACACTCTTCGTGGTGTAGAACGGATCGAAAATTCTCTTGGGGTCCTTGAGCCCCGGCCCGTCGTCGGCAAACTGCGCGCACACGTCACCGTTCTCGCAGTACACTCGGATCTTCAGCTTCCCCGACCTTCCGGTCTCGAGCACCGCGTCCACTGCATTGTTGATGATGTTCAGAAATACCTGCTCGATCTGGTGCGGATCGGCCACCACCAGTGCCGCCGCCGCACCCAGATCTTTTTCCACGACAATGTTGTTGACCTTGAGGTCGTAGTCGCGCAGCGTCAAAGTTTCTTCCAGCACCCTACGGATATCCACTTCTGACCGCTCCGGCTTCCTCTGCCGTGCGAACGACAACAGATTCTGCACCACCCGGTGCGTGCGCTGTGCCTGCTTGAACATCTTGCCCACGTATTCTTGTGCGCGCTCGTTCAATCCTTCGCTTTCCAGCAACTGCGCATATCCCAGAATTGCGGTCAGCGGATTGTTCAACTCGTGCGCGACACCAGCAATCAACTGCCCCACCGCCGACATTTTCTCGCTCTGCAACAGTTGTTCCTGCGTGCGCCGCAGATCTTCATAAGCCTTGCAGGTCCCTTCATACAGGCGGACTTTCTCAATCGTGGTGGCCAACTGCCGGCTGATCGCCACCATCAGGTTTTCTTCCCCACTGGAGTATTCGTACTCAGCGTGGCTGCGCAGCCCCATCATGCCAATCGGACTGTCCTTGCCCCAGAACAGCACCCAGATCCACGCGCCGTCGCTGTCGGAACGAATGAACTCCGCCACCGCTCCCCTGAGATGCGGCAGATACTCCGCCGTGATCACTTCCGCGCGCGACCGCATCACCAGGTCTCCAAAGCCTTCCGCAAAATTGATTTCCGCCGGCCGCGACCTGTCCCGGCTGCGCGGTCCCCACGCCGCCCGGCGCCGGAACGTCGGCGCATCCGAATCCGAAAGATACACCGCGCCGCTTTCCGCCCCAAACAACGAAACCACCTGCCGCAAAGTCAGGTTCAGAATTTCATCCAGATCGAACGACTGGGTCGCCACCACCGCCATCGCGTTCAGTGCATTCAGCTCACGATTGCGCCGCCGCATCTCGTCTTCGGCGCGCCGCTTCTCCGTCACGTCCAGAACAAAGCCTTGATACCGTTCAACCTTCCCCGCCGCATCCCGCGTCGCAAAGCTGCTCTCCGAAGCCAGCAGTAGCGTCCCATTCTTGCGCCGCATCGTCACTTCAAAGTTGCGCACGTAATCCTGCTTTGCGATGTCCCGGTGGAAATTCTCCCGCTGACCGGCATCCACTCGAATGTCCTCGTCCAGATTCAGCGGCAGCAACTCTTCCCGGTTCTCATAACCCAGCATGTGCACAAACGCATCGTTGCAGTCGAGCAGCCGCCCGCGCGGCGTGGCCACATAAACGCCTTCCTGCACCTGCTCAAACAGCAGCCGGTATTTTTCTTCCGCCGACCGTCGCTCCGTGATGTCGCGAACAATGTGGATCGTCCCCTTCTGCTTGCTTCCCTGTTCCGCATACGAAGAAGTCGAGACCAGCGAGAATCCTCCGAAACACGGGTCCGCCCCTTCGCTGATTTCCTCGCCCCCGCGCGCGCAGTAGGGACATCCCGACCACTCGCCCAGCCCGTGCGGCAAGACAGATTCGCAGGTGCTGCCAATCACGTCCGCCGACGCCAGTTCCACCTGCTCCAGCAAAACCTGATTGGCCTTGATGATGCGGAAATCCGCGTCGTGCGCCAGGATAATGTCGTGCACCGAGTCAAACGTGTTCCGCCACTGCCGTTGCGACCGCAAGGCCTGCTCCAGCAGACGGAAGTTTTCAATCGCAATCCCCAACTGCCGTCCGCAGGTTTCCAGAAACTCCAGCTCTTCGACGGTCAGGTTTCGCGCCCCACCAGTGCCCAGAAGCAGCAGCCCAATCGGCGACTTTTTCCCCAGCACCGGCACCATCACCACATACTGGATCTTCTCCGACTCCAGCAATCCCCCATCTTCCGAACCCGCTCCGTCCCGGTGCGCCGTCACCGGCTTGCCGCGCTCCAGGGTCTGCGACACACTCCCCGTCAATTCCGCAAAGCCAGCCTCGCGCAAAAAGTCCGCGGAGACGCCGACAGCATGTGTCGCCACTAGGTGCCCGCCCTCAATCAAGCGAAACCATGCCGCCTTACTCCCAGTCACCCGCTGCAACGCGCCCAGCGCGTCTTGCATCATGCCGCCCTGCTGTTGCGCCAGCACAATGCTCTCGGTCAAAGCCCCCAGCGCCTGCAAGCGCCGGCCCCGCGCCCGCGCTTCCCCAAACACAACCAGCAGCATGCTCAATCCCAGCAGCACATCCGCCGCGACAAGAACTTCCGCCGGAATCTGGTTCGTGAAAGGCGGCCAACTCAGGTGCTGCGCCAGCAGGCACACCGCCAGCAGCCATGCCGCCAGTTCCCAACGGCCCCGCCGCGCGCGCAGCAAGGCAATCGCCGCCGTTATCTGAATGATCAGGTAGGAAACTTCCAAAGCCATACGCAAAGGCAGCGAATCCGGCCACACCAGTGTTCGCGCCACCGCAAAACCCGCCACGATTACTGTGATCGCAGCCAGCGGCCAGATCAAATTGCGTGCCCGGACGTAAGCCAGGACTCCGCCCGCAAACAGCCCCATCGCCACCACAAACGCCGCTTGCTCCACCGCCGGAACATAGCGCCCCGGAATCCCCATCGCAGCCCCATGCAGACCCGCCAGCCGCGACGCCACCAGCACCGCCCAGGCCGCCGTCCAAACCAGCAGATACCGCTCCCGCAGCGCCGACAGCACTACCAGTGACGCTCCCAGTACCAACAGCAGCGCCCACTCCCCGGCCTTCAGCCCGGCAAGCGCCGGCTGTGCGGTGGTGCTCCAAATTGACCATAGGGAAGCGATCATCTTATTTCGTTTGTCATTCCGAACCAGCGTTCTTTGCGCGGTGAGGAGTCTGGGCAAGCCGAGCAATAACCGCGCGCCTGGCTCGCATCCTTATCCAGACGTAACAGTGCCCTGCTTTTGAATATCATGCTCTGGCCCTTTATCTATGCGTTTTCCGGACCTGGATGGTTACTTTCGGCACCTACCGGAGGGGGCTAAATTTGCCGAGAGTATACTGACAGAGCGCCAATGTCTGATCGCATTCTTGTAGTCGACGACGAAGAAGCCATCCGCGAGATTGTCTGCGCCATCTTAGCCGCCGCCGGCTATACCTGGCAGCAGGCCAGTTCCGGCATGGAGGCCCTCGCCCTGCTCAATTCCGGCGAGCAATTCGAACTCATGCTCTCTGACCTGATGATGGCTGACCTCGACGGCATCGGCCTGCTCGAACGCACCAAAGAGAAATTTCCCGACATGCCGGTCGTGATGGTCACCGCGGTCCACGACATCTCCGTCGCCCTCGCCGCCATCCGCAACGGCGCCTACGACTACCTGCTCAAGCCGTTCGAGCGCGAACAACTGCTCAACGCGGTGGGCCGCGCCCTGGAGAATCGCCGCCTTAAAGTGGAGAACCGCACCTACCAGACAAACTTGGAATCCCTCGTCGCCGCCCGCACCGACCAGCTTCAGCTCGCCATGGCTGACCTCGAGCGCTCCTACGACATCACGCTGCAAGCCCTCGGCGACGCGCTCGATCTTAAAGACGCCGAAACGGAAGGCCACTCCCGCCGCGTCACCGCTTTCACCATCGCCATCGCCCGCGCCATGGGCGTGCCCCGCGAACAAATCCTCGTCATTGCCCGCGGCGCTTTCCTCCACGACATCGGCAAAATGGCCATCCCCGACAACATCCTTCGTAAACCCGGCAAGCTCGACGACGACGAACGCGCCCTCATGCGCGAGCATTGCTATCACGGCTACCAGATGCTCAAGAAAATTCCGTTCCTAACCGAAGCCTGCGACATTGTTTATTCCCACCAGGAACACTTCGACGGCTCCGGCTATCCCCGCGGCCTCAAAGGCACAGAAATCCCCCTGGGGGCCCGCATCTTCTCCGTAGCCGATACTCTCGACGCAATAATCTCCGACCGCCCCTACCGCCCTGCCAGAACTCTCACCGAGGCTCGCAAAGAGATCCAGGTCTGGACGGGCCGCCAGTTCGATCCTGAAGTCGTCCAGGTTTTCCTCAAGATGCCCGACGACATTTTCGAAGACCTCCGCCGCGAAATCAACGCCCAAACCTACCCCTTCAGCTACTCCGCCAGCGCCAAAGGCAACTAACTGCGTCCTGTTGGAATAAATAGGTAAGAGTCGCTCCAGCGACGCAATTCATTAGCCCCGCACGTAAGTGCGGGGTAGGAGCGCTAGAAACGAACCGAGTCCCGTAAGGGACGGCACCCAACTTCGCCCGCATGCAAGACGAATCCATCCCCGCGTTCTACCAGCAGGCCGCTGAAAGACTATGATTTTGCAGGGACGCTACAAAGAACTAGCTTTACCACGGAGGCATCTCATGAAATCCGCACTCATTCTCACCGCGCTCTGCATCCTCACCGCCGCATCCTTCGCTCAAGACCACCCCGCCATCACCGCTCTCCCCAACTCCGTCTATGTCGGCGCCGACGGCAAGTTTGAATCCGCTCCCGACACTGCCGTCATCCAGCTCAACATCTCAGTGCAGGACAACAAATCTCAAAAAGCCTACGAGCATGCCTCGAAACAAGTCGAACAAGTCCGCCAGGCCCTGCGCGACAACGGCATCGAACCCAAAGCCGCCAGCGTTGGATTCCTTTCCGTCCAACCCGTTTACGAGTGGAATACGAAACAAAAAATCACCGGCTTCCGCGTCACCACCAACGTCACCCTCAAACTCAAAGACTTCTCCAAGATCGGCCCCATCACCCAGCAACTAGCCGACGCCAACGTCAGCGAGACACAAACCCTGAACTACACTCTCGAAACCATCGACGACGCCAAAAACAAGGCCGTCGAAGACGCCTACCGCCGCGCCCGCAACTCCGCCGACGCCATCGCCCGCGCCAGCGGCCGCGCCGTAGGAGAACTCTCCTACGCCTCAGTCGACACCTTCGAACCCCAGCGCATACCCTCGCCGCGCCCCATGGCATTCAACAAGGCCGCCATGGCACCAGCCACTCCCGCCCCCACCGAAGAATTCACCCCGCAAACGGTAACCGTAACCGCCCACGTAAACGCCCTATTTAATTTGAAGTGAGAGTGATAGGAAGGCTATACCGGTAAAGAAGGAATGGAAGTTTACTGGCCACTGGCCACTGACCACTGACCACTGTCTAAGGCCCCGCTCTCGCCACCGAAATCCTAGTCCCATCCACCGTAATCGCCCGCTGAATCTCCATCTCAATCGATGTCCCTACGTCCAGCTTCACATCGGCCCCGCGCTTCAGCAGCGCCCAGGCGATCCCCGCCGCCGCTCCCGCCCCAGCCCCAATTCGCGCTCCGTTCAACCCTCCGCCGAGTGCGCCCCCGATTCCCCCTACCGTGCCTCCGTACGCCCCGTTCCGCGCCGCGTCTTCAACCTTCTTCCCCGTATCTTTGTCCTGCTGAATCGTCCCCTCCGAATCCTTGACCCCCTTGTTGTCCGCCCCCGGCGTGTTCTCCACCGATCCTCCCAGCATCACCGTATATCCGCTTGGATAAATGATCGAAGTAAAATGCATCAGGATTTCCGCCCGTCCGTGCCCATGCCCCGCCCGCTCCGCACGCGAAATCTTTCCCTGAATATACGAACCCGCCGGAATGACGATGCGGTTATCCATGACAAAAGGAAATGCAGTCGTGGCGTAAACCGCATCCCCCTCGCGGGCATTCTTGGTCGAGATAGCCTGGGCTAGAGAAAGCGGAATCTTCGTCCCCGCCGGAATGGTAACCACATTCGGATCGCCAGGCGCACCCGGCTCAGGACTAGCCACCGCCACCGCAGGTGTGGGACTCGCGGCGCTATCCGGCTTCTGCACATCTGCCGCCTGCCCCAACGCCATCCCCGAAATCAAAAGAACTGTCAAAAGCCTGCGCATCGCACACCTCCTCGCCGCTACTCAACGCTGATTGCCCGAGAATACCACGGCATTTGGCCGGTAGGATGCGAATTTCGGCCGTCGCGCTGCTCTACTCCTGCCAATCCACCGCAATCCACCGCCGATTCCTTCCCGCCACCCGTTAAACGGATTTGACAATCCTTTTACAACTTCGGGACACGGGCTGGCAGAGTCTGCACTATCCTTTGCCCCGTTCCGCCGCACCCCGCACGCCACAATTGAAATACAGGAGCAGCGTATGCAACCCAGGTCGATCCTGCAACACTTCGTGCTGTTCAACATCGCCGTCCTGCTGTTGGCCTCCACTTACGCATCGGCGCAAGCCGGCACACTCGATGTCACTTTCGCGAACAAGGGCATTTTTACCGCCCCAACCAGTAAATCTACAGCGAACGCTGTGGCCATTCAGAGCGACGGCAAGATTGTCGTCGCCGGCCTCGGCGTCTTCAACAATGCCTTCGCCGACATGCTTTTCCGCCTCAACACCAACGGCACACTCGATACCTCCTTCGGCTCGGGAGGTACAGCCAATATCGCGGGTTTCGGATTCTTCGGTCTGGCCATCCAATCCAACGGCGACATTGTTACCGCCTCCGAGGGACAGGGCAGCTTCCAGGTCGCACGCTTCAAATCCAACGGCACTCTCGATACTTCCTTTGGCGCCGACGGACTCACCGCCCCCATCGTCGTTGGCGGCCAGGGAGTCCTCACGTCCGGAAGCTTGGCATTGCAATCAGATGGCAAAATTCTCGTCGTCGAAGGCTCCGGCAACCCCAGCCTCATGGTCCGCTACACCAGCAGCGGCCAACTCGATACCAGCTTCGGCATCGACGGCCTAGTCAATCTCCAGTACGCCAGTCCCACCCAGGTCACGCTCCAGTCAGACGGAAAAATTCTGGTGGCTTCGGGCGCGTCCGGAATACTGGGGTTTACTCTCAATCCTCTTTCCGCTCCCACGGCGCAGGCTGGCGAGCTCACCCGCTATAACTCCAACGGCACCATTGACAACAGCTTCGGAGCGGCCGGAACCGCGGCGAGTGTGGCCTCGGCATCGGCTCTGCTGTTGCAAACTGACGGCAAGATTGTGGTGGCTGGCGCCATCACCAGCAAGCGGAATGCGCCCCTGACCGCGAGCGACGTCGGTTTCGGAATCATGCGCTATAACTCCAACGGCTCTCTCGATCGCACCTTCGGCAACGGTGGAGTTGCGGTCACCGACCTTGGCGCAACAGCCACCGATTCCGGCCCCTACGCCCTCGCCATTCAATCCAACGGTGACATCGTTGCCGGTGGAATCGCAGGTATTACCACCGCCAGTGTGTTCACCGCAGCTTTTGGCTTGACCCGATACACCAGCGCGGGAGCGCTCGACACCACTTTCGGCACCGGCGGAATCGTCCTCACTCAGCCCACCACCGAAAGCAACCCTGTTTCCTTGGTCAGCGCGCTGTCGATCCAGAGCGATGGCAAGATCGTGGCAATAGGCAATGCCGCGTTTGACTTCGTCTTTGAAAATGGCTTCGTCGCGCGCTACCTTTCGCAATAAGGATGGCGAGATAAGCAGTGTCCTGATTTCACCACCAAGGGCAACGAAGCTACACAAAGGAACGCCCGATCTTGCGCACCTTCGTGTAACTTTGTGTCCTTCGTGGTTGATGAATTTAGGACACAAGCGGGCGGCTCAAACTTTAATAAATCAAATACTTTTTCCTCACCACCTCGAACTTCTCCAACTCCTCCTGCCAATCCCCCGCAATCCGCCGCGGATCCCTCCCCGCCATCAGCCCATCAAACGCCGCCTGATTCACCAGCAACTCCGCCATCCGCCCAATCTTAAAATTCGCCGGATACAATTTTTGTAAGGCCGCAGCCAACTCAATCCCCAACTCCGGAGCATCCAGCGCATTCCGCTCCGTCAAAACAACATTCACGCCCTCACACTTCAGCCCAGAATAATTACTAGACGCTGGCGTAAACGTAACCGGGACAAACCGCACTCCCGCAATCCCGCGGGCATTCAAATAAGCAGCAAACTCCCGGCTCTTGATCCACGGCGCGCCCACCACTTCAAACGGAGTATCCGTCCCCCGCCCCACCGATACATTCGTCCCCTCAATCAAAGCGACTCCGGGATACAAAGCCGCCTCAGTCGTGCTCCGTAAATTCGGCGAAGGATTCACCCACCCCAGCCCCGTGGAATCAAACCAGTCTCCACGCTGCCACCCTTCCATCGGCACGACAGTCAACTTGACGTTAATGTTCTTTTCCACGTTGAACATCTTCGCCAGCTCGCCCAAAGTCATGCCATGCCGCACCGGCAGAGTCCAGTAATTCGTAAAGCTCTCATGCCCGGCATCCGCCACCGGCCCCTGCACAAACGACCCCGTGATCGGATCAGGCCGGTCCAACACAATCACCTCAACCCCAGCCGCAGCCGCCGCCTCCAGAAAATAACCAAGCGTAGTCTCGTAGGTATAAAACCGCGCTCCAGCATCCTGAATATCAATGACCACAGCATCCAAAGTCTTCATCACATCCGCAGCCGGCCGCCGCGCCGCATCCGTCGCCCCGTAAACGCTGTAAACCGCAACTCCAGTAGCTGCGTCCTTAGAATTATTGATGTCGGTCGTATCCAGCGTCCCCGTAACCCCGTGCTCCGGACTAAAAATCGCATCGAGCGAAACTCCTTCAGCCGCAGCCAGCACATCAATCGTCCGCCGCCCGTCCAAATCCACGCCCGTCTGATTGGTCACCAGCCCAATCTTTTTCTTGCGTCCCAAAGCCTGAAGCACATCGAACCCATGCGCTTCCAGCAGATCAATCCCATTCTTCACGCTGCCATTGCGCACACTCATCCGCCGCGCCGCGCTCTGCGCCTCGTTGTAGCCGGTAATGCTCTTCCCCCGCAAAGCCTCTTTCTCGCTGGTAGTCAAAGGCAATTCCGCCGCTACTGCCGTAGCCACCTTCGACCGCAGAGCGATCGCATTCCCCTTCCCTCGCGGATGCACCGCATTCGTCAGCAATATGATGTAAGTCTGCGTAGTCGGATCGATCCACATCGATGTTCCCGTAAACCCCGTATGCCCATACCCGCCCACCGGCAGCAAATCCCCGCGATTCGACGAAAACGGAGAATCAATGTCCCACCCAAACCCGCGCAACACCGGAGCCGCCGGCGGCTGCTCCGGCTGCGTCATCTTCTCCACCGACAACGCCGACAAAATCCCGTCACCCCCATCGAGCATTGCCTGGGCAAACTTAGCCAGATCATCCACGGTAGAAAACACCCCAGCATGCCCGGCCACACCGCCCATCCGCCGCGCCGTAGGATCATGCACCACCCCCCACAGCATCCGCTCATTCTCGTCATACTGCGTAGGCGCAATCTTTTCTATCCACCCCGCCCGCCCCGCCAACGGAGGCACAAACCGCGTCCGCATCATCTTCAGTGGCGCAAAAATATGCCGCTCCGCATACTCATCCAAAGTCTCGCCTGACACACGTTCCACCAGCGCACCCAAAACAATAAAATTAACGTCGCTATAAGAAAACTTCGACCCCGGAGCATCGGCCGGCACCTCCGCAAACGCCATCCCGTACGCCGTCTGCTTCCCTTCCCACGCCGCCTTCAAATCCAGGTCCGGCTCCAGGCCAGAGTAGTGCGTCAAGAGTTGCCGCACCGTGATGTCGTCTTTCCCATTCGCCGCAAACTCCGGCAAATACTTCGCCACCGGATCATTCAACCGCACTTTCCCCGACTCGACCAGTTGCATGACCGCCGGAGTAGTAACAATCACCTTGGTCAGCGACGCCAGATCAAACACCGTATCCAGAGTCATCGCTTCACGCCGTGGCTCCAAAGCCCGCTCCCCATAAGCCTTCCGGTAGATCACCGCCCCGTCGTGCCCAACGATCAAAACTGCCCCAGGAATGCTCCCATCAGAAATTGCATTCTGAATAACAGCATCCACGGCTGGAAATGCAACGCCATGTGTGGAGGCAACCGCTCCCGGCTGCCTGCCCTGAGCGCGGTCGAAGGGTCCATCCGGGCGCAGCCCCGCAGCTGCCCCCTGCGCGCCAAACGCGAGGCAGCAAACCGCCACCCCCAGAGCGACGGACGTACAGCTTGCCCACGATTTTGATCGATTAGTAAGGATGTTCTGACTCTACACAACCCGCACAGCATGACTCAAGAAACTCAAGTAACGGAGTACCGCTTATGCCATATCATGGATTTCTAAATGTCAGCGCCACATCCGATTTCGCCTGCCGAAGCTTTCGAGCATCAAGACAGCGTTTTCGCCCCAGCCTTCTCCTTCCTGCAAGAAGCGATCGCACAAAAAGCCTTCCCCGCCGCCTCCATCGCGGTAACGCACCGTGCCCGCCTGGTAGCCCTAAAGACCCTCGGCCAGTTCACCTACGAACCCAACTCGTCGCCCGCCGCCCCCTCCACACTCTTCGATCTAGCCTCCCTGACAAAAGTAGCAGCCACCACACCCATGGCCATGCTCCTATACGAGCGCGGGCTCCTGGATCTAGACGCCCCAGTCTCCGCCATAGTCCCGGAATTCACGACTGACCCAGAAAAAGATCCCCGCCGCCAAGAAGTAACCCTTCGCATGTTGCTAGCCCACTCCTCCGGCCTCCCGGCCTACGAAAAGCTTTACCTGAATGCCCGCACTCGTGCCGAACTCCTCGAAGCCGCCGTCACCATGCCGCTAGCCGCAAATCCCGCCACCCGCACCGCCTACAGCGACATCGGATTCATAATCCTGGGCATCGCCCTCGAACGCATAGCCGACGAATCCCTCGACCGCTTCTGCCAGCGCGAAATCTTCGCCCCACTATCCATGACCAACACCACGTTCAACCCACCAGCAGAAATAAGCGCAAAGATTCCTCCCACAGCCAACGATCAAACGTTCCGTCATAGAATCGTCCAAGGCGAAGTGCAGGACGAAAACGCCAGCGTCTTAGGCGGCGTAGCCCCCCAAGCCGGACTCTTCTCAACCGCCCAAGACCTGGCAAAATTCGCTCAAGCCATGCTCAACCAGGGACGCCCCATCCTCCGCCCCGAAACCGTTTCCCTATTCACCCGCCGCGAATCCGCGCCCACAGCCACATCCCGCGCATTAGGCTGGGACACACCCTCGTCTCCATCGCAATCCGGAAAGTATTTTTCGCCGCAGTCCTACGGCCACCTCGGCTACACCGGAACCTCACTCTGGATCGATCCCTCCCGCCAATTCTCCATCACGCTGCTAACCAACCGCACCTGGCCCGACTGCAAGAATCAGTTAATCAAACAAGTCCGCCCCAAATTCCACGACGCAGTAATTGAAGCCCTGAATCGCTGAGAACTCAAACGCAGAACTCTCATCCGCGACCTCCGTGTCATCCCTCCGCGATCTCCGCGATGAACGCTTTTCTCTTCTCAACAAATCGCTCCTGATCTCTCCAGACGGTTAAAATGAACTCACCCCACAACCCGAAAGGCTCCCACGTGAAAACCACCCCACTCCGCCGCCTCCGCACCGAACAATCCAACCAGGCCGCCGACAACCTCGACCAAAAATCCTCCCTCGAAATCGCCACCCTAATCAACGCCGAAGACGCCACCGTGGCCCTGGCCGTAACCCGAGCCCTTCCCCAAATCGCCCGCGCCATCGATCAAGTCACCACCGCCCTCCGCCGCGGAGGACGCCTAATCTACGTCGGCGCCGGAACCAGCGGCCGCATCGCTGCCCTCGACGCCGTCGAGATCCTCCCCACCTTCAACACCGGCAGCGTCCACTTCATCATCGCCGGAGGCGCAAAAGCCCTGGCCTCCGCTTCTGAAATCAGCGAGGACGACACCAAAGCCGGCCGCCAAGAAATGTCCCGCCACAAGCCCACAAAGAAAGATGTCGTCCTCGGCATAGCTTCCAGCGGACGCACTCCCTTCACCGTAGCCGCCATCACCGAAGCCCGCCGCCGCGGCGCCAAAACCATCGCCCTGACCTGCAACCCAAATTCCCCGCTCCAACGAGCCGCTCATTTCGCCATCATCACTCAAGTCGGCCCCGAAGTCTTAGCCGGATCGTCGCGCATGAAAGCTGGCACCGCCCACAAAATGGTTTTAAACATGATCTCCACCGCAGCCATGACGCGCCTCGGCTACGTCTACGGCAACCTAATGGTCAACGTTGCCCCCAAGAACGAAAAGCTCATCCAGCGCGCCATCGCCATCCTCGAGCAAGCCACCGGAGCCACCCACGACTCCGCCACCCGCACGCTAAAAGTGTCCGGCAACCGCACCCCGGTGGCCCTGGTAATGCTAGCCGCCGGAGTTACTCGCACCGAAGCCACCACCGCCCTGAAAAAAGCAAACGGAAACGTACGCCAAGCCATAGCATTAGCGTTCGCCCCCGTCGCTTCCGCCTCCTTCATGGAGGGTATCGAAGACCCGCCGCCCCAGGAGCGCGAACCCTGATGCCGCCCTTCATGTTGGACGAGCAAGGCGGAACCCCTGCAGTGTCATCCTGAGCGAAGTTGCCGTCCGCGAAGCGGAGGGCAGCGCAGTCGAAGGACCCCTATAAAGTTCCGTGCAACCAGAGGCTCACCAAGGCATTCTCACGATGCCGTGGTCTCACTCGCCGTAGGCCCAACAAGCGCACAGGAAGTGACACCCCAAGCCCGCACCCTCCCAATTACCCACCCCACCACATTTCCCCGCTAAAATAATCCGTACTCCCAATCCCATGGACAAACTAGTAATCCGCGGCGGCTCCCCTCTACTCGGCACCGTCCGCGTCAGCGGAGCAAAAAATGCCGCACTCCCCTGCATGGCCGCAGCTCTCCTCACCGACGAGCCGGTCATCCTCGAAAACATCCCGCAAGTCCGCGACATCCAAACCACGCGAAACCTCCTGGCTGCCATGGGCGCCGAAGTCGAACTCGGCTACGGAGTGGCCCGCCACCGCACCACCATCCACTGCCAAAATCTCTCCACCCCAGAAGCCTCCTACGAATTAGTAAAGACCATGCGCGCCTCCACGCTGGTCCTCGGACCGCTGGTCGCGCGCTGCGGCCGCGCCCGCGTCTCCCTCCCCGGCGGCTGCGCCATCGGACAGCGCCCCATCGACCTCCACATCAAAGGCCTGGAATTACTCGGCGCAAAAATCACACAAGAGCACGGCTACGTAGAAGCCACCGCCGCCCGCCTCAAAGGCGCAGAAATCGTCTTCGACAAAATCACCGTCACCGGAACCGAGGACCTGCTGATGGCCGCCACCCTAGCCGAAGGCGAAACCATCTTGCAGAACGCCGCCCGCGAACCCGAAGTCGCCGACCTCGCCGCCTTACTCAACAAAATGGGAGCGAAGATCACCGGCGCCGGCACCCCTACCATCAAAATAAAAGGCGTCAGCAAATTAAAAGGCGCGCGCCACCGCATCATCCCCGACCGCATCGAAGCCGGCACCTTCCTGATCGCCGGAGCCCTCACCGGCGGCGACCTCAACATCGCCAACTGCGATCCCACTCACCTCGACGCCATCCTCAGCAAGCTCAAGCAGACCGGCGTAAAAACCAAATCCACCGCCGACAGCGTCCGCGTCATGGGAGACAATCCCTTCACCGCCTCCGACCTCACCACCGAAGAGTATCCCGGCTTCCCCACCGACATGCAGGCGCAATTCATGGCCCTCGCCACCCAAGCCGAAGGCACCAGCATCATCACGGAAAATATTTTTGAGAACCGCTTCATGCACGCGCAGGAACTAGTCCGCATGGGCGCGAACATAAAAATCGAAGGCCGCCGTGCCGTAGTAGTAGGAAAAACTCAACTAAGCGCCGCCGCCGTCCTCGCCTCCGACCTGCGTGCTTCCGCATCGTTGGTATTGGCCGCCCTGGTCGCCGATGGCGAGACCATCATCGACCGCGTCTACCACCTCGACCGCGGCTACGAAAAAATAGAAGAAAAATTAAAAGCCGTAGGCGCCCAAATCCGCCGGATAGGCAACATGCTCCCCTAACGCCATCCGCTTCCCTGCACCAACCAGCATTGCCGCTCGCTACGACCGGTATTTGTCACGGGATGAGGTGTGTCCAGGCAGTCTGACTTTCGGTACTCTATTCCTTCAGCCTTGCTTAAGCTGCAGCATGTCGTAAAAGATCCTCAACTTTTCTATCCAAATCCCGTGCGACCTCGAGTGCGTCGCGATTCTTATAAGGAGCCAGAAGGCTCGCCATCCTGTCATAAGACAAATGCACGCCATCGGCGCGCTCATCCACCAGCACTGTAACCGGCGCGTAAGAACCCGCGTCCGGAACATGCTTCGCCATTTCCTTCATGATGAGCGGGTTGCCGATAAGCAGGCGAATGATTCGAGGTGTGTCCTGCCCGGTCTCTTTCTGCAAAACAGCGCCTTGATCAAGCTCCATAAACAGCATCAGTCCTATCTTGCTCAAGCCTTTCTCGACCGCGCTTTTCAGCTCCGCAAAAGAGCGCGCTCCGTGAGTTGATCTGAAAAATTCAGCCATATCGGGATGGCCGATACCCGCATTAACACCCGCCACAACCTGATCGAACGGTTTCGAGGAGGTAAGGCTGAATCGCTCGATCTCGATTTTTCTTATCATCTCGAAATCTCCTTACGCACAACCATTCGCCCGCAACGTCCGAAGCGTCCGGCAGTCATCGCAATTGGCCATTGAGGAAGGCGTATGTCCGTCCGTGAGCAAGTGCTGCAGCCTCAGCGTTGTAATGCGCCCCACCATGCCGAGAGAAGGCATGATTCTGACCCGGGTAGCTGTAGACCGTCGCGTTTGGTTTCTTAGCAAGTGCCGCTTTGATCTCAGCTTGCGCAGCCTTCGAAATGAACTCGTCCTCTTCGGCCAGATGCATCAGCAGAGCCGCATTGAGCCCATCAACCTCTCCCAGATATTTCTCAGTATCGCCGCCGTGATAAGCGACTGCGGCGTCGACGCCGTGGCAGCGCACCGCTGTCAGGAAGACCATCAGCCCGCCAAGGCAATAGCCGAGGACGGCGACCTTGCCGTTGCACTCCTGGAGATTTCGTGCCGCGTTGATGGTGTCCTTCACGTCCCTTGCGCCCACGTCTCGGTCATAAGCCCCATACAGACGAAGGCCGTGTTGCCAGTCGGCCTCGGAGGTAACATTAAGGTCGACGCCCGGCTCCTGTCGCCAGAACAGGTCTGGCGCAACCGCAAGGAAGCCTTGTTCCGCCAGTTCGTCGCAGGTCTTGCGGATGTCAGCGTTCACCCCGAACACCTCCTGCAGAACGACGACGGCGGGAGCTGGCAAGGTCTTCGGCCGCGCGATATAAGCGGCGAACGCGCCGTCATGTCCTTCTATGGTGATGTGATCTTTCATCGTGTGCTCCTGGGACGACCACTTTCATCCGAGCCTCCGCCGATGTCGACACGATCGGCGGAGGCCCACTCTCGCATAACTGTTCAGCCTGATCGGGCGCCTTCAAATCACGCCAAGCTATTCACACCCGTCTGAACAGACACCGAGAGTACTAGCGCAGTGTGGCCAAAGCATGCGATCACCGATGCACTTCAAGCTGCTGCCTTGGCTTCTTGAGCCGCTGTTGCGGCGGCACGGATGACGTCGATCACCACGTCGGGGTGCGAGAGCATAGGAACGTGGCTGCTGGCGACCTCTGTCGTGGTGGCGCCCATCCGCTTCGCGAAGAAGCGCTCCAGATCGGGATGCACGGTGCGGTCGTTCTTGCCGACGATGTACCAGCTTGGCTTCGATTTCCAAGCGGTTCCCCCGGCTTTCGCGTTGAACAGGTCTGGAACCGGTACGCCCTGAGTCGCCCAAACGAGTTTCTGCTCCTGCTCCGAAAGATCTCCGCAGAAATACTTCGTGCCCTCGGGGCGAAGCCAGATACGTCCATCCACGACTTCGATGTGGGAGAAGACGTCTGTCTTCGGGAAGTTAGATTGCTGCGTCTGAGATGTCTCATCGGCGTCCGGAGCGAGCGCGCAGATGTAAACCAGACCGGCAACGCGATTGTCGACTCCCGCGCCTGTGATGACGGTTCCTCCGTAGGAGTGGCCGACGAGGATGACAGGCCCGCTGACCCGGCCGATCGTTGCCTTCACCAAGGCAACGTCCTCTGCCGTTGAGTTGAGGCCGTACTGGGCCGCAATACACTCATACCCTTCCGCCTGAAGGGGAACGATCACCTTGCTGAAGCACGAGCCGTCCGCCCAGAGCCCGTGACAGAAAACGATGCTAGGTTTGCTTTGCGTAGGTTTCATTTTGTTCTCCTTTTCATTTTTCTTCTTTGGTTGAGAAATTACTGTTTGGCTGCCGCGGAGGTAGCAGCCTCTTCGATGAGCTTCGCTGTTTCCTTCGGGTGAGACATGTAGGCCACGTGGCTGGCATTCACTTCGACCGTCTTGGCCTTGGCGCGCTTCGCCATCATGCGCTCCTGGTCCGGATTGATCGACCGGTCTGCGGTCGCCACCATGTACCAGGTGGGCTTGGTCTTCCAGGCGGGACTCGTGACCTTGTGGGTGAACGAGTCGGTGGAGATCGGCACCTGCGATATAGCCATGTAGTGGGACTCGGCCGGCGGAACGTCTGCCGCGAAGTCGGCCGCGAAATGCTCTTGTTCTATCCACCAGTTCCCATTGCTGTCCGGCTTGAATGCCTTGGACGCTTGTGGCACGGCCGTTTCGATTGCCGCGCAGCTCTCACCTTCATCGAGCGCAAATGCGGCGATATAGACAAGCGCCGCAACATTTGCATCATTGCCGGCCTCGCTGATGATGGACCCACCGTAGCTATGGCCGACCAGGACGACCGGCCCGCCCATGGCATCGATTGCGGCCCTCGTGGATTTTTGGTCGTCGGCGTACGAGGTTTCGGGGGGCTGCGCTATCGACACCGTATAGCCATCCTTCTCGAGGATCTTGGCGACGGCTTCCCAGCCAGAGCCATCGGCGAATGCGCCGTGCACCAGGACCACGTTCTTGATGCCAGTCGGCGCAGGACCCGCCGCCGCAGAGTTCAGAGTCGCACCCATCACCACAGAAGCGAGTGCAGCAACCACATAAAGCTTCGTCATGACGTTTCTCCTGTTAGGTTTCATTTTGTTCTCCTTTTTCCTTTTATTTCTTCTCACTCGTCCGTCCGACATAAGGCCCTTTACAAATAGATGTGTTACGTCTCGAGCAGCGTGCCGAGCACCTCGGGCCACCGCTTCTCAAAGTCGACTTCCCGTTGCAGTCCGCGCTCCAACAGTGCTTTGACTCGCTGCTGCGCTTCAGGCCACATCAGCGCGGTTTCAAAAGAGGTGATCGCGTCGAGAAGCCCATCGGCAGACGGCAACGAGACCTGGTTGACCAGACTTTTCGCGGCGGCGATGGCACGCCGGTCGAAGGAAGCGATTCGGCGCGCGAGTGCGTCGACGAAGCCGTCCAGCTCAGCGTCTGCAAGTGCCCGGTTGACGTATCCGTATCGTTCCGCCGTGTCGCCGTCGAAATCGTTCGCGCCGAGAACGATTTCGAGCGCCCGGCCTCGGCCGACCAGATGTGGAAGACGTTCCGCACCGCCGCCCCCGGGATGCAGTCCCACCCCAACTTCAGGCTGGCCGAGTCGCGTGTTCTCCCGCGACGCGAAGCGCATGTCGCAGGCGAGAACGAACTCGCTGCTCACGCCCCGCACACAGCCTCGGATCTTCGCCATGCTGACCACCGGCGACTTGGTGAGACGCACGAACGTATCCAGCAGGATCGGGAGGCCCGAAGCCCCGGCAGCAGTCATGATGTTCCCTAGCTTGCCCGTCAAATCAAAGTGGGAAAGATAAAACTCAGGATTCGCGCTTTCGAATACGACGACCCGCAGGCCCGGGCTGGCGTCCATTCGCGCCAGCAAATCCTGTAGCGCTTCGAAGATGCTGGCGTCTACGACGTTGAAAGGCGGGTAGTCGAACACAACCCTCCAGTACGCAGGCGTTTCCTCGATAATCCGCACGGGCGCTGCTGGATTAGTCTTAGCCATGGTTCACCCTTCTAGACCTTCCTGTAGCATCCATTCCCGAATGTAAGGCGAACAGTGCAAGATCGAAACGCCCGCCGACTCGCACGCGTTGAGAAAACGGACACCTTCCAGATCGATAAGATCCACTTCCTCCAAATCCAAAACGATTGCCGATTCGCACCGCTCGATTTCGGTCTTGACCTGATCCAGGTGCCCAACTCGAAGCTCCCCGCTGAGCCGAATCCCCCCTTGGACCCGTTCAATCCGCAGCGTCATTTTCTACCGGCTCCGGAAGACGGTGACGGCAGTGCAAGTCGCAGACCATTTGCAATAGCTTGTTGCAGTTGAACTTAGGCGGACACATCGTCCTGATTTTTCAGGAATTCATTTTTGATCAGGAAAACACCGCCGGGCTTATAATCCCCCGATGCCTTCTGTCACACGCCCGCCATCCCAAGAGGCGCTCAAGAGAGCGCTGGACGAACTAAAGAACTCAGAGAAAAAGCTTCGGCAAGTGATCGACACGATCCCCACGCTGGCTTGGTGCAACCTGCCGGATGGTTCGAACGAGTTCCTTAACCAGCGCTGGCATGAGTACACCGGCCTGTCTCCCGAAGAGTCGCACGGTTGGGGTTGGCAGACTGCGATCCATCCCGACGATCGAGCGCCATTGACCCAGAAATGGGGAGAACTCCTGGTCACCGGTGAACCCGGCGAAATGGAAGCGCGTCTCCGTCGCCATGACGGAGTGTTTCGCTGGTTTCTCATGAGGGTGGAGCCGCTCCGAGACGAGACTGGCAAGATTGTCAGGTGGTGCGGAGCGTGCACCGACATCGAAACCCTCAAGCAAACCGAAGCGAAGCTGCGAGAAGATGAACGCGAGCTTCGTCGCATCACCGACTCAATACCGCAGGCGATTGTCGTCCAGGATCCCTCGGGTACCCCCACCTACGCCAACCAAGCGGCGCTCGACTACACCGGTCTGGCCGCCGAAGATGTGATTGCTCCGGACTTTCGGAAACGAATCTTCCACCCCGACGACCTGGAGAGATTACGCGAGGAGCGCAACGCTGCTCTCGCTCGGGGGACTCCGTTCGAAATTGAACAGCGGGCTCGCCGGAAAGATGGCCAATATCGTTGGTTTCTTATTCGTTACAACCCCTTCCGAAATGATGAGGGCCAGGTGACCCGATGGTATGCGACGGGAACTGACATCGATGACCGCGTTCGAGCCGAGGAGAGGACACGAAACGAAAATTTGGCGTTGCGAGAGCAAATCGATCGCGACTCGATGTTCGAAGACATCGTTGGCTCCTCGGAAGCGCTACGGAAAGTGTTACGCCAAGTCGCCAAGCTGGCGTCTTCCGATTCGACAGTCTTGATTCTCGGTGAAACCGGTACAGGAAAGGAGTTGATAGCTCGCAGCATCCACAAGCGATCCAATCGCGCGGATCGCGCATTCATCGGGGTGAATTGCGCTGCGATCCCGCAATCGTTGATTGCTTCCGAACTTTTCGGTCACGAGAAGGGCGCTTTCACCGGTGCAACACAGAGACGCCTGGGACGTTTTGAAGCAGCGAATGGCGGGACAATTTTCCTGGACGAAATCGGTGACCTGCCTCCCGAGATCCAAGTCGCGTTGTTGCGGGTGCTCCAGGAACGTGAAATCGAGCGCGTCGGCAGCAATAGGCCAATACCCATCGACGTCAGAGTGGTCGCGGCGACTCATCGTGATTTGAACACGCTTGTAGCCGAAGGCAAATTCCGTGAAGACCTCCTGTATAGACTGAATGTAGTCCCCATCGACGTACCGCCGTTGCGCGAACGCGCGGCCGACATCCCCTTGCTGGTTGAGTATTTCATAGACCGCCTCGGCAAGAAAGCTGGAAAGAAATTCAGAACAATCGACAGGAAGAGTCTTGGATTGTTACAGGCATACGACTGGCCTGGGAACATTCGTGAACTACAAAACATAATTGAGCGTGCCGTCATTCTGTGCGAGGGGGACACCTTTTCGATGGACGAGACCTGGCTTCGCCCAGAACTTCCGGTTGCCCGTGGCCGGCGGAGTACGCTGAACGGAGTCCTCGAGCGGCAGGAGAAAGAAATGATTGAAGCCGCACTAGAGGAGTGTGATGGACGGATCTCGGGCCCGTTGGGCGCAGCCGCGAAACTAGGGCTGCCGGCGCGCACGCTCGATTCGAAAATCAATCGTTTCAAAATCAACAAATATCGGTTCAAAGTGCCACGCGCTAGCTGAATCTTTTACTCCTTTACCCTCCGAGCGAACTTTCCCGCCACCGCATAGCTTGTGTCAGTCACTCCCCCCGTTTCCAATAGCTCTTTGAACCTGTGCAAATTAGCAGACACTTCTTTAGCAGGGTATTTGCCGATCAAAGCAAGTGCAGCCCGCACCAAGGCCGGCCATCCTCGCGTTCTTCGAGGGTGGACGCGATGCTGCCATCGGCGCCTTGGTGCCGAACAAATCGACCAACGCACTGTTTCTGGAGGTACAATCAGACGCCTAAGTGCGTCGGCAACCGCGCTGTTGAGACTTTTCTGAATTTGGCACGACCGGCTCGCTGACGGTCCCACATCCCTACCCGGCAGATCAGGGCTGGGAACGCGCTGCTGGAAGGAGTATGACCGTGAAAACCACACTCGCAGTCATTTTGTTCTGCACTCTCTGCGCAGGCCCCATCGCACGGGCCGTGTGCGTCGGCCCATCGGTGAATTCATTTGGGGCCAAGGGCGACGGTCACACCGACGACTCCGGCGCCATTCAAAGCGCAATCAACGCCGCCGCTTCCGCCGGAGGCGGCTCCGTCGTATTCACAGTGGCTCGCTACTACACCACGAGTACGTTCATCGTGCCGCAGGGCGTGGTTCTGTGCGGATCGGTCGAAGGTCCCTTCGACGTCACAGGAGTCAATCCGGCCTCAACCACCATCGCCCCCACGCTATTGGTCACCAATACCGGCGCTCCTTTCCTCACTCTGAAAGGCATCGGGGCCGGCGTCACAGACCTGCTCTTCCACTATCCCAACCAGGTGGCCTCCAGCGCTTCCACTCCCACTGTCTATCCCTACACAATTTCAATGGTGAACGCGCCAGGGGCGAAAGTGGTCCGCTCCACCGTGACCAACGCCTACAACTTTCTGGACATCGAAGTCGGCCGCGTCACCGCCCAGGATCTTTTCATCGGGGCCTTCAATACGGGCGTCCACATCGACCACACCGCCGACCATGTCACGCTGCGCAATCTTTTCAACCAGGTTTTTTGGGACGAGTTGGAGGGCGTGCCGTATCCGCGCCCCATCGACACCTGGGTGTTGAACAACGGAATCGGCCTGGTCGTGGATCGCATGGACAGCCTTGAGATACATGACTTCTTCGTGTTCTCCCGTTTCACTGGCATCCTGCTGACCGATTCGACCGATACGTCGCAAGGGGCTACTTGCGGATACGGAACGGGGAGCGACATCGATCTGGATAACGTGCAGTACGGCATCGTTATTTCTGCTTCCAATAGTCCGGGATACAAATTCACCAACGTGGACATCGGGGCGGCACCGGGGCTCGGCCAGGCGGCGGTACAGGTGAAAAGCGGCGGTTCCATGCTGCCGAAAATTGAGATCAACGGAGGCTCGCAGCGCGGGGTCTGGGCCCTCGGAGCGTATCCCGCACCCGCCGCCGATACGATCATCACAAATATCTTGCCCTGACTTTTCTGCGCAAACGGCCCAGCTGGCCGGAGGAAACGAATGAGAAAATTATTCCTGGTGCTGTTCCTGGCTTTCAATTTGATCTACCTCGGCGGTTGTGGAAGCAGCGGTACCAACTCCGGCGGAGGCGGCGGACCCGTTGCGACGCAGTTCTCCGTCACCGGTCCCGCCAGTAGCGGCACGGGATTTTCCTTCACCTTCACCGTGACCGCTCGCGATGCCACGAACAACGTGGCAACGAACTATTTCGGCACGGTGCAGTTCACCAGCAGCGATCCCGCCGCCAAGCTTCCTTCCAACTCGACGCTAGCGAACGGGACCGGAACTTTCTCGGCCGCACTGACAAACTCAGGCTTTCAAACCATTACCGCGACCGATACAGTTTCAGCATCCCTGATGGGCTCGCTCGCCGTCACCACCGTAGCTGGAGAATTTCCCGTGGCTTCCTTCGGCGCCAAGGGCGATGGCCAGACCGACGACACAGCCGCCATCCAAGCGGCAATCAATGCCGCCGGCGCAGCCGGCGGCGGCTCCGTCGTCCTCAGCGTGGCCCGCTACTTCACCGCCGGCACGCTCGTCGTTCCCGCGGGAGTGGTCCTGTGTGGTTCCACCGAGGGACCCTTTGACATCGGAGGAGTCAATCCCGTGACAAGCGCGGTCGCCTCCACGCTCCTGATCACCAGCACCAGCGGCCCGTTCATCACCTTGCAAGGCATCGGGTCGGGAGTCACCGACCTGCTCTTCCACTACCCCAATCAGGTGCCTCCCAGCGCTTCCACTCCCACGGTGTATCCCTACACAATCCTGATGGCCGCTCCCGGTACAAAGGTCGCCCGGTCCCTTGTGACCAACGCCTACGACTTCCTCGACATCGAGTCCGGCCGAACCATCGCTCAGGACCTGCAAATCGGGGCTCTTCACTACGGCGTCAACATCGACCACGCCTTCGACCACGTCACCCTGCGCAATCTTTTCAACCAGGTGTTTTGGGACGTAGTGGCGAACGCGCCTGTTCCAAGCCCGATCGACACTTGGGTCATGGCCAACTCAGTCGCCCTCGTAGTGGGACGCGTGGACAGCCTCGAGATGAACGCATTCGCTCTGTTCATGCGCTACACCGGCATACTTCTGACCGATTCGCCCGACACGTTGCAAAATCCCCGCTGCGGATACGGCACTGGCAGCGACATCGATTTGGACACCGTGCAGTACGGCATCATCGTCAACGCCTCCAACACTCCGGGGTACAAATTCACTAGCGTCGACATAGGATCGGGATTCGGCGGCGTGACGGCGGTGCAAGTAGGAACCGGCGGCTCTCTGCCCCCGAAAATTGAGATCAACGGAGGTTCGCAGCGCGGAATCTGGACCCTTGGGCCATACCCCACTCCCGCCACCGATACGGTCATAGTAAATATCCTGCCCTGACTTCCTGTTTCCTATCGACAGAAGAGCGCGGAGCAGGCCTTTTAGGCCTGCGTTGAAGGCGAACTGTGACTAGGCTTTTTTGGGGAACTGTCCTGCAAGGAGCGAAGCGACGCGGCCGGACAGTTTGTGGGCACGAGGGCGGGTCGCGCCGGAGTCGGGGCAGCGGGAGGAGCGAAGCGACGACCGCCGCCCCGGCGATGGCGCTGCCTCCAGCGTCAGTTCAGACAAAAACAAATCGGGCCGCCCGAAGGCAGCCCGTGTGGTTTTGACTGATAGCTGAGTGCTGAGAGCTAGTCCCCTGCCACCGGCTCGGCCACTTCCGGCTTTGGAGCAGGAGCGATTCCGCCGTTGGCCTTCCCCAGCGCGCCCAGCGGAATGAATCCGTTCTCGGCAACAGCGGGTTTCTCTTTCAGCACGACCTCGCGATACATCGCAGCCATGCGCGCGTTGTAAGCCTCATCATTCTTCTGCGGCCCGCGATGTCCCGCAAGCGGAGTCTCCGAATGATCCACCGCCAACGCCGCCTTCGCATCCCGCGCCCGCTTCTTCTCCTCGCGCGCGTTCTTCGCGATCCCCAGATTATCCAGATCGTGCTGCAACTCGGTGGTCACAATATTTTCGCGCAGCAGAAGCGAATGCGTTTCATCATCCATCTTCACTTTCTTGCCACCCGCAAAAATCTCGTGCCGCCCATGCTCTTCATACCACTTGGTCAGGGTAGCGGTCATGTGCATCTTCTCGATAATGTTCCGCCATCCCACCCCAGTGTTGTAAGCGCAGAACGAAATCTCGCCTTCCTGCGTAGCGTAGGGAATAATGCACTGCTCCGTCCGCCGGAAGTCGTAATTAAACAGGTCCTGGAACCACATCCCCGCAATAAACAGGAAGTTCCACCGGTCCTGCCGCCGCTTCATCACATCCTCGACGGTTCGATCAGGTCCAACCTTCCCATAATTCTTCCCCGTAGCATTAAAGTTCTTATCAAACTTCCTCAACAAATCCATCAACTTGAAATGCGTAGGAGCCTGATACGGATCGTAATTCTTCATCAAACACAACGCCATCCCCACCACGGTAAGAAACTTCCCCCGCGCCGCATCATTAACCTTGGCAATATCCTTAGCAAGCTGATCCCCCGCCAAGAAAGCAGTAACCGGCACCGCCTCCTTAGTCTCCTTATCAATCATAACGGCCATCCCCGTCCCGCAATTTGGATGACAACCGCAGCTTAGTTGGCCCCAGTCGTTTTTTACGTCGTTGGCGTGCATTAGGTCGGCCCAGTCGCTGAAAGTTCCCATGAAACTTATTGGGAACCAGTCGCGAGCTGGTTCGCCTAGGCCCGTTTGGTTTTTTACGTCGTGGGCTAAGTGACTCAGCGTGTAGCGCTGGGCTTGGCGGCGGTCGTCGGTTACGGCTTCGTCGCGGCCCGTAAACGAGACTGGCTGGAATGACAGGAAGCTGATTGTTCGCGGATTGTCTAACGCGAACTTGATTATTCTTCCGACCTGTTCGTTGTTGATGCCGTTTACTATCGTCACTACCGGGACGATTTCTACTCCCGCCTTGTGTAGGTTTTCGATTGCTTTCAGCTTTACGTCGAACAGGTTACCTACCATGCGGTGGGCGTTGGCGGCGTTGCCTATTCCGTCGAATTGGAGATACGCGTAGCGCATTCCTGCTTCTACTGCTTGCTGGCAGAACTCGAAACTTTTTGCGAATTCGATTCCGTTGGTTGCTGCCTGCACGGAGTTGTATCCGACTTTGCGGGCGTAGCGGACTGCGTCGAGGAAATATGGGCTCAACGTCGGTTCGCCGCCGGAGAACTGGACGCTCATCTGCCTACGCGGCTTGATCGTGATCGCGTTGTCCAGCATCTGCTTGATTTCTTCCCATTGCAGTTCGTGGACGAAGCCTACCTGGTTCGCGTCCATGAAGCAGGGATCGCACATCATGTTGCAGCGGTTGGTGAGATCGATCGTCAGCACTGAACCGCGTCCGTACTTTACCGTTGAAGAACCGTGGTGATGGAGCTTTTCGTCGTTGTGGGCGGCTATGTCGCGGCCGGGAAAGACGTCTTCGAGGTGCTTGGAGAAATCGGTGTCGATCGACATCACGTCTTCGAAGTGGCCGTGCTTTGGACAATCTTTCACCATCAAGATTTTGCCATCGCGTTCGATGATGGTGGCTTTGATCTCGCCGACCTTTTCGTTCATCAAGACTTCGTGCGGCAGTTTGCCGTCGAGAATCTGCTGGCGGATTTCCGGGACACACTTCGGGCAGAGCGAATCGGTGGAGCGGGGCCAGCCGAGGGGCGGCTTCGACTTTTCGTAGGACTTGAGCAGAGGCTTGTCGGACCACTTAGGGGTGGGCGAGACGCCGGGGTTGATGCGGTTCAAACGATCGAATATGACCCACGCACCTTTGGCGGCGGCAACGGCTGCTTTTTCTACGTACTTGATCGGCTTGCGCATGCTTAGGACGCTCCTAGCTTTTTTCAGGTCTTAGGTCTTGGGTGTTTGGTCTTGGGAAAAACTCGGGCGGAAACTTGCCTTGGCTTCACCGTTCGATCCTAACCCACAAAACCCAATTACCTGTGGCTCTCCCTGGGAATGGAACCTGGTTTGTACACTTTTCCCTGGGTGTTTATGTTTAACGATGTTATTGGAGGGTAAGGAGTTGCGCATCTTTATCCCAACGAACGGGGGAAAAACGGGGTTTAGCGGGGATATGGGGGATTGGGTGGAGGTAAGTTGTTGAAAGGAAAAGGGGCCAATGAAGCCACGCAACGTTTTTGCTGGACATAGTATTCCTTGTATGGAATACTGCGTACATGTCGTGGGCGGTTGAGTACACCCCCGAGTTTGAGGCTTGGTGGGACACGCTATCGGAGGAGGAGCAGGCGGAAGTCAACTCGAAGGTTGAACTGCTGGAAGAGCGTGGCCCCACCCTAGCTCGTCCTCACGCCGATGTGATTACGACTTCCCGGCATTCGAACATGAAGGAGTTGCGCGGGAGGGTGGGCACGAGACAGCTTCGGGTTCTGTTTGCGTTTGATCCCCGGCGCACCGCGCTGCTGTTGATTGGCGGAGACAAGACGGGTGATTCGAAGTGGTACGAGAGATTCGTTCCGATCGCCGACGACTTGTTCGATCGGCACCTGGAGCGGATTGGAAAGAAATATCTGAACTAATTTAGGAGGAAGTACGATGCCCAAGAATTTCAACACGCTTCGCGAGAAGATGTCCCCTGCAGCGCGAGAGCGTTCGCGCCTCTTGGCCGAAAAATATCGCGCAGAGATGCCGCTGGACGAACTGCGCGAAGCGCGGGAGATGACGCAGGTGCATCTGGCGAAGATTTTGGGAGTGAATCAGGCGGCGGTGTCGAAGCTGGAGCGGCGCGCGGATATGTACGTGAGCACGCTACAAAGTTTTGTGAAGGCGATGGGCGGAGAGTTGAAGATCACGGCGCGGTTCCCGGAGGGGACGGTGGAGATTAATCAGTTTGAGGATGTGAAGAAGGCGGCGGGAGAGTAGCGCGAGCGGTGGCACCGCCCCCACCCTTGCAAAAAGCGCAAAGATGGGGCATCCCAGGTATCTGGCCGGATGACGCGCAAGCTTTTCTTGGAAGCCTAGGCCACCCGCCCAAAATGGCGCGAGGATAGGCACAACGTTTGCTTACGCATAGGGCGTCAAATCATAGGAGGGGAATCTTACGCGTTATGGCGTGCGCTTCGTCAGGCGCAGTGCCCGAGAACATTTCGAGGGTTCCCTTTTTCACGCCCGTTCTAGTCGCATTCGTGGCTATGGTCAATAGTATCGAGCGCCAGCAGTAAACCACGAGGCCGACTCCGGCTAAGACCAAGCATAATTCGGTGCAAATGGCAATCTCCCGCTTGATGATTGCGGTCGTACCTAGCTCGAAGACAGTCAAGACCTGGGTTGCGATCTGCTGCAAGCTACCCCACATCGTGAACACACTCGCGACCAAAAATCCGGCGACGCTGCTGTTAGTGACCATGGCCGGAACGCCTGCAACGTTACTGGCGCGAATCTGGCCCGTCAGCCTCTGGGCAGCTGGGGCTAAACCCACCAGCGCCAAAGCGAGTCCGGCAAGAAAAGTGTATTCGGAGCGGCTACCGAGTAAAGGCTTATCGGGAAAGATGGTCAATTGGATTAAGAAAGAAAATGCTGTACCGAATGCGGCGATGTTTGACGCCCAACTCGAGCTAAAGTCCCACGAAGCACTGCCGATTACGTCTGTCAGTTTGTGCCCATGATCGCTGGCAATGGCTCCGCACACGAAAGCGATAGAAAGTGCAAGAACGAGGCTTGTAAATAGGACGCGTGTCAACCACGGAGAAGTCCACCTCTTGACCACTATTGGTATCTCTCTGTTCTCGCCGGAGCTGCCCAAGATGCCCAAGAAACCTTCTGCTTCGTTCCCTCCACAGCCAGTGATCTCGATCGGTATCGGTCTGCTCTTATCTTTTAGAAATCCAGGGGCAGTGGGCAACGTGAGCACTGAGGCTTGGCAGGGGGTTGAGTCCGAGGTGCGCCTGAGGCTCAAGTAAAACTGAATTCCAGTCAGGGAGTCCGTGTCCGAGAGAAGCCAGACGTAGGTTGACGTGGATTGGTCAGGCCGTAAAGTGATGACCAGCTTCTCCGGTTTTGCGAAGTTGATGTTGCCTACTCGAACGACAGTAACAGGAATCTGAGCTGAGGCCCCTTGCAGAGGGCTGCGTGCTGGGAGTCCAGGCGGAAGAATCTGTCCCCGTGCCACGCCGACGAATGACCCTAGCAGGGCCAATACAATGCACACTCTCATTTTTGTTTCTCTGCCGCCAGCACCGAAAACTCCAGGCTAAATGACTACCCGCCCGTCCTCTCTTCGAGGCTAGGGTCCACAGGAGCCTCCGCGCCACGCACCTGCCAGATTGCCGCATGCCTTCTGGTCGGTCACGATGCACTCTTTCGTCCCAGCCGGGCTTGATATCACGCAACTCCCCACAGTTTCGTTATTGCCTGCGGGCAAGTAAGGATGAATTTTCTTGCATTGCTCCTTGATTTGTCCGGGGTTGTCGATTCGGTTAAGGTCTGCCAAGAATTCGAGGTTCCTGCACGCTGCATCCGGATCGCCGGTCTTAATGGCTTCCAAGACCAACGAGGATTGCGACTTGAAACGCTCGAGGTCCATAGAGGCTCGGTTGTTGTAATATGCTACGACCACATTTCCGAGCAAGCCAACCGTTGCCGCGAGTAAGCCAAGGAGTGTGGGACTCACTCTTGACGCTTTGCGTTCTTTCAGGTCGAGCTCTCGAGATCTCGATCTCATTTCCCATTCAAGCCTCCTCTCTTCGAGGCTAGGGTCCACAGGGGCCTCCGATCCACGTCCCGCCCAGCCTCGAACAAGTGGCCTGGTCGGTGAAAATGCAGTCGTTTCCGCCTTGGGGATTGGACACGAGGCATGCGCCCGCGGGAGCATCGTCTGCCGCCTTGTCAGCCGCAACGGTTTTTACTTCAGATACCCATTGGTTCAGAGAGAGGGACCGCTTGTGCGTTTTTCGTGGTGCGATTGCCCGGGACTTCTTCTTTCCTGCCATAAGCCCTCCTGAGGATCTAAGTTTAGTTGCATTGAATCATCGTCGTTCTCGTGCTTACTGCTTAGCGGTGGGGGTTACCTTCAGCATTACCGACACATTGAGATAATTCTTGCGAAAAGGCGAGGGTGCGTTTTCCACGTAATAGTCTTCCAGCCTCGGTACCAGGGCATACTTTGCCGTCAAAGGCACCGTAAGATCGATCCGTCCTTGCATTTGCCAGGCCCGGGAAGCGTTGAAAACAGGGACAAAGGCAAAGCTCGGAGTGGCTGTCACCACCTTTGTCTTTGCTGGGTCCCCTGGCACCTTACCGCCATTCCCCACCACCATCAGGTTGAGGTTATACTTCGCCGAGAGTTCGGCCGCAGCCAATGCTTGGGAGGGATTCGGTCCGTAGAAGTGCTCCCCGATAAAACGCAAGTCTGCGTCGAGTTCCAGTTGTTTGATTATGGTTCCCACACCCGCGCCGTAAGCCTGCTGGAAAAAAATACCGAGGGAGTTATTTCGAACCAGATCGGACGTTAAAACGACGTAGGAACTCGTTCTTGGAACAAAGAAGATCTGCTGGAACTTGCCGCTGTCGTAGTTCGTAACTGTGGCTGAGCCGGGACTGGGATTCTTCCGTTTATCGTCATATTTCACTCCCAGATCGATGAATGTCCTCTGGCCCGGCGAGGAAGCGCCGCCCGCGTACCAGTTTTTGTACAAAGTGATTCCGCTGGCGTATGAATGATCACGCTGAGTACTGACGATAAAACCAACGCTCCCGCTGAGCGTCGGGATCCATCCGGGGTGTTCGATCGGGCCGGGCTGTGCAGCTGGTGCCAAGGACTGCACATCCATCAGAGATACAAGTGGCCCTTTGGCTTGTTTGATGCCCAGGTTTACGTGATCAGGAGTGCTGGCAGGGTCCACTGTGATCTCGGGGTTGGCGAACTCCTTCGGTTTTGCGCATGCGGTGCAGGCAACGCTCACCATGTGCTTGATGCTTAGGTTTTTCAGATCGGACCACTTGAGGGTTAGGCTACCTACGGCCTGATTGGCAAAAACAACCCCAGCGGCCGTTCCGCTGACCACATTGCCGGTGAGGTTGTCTCCGTTCTTGAAGGATACGGTGTCGTGGCCGTCTGGCGTCGTGGCGTACGAAGCACAGGTGTAAAAGAGAAACGTTGGGATGAGCAGACACTTCAGTTTGAGCATGGCAGTAACCTCGTGACGTGACTTCGATCCTCAAGTGCACACAGCACAACAATCGCCCGGGGTCACTTCAGGAGCAGATTTGCTGAATACAGGAGGGCCGCACTGTCCGTCTGCATTTCTGTCCCCAAGTGCGCGGGAGGGTATCAAGGATCGAGATTGCTCTGAAGCATTTATTTTTTTGTTACGAAATGCGGACTGGAGTGCTGAGTTCCTTTACGTTGGCCGATTTTATTGGGTACGAATCGTGCGAGCGTCGCAAAGACACGTCCACTCGTGTCTACAGGAGTTACGAAATCCGGACAAGTTCAAATTCAGGCTGGAATCCCGCGTTGGCGAGACGGAAGGTACCTCAGGGGCTGAAGCCCGGGTTTTTTCTGGCGCTGATCGGCACGAGTGGAACTCGTGCCCTTCCCGGTCTTTTGGGGGCTGGGCTCGTGGATCGCTCAAGCAAAAGCAGAACGTAAGCAGTGGTGGAAATGCCTTTTTAGGCTGCATGTGCCTCCGGCTGTTACGGGGTCCCCTCGGCTTCGCTCGGGGCAGGCTCTTCGACTGCGCATGACGTCCACTTCGTGGGCGTCATGCTTCGCTCAGGATGACAAATACTTGCTGAGGACGGGGCTATTGGGATTCCGGCCAGTCTTCGTCTGGCTCGTATCCCTCGGGATAATTTTCGTCGATGGAGGCGTGGATGGTTATTGGGGGATTTGGTAGTGGGGGGTCTAGCAGGTGCCAGGCTTCGCGGTAGGGTTCGAGGCGCATTTTTCTGGCTTTGCGGTGGGGGTAGAAGCGGAGCATTGGTTGCGGGGTGCAGATTTCTACCGGGATTATGTACCAGATGTCGAGGGGGACTACGTGGGCGGCTATGAAGTCGATGTCGCGTTTGGTGTAGACGGCGCGGCCTTTGCCTACGGTGTAGGTGGCGCGGGTTTCGTAGGCTCCGGCGCGGATGCACTCGGTGCATTTGACCTGGATGCGGAAGAGTTGGACGGTGGGTCGGGGGCGGTTGTCTAGGATGAAGTCGTAGCGCTCGCTGTCGCCGAAGGGGCGGGAGATGGCGAAGCGGCGCTGGTCGGCGCGGTATAGGAAAGCGATTTCGGAATGCTCGCCGGTGCGTTTTGGGTTGGGGCGGTTAGGGTCGTTGGGCTGGGTGGGGTCTTGACGGAACCTGGACATCTGGACTCCTGGAGGGATACGGCGCTTGGAGGCGAAGATGTTTTGTTCCGCCTGATTTTGCGAAGTTTTAGGAAATATCCCTAAGCTTTATTTTAACAGTGGCGTCAAGTTTTGGAGCTGTGATGGCGGCCTAAACCTTCAACACAGAGGACACCCTTCGATTGCGCTCAGGGCAAGCAGGGGTACACAGAGGAAGAAACAATGCTTCGGAAGGTGAGCAATTGTGAACATCGCGGACGGGCGGTTGGGCGCACTATGGTTTCGGAGCTTCGTCTATTTCGAGTTCTCGCTCCAGGAGTCCTTATCATGTGGAAGTGGTCTCGCGGTGGTAAGAAAAGTGATGAGGCGCCGGCGGCTTATCCGGGGGCACCGGCGGATGCGGAGCGGGCTCGGCAGCCGGTGTTGCCGGAGCCTCCTTATAAACCTTACAGCGAGAAGCCGGATGAGGCTTACGAACCTTATGCCAAGAAGCCGGGGCCAGAGATTCCTTACGAGCCTTACAAAGACATGTAGGCGTTGTGTGGGCTGAGGTGGTTGATGAATACGATTGGGATTTGCGTGAGTGTGGTGGCGGTGGTGGTGGCGGCGCTGTTGTTTTACCGGATGCGGCGGCTTCGGCCACAGATGGCGGGATATGCGTCGCAGAGGATGTGTCCGGCATGCGGGTTGATCACGCCGCGGTCGAAGTCGGCTTGTATGGAGTGTGGGAAAGTGTTTTTGGGGCCGGTGAAGTAGGAAGGACCTCAACACACAGGACACAGAGGTTTTGGGGTTGTGGGAAATTCGTGCGGGGGCGGCATCGCGGGGGCGGGATCGGGCATCCAAATCAGTATGGGCCGGAAATTGATCTTCGACGAGAAGTATCGCGTGGTGGGAGTGGAGCGGGACCGCTTGCTGCTGCGGGGAGTGCACAGCGGGGATGTGCTGACCATGATTAATCCCGAGCCTGAGTTTCCGCTGACTTTAGACGAGTATCCCTTGGGGAAATTGATCGCGCTGACTGATCCATCTGGCGCGCCAGCGAATTAGCCGCCATTCCCTTCGAAATAATTCACCCAAAATCAAAATTTTCCTGTACACGCTCGAATGGAACCCAGCGGCGCGGCGGGAATCTGCATCGTACTCGCGGGACTCAGGGCAGTGGAGTTAAGCTAGAGCCTGAGCATCCAAGGAGGTTGTGTGCGCTGCGGACGATGCGGCAATGAGAATGCTGAGGGCAACCGCTTTTGCGGAATGTGCGGAGCGACGCTGGTGGGTAAGACTGAGGCTGCCGCGGCTGCGCCGAAAACGCCGCCTGCGATTTCGGGGACTTCGATTCTTGGCTTGAGCACGCCTGGACCTGCTGTGGATCGGCATCGTGAGGTGGCGGAGGCGCGCGATCCTTTGCAGCCTTCTTCCAGGAATCTGGATTACCTGCTTGAGGATGAGGAAGAGCCGAAGAGAAGTTGGGGTAAGTCGATTCTGATTGTGGCCGCTTTGGCGTTGGCGGTGGGCTTTGGTTATCTGTACTGGAAGCAAGGCGGGTTCGACTGGCTGACTGGGAGCGAGAAGAAACCGGCGGCAACGGCGGATGGGCAGGCTGCGCCGGCTGGGGGCGCGCCGACTCCGAGTGTGGCTACGACGCCTACGGAGTCTGCCGCGCCTGCGGCGACTCCCGCGCAGACGCCTGCGCAGGACGCTGCTCCACCGAGCGCTACGGCGCAGAATATTCCTGCGCAGAATCCGGCGGTTGATTCGAACGCGTCTGCCAACGCGCCGGCCAACGCTGCCTCCCAACCTGTGGTTTCTGATTCTGACAAACCATCGCCACCCGCAGAGGTGGCTCCGATAACAAAACATGCGGCGCGCAAACCGGCCGTCGTGAAACCTGCGGCCACGGCGCCCTACGATGTGGTACGTGAGGCGGAGCGCTACATTTATGGACGGGGGGCGCGGCAGGACTGCGATCACGGCATGCGGTTGTTGAAGCGGGCGGCGGAACAGGCGAATCCGAAAGCGATGATTTCGATGGGGACGCTGTACTCGACTGGGACCTGCACGCCGCGGGATTTGCCGACGGCTTACCGGTGGTTTGCGCTGGCCCTGCACAAGCAGCCGGACAATCAGGCTTTGCAGGATGATCTGAAGAACTTGTGGGAGAAGATGACGCAGCCGGAGCGGCAATTGGCGATCAAGTTGAGCCAGTGAGGCGGGCTTTGCTCCGGGCAATCCGGCGGGCTGGATTTTTCGTACCTCTACATAAAGAAGAGACTTGACGTTTGCTGAGTCCGCAACCACAAGGTGTTTCGGCGGATCTGGCCCTGGTGACGGGGCTGAAGTCCGGCGATCAGGGGGCGATGGCGGCGCTTTATGACCGCTATTCTTCCGTGGTGTATGCGGTGGCGTTGCGGGTGCTCGGCGACACTGGCGCGGCGGAAGATGTGTTGCAGGAAGTGTTCTTGCAACTGTGGCGGAAGCCGAGCGCTTTCGATGCGGCGCGGGGTAGTCTGGGGAGTTGGCTGGCGGTGATTACTCGGAACCGCGCGATTGACTTTTTGCGGAAGCGGCGGCCGGAGACGGATATTGAAGACGTGGTGTTGTCGGTGGCTCCGGACCTGGCGGGAGATGCGGAGCGGGCGCGGGCGGCGGAGAAAGTGCGCGGTGTGATGGGAGGAATGGTTCCGGCGCAGCGCAGTGCGCTGGAGATGGCTTATTGGGAAGGCATGAGCCATTCGGAGATTGCTGATAAGACCGGAGAGCCGCTAGGGACAGTGAAGACTCGGATTCGGGCGGGGTTGATTACTTTGCGGAAAGCGTTTCAAGGGTGAGAGCTGAGCGGTGGAGGAGCTGAGTCAATAAGGAAGCGAGCCAAACGCGCGATTATTGGGTCGCAGAGAACGCGACCCTTCGCGCGGCTCGCCCAGATCCCCTCGACAAGCTCGGGGCAGGCTCTTCACTGCGCAAAGGGCGCTTGTTCAGGATGACAGGCCAGAGAAACTGATGAGCGAGCACGAGCGATACGCGGAGGAACTTGCTTTGTACGCGCTGGATGCGCTGCGGGGAGAGGACCGCGCACACGTGGAGGAACATCTGGACATCTGTGCGGCCTGCCGGCTGGAGTTGGAGCAACTGCGCGGGGATACGGCGTTGCTGGCGTTGACGACGGCGGGGCCAAGGCCTCCGCAGCGGGCGCGGAAGAGGTTGCTGGATGCGGTGGCGCGGGAGGCGACTGCGGCTCCTCCCACCCTTTCGCAAAGAACGCGAAAGGATGGGGCACCGGCCGTGTCTCAGACTTCACCACGGCGTTCGTGGTGGGGAGTGTTGGGATGGGCGGCTGCGGCGGCAGTGGCGGTTTTTGCGCTGTCGCTATGGCGGGAGAATTTGGTGCTGAGGCAAAGTTTGGAATCGGCTAGTTCGGCGTCAGCGCGGAACACGCGTGAAATGGAAGAGTTGCGCCGGATTGCGGCGCCGATCGTCGTTCCGGAGGCGCAGCGCGTGACGCTGGTGTCGGCGAAGGGGCCGCCGCAGCCACAGGGGAAAGCGTTTTATTTGCGGAACCGCAGCAGCCTGGTTTTCCTGGCGAACAATATGCCGGCGCTGCCGCCGCAGAAGGCTTATGAGTTGTGGTTGATTCCGGTGAGTGGGGCGCCGATTCCGGCGGGCGTGTTTAAGCCGGATGCGCATGGGAGCGCTAGTGTGGTGAATCCTCCACTGCCAGCGGGGGCTGAGGCCAAGGCGTTTGCCATTACCGTGGAGAATGAGGCTGGGGCGGCTGCGCCGACCATGCCGATTGTGATGATGGGGGCTGGGGAGTAGTGTAAATCCGAAACGGTACTGGCTTCACGCCACCGAATCACGGCCAACAAAATAGCCACGCTCATCGCGAGCGTGATCGCGAAAGTCCACCAGAAAGCTTTCCTGTGGGTCGTCGGCACTCTGAACGGAATATACATATCGAAACTATACGCTGGGCGGCCTTGGAACGCCGCGCTGCGCTTGGCGGGACAGCCGAGGCGGCTGTCCCTGCATTGAGAGCGCGGGAATCTACTCAATCCAATTATTGGTTTTCGGAGACTTTTGCGGCTTTGGGGACTGCGGTGTGTTCCTTTCTGTTGGCGCGGGCTATGTCGCCTAGAGGTGTTTGGTAGATGAAGGATCCCAGCTCGGCCAGCGGAACTTCGCCCTGGGCATAGCCGTAAGGAGAAGCGCCGAGCAGATTGGACTCCGTGGCCATGGCGTGCTCGGAGGCATGCAGCGGATGGTCCTGCATTTGAATAGGTGAAGGAGTGTTGCTCAGAACGGGAGCGGAGGATTGTGCGAAGGCCGAGGTTGCGCAAAGAAAGCAGAGAAAAGTGAGAGCGATGATTGTGATCTTCATAAGTTGATCCCTGTCCGGGGGAAAATTGCTTGTAGTTTGAAAGAACCGCTGGAAGGCCCGATTGGCAGGGCTTCCGGGTAGGGTAAGGGCAATCGGGATACCAAAACGGGGCGGGTGGGATTCGAGTTATGGGATGTGGGGCGGGTGGAAGTGCAAGAGTTTGCACATATGTGGAAGTTGGGTTTTTGGGGGGCGAGGCCACCCTAGAAACCGCCGGCCGTGGTAGAAATGCCTTGCGGGGCCGCCGTTACTGCCATCGGGCGCGGGGTCCTTCGACTGGGGTTGTGCTTCACTTCGTGAAGCACAACCTCCGCTCAGGATGACAACTTTAGGAGGCGGGGAATGCGATTACGCCGGATTCAGTGGGGAATCATTCTGGTCTTCCTTGCGCCTTCGGCTCTGTTTGCACAGACGGATTGCGAGGCGGGGAATGGGTTGCTGGATTTTGTGCCACCGAAGACGATTAGCGTGCAGGACGTGATACAGAAATTTGGGGCGGCGGAGGCGGTTACCAAGGAGGCGCGGCTGCATTACACCTACAAGCAGGAAGTGACGCTGCAGAGTCTGAACGGCAAAGACGCGACGGGAGAGTTTCACGAAGTGACAACGGTTTCCTACGACGAGAAAGGCAAGCGGCACGAGGCAGTAACGTTCGCGGCGCAGAGTTCGTTGGTCGGACTTCAGCTTACGCAGGAAGATATGGAAGACATCCACACCTTCATGCCGCTGATGCTGACCAGTGAGGATCTGCGGCAATACAACCTGACGTATGCGGGGCAGCAGCACGTGGACGATCTGGATACTTACGAGTTTCACGTGGAACCGAAGAAAGAAGAGAAGGGCAAGCGATATTTTCAAGGGCGGGTGTGGGTGGACGCGCAGGATTTTCAGATTGTGAAAGTGTGCGGCAAGAGCGGTCCGGAGAAAGTGCAAGTGAAGAAGAAGGACCGGCCGGAGTTGCATCCGATGTTTGTTACGTACCGGCAACTGGTGGATGGGCGTTACTGGTTTCCCGCGTTTACGCGCTCCGACGACACTTTGAAGTTCAAAACCGGGCCAGTACACGTGCGGGAGATCATTAAATTCAGCGGGTACAAGCGGGCTGGGGGGCGGTGAAAGCGAGAGGAATCCTAATTCGGGGGTGGGCAGGTTCGGCCGAGCCCATGGCGGGAATGGCGGCGAGTGTGGGAGAAAGGCAGGAGAAGAAAGTAAGGGTGAAGAAATTTTCACAGTTGACAGGGAGAACGAATGTGAGGACAATCGTCGGCACTTGTTGTCCCCTGCTTCCACTTGACGCTGGAACTTCAACAAGCCTTTCGCCGAGTTCACAATTTTAAAAAATGCTGATGCTTCAAAACAATCTAAGGAGATTCCACACATGAAGCAACGATTCACTGCGCTCAGCTTTTTGGCTGCGCTTATGGGGATGGCTTGTCTAGCCAGCACCTCGTTTTCCCAGGACGTGCAGGTACAAAGAAATCCAATCGTGACACATGCTAACCCCGTAACTACAACCCAGGCCTTCCGCGACATGATAGAAGTGCCCTGGCACAACGCGACCAAGGTGATGCCAGAGCATCGTCGCTACGCCCCGCCGCATATCAGCAACGAGCCTGACGCCGTTGCCCAGACCGAAGTGCTTCCGCTGGTCAGCACGACCAGTTTGCTGAGCTTCGATGGCATTACTGACGCGCAGGGCGGGGGCTTTGTTCCGCCTGACACGAATGCCGCGGTGGGCGCCACTCAGGTAGTTGAGACGGTCAACGTGGCCTATGCCGTGTATAACAAGACAACGGGGGCGCAAATCATGGCTCCGAAGAACATCCAGACGCTCTATACGCCATTGGGCGGGCAGTGCGCCACCGGCAACTTGAGTGACCCAATCGCAACTTACGACAAGGCTGCTCAACGCTGGGTGATCACCATGATCGCGTTCAACAACTCTTTCAGTCAGAACAACGCCTGCGTGGCAGTTTCCACGACCTCGGATGCGACTGGAGCCTATCACCTCTATTCCTTTAATTACCATGGCACGTTGCCGGACTACCCCAAGCTATCTGTTTGGCCGGATGCGTACTATCTCACGACGAACAGCTTTCCCGGCGGCGGCGGCTTCAGCGGAGCGGAAACCTGCGCTTTAGACCGCACCAAGATGCTGGCTGGCAGCGCTGCCACCAGTGTCTGCTTCCAGCGAGGGGTCGGCGACTTTTCCTTGATGCCTGCCGATCTGGATGGCGCCACTCCACCGCCCGCGGGTGCACCGAACTACCAACTGGAACTGGCGACCTCGACCAAGCTGGACCTGTTCAAGTTCCACGTGGACTTTGTAATTCCCACGAACTCAACCTACACCGGTCCAACCGTGCTTACGGTTGCCGCTTACACTGATGCCTGCGCCCTGGGTCCTTGCATTCCCCAGCCCTCGGGTGGCGAATTGCTTGACGCCCTGGGCGATCGGCTAATGTACCGCCTGGCCTATCGCAATTTCACCGATCATGAGGCCTTGGTCGTCAACCACTCGATCAAAAAATCGTCGACGGTGGCGTCCGCGGCCCGCTGGTACGAGATCCGCAGTCCTGGGTCCTCGCCCGTTGTGTTCCAATCCGGCACAGTTACCTCACAATTTTCGTTCTGGATGGGCAGTATCGGGATGGATAAGAACGGTGACATTGCCCTCGGCTTCAGTGCGTCAAGCTCGACGCTCGACCCCACGATCGCGTACGTTGGACGCGTCCCAACCGACACCTTGGGGACGATGGAATCGCCAAAGATCGTGATCAAAGGCACGGGCGTGCAGCAGTCCAGCTTCAACCGTTGGGGAGACTACAGCAGCATGCAGATCGACCCAGTGGACGACTGTACCTTCTGGTACGCGCAGGAGTACTACAAGACGACGGGCAGCTTTAACTTCAGCACACACTTGAATTCGTTCAAGTTCACTACCTGCCAGTAGTGAGCGTGTAGAGTACGAACTACAGAGACCCGCCCTGCGAGGGGCGGGTTTTTTATTGTCAGAAACTTGGATCGCGGAGTGGGCTGAGAACAAATTCAGTTCCACACTTAAGGGCTTGGGTTCAGGTAAGATATTGCGTCCGCAGGGACTGCCTAAGAATGAATCGTGAATATCACAAGGGATACAGCCAGGAACTGAACCGGGATATGGATATGCTGGTGTTCGGGCATGCGGGAACACCGCTGCTGGTATTTCCGACGTCCATGGGAAAGTTTTTCGAGTATGAAGACCGGGGGATGATTGGCGTGCTTGCGCCGAAGATCGAGCGCGGCGACTTGCAGGTGTTTTGCCCGGACGGCATTGATACGGAGAGTTGGTACAACAAGAGTGTGCATCCGAAGGTGCGGGTGCTGCGGCATTTGCAGTATGAACGGTACATTCTGCATGAGTTGGTGCCGTTTATCCGGTGGAAGAATACGAAGCAGGAATTGGCGGTTACCGGGTGCAGCTTTGGGGCTTATCATGCGGTGAATTTTGCGTTGAAGCATCCGGATGTGGTGACGCATTGCGTCAGTATGAGCGGGGCGTTTGATATCCATCAGTTTCTGGATGGGTATTATGACGATGATTGTTACTTCAATTGTCCGCCGGATTATTTGCCAAATCAGAATGATGATTGGTTTTTGAGCCGGTACCGGCAGATGAAGATTGTGCTGGGGTCGGCGGACTGGGATATGTGTTTGGACGAGAATGTGAAGCTGTCGGCAATTTTGAATGCAAAAGCGGTGCCGCACTGGCTGGATGTTTACGGGGACCATTCGAAGCATGACTGGCCGCTGTGGCAGAGGATGGCGGGGAAGTATTTTTAGGGCAGTGGTCAGTGAGGTGGCCAAGGATGCCAGGCTGGCTCCAGTCTGAGAAAGCATGTAAGTTGTTCCTCTACTCGGCATGGACCGTTGTGTGCTTGGGAATCTTCGTGGCTTTCATGGCGACTCCTTGGTTCTGGCAAATTGATTCGTTGCGCACATGGGACCTCATGCTGCGAATATTGGGCGGCGCATTGGGGATTGCTGGGGCGCCTGCTGCATTGATCCTTTGGTTTGGGATGGCCGAATTCTGCCTGCGCCATGACAAATCGCCGACTAGCGACAAGATTCTATGGTTCATCGTCTTTTTCGCCACCGCCTGGTTCGGTTCGGCGCTGTACTTCTTTATCGTGTACCGGAAACGCGCGCAAGGTTTGGCTTGGCCCGTGTGACAACACCTAGGAATTCAGTAAGGGAGATGAAGTCGTGAAGAAAATTGGGATTTTGTTTGGGATGGAGAATACGTTTCCGCCGGCGGTTGTCGAGAAGATTAACTCGATGAAGGTTGACGATGTTGCGGCGGAGTTTGTTTCGATTGGCGGGATTCGGATGGATGAGCCTAAGAAATATTCCGTCATCATTGACCGGATTTCGCAGGATATTCCGTTCTATCGGGCTTATCTGAAGAACGCTGTCTTGCACGGGACGATCGTGGTCAATAATCCGTTCTGGTGGACGGCGGACGACAAGTTCTTTAATTATGCTTTGGCGCACAAGTTGGGGGTGGCGATTCCGGCTACGGTGATTCTGCCGCACAATAAACATCCCGAGGGAACTACAGATAAGTCGATGCGGAATTTAATTTTCCCGCTGAACTGGCAGGAAGTTTTTGATTACGTTGGCTTCCCCGCTTTTTTGAAGCCTTATTCCGGGGGTGGGTGGAAGCATGTTTATCACGTGCATTCGCCGGAGGAATTTTTTCAGCATTACAACCAGACCGGCGATTTGTGCATGACGCTGCAACATGGCGTGGTGTTTGAGGAGTATTACCGGTGCTATGTGGTGGGGCAGGAAAAAGTTCACATCATGAAGTATGATCCGCGGGCGCCGCATCACGAGCGCTATGTGAAGGGGAATCCTCCGCCGTCATCGGAAGCTTTAAGGGTTAGGATCGAAAAAGATGCGCTTACTTTGTGCCGGGTACTGGGGTACGACTTGAATACGGTGGAGTTTGCGGTAGAGGGTGGCGTGCCTTATGCGATTGATTTTCTGAATCCGGCGCCGGATGCTGAAATTACTTCAGTGGGGCGGGAGAATTTTGACTGGATCGTGAATGCCGTGGCGGAGATGGCGGTGAAGATGGCTTTGAGTGGGGAGAATCCGGCGAAGGAGTTGCGGTGGGCTGGGTTTCTGAACGGAGCGCCTATGAAGAAGAGTCGTAAGCCAGAGCCGGCGTGGGTGGCGGAGCGGAAGCGGGGGAAGGTGGCGAAGTAGCCTGCCCGTGGAGCAAAGAAAATGGATTGCATGCGTGCCGTACTATTCCTCGTAGCCATATTTGGATTGGCGTTGGCTGTCGCTGGCGGGAAAACGAAGGAATGGGTTGAGGTCGACTTCTCGAAGCCGCTTCCTCGTGTATTTGCTGGTTTAGTAGCGATCGGCTGCGCCCTTGTGTTCTATGGCCAGTGGAAAGGATGGTTCGTGCGCCTCTCGCCCATAGAAGCGCTCTATGCTCAAGGGAAGCAGCTGCAGGACAAGGGTAACTTCGCTGCGGCGATCAGGTTATACGCGACTGCGATCGAGGACTACGTTCCGGAACCGCACCTCGCTACCGAGCTTAATACTGGTCTAGCGGAGTCGCGCGAGGCTCTTGCAGACCAAACGACGGTCAACGGCACCGACGCAAAGGTTGCGTTGAAGAATCTCCTTGAGGGCGCAGCCGATAACCGTAACAAACTCAATTGCGAGGATTGTAAACTAAAGGAAAGGCAGGATCTGGAGAGGGCGACAGATTTGGAGTCGATCTTTCCGGATTTCAAGCTCGCTGAGGCCTGGGAAAGACTGGCCAAGCGCCAGGATAATCCCGAAAAGCAAGATCGGGACCCTGCTGCAGCTGAAAGGTCACTGGAAATGGCGCTCGAACTAAGACCGAATGCCTCGACCTACAAGCTGTTGGCCACTGAGTTGGGGGGGATCGACCAAGTAGCGGCTCGAATTGTAACTCGCGTGGCTAATTGTCTCGAAAGAGTACATTCGGAACCAACCGATAACAATCAAGCGTATTCGGAATTCCAAGCGGGGCAAGCGCATGATGTGGCGGATTGGGGTGAAGCCCTTTGCCACTACGAGAGAGCCCGGGTTTATGTACGCATGCACGGCCTACGTGATAACTGGACAGCATACCTTTACAGGAACTTTGCAAACGCACTTAATCATGTCGGCAGTAACTGCCGAGCGCTAAAGGAGTCGGAAATGGCTCTAGAATCGAACAATTTCAACTTTTCGCAAGATCCCACCTTTCAGAATACTGTGATTCCAGCTGCGCGCCTGGGGTGCCCGGGTCACTAAATTGACTATACTGTTTTACGGCGCTGTGGTTCCCGAGCAAACGATGGGCACCGGGCAGTTTGGGAGCTCTGGACGAGACCAAGGGTCCTCATTTCGCTCTGAGAGACTAAAGATAGAATTTTTGTAAATATAATGCCACCTACTTTCAGTATCGGGATTGAAGAGGAGTATCAGACGATAGATCCGGAGACCCGGGATCTGCGGTCGCATATTCAGGCTGAACTCCTTGAGAAGGGCCAGCTGATCCTGCAAGAGCGGGTGAAGGCGGAGATGCACCAGTCTGTCGTCGAGGTGGGGACTGGGGTTTGCAAGAACATCAAGGAAGCCAAGGCGGAAGTGAAGATGCTGCGGCGCGATATTGTGCGGCTGGCCAAGGAGAATGGACTGCGGCTGGCTTCGGTGGCGACGCATCCGTTTGCGGACTGGCGGGTGCAGGAGATTTATCCCGACGACCGGTATAAGAATATTGTCGAGGACATGCAGCTGGTGGCGCGGGCGAATCTGATTTTCGGGTTGCACGTGCACATTGGGATTGAGGACCGCGAGACCGCGATCCACATGATGAACCATGCGCGGTATTTTCTGCCGCACTTGCTCGCCTTGTCGACCAATTCGCCGTTCTGGCTGGGGATGAATACGGGGTTGAAATCTTACCGGTGCAAGGTGTTTGACAAGTTTCCGCGGACGAATATTCCGGATTATTTTCCCAGCTGGGGTGAATACGAAAATTTCATCAAGCTGCTGATCAAGACCAACTGCATTGATAATGCGAAGAAGATATGGTGGGACATCCGGCCGCATCCGTTTTTCAATACGATTGAATTTCGCGTTTGCGATATTCCGATGCGCGCGGACGAGACCCTGGCGCTGGCGGCCTTGATTCAGGCTACGGTGGCGAAGCTGTATAAACTGCATACCGCGAATCAGGGATTCCGTTTGTACCGGCGGGCGCTGCTGATGGAGAACAAGTGGCGGGCGGCGCGTTATGGGATGAGCGGGAAGCTGATTGACTTCGGCAAGCAGACGGAAGTTCCGGCTAAGGACCTGATCCACGAGTATTTGGATTTTGTGGACGATGTGGTGGACGAGCTGGATTCTCGCGAGGAGTTGAATTACATCCACACCATGCTGGAAACGGGCAGCGGCGCGGACCGGCAGTTGAAGGTGTATCAGGATACTGGAGATTTGAAGAAAGTGGTTGATTACATTCTTGAGGAGACGGAAGCGGGACTGGCGGAGGATACGCCGGAGTCCGTGAGAAAAGTAGGATGACGATATCTGGAAAGGAAGTCAACATCCCCACTCTCTCGCACAGAACGCGAGAAGGATGGGGCACCCGCATCAATCAGGTTTCGTTTGATCCGGAATTTATTCCTGGGGCTCGCAATGCGGTGAACGTTTGTCTGCGGGTGCAGCCTCACGAGAAGGTTTGCGTGATCACCGATGAGGCTACGATCGAGATTGCCGCCGCGATCGTCAGCGAGTTGGAGAAGTTGGGCGCGCCTTACCGGGCGTGGGTGCTGGAGGATCTGGCGGAGCGTCCTCTGACGGATCTGCCAGCGGAGATTCTTGCCGATCTGGAGACCAGCCAGGTTTCGATTTTTGCGGTGCAGGCGCAGCGGAACGAACTGCACTCGCGCATGCAGATGACGGATGTAGTGAACCGGCGCAAGATCCGGCACGCGCACATGGTGAACATCAATCCGCAGATTATGCTGGAAGGCATGCGGGCGGATTTCCAGAAAGTCGACCGGCTTAGCGCGAAGGTGGTCGCGATGGTGCGCAAGGCGCAGCGGGTGCGGGCGAAGACGGACGCGGGGACGGACCTGACGGCGGAGTTGAATCCGAAATATCACTGGCTGAAGACGAGCGGAATTATTACTCCGGAAAAGTGGGGAAACTTGCCGGGCGGGGAGATTTTTACGACGCCGGGCGAAGTGAATGGCACTTTCGTGATTGACGGCGTGGTGGGCGATTATCTGTGCGCGAAGTTTGGGAATTTGAAGGAGAATCCGCTGACCATCCACATGAAGGGAAACAGGCTTACCGAGGCGCACTCAGAGAATCAGGAACTGGAAGACGACTTCTGGAAGTACACGCACACTGACGAGAACAGCGACCGGGTGGGCGAGTTCGCCATTGGAACGAACATTGATTTGAAGGAAGTGATTGGGCAGATCCTGCAGGATGAGAAGTATCCCGGCGTGCATATTGCGTTTGGCAACCCTTACGGCGCGCACACGGGGGCGGAGTGGGATTCCTCGACCCACATTGATGTGGTGGGACGGAAGTTCAACATCTGGGTGGACGACGAACAGATCATGCGGGACGGGAAGTTTTTGGTGAAAGCCTGACGAATTTCGACGCCATCGAACTGCAACTTCTTCGCGTTTTCGTCCTCGGAAACAACCTCGAATATCAACTTAGTCCCCTCGAAGGCACCCCTATCCCGATTTCAGAGCAACGCAAGTTAATGTCGAATCAGGAGCCTATGTGCAAAATCCTGCATCCTTGACCCCTCAATGAAACGGGAGTTAGCATACTTCCGGAGTCAGAACGTCTAAAACTCCTCCCGAGAAGCGCGCCACAGCCAAAGGAGTAGGCCATGGATTCAGTGCGCGAATGGAAAACCCTCGCTCTCTTTGTCTTGTGCGTTGCGGTGGTTGCTGCCCCGGCTCAGACCATGAATACGTTTTGGCTCACCCCAAATACTGGAGGCAATCCCTCCAATCCACTGGTCCAGGGAGTCGACGGCAATCTGTATGGGACAGCCTTTTACGCAGGGTCCGGAGGAGACGGCACGGTTTTTAGAAGGACTCCTGACGGAACGCTTTCGCTGGTTCACTACTTTCACGGTACCACCGACGGAGCAAATCCTTTGGGACTCGTCCTCGGTCTTAACGGCAATTTGTATGGAACGACTGAGTTTGGAGGAGCCAACTCGTGTAACACGTCTGGCGGTTGCGGCACGGTGTTCGGGTTCACCTCGGCCGGGACTCTTTCTACGCTGCACAGCTTCGATGGCGCTGACGGCAGTGCTCCACTCGGGATGACTCTCGGCTCGGATGGAAATTTCTACGGAATCACGCTGGGTGGTGGTTCCGGATACGGCACGATCTTCAAGATTACTCCCCAGGGAACCTTCACGCTTCTCCACGCCTTTGACGGCACCGATGGCGCTTCTCCTTTTGGCGCCCTCGTGCAGGGAGTCAACGGGGACTTCTATGGAACCACCGAGATGGGTGGTTTGAACGGCTTCGGCACTGTGTTCGTGATCACCCATGGGGGAACCCTCACGACCATTCATAACTTCAACGAGACCGACGGCTCGACACCCGAAGGTGCACTGGTACAAGTTGCAAATGGAAATCTTTATGGAACGACCTTCGCTGGTGGCCCCTCGGGCGCCGGCACGATTTTCGTGATTAGCCCGGGTGGGCGCACGTTTCAAACGCTGTATAACTTTACCGGCGGTGTGGACGGGGGCAACCCGAACACAGGGCTGGTGCTGGGCAACAACGGAAACTTTTACGGCGGCACGAGTGCGGGCGGCGGCGGGTCTAATACAGGCGAGCTTTTTGAAGTCACTCCAAGCGGCGTTGTCACCGGCCTCGCCGCCTTGAACGGCACAGAATCGGGCGGAAGGTTTCCAACCCTGATGCAAGCCACCACCGGAACCTTCTTTGGGACAACCTACGAATTCGGCGGCTACAGCTGTAAGCCGTTAGGCGGCTGTGGCACAACCTTCAGTCTCTCGACAGGCCTCGGCGCGTTTGTAACGGCGGTGCCGCCGTCCCGCGGAATAGGTGCCAGAGTGATCATTCTGGGCCAAGGTTTGACCGGAACGACTAGCGTCACCTTCAACGGTGTCACGGCGGCATTCACCGTCACCTCCGATACTGAAATTACGACGTCTGTTCCTACCGGGGCGAAGACAGGCTCCGTGCAAGTCACCACCCCCACGGGAACGTTATCCACAAAAGTGGCTTTCGTGGTCAACTGAGCAGCAGCACGCCGAAAAGCCCGCTGCACGGCCAGGGCGAAGGGTGCGGGAAGATGTTTGAGATCGTGCGATAACTCGCACGCGGTGGAGCTTGTTCGGAATTCCGGAAAACCCCATCTTTTTTGGCGGTGATGACGGTCATGCGGGATAATCTTCTCCCATGATCGCTTCATTGCGTTCGCAGTTCAACGCCAGCTTTACTCCCGACAAGTATCAGACATTTCTGCGGCGGATTGACGACGCTTGCGGGACGCATGTGGAGTTCCGGTTGTCGGAGACTCCTTGTTTCTTTCCCAAGGCTTTGCTGGAGCGGATGGCGCAGGATGGGAAGGAATTGATCCGGCAACTGGTGGAGAGTCCGGAGTATCTGGCACGGTCGAGCGCGTCGATCCCGGAGGAGTTTCGGGTTCCGAATGAGCCGGCGCATCCGATGTTTGTGCAGGTGGATTTTGGGCTGGTACGGGATGCGGGCGGAGAGTTGCGGCCGAAGCTGGTGGAGTTGCAGGCCTTCCCTTCCCTATACGCCTATCAGGTGACGCTGGCGCAAAGCTACATTGACGTGTTTGGGCTTAATCGATTCGAAGGGGGAGAGAGATTGCGGTTTTTCCTGGGCGGGCTGGATGAGAGAACCTACCGGGAACTTTTGCGGCGGGCGATTGTGGGGACGCATGATCCGGAGAATGTGATTCTAATGGAGATTCATCCGCAGGCGCAGAAGACGCTGCCGGATTTTCTGCTTACGGAGAAGATGCTGGGAGTGCGGACCGTGGATATCGAGGCGATCAGGAAGCATGGACGGCAGCTCTATTACGAGCGGAATGGGGGGCGGGTGCCGATCCGGCGGATTTATAACCGGGCGATTGTGGACGAGTTGCAGCGTAAGCAGGTGAAGCTGGGGTTTGACTGGCGGGACGATCTGGATGTGGAGTGGGCGGGGCATCCGAACTGGTATTTCAGGATCAGCAAGTTTTCGATTCCGTATCTGCGGCATGAGTCGGTGCCGAAGACATGGTTTCTGGACCGGCCGGAAAAGATTCCCGATGACTTGCAGAACTATGTGCTGAAACCGCTGTATTCTTTTGCCGGGCTCGGGGTGGTGATTGCGCCGAAGAAAGCAGACATCGATGCGATTCCGGCGGAGAAGCGCGGGGAATACATCCTACAGAAGCGGCTGAATTTTGAGCCGGTGATTGAGACTCCGTTTGGCGGGACCAAGGCGGAGGTGCGGATGATGTATGTGTGGGTCGATCGGTTACAGGCCGTGTTGACGATTATCCGCATGGGGCGGGGGTTGATGATGGGCGTGGACCACAATAAGAATATGGAGTGGGTGGGGGCATCGGCGGGGCTGTGGGTGGAGTGACGCTCGCCAGACGCCAGTTGCGGGCGAGGGCGCCCGTGCCACGCAATCACCCGATTCTTTTCACTACGGTGGTTTGGAGTTCGCGGCCGTTGGGGCGGCGGAGGTAGAGTTTGTCGCCGGAGAGGCGGATGGGGACTGGGTCACCGGGCTTCCACTCGCCGGGAGTGTAGCCGTCGGCAGAGGTGCATTCGTATTCGCCGGTGTAGACCACGCCCTGGACGTTGACAACGATGGCGCGGCGAATGGGAGTGCCGGCGGATTCACGGAGGATCTCGGCTTCCGCCTGGTACCAGTTTTCGGAGTCGTGGCCTGCAACCTCGCCGCTGCGCTCGTAGAGTTCGATGGCTCGGCGGCGGATCGCTTCCTGCACTTCTGGGGAGTAGTTGCCGGAGATCCGCACCATAACAGGGCCGCCTTGCTCGTACAGGGTTCGCTAGATTCATAGTAGTCTCTATGGACCAACCTTGCGTTACTTAGCGGACACAAAAGGACAGGGCGGTTGTCAGTTTGGGAACGATGACCACCAAAACGAATCAGATCAAACCAATCAGGATGAGCGACATCGAAGAAGATGCCCGCAAAGCGGGCGTGCCTGCCTCGGTGCGGGAGAGCGAGCAACCTCAGCAATAGCGACGAAAATCTGCCATTTGAGCCTCCGGTTTTCGCCGGAGGCTTTTATTTTGCTCGCCGCAAAAGCGATGTAGCTGAAGCGCGTTGTATTGCGACGGAGTCGGCACGAATTTCTCATGAACAGGACTTTGTTCTCTGGGACTTTCGGCCTTTGGTTGACTTACCGGGTGGCTCGGTCTAGTTTTGTGGGGATAGTGCCGAGGCTGGAGGTGCCCATGACTCGTGCGAATCTGGCCAGAAAACTCCGTCAGACGATTCCAGTACTAACGTCCTGTTTGTTACTCCTCGGCTCCGCACCCGCACAAACGTTCTCCGTTATTTACAACATTCACCGTGCAGAGCCAAACGATGAAAATCTTATTTACGCCTATCCCGAAATCCTCGCACAGGGTCGCGATGGCAACATCTATGGAACAGCGATAGGTGGAGGCGCTCACGGAGATGGAGGCGCGTACCGCGTAACGCCCTCAGGCAGCTTTACAACGCTGTTCAGCTTCAGCGGAGGAGACGGGAGCGCTCCGTTCAGTGGACTTACGCTGGGCACGGATGGAAACTTCTACGGTGGAACCGCTTACGGGGGCATCGGCGCTGGTACCGGCCAGGGAACCCTATTCAAGCTGTCTCCGTCAGGGACTCTCACCGTGCTTTATGAGTTTACGGACGGAAGCGACGGAGCAGAGGGCACAGGACTAGTCGAGTTCACCGACGGAAATTTTTACGGCATCACCGCTACCGGGGCGTATGGCGGAGGCGGTGCTTTCAAACTAACGCCGGCCGGCCAGCTCACCATGATTTCTCACGAAACCTACGCTTTGGCCGCGCCGGTGCTGGGAACAGATGGCAATTTTTACGGGACAGATGGCCGTTCCAAGGTCTTCAAGATGACGCCAGGGGGGAAGATTACGGTGCTTTACAGCCTTTGCCCTATCAACCCAGTCTGTAGTTATGGTTTGTACCCTATCGGTCCGCTAGTGGAGGGGACGGACGGCACGTTTTACGGAACCGCCCAGTCAGGCGGGCCTAAGGGTGGCGGGAGCGTATATCAGATCACAACGGAGGGAGCTTTCACCCTTTTACACGCTTTCGATTCGTCGCAAGGTTCCACCGACGGCTATGCGCCTAGCGCAGGCTTGGTGCTGGCGACTGACGGTAGTTTCTATGGCGTGACCGCGGGCGGCGGCTTATACCAATCGGGGACCATCTTCAAGATTACATCGAGCGGCGAGTATTCCCAGCTTTTCTCCTTCGCAAGCTCTGGGACGGGCATTTTTCCGCTGACCACGCTGCTGCAACACACCAACGGCAAGCTTTATGGACACACTCCCCAGTCTGGAACCTTCGGTGAGGGAACAATTTTCAGTTTTGATGTTGGTCTGGCGCCGTTCGTCGGGTTGCTGCCTGCCTCTGGCAAAGTCGGAAAAACTATCGGTATTCTCGGTCAAGGGTTCACAGGAACAACGGCCGTGGCGTTCAACGGAACGGCTGCGACTTTTCACGTAGTCTCGGATACTTCTCTGACAGCAACCGTTCCCAATCTAGCCACCACAGGCTCTGTCACCGTCACCACGCCCAGTGGGATACTGGCGAGCAAAAGGCAATTCGTTGTAACGCCTTGACCAGTCTCTCGACTTTGCCAGCCACCCTTTATAGAAACTAGTGAGGGAGCGGTGGCCAGATGCTTACTCACGCTCCGCGGCCGAGCACATCACGCAGAGGATAGATGATCGATGGGCGGAGGGAGCATTTTGCCGTCGCCATACACCAACCCACGGGCCAGTTGACCGGAGTCGCTGACCGGCCTAACATTACGGCGTCCGGGGGTTGGGTCTTCTCATGATTGGCCAGACAGTCTCCCACTATCGCATCCTGGGGAAGCTCGGGGGCGGTGGTATGGGTGTGGTGTACGAGGCCGAGGACCTGAAGCTGGGGCGGCACGTTGCGCTGAAGTTTATCCCGGAAAACCTTGCGGGCGACCCCAAATCGCTGGAACGCTTTACGCGGGAGGCGAGGGCGGCGTCGCTGCTGAATCATCCCAACATCTGCACCATTCATGGCATTGAGGATAACGGCGGGCATCCCTTCATTGTGATGGAGAAGCTGGAGGGCGAAAGCCTGAAGCAATGCATCTCGGGAAAGCCGGTGGAGACGGAGAGGTTGCTCGACATCAGCATCCAGGTGGCGGACGCGCTGGCGGCATCGCATGCCAAGGGGATCGTGCACCGGGACATTAAGCCGGCGAACATCTTCTTGTGTCCGTCAGGGCAGGTGAAGGTGCTGGATTTCGGGCTGGCCAAGCTGCTGCACAACGTGGGAACGGACAGCGATCACGCCCTGGCGGCGGACAATTCGCTGACGGCGGTGGGGGTGATTCCGGGGACGGCGGTTTATATGTCGCCGGAGCAGGCGCGGAGTGAGGAAATCGACTTCCGCAGCGACCTGTTTTCTTTCGGCGTGGTGATGTACGAAATGGCGACGGGCAAGAAACCGTTCTCAGGCAAGAACTCGCTGATGACGCTGGACGCGGTGCTGCATGACAAGCCAGTGCCGCCAGGGGAATTGAATCCGAAAGTGCCGGTGGAGCTGGAGGGCATCATCGGCAAGGCGATGGAGAAGGACCGCAAGGAGCGCTACCAGAGCGCGACCCAGATGAAGGCGGACCTGCAGCAGTTGAAGCGCGAGCATGAGTCTGGGCAGGTGAAGAGCGGACTGCATCCCAGCAAGTTGCGGGTGGCGAGCAAGACATTTGGACACGCGGGCGGAAGCCGGTGGCAATTCTGGCTGTTGCTGGGGACGCTGGCGCTGCTGGTGACTGTGCTGGCGGCGGTGGGAGCGTACTGGTTCAAGCATCGGTCAGTGGCGAGCCTGGAGCAGGCAAATGCGATTGCGGTGCTGCCGCTGCAGAACGTGAATGGGGATTTCGCGGTGGACTACCTGCGCTTCGCGCTGGCGGATGAGTTGACCAGCGCGTTGACGTATTCGCGGTCGCTCGAGGTGCGGCCATCGTCGGCGACGCGGAAGTATGTGGACCCGGACCAGGATCCGCGCAAGGTGGGGCAGCAATTGCGCGTGGGCCGCCTGCTGACTGGACACTTCATGCGGCAGGGCGAACAGTTGAGCGTGACGCTGGAAGCGATTGATGTCTCGAGCGACCGACTGCTGTGGCAGACGACGGTGACGGCTGGGGTGAACGATTTGATTTCCCTGCAAAACCAATTGACCACGCAGGTGCAGCAGGGGTTGTTGCCGGCCCTGGGGGGCGGCTCGGGAGGAGAGTTGAGCACGGCTTCGCGTCCGAAGAGCCAGGAGGCGTACGACCTCTATCTGCATAGCCTCGCTTTACCCCATGATCCCTTGCCGAACAAGGATGCGATCACTGTGCTGGAACACGTGGTGGGAGTGGATCCGGGGTATGCGCCGGCATGGGAGGCGCTGGGACTCAGATGCTATTACGATTCGTACTTTGGCGGAGGCGGTGAGGAGATGTTCCAGCGCTCGAATGCCGCGTTTGAGCGGGCCGTTACTATGGATCCGAACCGGATGCTGGCGGCAAGCCACTTGATCACGAACCGCGTGGAACGAGGCGAGCTCGGACGGGCCAATGATGCGGCGAAGGACCTGGTGCGGCGGCGTCCGCAGAGCGCCGACGCACATTTCGCACTCAGCTATGTGCTGCGTTATGCGGGCATGCAAGAGCAGGCAACGCAAGAGTGCGCCACGGCCCGGTCGCTGGACCCGGGAAACTTTGATTTCCGGTCGTGCGCATGGGCGTTTTTAGAACTGGGCAAGACGGACCGGGCGATGGATTTCGTACGTCTGGACGCGGGCTCGCAATGGGCCGCGTGGGTGACGCCATATGTTTATCTGGCCGCGGGGAATGTGGCACAGGCTCGGGAGAGCGTGAAGAGTGTGGCCAAGGCTCCGGCCTACCACCGGGAATTGCTGGCGGCGTGCACGGCGGCGCAGCGGCCGGCCGACATGGACCGGATTGTGCGGGAGGCGGAATCGTCAGCCATGATGGAGCCTGATCCGGAGGCGTGGTATCACGTAGGGGTGCTGATGGCGTATTGCGGGCAGAAAGAACCAGCTTTGCGTCTGCTGAAAGCGGCGGTGCAGCAGAATTACTGCGCGTATTCGGCGCTGCTGGAAGATCCGCTGCTGAAGGACTTGCGCAAGGACACGGCATTTAATCAGGTGCTGACCGCGGGGAGCGCTTGTCAGGACGCACTGAAGGAAGGAAGGCAGTAGCAGTGGTCAGTGGTTAGTGATTGGATCTCGTTACGGGCTGAGGGTTACTGTTTCATCCGGCGGGCGTCTACTTTGTAGGTAGGAGAGGAAAGAAATTTGCGTCGGAGCGGGGGTTGGCCCCATCCTTACAGGGTGAACTTCTTTGGAAGCAAGAACCTTCGGAGCCGCCTGGGGTGGTTCGTCCTGTATTTTGTTTCAACCTCGATCGTCACAACCTCATTCGCGTTTCTTCTTGTGAAAACTCCAAACCTGCTATTGGCGTCGCCGCAGGCTGAGAAACCGCGTGCGGATGCTGCTGCGGCGGCGGCGAAGCAGGCGCCGCTGGTTACGAGGTTTCAGCAACTTCCTTATCAGGGCGTTCCGCCCGAACTACCTCAAGATCAAGGGCCGGTGGGCTTGCGACTAATGCTGCGGCGGTTGGGGACGACTGCGCGGCTGATGCAAACCGTGGCGCATCCGGATGATGAAGATGGTGGGATGCTGACTTTGGAGTCGCGGGGTCGCGGCGCCAGCGTGCTGCTGATGACGCTGAATCGCGGTGAGGGCGGGCAGAACAAAGTTGGCAGTAATTTGTCGGACGTGCTGGGCGTGCTGCGAACGGAGGAATTGCTGGCGGCGGATGAGTACTACGGAGTGCAGGAGCGGTTCTCGCGCGTGGCTGACTTTGGATTTTCTAAGAGTGCAGACGAGACTTTTGCCAAGTGGGGCGGACATGAGGTGCCGTTGGCGGATATGGTGCGCGTGATTCGGACGTTCCGTCCGGATGTGCTGGTGGCGCGGTTTTCCGGGACGGAGCGGGATGGGCATGGGCATCATCAGGCTTCGAGCATCCTGACACAAGAGGCGTTCCGGGCGGCGGCTGATGCGAAGCGCTTTCCCGAGCAGATTGCGGACGGGCTTCTGCCCTGGCAGGCTAAGAAGCTCTACATCGGCAATGTGTGCGGGTTTGGGGCCATGACCTGTGCTGATGCGAAGTGGACCATCAAGCTGAATACCGGTGAGCATAGCGCTGATCTGGGAGAGTCGTATGTGCAGTTCGCGATGGAGGGACTGCGGCATCAGCTCTCGCAGGGATCGGCAAACTGGACGGTTGATCCGGGAGACCGATTTACGTTTTATAAGCTGGTGGATTCGACAGAGCCGGCGAAGCTGGATAAAGACGGGCACGAGAAGAATTTCTTTGATGGGATTGATACCAGTCTGCCGGGGCTGGTGGCGCGATTGGGAGCGGAGAAATCGAAGGTTCCGCAGTTGTCGCAGGAGTTGACGGAGATCGCGAAGAGGATTGCCGAAGCCAGTGCGGACGCTAACGGGAAGGACTCGTCGGTGGCAACGGAGCCGCTGATGGGGGTTTTGGCCGGGCTGGAGCGGGCGCGGGCCGAAGTTGACAAGAGCAGCCTGAGCGCGGGGGCCAAGTCCGAGCTCCTGGCGCGGCTGGAGGAGAAGAGCGAACAGGGGGGGACGGCACTGAACGAGGCTCTGGGCGTCACGCTGGACGCTACGGTGGTTTCTCGCGTGGGCACGAATGGGGACCCGGTGAAAGAAATCGCAAAAGAAGCGGATGCGGTGACCACGGTTTCTCCGGGGCAGGAATTTCTTGTGGCAGTGGATTTTCACAATGGATCGAAAGACCGGCTGTTCGTTGATGGGCTGAAGTTAAACGTGCCGGAGGGATGGGGAACGGTTTCTGACAAGACGAAGCGAGTTGCCATCAAACCTGGGGATAATGAGCGCGCAGTTTTTCGTTTGAAGGTACCGAAGGATGCTGCGTATACGCGTCCGTACTGGCATCGCGATGATCCGGAGACGGAGAGTGTGAATCAGATCGACGATGCGAAATATGTGACGCTGCCGTTTCCGCCTCCGGTGCTGCGGGCGCGGGTGGAGTATTCGATTGCGGGGGCGACCGGTGTGGCGGGAAAGAACGGTATTGGCGCGACCGTGGTGACGCGGTTCGTAGATGAGGCCGGCAAAGAGCGGGCGCGTCCGCTGGCCGTGGTGCCGGCATTCTCGGTGGCTCTGGAACCGGGGACCCAAGTGATCTCGACGCACAATGGTTCGACCACGACCGTCACGGTGGGAGTGACGAGTAATATCCCACCAGTCCTGGCTGGGGGCCTTTTGAGGCTTGAGCTGCCGAAGGGATGGCGATCAGAACCCCTGGAGGCTCCTGTGAAGTTTACACGCAGGGGTGAAAAACAGGATGTCCAGTTCAAAGTATTCCCTGCTGCGCTTCAGGAGAGTCGCGCCACGATTCGCGCTGTGCTGGACCGTCCGATAAAATTGGACGGGGAAGGAGAGAAGTACAGCGAGGGATACACCCTGGTCACGCGCGAAGATCTGGGCTGTTTCTACTACTACCAGCCGGCCTTGCAACGCCTAAGTATCATCGACCTTCAAGTGCCGCATGATTTGAAGATTGGCTACATCATGGGCGCAGGTGATGACATTCCCACGGTGCTGAGGCAAGTGGGGATGGATGTGAGCTTGATTCCGCCGGAGAAGTTGGCTGGCGAAGATCTCAGCCAGTACGGGACGATTGTGTTGGGGATTCGTGCCTACGATACGCAGAAAGATGTCGCCGCCAATAATAAGAGGCTGCTTGATTTTGTTGCGGCCGGGGGAACGCTGGTGGTGCAGTACAACGCCGGCACCGGGGATTTTAATAAGGGGACCTTCACCCCGTACTCTGCGGAGCTGAGCCGGGCGCGGGTTTCGGTGGAGGAGGCTCCAGTGGAAATTCTGGCACCGGAAGATGGAGTGTTTCATTATCCGAATGAAATTGCGGCTCGCGATTTTGACGGCTGGGTGCAGGAACGCGGGCTTTATTTCATGGATAAATGGGATGAACATTTCACGCCGCTGCTGAGCTGTCACGATCCGGGCGAGGATGCGCAGAAGGGTGGACTGCTGCGGGCGCAATACGGCAAGGGAACTTATATCTACACGGGCTATGCGTTCTTCCGGCAGTTGCCGGCGGGAGTGCCGGGCGCGGTGCGGCTTTATGTGAATCTGTTGAGCGCGGGGCATGAGAAGCAGTGATCAGTGGCCAGTGGGCCAGTAAACCCGTAAGGGGCAAAGTGACAACGAGGAGAGCTAACGCTGATGCATGCCCTTCGCATTCACGCCTATGGCGGTCCAGAGGTCATGAAGTGTGAGGAACTCCCCACTCCGGTTCCCGGCCCCGGACAGGCTCTGGTGCGCGTGGAAGCCGCCAGCGTTAACTTTCTTGATGTGCAAAAGCGGCGCGGCGAGCTTGCCAGTCAAGCCTTCTACCGTCGTAAAGCCAACAGTGAACCTGATCTTCCGGCAACTCTCGGCAGCCAGGGAGTGGGAGTCGTGGAGGAACTTGGCCCCGAGGTCCGCAATGTGCGCGTGGGAAGTCGTGTCGTCTTCGTGGGAGATTCATACGCCACACACGCTCTTGCCCCGGCGGCATGGCTAATCCCCGTGCCGGATGGCGTCAGCATCGAGCAGGCCGCGGCCGGGATGAATCAAGGATTTCTGGCTTATGCGTTCACTCACTTTGCTTATCCGATAAAGCCGGGAGACTGGTGCCTGATCCAGGCAGCGGCTGGAGGTATTGGACTCCTGCTTTGTCAGATGGCGAAGATCCGGGGAGGCCGCGTGATTGGGGTTACGTCGACGCCGGAAAAAGCCAAGTTTGTTCGAGAGGCCGGCGCGGACGAGGTCATCGTTTCCGCGCAGTCTGACATTGCGGAGGAAGCGAGACGAATCACTGCGGGGCGAGGCGTCATTGTGGTTTACGACGGCGTCGGCAAAGACACATTCGAGGCAAACCTCGACAGCCTGGCTCCGGGCGGATATCTGGTGATCTACGGTCAGTCCAGCGGGTACGTGCCTCCGTTTGATCTTATGACGCTGCAGGAAAAAGGATCGCTGTTTCTCACGCGGACGAATGGGAGCCCTTACATCAAGGAATACCCTCGGTATCTGGAACAGTTTGTGGGCTGGGTGAAGCAAGGGAAACTTTCGATCCGAATTGACCGGACTTATCCCCTGGCAGACGCCGCCCAGGCACATGCGGCGTTTGAAAAGCGGCAAGTCTCCGGTAGGATATTGCTTCTTCCATAGCTGCAGTGACGGTATCGAGCTTACCGAAAAAATGCAGTCTCCCTCTCAAAACGAATCGAGTTCTCCCGGCCTGATTCGCGGCATGGGCCTGGGGAGCGCTACTGCGCTCAACATGATTGACATGATCGGCGTGGGGCCGTTCATTACCATGCCGCTGGTGTTGGCCGCGATGGGCGGGCCGCAGGCCATGCTGGGGTGGATCGTGGGGGCGCTGCTGGCGGTGTGCGACGGGCTGGTGACGGCAGAATTGGGCTCGATGTTTCCGGGGTCGGGCGGATCGTATCGTTACCTGAGCGAGATTTACGGGCCGCGAAAATGGGGACGGCTGATTTCGTTTCTGTTTATCTGGCAACTGTCCTTCAGCGCTCCGCTTTCGATTGCCAGCGGATGCATTGGGCTGGCCGGTTACGCTGCCTATTACTGGCCGAATCTCGAGACGGTTTACGCTGCACACACTTCGGCTTTGAGCATCCCGTGGGCTGGGCCACTTCAGGTGAGCTGGATTGTTACTCCGGGGACTGCGCTGGCAATCGTCATCTGCTTGTTCACGGTCTTGCTGCTTTACCGGCGCATCACGGTGATCGGGCGGCTTTCGAACATGTTGTGGCTGATCGTGATGGGGACGATCGGATGGATCATTTTCGCCGGACTGACGCACTTCAACTCCGCTCTCGCGTTTGACTTTCCTCCCGGAGCGTTCACGTTGTCGCCTGCGTTCTTCACCGGGTTGGGCGGAGCCATGCTGGTGGCCACTTACGACTATTGGGGCTATTACAACGTCTGTTATCTGGGCGACGAAATAAAAGATCCTACGCGGAATATTCCACGGGCTCTGCTGCTTTCCATTCTGCTGGTCGCCTGTCTATATCTAATGATGAACTTGTGCATTCTGGCCGTGATTCCCTGGCGGGAGATGCTTCAGGCAGGGCATAACAACAGCGGATTGTACGTTGTGTCGTTGTTTATGCAGAGGATTTACGGGCCTTGGGCGGCGCGGTTGGTGACGGGACTGGTGATCTTGACCGCATTTGCGTCGGTCTTCTCGTTGACGCTGGGGTACTCGCGAGTTCCTTACGCGGCCGCTCTCGATGGGAACTATTTCAAGGCATTTGCCAAGGTGCATCCGGTGTACCGCTTTCCTCATGTTTCGCTGCTGGCGCTCGGCTTGGTGGCGGCCGCGTTTTGCTTTCTCCGTCTGCGGGACGCGATCGCGGCGCTGGTGGTGATTCGCCTGATTTTGCAATTTCTGGTCCAGGCGGTTGGGGTGATCGTGTTTCGGGTGACGCGGCCGGAGGTGGTGCGTCCGTTTCGCATGTGGCTGTATCCACTGCCGGCGTTGCTGGCGATTGCGGGATTTCTTTTTATTCTGTTCGGTCGCGAATACTGGCAGAAGGAAATTCGGTATGCGGCGGTGATTTTGCTGGCGGGGCTGGCGATTTACATGATTCGAGCTTGGAGAGGCCGGGAGTGGCCTTTTGGTGAGGCGAGATCCTCCTGAGTTCAAGATCAAAACCTTTAACCACAGGGGGCACGGGGTAACACAGGGTAAACCTTCGAGTGGCCGATCATATTTCAATTCCGGCGGTGGAGAGTGTGCGGGGGCGGCGCGCCGATGCGGCTTGGGCTCCGCTGCGGGAGCCGCTGTTTCGGTCGCTGTGGATTGCGGCTGTGATCTCTTACACCGGGACTTGGATGCAGAATGTGGGCGCTGGCTGGCTGATGACGCAGCTCTCGACGTCGCCGTTGATGGTGAGCCTGGTGCAGGCAGCGGCCGCGGTTCCGGTGTTCTTCGTTGTGCTTCCCGCGGGCGCGCTGGCCGACATTGTGGACCGGCGGCGATTGCTATTGTTCACGCAGAGTTGGATGGTCGCAGCGGCTGCGGCGCTGGGTGTGCTGACGCTGCGGCATGCGGTGACTCCGTGGACATTGCTGCTGTTCACGCTGATTTTGGGAGTGGGCGCGGTTTTGAACGATCCGGCGTGGCAGGCGATTACGCCGGAAGTTGTTTCGCCGGAGCGGCATGCTTCGGCGGTGGCGCTGAATTCGGCGGGATTTAATGTGGCACGTGCAGTGGGGCCAGCTTTGGGCGGGATCGTCGTTGCTGCGGCGGGGTCTGGGTGGTCGTTTCTGTTGAATGCGGCGTCGTTCTTTGGCGTGATCTTGTTTTTGTGCCGCTGGCGGCCGGCTCCGCATGAAGCGCTGGCGACGCGGCGAGTGCGGGATGCGATCCTGGAGGGCTTCCGGTACGTGCGTGGGGCTCCGCAAGTAAGGTCAGTGTTGATTCGAACTGGAGCGTTCAGCTTTGGCGCGACTTCCCTCCTGGCGCTGCTGCCAGTGATTTGCCAGCCCCATGGAGCGCAAGGATATGGGTTCCTGCTGACTTGCTTTGGACTGGGAGCGTTGACTGGTGCTGCGCTGTTGCCGCGTTTGCGGTTGCGGTATTCGGTGGACGGCCTGGTTGCGGTGGCGACTCTGGTGTTTGCCGCAATGACTTTCGAGGCTGGGCAGGTCGAGGGCTTCGAGTGGCTTTGCGCGGTGCTGTTCACCGCGGGCGCGGCGTGGATCGGGATTCTGGCGTGCTTTAATCTGGTGGCGCAGACGATGTGTCCGTCGTGGATGCGGGCGCGCGCATTGTCGATGTACCTGCTGGTGCTGCAGGGAGGGATGGCGCTGGGCAGCGTGGTGTGGGGACAGTTGGCGGCGCGCAAAGGAGTTCCCGTGGCACTGGCTTGGTCGGCGCTGGCGATGGTGGTAGGGTTGAGCAGCATCTTGCGGCATCGGCTGACCGCGGCGGAGTTGAAGTTGGCTCCGGCAGTGGTGAGAGACTAGGGATATTGGAGGACTCATGGTGAAGAAGAAGGTTGGTTGTCTCGTGCTCTGCCTGGTGACGCTGGCGACTTTGGCGGCGGCGCAGGACAAGAAAAAGGACAAGGACGAGCGCCGGACGGTCACTCAAGTTCTCGATCGTTCCGTGTCGAATATGGAGCACGAGTTTGTTCCGGCAGCAGAGGCGATGCCGGAAGACAAATTTGGATTTGCGCCGAGCAACGGCGAGTTCAAGGGTGTACGGACCTACGGCGAGCAGATAAAGCACGTGGCTGCGGTGAACTATATTTTTGGGGCGGCAATTTTAGACGAGAAGGTTCCAGCGGACGTGGGTGACGAATCCGGGCCGGCATCGTTGAAGACCAAGGCAGAGATCCTCAACTACCTGAAAGAATCGTTTGTCTATGTGCACAAGGCGGTGCTCACCATCAACGAAAAGAACCTGGTTGAGCCTGTAAAGAGTCCCTTCGGAGAAGGAAAGGTGACCCGGCTTAGCCTGGCGACCAGCGTTTCAGGCCATGGCTTCAACCACTACGGGCAGATGGTCGAATACCTGCGCATGAACGGTATTGTGCCGCCTGCCAGCCGGTAGATTGGGCGCTCAGCTCGATTATTGGCGGCGGTGACGCGGGTGCCGGCGGGCGTTATCGTTGCTGTTGTCATCGTCATTGTCGTTGACATCGCGCGCCGCGGAGATGCTGCACAGATGTTCCTGGAAAGTGACGCGGGGTTGTTTTGCGGCGCGGGCCGGGTAGGAATCGAGGGCGTAGAGAAAGTTCTGGATCTCCTGCTGCACCTGCGCCTCAGGCGGGATGTTCTCGCGTGGCTGGACCTGATAGTGCACTTTCGGCTTCATTCCCAATCATCCCCAGAGCAACGTGGCTTGATTTTCAAGCCGCAACCCATATCTGACAAAAACACATGGGCGGGGGATAAGTTTCGGCCGGGGGAACAAGTAAAAGTATCCGGAATAAACGAGTAGGTAAATAGCACTTTCGTGGTGTATGCGCGAAAACCCTAGGGTCAGCGGTGTGCGCCGCGTAAGGTGATTTTAGTAGGGAGCAATTCGGCGCGGAGTCCCCTGCCGGTGATGTGTGCGGCAACGGATTGTCGCGTCTTCCGGGCGGGAGATCTGGGATCAAGAAAAATAATCACCGATGGGCCGGCGCCACTGAGAGCTGATCCGAGGACGCCGGGTGTGCCGGTCAGTTCCTTCAGACTTGGGAGCAAGGGGCAGAGCGGGGCGCGGTAAGGCTGATGGATGCGGTCTTCGAGCGCGGAGGAAAGCAAGTCGTGGCGTCCTTGAGTAAAGGCGGCAAGCAGAAACATGGAGTTCTGAATGTTCGCGACAGCGTCGGCGCGGGAATATTGCGCCGGGAGCACGCGGCGGGCTTCTTCGGTGGAGAGCGCGTGATCAGGAATGGCGAGGAGCAGGGGCCACTTCCCTTTTGGCTGGATGCTTGCGACTTGAGCCTCGGCTTCTCCGGACATGCGGGCGACGGTGAGACCGCCCATCCAGCAGGCGGAAGCGTTATCGGGATGATGCTCGCGGCGCGCGGCTTCGCCGATGATTTGGGCGTCAGTCCAGCATAGATGGCCGAAGTGATTCGCCATGGCGATTCCGGTGAGGCGGGCGGCGGCGGACGAGCCACAGCCTTTGCCGATGGGGATTTCGTTTTTGATACGAAGGGACAGAGGAACGATCTCCGCGCTTTGGGCCTGGAGGATCTCGCGGTAGGTTTCGAGGATCAGGTTATTCTGCACGCCCTCGCAGATTTCTTTGTCGCGGCCGCTGGCCTTGATGGAGAAGCTGGGTGCAGGGCGCGCGTCGATGGTGATGTAGAGATCCATCGCCAGCGCAGCGGCATCGAAAGCCGGGCCTAGATTCGCCGAAGTGGCGGGGAGAGCCAGATGCAGCGACGACGGGCGCGGGCTTTTTTTCTTATACATTCGAATGCGTTGGGCCGGATTTCTCGGCCTGCTCCAAAGTCTTGATCACCGCGTCTAGCGTGGCATCGAGGACGACAGGGGGATGTCGCAACGCATTTAGTTTCGCGCTTTCGGGTTCCTGCGCGCTCCCCTGGAACAGACTGCCGCGGTGAAACTCCATGGTGAAGTCGGGGTCCTTGAGCAAGTGTCCGGTGAGGACCAGGACTACGGATTCTTCTCGCTTCACAAAGCCCTGCTGCAATAATTTCTTCAAACCGGCGAGGGTGACGGCGGAGGCGGGCTCGCATCCAATGCCTTCGGCGCCGATTTCGGCTTTAGCCTGCGCGATCTCGAGTTCGCTTACCTGCTCACAGGCTCCGCCAGTGGCTTGAAGAACCTTTGCAGCTTTTTCCCACGAAGCGGGATTGCCGATGCGGATCGCCGTCGCGCGAGTTTCCGCCTGCACGCTGACGAGATGCTTGCCTGCGGCTTCGCGCAGCGTCCGTACCAAAGCATTCGCGCCCTCCGCTTGAATCACAGATAGCTTTGGCAGGCGCGGGATCAGCCCGATGTCGAGCATCTCCAGCAATGCTTTGCCGATCGCGGAGCTGTTGCCCAGGTTGCCGCCGGGGACAATGATGTGGTCGGGCGGCTGCCAGTCGAGTTGTTCGAGTAATTCGAAGGCTAGAGTTTTCTGGCCTTCGAGGCGGAACGGGTTGATGGAGTTCAACTGGTAGACAGGGGCCTGCCGTACAAGTTCCTGAAGCAGGCGCAGGCAGCCGTCGAAGTCGGTGCGGAGCTGGCAGGTTAGGGCTCCATAGTCGAGCGACTGAGAAAGTTTGCTCCAGGAAATTTTTCCTTCCGGCACAAGCACCAGGCTGCGCATGCCACCGCGCGCGGCATACGCGGCCATGGAGGCGGACGTGTTGCCGGTGGAAGCGCAGGCCACCCAGTGATATCCGGCCTGGCGGGCGAAGGTGGCGGCGACGGTCATGCCGGCGTCTTTGAAAGAGCCTGTCGGGTTCAGGCCTTGATGCTTGGCATAGAGGCGCGGAACGCCGGTAGCTCGCGAGGATTGCGGAAGTTCGTAGAGTGGAGTATTTCCTTCGCGCAGGGTGACGATGTTCTTCTCGGAGGCGGGCGCGGGAAGAAGCTCGCGGAATCGCCACACGCCGCTCAGGTCGAGAGATTCGTTTAAGATACGGCGCTCCCGCCAGAGCGATTTTAAAGCGATGGGGTTGCGGGAGTTCCACGAGGAATCAGTGATCTCGATCAGGTTGCCGCACTCGGAGCAGCGGAAATCCTGGGCGGCGGAGGTGGCGACCGAAGCGCAGCCAATGCAGCGGAAGCGAAACATGGCCTGGCTGGGTTCAGAACCTTTGTCAGAAGTGGTGGGCGGAGGCATGGAATGAGAGACTACTTCTCGCCTCGCAAGTATTGATCTGTTTTGTTGATCCAATCGGCGCGGGGAGGATTGAAGACATCGAGGTCGACCGTGTCTTCGAGCGCCTCGGCCTTGTGCGGCATGTGGGCGGGGATGCAGAGCACTTCGCCAGCGTGTACGACGATTTCACGGCCGTCGATCCAGAACTTCAGCGCTCCGTCCAGGATGTACGTGAGCTGCTCGTTGTGATGGCTGTGCTCGGGGACGATACAGCCTTTTTTCAGCAGCACGCGGGCCACCATAATTTCCTGACCGACTACGAACTGGCGCTGCAACAGCGGATTCAGATTCTCAAGAGGAATCGTGTGCCAGGGGATGTATTGCAGTTCGGTCTTGCTGGCCGCGTGTTTGGTAACGGCGCGTTGAGCGCGGGAATGGGACTTCGCGTCTTTTGCTTTTCTGGCGGTCGAGTTCTTGGTCTTCAATTTCTTCTTCATCTCAACCTTGTTTTCTTAAACCGCACTTCGTCTAGTGGACTCTGCCTTCGTATAGCTTCACGGCATTGTCATGCAGGTAAGCATGGGCAAGTTCAAGGGCCCGGGCTTCGGTGATTTCATTCTCCGAGACCATCTCGGCCAGCGCCGCGGCCAACGCCATGCGCGATGATTCCGCGCCCAGCCAGTAGCTTTCTTCCGCGCCCAGCACTTCATTGTACGGGAAACAGTCGGTGCCGAAAGTGATCTTGTCAGGGAAAGTTTCCAGCCATTGTTTCAGGGTGTCCTTGAAGGCGGAGGGGTACTGGATGAGTTCCATCTCGGAGGAGTCCATGTAGACGTTTTTCATCGCGGCCAGAAAGATCGCTTCACGCTCCAGCGGGTAGCCGCCGTGGATCATCACGAATGTTGTGCTGCGGTAACGGGGATCGCGCAGCACGCTTTCCAGATTCATGATGTTGCTTTCTGACAGGTTGAAGTAATCGCCAATACCGACCGCGCTGTGAATGTGCACGGGCAGGTGCAAGCGGCCGCCTTCCTGAACCAGATATCGAAAAATGTAGTCCTGGAACGTGCGGTAGTCTTTTTCGCTGGGAATGGAACCGGCGACGTAGCGTTTATAGAACTCAGCGGCCTGGTCGCGGGTTGGATCGCTGAAGGTGGTCGGACGGAAGTAGGCGACCTCGAATTTCATCGCAATGCCGTTGCTTTTCTTGTTGTCGTCGAGAACCTGGCTGATGAACTTCAGGTAGCCGTCGAAATCCGCGGGGAGCTTGGCGACGTTTTCCTGCCGCATCCAGCGGTGGAGCATTTTCTCCTGCAACGGAATGTAAACTCCCTCGTCAGCGTTGCGAGCGGTTTCGCGCTCGTTGTTGAAGGGCCACATAAAAGAATCGACGAAGAACACCCATGGAAAGCGCTTGGGATCGAGGTAGTCCGGCATCATGGCACGGTTCGCGACGGAACTTTCGGTGTTGAGCTTGTCGAGAATCAGGTTGAAGTAGGCGGAGCCGGGATATTGCTTTTTCAGCTCTGCTTTCTTCGCGACCAGCCACTTTGCGTGTTGCGGCGAAAAATCACTGTAGGGATATCCGAACAAGGCCTTGGCGGCGGCGATCAGTTCAGGATTGTCGTCGCGCGTTCGGAGGGGGGCACTGAAGTCGGGGGGCGCGGCCATGGCGTCTATGTCGGGATCGTCGGCAAAGCCCGGGTGGGCATGGTGGTCAAAGGCCGGAATCTTTTCGATCTGTGGGAGAAGACGCTGGTAGATTTGCTCCACGTCGGGACTGGGGAACGGACGGGCTTGTGCGGCGGCGAAAGTTGCCAGGCACATCACGGCGCAGGCGGAAACAAGAATCTGCTTCATGAACATGGTTCCTTAATTCGCTTCGCGGTCACTGCCAAAGTTCTTCTATCTCCCGGCCAGAGTTCCCTGCCAGGCTGCGGAGACTTTCATAATCCGCGCAGCGGCTTCTTGCAGATTCGCCACCGACGAAGCGAAAGAGAAGCGCACGAAATCTTTGCCCGAGGGGCCGAACGCGGCTCCGGGAATGGCCGCGACGCCCGCGTCTTCCAACAGAATTCGGCAGACCTCTTCGGCGCTGGTGCCGGTACCGCGAATGTCGACCCAGGCGTAGAAAGCGCCTTCCGGCGCCTCGCAACGGAATCCGGGGACCTCATTCAGGTCATGGACGAACTGTTCCCTGCGGCCGGTGAACTCGGCGACCATACGCGGTGTGGTGCCCTCGCGGTCGCGCAGAGCCACGACGGCGGCATACTGCGTGAACTCGGCAACGCAGGTGTAGCTGTTGATCGCCATCATCGCCAGCGCTGGCGCCACGTCAGGCGGAGCGACGGTGTAACCCAGCCGCCATCCGGTCATGGCGAAGCTCTTGGAGAAGCCGTCGATGATCAGCGTGCGCTCTTCCATCCCGGGGTAGCTCAGCATGGAAATGTATTTGCCGCCGTAAAGAATGCGCGCGTAGATTTCGTCGGAGAGAACCCAGAGATCGTGCTTGACCGCGAGTTCCGCTAGGCCTCGCTGCACGGCGTCGGTATAGACGGTTCCGGTAGGATTGCCAGGGGAATTGGTGAGCAACATGCGGGTGCGGCGAGTAGTTTTCGAGGAAACTTCCGCGAGGTCCGGCTGGAAATGGTTGCGGGACGATATTTCGAAAGGAACGGGGATCGCGCCGAGCCCGAGTGTGATCGAAGGATAGCCGGGGAACCCGGGATCGGGATAGAGGACTTCGTCGCCGGGCTCAAGCAGCGCCATCATCGCGAAAAACAGAGCAGCTTTGCAGCCGGGAGCGATCACGATGTTGGCGGCTGAGACGCTGATGTTGCGGGTGTGCTGCAAATAACTGGCGATTTCCTCGCGCAACGCGGGCACTCCGGCGACGGCGCAGTAGCGGTCTTTGCCTTCGGCGAGCGCTTTAGTGACCGACTCGACCACCGACGGGCCCGGATGGAAATCAGGCTCGCCGAGTTCGAGATGAATAATGGAGCGGCCCTGGCTTTCGAGTTCTTTGGCGCGGGCGTAGACCGAGAGCGCGCCTTCGCCGCTCATTACCGACATCCGGGATGCTATGGATCGCATGCAGTCTCCGAAACTCTACAAACCTTTATACATGCCGCCGTCGACCAGAACCGTCTGACCCGTGACGTAGGAAGCGCGCTCGGAAGCGAGCCAGACAATAGTTTCGGCGACTTCGCGGGGATCGCCCAGGCGCTGGAGCGGCGCGTCCGCGGCCCAGCCGGCGACAATCTCCTGCTCAGTTTTTCCCGAGGCGGAAGCACGGGCTTTCGCCAGTTCCTTCAGGCGGTCGGTGGCTGTAAAACCGGGACCGACGTTGTTCACCAGAATTCCGTCTTTGCCAAACTCGTTCGCCAGGCTCTTCACTAAGCCGACTACCGCGGCGCGCACCGCATTCGAAAGCACGAGATCGGTCACAGGCTGCTTGGTCGTGATCGAGGTGATAGTGATGATGCGGCCCCAGCGCTTCTTTTGCATGTGGGGGATGACTTCGCGCGCGAAGTGTACGGTGCTCAGGAAGTTCGCTTCCAGGGCAAGCAGCCACTCTTTGAGCGTGCAGGCGAGAAATCCCTTGGCGGGCGGGCCACCGGCATTGGTCACGCAGATGTCCAAGCTGCCGAACTCTTGAACCACCGCGGCGACGAAGCGGCTGACAGCGACGGGATCGGTGACGTCGATAGCTTCCGCAAACACTTCGATGTTGTGCTGCTTTCTGATTTTTTCCGCGGCGGCTCGCAGGGTCTGCTGGTTGCGGGCGCACATTGCGACGCGGCAACCTTCGGCGGCGAAGGCCTCCGCGGTGGCGCGGCCGATCCCCTGACTGGAAGCGGCTACGAGAGCGACGCGATCTTTCAGGCCCAGATTCATGGAGCAAGAATTATAAATGGTAGGCTTCCCTTCCCTTGCAGGAGCGTCTTCGTCCAATTAGTCTGGAGGAACGAGGCAGCCATGAAACGGCATACTCATCGTAAGGAAACCAAGGCGGTGCGCGGCGCTGCAGATCTGCAAAAGAAAAACGGGCCGCTGGCGACCCCGATCTATCAGACTTCCACCTTCGAAGTCACCGACAACGAAGAGCAGATCCGGTCCACCGGTAGCGACCACTACTACACGCGCTACGGCAATCCCACGAACACGGTTGCCGAAAAGACGATTGCCGAGTTGGAAGGCGTGGATGCCGCGCTGACGTTTGCCTCAGGAATGGGCGCGATCACGACGACGATCATGGCGCTGCTTAAGTGTGGCGACCACGTGGTCGCTCAGCGCGATATTTATGGCGGCGTCACCAAGTTTCTGTCGCAGTGGCTGCCCAAGATGGGGATTGAAACGACCTTCGTTGACACGACAGAATACGAGCAGCACTCGCGGGCGATCCGTCCTAACACGAAGCTGCTCTATCTGGAATCGCCGACCAATCCTTGCTTGCGCGTTGTGGATTTCAAGAAGGTGGCAGCGCTGGCCAAACAACACAAGCTGCTCAGCATGATTGACGCTACCTTCGGCACGCCGATCAACCAGCAACCGGCGGAGTTCGGCATCGACCTGGTGATGCATTCGGGGACAAAGTATCTGGGCGGGCATTCCGACCTGATTTGTGGCGCGGTCGCGGGCCGGCACGAATTGATGGAAAGAATCTGGGAGACGCGGACCACGCTGGGCAACTGCATGGATCCCCATGCTTCGTGGGTGCTGGTGCGCGGGCTGAAGACGCTGGCAGTGCGCGTAGCGCGGCAGAATGAGAATGCGCAGCGGGTGGCGGAGTTTTTGTCAGAGCACGCCAAGGTGCGGAGCGTGCATTATCCGTTTCTAAAGAGCCATCCGCAGTACACCGTGGCGCGCCAGCAGATGAGCGGCGGCGGCGGCATGGTCACCTTTGAAGTCGAGGGCACAGGCGAAGACGCGCGTCGCGCAAGCGAGGCCATGCGGCTGTTTACACTCGCCCCGAGCCTGGGCGGAGTGGAGTCGCTAGTGTCGATTCCAGTCCTGACGTCGCATCTGACCGTCCCCCCGGAAGAGCGAAAGAGGATCGGAATCACCGAACAGATGGTCCGGCTGTCGGTGGGAATCGAGAATGCGGACGATCTGATTGCCGACCTGGAGCGCGCGCTGGAGGCGGTGGCCGCGCCACAGCGGGTGCAGGTTGGGTGAAAAGCTTTTCAACAATTTCTGTTGTGTACGACAAATCCTGGCTTCCTTGCGGAAGCCAAGATTCTGGAACAACGCAGCCGTCAGAACTTAGGCGGTCAGAAGATGAACTTAAACGCAAGCTGCAGGATGCGGGCGTTATGCACGCCAGTTGGGCTTAAGGGCCCATTTCCCAGACACGAGGGGTCACCGGCTGAACCGTTCGCGTTAGCGCCTCCGTAACAACCCAAGGAATTTGCTCCGCTGGTAACCGCACTATTGTTGGCGGCAGAACCACCGGCGCCGCCAATGTAGCCCCATTCGACGTGGTTGAATACGTTGAAGGCTTCCGCGCGGAATTCGATGGACATGCTCTCCTTGATGGCAAAGTGTTTGAACAGAGCCATGTCGAAGTTGGTCTGGCGAGGATTGCGCAGGATGTTCCTGCTAGAGTCCCCAAACGTCAACCCGCGGGGCGCGACAAAAGCTGCCGGGTTGCCATAAGCTGGACCGAAAGTCGACCCTGGGGGGATCGCCGGTATTCCTGAATGGGGATCGCCCACTAGGTCAGGATAGGATCCGATGCCGACGCCGTTTGCGACACCGGCATTGTCGGACGGGATGACAGATGTGCCTCCGTTCGTAACACTAAACGGAGACCCGGTTTGCACCGACGTGATGCCTGAGATCTGCCATCCGCCGAGCAACGAGTGGGTCAATCCCGCTGCCTTAAACAAGGGAATGTCGTAAATGTAACTGATGGCAACCACGTGGCGTTGATCGAAGTTGGAGCTTGCGCGGTTACGCGCCAAATTATACGAGTCGACAAACCCAGCGTCCCCACCAGAGGAGGAATCGTCGATCGAATGGCTATAGGTGTAAGCCACGCTGAACTGCAGAGCACCTACGGTCTTGCGCAGCGAGGCCTGCAGCCCGTGGTAAATCGAAGATGCGGCATTGTCCAGACGCTTTATATCGGAAAAGCCCGGGTACGGGCGGAAGAAATCGGCATTATTGCCGCAAGCCACGAACATGTTCACGCCGGGCGTCCCCGGGGTTTGGTCTGCGGCGACGCCATCTGGATTGTAGCCAGGAATCGCTGCACCGCCCATGCCAACGGTTCCCGTTGCGCAATCACCGGCATATAAAGGGGGGCCGTTGGGGTTGTTGGGATCCGGAATTACGCCGGTGAAAGGTTGGCCAATGGGATAAGGATTTTGACTCGCAGGAATCGGGTGAATTTGATTCATATCCCAACGGCGGCCCAAATGAGTGCCTTTGCTGCCGACATAAGAGAGTACAGCGACCGTACTTTTCGGAAATTCGTGCTGCACGTCCAAATGCCACTGCTGCACATAGGGCCAAACCGCCTTCTGCGGCAAAGAAGTAACACCAAGCGGGAAACTCTCACCAGCGACACCGATGTTTCCGTACCCAACAATGTTGGGCTGGCTTGGAGTTTGAACCAGCGGCGCCGAACCTTCGAGCGCGGTCGCTGTCGCTTCGTTTCCGTTGGTGTATTCGAAGAAGACGCCATAACCACCGCGGATGGCAGTCTTACCGTCGCCGCGAGGATCCCATGCGAAGCCGAGGCGTGGAGCGGGGTTAAACAGATGTCCGGTATAGCAGCCGACGGGTACTCCGTTCTTGCCGCACGTGACCAGACCGTTGAAGGGATTCCCGCCGACGCTTCCGTCGGGATTTACTGAACTCGCACCAAAAACGTATTTCGTGGGGTCGAAGTTGTCGGCCTGGAGCTTGGCGTCGCGCGCAGTCCCGAACATACTGATCCGAAGGCCGAGGTTGAGCGTCAGCTTGGGAGTGGCATGCCAGTCATCCTGGAAATAGGGTTCGAAAATCTTATGCCGCAAGTAATACTTTGGCTGTCCGCTGGCCTGCGCGAAGCTGGAGATCCGGCCGGTGAGCATATCAGCAAAAGAATTGCCCGTGGTAACCGCTGACGCAGTGTCGAAAGTGAGAAACCCGCCCACCGACGGATCCGCCTGCGGCAGTTCGTTCTTCTCGGAAGCGAGGAGGTAGGCGCCAAATTGGAGATTGTGTGTCCCGACGATCTTGGAAACGTTGTCGCGAAAGGTGTAAATCGGATTGGAGTTGACCGGCCCGTTCGGAACCCACCCTGCATCCTGAGCAATGCCCCCTAAGACACCTCCGTTTAGCTGAATGCCCGGTAGCTTGCCACCGCCAAAACCGTTTTGGAACAGGCCGATGTTGTATCCGGAGGGACGCTGCCAGGCGCCGAGGTTCTTGAAGATGAGATGGTTGGCAGAATAGGCAAAAACGAACTCGTTGAGAAGCGTGGGAGATAAGGTCGCTGTGAGGCGAGCCACCATGCTCGTCGAGGGCTGGTTGAAATTGTTCTGAATGGTGGGGAAACTGGCGCCATTGGTCCATGTCGGAGTGGCTGTGACTTGGTTCCAAGAATCGTGGATGTAGCGTAAAGCCAGATGCAACTTGGAACCGAGGTTCTGATCGGCCCTAATGAGATCCTCGTGCCAATTGGTGGCCTGAGCCGGAGAAGATACGAAGCGGCTGAGGCCTGCACCATCAAGGGCGCTGGGCGCATCGATCTGGTTAGGCATCGAAATCATCGCCAACAGTGGCACCGCGAGAGGATCGATCGGCACCATGTCGTTGGTAAATCGCTGACCTGTGTTTGGATCAATCGGGCAGTCGGGAGAGAGAACCGCGGGTGGAACCGGAGGCGTGATGGGAGGGCAAAGCTCGCTGAAATCCCCAAAAGGCCCGGGAGTGCAGTTCGTAGTTGCCCCGGGACAGCCGCGTTCAGCCAGCGACGGAACTACTGTATTGAAGGAAGTGCCCGGAACAATGTCCTTACGCCACTCCTCTGACCAAAAGAAAAACGTCTTAGTCTTGTCACTGTTGTAGTGACCCGGAATGAAGACAGGACCACCCACCGTGAATCCGTAGTCGTTCTTCTTATACTCCGGAACATTGCTCAGAAATTCTGGCCTCGCGTTATAGGCGTCGTTACGGTTGAAATAGTAGGCGTCACCGTGAAAGCTACTCGTGCCGGCCTTGGTTTCCACTTCCACTGTCCCAGAACCGTCTTTGCCGTACTGCGCTCCGTAGTTCGAGGTGAGAACGCGAAATTCGGCAATCGCATCGAGACTCGGGTAGGTGATCATGGTCGTGTTGCTGCCATCGTCCAGATTGTTGGCGCCGTCCACTTCCCAGTTGTTGTACTCCGTGCGACCGCCATTCACGCTATAAGCAACCGTAGCAGCTCCCGTTCCCGGCTCATCGCTGCCCGATTGATTGGTGGTTCCCGGGGTGAGTGAGACGAGTTGGGTGAAGTTGCGGCCGTTCAGTTCAAGCTGAGTGATCTGCTTGCCCGTCACCGTGCCGGCCAGCTCCGAAGATTGAGTCTCGACCTGGTTCAGTTCCCCGCCTTCCACCACAACTTCGGTTGCGACCTGGCCCACGATTAATTTGGCATCCACTCGAGCCTTCTGCGCCACGCGGAGAGCGACTCCCTTGGCCTTGAACGTTTTGAAGCCAGGGGCGCTGACAGTTAAGTCATAGCTGCCGCCGGGAAGGCCTGCAGCCAGGTAATCGCCGTCGGAATTCGTCGTCAGGCTGCGGTCATTGCCACCGGCCGAACTCGTGATTTTAACCGTAGCTCCCGCAACCACAGCGCCACTGGTGTCAGTGACGGTGCCGGTAATCGCTCCGGTATCTTGCGCAGCAAGCGCTATGGGAAAGATCACTACCGCGAGAAACAGGAACCGACGGAGGAGGCTGCTTTTCATACTGTGTATTCCCCTCGCCTCTTTCGAGGCTGAAAGATTGCTTTGGCGCGTTCGGAATCCGGGAAAGCTCGAATCCCACAGAAGCTTATTAAATCGTATGAATAGTGCGTTTATTGAGCATCTTCTGTCAAGGAAAAAACGCGAGCCTGGCTCCAATTGACGGTCCGGATTTATGCAAAACCGTTTTTGCACTGTAGCCACACGCTAGCTAAATGTTCCGAGTCGACTCCCTGACCACCAACTCCGGAGCCACTTTGCGGTGGCTGGCTGCGACCTCGCGTTTTTCCAGCACGCACTTGATGCCTTCGAGGACTATGCCAACCGCACCCGCGCCCATCGCTTCCATGGGCTGGCGTACCGTGGTGAGCGGCGGGGTGTAGAGAGCTGAGGCCGCGACGTCATCGAATCCAATCACCGAGCAGTGCTCGGGAACGCGCAAGCCGGATTTAGCCAGCGCGCGGATAGCGCCGAAGGCGGTCACATCGTCGAAGGCAAGAATTGCGGTGAACGGCTGCTTTCGTTCGATCAGGTCCTCGGTGAGTTCCAGGCCAGCCTCGAAACTGGAAAGCGGATCGCGCGACTCGGGCAGGTCGACAATCAGGCGGGGATCGAGTTCGAGGCCGCATGTCTTGGCATAATTGCGAATGCCGCGCCAGCGGGGAGAACTATCCGACAACGCTTTGGGGCCGCGAATGAATGCAATCTTGCGATGGCCGAGCGAGTGCAGATGTTCGAGCGCGAGGTAGCCGCCGACTTCGTTGTCGACGATCACCGAACTCATCGAGTCCCCTTTGAGTTCGCAGCCGATGAGAGCGGTGGGGATGCTGCTCTTTTCCAGGTCGGCGAGCAGGTTGATATCGAGAAAGAGCCAGTTGGCGAGGACGACCAGGCCTTCGATGCGGCGGTCGAGCAGCATTTCGAGATAGCGCTCGAAGCGGCTGCGCTCGTTGTGGACGTCGGTGAGGATGGGCAGGTAGGACGCTTGATACAGTGTATTCTCGATGCCGCGCAACACCAGAGTGCAGTAGGGGTCGGTCATGTCGAAGACCATCACGCCGACGGTGTGGCTGCGTTTGCTGCGCAGCGAGCGGGCAAACTGGTTGGGGCGATAGCCCAGCTTTTCCGCGGCGCGCTCGATGCGCTTCTTGGTGACGGGCGGGATATAGCGCGCCAGCGGTGCGTCGTTCAGAACGATCGACACCGTGGTGGAGGAAAACCCGCTCTCTTTCGCCACATCGCGAATCGTGACCATTGAAGCGCTGCCTCTGGTTTTCGAAACTCCGGTTTGCGAAACTCGCGCTTTCGAAAGCTTGGAATGCTGCACTGCGGAAATCCTGACTGCCCGTCTCTCCCGCTTGAAATCAAAGCGGAGGTTGGCGGACACTACAGCAGATGGTAAGACCAGTGTCAAGCGCGTACCTGCGATGGCGAGTTGTTTGCTGGCTGCTGCTGGCCGGCGTGGCAGCGGCGATTCCACCACAAAATTCTTCTCCGGCAACAGCAGGCAAGCCTCGAAATGGGGCGCCTGTGGCCGCGTCTGGGGCGGCAGTCCCGGACATCGCACAGCTCTTCCAGGCAGGGCAGGATGCGCTGAACCAGGGCCGGCTGGATGAAGCGGAGCGCGACTTCCGGCGAGTGCTGGCACTGGATCCGCAGTTGGGCGGGGCGTATGCCAATCTGGGCGTCGTCTACATGCGGCGCAAGCAGTGGGCGAAGGCTCTGGAAACTCTGCAAAAGGCGGAGCATTTGATGCCCCAGGTTGCGGGCATCCGGCTGAACATCGGGCTCGCCTATTACAAGCAGGGTGAGTATCTGAAAGCTATTCCACCTTTCGAATCCGTGGTGCGCGATCAACCGGAAGCGCTCCAGTCCCGGCATCTGCTGGGGCTTTGTTATTTTTTTGCGGAGCGGTGGGCCGACGCGGCGGACACGCTGGAACCGCTGTGGGCGCAGGAATCCGGGCAGTTGAGCTATCTGTATGTGCTCTCGAACGCCGCCCACCGGGCGGGCAGGAAAGATTTGGATGAGCGCGCCACCGCACAACTCATCAAGGCCGGCGAGGGCTCACCTGAGTTCCATTTGTTCATGGGCAAGGCGCATCTCAACCGCGAAGAGTACGACATGGCCCTGGCCGATTTTCAAGCCGCGGCCGAGGCCAATTCCAAGCTGACGTTCGTTCACTTCAACCTGGGCCTGACTTACTTGAAGAAGCAGGATTATGAGCACGCCCGCGACGAGTTCCTGAAAGATGCCGCCCTGGAACCCGACCTTGCCCTGAACTACGACGGACTCGGCGACGTGTATTCCCTTATGCAGCAAGACGGCGAGGCGGAGAAGAGTTATCGCGAGGCGCTGCGACGCGATCCGCGTTTAGTGAACTCGTACGTGGGGCTGACCAAGATTTACCAGCGCGAAGCAAAATATCCGCAAGCACTCACCGCAATTGATTCCGCGGGCAAGCTCGATGACGGGCGCACCGACATTCACTACCTGCGCGGCCAGGTACTGGTTCACATGGGCCGCAAAGAAGAAGGCAAGAAGGAACTGGAGACCTCGGTCCGCCTGGACAACGAACGCCGGGCCGCACGCCAAAAACAGATGGAGAGCGGCGCCGTGCCGTCACCCGAACTTCTAGGGGACGACCAGTGATACACTTTTCCGTCTAGCCACTTCCCGCGCGCAACCGCAAGTTAATTCCGGCAGGAGGAACAATCCATGAAACGCGGCTTGAAAATCCTGGGCATCACTGTTGGCGTTTTGATCGTGATTGTCATCGCTGTTCCCTTCTTTATCGATGCGAACGCGTTCCGGCCGAAGCTGGAGGCGGATTTAAGCACTGCGCTGGGACGGCAAGCGAAGGTGGGCAATCTGTCATTCTCGCTGTTATCGGGCAGCGTGACGGCTGACGACATTTCCATCGCCGACGACCCCGTGTTCAGCAAGACTCCGTTCGTGCAAGCCAAGTCGCTGAAGGTGGGCGTGGAGCTGGTCCCGCTGATTTTTTCCAAAACGCTGAACGCCACCGAAATCACTCTCAACCAGCCGGAGATCAGTCTGGTGCACTCGGAGAACGGAGCAACGTGGAATTTTTCCAGCCTGGGCAATAAGAGTGCGCCGGAAGCCAAGACCACGGCACCAGCCGCCGGCGGATCGGGATCCAGCAATCCGTCGAGTAATCCGAATGTTTCGGTAGCCAAGCTGAGCGTGAGCAACGGACGCCTCACCGTGAGCCGCTCCGGCTCCAAGGAAAAGCCGCGGGTTTACGACAAAGTAGATATCGAGGTGAGCAATTTTTCGCTCACCAACTCCTTCCCATTCAAGATGACCGCCAGCCTGCCCGCAGGAGGCAGTCTGAAACTCGACGGCACCGCAGGCCCGATCGACGCCAGCAACGCTGCGCTTACGCCGCTTCAGGCCAAGGTCACGGTGCAGCAGATGAATCTGGCGGCTTCGGAGTTCATCGATCCGGCGTCGGGCATCGCCGGCATCGCGGATTTCGATGGCACCGTGGCGTCCGATGGTCATGAAGCAAAGACCACAGGCACGCTCAAGGTTGACAAGCTCCAAGTGGTGCAGAAGGGATCGCCGGCGGGCAAGCAAGTGCAACTGCAATATTCCGTCACGCATAATCTGGTGAAGGAGGAAGGAACTTTAACCGCGGGTGAGGTGATCATGGGGAAGGCCGTGTCGCATCTTTCGGGAACTTACGACGCGCATGGTACCACGACTTCCATAAACATGAAGCTGAAAGGGCAAGGCCTGCCGGTGGACGATCTGGAAGCGGTGCTGCCCGCGGTGGGCGTGATGTTGCCACCGAAATCGCAACTCAAAGGCGGCACGCTGGCACTGGATTTTTCGACTACCGGGCCAGTGGACAAACTGGTTACCACCGGCACGTTCAAGCTGGAGAACTCCGCGCTGGCGGGCTTTAGCCTGGGCTCGAAAATGTCGGCCATCAGCGCGCTGGGGGGCAAAGGCGCGGGAGAAAAAGATACAACGATTCAAACCTTCAGCGCCGATGTTCACGCCGCCCCGGACGGGACCCGCACGGAGAACATCAACCTGATTGTGCCGTCGCTCGGCACCGTGACGGGTGCGGGTACGGTGAGTCCGAGCGACGCGCTCAATTTCAAGATGAAAGCGGATGCGATTCCCTTCATGATTGAGGGAACGACCGCGGATCCCAAATTCGTTCCTGACGTAAAAGGAATGGCGGGCAGCCTGCTGAAGGGCGTTGTGGGAGACAAGAACGCGAACAATCCCCTGAGCGGCGTGTCGGGGATGTTCAAGAAGAAACCGAAGTGAAAACGTCGCCGGTAACCTGATCGCGAACCTGCACCTGCTGTGATCTGGACCTCTACGCGCGACGGTAGAGGTTTCTCCTTTTTGGCCGGTTTTTTGCACGGTTTGTTCTTGCCGGCTTTTCAGGACAAGCTGCGGAAGAAAACCATACCGCGCCAGCACGCCAACCTCGCGTTTCCTAGCGATCAAGCAGTTCCTTGGGGACAGGGGATTCGCGCCTGAACCTGCGCGGGTGGTATCTAAATTGCTATCTCTAATCCGTTGACAACCTCGGCATCGAGCGCCATACTCGCGACTAAGCTGCAAAAAGTTTCACACTCACTTACCGCAGAGTGGAGGCGCGAATGATCCCAGGGATAACGATAAACTGGGCTACCGCCGAGTGCTTTTTCCCAAACCAGGGTTCATCGTGTCGTCATTAGCATGTCGTCATCAGGAGGATCGTCTTGTCAAAACCAGCTGCCTCAAAAGCATGGGTCTCAGGAGTCTGGGTCTGTGCGTTTTGCGCCGTCCCGATATTAGCCATCATTGCGGTAACCTTGCTTGCATTTTCCCCGGTCCGGCAGAGTAAAGCCGCGGGGCAAGTTTCGGCCGCCTCGGTCACATCGCAGCCGGCAACTGCTACGCCCGCCGCGCGCGGCCGAATTCAGGCCAACTACGCTTCCCTTCCGCTCGCCTTTGAGGCGAATCAGGGCCAGACCGATTCTCAAGTCAAATACATGGCGCGCGGGAACGGATACACCTTGTTCCTGACGGCGAACGATGCCGTATTCTCGCTGCAATCCCGCTCGTCGGAAAGCGCTACGTCTAGAATTCGGCGCGGTGCTGTGCCGCAAGCAAAGAATTCTACGGAGCAAGACACTCAGAAGGACCTGACCGCCGTGGTGCGCATGCAACTCGTCGGCGGAAATTCCCTGGCCAAGGTTTCAGCCAGCGGACAGTTGCCGGGAAAGAGCAACTACTTCTTAGGCAACGATCCCAGCAAATGGCACGCCGATGTTCCGCACTTCGCCCGCGTTTCGTATGAAGATGTTTATCCCGGCGTGAACCTTGCCTACCACGGCGCGCAGCGCCAAACCGAGTTCGACTTCGTCGTAGCCCCCGGCGCGAACCCGGCGCCCATCGGTCTTCATTTCACCGGCGCGCAGGGCATCAAAACGGACGACTCCGGCAACCTGGTCATCTCATCCGCAGCCGGCGACGTAGAACTGCACAAGCCGGTCGCCTACCAGGAACAAAATGGCGCGCGGCAACTGGTCGACGCGCGATTCATCCTCAAGGCCAACAATCAAGTCAGCTTCGAGTTAGGAAACTACGATCGCAGCCGTGAGTTGGTGATTGATCCATCCGTCAGCTACGCATACTCGACGTATCTGGGCGGCAGCGGTAATGATGAAGGCCAAGCCATTTCGTTCGATGGCACCGGCGCCGCTTACGTAACGGGAGAAACCACTTCCGCAAACTTCCCCGTTACAGGCGCAAGCACGCTGGCGGGCACTCAGAATGTTTTCGTCACCAAGATCGCCGCGGATGGATCAAGCCTCGTCTACTCCACATACGTCGGCGGCAACAAGAGCGACAGCGGAAACAGTATCGCGGTAGACGCTTCCGGCAATGCGTTCGTCGCTGGTGGAACCTCGTCAACCACCTTTCCCGTGATGCCGAACCCTGGGGCGCTCCAGACCACCCTAAAGGGCACAACCAACGCATTTGTGTTTGAGCTCGGCTCCAGCGGCACGCTTACTTACAGCACTTATCTGGGTGGTACCGGGGCGGATGTCGCGCTAGGCATTGCTTTGGCTTCGGGCAGTTCAGGCGACGTTTATGTTGTGGGCGGAACGTCTTCCACGGATTTCCCAATCCTTGGCGCCATTCAGGGGACCCTCGGCACAGGAAATATTCGCGATGGCTTTGTGACCAAGTTGAACTCTTCCGGTACCGCCTTGGTGTTTTCCACCTATCTGGGCGGCAGCAGCGTTGGCGGCGACGTAGCAGGGGCAGTCGCTGTCGATTCCTCGGATAACGCTTACGTCACGGGTCAGACCTACAGTCTCACCTTCCCCACAAAGAATGCGTTTCAATCCGCATGCGGCAGTTGCACCGGCGGTAATTCCAATGCATTCGTAACGGTCATCAACCCGCTCGGATCTGCTTACGTCTATTCCACGTTCCTCGGTGGCAACGCCACAGACGCGGGGGACGGAATCGCGGTTGACTCCACGGGTGCTTACGTCGTCGGGATAACTACATCGTCGACCTTTCCAACGTTAGGGGGATTGCAGAACAGCTACGGCGGCGGCACCGACGCTTTCGTAACAAAATTGAAACCAGATGGCAGTGCGCTGCTGTACTCGACTTATTTGGGAGGCAGCGGCTTCGACGCAGGGGCCAGCATCGCGGTTGACGCCGGCAACAATGCCTACATCACAGGCCAGACTAACTCGACCAACTTCCCGACCGGGGGTGCCACTCAATCGGCGATTGGCGGAGGCTACGATGCCTTCGTGAGCGAGATCAACTCCACAGGCACCCAGCTCGTCTTTTCCACCTACTTAGGCGGTTCGGCGAACGAAGACGTGGGTGGCAATTACGGAGCCATCGCCGTAGACAGCACCGGCGCGAACATTTACGTCACGGGAAATACCGCGTCGACGAATTTCCCGACTTCAGGGGCCCTCCAGACCACAAACAAAGGCGGCACCGATGTCTTCGTAGTTCAATATACGCAGCCGACTTCGCCATCTTTCACGCTGTCAGCCACAGCACTATCGCCTACCTCGGTCAGTCCAGGTGGTTCGGCAACTTCTACGGTGACGGTGACGGGAGACAATAGCTTCAGCGGCACCGTGACCCTTGCCTGTACTATTACGGGCCCTAGCGGCCCTTATCCGCCTACTTGCGCCGCGGCGACCGCGGCGACCGGCACTCCTGGAACGCTCACCGTGAAAACCACGGCGGCCACGGCGCTTCTCCAGCATCCTGCGAACGGCCGCTCGTCCGGCATGTTCTACGCGATGTTCCTGCCGATCGGCGGAATGGCACTGTTGGGCTTCGGCTCAACTGGTTCGCGCCGGAAGAAGCTGTTTGGTCTCATGCTCCTCGGTCTGCTCCTGAGCGGTTTGCTCCTGATGCCGGCCTGCGGGGGCAGCAGCTACGGCGGAGGCGGCGGTGGTGGGAACCCAGGCACGACTGCCGGGGCTTACACTGTCGTTGTTACAGGCACGGCAAGCGGCGCAACACAGACCGGAGCCTCTCCATCTCTGACTCTTACTGTCAACTAACCACGGACGCATAACTCAAGGCCGCTTCCCACCGGAAGCGGCCCTGTTTTTTTCGTCCGGCATCTTCTGCCGTTTGGCACGATGCGCGACTCTAGTCTAAGATTCTCTCTGGCGCATTCTGCGAGAGGCCTGTCGTCTTACTTTATTTTTGCGGCTGAGTTAGCAGGCAGCATTCTTTCGGGCCGGCTCGGGCAGCTTTTGCGCCATTGGAGGAATCGAAGGTAGTGAGTTCCCAACCACTCATGGTAAATCCCAGGCAGGTCGTGCGCGCTCTCGTCTTCGCTTTGCTGCTGTCGATGTTTTCCGCGGCGTCGGTGTCCGTGGCTTACGGGCAGTTCACGCTTAACGTGTTGTCACCCTTTTCGCCGCCAGAGGTCAATCCCGGCGGGACTGCGATCGCTACCCTTGACCTCGAGCCCAACGGCTCCAGCAACCCGGTTACGCTCACCTGCGTGGTGACCGCATCGAACCAGCAGACCATCAGCCTGCCAACCTGCGATCCCAGCCCCACGTCCCCGATCACGCCGCCCGCCAAACCCTCGCTGACCGTCACCACCACAGCAGTCCCGCCTAATCCGCCGGTTCCGCCGGGGTCTTACACCATGACCGTGACTGGCACCGATGGCTCAACTCAGCAAACCATCACCCTGAACCTTACCATCGTGGATATCACCGAGGACTACACGCTGTCGGTCTTGCCCACGACTGCGACTCCGGGCACTGTGGCCGCAGGCGGAACAGCCACCACGGTGGTAACGGTGACACCGATCGGCAGCTACTCCGGACATCAGGTCACGCTGGCCTGCCTCTCGGTGACTCCAGTCACGACTGCGGCGCCGATATGCTCCTTCACTCCGACCAACGGAACCACCCCGGGCCCCGTGCAGGTTACGTTGGGTGTTCCCGCCACCGCCACTCTCACCATCACCACCCTTGGCCCTATACCAGTCACCCGGCTGCGCACTCCGCGCATCTTTTATGCGTTGTGGCTCCTGGTTCCCGGGTTGGCACTTGTGGGAGCGGGTAGGCCCGGGAGTCGCCGGAAAAGATTGCTGGGGCTGCTTCTGCTCGCGGCAGTTGCCAGTGGCTTACTACTGACGCCAGCCTGCGGCCACACCAACAACACCAATAACCCCAGTGGAGAAGTCACTCCCAACAATACTTACACCTTCACCCTGACCGGCGCGGACGAAAACGGCAATGGCCCCGGCAACACTATCACCTGCACGCCCGGCGTGGCCTGCGGTGCGGCCACGGTCCAGCTGACGGTAAACTGAGACAGGCCTTGATTCATGTGGCGACTCCGGAAGACCGCATGGCGTCGTCTCGGACTGCAGCTGGTGGGTGCGGGCGCAGTCTGTTGCTCGCTTATCGTTGTCCAGGACAGCGGCCAAGGCAGCAATCGCAATAAAGAAGCGCCGCAGCCCCCCACCCTGCGCTGGAGTGAAGAGCAGCCCGGATGCACCTTTTCCCGGGGCGACGACGGCAAGTATCGCTACGGACTCTGGTCGGGCGAGGTGGGCATCGTCGTGGCCGTGGACGCGCGCGAGGTGCAGATTATCCGCCATCGCATCGAACCCATCTTCGGAGTGCTGCTGGAAATTCATTATCGGGGAGCGGGCAGCCTCGACACGACTCCTGACGGAATCACATTACAGTTCATGAAACACTTCAAAGTCGTGCAGGCGTCGCTTGACCCCAACGATTACACTCAGAAGATTCAGGCGGACGCGGATGCGCTCGACGATGAGACGCGGCGCGAAGTGGCGAAACATCCCGAAAAGAAACAAGTTCAAGAAGCGCACCTGCAGGACTACCAGAAATCGGTGAGCGAGTTGATCGAGTTCCTCGGCCGCAACAGCCTGCACCCGGCACATTTGGAACCCGCGAATCCGGAAGTGCGGGGATGGGTCTTCTTCAACACCAAAAGCAAGTGGCTGGGAGGATGGAAGGCGCAGGAGGAATTCATCCTGCGCGTGCCGCTGGCGGGAAAGATCTTCGAGTTTCCCTTCAAGCTGCCGCCTGAGAAAGGCGAACTGCTGCTCCAGAAACGGCCGTGAACGGGCTTAAGACGCGGCCCGCCGGCTTTGCCGCTCCAGTTCGCCGGCCTGATGCATCAGAATGTCGCGCAGCGAAACCAGTCCCTTCAACTCTTTGCCTTCCACGATGCACAGGTGGCGGAAGCCGAACTCGTGCATGATAAAGAGACACTCGTCAATACTTTCGTCCAGATTGACGGCCCGCGGGTTGGCGGTCATCACCTCAGCCACAGCGGTATGCCCCGGGGTGCGGCCCACCGCGACCACGCGGTTCATGATGTCGCGCTCGGAAAAGATGCCGGCCAGCTCTCCGTTGCGGAGTACCGGCAGAGCCCCGATATTGTGTTCCATCATGAAGCGCGCCGCTTCCAGCACGGTGCGTCCAGCGTCAATCGAGTAAACTTTGCGGTCTTTCACAAGGTCGCGCAGGGTGGACATGGCAAGCTCCTTTGAAACTTCAAGGTGGCGAGTGAATTGGCAGAAGACCCCACGGCCGGCCAATTCGTGGGCCTTACTTTACCATACTTGGGTGCGAATGATGAGCCAAATACGGCGCTTTCCGAGGAAAAAACGCGGCCGGGAGAAGATCACTTCGCCCGAGTCGCAAGAAAGATGGCGGCTCCCAACAATATGAGGCCGACGAAAGCGATCAGCCCAGCACGAATGAAATTCTGGCGCTGGCCTGCGCTCTTGCCCGAGACCAACACCTCATCCTGGGCCGACGTAAAACTCAAGAAAGCCTTCTTATACGAGGTCCAGAGCCAAAAATACGGGGCTCCCACGACGAGACAGTAAATGCCCAGAAAAATGCCCGCGGCCCTGAGAACCACGAACGCGGAAGGCCTTTCCCATGCCGGCCTGAAGTTGCTCGCCCACGCTGAGGACAAGAAGATGCCGAGGAAGAGTATTGACGAGTGAGCAAAGTAAAACATCCTGAGAAAGGACCTGATTTTTTGTTCGTCAGCCTCGGACCTTACCACATAGCCTCGATTGCGACGATCCCCCGGAAAAACGACCACACGACCGGCTTTTTCATTTCTAAAGTTCGGGTCGACCATGAAATCAAGAAGAGCCATATATTTGAATTCAAAAGCAGAATTGCCGCCGGAACGCCGGTTACTGCAGATGATTCAACCGCGCCGGGCTCGCGTCGGCGGTGCTGTCGCTGCGCGGCGTCATCGACACCACGATGTACTCGCGCTCTTTGCTGTCGAGATCTTCCACACGCAGCAGCATCTTGTCTTTATCCAGCCGGAACTGCGCCCGCTCGCCCACCGGCAGTAGCACCGGATGCTTCGCGTCTTTGGGCCTGATTCGATAAATCATCTTGTCGGTTTGCAGCAGATATTCCTGGCAGAGAAGTTCCTGAGTCTTCTTGTGACCGGAATCGGTTCCAATCATTTCCCCGGTGAAACTCTTCGCGTCTTTCTCATCGATCCCGCATTGCACGGAATCCATCTGCAACAACTTTCCGCTCTGATAAGCTCTTGGCTCTTTGGCGTAAGCAGACGCCGCCAATAACATCAACGCCAGCACGAGTGCTTTGTAACGCATGGAATCCCCCAGTGAATAGGAAGTGTTCGGATGTCCCAGCTGGAAGGGGACTATATCGTCCAGCAAAAGACACCTCTTAACATGGATTATTTCTAATTTAGGGCGGGCGGGTTAGATCACGTCGGTCATCGAACCGAGGTAACCAGAGCATGTGCTGTGGATTCAATGAGTTACCGGACTCTAGCGCTCGACCAGCGCTTCCACCGTAGAGAAGAATGCTGGGTAGGAAATCGCCGCGCATTCACTGCCGCGAATCAAGGTTTCGCCCTGAGCCCGAAGAGCCGCAATGCTGAAAGCCATCGCAATACGATGGTCGCCGAACGATTCAAGTTCGGCGCCTCGCAGCGACTGGCCGCCGGGAATCTTCAAGCCGTCTTCCCGTTCTTCCACCTGTGCGCCCATAGCGCGAAGGTTGGTGGCGAGCGCCGCAATGCGGTCCGACTCCTTTACGCGCAGCTCCTTCGCATCGCGCACCTCGATTCCCTGGTCCGTATAAGGAGCGATCGCGGCCAGCACGGGAATCTCGTCAATCAGCGCAGCCGTATCGGCTCCGGCGATGGTCGCGCCTTTCAGCCGTCCGCCCTCAACCTGCAGGGTGCCCACTAACTCGCCGTGGACTTCTTCCAGTTGCGTCACAGAAATGCGCAGCCCCATTTGCATGAGGATGTCGAGCAGCCGCGCCCGCGTCGGATTCATCAGCAAACTAGTGACGGTCAATTGCGATCCGGGAAAAAGAGCGGCGGCACACAGAAAGAACGCGGCACTGGAAAGATCGCCGGGAATCCGCGCTTCGATACCACGCAAACGCTGCCCGCCGCGAATCCGCACTTCGTTCCCCTTGCGATCGAGCGTCGCGCCAAAGGCGCGAAGCGCCACTTCCCCGTGGTCCCGCGTCCGCAGCGGCTCTTCAATACGCGTTTCGCCGTCGGCCAACACGCCAGCAAACAGCAGGCAAGTCTTTACCTGCGCGCTGGCCACCGGCATCTGGTAGTGGATGCCTCTGAGGTGAGCACCGGTGATGCGCAGAGGCGGGCGGCCACTCTGCGACGCAATTTGTGCCCCCATGGCCGTGAGCGGCGCAATCACACGCTCCATGGGACGCCGCGAGAGCGATTCATCCCCAGCCATCTCGCTCGAAAAGTTCTGCCCGGCCACAATACCGCTCAGCATGCGAATGGTCGAACCGGAATTCCCGCAATCGAGAGGCTGGCTCGGCGCGATCAGCGCAAGCCCGGTTCCCTGCATTTCGATCACGTTGTCGGCAGCATCCTTACGATCCCACTTCACTCCCAGCGAGCGCAAGCAGCCGAGCGTGCTGGCGCAGTCCGCACCGGTCGAGTAGTTCGCGAGGCGCGATGGCCCGTCGGCAAGAGCCGCCAGCATGGCATACCGGTGCGAAATCGATTTGTCCCCCGGGAGACTCACACTGCCCCGCACATTGCGCGCGGGACGCACGATCACCTGGGATTCGTTCTTCATCCTCAGGTCAAATATAGCGGAAGGGGAGCGATTGTTGGATCTCTGATTTGTTTCCGCACGTTGGAGCTAACGACTTTCATCCGATCATTGATCAGGGATTCACTTAGAGAAGTTCATCGCCATATGCATGTAGTAGGGAGCAAATGGTGGATGTGGAAACTCGTCCTTTAACAGTGTCGGTCGAACACAGGCAAGCACATTGGTTTCGTGATCCGCATAGAGTCGCAATACGCGACCGTCTATTCCAATCGCCACAACAAACGAGAACGTCGATGGGTCCGGGTGTTCGGTCGACTTTAAGCAAGACTGAAAAACGGGGAAATATTTCTGTTGGTAGTAGTCCTTCAGATCAATCTCAGCATATATACGAGTTGCGCGATCCTTGTCTTTTGTTTTCGCCAGCGCGACGGCCTCCTTGAAAGAACCAGCAAGGTCGCCTGCCATGCTGGAGGTCGTCAACAGAAAGATCAAGGCTATGGAATAGACCTTCTTCATGAATTTAATTGCACAATCAATGAGGAAGAGCGGCAAGTGACTTCGGTCTCAGTGTCTCAGTGAACGACCGGTATGATCTACCAGGCCCGGAATCAGACGTCGGAATCGAATGCTTCTACAAGGGTGGCAGGCTAGAACATGCACGAGTCAGATTCGGATCGCAATCGCAACCCTATCTATCGAAGAAGATGCAATCTCAAGAACAATGCCACTGAGGGTACTGGTCGATCACCGGGCACCTGGCAGCGCCCCGGCCTCAGCCTTGGCTTCGCTCAGAACATCCGCGGGAATTTCCTTCAACCGCACCCCAAACTCGAACATGGGAGTTTCGGTGCCGCGTCCCCAGCGCGCCACTTCCCAGTGCGCACGCACGAACTTCACATCGGGATGCGCCGTAAGATCCAGCAACAGCGGAGACTGCCCGCAATAAAACTTCTGCGGAAACGTAACGATAGGCTTCGCGCCCCATGTAGCGCCATCGCCCGAACCGCTAATGCTCACCTCGAGCGACTGCTGCTCGATGATCTTGGTGATCTCGAGGGTCAGCAGAAACACGCGGCTGGCCGCGCCGCTCAAGTCCACAGTGGGGCCGTCCCCCTTGGCGCTAACCACACTCTTTTCCGCAACCAGGAACGTATCAATCATGACGAGAGGATTCTATCAAATGCTCGCGCTGAGCGACTCCAATTACCAGATCCCTTGCGGTCACTCCGAAGGATGTGGCCCGGTGAACTCCGCGCAGCACGGCTTCTCCGTCGGCTTGAATTCCATCAACTCGATCCGCGAAAGATCGGGGTCGTAAACGTTGAGTTGCCATTTGCCGTCTTTGCCTATCTGCGCTTTCTCGCCGCCATGCGGCTTCCAGCCATGGGATTCCAGAATCGCTTGTGCCTTCTTCATATCCACCACACCGAGCGAAATATGATTCAGCACGCCCATCTCCCGCAAATCCGGAGGATCAGACCAGCCCAGCATGTATTCCAGCCAATCAGTCCCATCCGGCACCTGCATCGCGACCCAGTCGGTCTTGTCGGGCTGCATGCCTCCGTGCCAGTACAGGCGGAATCCCAGCAGGTCGCGGTAGAAGTGGTCCTCCGAGTCGCGGCTGTGAACCAGAAACCCGGTGTGGATCATGTGGCGCGAAGCCGCGGAATCTCCGGGCGGAGCGGGCGCTTCATCCTTGCCCCGCTCCACAAATTCGATGCGATGCCCTTCCGGGTCTTTAACGGTGAAGCTCAGGCTGTGGTCAGCCCGCCCCTCGATCGCCGGCACCTTCACACCATTCGCGATCAGATACTTGCGCAGCGCCGCGATGTTGTCCGTTGTGAACGCAACGTGATCCATGCGGTCGGTGGCTTTCGGATCGGGCGCAGTACTGTAACCAACCCACTGCTTGCCGATCACATATCGAACGACTCCACCAGTCTCCACAGGCGCAGCAGACGCCAGCCCGAACGTGCCGCTGTAAACAGCTTTCACTCCATCCGGCTGCGTGGTGTAGAAGGAAACGTGATCGATCCCGGTGATGCGAGGGCGGGAAACGGTGCTGGTTTGCGAGTAAACACAAACTGCAAACACACCAAAGGCAATCACCACAGCGGATTTTTTCATAAGGCTCCCGATTCTAGCGCACACAGAACTTTAGTTCGACTCGTCCTAAAGCCGCTCCAGAAACTGCCGCAGCAGCCTGCCCACTTCCTCCGGCTGCTCCCACGGCGAGTAATGCCCCGCTTTCGGAATCACCCGTAACTGGCTGCCGGAAATGTGCTGCCGCATCAGCTCAGCTTCGTTCAAGCCGGTCAGGATGTCCTCGTCGCCAGTCACGAGCAGCGTCGGTACATTGATGGTCTTCAATGTATCCACCGAGTCCGGACGCTCCACCATGCCGCGCTGCACCTGCGCCACATCGTCGGGCGACATCTTCCGCATCATCCGCATCGCCCCCTCGACCAGGTCAGGCCGCATCTCGCGAGCGCTCTTGCCCAGAAGCCGCGGAATCATGCTCTCGAAAAACGGCTCGGTGCCGCGCTCGAGGACGTCATTCGCCGCCTGCAACCGTCCAGCGCGGGCTTCGGCGGAATCGGCCGGCGCCTTCGTATTGCACAGACCAAGCGCAGCCACGCGCCCGCGATGCCGCCGCCAGAATTCGAACAGCGCATATCCGCCAAGGGAAACTCCAACCAGCGGAGCGCGTCCCACATCGGCATCATCCATCACGCGCGCAATGTCAGCGGCGTGCTTCTCCATCGTGGCCGGCCCTTCGCCCACGCCGGAATCTCCATGCCCACGCAGATCGGGCAGTATGACACGGTAGCGCGTGGACAAAGCCTGAGCCACAGGCAGCCAGAATTCATGATTCGCAGGAAAGGGATGCAGCAGAACGACAGGAGGCCCAGTGCTCAGCACGCGGTAGACAATCTCCGCGTCACCGCTCTTCACCTGCCGGAAACCGAGATCTTGCATGCAGGGGATTAAATCACGGATTCAATCTCTTACAAAACAGGGAGGAGACTGTCCGGTGTAAAGAACTAGGGATTCGCCACACGCTGCGCGCCCACCGGCGCCGTCAGGAGCAGTGGCTCATCCGGCATCACGATCCAGGCAATCGGATACGCGATCAAACCAATGCCCGTCATGAAAGACACGAGCAACCACATCAGCCGGACTAGAGTCACGTCAATATCGAAGTACTCCGCGCAACCGAGGCATACGCCCGCGATCTTGCGTCCCTGACGCGGCCGCACCAGCCGCTTGCGGGCCACCGACGCCCCCACGCGAACGCCGCAATAAGCGCAAACCGCCGCGTCATCCTGAATCACTTTGCCGCAATAGTTGCAGTACATAGCTGTGCCCCTCCCCGGCCTCTACAAGACAATACGCAATTGTAGCCGGGAAAGTTCCTGGGCGACTTTCGCTTCCGGGGAGGAGCCAGCCGTCACTCCCGATACGCTTCCCGGATGTGCTTCCGCGCCTGCTCCGCAGGCGGCGAGCTGGCGTTCTCCGCCAGCACAGTCTGATATTTCTTCATTGCCAGGTCGCGCTTCTGCAGCAGATCGTACATTTCGCCGGCGGACAGGTTGGCCTTCTGCAACAGCTCCGGATCAGGCGCCGGCCCGTCATTCACCAATTCATACGCCGCCGCGGCCCCCGCATAATCTTTCTGGCTGCGCAGTAACTCGCCCAAACCCCACGCCGCCATTTCATAGTGCAGGACGCCGTATTTCCCTTCCCGCCCGCTCTGCCAGACTTTACGGTAAGCCGCGGCCGATTCCTGCACATGCCCGCTGGCCCGTAGCAGATTCGCCTCCTCCAGCGGGAATAGATAATTTCTTGGATAACGCGCCCCCAGATCGTGCATCAGAACTCGGGCCTCGTCGTAGCGGTGCTCGCGCCGCAGGAACAAGCTCAGCACCACCCTGGCGTCAACGCTGTTTTCTCCGCCGCTGTCGGCTACCTGGCGCAGGTACTCGAGCCCCTTCTCTTTCGTCCCGCTCAGCCCCACCATCGCCACGGCAACTTTCACGCCCCAAGGCAAGCTGCCGGTCACATAGTTGTGCGTGCCCACCACCAGTTTCGCATCCACGTAGTTAGGATTCAGTTCCAGAACTCGCTCATGATCGTGGCGCGCACCCACGGCATTGCGCAAAGCGGAAAACCAGGCCCGCTCCACCAGCGCAGTATAAAGCGAGAACTGCGCCCGGGTGACGCCGCGGGCATAGAGTGCGTCCACGTTATTCGGATTCGCCTTGAGTTGCTTCTCTTCAAGGTTCTCGGCACGGTCGACTAATTGTTTGATCCGCTCTTTCACCTTGGGATCGGCGCTGTGATGCGCCTCGCCCACGAAGCTGTCATTGGCGTATTCCCCGCTGTTCATCGCGCCCATGCGATAAAGCTCGCGCATCAGGACCGCGGTCAGCAGGTGATTTACCGCAGAGGGGTCGTCGGGCCGCCGGACTATGACCTTCTCGAACTCTTGGATCGAGCGGTCATAATCCATGTTGTAGAAATGGTCGAAAGCGGCGTCGACTAGCGGATCATGCTCGGCCGAAGCAGCGGAGGTAGCCGAAGACGTTGCAGGGGAGGAGCCCGCAGCAGGACGCGTTTGACCGGGTGCCGGGAGCGCCAGCAGGCATAGGACGACGAGCCAGGACGGCGACTTCTCGCGCACCAACCGCCTCACCAATCTCAGACTCGACTGCATCCCAACCGTTATCCTGACTTTCAGTCTAACGTAGTTTGCGGGAGCACGGGAGGAACCAAAGGCGTCATCGGTCAATCCCCAACAAACTCGTCAGCATTCAGCGGTCCCGCCCTATAATCGCAGCAGTTACGACAGAAAAACTGATCCTGAACCAACGTAACCGGGGCATCTTTACGGGTTTGCGGGTAATAATTGCGCGACCCATTCCACTGGGGTTAGGCGGCAAGTTTGCAAGTATTTGACTTGAAAACACCTTAGACGCGATGCGCTTTGGTTGTCGGCTTGCCATGCTAGAGGTAGGCGTTCCTATTCTATGGCTGAAGTAGCTCAAGACACACAGCACGAGTTCTGGCGGTCCCCGACCGTGCTCGATCCGCCCGCGGAACCCACTCTCCCGGCAGCATCCTTCCCTTCGGCAACTCAGGAAATGGCCGAAGCTTGTGCCGAGTGCGGCACCGAGTTCATGATCGCCGCCCGCTTTTGCCATACCTGTGGTCGGCGCCGCCCCGTCATGACTGCCGACAACACGGATGCCGCAGTAATAGCTGGCCTGTGGGCTCGAAGCATCGCCTGGAGTGTCGCCGTCGTACGGTCGGCCTCAGCTTACGTCGCGGCCGCCTGGCGCAAGATTTCCTTCCCCAACTGGGTGCACTATCTCCACTTCCACGAGATCAAGCGCTGGATCGGCTTGCCCACCGCACCCCTCATCGCTTTCATGATCGGCCTTGGCTGCGTGGCCGGAGTCATCGGCGTCAGCCTCTTCTACAGAGCGTCAAACCTAGCGGAATTCCAGGCCATCCAGATGTGGCGCATCGAATGGCTGCTGGCAGCCACGGCGTCGTTCCTGGCTGGAATTCTATTGAAGAAACCTTCCGGCGAATAGTCCTGGGATCTCACACTTACGAGCCCGACTACGATTCGTTCCCTGACCCCGCCGCCCTCCGCTGCTGATTCATGCGGTAAAGATGATGCACCGGCCCGGTTCCCCGCCCCAGCGGATGCCCGGCGGCAATCGCCGCCGTCACGTAGGTCTTCGCCAGCAGTGCAGCTTCAGCGAGCCCGCGATCAAGCGCCAGGTGGCAGGCCATGGCCGTGGCGAAAGCGCAACCCGTGCCGTGCGTGGAGTTCGACCGTTGCCGTTCCGCCTTGAAGACTTCCTCTTCAACGCCACTCTTCGTCGTGAAGCTCAACAGATCGATAGCCTTCTCCAGATGTCCGCCCGTGATCACCACAGCCGCCGAACCCATCTGATGCAGCTTGGCAGCCGCAGCCCGCATTTCGTCGAGATCCGTAACCTTCAACCCGGTGAGAACCGCAGCCTCATCCACATTCGGCGTAATCACATCGGCGAGAGGGATGAGTTTCTCCATCAGCACCCTGGTTCCGGCAGCATCCAGCAGGTCCGCCCCTGAGGATGACTTCAGGATCGGATCCAAGACCACGTTCGGGAATTTATCCTTACCCGACCGCTGCCCAAGGAACTCCGCCACCACCTTGACTACCTTCGCCGACCCGAGCATCCCGATGTGAACGGCTGCGATGGGGATATCAGATGCAAGTTCCTGCAAGGTGTCAGTCACCAGGGTCGGATCGACAGCCTCTACCCGCCGAACGCCAGCCGTAGACTGGACGGTCATGGCCGTAATGCACGCCACCCCATAGCAGCCGTGGGCCGCAATCGTCTTAATATCAGCCGTCACCCCCGCTCCGGACGAGGGGTCGAACCCAGCGATAGTCAGGATTACAAGCGGTTTCTCAGCCATAGTCTATGGATCAGGATTCCCTCTAAAAGCCGCGTTCCCACCCCGAAACCTAAAAAAATATTTCTTCTCCCCTAGCAACCTTGTACCTAAAACGCTGACGATAAACAACTTAGGAAGAATTCTCCGTAAGTGACTGAATCCATTGAGGATGACAACCCTTCCGAAGGTACAGATTGCACAGTATTTACTATATTATAAACACTTAACCTCATTGTAATGATAGACATGTCACCAATTACTCATAATTAACAACAAGTTACGTGAGATATTGATAACTACCACGTCACCATAGGCCATTGAACTTTCGGATTGACAAGCCCCTTCCAGCCCCATACCATTTACAGAACCTTAACCAAACAGCCTAGCTAGGACGACTTTTGAGTATGCGAGGAGAACTGAATGCGTGGACGTATTGCTCATGGACTGATGATCGCTTTATTGGTCGTCGGCCTGGGAGCGGCTCAGGGCCCGAACAACTCGGAGGCCAGTACAGCCCCGACTAGGGCAGTTAAATCCAAGCCCCAAACCCGTAACCAGACCGGTAAAAACCAACCGTATCAAATTGGGACAGCTTCGTGGTATGGCGAGTACTTCGTCGGTAAACCGACCGCCAGCGGCGAAGACTTCGACATGTACGACATGACCGCCGCCCACCCCACGCTTCCCCTGGGAAGCTACGTGCGGGTCACCAACCTGCGCAACGGACGGGCGGTCGTGGTCAAGGTCAACGACCGTGGTCCCATCGTACCCGGCCGCATTATCGACCTGTCGTATGGCGCAGCCCAAGTGCTACAGTTCGAAAACCGCGGCTTACAGCGGGTCCGCCTGGATCTGGTCAAGCCCCGCACCCAACGCCGCCAAGTCTACCAAACCCTGGCCCTCAACCGCCCCGTGGCGGAACTCCAGTAAAGCACTCTACACCTGGTAGGGATGCAGGCCGCCCTTCCCCACGGCATCGCTCTCGATCCACCCGGCAAGGATCGCGCAAAGGCGCTCCTCGCGGGAGACTTTGTTCAGTGTCCGGCGCGACAGCTAAGCCGCCAAGCGTGCCGTTCGCGTCCGCGAAAGTCAAATCCCGTCAACATCAGGGGATCAGTTCCCAGGCGACGCCTCCAGTAAGCTCACCGGCTTGCCCGCCCCAGAGGGTTGTGCCCCAGAAGTTGCCCTGTGCATCCACGATTGCCGGCGAATAGACGGTGTTGCCATCTTGCGGATCTATCGATGTGTCCCAGACCCAGAGTGCCGTGTCATTCAACCCGCCAGACCCCGGAGTCAATTTGTAAAGAGCGTATTCTGTGGTGCCGAAGAGATTGCCGCTGGCGTCGAAGAACAAACCGTGAGGGAGTTCCTTGGCGGGATCTGTGAAAAAATTAAAGTCGTGCAAAATGGTCTTTGCGTAACCATTGGCCGCAGTCAGCTCAAAAACATCGCCCGAACCCACTTGAGTCCCGCCCTTTAGTGTGGTTCCGTAGACGTTGCCGCTCTTATCCAGAATTACTCCAGTGAGCGGCTGTGAGCCGTCGGCCCCTCCCTGAAACGTGTACAGGATTTTCTCCGTCCAGGCGCCAGTCGTTTGGGGACTCAGCTTGAACACGATGCCGGCGAGTACCGTTCTGCTGCCGCCTCCATACGTACTGCCGTAAATATTACCGAGGCTATCGAGGGTCAACGCGGTGAGGAACATCAGAGGCTGCTCTCCATCCGGAGAGCCCGTGAAACTATGTATCACTGTCTCCTTCCACCCAGTGGAAGTGAGGCTCAGTTTATAAACCGTACCCAGCCCCTTACTGCCGCCCACCGAGGTAGCGCCGAAGAAGTTCCCTTTGCTGTCCTGCACCAAGCCGGCAAAAGAATTGCCGCCGTCGGTTCCCGTGAACCGATGCAGTACAGTTTCGGTCCAGCTTCCAGTCGTTTTCGGGGTCAACTTAAAAATGATGCCGCAGCCCGGAGTAGAGGCTGTGCACACTGTTGCATTAATGCCTCCGGCTTCGGTCACGCCGTAGAGGTTGCCGGCGCTATCTCGGAATAAAGGACCTTGTGGTAGAGCTCCATCCCCAGATCCGCCCTTGAAGCTGTAGAGAATAGTCTCTGTGAAATCTCCAGTGCTGGTCGGCGACAGCCGGTAAACGGTCCCAAAGTCGTGGGCCCCGCCCGACGAGGTCATGCCGTAGAGATTGCCGGCGGCGTCCTTGAGCAGCGGGCTGGAAGTAACATTTCCGTCGCCCGGAGTTACGCCGAAATTGTGCAGAACCTTTAGGGTTTGTGCTGGGCTGGTGGCTGTTACGACGAATGTGAGCATTATGATGGCCAGGATCGACGCAAGACGTGACCGGTAAGTGGGAAGATTCAGCATACGGCCTCCTTTAGGCGTATTCGGTGTTGCGCAATAGAGGCAAATTACAATCACTGAAGATGTGCGTTGTCACAAGGATGTAAACAATTTGCAGTTCGAAAACCGCCGCCTGCAGCGGGTTCGCAGTGACCTGGTAAAGTCCCGCACTCAGCGCCGGCAAGTCTGCCAGACGCTGATCTATAACCGCCCTATGGCGGAACTCCAATAATTCCTCTACACTGCTGGGGATGTCGGCTCTGCCCAACCGCATCCAAACGGACCCCCGCGAAAAGCTGATCGTTGCCCTGGACGTTTCCTCGGCGGCGGCCGCGCGGAAGATCGTGGCGGCCCTCGGCGATTCGGCGCTCACCTACAAAGTCGGCATGCAGCTCTACACCGCCGAAGGCCCGCAGCTGGTGCGGGATCTCGTCGCCTCGGGACATCGCGTCTTCCTCGACCTGAAGTACCACGACATCCCGACCACCGTAGCAGCGGCCGTGCACGAAGCCGCTCGGCTTGGGGTGAGCATGTTGACCGTCCACGCCGGTGGCGGTGCCAAGATGCTCCACGCTGCCGTGGACGCCGCCCGCCTCGTCAACCCAGCTCTGCTCGTACTCGGCGTCACTGTCCTAACCAGCCTCGACCAAAACGAAATGGAAAAAGTCGGATTCCAGGGAACGGTGCGCGACGAAGTCCTGCGCCTCGCCACGTTGTCCTTGGACAATGGATGTAAGGGCATCGTCACCTCCGCCCACGAGACCGCCGCCGTGCGCGCCGAACTCGGCCACAACTTCGCCATCGTCACCCCCGGCGTCCGCCCCGCCGGCTCCGCCCACGGAGATCAATCCCGCGTAGCCACCCCCGCCGAAGCCATCTCGGCCGGAGCCAGCCACATCGTCGTAGGCCGCCCCATCACCGAGGCAGCCGATCCAGCAGCGGAAGCCCGCGCAATTCTGGAACAGATCAACTCATAGCTTCATGTGGGGACAGCCGCCCTTGGCTGTCCGTCGAGCGAAGCTCGACTTTCTGCCGCCGGCGTTGCAAGATCGCGCCTCCCAAATACAATCTAATACTCATGCCGGAACTACCCGATATCACCGCCTACATCACCGCGCTCGAACCCCGCATCGTTGGTCAACCCATCAAGCACGTACGCCTGGCCAGCGCCTTTCTCCTGCGAACCGCGCAACCGCCGCTAGCAGACGCAGAAGGTCGCACAGTCCGCGAACTGCGGAGACTCGGTAAGCGCATCGCAATCGGTGTAGAGAATGATCTTTGGCTAGTCCTGCACTTGATGATTGCCGGCCGCTTGCACTGGCGTGCAAAAGACGCAAAGCTGGCCGGGCGCCAGACTCTCGCAGCGTTCGACTTCCCCAACGGCTCCGTGGTTCTTACCGAGGCCGGCTCCAAGCGCCGCGCGTCCTTGCACGTCGTGCTCGGTGAGGAGGCATTGGGTTCTTTCGACGCCGGAGGCATCGATGTCTTCTCTAGCGATCTCAATTCCTTCCGCGCGGCGCTCACCGCCGAGAACCACACACTTAAGCGTGCGCTCACCGATCCGCGCCTATTGAGTGGTATCGGCAACGCGTATTCCGACGAAATACTGCACGCGGCACAACTCTCCCCGCTAGCGCTCACCCAAAAACTAAAACCGCTGGAGTGGGAAAAACTATTCGCCGCAACACAACACACGCTCCACTTTTGGATCGATCGTCTCCGCGCCGAAGCCAACGTCGCCTTCCCCGAAAAGGTCACCGCCTTCCGCGAGGGCATGGCGGTCCATGGGCGCTACGGCGAACCATGTCCAAGATGTGGCGACAAAGTATTGCGGATTCGCTACGCCGACAAAGAAACGAACTATTGCGCCCGCTGCCAAACTGGCGGCAAAGTCTTAGCCGACCGCAGTCTGTCCCGCCTCCTGGGATCAGACTGGCCAAGGACCCTGGAGGAACTAGAAGCTCTAAAGCGCCGCTGAGCCCATTGTCTGTTTGATGGTGCCCCGTCCTTGTCTCTGCGCTCTTTGTAGAGACAAGGCGGGGATTTTGACCGTCTCTCTAGCTATCACTTCTCTACTCTGCCCCCGTTCACTTCAGCAACTCCCGCAGCACCGCCACCTCTGCCGCAATCCCCGTCCGCAGCGCCGGAGCCACATCTGGGGCAAACAGCGAAGAATGATTCGACGGCAGCATCGTCCCGGCAGCCTTGGCCTCCGTGAACTTGTCGGGGTCCGCTCCGCCCAGACTGAAATAAAATCCCGGAATCCCCTGCTCGACGAAGTAAGAAAAATCCTCCGAACCCGTGATCGGTTCTTCGATCACCACATTGTCCCTGCCCAGCGCCGCTTCCAGCGTTCCCTTCATCCTCTGCGCCAGCGCGGGATCGTTATAAACCAAATCTGTACCTTCATAATGCTCGATGGCAGGCGCGCGCGCCGCACCAGCCGCCTCAGCCTCTGCCTTGGTGATGCGCGCAATCGCCGCCAGCACCTGCTTGCGCACTTCCGCTTTGTTGGTCCGCACGGTCAGTCCCAACTCCGCCTCATCCGGAATAATATTGTTCTTCGTCCCCGCGTGAATGTAGCCCACGGTGACCACCGCCATCTGCCCCGGCTTCACTTCGCGCGAAGCGATCGTCTGCAACGCCAGAATCGTCCGCGCCGCAATCACAATGGGATCAATCGCCGTCTGCGGCGCCGACCCGTGCCCGCCCTTGCCATAGATCGTGATCCGCAGCGAGTCCGCATTCGTGTTGTATACGCCCGGCACAATCCCCACCGTCCCTGCCGGCAGCAGATTTTCGACGTGCAAGGCAACAGCCACGTCCGGCCGCGGAAAGCGCGTCAGTAAGCCATCGTCGAGCATCCCCTTGGCGCCGCTGATCGTCTCCTCTGCCGGCTGTCCAATCAGCATCAAAGTCCCGTGCCAAGTGGCTTTGCTGTGCGCCATCACCGTAGCCGCCCCTACGATCGACGCCATGTGCAGGTCGTGTCCGCAAGCATGCATCACCGGGACATCGTGCCCAGCATCATCCTTGGTGTGAACCTTACTCGAGTAAGCCAGCCCGGTCTTCTCCTCCACCGGCAGCGCGTCCAGCTCAGTGCGCAGCATGACGGTCGGCCCCGCGCCATTCTTGAGGATGGCAACAATCCCCGTCCCGCCAACATGCTCGGTGACCTCATAACCCAGCGCTCGCAGCCGCGCAGCGAGTTTCGCCGCAGTTTGGGTTTCGTGGGAAGAGAGTTCCGGGTTCTGATGCAGATCCAGGTACAGCGCGTGCGCATCCGGATAAACCGCTTCGACTTCCTTGGACGAAGGAGCCTGAGCCCAAGTAACGACACTTACTGATAGGACGAGCAGAACTTTTTTCCAGGTCATGGGTCTACGGATCATATCTGGCGCCGCAACCGCCTGCAAATAAGTCTGCCCAAAGATCCCTGCCTCACCCCGCATTTCCCAAAATCAGCCGCCCTTAAACTTGCTTTTTCAATTTCAGCATTGCGATCTTCCCGCGGGTGTACAATTTTCTCAGCAAGCACTGGGTGACGCTGCATTCGTCCGAGTACCCGAGGTGCTAATGAACGTCCACATCAGTTACCGGCTTCACAAAACTCCCGCCGTAGAAAAAGATCTCCAACATCAAGTCGAAAAACTGCGAAAACGCCTGCAAGTCTTCCGCCCCGAACTGATCCACCTGAAAGGCATGGTCGAGGAGATTTCCGCCCGCGAGGGCACCAGCGTTTCCCTCAACCTGCGCCTGCCTTCGGGACAGATGGCCGTCCAGGCCAAAGCCTCGACCGCCGCAGCCGCTGTAAAAAGCGCCTTCGAAGACTTGTTGCAACAGGTCAACAAACATAAGGAACTGCTGCGCTCCTCGCACAAGTGGCCACGCCGCCAGAAAGCCTCGAACCCGCGCCGCAACGCTTCTGTCCCCTTCGAGCAAACCCTGGCCGCGGTCTTCCCCGCCGTGGTTTCCGCCGACGACGTCCGCTCCTACGTCAACGTGAATCTCTCCCGCCTGGAGCGATTCGTCGAACGCGAAATCTATTTCCGTGAAGCCTTCGACTTTATTGCGCCCGACTCCATCACTAAGGACGAAGTGATTGACGAAACCATCGCCGCTGCCCTCGGCGATGGCGATGGTAGCAAAGAGAAGCCCGAACGCCTCGCCCTTGAGCCCTGGCTCTATCGCCTGGCTATGAATGCTCTCGATGAACTTTCCCGCCCCGATGACACCAACGGCAGCGCCGTGCACCTGGAGGATTCTGCCCGCAAGCAAAACGTGAAGGCCAGCGACGAGCCCGAGCTGCAGTTTCATCAGCCCGACGAAGCCATCACCGAAGAAATCATCATCGCCGACCGCCGCGTCGCCACACCCGAGCAAATCGTTGGTTCCGACGAGATGATGCACCTAATCGCCTCGGCCCTACGCGATCTCAGTCCGCCGCAGCGCGAGGCTTTCATCCTGCACGCCATCGAGGGCTTCGGCGTCGACGAAATCTCCGCCATCACCGGTGTCGCGCCGGAAACTGTAGCGATATCTATCTCCGCCGCGCGCGATCACCTCCGCAAATCGCCCAGCTTCGTCCGGCAATTCAAAGGGCAGTTTCCGATCACCGGCACCGCATGAATCAACTCTCGACTGTCCACTTCTTTTCAGGACTGGAGATGAACCAATGATCACTCGGGAACAAATCCACGAACTAGCACAATTTGAAGATCATAGAGGACGTGCTCTCAGTTTCTACTTTCAGCCCACACCGCCGCGCAACAAGGCGCACAAGGAAGAGGCAATCCTCACCAAAGATCTGGCGCGCGAAGCCTTGCGCCAGTTGGAAGGCAAAAGCAATGGCAGCAAGCACAAGTACGAATCGGCCCGCGCCGATCTCGACCGCATCGTGCGTCTCTCACAGGAATCGCGTGGCAAGGGCGCGCGCGCCAAGGCCGTCTTCGCCTGTGCTGCGCAAGGCTTCTGGCGCGAGTACGATCTGCCGGCGCAACTGAGCGGCACGCAGCTCTTGGTGAATCGTCATTTCCACTTGAAGCCTTTGGCTCAATTGCTCGGAGCGTTTCCCAGCCTCGGCATTGTGCTGGTCGATCGTCATCGCGCCCGCCTGTTCGATCTGCGTCTCGGCGAACTCAACGAACGTATGGATTTCTTCCATCCCCTAACCCGGCGCGGCCGTGGCGACGGATTCGGCGGCTACGATGCAGGCCACGCCGAGCGCCGCGTTGCCGACGATGCTCTCCACCATTTCAAATTTATCGCCGAGTTTCTTAAGGACGCGCTGGAAAAAGGAAAATTCGAAAAATGGATCGTCGGTTGCCAGGACACGCACTGGTCGCAGTTCGAACCACAACTGCATCCCTATGCCAAGCAGAAGCTGATCGGCCGGTTTACCGCCGAGGTTGCTCACGTGAGCAACGAAGAAATCCGTTCGCACGCGGAAAAGATTTTCGCCGATGTGCAGGAAAAACGCTGTCGTGAAGCTGTCCGCGAAACCATCAATCAGTCCCGCCACAACGCCCGTGGCGTTACCGGATTGCGCCGCGTGCTCAACTCCCTCGAGCTGGGCGAAGTGCAAACCTTGCTCGTCGGCCACAACTATCATTCGCAGGCCGTCGAGTGCTCCGGCTGCGGCCACCTCGACGCCCACATCGTCAGCTTCTGTCCCGTGTGCGGCCGCGAGACCCGCGAGGTCGTGGACGTAGGCGAAGCCATCCTGCCCCGCGTGATCCAGCACAACATCGAGCTTTTCTACGTCAAGGACGACGCCGAGTTCGACAAAGTCGGCAACATCGCCGCCCTGCTCCGCTACCGCTCCGAGCAAAACAGCAACAATAATGTCCGGTCGATAGCCGACGTCCCGCCGAACCCGTCAGTAAGCCGCCGCGCCGGAGTGGTAGGCCGCTACCGTGGATTAGCCAGCGGCTGATCATAAGTGCGTATCACTTAGTGAGAGATTGGCACGCGGCTATTTCACGTTGCTGTTCAGTTCTTCTCGGTGCCTCCGTGACTCCGTGGTGAAAAGCCTTTCGCGGCGTGATATGCTCCGACTTTCGTCCCAGGAGAACTCATGTCATTCTCGCGCCGTGATTTCGTCAAGACGTCCGTTCTAGGAGCAGTCGCTGCCGGAGTTGGAACGCGAGCCGAAGGCGAAGACGCTCCCGCGCAAGCGCACGACACGCAATCCTACAAGCGCCCCATCATCGTCTGCGCCCACAACGGCCTCAACTATCTCGACGACGCATTCGCCTTCCTGAAAAGCGGCGGCGACACGCTGGACGCCGCGCTCCGAGTGGTCAAGGGACCGGAAGACGATCCCAACGACACCAGCGTCGGCCTCGGCGGAATTCCCAACGAAGAAGGCGTGGTGGAACTCGACGCCTGCTGCATGCACGGACCAACGCGCCGCGCCGGATCAGTCGGCGGCGTGCGCAACATCAAGAACGTCTCGCTGGTCTCAAAGGCCGTGTTCGAGCACACCGGACACGTGATGCTAGTCGGCGAAGGCGCAGAGCGCTTCGCCGTGGCGATGGGATTCCCGCGCGAGAACCTGCTCACCGAACACTCCCGCAAGATCTGGCTGCTGTGGAAGGAGTATCACTCAAACGAAGATTGGTGGGGACCAGGATTGCCCGACCCGCGCTGGCAAGCTCCGGACGTAAAGCCGAGTGATGTTAAGCCAAATGACGACAAGCCGCAATCGGAGTTGTGGCAAGAGCGCTATCGGCGGCTCGAAGAACATGCGGCGGAGTTGGGGATCGAGCCTGAGTTGCGGCGCGATGCGGTCCACACAGTGCTATTTCCGCCGACTGGCACGATTCATTGTTCAGCGCTGAACGAGAAAGGAGAAATCTCCGGCTGCACGACTACCAGTGGATTAGGCTTCAAGCTGCCGGGACGTTGCGGAGATTCTCCCATCATCGGCGCGGGCTGCTATACCGATCAGGACGTGGGATCGGCGGGAGCGACGGGCAGCGGCGAAGAGAATATCAAGGTCGCGGGAGCGCACACGATTGTTGAGAACATGCGTCGCGGAATGTCTCCGCAGGAAGCTGGGATGGAAACGCTGAAGCGCATTGTGCGCAACTACAACAGCGACATGAACAAGCTGCGCTTTGTCGACATGACGTATTACATCCTGCGCAAAGACGGCGCTTACGCCGGAGTCTCGCTGTGGGAAGGTTACAGTCCGACGAAGCTGCACAAGATCGCGGTGCATGATGGCACGCGGCGGGCGGAGAAGACCGTAGCAATGTTCAAGGGATATTCGCAGGACTTTCCGCCGGAGCCAAACGTGCCAGCGGACGTGCGGAAGGAGTTCAAGTGAGAAGGGCGCGGGGACAAATCCTTACGCGAACCTCACCTTGATGTCCGGACCCTTCTCCAAGTGGATGCTTTCGATGAAGCGCACTTTGCCGGTAAGCAGAGTGAGGATGACCGAGGAAGTGCGTGTGCCTTCTCCAAAAAAGCGGACGCCCTTGAGCAGCGCGCCTTCTGTGACACCGGTTGCGGCGAAGATAAGTTGCTTGCCGGGAGCGAGATCTTCGGCTTCGTAGATCTTGTTCTTGTCTTTGACGCCCATTTTGGCGAGGCGTTCTTCCTGTTCAGGCTTCACGACCAGGCGCCCGAGCATGTAGCCGTTCAGGCAGCGGATAGCCGCGGCGGTGATCACGCCTTCGGGCGCCCCGCCCGAGCCCATGACGGCGTGCACGCCGGTGCCGATGACTGCTGCGGCGATGCCGGCCGAGAGGTCGCCATCGCCAATGAGGCGGATGCGGGCGCCGGCAGCGCGAATATCCGCAATCAGCTTTTCGTGGCGCGGGCGGTCGAGAACGATCACGACCAGGTCTTCGACGTCGCGTTCCATTCTCTTCGCAATGTTCTTCAAGTTGTCGGCCACGGGAGCGTCGAGTTCTACGGCATTCTTGCACGAGGGTCCAACGACGATTTTTTCCATGTAGCAGTCGGGCGCGTGGAGCAGGCCTCCGCGTTCGGAGGCGGCGAGCACGGTGATCGCGCCGGGAGCGCCCGTGGCGCAGAGGTTCGTGCCTTCGAGGGGATCGACTGCGATGTCGACTTCGGGAACTTCGCGTCCGTCGGGAAATTCAGCGCCGACTTTTTCGCCGATATAGAGCATGGGGGCTTCGTCGCGCTCGCCCTCGCCGATGACGATGGTGCCGCGCATGGGGATGGAGTCCATGGTCTGGCGCATGGCTTCGGTGGCCACTTGGTCGGAGAGCTTGCGCTCACCCTGGCCCATGGTGCGGGCCGATGCGATCGCCGCTACCTCGACCACGCGCAGAAATCGCGAGGCCAGATCGCTTTCAATGTTTTCCCCGAAGCTGCGGGCCTTGCCTTCGGGACGAGTTTGCGTAGACATGAGTGCCTCCGAAATGCTTATGAACCGGCCAACCAAGGCCGGGCCTGAGAATAACTCAAATCGGCAGTAGATTGAAAGAAGTGGTCAGAGTCATGGCAATGTCCCATATTGCGAGCGCGGGCGTCCGTGGTATTCTCACAGGCCTGATCGAAGAGAACGTATGCCGGAATCGCGACCGCTAACCTTTCTCTGCATTACTACGTACGAGAAGGGGCAGGAATTTATGCGGGAATGCAAGCGCCAGGGCTGCCGCGTGTTCCTGCTTACGGCGGAGAAGTTGCGCGACGCGGAATGGCCGCGGGAGAGTCTGGACGAGACCTTCTATCTACCCGCCGAGATTGCTATTCCCGATATCGTGCAGGCGGTCACGCATCTGGCGCGAAACCAGAAGATTGACCGTATTGTCGCGCTTGATGAGTACGACATGGAGACTGCTGCGACCCTGCGAGAGCATCTGCGTGTGCCCGGGATGGGACTGACCACGATGCGCTATTTTCGCGACAAGCTGGCGATGCGCATGAAGGCGCTGGATCGCGATGTGCGCGTTCCGGATTTTGTTCCTGTTTTCAATCACCAAGACATCCGCTACTACCTTGAACATGTTCCGGGGCCGTGGGTGCTGAAGCCGCGGCAGGAGGCTTCGGCAATCGGGATCAAGAAACTTAATGCCGCCGAGGAGTTGTGGCCCGTGCTGGAGCAACTGGGGGACAAGCAGTCGTCGTTTCTGCTGGAGAAGTTTGTTCCGGGCGAGGTTTATCACGTGGACTCGGTGGTGTCGGAAAATGAAGTGGTTTTTGCCAACGTCAGCAAATACGGAAAGCCGCCGATGAATGTCGCACAGGGCGGCGGAGTGTTCACGACGTTTACGGTGCCTCGCGGAAGCGAAGAGGATGCAGGGCTGCGGCAGATTAATCGGGATTTGATTGCCGCGTTAGGGCTGGTGAGAGGCGTAGCTCATGCGGAATTTATTCGGGCGCATGAGGATGGACACTTTTATTTTCTGGAGTGTGCGGCGCGCGTGGGTGGCGCTTACATCAACGAGATGGTCGAGGCTGCGACCGGGATCAACTTGTGGCGGGAGTGGGCTCGCATCGAAGTGGCTGGAGGCGATAGAGGCTATAAACTTCCTGCGGTGCGCGCGGAGTATGCGGGAGTGATTCTTTCGTTGGCGCGGCAGGAGGAGCCGGACACTTCGGGATACAACGATCCGGAAGTGTTTCTGCGGATCAAGAAGCATCATCACGCGGGCTTGATTTTGAGGTCGGACTATCCGGGGCGGGTACCGGCTTTGCTGGAAAGTTATGCCCAGCGGTTCGCGGAGGAGTTCATGGCAGTCGAACCACCACGGGAGAAGCCTTCTTCCTGAATTGGATCTCGACTCAATTAGAACGCGTCGATCCCCGTCACACTCTGCCCGATGATCAGCGAGTGCACGTCGTGCGTGCCTTCGTAAGTCTTCACTGATTCAAGGTTCATCATGTGGCGCATGATGGGGTAGTCGTCGGCGATGCCGTTGGCGCCGAGGATGTCGCGGGAGAGCCGGGCGCACTCGAGGGCCATCCAGACGTTGTTGCGCTTGGCCATGGAGATGTGCTGGTGCTCGACCTTGCCCGCATCTTTGAGGCGGCCGACTTGCAGCACGAGGAGTTGCGCTTTGGTGATCTCGCTGATCATCCAGGTGAGCTTGTCCTGCACGAGCTGATGCGAGGCGATAGGCTGGTCGCGCCACTGTTTGCGCAAGATTGAGTATTGCAGCGCGCAGTCATAGCAGGACATGGCGGCGCCAATCGCTCCCCAGGCGATGCCGTAGCGGGCTTGATTCAAGCACATCAGCGGAGATTTCAGGCCGTCGCTTTTCGGCAGCAGGTTCGCCTCAGGGATGTGAACATCCTGCATCGAGAGTCCTGACGTCACTGAGGCGCGCAGCGACCATTTTCCGTGAACGTCGTCGGAGCTGAAACCCTTCCGGTCTTTTTCGACGAGGAAACCGCGAATGTTATCGTTTTCGTTTTCCAGCTTGGCCCAAATGACCGCGACGTCGGCGATGCTGCCGGAGGTGATCCACATTTTTTCGCCGTTGAGAATGTATTCTTTGCCCACTTTGCGGGCGCGGGTTTTCATGCCGCCGGGATTGGAGCCGAACCCTGGCTCCGTGAGTCCGAAGCAGCCTAGCTTTTCGCCTTTCTGCATGGCTGGTAGCCAGGTCTGCTTCTGCTCTTCGCTGCCGAATTCGTAGATTGGGTACATCACGAGTCCAGACTGGACGCTGACGAAGCTGCGCACACCGCTGTCGCCGCGCTCTAACTCCTGCGTCATGAGGCCGTATTCGACGTTGCCCATGCCGGCGCAGCCGTAGCCTTTGAGCGAGGCGCCGAAGAAGCCGAGATCGGCCATGGGCTTGACTAGTTCGCGGGGGAATCGGCCGGCGCGGTTGCACTCTTCGATGATGGGGATGAGGTTGTCTTCGATGAACTGGCGCGTGGTATCGCGCACCAGGCGCTCTTCTTCAGTGAGCAGCAAATCGTACTGGATGAAATCGACACCCTTAAATTTGATGGCAGACATGATGGAATCTCCGTGGAAGGCAAACATATGACGGTAGCAGGGGCGAGGGAGCGGGGTCAACGGAGAGGGTGCGAAGGGTAGTGGCTGAAATGTGCGTTGGTCGGTTTGCAACCTTCGATTGCCTAAATTAAGACGACAGCGGCTGGACTTCCGGCAAACCCTTTTCGAGACTTTGAGGAGAGCCTTTAGGAACGCATCAGATGTTGAGTCTCAGGAGTCTCGCATTCATCCTATGCTCAGCCATACGGCGCGCGCTCTCTCTGTCCTGCGCTGCTCTCCACTGCTTTCCCGACAGAATTAGCGGGAGGAAAATGGCTAGGAACATAGCTACAAAAATGCCCGCAAAAATGGCGGTCGATTGCATGCGAGTCTCCTACAAAGAGTTTACACCTTCTGGGCTGGGACGGGACATCCCGGCGCTGTCCATCCAAAAAATACAATCAACGCATACTTAGGACACTACCGGTACGAGCATCGAGGAAGGGACAGCCTCGGGCGGGTGTCCCTACGTGAGCGTTTTCGCAGTCCTAATACGTGAACGACTGAATCTCCGTCACGCCGGAGTCAGGACCATCCACATAACCCAAGCGCTGGCTGGGGTGCAGCGCGATGTGCATGGCAACGACGTTGAACGTGTTGGAGAAATTGAATCCGTTGAGAGTCTCTTTGAGTTCGCCATTAGGAGTGTAGACGTAGATCGTGCTGCCTTGCGAGGATGAACTCGACACCGGCTGCGCGATCAGGAACAGTTTGTGGATGGGATCGAACTCGACATCGGCGCCGCTGAAGATTTGCTGCGAACCGGAGTTGGGCAGAACCACGGAGATGCCGGTCTGAGTTGAGAGGGTATAGAACTCGACCGTGGCATCGTCTTCTGTGGTGGTGCAGAAAATGCCGTCGGCGGCGTCGACCGCGATGCCATTGACGAAGCCGAAACCAAAGCCTGTGAACTCGCTGAAAGTGCCGGCGGTGAGGTCGACCAGACCAATCACGGGAAGACAACCGAAGCAGCCATCTCCTCCTCCCATGATTGCCTGATTGGTCGCACTGTCGTACGCCATGGGCGGGGGAACGCTGCCAAAGTTGAAGGAGTCTGTGATGTGGACGACCGGACCAAAAGTATTCGCGGCGACATTGGAGGAGAAAACCCACGGAATAAAGTTTCCGCTGTTGTCGAGGGCGAACACAGCAACGTTCGGCTCGCCCTGGCTGCGGCTTACACCGGCCGGCTCGATCAGGTGTTGAGTGCCGATGGGCGGAGTCCAGAGGCCGGTAAATTTGTTGGAGCTGAGGGGATTCATGGTGTGGAAGCTGCGGATGACGTCGAGAGGTTTCACGACGTGCTCGTGCTCGACCAGTCCAACGCCGTTGCCGACCACGCCGAGAGTGATGAAATCATCTTGCGTTTGAGTCTCAGAGACGACCTTGAGGATTTGCCCAGTCTTTTGATTAAAGGTTTCGACCGCCGCCAGCACATTGCCGTTAGATTGAAAAAGCGCTTCGCTCAGCACGCCCTCGGTGCTGTTCTGGTCGATGTCGAAGCCGAAGATTTGACCCCCGAACTTGCTGTGGACGAGGACTTTGCCCGCCCCGGGAGTCGACTGGACTTCATTTGACTGAGCGATTGCAGCGGTTGCGCACAAGAAGAGAGAAGTCATAAGGACCGAAAGCTGAAGTATCGTCTGGCGCTTCGTATTGTGCATTGATTGCTCCTTCAGGCCGTGTAGCTTCGAACTCTTTACTCAAGCAGGCTTGCCTGCGCCGGTTCTTGCCCGATAAAGATAAGCAGCTGTGACCCGGCTGTTGTCACGGTTTTGTCAAATTTGAAATAGATCAGCCGTTGCGAGAGCCCACCGGAGAGTATTCAACCAGGCTCTGGCAGCGCGGGGTCCCGCCATCGTTGAGCATAGGGTTGCAGCCAAGACAGGGGGTCAGAGCTTACGGTAGAATAGTCACGGAAGAAGAAATGAGACGCAGCAAGGTCTTCCCCCGTGGATTCCGGTTTCCTGAGCTTTCTGAAACAATCCCATCCACAGACTCCGCGATCGTTTGGCGGAGGGCTGCGCACACACTGAAGAGATCAGGAGAAACGAACCATGGCAGTCGGCGCGAAGATCGCAAAAACAGCGGACCGTAAAAAGGTGATGGACACGAGCAAGAGCACGGATTGTCCCAAGTGCGGCAAGACGACGCGGATCGTCAAGCGCATGAAAGACCGCGAGCGCAACATACCCGGCGGGATTTATATTTCGTGCTCGGCGTGCGAGTTCTACGAGAAACTGTAGGAGTTTCCAGTTAGGTTTTTCAGTGGCCGGAGACGAGGGGATCGACTTCCCTGCTCCGGCCTTTTTGCTTGAGAAGGCGCTGGAGAGTCCCCTACACCGCAACGGTGACCGACGTCTCGGTGCGCGTCACGGGCCTGTACAGCGTGTCCCGTTCGATGGGCTCTCGTCCGGCAGCGCGGATCAGGCGCTCCAACTCTTCGCGGCGCATGCCCTGCGGGGTGGTTGCGCCCGCGTCGTGGTAAATCTTTTCCTCGATCACCGTTCCATCCATGTCATCGGCGCCGAAGCGCAGCGAGATCTGTGCGATCTTGGCCGTCATCATCTGCCAATAGGACTTGATGTGCGGGAAGTTGTCGAGCACCAGGCGGCTGACCGCGATCTGCTTGATGTCGAGCATGCCGGTGGTTTTCGGCAGATGCTGAAGCGGAGTGTTATCGGGATGAAAGGCCAGCGGGATGAAAGTCTGGAAGCCGCCGGTTTCGTCTTGCAGCGCGCGCAGCTTCAGCAGGTGGTCGACGCGGTCTTCGTCGTTCTCAACGTGGCCATACAGCATGGTGGCGTTGGATTTCAATCCGATCTGGTGCGCGGTTTTGGCGGTGTCGAGCCACTGGTCGCCATCGATTTTGTGGTCGCAAATGATGTGGCGCACCCGATCGGCAAAGATTTCAGCGCCGCCACCAGGGAGAGAATCGACGCCTGACGCTTTGAGTTGTTCGAGCGTCTCGCGGATCGAGAGCTTGGCGCGCTTCGAAAGGTAGGCGACCTCGACCATGGTGAAGGCTTTGAGGTGCACCTGCGGAAAACGCTGCTTCAGGCCAGAGCAGAGATCGAGAAAATATTGGAACGGAAGGTCGGGATGTAATCCGCCGACGATGTGAAATTCCGTGACCGCCTCGCTGTATCCGGAAGCGGCGGTTTCAAAGGCTTCCTCGAGCGCCATGGTGTAGGCGCCGGGCGAGTCTTTCTTGCGGCCGAAGGCGCAGAGGCGGCACGCGGCGACGCAAACGTTGGTGGGATTGATGTGGCGATTGACGTTGAAATACGTTTTGTCCCCGTGCATGCGCTCGCGCACGTGGTTGGCCATCCAGCCCACGGCGAGAATGTCGCCGGTGCGGTAGAGAGCGAGGGCGTCGTCGGCATCGAGGCGCTCGCGGGCCAGCGCTTTGGCGTGAATCGGCGCGAGGCGCGGGTCGTCGGTTTGAAAGGCGTGAGTCTGTAGCGTGCGTGTTGCTGGCATCTTCTTGATGATACCGCACGAGGGTGTCCAAAGGAATGATTAGACCTTTTGGCGCACAGCGTCCGGCACGTCTTTTTCCGGCGGTGAGAAATTGCGTGCAAACCGGAAGTTTTTTCATCGTGACAGTGGTAATCGAACTTGTTCACGACCGGTAATCTATTGATTTATAGATAGATATCTCAAGATCAAAGCACCAACCGTTGGCCCACAGCCTGCATCTATTGACCGACCGCTGCATTCCACAGTTAGGTTCACGGGAGGGACTCTCTTATGAAAAGAATTCTTATCGCGTTTGTGGCTGGAGTCGTGTTGGCTGGAATTTGTCTGGCCCAGAGTGTGCAATCTCAGGCTAGCGGGTCGGCATCGCAGCAGACAGCGGTGTCCGCCCACCAATCGGGGGCGCAGGCTGCCACCGCCGGGCAGTTGCAGGCGGGCAGCACGGTGCAGGCCGAACTGGTCAAGCCGCTCGACGCGCACAAGAACAAAGTTGGTGATGAAGTCGTCGCCAAGACTACCCACGACGTGAAGTCCGAGGGGCACGTGATCGTTCCCAAAGGGTCGAAGCTGATCGGCCATGTCACCGAAGCGAAGGCGCACAGCAAGGATCAGGCGGACTCTGAACTGGGGATCGCGTTTGACCGCGCGATTCTGAAGAACGGTACGGAAATGCCGTTGGCACTGGGCATCCAAGCGATTGGCCGCAGCCAGGCTAACGCAACCGCCACGGAAGATGACGCGATGATGACGAGCGCCGGCGGGGGTGCGATGGGATCAACCAGTGTACGGCCAACAGGCGGTGGCGGAATGGTGGGTGGTGTGAGATCCACTGCCGGAGGAGTGGTGAATACGGCGGGTAGTACGGCAGGGACGGCTGTGAATACTACTGGCACGGCTGTGAATACTGCCGGCACAGCTGGCGGAGCCGTTTCCGGATCACTGTCTTCGACGAGTCAGGGTGTCGTGGGGCTGCAGGGACTGAGCCTGTCGGCAGACACTTCAAATGCAACCCATGCGTCCGTCGTCAGCTCAAGCAGCGGCAATGTTCATCTTGACAGTGGGACGGAGATGGTGCTGCGGGTAAACCAGTAAGGCTCAGTGGACATCCGTTGCAACGGGCAGCGCCGAGGCGCTGCCCGTTTTTGCTGGCTCGACATAGGTCGCGAGGCGCCGGTTCGTGTGGAAGTCATTTGCGGCGGCGGGACTGCCGCGTCCTGTACAATTTCCTTCCCATGAGTTCGTCCGCAAAATGGTCGCTAAGTGTGGCTGCGGTGCTGCTGCTGGTTCTGGCAGCGCAGGCCGAACCGGTCTCCAAGCTCAAGCCCACTGATTACGTCAACGACTTTGCCCACGTTCTGGACCAGAACACGATCGCGCAGATGGATGACATCTGCAAGCAGATCGACGAGAAGGCGCACGCCCAGATCGCGGTGGTGACCATCCACTCGCTCGATGGCGCCGATATTGAGAGTTACGCGGTCGATCTTTTCCATCAGTGGGGCGTCGGCAGCAAGTCCACTAACCGCGGGGTGCTGATCCTGTATGCCATTGACGACCATCGCGAGCGTATAGAGGTTGGCTATGGGCTGGAGCCCATTCTGCCCGACGGGAAGACGGGTGGATTTGCGCGCGAGGCCGTCCCGCTCATGCGGAGTGGGAATTACAGCCAGGCGCTGCTCCTAGTCACTACGCGGGTGGCACAGGTCATTGCGCAAGACGCAGGAGTTCAACTCACGGGCCCGCAGCTTGCACCGGCTCCGGAGGAACCGGCGGAGCAGCCGAGTAAAGGGATATCGGCTGGCGGAGTGATTCTGGTGATTGTCATCATACTCATCGTTCTTTTTACTCCGCTTCGCAGCTTGCTTTTCGGGATGCTTCTTTCTGGAATGTTTGGCGGCGGTGGCGGATATAGAGGCGGCGGAGGCTGGGGCGGTGGAGGGTTCGGTGGCGGCGGTGGGTTTGGCGGTGGGGGTGGGTTTGGCGGATTCGGCGGGGGTAGTTCTGGCGGCGGTGGGTCTAGCGGCAGTTGGTAGCGAGCGAGGATGCGAATGGTTCCAGAAAAAAAGATCAGCGAATTTGTCAGCCGGCTGCGCGCGTCAGCCGGAGCGAACCTGGAGAGCGTGATCCTGTTTGGATCGGCGGTGGCGGGAGATTTTCATCCCGAGTTCTCGAATGTGAATCTGTTTTGTGTGATTCGCGACAGTTCATTCGCGGCGTTGCAAGCCCTGGCCCCCGCCGTGAAATGGTGGGGCGCGCAGAAGCAGCCGCCGCCTCTGTTCATGACTCATGACGAAATCAAGCGCTCGGTCGATGTATTTACGATTGAGTTGATCGACATGCAACAGCACCATCGGGTTCTTTTCGGCGAAGATGTTATTCAAGGTTTGTCGATTCCGGCGAACCTGCACCGCGTGCAGGTGGAATACGAACTGCGGGAGAAACTCGCGCTGCTGCGCCAGCACCTGCTGCTGGCTTCGGGCAACGACTCACGCCTGTGGGAGTTGCTGCTGCGATCGGTCTCGTCGTTCGCCACACTGTTCCGTCACGCGCTGATCGTCCTCGGTCGCGATGCGCCAGTTGGCAAGCGCGAGGCGGTGCAGGCACTGTCGAAGCAGATTGGATTTGACGCATCCGGTATCCTGCAGGTGCTGGATGTTAGAGAGAAGAAATCAGACCGCAAGCAATTCAACGTAACGGACGTTTTTTCGCGATATTTGTCGGCGCTGGAGCAGGTAACCGCAGCGGTTGATAAAATGTTGGACTCGGGCACGGCAGGCTCGAAGTAGAGTTTGCAGGCACTTTGGTCTTTACAGGAGAACATCATGAACAAGGGACTGATCGTGGTCGTCGTTATCGTGGCACTCCTACTGCTGTTTGTGTTGTTTGCCTTTGGCCAGTACGTGAGCGTGAAGAACACACTGGTCCAAAAGAATGAGGCGGTGAAGGCCGCCTGGTCGCAAGTGGACATTGTGCTGCAACGCCGCGCCGACCTGATCCCGAATTTGGTGGAGACGGTGAAAGGCTATGCCCAGCAGGAAGTGACGGTGTTTGGCGACATCGCGAAGGCGCGCTCCGCGCTGCTCTCCGCGGGCACGCCGAAGGAAAAGATCGCCGCCAACGGGCAACTGGATGGGGCGATTGGCCGACTGCTGCTGGTGGTGGAGAACTATCCTCAGTTGAAGTCGAATGAGAATTTCCTGCGCCTGCAGGATGAACTTGCCGGTACGGAGAATCGCATTGCGGTCGAGCGCAAGCGTTACAACGACACTCTGCAAGATTACAACACTTACGTGCAGCAGTTCCCCAACAGCTTTTTCGCGGGCATTGCAGGTTTCAAACCGAACGAAGCTTACTTCCAGGCGTCGCCGGGGTCGAGAGAAGTTCCGAAGGTGAATTTTTCAAGTCCGCCGGCGGCCGCGCCGCAGACGGCGCCTCAGCCCGCGCCGGCGCACTAGCGGTTCTGGAGCGAACGGCAGACGGGTTTAGCTGCTGACATTGTTTCGGATGCAAGGCCCAGATCGGCGGCTAGCTAGAAGAGGCGGAAGACGACGACCACGGCCAACGCCACGATGCAGAGCGCGAGCGTAATTATCGAAACTTTCTCGCTTTTCTCTACGCCCGTCCACATGCTCGATTTGGTTTCCATGGTCTTGCTAGTTTGCCGCAACGGGCGAGTCAAGGCAATGGCTCGATTGTGGCTGGCACTGGGGTAATGTGCCCAAAGTTCGGCAAATCCCGCAGACGGTTGGCAATCCTCATTGAGGCCCGGCCGGCAACTCCCAGCCTTCGTCCTTCATTTTGTTGTTGCTCCAGTGCTGGAGCTGTTCGAACAATGCGGGGTCGATGACGGCGAAACGAAGGCCGACGCGGCCTTCGCCGCCGAACCAGACGATGCGGGCCTTGGCCCGAAAAATAGTTTCACTTTCAGGAAGCGGAAAACTCACGTCAAGCAAACCGGTAAATTTCATTGGTTCTTTAAGTCCGTCCAGTCCCATGCCGCCAGTGCTGAGGTTCACGCCTTCGACGCAACATTCGTCACCCTGCTGATTCTTTAGCGCGACGGCGATCTGGATACGCGCGCGGAAAAACTTCTGCTGCTCGAGGCTGATGTATCCCAGGTTCGCGCCCTCGCCGGGATTGACGTTGATCTTGTATTCCTTCAGCTTCCGGCTAAGCGTGCGGCGGGAGATGCCGAGCTGTTCCGCCGCCTGGCTGCGATGACCGCCACTGCGCTCGAGGGCGCGGATGATCATCTGCTCTTCCATGCTGTCGAGATTGCCGACAGGTATGGAGGCCGCCGTACGCTGAGCGACGGGATTGCCAGAAATCGCGGCCGTAATCTGCGATTCCTGGATTTCGGGTTGGCTTGACTCCACGGCAACTCTGGCGATGAGGTTGCGCAGTTCGCGAACATTGCCGGGCCAGGCGTGCCCGAGCAACGCGGAAACCGCATCGGGTGCAAACGAACTGCCCGGAGTTTTGAGGCTGAGGAAGTGCTCGGCCAAAGCGATGATGTCCTCGGGGCGTTCCCGCAGCGGCGGCACGCGCAGCTGAAACTGTCCGAGGCGATGGAAGAGGTCTTCGCGGAAGCGTCCCTCTTTGACCGCGGCGTCGAGGTCCTGATTGGTGGCAGCGACAATCCGCACGTCGACTTTGATCTTGCGGTGGCCGCCCAGGCGATAAAAAGGATATCCATCCAACACGCGCAGAAGCTTGACCTGCGTCTGCAATTGCAGTTCACCGATTTCATCGAGGAAGAGCGTGCCCTTGTCTGCGAGTTCGACCAGGCCTGCCTTGGACGAATCGGCGCCGGTAAACGCGCCCTTTTCGTAGCCGAACAATTCGCTCTCGACCAAATTCTCGGGAAGCGCGGCGCAGTTGATGTCAACCCAGGGCCGGGCGCGCCGGTTCGAGGATTGGTGAATCGCGCGGGCAATCAATTCTTTGCCGGTCCCCGTTTCACCCGTGATCAAAACACTTTCGGTGTGGCCGGCAACGCGGTCCACCATGCGCATGAACCGGTGCATTAGAGGGCTGGCAAGTATAAGGTTGGTGCCGTCAATCTCGCGCGAGACGGTGTGCGCCACCTCGTCTTCTTCTTCCCCTTGCGCTTTGCGCGGGGTAAAGACTAAGTTTGATTTCTCCTCGACCGCGGAGAGCATGGCAACCATCCCTGCGGGCGCGGACTTACCATCGCGCAGCAACGTGACTGACAACTCGACCGTGAAGTTTTTTCCAGACTTGGTCTGACATTGGCGCGAAGAGCGATACTGACCGCCCCCCAGCACAGCGGCCAGCATGGTCTTCTGCAGTTGACGCTGCCCGGAATCGCCCTCCGCTGAAATAAAGGCCGCCAGCGTTCGGCCCGGAACTTCCTCGGGAGCACAGTCAAATATTTTTAGCGCACCTTCATTGCAGCCGGTGATTTTGCCTTCAATATCCGCGGATAAGACCGCGATCCCATTGACTACGGCGGCAGTGACAGGAATCGCACGCAAGGGTTCGGAACCGGGTCCGCTGGCGCCGGGATCCGTGATCTTAGGCGCTTGAGGCGGCGAATTGAGGTTGGCTGGTCGCATCCCGCACGTTTGGAGTTGATCTTGCCACAGCGGAGGGGCGTTGCAGGAAGTATGCGGCTTTCGAGGATAACGAAGGTAATTGGTTACCGTTGAGCAGGCCGGAGGCGCGGCGCCTATGTCGGTCACGTCAATTGCCAAACCTCGGAACCGGCGCTTTCCCAGGTTACGTCGGTAAGCTACTTAAAACCCTGTAACGAACATAGGATTTCAATGAACAGACTCGCCCAAGGTGTGCGCGGGGACTGGCATTCCCACGCCACGGGGGCGGTCTGCTGCCTTCCCCCGGCAACAGAAGTGACGACGCAATGTCGATTCGCACGAAACTATTTGTCGGGATCACAGCCTCGCTGGGGATGGTGGTGCTGGGCTTCGCCCTGTGGCACTGGCAATCCGCGGACCTGGCTCGCTTTGTCTGCTATCTGGCTGTGGCTGTCCTGGCTTCCAGTCTGAAGGTGCAATTGCCTGGCATCGACGGCACCATGTCAGTGAATTTCCTCTTCATCCTTCTGGGTGTAATGGAGCTGAGTCTGCCCGAAACCCTGCTCATCGGCTGCACTGCCACTCTGGTGCAAAGCGTCTGGCACGCGCGCAATCGCCTGGATCCGGTCAAAGTTATCTTCAACGTTTTTGGCATGATGGCGAACGCCAGCGCGCTCTGCTATGTGACCTACCATGCGCTGGACGCGAGAGTGGGCAGCAACAAACCCATCCTGCTGATGGTGGCGGCGCTGGTTTTCTTCCTCGCGAACACGTTGCCAATCTCCGTAGTAATTGCGCTGACCGAAGAAAAATCGTCCAGCAAGGTTTGGAAGGAATGCTACTTCTGGTCGTTCCCGTACTATCTCGTCGGAGCGGCCGCAGTCGGCCTGGTGGGGATTGTCAATCAGCGCGCCGGTTGGCAGACGTCGCTACTCGTGCTGCCGGTGATTTATTGGGTGTACCGCTCCTATCGCCTCTATCTGGGACGGCTGGAAGCCGAGAAAGAGCGCGTGGAAGTTGAGAAGCGGCACGTTGAGCAGATTGCGTCGCTGAACATGCGCACCATCGAGGCTCTGGCGCTGGCCATTGAAGCCAAGGACCATACCACGCATACGCATCTGCAACGCGTGCGGACTTACGCGGTGGAAATCGCCAAAGAGATCGGTCTGTCCTCCGACGAAATTGAAGCGTTGCGCGCGGCGGCGCTGCTGCATGACATTGGCAAGCTCGCGGTGCCGGAGCACATCATCAACAAACCCGGCCGGCTGACTCCGGAAGAATTCGAAAAGATGAAAGTGCATCCGCTGGTGGGCGCGGAAATTCTGGATCGCGTGGCCTTTCCGTATCCCGTGGCTCCCATCGTGCGCTCGCATCACGAACGCTGGGACGGTTCGGGTTATCCCGCAGGCCTTGCCGGTGAGGAGATTCCCATCGGTGCGCGGATTCTCGCGGTCGTGGACTGCCTGGACGCCCTGGCCTCAGACCGGCAGTATCGTCCGGCCATGCCGCTCGACCGCGCCATGGAGCGGGTCAAAGAACGAGCGGGAACATGGTTCGACCCAAAGATTGTGGACGTTCTGGAGCGCCGTTATGTAGAACTGGAACGCACCGCGCAAAAATATGAAGACGGATTCGTTCCCTGCGGGTTTTCTAAAGACCTGCGTGTGGAGCGTGGATTGGCTCCAGCTACTGGATTCGAAAGAGGGACTGACCATTCGGAGAACGAGTCCGACTTTCTGACTTCGATCGCGTCGGCCCGGCAGGAAGCGCAAGCCATGTTCGAGTTGAGCCAGGACCTGGGCAACTCACTGAGCCTAAGCGAGACGCTTTCGGTGCTGTCGATGCGGCTGCGAAAGCTGATTCCCTACGATTCCATTGCGGTATTCGTGAACCGCAATGGCTGGCTGCTTCCGGAACTCGTGAGTGGCGAAAACTTCCGCGTGCTGTCGTCGTTGAAGATCCGCATGGGCGAAGGTTTATGCGGGTGGGTCGCGGAAAACTGCAAACCCATCGTCAACGGCAACCCGCAGGTGGAAGCAGGCTATGCCACCGATCCGGAGAAACAGGCGCCCTTGAATGCGGCGCTCGCGGTTCCACTTCAGGGGCTGAATGGCGTGGTGGGCGTGCTGGCCATGTATCACGCCACTCAGGATGCTTTTACGCCCGACCATTTGCGGATTCTTTTGGCTGTGGCTTCCAAAGTCGCGCTTTCCGTGGAGAACGCCCTGAAGTATCAGCAAGCAGAAAGCTCGGCAACCACGGACTTCCTCACGGGACTGCCCAATGCGCGCTCGCTATTCGTGCACCTGGCGCAGGAAGTGGCGCGATGCCGGCGTATGAAGACCTCTCTGGCGGTGATGGTCTGCGATATCGACGGACTCAAGAAGATCAATGATTCCTTCGGGCATCTGGAAGGAGACAAACTGCTGCGTGAGTTCAGCGTGCGGCTAAAGGACGCCTGCCGCGGATATGACTATGTGGCGCGCATGGGCGGCGACGAGTTCGTGGTTACGGCCCCCGGGCTCACGGTCGAAGCTGCTGCGGAAAAGACAATCCGCCTGAATGAGGCCGCGATCGGAGCCGGAAAGCACACCTGCGGCCGGGAAGTGATCACGCTCAGCGTGGGGACGGCGTTTTGCCCGGAAGATGGATATGACGTGGAGGCGTTGCTCGCAGAAGCCGACCGGCGCATGTACTCCGTGAAGCAGATGCACCATGCACAAGCTGGCCACGACACCCTGGCTCATGGCGCCGCCGGAGAATAAATGCGAAGCCTAAAGTGGAAAATTACCGGGCACGCACTGACTCTGGTGGCAACTGTTCTGCTCGGGGGATTCCTTTCCGCCACCCTGGTTCGGCTTGCTCCGGGCTTCGAGGCGGATGAGCGGGAACTGGATCCGCACTTGAACGCTCAGAGTGTACAGACGCTGCGCGACGCCCGGCATCAAGACCACAATATCTTCCGCTTTTATTTTTCGTATATGACGCGAGCCGCGCATGGAGAACTGGGAACATCGCTCGCACTGGGACAACCGGTGCGCACCCTGCTGCGCGACCGCGCGCCCCTCACGTTGCGATTGCTGAGCATGGGGCTTGGCCTGGCCTGGTTGCTGACTTTAACCCTGGCGTTGAGTGCGGCATGGCTGCGGCTCTCGGTTTACGACACGCTGACCACGGTGGTGAGCGGAACGTTTCTTTGCCTCCCTGCCGCCGTGTTGGCACTGCTCTCAGTGTTGTGGAATGTGCCCGGATCATTGGCGATAGCACTGATCGTGTTCCCGCACACTTACCGCTATACACGGAATCTGCTGATGAGGGCCTACTCCCAGCCGCACATCATCACCGCCAGAGCCAAAGGGTTGAGCGAAACGCGCATCCTTTTCTGGCATGTGGTGCCGGTAGTGACTCCGCAATTGCTGGCCGTCGCCGGAGTTTCGGTGAGCCTGGCAGTCGGCGCAGCCATTCCCGTGGAAGCTTTGTGCGGCCTTGCCGGCATCGGACAACTGGCGTGGCAAGCAGCGCTGGCACGCGATCTACCGCTGCTGGTGAATATCACGGTTCTGGTAACGCTGGTAACCTTGCTGGCCAATTCTGGTGCAGATGTAATCGGAACAGCGGTCCGAAGGCAGGAAGCATGAGCCTCGGGCGAAAACTGGCGTGCGTGATTTTGATGCTGGTGCTGGGCGCAGCTGCGGCGGCGAATTGGCTGGCCCCGGCGGGTTATGCGAAGCAGTACCGCGAAGCCACCGATGCGCCTCCGTCGCATACGCACTTGCTGGGAACGGATGCGATTGGGCGCGACCGCTTTGCGCGCGTGCTTTACGGCACTCGAATTTCTCTGCTGCTGGCTCCGGCCGCAGCCCTGCTTTCAACGCTGATGGCGGCGCTTATCGGTGGCTTGGCGGGATATCTCGGTGGCGCGTGGGCGAGAATGGCGATGGCGGTGACGGATTTGTTTCTGTCGTTGCCCTGGCTGTTCCTGCTGATCACGGCGCGGGCGCTGATGCCGCTGAATGTGTCGCCGTTGGTTTCGGTGCTGGTGACATTTGCGCTGCTCGGGCTTCTGGGTTGGACCACCGCGGCCCGAGTGCTGTGCACGACCGCGGGATCGTTGCGTTCGTCGGACTTTGTCCGGCAGGCGCGAGCTGCGGGGCTTCCCGGACAGCGGCTGTTCTGGGTGCATGTCGTACCGAACTTGAAACCCGTGCTCTATGCGCAGTTTTGGATTTCGATTCCGGTCTTCATCTTGAGTGAGGCCAACCTGGGAATACTTGGCCTGGGCGTGGCTGAGCCCATGCCTTCATGGGGAAGTCTGCTGAAGGAACTGGAAGGGCTGGTTTCCGTCGGTCAAGAACCGTGGAAGTTTGTGCCTTTGATCTTATTGGTAGTGGTCGTAACGTCGTTTCAGTTTTTGCTTTCCAAGCAAGAGGAGGTGGCCGCATGAAGCGCCACGAGAACAGTTTTGAAAAGATGATGAAACCATGCGGGAATGCGATCGGAATTGCGGTGCTTTGCCTGGGATCGTTCGTGGGTCACGCCGCCGCTCAAGGCGGCGAACTGCGCTTTTGCCTGCGCACGGAACCGAAAACTTTCGACCCCCTCAAAGTGGAGGACGACGCTTCCGGCGCGATCCGTTACCTGACCGGAGGCGTGCTGGTGCGGGCGAACCGCAACACTCAGGAACTCCAGCCTGAATTGGCCGTGTCGTGGAAGGTCTCAAAAGATGGCCGTCAGATCTCGTTCCGCTTGCGCAGTGGAATTTCATTTTCCGACGGCACACCGTTTTCCGCGGAAGACGTGGCTTACACCGTCCAGCAATTGATGGACCCGGCGTTGCATTCGCCCACCGGCGACGCTTTCCGCTCAGGCACGGGCAGCGTTGAAACCAATGTGATTTCCCGGACTCAGATTTCGATCAAATTCCCGGCCCAGGTCGCCGGACTGGATCGCTTGTTCGATCAGGTGGCAATTCTTTCCGAGCATTCGTCTAAGAAGGAAATGGCTGTGCTGGGCCCTTTCATGGTGGCCGACTATAAGCCGGGGTCCTCGGTTCTCTTGAAGCGGAATCCCAACTATTGGAAGACGGACGATCAAGGTCGCAAACTGCCTTATCTGGATTCCATCCGGTTGGATATTCAGCCCAACCGCGATGTAGAAATGCTGCGCTTCAAACGCGGAGAGTTGGACCTGATCAATTCCCTAGACAGCGAATATTTCGACAAGCTGGCCGCGACTTCCCCGCAACTGGTGCACGATGCCGGAGCCTCGCTCGATAGCGAGCAACTCTGGTTCAACGAGGTAGCGAAGTCGCCGATTCCTGCCTATAAGAAGAACTGGTTCCGTTCGGTAAACTTCCGGCGGGCAATTTCGGAAGCCATCAACCGTGAAGATTTAAGCCGCGTGGTCTTCCACGGACACGCTCAGCCCGCAGCAGGACCATTCTCGCCAGCCAACAAGTTCTGGTTCAACAGCAAGCTGAAGCCTCAGACCTACAGCCCAGACGCGGCGTTAAAGGCGCTCCAGTCCGACGGCTTCCGCATGGAGAACGGAACACTGAAGGACAAAGAGGGCAACGAGGTTGTGTTTTCCATTATCACGAACGCGGGCAACAAATACCGCGAGCGCATGGCCGTGCTGATCCAGGAGGATATGCAAAAGATCGGCGTCCACGTGAACGTGGTTACGCTCGACTTCCCTTCCCTGATCGAGCGCATGACGCAAAGCTTCGATTATGAAGCGATTATCCTCGGCCTCACCAATGTAGATCTCGACCCTAACGGTGAGATGAACGTGTGGCTGAGCTCTTCGGAGAATCACCAGTGGAACCCTTCTCAGAAGGTTCCAGAGACGGCATGGGAAGCCGAGATTGACCGTCTGATGCGCGTGCAGTCGTCTACCAGCGACACGAAGAAGCGGAAGGAAGCGTTCGACCGCGTACAGGAAATCGTGGTCGAGCAGGCGCCATTCATCTTCCTGATTAACAAGAATGCGCTTTCCGCGGTCTCGCCTTCGGTGCATGGCGCAAGCCCGGTGGTTCTGTCTCCGCAAACGTATTGGAATGCGGAGTGGCTGACGGTGCCTGCGAAATAGGTTCCGGGCCGCAGCTTCGCACGGATCAGAAAACTTTGGAACCACGAAGGAACAAGAGTGATGGCGTCCGAGACCTCGCAAAACCAAGTGCCGCAAAATCAGGTTCTGCTGTCAGCGCACTTCTCCGTGAACTATGCGGGCAAGCCTCCAGTTCTGCGTGACGTGCAACTGGAAATCCAGCGTGGCGAAGTGCTGGGTCTGGTGGGACAAAGCGGCTCCGGCAAGAGCACGCTGGCCATGGCGATTCTCGGGCTCCTCGACAAGAGACGGTCCCAAACCGAAGGCACAATCCGATTTCAGGATTCCGAACTCTTGCAACTCCCGGAAGGTGACCTGCGCGGGCTGCGGGGGCGGGCGGTTTCGCTGGTCTTGCAAAGTCCTCTATCCTCCTTGAACCCGGCGCTGAAGATCCGCACCCAGCTCAAGGAAGCCTGGCGCGCTCACGCCACCGGCACCAGGACGGACTGCGCTAACGCAATCCAAGCTTCTCTGCAAAGCGTTTCCCTTCCCGCCGACGAGGACTTTCTCCGCAAATATCCCTCGCAGATGAGCGTTGGACAAGCGCAGCGCGTTCTGATTGCCATGGCGGTAATGCACCGTCCCGCGCTGCTCATCGCCGATGAAGCCACCAGCGCTCTCGACGTGATCACGCAATCCGAAATCCTGGCGCTGTTTCGCGAACTGAACCGTTCCACCGGGATGGCCATTCTTTACATCTCTCATGATCTAGCCTCGGTGGCGGGAATCTGCGATCGCATCGCCATTCTTCACCAGGGTGAGATCGTCGAGTGCGGAGCGACTGGCCAGATCTTCTCCAATCCGCAGCACGAATATACGCAACGGTTAATGGCCGCAATACCTCGCGTACTCCCTCCAAGCTCTCAGTTGCAAACGAAAACAGCAACGGCTCGGTAGACCCTTGCTCTCTTACGGAGTTCAGAACCAACTCCGCAGCAGGCGAGCGCGACCTGAATCTAACTCTTCCTCTTCACTTCTTGTTCCAACCCGCTGCCGGTAACCAACCAATCGAAACCGAGGTAATTGCATCGGAGCCACTATCGGGGACAAACTGTCCCGCGCCCCGCGCCAGAGGACAGAGTGGCCCAATCGCGCGCCGCCGCCAGCTTCTATCTCCAGCAATAGCAACAACTTACAGGCTACTGATTGGCCTTCCCCGTGCACATGATAGGCCGAGTTTCAAGAAAAGCTTTGCTCCGACTCGTTTGACTTGAGGAAGGATGACAAAATGTTGCAGAAACTGAAACCCAAGAATCCAGACCGAGGCCAGCGCCACAGCGCCGCTTGGGGAAAGCGCCTGAGCATGCTGTTGCTGCTTCTGGTCGCAGAAGCCGCCTTTGCGGGGACCGCCGCCCGCACCCCGGCTGGCAAGTTCGCGCCGGACCTCGCATCCCTCGTTGCGCAAGCCCATCTGCGAACGACCGCCACCCAGACAGTCAGGGTCATCGTGCAGTACAAACAGGTTCCGCAGTCCCAGCAGATGGCCCGAATGCAGGTTCTTAGCGGGCGCGCCGGCACCAGACTGAGCCTGGTCAAGGGTATCGCTCTTACCATTCCAGTCAGCGCACTGCCGGCTTTGGAAGCGGACCCCGAGGTGGTTTCCGTGAGCATCGACCACCCCCTAAAAGGCATGGACGACTACACCGATGCTGCCATGAACGTCAACGCGGCATGGAATTCTGGCTACGACGGAACGGGCGTCGGCGTAGCGGTGATCGATAGCGGCATCAACGACAATCATCTCGACCTGTGGGACTCTACGGAGACCTACTCGCGCGTGGCCTATCACCAGGATTTCACCGGGACGACCGTGTACAACCAGTACGGACACTTGGTGTATGACCTCTACGGTCACGGAACGCACGTAGCAGGAATCATCGGCGGAAACGGCTATCGCTCGAACGGCCAGTTCGCCGGTGTGGCGCCTAACGTCAACCTGGTTGATCTTCGGGTTCTGGACGCCAACGGCGCGGGCAGCGACAGCATGGTGATCGCAGCCATTCAGAAAGCGATTGCCCTGAAGAGCACCTACAACATCAAAGTGATTAACTTGTCTCTTGGACGCGGAATTTCGGTGGGATACGCGCAAGATCCTCTGTGCCAGGCGGTAGAATCGGCCTGGAATGCGGGCATCGTCGTGGTTGCCGCCGCAGGCAACTTCGGCCGTATCAGCGCGAACGGAAGCAACGGCTATGGAACAGTGGCTGCGCCGGGCAACGATCCGCTAGTGCTAACCGTGGGCGCAATGAAGTCCATGGGCACCTACTCTCGCACGGACGATCAGATCGCGAGTTACAGCTCGAAGGGTCCCACCACCTTTGACCACGTTGTGAAACCCGACATCGTCGCTCCGGGGAACCTTGTGGTTTCTCTGGACGCGCACGCCAGCACCCTGGAATCCGAATTCCCCAGCAACGTAGTAGCGGGAAACCACACCAACCACGACTACTTCACCTTGAGCGGCACCAGCATGGCGGCTCCAGCAGCCGCCGGAGCGGTAGCTTTACTGCTACAGCAAAACTCGTCGTTGACGCCGGACCAGGTCAAAGCGCGTCTGATGAAGACGGCTTATAAGACCTTCCCGACGTCCTCGACAGCCACCGATACGACGACTTGGCAAACCTACACCTCTTACTATGACCTGTTCACCGTGGGCGCGGGCTACCTGGACCTTGGCGCAGCCCTTGGCAACACTGATCTGGCGCCTCCCACGGTGGGGTCGGCGCTCTCACCCACCGCCGTCTATAACTCTTCGACTGGGACGGTTACGCTGTCGAATGGCAACACGACCGTCGCCAGCACCTCAGTGGTTTGGGGCACCTCAGTAGTGTGGGGTTCGTCAGTGGTCTGGGGCGCCAATGTTTCAGGCAGCTCCGTGATCTGGGGAAGTTCAGTAGTTTGGGGTGCAAACGCCACGAGCGGGTTCAGTGTGGTTTGGGGCGCGTCCACGAACTCTGCGAGCAGCGTGGTCTGGGGAGCCTCTCTGACTGGTGGCAACGGTGCATTTTCGATTGCCGGCGGTGAGCAGTAGCCGTGTGCAGTAAACGCAAAGAAAGGAGACGATCATGAAACCCAACACACGGCTAACGAAAACATTCATCGGTGGAATGGCACTTGCGGCGATCGCAAGCACGACGTACGCCGGCCTGACCAGCCACACCCTGCACACATCTTATGCCCTGGCGATTCTGGCGCTGGCGGCGGCAACTTCGGGGATGAAAATTAAACTTCCTGGGATCGACGGCAACATGTCAGTCAATCTGCCGTTCCTACTCATGGCAGTCGTGAATCTGAGCGCGTTGGAAGCTGTCCTGATCGCATGTCTATCCACAGCGGTGCAGTGCTGGCCGAAATCAGGCAACAAGTTCAAACCCGAACAGATGTTGTTCAACATCAGCATGATGGCATTCGCCGCCAGCATGGCCAACCTGATCTGGAATGCAGGCTGGCTGGGCAAGGGCGCGTGGGCCTCGGAGCCGCTAATGCTGGCTTCGGCAACCGCTGCTTTCTTCCTGGGGCAGACAGCTCCCGTTGCAGGCATCATCAAGGTGGCTGAGGGTGCTGCCATGCGCCGCGTCTGGCTCGGCATCGTCCAACTGTCATTTCCTTACTACGTTGTCAGCGCGGGCATGACCTCAATGGTAAACGCGGTCAGCCATCACTTTGGCTGGCAGGCAGCTTTGGTGGTTTTCCCCGTGATGTATGGAATCCATCGCTCGTACCGGCTGTACTTTAGGCACGCGGCGGAGGCTCTTCGCATCCCACCGCTGGCCAGGGCAGCCAGCGCGGGAGTGTAACCACAAATCGAGCGTCTAAGTCCTGATCAATCTGGCGTTCCGGTGTTAACCGGAACGCCAAATTGTTTGTGTCCGCTCATGCGGGGTTCCCTTAATCTCACCCAATCGCCCGTCTATAGCGCGACCGGCCCGACAGGAATTGTACAAACTAGTGACAATTCCGTGACAACCCTTTCTGCGAGCACGACCTAGTATGGCGACGATCTTCGGGGACGATGTTTGGGCTCATTTGCTGAAGCCCGCTCGAAAACAGCCCTGATCCACCCTACTCACATCACCGTCGCTTAAGGAGAACATTACATGCAACGTCTGCTCGTTCGCATTTACTCCCTTTCTGCCCTGCTCGCACTGGGGCTGATGTTTCTTCCCAGCCCGGCTTCGGCGCAATACGCACTCACCAATCTGGTTTCCGATCTCTCCGGCAAGGCGCTGCACCAGGACACACTGCTGAAAAATTCCTGGGGCATTGCCTACGCTCCCGGTGGCGCCTTCTGGGTCAGCGATGAAGCTGACGGCTGGTCCACCCTTTATGACGGCAAAGGCAACAAGCAGAGCCTTGAAGTCATCGTTCCTACGGCAAATGGCACCGGATTCGGCACCCCGACCGGCATGGTCTACAACGGCTCACAGGAGTTCAAGATCGACACCTGGGTTTCAGAGTTCTTGTTCGCCACGTTCGATGGCAGCATTCAGGGTTGGTCTAGTTTCAACTCCAGTGCGACCCTGGTCGGCGCCACCAGCTCCGGCAGCGTTTACACCGGACTTGCCATCACCGGCAAGACCTCAGGTAACTCGTTGTTCGCAGCCGATTCCGCCAATAACCGGGTGGATATCTACAATGCCACTTTCAAGAAGACCGGATCTTTCAGTGACCCTACCATCCCGGCCGGCTTCGCGCCCTTCGGAATTCGCGACATCAACGGCCACTTGTTTGTCACTTACGCTGCCACCAACGGCGGATCCGGCGGCTACATTGATATCTTCACTGAAGCGGGTGTATTCGTGAAGCGTTTCGCCAGCAATGGGCCGCTTAACCAGCCCTGGGGTTTGGCGGTTGCTCCGTCGAATTGGGGCACCTTAAGTGGAACGTTGCTGGTTGGAAATAACACGATGACGGGCACCATCAACGGATACAACCTCACCACCGGCAAGCTGGTGGGTACACTCAAGACCGGCACCGGCAAAACCATCACGATCAACGGACTCTGGGGACTCGACTTCGGAGGCGGATCGGTACTTAATGGAAATAAGAACCAGCTGTTCTTTACTGCCGGCCCGAGCTGCATCGATGGCTACTTCGGAGTGATCACCTTCAAGTAATCCACTCTCATTCGCTAACGCGAGTGAAAAGCAAGGCCGCCTGCGAAGGCGGCCCTTTTCTTCGTTCGCGAAACATTAATTGGGCATCACCACGGTGTCAATCACGTGAATCACCCCGTTCGACTGAAAGACGTTCGGAATCGTCACCAGCGCGGTTCCACCCTTCTCGTCTTTTAGCATGATGTGCGTGCCGTCGTGCAGAGTCGCCCACAGCTTGCCACCTTCCACGGTCGTGAGCGTCGCGGTCCCGTTCCCGGCCTTGATCTGCTTCTTCAGGTCCGCTGCGCTCCACCTTCCGGGAACCACGTGATAGGTGAGCACCTTGGTCAACGTGGCTTTGTTCTCCGGCTTCAAGAGCGTGTCCACTGTGCCCGCAGGCAGCTTGGCGAACGCTTCGTTGGTCGGTGCAAACACCGTGAATGGCCCTGGACCTTCCAGTGTTTCCACTAATCCGGCAGCCTTCACCGCGGCGACCAGCGTAGTGTGGTCCGCGGAATTCACCGCGTTCTCGATGATGTTCCTGGTGGGATACATCTGCTGCCCGCCCACCACCGGATTCTTCATTCCGGCCACCGCCGATGTCACTGCGACGGCTACGATTGCCAGCACAACTGCGAATTTCCTGTTCATCTTCATTGTCGTTATCCTTTTCAGAGTTGAGTTTCTTGCCCCTCGCATAGAGTACGGAGGGAATCTGAATTTGGATTTACTCGGACTAGAGGCCTGATGCGAGGAATCCGACACCGGTTAAAATCAATGTGATGGACCGTCGTGAACCAGCCGATGCGGACCTCGTTAGAACGCGCACCGCCGACTCCGCCGATGCGGAAAAGATTGCGTGTCTGGTGAACCTTGCGTTCCGGCCCGAACGTTTCTTCATCGACGGCGACCGCACTGACCCAGTGAAAGTACGCGAGCTTCTGGACAAGGGAAAATTCCTGCTGGTAGAAGAAGCTGGCTCGCTGATCGGCTGCGTTTACGTAGAACTACGCGGCGAGCGAGGATATTTTGGCTTGCTGGCGGTCGATCCGGCGCGGCAGCGGTCCGGAATGGGATCGCGCCTGATCGACGCAGCCGAAAACTATTGCCGGGCCGCCGACTGTCGCTTCATGGATCTAACCATCGTGAATCTACGAACGGAACTGCCCGGATACTACCGGCGTCACGGATACGCGGGAAACGGAACGCTGCCTTTTCCTGAAGATCAGCATCCTCCCAAAATGCCTTGCCACCTGGTCAGGATGTCCAAAGCCCTCGTCTAGCAGGACAAGCTTTCGTACTCAATTCTGATCGAACACCCCCGCACGGTCGATCCGCTCGCCCTTGAACACCACCACCGAAATTCGTTCTGTCGCCGTGATGTCCTCAAGCGGATTCCCATCCACCACCAGCAGGTCGGCATCGTTGCCGACACGAATGGATCCGGTTCGATTGTCCACGCGCAGCATGCGCGCCGCGTTCGAAGTTGCGGCCTGCAACACCACCGCCGGTGGAATGCCAGCCTGCACCCAGAGCTGCATTTCATGTTGTACGGTAGGCCCGTGGATCACCAGAGGATTCCCCGCATCGCTACCCGTAACCAGCAACACTCCGTGCGCATGCGCGCGCTTCAGGTTATCGACCCCGATCGCCATGTCCGTCGGATACTGCGCCATCGACTTGCGCATCGGCTCCATGTCCGCCGAGGCCATGGCTTCTTCCGTTCCGTGCAACAATTCCGGCGGCCCGACCTGCTGCACTAAAGACCGCTTCAACAAGTCCGTCTTACCCGCACTAAACTCTTTGACGGATTCCCCGGCACTCAACGTCGGATCGTAAAACGTCCCTTGCTTCGCCATCTGCTCGAACACTGCGTCTGGAATCTTTTCACGAAAAGACCCGTGCTCAATCGAATCAGCCTTCGCCCGCACCGCATCGGCCACGTCGCGCGCGTCGCCGGTATGAACCGCCAGCGGGATCGAATCCGCATGGGCCTGCTGCGCGACTGCGTCAAACAATCCCGTGTCGAGGCGGTTGAAGACCACGCCGCCAGCGCCCGCTTCCAGAATCGCCTTGATACAATCCAGACCCTCCTTCTTCAATTCATCCACTTGCTGCCGGGCTTCGTCGCCGGAAGTGGGGATGCGCAGCATTTGTTTTTCCAGATTCGCGCGAGCATTCTGAGGCAGGCCTTTGAAGTATTCCGTCCCGTGTCCTCCGGCGGCCGTGAACAGCGGGCCGCAAGTCTGCAAGTCCGCTCCCAGCACTTCGCCGCTGCTCACCAAAGACCGCACCTTGAGAATAGTATCCAGCCCGTCTCCCACGCTTCTGACCGTGGTCACGCCGCTGTAAAGATAAGCCGCCAGGGCACGCTGCATATTTTTCTGGTCACCATACTTCACGTCCGGAGAGAAACCACCCGTCGCTCCCAAATGAATATGCACGTCGATCAGCCCCGGAAGAATCGTTTTCCCTGCCGCTTCCACTAGTTCAGCCTTCAAGGTCTTCGGGTCAGGCCCCTCCCCCTCGTAGATTTCGGCAATTTTTCCTCCCCGCACCAGCACCGAGCCGTGCTCAATCACCTTCCCGTCGCCAACGACAATCCGGGCGCCACGAATCAGAAACGTGTCGCCGCGGGCCAGTTGCCGGTTCAGAATTTTCGTCTTCACCATGCCGGTGCGCGCGTGCATCTGCCAAAAGCCCAGCACCACGAACGGAGCCAGCACAGCCAGCAGCCACAGTTTCGCCGAACCGCGAATCTTTTCTTCCTTCTCCCAGCGGAACAGCTTATACGCGATGAACAATCCCACGAACGAGGTGAGGATCAGTGCCAGCACCGGTTGAATGTTCGAGGCGATGCCCTCATTCCGCAGCAGCATCCCCTGTATGCCGGTCACCATGTAGGTTGCCGGCAAAAACTGGGTCAACGTAAATAGCCACGCCGGAAACATAGAGAGTGGAAACGTCGCGCCGCTCAAAAACAGCATGGGAAGGTAAACCAGCTGCACGACCAACTGGCTTTCCTGCATGGAGTTGACCACGGAGGCGATGATCAAACCCACCGCGCGAAATCCGGCGATGGCAATCGTAACGAAAAGTATTACCGAGCCCATTGACCGCGGCCACGGCATGCCGTAGACAAAATGCGACAGTGCGAAGATCAGCAGCACATTCGGCATGTACAGAATCCACCCGGTCACCACCGAAGCAACCAGCAGAGGCGCTGGCGAGATCGGTGTCACCTTGTAGCGACGCAGAATGTTCGCTTCGCGCTCCTGCACGGCGCGTATGCCTGCGCCCATCAACCCGTTGCCGAGGATGCCTATGATCAGCACCATCGAGATTACGACCGTCATGGCGGCGCCGCGCTCCCCGTGCATCGCCTGCCCGAAAATAAAGAAGAAGGCCAGCGGGAAAAGATAATTGAAGAAAATGACCGACCGGTTCCGCATGGCCAGCTTCAGGTCGATCGCGATGAGTGCTTTGTAGGGCTTCATTCGCCAGCTCTATTCACGAAGCTTCTTCCCCGTCAATTCAATGAATACATCTTCCAGGCTGGGCTGCTTGAGGCTGACGTCCGTCAGCTCCAAACCGTGCTGGTCAATCCACTTCACCAGATCCACCAGCGTCGCCGCCGGACGCCGCGAGTTCACGGTCAGCGTCTTGCCGCTCGTATCAAGCTCGCTGTGCGTTCCCTCGGCCCATGCGGGAAGGCTCTCGGGAAACGCCATCGCGCAGGTCACCACAATGCTCGACGCATTCTTGCTTTGCTGTTGCAGCCTTGCAGGAGTGTCCAGCGCGATGATGAGCCCCTCATCCACGATCGCAACCCGATCGCACAAGCGTTCCGCTTCCTCAATGTAGTGCGTGGTCATCAGAATGGTGCGATGTTCCCGCTTGAGTTCTTCCAGCAACTTGTGGATCTCCACCCGCACCTGCGGATCAAGCCCGGTGGTAGGCTCATCCAGAAAAACAAGCTGCGGATCGTTAATCAAAGCCAGGGCCAGCGCCAGCCGCTGTTTCTGCCCACCGGAAAGCGTCTCGTAAAATGCGTCCCGCTTCTCTTCCAATTGCAGGCGTTGCAGCAGCTTATTCAAATCCACGTTGCGGCTGTAGAACGAAGCGAACACCTGCATGGCCTCGCGCACCCGGATCTTCCCCGGCAAATTCGTCGCTTGCAGGCAAACCCCGATGCGATCTTTCAACTGCTGCCGCTGCCGGTCCGGATCAAAACCAAGCACGGTAACTTCGCCTCCTGTGCGTGGCCGCAGCCCTTCCAGAATCTCCACCGTGGTTGTTTTGCCCGCGCCATTCGGTCCTAGCAGGCCAAACACTTCTCCCGGCTGGATTTCGAAGTCAATGCCCTTAACGGCCTGAACCTCGCCGTACGACTTCTTGAGGCTTTGCACAGAGATCGCTGGCGAAGACGAATTCATGGCGGGATGCATAGCCTACCGGAGAACAAAGCCGCAAGTCAAAAAGCCGCGCGCCAACTGAGACCCTGCTTCGAACAACCCCGCATCTTGCTGACCGACAAACTTCCCAGTACCATAGCTAGCCTATAAACTTTTCCCCAACATTCCCGTCCAAGGTGAATATGCGCAAACACTCCGTGTGCCTGTCGCTGCTTCTGGTTGCACTTCTATCGCTGACCACCACCCGAACTTCATTCGCGCAGCAATCTTCCGGACCCGCATTACCCTACAGCCCCAGCCTCGACCTTTCCTCCATGGATAAGTCCATCGACCCCTGCGTCGATCTCTATCACTATTCCTGCGGCGGCTGGCAAAAGAAGAACGCCATCCCGCCCGATCAAACTTCGTGGTCGGTTTACGGCAAGCTCTATCAGGACAACCTGGTCTTCCTCCGCGGCATGCTCGAGCAAGCGGCCCAACCGGACCCTCAACGCAATGCCGTCACCCAGAAGATTGGCGACTTCTACGCCGCCTGCATGGACGAAGGCGCCGTCGAAAAGCGCGGCGCATCCGCGATTCAGCCGGACCTCAACGCCATCGCGCACATCAAGTCGGCGAAAGACCTCACACTGGCGCTGGCGCGTCTACAGCTGTCACTTTCCCGCTACAGCGGTTCCCTGCTTTTTTCCGCCGGCTCAACCCAGGACCCCGACGACTCCGAACACGTAATCGCCGACGTGGACCAGGGCGGCCTCGCTATGCCCGATCGCGACTACTACACCAAGGATGACGCCAAATCGAAAGAAACCCGCGAGCGCTATCTTCAACACGTACAGAAAGTTTTCGAACTGCTCGGCGACAGTCCAGCCACCGCCAAACAAAACGCCGAGACCGTCATGCGCCTCGAAACCGCCATGGCCAAGGCTTCGCTCACCCGCGTCGAGCGCCGCGACCCGCACAAGCTAGTCCATAAAATGAAGGTCTCCGATCTCGCCCAGCTCGGTCCCAACTTTGATTGGGTCGCTTACTACCGCGAGATGCAATACCCGGATTTCCCCATTCTCAACGTGGACGCTCCCGAATTCATCAAGGAACTCAACACACTCCTGACCTCAGAATCCGTCGAGAACTGGAAAACTTATTTGCGCTTCCACGTGGCCAACGCGTCGTCTCCTTATCTCTCGCAGAAGTTCGTCGACGAAAACTTCGAGTTCTACCGAAAATATTTACGCGGCGCAAAAGAGCAGCAGCCACGCTGGAAGCGCTGCGTACAATACGCGGACCAGGACCTCGGCGAAGCGCTCGGCCAGGTGTACGTCGCCAGAGTCTTCTCCCCACAACTCAAACAGAGTACGCTCGACATGGTGAAGGGCATCGAAGACGCCATGGGCCAGCGCATCCGCGCCCTCGACTGGATGAGCCCGGAGACCAAGCAGCAGGCCCTGACCAAGCTGGCCAGCATCCGCAATAAGATTGGATATCCCGATAAGTGGCGCGACTACAGCTCCGTGAACATCACCCGCGACGATTTTGCCGGCAACGTCGAACGCACTCACGCATTCGAAACCCGCCGCGACATCAACAAAATCGGCAAGCCTGTCGACCACGGCGAGTGGGGCATCTCCGCTCCCACCGTCGATGCCTATTTCGACCCGCAGATGAACGACATCAACTTCCCTGCCGGAGTCCTTCAGCCTCCGCTCTACGATCCGAAAATGGACGACGCCCCCAACTACGGCAACACCGGCGGCACCATCGGCCACGAACTCACCCACGGCTTCGACGACGAAGGCAGCCAGTTCGACTCCCACGGAAATCTCAAGGATTGGTGGACCAAAGTAGACCGCACGAAGTTCGACGCCCGCACCCAGTGCGTCGACGATCAATACTCCAGCTACGTTTCAGTGGAAGACGTTCACATCAACGGCAAGCTAACGCTAGGTGAAAACGTAGCCGACCTGGGCGGAGAAATTCTCGCTTACATCGCATGGAAAGATGCCAACAAAGACAAGCACCTTCAGCCCATCGACGGCCTAACCCCAGAGCAGCGCTTCTTCATCGGATTCGCCCAGTGGGATTGTGCCAACGAACGTCCCGAAGACATGCGCATGCGCGCCATGACCGACCCACACTCCCCCGCCCGCTATCGCATCAACGGAGTAGTCGTAAACATGCCCGAGTTCGCCGAAGCCTTCTCCTGCAAGCCCGGCCAACCCATGGTAAAGCCCGCAGCAAACGTGTGCCGCGTCTGGTAGATCGCGGACCGCAAGCGTCCGTGACCCAGCGCCGCGACAGTAGCGCCGGTGCGGCAAAGAGTGCCTAACACGGTATTCGCGAACGCTCTTTAGGCTCAGACCGCTATGGCACAATCTACTGGTTACCCTGGGTTACTAACTGTTATTACCGTCATGCCATTGTGGCGCGGAAGGTACGAGCCTATCTTCAGGTCATGACCTCACGTAACGGATTCACGGTCGCAGCCACGAAAATCAGCCCAGCGGCAAAACTCTTGACGTCGCTACTGCGCACTGCGTGCGCCGTGCTGGCGCTGGCTGCGGTATCGATGGCCGCGGAGCTTCCGGCAGCCCCCAGCAGCGTTATTCGGCCCTACGCGCCCATGATCGCGACTACAGCGTCGTCGCCCATCATTGTGGCTAGTCGTGAGGTCAAAATCGTCGACAAGACGTTCGTGGGCCTGGCTGTGGTTTCTGCCGGCAGCACGTTTGCCGACTCCTACACAACGCTGTTTGCCCGCCAGAACTGGATTGCCGGGAAAAAGGGCGTCTGCAATATAGAGGTCCAGTCGGCTTACCTGTATGGAACTCACCCCACCGTGGGGCGTGCGTACGCTGTCGCGTCGGTAAAGAGTGTTAGTTCTCTGGCGGCGGCATACTACTTGCGCAAGCACCACAGCAGGTTTTGGAGTCTGCCTCTGGTAGGTAACAGCATCATGAGCCTGCAGGGCGTAAGCCAAAACATGGCGGCGTGCAACTAGGCAGCATTTGGCGGGACACGCTCTTGGGCCCAGCCTTCAGACTGCGATCATGGGCTTCTTAACTTGGCTTTTGTTCCTGAGCCAGTCTTGCAGAATCTCACAGTCGACCGGTGGAATACGGAGGAACTTGCAACCGGCCGCACCGTACTCCCGCGTCCATAGAACGCGAACCTGCATGTAGATATCCCGTTTCAGGCCAGGTAACATCAAGCGAATCGACAATGTCTCCCCGATGGTGAGCTGCGCTTTTGTGTTAAGACCCACTCCGCCATCGCCGATATCCGTGACCGTAACCGGCACAGCTTTGTTGGCCTCGTCGGTTGCCGTGAGCGCCATCATCAAAGGGTATCTTGCATGTACGCGATGGTCACGCAGCATTCTTAAATAAGCGCTGCGTATCCCTTTCGCGCCTGACTCAGCGGTTACGGGCTTTCGCAGGACAACGTGGGCGCCCGGTATAGGGCGATCGAGGGCAGAAATCGCTATGATCGTTGGTTTTCGCGTCTTGCCGAATTTCCATATCTCGTGCAGGAGGTCTGAAGAAGCCTCTCCCTCCCAGTCGATGACGATAAGGTCGGTGCCGCCATTCGCCAGCACGTCGAAGGCCCTTGAGGAACGCAGGCAGATTTTGGTGTGGATCGAAAGCTCGCGAAGTATTCGATCGATGGTCCCAAACACCCCGGGATCACTGGAAACCAACAAACACTCAAATGCCATGTCAGGCGTCATGTCTGGCTTTCGCGAACCAATCGTGATGAGGAATGCGCCTCGATCAGGGGCAATGTCTGGCCATTGAGTTCGGTGAAATCTCCCAGCGTCTTCTTCACGATGTTGATGAGAGATTCCGAGTTTTGGCCCACATCCAATTGTGATTTCTCGAAGTAAGCGGTGGCGCCCTCTTTCTTGAGTTTCAACTCGTTCGCCTGAGGAAGACTGCTCAACACAACGACAGGAATGAGTGCGGTAAGAATGTTACTTCTCAATGCTTGCAGAACCTGTACCCCTCCCAACGTTGGCAACAGCATGTCCAGGAGGATAAGGTCAGGAATCATGTCATAAGCGATACGCAACGCTTCCTCGCCATCGCCTGCAGTCACGACGTTGTAACCTGCTTTCATTAGCACTCTCTCGTTCGCCAGTCGCAGGAACCTGCTGTCCTCAACTAAAAGAATCGACTTCATATCGACCTCCACTTCATTCGTTCAACAATTTACCTATGAAATGACCGACGCGCGAACCGGTCAATAAAGGTATCGCTATTGCCTTCAAACTCCGGGCCAAATTCTTTGGTTAACGTCCGAGCCCGGGCGGCAAGGAAGACTGAGCAGGAGTTGCTGAAGGAGCGTTTCTCGCTCCGACGCCTCATCGGCCTCTATTGAGCGCTCCGCGAGCGAGTCTTTCAAGTCCAGAATGCGCTCACCGATTTTGACTCGTGTCCGGAGTTCTTCGGGACTGAAAGGCTTGGTTACGTAATCATCGGCTCCCGCCCGTAGGCCAGAGACTACGTCGGCGATAGAGTTCTTGGCCGTGAGGATGACGAGGTACATCGAATCCAGGTGGGAACACTGTCGGACTCTCCGGCAGACCTGCGGGCCGCTCAGACCGGGCATGACCCAGTCCAGGATGGCCAACCGCGGTGCATCCGGCTGCTGTAAAGTAGCCCAAGCTTCGTTGCCGTCCTGCGCCAGAATCACGTCATAGTCGGGCGCAAGGGTTTGTTTCAACAGTTTGCGAAAGAAAATATCGTCTTCAGCGATTAATAGTTTCATTTTTCACTCCTGGCATGCGGCGCATGTTCTCAGCCACCGCAGACACTTCAGTTTCGAATACAGCAAATACTTCAGAGGCGCGGTCCAACTCGCAGTCCCGCCCCATTTGCTCCAGTTCGTTGGCCATCTGCGAGACGGTTGGCATACCCAGATAGCTCAGTTCCCCTTTCAAGCGATGTGCAGTTTTCTCCAGCAGTTCGGCATTGGCTTCCGTAACAGCCCGCTTCAGGTCCGCTAATTGCCGGGAACTTTCGTCGAGGAAGATTTGAACGATCTCGCGCAGCAACTGTTCGTCGCCATCCAGCCCCGCGAGCGTGTTGACGGAGTCCCAAAGAACAAGCGCACTGGGGACAGCTCTTACTATCGGGAGAGGCCGTACATACGGCGCTACAGGCGAATTGTGGAATCGGCTCATACAAGAGAGGGCTTCTGAGGGAGGTTGGCGGCTGAATAAAGCCGCATGACACGATTTCACGAAGCCGCCACTCTCCCTATGTCGGCACGAAAGTAGCCAAACATCTCGGTCAGGCCGGGCAAAGGTAGGAAAGGCTTGAAGTCGTTACCGTGGAAGCATTTAGAGCGTTTGAGAGCCGCCCGCGAGAAATGGGATTTCCTTCGCTGATCCCCCTACGAATCCATGATCTGGATTCGCGGCCCCATCCCGGACGAAAAGCCACCTTCAGCCAATGGAGCCAGTTTTACTAACTCTTGTCGGCAACGGCCGGTATTTCGGTATCAACCGGTTGACTTGACTCACCGTCCGCTAGTTCGGACTTGGCATCGTGGTTTATTCGATACTGTCTTATCTTGTTGTAAAGTGAACTCCTGGGGATTCCCAGGCTCTTGGCAACTTCTGGCACGGTTCCCCCTAAAAGCCGGATTGCGCGCGCAATGTATTTCCGTTCGACTTCTTCTAACGTAGTGATGGTTCCGTCATCGACGAGGTCATTGTCTGCCTGCACCTCGAAGTGAAGATCTTTGGCGGTCAGCAGTTTTTGATCGCCAAGCAACAACGCACGCTCAAGGATGTTGCGTAATTCTCGAACGTTTCCCGGCCACGTATAGGATTGCAGATAGCGCATGGCCTCGTCGGAGATCTCCGCATGGCGTAATCCTAAATCAGCGGCTAAACGATCCAGAAGTTGCCGGGCTAAGATCGGAATATCCTCAACCCGCTCATGCAGCGAAGGTACATAGAGAGAGATGGCGCTAATACGGAAATAAAGGTCATCCCGGAATGTCTTTTGACCTACGATTTCCCGCAGATTCCGGTTGGTGGCGGCAATCAGCCGCACATCCACAACTCGCTCTCGCACATCCCCGAGCCGGCGAAAGGTCTTCTCTTCGAGCACCTTCAAGAGCTTTGGCTGGACTTGAAGATCCAGATCTCCAATTTCGTCCAGGAAAATGGTGCCCTTGTGACCGATCTCCAGCAGGCCCATTTTGTTCTGAACCGCGCCGGTGAACGCGCCTTTTTCGTGGCCGAAGAGTTCCGTCTCCACGAGTTCTTTGGAAAGCCCGGCACAGTTCAAATCCACGAATGGCCGCTCTGATCTGGTTCCCTTCTGGTGCAACCAGCGCGCCAGGACGCCCTTGCCAGCCCCCGTCGCGCCCTGGATTAACACCGGGCTATTTGTATTCAGGACCTTGTGAGCAACCTCGGCGAGCTTCTGTATGCTCGCGCTCTTCCCCACAAAGGGGTCTTGAACGTGACGAACCCGAATCTTGTCGGCGAGTTGCGACTGGCGAATCTGATAGTTTGTCAGGCTGCGTTGCAGAAGCACGAGGAGGGTGGCGAGGTCAGTGGGCTTGGTCAGAAATTGATCGGCTCCCAACTTGACGGCCTCGACTGCGCGTTCGATTGAGCCTTGCCCAGTAAGAATTATGACGGGCAACGACGCATCGATAGTCCTGAGCCGCCTCATCAGGTCGAGAGCGTTCCCGTCCGGCAACTCGTAATCGAGAATAGCGGCGTCAGGACGTTGAGTCCGGCAGACGTGCTCCGCCTCGAGGCAGTTCCCAGCGGTCAAGACTTTCAGGTTGTTCGCTGATAGGAATTCGCCGAGGAGGGCGCGCTGCCGTATGTCATCCTCGACGATCAGAATCACGTCTTCAGGCATGCCTGCTACTCCTTTTACGACACAGGCAGATGACCGTTTGCGATCGCCGGGCTGCGCTCCGTGGAAGCTGAAGCTCCACGGTCTGATTGTTTCATTCCCGGGGTTCGGCCGTTAACTAAATCATAATATACAGGTGACCTTCGTGCTGCTTAGTGTCACGAGCGTAGGTCGCCACCCAACATTGGCAGTTACAACAGTTCCTTCACGCTTGAGAGCAAAGTCCAGCCCTAAGACATCAGTCCAGAAAACCGACGAAAACGCGTCGCTAGCGCCGCATCCAGTTCTCAGAGACTGCTGATAAGTCACACTTACACACAGGCTTGCGAGGGGCGCCGCCAAACCTGACCTATTCGGCACCAGCCGTGCACCTCTTCGGATAACAAGCCCTATCGGTAGCCTCCCCCGAGGTCGACAGCTTGGTGATAGGGCGATTGTCACACCAAGCTGTTCGACCTAGCGCTAAAGAGAATTCTTCTTGCCCGCAAACTCAATTATGCGAGGGAACCTACGATGCGACTAAATATTCTTGTGTGGGCAGCCTTAGCCGCCACTGTAGGGACCACAGCGTCTCCAGCTCAACAACCTACGGCATTACCGATGTTGCCGCAGACCAGCCGCCTACAAAGCGGCCGCGTGCAGACCAGCTACGGCAATCTGCCCTTGACGTTCGAGGCCAACCAGGGTCAGACGAGTTCTGAAATCAAGTTTCTATCCCGCGGCAAGGGCTACACAGCTTTTCTGACTTCCGGCGGGATCGTGCTCGCGCTGCGCCCGAGCCAACCACTTCCAACGCAGCCGATGAGCGAGGCGGCTGCTCCGAACGTTGCCGCTTCGAGCAAGTCCCGGGCGCCTGTAGGCGCCACGGTGCAATTTAAGCTCCTGGGCGCAGCCCAGAATCCGGCCGTCATTGGAGAAGATCCGCTGCCCGGCCGGGTGAACTATTTCATCGGAAGAGATCCCGCGAACTGGCACACGAACGTACCGACTTATGCCAGGGTTCGCTACCGCAATGTGTATCCGGGCATTGATCTGGTCTATTACGGCAACCACCGGCGATTGGAATATGACTTCGCCATCGCGCCGGGGGCGGACCCGAGCCAGATTCGATTCGAAATCACAGGCGCCAGTCAGATCGAACTGGATGCGGAAGGCAACCTGGTTCTGCGGACCGGCAGCGGAGAACTCCATTTCCAAAGTCCCGCTATCTATCAGGAATCCCAGGGGCTGCGCGCGGCCGTGGCCGGCAGCTACGTGATGAAAGATGCGACACACATCGCGTTCCAGGTCGCCGGGTATGATCCCACCAAGCCACTTGTGATCGATCCTGTACTTGTGTACTCCACTTACCTGGGTGGCACTGGCGATGACCAACTTTCGGGTATTGCCGTGGACAGCGCGGGCAGCGTCTACCTGGCGGGCTACACCGACTCAACCGACTTTCCCCTGGCCAGGCTGGGTACACTTCCGGCCGGCGCGAACCACGTCTTCGTCGCCAAACTCGACGCCACTGGATCCAACCTGGTGTATGCCGACTACATTGGCGGCAACAGCCAGGATTATGGCTACGCACTGGTGCTGGATAGTGCCCGCGATGTGTATGTGACGGGCAGCACAGCGTCGAGCGATTTCCCTTTGGTCAATCCTTATCAGGCGACCTATCCCGGATCTTTCAATGGATTTCTAAGTAAGCTTTCCGCGGACGGTTCGTCGCTCTTGTACTCTACTTACCTTGGAGGCAATGGTTCGGATCTGCCGGCAGGAATAGTGATCGACAGCTTAGGCAGCGTTCTCGTTGCCGGAAATACTACTTCGACAAACTTCCCCATGGTTGCCGCGTACCAGCCCACGGTAAGTCCTAACCAGGGTGGGGTGTTGGGGAACTATGGTTTCTTAAGCAAATTCACGCCGGACGGTTCGTCCCTGGTCTACTCGACGTATCTGGGTGGCAGCTCGAATGTGGCTTTGAATTGTGGAGGCACTCCCTGCTGGCCTTCGCCTTACAGTGCAATCGCCGGGGTTGCGATTGACAGCAATGGCAATGCCTATGCCACGGGCAACACGAACACATACAACTTTCCAACCACGCGGGGGGCATACCTCGCGACAGACTCGACCCTCCAGAATCGCGGGGTCGGATTCGTGAGCAAATTCGACGGTTCTGGGAACCTCGATTACTCCACTTATTTCTATGCCTCCAGCGGCATCTTAACCAACGTCAATGCGATTACCGTCGATGGGCCTGGATCGGCATACATTACGGGAAGCGCTCTCAGCGATGGCACATTTCCTCTCACTTCCACCAGCATCTGTGACCCCGGCGTCTATGGGTGGGCATGCAGCTATGCTTTTGTTACGAAGTTCGATCCGACGGGCGCGACGTTGCTGTACTCGACTTTTCTAGGTCCCAACAATTATGCCAGTCCGGCGGCAATTGCACTCGACGCGAACAACGATGCGTATGTGCTGGCCTCGACCTCGAGCAGTTCGTTTGGCACGGTCAACGGCATTGAGGCCTACACTAGTGGGAGCGATCTGCTGCTCGTGGAGATTGACCCGGTAGCAGGTTCGGAGCTGTTTGCCACCTACTTGGGCGCAAGCGCCGAGGATTTTCCCTCTGGGATCGCGGTTGATGTGAGCGGCAACATTTACGTTGGCGGCTCGACCAATTCACCCGACTTCCCGGTCACGCAGGGAGCTTTCCAGAAAGCGCTGGGAGGGGGAACCCACGCCTTCGTGCTCAAGATCGGACCGAGTTCAGCCCCAGCCGTGAGCTTGAGTCCAAACCTGCTGCAGTATGCTCTGCGGGCCGTGGGCTCGACCAGCACAGCGCAGACTGTTCTGCTGCGAAACATGAGCAGCACAGCGCTGACGATCTCGTCGATCACCACCAGCGGAGACTTTGCCGAGACGGACAGCTGCGGCGGCAGCGTGCCAGCCGCCGGGAACTGCACGTTCTCCGTGACCTTTAGTCCTTCTGCGGCGGGGACTCGCACCGGATCCATTGTGATTCAAGATGACGCTGCGGGATCGCCCCACCTTATTACTCTGAATGGCGACGGCGCGCTCGCCGTTGTCTCACTCACGCCCGCGAGCCAGGCGTTTCCCGCCACGCTTGTGGGAAGCTCCAGCGCGGCACAAACCGTGACCCTGGCCAACACCGGCAACGCCGGCTTGAGCATCAGTAACATTCAGGCCGCGGGCGACTATTCGCAGACTAACAACTGTCCCTCCACGCTGGCGGCGGGTTCCGGTTGCACATTCAACATCACGTTTGCTCCTACCGCCACGGGCATGCGCACCGGGACACTCACTTTAACGGACAGTGTCTCCGGCAGTCCGCAAACTGTGACATTCACCGGAAACGGCTACGTCAACACGGTGACGGTGGCGCCTGCTAGCTTGACGTTCGCCAGCCAAGCGTTGAAAACGTCCAGCGCGGTTCAAGTTGTGACCGTCACCAACACCGGTGCGAACTCTATCACGATCTCGGGGGCAAGCGCGTCCGGCGACTTCGGACAAACCAACACCTGCGGCACGGTCGCGGCCGGCGGCACCTGCAGCGTCAGCGTTACATTCTCTCCGATGGCTTCCGGGAGCCGGAGCGGAACGCTCTCTGTCAGCGGCAGCTTTACCGGCAGTCCTCAAACTTTGAGCCTTAGTGGGACTGGCTCTGATTTCAACTTGGCAAGTTCCCCGAGCAGCGACACGATTAAAGCCGGTGCCACGGCAAGCTATGCGCTGACCGTTGCTTCGCTAGGCGGATCGTTCACCAGCGCGGTGCAGTTGACCTGCAGCGGTGCGCCGGCGCAATCGACATGTAACGTCTCGCCGGGGAGTGTAACTCCGGCTGGAACGCCCGCCACTGCCACAGTGACTATCACCACGACGGTAACATCGGCACTGGCCGTTCGGCCGGGCCAGTCACAGAACCATCCGGCTTATGCAGTCTGGATTCAGTTACAGGGGTTGGGCATATTCGGAGTGATGCTGGCGGGTTCGCGGAGAAAGTCAAGAAAACTCCGTGTAATCGTTCTGCTGGCGTTGATCCTCGCCACGACGATGTTCATGGTGGCATGCGCCGGAGGAACGGGCATCGCGCCCCCACCCCAGTCCGGAACTACGCCCGGCACCTACACCGTCACCGTTACAGGAACTGCGGGAGCCTTGCAGCACTCGCTCCCTTTGACGCTAACGGTCCAGTGAACTTCAACTTTCCAAAGCATTCTGACAGCTCGTGGAGGACATAGTGAAGTCAACAGTGATGTACGAACGTGCATTTGGCAGACGAGCGGATCCTGTGGGCGGGTCCACCATGAAGCTCAGCCTTCCCCAGGTGAACCAGGAATTATGGCTGGTGCTCTCGCTCTTCATTATCGCGGGCCTGATCAACTGGCTGGTGGCGTCGCACCGGCTGATTGTCGGGTTCTACACGCTGCCCACACTGTTCTCGGCTTATGTCTACGGCCGAAGACACGCGGTGCTCACGGCTTCCGCGAGCATCTTCATGGTAGTTGTGCTGGTGCTGACGAATAAGAATCTTGCCTCCGGGTCAACGCACCTGGTTTCCCCGTACGATCAATGGACCGAGTTGGTGACCTGGGCAGGCCTGCTTCTGGTCACGGCCTATGCCATGGGAACGTTGTATGACCGGAAAGAGCGTCATCTGGGAGAATTGCGCCAAACTTATTTCGGTCTTCTGACAATTCTCCAGCAGTTCATCTCGAATGATAAATACACTCACAATCACTCCTACCGAGTGGCCTTGTACGCCTCCGCTCTGGCCACACGCATGGGATTTGATCAGGAGCATATCGACGATGTGCGGGCCGCAGCCCTGCTGCATGACGTCGGCAAGCTCGAAACCAGCCGGAACCTCCTGCACAAGGCCGCCAGCCTGACTCCGGAAGAAATGGTGGAAATGCGAAAGCACGTCCAAAAGGGAGTCGCTCTGCTGGAACCAGTGGGAGGATCGTTGCGCCGAGTGCTTCCCATTATTCTCGCCCATCACGACAAGTTCGACGGGTCAGGATATGGTCCTGCCAAAGGGGATGAGATCCCCATTGAAGCCCGAGTGTTGGCGGTCGCAGATGCCTATGACACTTTGACCAGTGACCGGCCCTATCGCCGGGCCGTCACCCCGTTTGAAGCCAAGGAGATGATTCGATCGGGTTCCGGAGCGAGCTTTGACCCGACCGTGGTGGTTGCATTTGTAGAGGCTTTCGAACTCGGACAAATGGAAATACCCGAGGCCCTTACGATATGAACGCCAGTGTGACAATCCACCCTGGAAACGAACGGGAAGGAGACACGGCGCCAGCCAAGGCGATCGGTGTCAGAGTGCTGCTTGTCAGCGGCGACATCCAGACCATTGACACGCTTTGCCACTTCATGGAGCAGATGGCAATCCATCTCGAGGTCTGCTCTGATATTGGCTCGGCAACCCGAAAACTTTGCCATGGCAAATACGAAGCTGTTGTCGTTGACTTCAAGGACCCGGCGGAGGCGCTGGAACTCATCAAAGAAGCACGGGGAATGACGTCGCACAAGGGGGCGGTGGTATTGGCAATCCTGAACAGCAGCAACGAAATGCCCGACGCTTTCCGCGCCGGATCCAACTTTGCGTTGGTGAGACCTTTGCTCGCGGCCGTCCTCAAGCGAACTCTCAGCGCAGCCTATCCGCTGATGGTACGGGAGAGAAGGCGTTACTATCGCTATCCTCTACAGATCCCTGTTCGTCTCTCCAGTAGCTCTCGTCCTGAGTTCGTGGCCACGTCAGCGAATGTCAGCGAGAGTGGCATGGCTCTCACTAGCCCGGTTCCGCTGCAGGTTGGAGAAAGAGTCAATCTAACGCTGACGCTGCCGGGCACGGAGAGCGCAACAACCATAAGCGGTGAGGTCTGCTGGACTGACAATGATGGGCGCGCGGGACTAGTATTCGTCGAGGTACCCGCGAGCGTGGTGGAACGGCTTCAGTCATGGATTGCTGATCGTCTGGAGGAGTGCCTGCATCGCTGACCGGTTTCTGCCCGGGTATGAGCCAGGGTCCGAGCCAATCGGCGCATGCGGCGTTTCCGTGCACTAGCATGGCCGGAGTGTAGTGCCGCGCCAACATCGCGCTTCTTCGTCGTCACACGCCTGGATCGCAAACTAAATTCGCAAGAATGTTCACTTTTGCACAGACAGAGCTGTGTAATTCAGGCAACTTGGTTGGGAAGAACTTTATATCTTGGTGGGATCACGTTGAGTTATAAGGTGTGTCCCATCAGGCCTTGCCTTAGATAGATACTCGCAGTTGGGCCTGAAGTTAGCTGGAGGACCAATGTGACCACGACTTATCCCACCTCGAAACGACTCATGCTCTGCATTTCCGACGATCCAGCGATCGTGTGTTACGAACAAGCGCTGCTGGAAAGGGCCGGACATGGGGTCCTTACCGCGTCCTCGGCGCATCAGGCACTTAGGCTCGTGGCCATGTGCAGGTGTGATGCCGTACTCCTCGAGTGCGAGATGCCCGCGTGGAGCGGATACGCAGTTGCTTCCCAAATAAAACGTTTGAGCCCGGACGTCACCATCGTCTTGCTTTCCAGCAGCGAAATTCCAACCCATCCGGTGAGCTTCGCTGATGCCGTTGTGCCTAAACTTGAGGCCAGCCAACAGCTGTTACCAATCATTGCTGACCTTTGCAACCGCAATCACGACAGCCAAGAAATTCAAGCAAGGTTTCGAGAACAAGATCAGCGATAGCCGTTCCCAGCCCTCCCCCAGAGGCCGCTTTGTACGGTGGAATCTCCGGCGTTACGTTTCTCAAACAAGAGCACGGGTTAGTCTGTCCGGAGTCGCGTGCACGGCCGGGCGGGGCGAAAACCCTCCTCAGTCTTTTCAACGATTTGCGCTGGCAGAGGTGCCGAAGCATCGGCACTTGCCGATATATCGGCATCGTATCCGGTTTTCGTAACAGTAGGGGGAAGGTTGTACGCGATGGGGAGGCCCGTGCAAGTCTCGTCCAGCCGAAGCCAGCCCGGAGCAGCCTTCCAGCATTCGGCCTGTCAGTTGCTCCGCTTGCGGTGAGCTGCGGAAAAGCGCTGAGCGAGATTGGGGCGATTTGGACTAGTCGCTTAAGTAAGGAGGCATGCCAAATGAAGGTGTTCTGCGAAATGAGTGATCCCTGATGGTTCGCATTCTAGTGGTTGAAAGCCACACTGCAAGCCGCGAATATCTACGATCCGTCCTCGAGGGCTCAGGCCGCGAGGTCACGGAAGCCCGCGATGCGGCAGAAGGTCTGGAGGCTGCTCGTCTAACCCTTCCCGCCATTGTATTCATCGACATCTTAATGCCCACCATGGATGGCTATGAGTTTGTAAGCGCTCTGCGCAGCCAGCCCGGGCAATCGGCTCTGCCCGTAATTTTTTGGACCGCCGCCTACCTCAAGCGTGAGGCTTTGGGACTTGCTCAAGAATGTGGCGTGCTCCATATTGCAAACAAATCAGCACTGCCCAATGAAATCTGCTGGCTGGTTGCTGAGTGCCTGGGCGAAGATCCAAAGCCTGCGCAAGTACTGGACAGGAAAGCCATTCCAGAAGGTCTGAAGGTTGCCCAGGATACAGCCATACAGAGGACCGTTGACCTGCAAACCGCCAGGGATCGTCTCTCAGCTCTAACCGAGCTGGGAAGGGCGATGGCCAACCAAAGCACTGTACCACTATTGCTCAAAGAACTCTGCGAAGGAGCACGGTACCTGCTCGGGGCCAGAGTTGCATTCGCCTTTACCATCGATTCCCATCTCGGCCGGATGAATTTCACACATCTCAGCGGTACTTCTTCAGCCCTACAGCGCGAAGACCTTGAACAGGTTTGCAGTCTCTGGCTGGCGACCCTGAACCCACAACACAAGATTGCGCGAGTGCCTGCAGATCATGAAGTGATGGTCCGGGCTTTCCAGGCTGTTCTTGCCCGATGTACCAAGCCATACCTCGGCGCAGTCATGCTGAACCCTCTCGACGGCATGGTGGGAGCGCTTGTCTTAGGGACCAAAATTGGAATAACAGATTTCGACGAAGAAGATGAACTCATCGCCAGCGCCGTCACTGCCCAGGCCGGTGTCGCTTACCAGAATCTGGCCAATGCGGCCGACCTGGGGGAGAGTTTGGCCGAGGTTCAGGCTGAGATCGCTCTGCGTAGGACGGCGGAATCCGCACTGCACAATGCCGAGACGGATTACAAATCCAGCATTCACAACGCTCCATATGGCATCTATCGAGCTGATCTCAATGGAAACCTGTTGATCGTCAACCGGGTCATGGCCGAAATGCTCGGATACGACTCGGAACGCGAAGTTGTCGAACTCCACACCACGGAGCAGATCTTTTGTGATCAGAATGAGCGTCAGCAAATGCGAGACCGCTACTCGGCGCAAGGCCTTGTGCTGAACGTCGAGGCGAAATGGAAGAAAAAGGATGGCGCTCCCATTAGCGTCAAGCTTAATGGATGGCCCAAGTTCGGTCAGAACGGGACTTTGATGTGGTACGAAGTCTTTGTCGAAGACGTGACCGCCCAGCGGAAAATGGAGCTCCAGGTACAACAAACCCAAAGGATGGATGCGGTTGGACAGCTTGCAGGGGGCGTAGCCCACGATTTCAATAACTTGTTAATGATTATCTCCGGCTATGCCGAGCTAATACAATCCGGCGATTTCGAGCAGGGTACGGTAATTGAGCGTGTCGGACACATCGCGGAAGCGGCAAGAAAGGCTGCCACGGTCACCAAACAACTGCTGGCATTTAGCCGTACGCAGCCTGAGGTATTGGGGGTCGTGGACGTGAATTCTCTGCTGGGTGAACTGGAAAACATCATACCCCGTCTTGTCGGCGAGAAGATTCACTGCATTATCAGGCGTGGGCCGGCACTCGGAAGTGTCAGCGTAAACCGGGGCGAGATCGAACAAATGCTTCTCAACCTGGTGGTGAATGCACGCGATGCTATGCCTGAAGGCGGCAACCTCACGATTGAAACCGCGCACGTTGTTGTCGACGACACATACGTGGAGCAGAGTGTCCGCTTGATCCCAGGTCCATACACACGGATTACAGTCAGTGATACGGGCATCGGAATGAACGAAGCGACGAAGGCGCGACTTTTCGAGCCATTCTTCACTACTAAAGAGCGCGGCCACGGGACCGGCTTGGGACTGTCCATTGTTTCCGGAATTGTGAAACGGAGTGGAGGCAGCATATGGGTTTACAGTGTCCCAGGGAAGGGCAGCGCTTTCAAAATTTATTTGCCCATCGTCGAAGAGTCCACCGGGGTGAAAGCGGCTCCATTGCCGGCAGAGACGATTCCCACTGGCTCGGAAACCGTATTGCTGGTTGCCGATGAGCAGGGGCTGCGCACCGCGGTTCGTGAATTCTTGCGGTCAACCGGCTACAGGGTGCTTGAAGCCTCTAATAGTATGGAAGCTTTGCAACTGTGCGGGAACTATCAAGGGCGCATCGACCTGCTGTTGACGGACTACATCATGCCCGGGCTAGGCGGGCCCGGGTTGGCCACGCTTGCGGTAAAGCGGCAACCAAATCTCCGCACGATTTGTATGTCTGGCTATAGCGACCGCATCACTCAGGTACCAGACGCCTGTAAAATCATAACCTTCCTCGAGAAGCCTTTCAGCCTTTCAACGCTGGCCCAAACTGTCCGGCAAGTCCTATCCGACGATCAACACGTTTCCGCCTCAGCCTAGGTTGGTCAGTCCGCCGGCTATGTTGGGGATAACTTTAGTTCGAAGTCATCCCGGAATAAGCGACTACAATAAAACTATGAGACATTACACCATCAAAACCATGGGCGGATTCACCACTTTCAAGTGCCCCCTTTGTAAACACTCCGTCACCACACAGGAATTCAGCAGCCAGAACGGCAGCTGCCGCACCCAGGCTGCCAGGGCGATGAACGAGCACGCCACCGCGGCGCACGGCCGCCCCATCCCCATGTCTCCGCTTGATGCGCAGACCTGGCACGCCCATTAAACAGGCACTTAGCCAGAGTTACCCGGAACCAGGCTGAGGGTCACTGGTGCGCCGGAGAACGCGAAGTGTTTCGAGCGCAACGCCATCGTTTCGCCGAGTGAACGAAGTGAGGACGGGAGCCCGCAGCCGAAATCCCGAGCGTTCCTTGCGAGGGATCACTTTCTCAATTCTTGGTGCCGGGAGGGAGAATCGAACTCCCACAGTCCTTTCGGACCTGCGGATTTTAAGTCCGCTGCGTCTGCCAATTTCGCCATCCCGGCCATTCCGTGGCAACAAAAGTATATCTTGATCACGGTCAAAACTCGTGTTCTTCTGCCAGGTTGGAGTTCAGAATCGAGATCTCAGAATCGAGGACAGGGATGAACGGGCAAAACAATTCGGCCTTGCTGGTCACTCCACCTACGCGCCGCCAGGCAATCACCGGCATTGCCATCTCGGTTTGCAGTCTGCCCGCGGCCTCCAAGGCCTGGGCGAATACGCAGCAGCAGCCCAGGAAAGAAGCCTCGGCCACGGCAGCAAACCAGAAGCGCACTTCCCTTCATCAAGAAATAGATTTCAAGGCCAGCTCTCAGCGCATCTACGAGGCGCTACTCGATTCCAAACAGTTCGCCGCCTGCACCGGCACGCCAGCCGAGATCGACCCAAAAGCCGGCGGCGGATTCTCCATGTTCGGAGGCATGATCGTCGGACGAACCATCGAACTAATCCCCAACCAGCGAATAGTGCAAGCCTGGCGTCCCAGCCATTGGGACCCGGGCGTCTACTCGCTAGTGAAGTTTGAAATGAAGCCACACGCTTCCGGAACCACATTAATTCTGGATCACACCGGTTTCCCCGAAGGCGAATACGACAGCCTCAACTCCGGCTGGGAATCTCACTACTGGACCCCGCTAAAGAAATTCCTGGCCTAGAGGCTGCTGTGGATTTTGTTTGTGTGGGGCGGGCACTCCCTGCTTGGTCCCCCTCGGGGACATGAGACGCACTGAAGTGTAAAGAAAAAAGGCCGCGACTTGTGTCACGGCCTTCCTCCCTCCGGCCACTGCGGAATGCCGCTGAAGCGTTTTTTTCTTTCGGGCACAGTCTATTGAACATGAATCGTCTTTGTGCTCGCGTCCAAACTGCCACGCACCTTAACTTTCTTGCCTTCGAACTTCTGTAGTTCGTTCTGGTGATCAATGTCGTACGTGTTGCCGGTCGCTTCATCCTGAAACATATACTTGTCGCCGGATTTCACCACCGTACCGGTGAAGTTCTGGGCGCCTGTCTGTGAGGCCGCCGGCTGCGCCGATTCACCCTGAGCACTCGAAGCGGGCTTCTCGGCTTTGTCCGGCGTTGGGCTGGGAGTTTGGCTCGGCGTCTGGCTCGGCTGCGCCTGATCTGGCGATGCGGGCTGTTGCGCTTGCGCATCCGGGGGTTGTGTCGGCGGTGTCGTTTGTTGCGCGTTGAGCGAAATACAAAAACTCAGGAATAGAACCAGCGCGCTGAGGAAGCACAAGGACTGAACTCGTGTTTTCATGAACTCCTCCGAAACTTCTTGGACGTTTCTTGCTTCGGTGGCAGCAAACGGCCTGCCAAAGATTTCCCTATCGCATTTATTTTCTTCCCTCTGTGCGTGAGTTGTTCTATCTGCACATCTTAGCCTTCGTCTCGAAAACATCTCGGCGTATGTGGGCTACGGAAGTCCCCGCGTAGCTCATACCGTGGATACCCTAGCTGTAAGCTAACTCTGCCCCATGCCGCTGCAACTGCGTGAGCAAATTTTACTCTCCTTAATTCTGACGTTGATGCTGACCGGGACCGGCACGGCTTCAAGAGCCTGCCCTGAGCGGAGTCGAAGGGTGCCGAAAAACGTCAACAAAATGATTCCGGCCTCAGCGGCTGGGAGTGCGAGACGAGGAGGCGCTCTAGCGGCGGCTGGTTTTTTCCCGGACCGGCTTTGACCACGCCGCCAGTCCGCACTGAAAATGAAAAGGGCCACGACTCGCGCCGTGGCCTTTTTTATATCCGTGTGAATCCGCGAAAATCCGTGGCAAAGAAGTTAGTGCCTTCCCCCGCTAGGCCCGCCGCGTCCACGATCCCGTCCGCCACCGCCGGGCCGTCCACCGCGCCCGCCGCGCCCGCGATCTCGTCCCCCACCACCCGGCCTCCCACCGCGTCCGCCACGGTCTCCGCCATGCGGACGGTCACCATGAGGACGATCACTGCTCGCCACCGGCGCGCCATCGCGATTGAAGTTCGGCTCGGCTTCCGCCTCGTCAGGGAAATCTCCGCCGCCTTCAATCACCATCGTACCCGCCGGAACTGCCGCGGGAACATACTCGCCCTGTGCGCCGCCTTCCGGAGCAGCAGCACCCTCAGGTGCAACGCCGCCCATCTTCGCTCGCTGCTCTTTCAGAATCGCCTTGCGTGACAGCCGGATCCGGTTTCCTTCCACCGCCAGCACCTTCACCAACACCTGATCGCCCTCTTTCAACTCGTCGCGGATGTCGCCAATGCGGTGTTCCGCCACTTCGCTGATGTGCAGCAAGCCGTCGGTCCCCGGGATGATCTCGACAAACGCGCCGAAATCCGCGAGGCGCGTGACTTTGCCAAGATAAGTCTTCCCAACTTCCGCAGTCGCCGTCAGATCGCCAATGATCTGCAACGCCTTCGCCGCCGAAGCCTGATCGCTCGACGCCACCTTCACCAACCCGGAATCTTCCACGTCGATCTTCACTCCGGTCTGCTCGACGATCGAGCGAATCATCTTCCCGCCAGGCCCAATCAGATCGCGAATCTTGTCGACCGGGATCTGCACTGTATAGAATCGCGGAGCGAAGTCGGAAATCTTCTCGCGCCCGCTGGAAATAACTTCTTCCATCTTCCCGAGAATGTGCAGCCGTCCGCGCTTAGCCTGTGCCAAAGCCTCCCGCATAATCTGCGCAGTAATCCCGGCAACCTTAATATCCATCTGCAAAGCCGTGATGCCGTCTTTCGTTCCGGCAACTTTGAAATCCATGTCGCCGTAATGATCCTCCGCCCCAGCAATGTCGGTAAGGATGGCATACTCTGCGCCCTCCTTCACCAATCCCATCGCGACGCCAGCGACGGGAGCCTTCAACGGCACGCCAGCATCCATCAGCGAAAGCGAAGCCCCGCAAACGGTAGCCATCGACGAAGATCCATTCGACTCCAAAATGTCGGACACAACGCGCATCGCATAAGGCCAAGCCTCTTCCGTCGGCAGCACGCCAGAAATAGCCCGCTCCGCCAAAGCCCCATGGCCAATCTCCCGTCGCCCAGCCCCCCGCATAAACCCCACTTCCCCAACCGAGAACGGCGGAAAGTTATAGTGGAGCATGAAGCGCTTTTTGGCTTCGCCTTCGAAGCCTTCTAGGCGCTGCATGTCGTCGGAGGTGCCTAGCGTCGTGGTAACCAGGGCTTGGGTTTCGCCGCGGGTGAAGATGGCGCTGCCGTGGGTTCTTGGGAGGACTCCGGCTTCGATCCAGATGTCGCGGACTTCGTCGAAGGCGCGGGCATCGGGGCGGCGCTTTTTCTCCAGCACTTCCTCGCGGAAGATTCGTTCTCGCAACGTCTCGAAATATTGCTTTAGTTTTGCTTGCGCTGCTTCGTCGTCTTCGGGGATTTCGGCTTTCAGCTTTTTCTTGAGCTCCGACACCAGCAGGTGGCTTTCCGCTTTGGGATGCTTTTTAGTGTCGAGGCGGTCGGATAAGTCCGCGCCTACTTTCTTCTTCAGAGCGTCGTAATAAGCCTGGTCGAATTCCGGGGGAGTGACTTCCCTCTTTTTCTTGCCGGCCTTGGCGCGTAGGTCGTTTAACGCGGCGCAGATTTTCTTTACTTCGGTGTGGCCGAATTCGATGGCTTCTACTACTACTTCTTCGCTTACTTCTTTTGCGCCGGACTCGATCATCACGATGCCGTCCGACGTTCCGACGACCATGATGTTCAGCAGGCTCTCGCGCATCTCATCGTAGGTGGGATTAATAACAAAAGCTCCGCCGATCTGGCCGACGCGGACTGCGCCCAGCGGGCCGAGGAACGGAATGTCAGAAAGCGTGAGCGCGGCGGATGCGCCGTTGATTCCGAGCACGTCGGGATCATTGCTCGAATCGGCCGACAGCACGAACGTGATTACCTGGGTCTCACACTTGAATCCGTCGGCAAACATGGGACGCACGGGGCGGTCGATCTGGCGGCTGGTGAGCACTTCGCGCTCGCTCATGCGGCCTTCGCGCTTGATGAAGCCGCCGGGAAAGCGTCCGCCGGCGTAGGTGTATTCGCGGTAGTCCACGGTGAGGGGAAAGAAGTCGATGCCTTCGCGGGGGTCGGCGTTCGCCGTCGCGGTGGAGAGGACTACGTTATCGCCCATGCGGACCACGGCCGCTCCGTGGGCTTGCTTGGCTAATTTTCCGGTTTCGAATGAGAGTTGTTTGCCGCCGGCCAGGTCGACTGTAACGGTGCTAACTTCTGGTTTCATGTTTCATCCTTTGGAACAGGTGCGGGGCTTTGAGCTGTGAGCTACGAGCTTCGAGCATTCGGCTCCCAGCGGATTGCGAGAGGGGCGCGTCTGTGCTTTCCAATCGAATCGAGATTGGTGGGGTGGGATGCGCTTAAAAGATGCACGTTGCAGAAGATCCTCAATGCTCGGCCGGCTTCCGGAGGAAGGCAGCGCGTTCTCTCAGATACGTTTGCGGGGATTGTTTTCCTTGGAAGACTTCCTCAGAATATCCCGGAATTACTTGCGGATGCCGAGTTTTCCAATGACCGTCTTATAGCGCTCGGAATCGTATCGTTTGAGGTAGTCCAGTAAACGACGCCGTTTACTGACTAGCATGAGCAGGCCGCGGCGCGAGCCGTGGTCCTTCAGGTGCGTCTTGAAGTGGTCCGTCAACTGGCCAATGCGTTCACTGATGATGGCGATCTGAACCTCGGGACTCCCCGTGTCAGTCGCGTGCGTCTGGTACCGGTCAATGACGGATTTCTTTTGCTCTCTGGCTAACACTCGCCTGGTGCACTCCTGTTCTGGTTTCGATTTATCTTGGTGACAGTAGTGAGGTTATCATGGGGCGGAGTGGGGTGTAAAGGCTGGGAGGGCCGACCTCCTGAATCTTCCGATGCACAAGATGAAGGCTCAGATTGAGGTTATTGGAAGCTTTGGGGACTTGAAGAAGATCACAGAAATCCTAAAGTCTTTAGAACAAAAGGAAACCCGCTGATGAAAAAGCGGGTTTTCACTTTTCTCTGCGTACCACCTAAATGTTAACCGCAGCAACTCGCACCTGGACACCCAACCGGGTCGGAGCAGCAACCGTTGCAGCACGTGACGTAGCAACCACTTCCATATGAAGTACAACATCCAAATACCCCAAACCCAGCATTTTGTAGAGATTTTAGCGATTTTTCTGGTATTTCATTCACACTCTCTACGCTTGCTTTTGCGGGCGCTGACGCCGACGAAACTGCTACTAGCTTGTCCTGTCCATCACCAATCCAACCTTCATGGACGATCGAAGCGCTCCCGTCTATCTTTGACACCTGCATCCACGCCATTGGCGTGTTATTTTTCTGACCAGCGATAACGACGATTTTGTGGCTCGGTTTCTTAACTTTGTTGGTATGTTTTCCAACTTCTATGCTGGCTAAGACACCTTCCTTAACCAAAGTCTCCAAATTTCGACCATCGACATTGACAGTGACTTTGTAGAAACTCATACATCAACCTCCAGCTCTCGTTCGAATTTCGTGCGATGCAAGAAGGCATCGCCCCCTCTCACGATGGGCAGGATTTTAGCACACGAAATTGACTTACTTTCCAAGTGTTAACAATTAAGCGCTTTAAGATACCTCCTCATCCTGCCATGCGAGGCTGCCCCACCTTTCGCGATTTTCGAAGGGTGGGTACCTCGGACGATAGTATCAGGAGATTTCGCCAAGGTGCTCTTCGGCTCTCACGCGGAATCCACGCAGTTGGAGTGACGAATCAATATGGGGTCGAGGTCCGTGGTGCCGACCTTTCGAAAATCGCGAAAGGTGGGGGAGCCTTGCGTTAGTGTGCTTCGTATTGCCTAAGTTGATTTCCGGTGTCCCGCACGTGAGGAGTAATCATGTTGTCCGGAAGATCGGTAACGTCAAGAATGTGCTTGTCGAAAATTATAAATCTCTTGAAGATTTGTTCCCACTGTTTCTGCCTGATGTCGGCAAATACAATCGAGCATTCAAAGGCAAGAACAATTGGCTTGGAATTCGTAAGCATGTCGATATATTTACCGTCGAACTCCAATTCCGCATCCACGATATATGGATTATGGGGAGCTAGAACGCCGTCCACGCCGACGACTCCCTCTTGCGCAGCATCAGCCATTATTTCCGTTCCGAACTTAATGGTACCGAGATCAACAGGGAGCTCCGTGGGGTTAATGACATGAAAGCGGATGCGGAGTTTCGAGGTTTTCTTTACTATCCACACTTTCCAGTCTCCTATGTTTACCCAAGACCTGAGGGCGCTTTCTTGCAATCTAACGCTGTCTTCGGCAGCCTTCGCGGATTTGGCAGTCTCTTTTGCGGACTGGGCCGTGGCTTCAGCGGCTTGCTTCGTAGCTTCGGTCTGCTTGTAAATAGCATAGATTCCGCCGAGCGCGGCGAACACTCCGAGGATCGTAGCGGCAAGGTAGGCCCGATACAGACAATCGCGGCGGGGATCATAGGGATCATTATGTTCGGTTTGAGTCTGTGGCTCATGGGTGGCGAAGGTAAGCACGGCATGAATAGGCTGTGGCTGTTTTATGCGTGCTTCATATTGACCATTTTGTGCGCCTTGGTCATAGATAAAGGCGCTTGCGGATAGAAGAAGAAGAAAACTGGCCGCGAGGCTCATAATCATTCCGTGATGGAGCGTGAATATACAGGAGGCCCGGAAACGGCACTATCTTAACTTGGGACAGATAAATCGGGGACAGATAAATCGGGGACAGACGGGACGTTCCCCATTTCTCGCGACAACAATTGGGGACGCGTCAGTCCCCGGTTTTCCGTCGTCCGGTTTTCCGTCCCAAATTTCGCAGAAAACGCGAAATTTAAAATGGGCCACTCGCCGTCGATGCTTCGTCAGGATGGTCTTGCCCGTGAATGGCTTTATTGTTTCAATTCCACGAGAATTTCGTCTACGTCTTCCAATTGTTCCCCGGAGTGGGTGACTGGTGGAAGGATCTGCGCTTCACCGTTCTTCGTTTCCACATCCCGTGTGGTCCCGTCAGCCAAGGTATACCTCGATTTCCCTCCCTTGATAAAGTACACAACGAACGGAGGATGAGAGTGCATCCCGACTTTGTCGCCTTTGTTGAGGATGCAATGAATAACGCGAACCTTGGCATCCTCATTCAAAAGTTTGCAATGCTCAGGTGCAACTGACGCGAGGTCGCCTGCGGCTTGGGGATACGAGACTGCCACCGCACCTGCTGCCACCGCACTTGCTGCCAACAGAAGAACCACTCTTTTCATGTTAATTTCCTCCTTCGGCTGAAGCCGTGCCCTTCCCGATCAAAGTCGAAATCAACGTCAGAGTCAAGATCAACATCAACGTCAAAGGCGTCGGACAGGAGTGTCCGACCCACACGGGCCGCGGGGAGAACGCCTTGAGACATCTTTGCGGGGATACGCGGGCATGGGGTCCTTCGACTGCGCAGCCACTCCGCTTCGCGGAGCGGTTGCTCCGCTCAGGATGACAAGGGGGAGGCGGTCGTTACGCGAACTCCAGGCCGTCTGGCTGGCCTAGTAGGTGCCAGGCTTCGCGGTAGGGGTTGTTGGGGTGGGGCTTGCGGCGGTTTTTGGGGCTTAGCATTAGAGAGGTTTTGCCGAGGATGTGGGGGAGGGGGAAGATGAACCAGGAGTTTTCGGGGATTACGTAGGCGGCGAAGAAATCGATTTCGGAGAGTTTGTAGGGGACGGCGCGTCCGTGGATGCGGCGGTGGGCGTTGATGCGGTAGAGTCCGTCGACTAGTTGGGTAGTGGCTTTGACCTGGACGCGGATCAGGCGCGGGCGGGAGCGGGCGTCTAGGTAGGTGATGGGAGGGGCTAAGTCGGGAGGGTGGCAGCGGTGGCAGTCGAGGATTACGTCGTAACGCTCGCTGTCGCCGTAGGGGCGGGAGACTCCGAAGCGGAGGCGGGCGGCGGCCAGGGCGAAGGCTAGTTCGGAAATCTCTCCGCAACGTTTGGTGGCGTCTTCGCGCTCGAAGGGAGTTTTGGAGGGGTAGGAGGGTCGCGTGGACAGGGATTGGGCCGGACGCTGGTTGCATCCTTGGGACGGGCCCTTGCGTCTGTGCATGAATTGGTTTTGGGTCTTGGGTGCTCGGTGTTAGGAAAACTCAGCAAAAGCAAAAGGGCGCCAGCCCTGGGGCTCGCGCCTGATTTCACTCTATATATATAGAATAGCATTTTCGGAGGGGTAAACCCGCCACTTTTCTGCAGTTTATTTCTGGATTGGAATCATTGGGTTAGGGGAAAAACGTCAAGTTTGGGGTCTTGACAAGATTTTGGCGGGTGGCCCAGACTTTTGATCTCGCCCGCATCAGCAACGCGGTGGGTGCCCCGCTTTTGCGTCCTTTGCAAGGGCGGGAGTCGGGAATGCACGCGCCCAGTGGTTTGGTCAGGTCATCAGAACAAATCACGTAACACACGCGACATCGGCGCAGAACGCAAGCGCACAGCACGCTGATGTGACCCTTGTAATCTTGTGCCGCACCATTCGCTCCCATAACGTCACCAGCAGTCCCACACACAGCGGAGTGCAAGTCTTGCTCGCCCAGGCTCCGGGGAATCTCTACAGGATCTTGTGCCAACTAGTCCCGGAAGGAGTTTCGATGAAACGTTTCTATCAGACTGTATTAGTTCCGGCCGCCGCCCTCGTTCTGTCGCTCAACGTGGCCATGGCTGTTGATAGCTGCTCGGCCTGGATGAAGCAACCAGACGGCAGTTACTGGCGCACCTGCGTTACCGACCAGGGCCGGCAGTACTGCCAGATATCTGTGAACAACACAGTCACCACCGTAAGCTGCACGACCGGAAAGCCGATAGCAGTTAGCGGTACGCCCGCGGCACCCACGGAGAACCGAGGTAACGTTCGATGAACCTCCGCCAACGTGCAGGCTTTCTGTTTCTGGCAACGCTCGCCATTGCGTTGCTGTTCGGCGGCTATGGCCAGACCGGGGTCGAGGCTAAGAGCAAAGGCCTGAAGCCTTCCGACCCGCAATATGACGGGCCGCTCGACACGAACTACGACCATGTCATTGTCCCCGGCACTCGCATTGGGCCGGTGCAACTGGGCGGTAGTGTCCGTGATGCGCTGAAGCATCTTGGTAACCCCGACGGCGTCGCCCGCTACGTCTGTGGTGGCGTACGGCCCTGCCCGCCAGATACGGTCTTTTACTGGTACACAAAGGACCAATGTCTCGTTTTCCAGTTCACCGACGCGGGCCTCGATCCTAAGGTTACAGGGGTGACGGCGACCTGCGAGAAATGGTCCACGCGCGATGGTTTACGCGTAGGCTTCCCCATGCCCGACCTTGCCAATCGCTTTGCGGAGTACTGTCCAGTTCAATTTACTTCCAAGGGGCACATCTTTGGCATTTTTACCAAGAATGGTATCGACTTTAGAGGTAAGAACCGCAATAGTTCTGTCTCTGAAATAAATGTGACCGAGGCCCGCACCAGTTGGAACGGCATGTGTAGGGACTAAGGGAAATGTGGGAGGGAAATGTGGGGACAGACGGGACGTTCCCCATTTCTCCTTCTCTCGACAAAAAATTGGGGACAGTCCCGTCTGTCCCCGGTTTTGTCCTGTCCCCGGTTTTGTCCCGGTTTTGTCTGTCCCGGTTTTGTCCCTTGACAAGATTTTGGGGAACCGACGGTTTTGTATCCTTCTTGGTTCAACCGACCACGTTGGAAGTCAAGATCCCCGCCCGCTCGCAAAGAACGGCGGGTGGCTCGATCCCAATTACTTGCCGGTTGTTGGTGCGGCGTCGACCTGCCGTCGATGGGCCAGGAAATTCTGCTGGCACTGGATCCCCGCATGGCGCAATTCGGCGAAGTCCGATCGCTGGCGGATGGGATCGAAAAGCGGGTCTTTGTCCATCGCTGGGTAGGAGCAGAAATTACCGGTGATGGCTTTACGCAATTGCCGGAGCGCCGCATCGCTTTGACCGCAGAAACTCAGTATGCCTGCGTCGAAGTAGAACATTTCCGGATCGCGCCACCCTGGTTCAATTTCAAAGTCACCGGCTGCCTTGCGTAATTCCGCTTCCGGCGCGCCCTTCAGGCAGACGCGCGCCAGACTTGCGAATCGAAATCCTCCTTGCGATGCGGCTTCCGACTCTGCCAGGGCGCTTGTTCTGTTTCCGCTTCGCAGCGCGATCGTCATCCGCAGCATGGCCGCAAAACCGGAATGCTCTTCAAGCCGAATATAGGGTTGGGCATGCGCGTAATCGCCTTGCAGGATGAACGGAATGCCACACGAGCGAAGCACTAAGCCAGGATCGAGGGCACGGGCTGCCTCACACTCTTTGCCGGCTTCTTCAAGAAGTCCGGCATACAACAAGGGGTAACTCATGTAAAAGTGTCCCTCGGCCAAATCCGGATGCCGCCGCAGAAAGTCTGCCGCCTGATCGTAAGCGCCGTACAGGTCGCCATCCTCGAGGCGGATGGCAGCGGCGATGGAGGGCCAGTTTGGATCCAGTTCGGACTGACGCTTGTACGCCGCCCGCATCTTCTCGTCCGCAGCGTTCCCCCCATTTCCATAGTGGAAATCGTAGGAGTAACGCTTGCTCAGTTCTGCCCACGCCGGTGCGTAATCGCCGTCGAGGGAAACGGACTCTTCCAACTGCTTGATTCCGATTCGATTGGGCTCTGGATCGTAAGAAGTACTCAGACTGTGCAAAAAGAGTTCGAGAGCTCGCTCGTTCTTGGGGACGGGCACGTCCGCGGCGGAGGCATTGGAGATGTGCATGGCGGGCAACAACCCCTGCGCCGTGCGCACTGCGAGTTCGTTATGCAAGCTTACGAGGTCTTGCGGAGATGCGGTCACTTCCTCCCGCCAGACCGGCTGGTTCTGGGCCACGTCCACCAATTCCAGATGGACGCGGAGGTTTTTGTTGTCGCGCAGGAAGCCTCCTGCTACTACGTGCGTGACTCGCAGTTCTTTTCCCACAGTGGCTGGATCGGCTGGTTGCGACCCGTATCTGCTGGTTGAGGCAAACGGACGGACCGCGACCGAGTTTGTATGGGTAAGATCCGTCACCAGATCGTTGGCGATCGCGTAGCGCAAGTAATCGAACTCCGGACCGGCTCCCTCGTTGGAAAATGGCAGGACTGCGATGACTTTACGGGCCGGTGGTTGGCCTGGCCGGGTTCTTGTGGCATACCACCAACCCAATCCCATGAGCAGAATGACCATTGCTGCCAACATCCACCACGGCGGCAAACGCGAGGCTGGAGAAGAACGGCCGTTCACCGTGTCCGGAGCCGGAGATTTTACTGTGGCTGGCGCTATCGGGCTTTCGTTGATTTCAGATTGCGGCTCGCGCTTCACCGGTGCAATGAACCGATAGCCACGGCGTGGAACCGTCTCAATAAAGATGGGATTGTCGGCGTCATCCCCCAGCGCGAATCGCAACCTCTTGAGAGCTGCGTTGAGGCTGCCCTCGAATTCGACGTAGGTGCCCTCGGGCCAAAGCGACTGGCGCAGCTCCTCGCGGCTAACAATCTCGCCCGCCCGGTCTAACAATAGGCACAGCACGCGCAGCGGCTGATCTTGCAGTTTGATGGGCGCGCCCTGGCGCAGTAATTTCCCGCCGTCTGAATCGACCTGGAAGAGGCCAAAACGATAAACGCGCCTAGGCAGGACCGGTGCTTCCATACCGGACGGTGATCACCCCTTTGGCGGCTAAGTTTAGCACAGAGAAAAAATCCGAGTCACAAGTTTTCGGTAATTATTGCAGTGCAAGCACTTATCCGGTCACACGCGTATCACAACCGCATCCTTTGACTCTCGCGCGGATTTGCGGCACTCTGCCGCTCGCGTCGCACCGGACGCGTGTATTGGCAGTTTCTTCCAGCAGTTGCTTCTGCCGCACCTCCGGCTGCACCGGCCCGTTCTTGTGGAGGTAAGGGTGAAAAACGAAAAGCTTGGCTTTGCCCGCTCGCTTCGACTCACACCTCGCTTCGAATCACCGAAAGAACGAATAGTGACTTCGGTCGAAGGGGCAGCCCTCCGGTGCGGGTTCCCACGCGGCCGGACCGCAGGGAGCTGCAGCTCCCTGTTGTTTTCAAAGTTCAGTCGGCTCCAGCAAGTCTTGTGTCAATGAAAAGGCTTTAAAGGCTTTAACGGAGAAAATCATGACGCTTCACACTGAAATCAAAACCGCATTGCGCAACGCCTGCATAGCCATCGCTCTCTTCACCATGCTGCTCGCTTTGCCGAGCTATGCCCAATTCACTCCCAGCGACGATGCCTATGTGAACTCGGCTTCGTCTAGCACGAACTTCGGCGCGGCCAGCACGCTGGGCGTCGTCAGCCCTTCGCAGACTTCGTACATCCGCTTCGATCTGACGGCGGTTCCGTCGACTTACACCGGTGCTCAAGTGGCGAAGGCGACGTTAAAGCTCTTCGTTAACGGCGTGACTACCGCGGGCAATTTCAATATTGACGTGGTCGCTGGCAGTTGGAGCGAGAAGACCATCACCTACAACTTGCAACCGGCCATCGGCAACACCATTGCCTCTGCCGTGCCGCTGACGACCGCCAACAAGTCGAGCTACATCGAAGTGGATATCACTTCCACCGTGCAAAGCTGGCTCAATGGAACCGAGCCCAATGACGGCATTGTGCTGGTGCCGAACAGCCCGTTGAACGCGACCTTCACGACCAAGGAAAACACCGCCGCCAGCCATCCGCCGGAACTCGACATCGTGTTCTACGGCAGCGGCGCGCAGGGTCCGGCCGGACCCGCTGGACCACAGGGACTGCAAGGCCCGCAAGGATCCACCGGCCCCGCGGGGCCAATCGGCCCGGTCGGCCCACTGGGTCCGACGGGAGCGGTCGGAGTGGTGAACCGTGGAACCTGGTCGCCCAGCACGCAATATCAGGACAACGATACGGTGAGCTACGACGGATCGTCGTGGATCGCTCTGTTACCGAGTCTCGACTCAGCGCCGAATGCGACGAATCCAGCCTGGCAATTGTTGGCCGCGAAAGGAATCAACAACCAGGGCTCCTGGGTGCAGAGTATCAACTACCAGGTGGACGACGCAGTCACCGAGGGTGGTCAATTCTGGATCGCGATCTCGCCTAACATTGCCTCACAGCCGAGTGTGCTCAATCCCAACTGGCAGTTGATCGCCGCGCAAGGATCGCAGGGTTCGGCCGGACCATCCGGGCCGCAAGGGATTCAGGGAGCAACCGGAGTGACGGGGCTAGCCGGTCCCGCCGGACCGCAAGGCGTGCAGGGTGCAACTGGAGTGCAAGGTGCGACGGGGCCAGCCGGAGCAACTGGCGCTACGGGCCCGCAAGGCCCTGCCGGACCACAGGGATCGCAAGGATCAATCGGACCAATCGGCCCGCTGGGTCCGGCTGGTCCGCAAGGCAATCCTGGTCCCGCAGGCCCGGTAGGCATGAACAATCGAGGAGCGTGGTCGCCCGGAGTTTCCTACCAGCCAAACGATGCCGTCACCGACCGGGGCCAATTTTGGCTGGCGACGGGCGTGACCGACGGACAAGAGCCAGCGGCCGGCAGTCCGATATGGCTTCTCATCGCCACCAAGGGTGCGGATGGCGCTCTGGGTCCGGCTGGGCCTCCCGGACCTCCAGGCATGCCCGGTCCCGTCGGTCCGGCGGGAGCATCTGGGGCAACTGGAGCAGCAGGTCCGGCGGGTCCACAAGGTCCGACCGGCTTGACCGGCACCGGTATTCTCAATGGAACGCAAGATTTCACTTTCAGCACCGCATGGAACTCGCCGCTGGGAGTGACGCGCGTGATTGTGGAATTGTGGGGTGCGGGCGGCGGAGGGGGATCGTGCGGCGGCGGCATTTTCTGCGGCAGTCCGGGCGGAGGAGGTGGGGCGGGAGGGTATTCCCGCACTGTGCTGGCGGTAACCCCGGGTTCCTCCTACTTCGTCACCATAGGGAGCGGGGGCGCACAGAATTCCGACGGAGGAAGTACCCAGTTCAATCAATCCGGAGCGGGCGGCACAATCTTGTTGCAAGCTGGGGGTGGGCGGCAGGGTGGTAACGGCGACGGCAACAGCAACTGCTATTTCTTTTCGCCGGCGTGCGGTTCGGGCGGCGCCCCGGATAGCAGCGCCCAGATTGGCCACACCGGAGCCGCAGGCAGTTTTCTTAGCAGCTGCGCTGCCTCCGGTGGACTCGGGTACCCGGTTCAGGGCTTTTCGACCACCGTCGGCGCGGGCGGTAGCGGGGCTTACAGCTCGTCGCTGAGCTGCGCAGTCACGCCTCAAGTCACAGGCCAGAACGGCTATGCCGTACTCACCTGGTAAGAGACGACGGCCTAGGAGGGTTGGCTTGGGGGCTGGCCCACCTTTGCATCACCCCGATTGAGGCTTCAGGCGTGCGCCGGCCCGCGCCCGACGAATTTCTGGCGGCCTCAGTCGGCGGCGCAGCCGCTTTTGCCCGGTGCGGTTTTGGTTCCAGTTGTCGACCCTGACTCGTCTTTCCCTTCCCCCTGTTCTTCCGGGTTGGGCTGGCCTTTACCGGTAGTAATCAGGCTGCGCAAACTGTCGTTGATATAAAAACCCCATGCGCCGGAACAGCCGCCGTAGCATTCGAAGGCGGGAACCAGGCCGGCGTGGGTAAAGCGGAGTTCGGTTTTGCCGTCCTTCCTGGTGATCTCAAAGACAACGTCAGTGCCGTTCCACTCGGTCTTGTCTTTGACGAAGTTAAGGCTGCTGTCCAGGATATGCCATACAACTTTCTTGCCAGGAATGAATTCTGTGATCCTCTGTTTGGAATAGTGGATGTCTTTGTAGCGATAGGTAAACTCCTCACCGAGTTTGTCGGTACGGCCTTCAAATTCTCCGGACCACCATGCACGGACACTATTGATGGCGGCGAAGACTTCTTCCGGAGTTTGGTCTACGGTGAATGCGGCGGTGAAATTTTGATTGTTCATCGTTTCTCTCCTTGCTTTCGGTCATTGCGCGATAAGGACGGCGCAGCCAGTTTGTTTTAGGTCTACGGCAGCAGGGTTGCCGATAGCACTGCTACGTGCGAATTGTTGGGTAAGGTTAGGCTCTGCACCGTCTTGGTGTTCGTAAGGGCGAACCTGTATTCGTAGAGGTTGAAGGTGCGATTGTCCTTGGTGCCGTTGTCGAAATTGCGGTAGGCCATGGCTACGCCTTCGCTCTCGCCGACGTATTTTTGGGGAGTGAACCAGTCGCTGAGGCTTTGGGTGAATGTTGAACTGGTTCCGTCAGTGTATTTCACGCTGAAGGTTTGGGATTTCTGATTGCCCTCGATGCCGGTCGCGAAGAGCACGAGACTGGAATACTTGCTCTGGATTAGAGCTACCGACTGGCCGCTGCATCCTACTGCGTCGAGTTGGCTGGCGGGACCGAAATCGAGCAGCGTGCCGCTGAAGACTCGCGAAGTGGTCAGCAGGTTTGAGGAGTAGGAGTAGCCGGTGCCGTCGAGGCCTCCGGTGGTGTAGGTGGTGCCGTCGGTGTAGATTCCGTTGAGGTTGAATTCGGAAGAGAGATCCACCTTGGTGCCGGTTCCCGTCGTGCCTACCGCTGCGCTTACCGCCAGGGTGAACGCAGTGGTTTCTTTGATGCTGCCGGAAGTGCCGGTCACGGTGATGGTGGTGAATCCGGTGGCGGCGGAAGAATTTGCTTTTAGCGCCACTCTTCGATTGTTGCCCGTTCCCTGGAGCAATGCTTCGACGCCTCTCGGGAGGGTCGACACACTTAGAGTTACCTGGCCTTTGAAGCCGCCGAAATCCTTGATGGTGATTGAGGCGTTGGCGGACGAATTTTGATTCAGGAAGACGTTAGTGGGGCCGGAAAGCGTAAAGCCGCTGCTCGCGACCGCGTTATTGATGGCGCTGGCGTATTGTGCGGCTAGACCATTGCCTACGAAGTCGTCGTAGAGCCACATGAATCCGCCGAGAATGCCGCACTGGCTGTGCCATCCGGTCATCGTGGTCTGAACCTGGCTCGGGGTGTCATTTGCATCCCACAGACCGGGGAACACTGGGACGGTGCCGAAATTCCATCCTACGCATGGGTTATTGCCGCTGCCGCCGGCGTAGGCTTGGAGATGGACACCGTCGACCGTGCCGGGAAGTTGACTGTTAATTTGCGAAACGACGTTCGTCCAGTAGCTGCTCTGGTCGAAGGCGTCGGGCATCACGTGATAACCCAGGCCGCCGAGCATCACGCCGAATGAAATCGTGGTGGGCGAATTGAAGCTGTTCTCATCGTCAAAATCGAGCGCGTCGAGCGCGGGGATGGCGCCTTTCAGAGCTGCAAAGTCCTTATAAAGGATACTGGTCGGGCCAGTGCCTTGCGTGTTGACGAGGTTGGTGATGTCCTGCCAATCGCCGATGTTGGAAGAGCCGATGCTGAAAGTGACACGCTTGACGGTGCCTTGCTTCAAGGTCGCCATGTCCGAGGCGAAGTTCGGGTAATAAAGGTTGCCGACGTAGACTCCGTTGGAGGTCAGGGGGAACTCGCCGTTGAAGTTGAGGTCACCGACGCTGTTGACCTCGACGCTCCAGACGATGGCTTCAGTGAAACCGGAGGTCTCGATTTCGGTGATGGCTGAGGTGTTCTTGTAAAACGGGCCGCCGCCGAAGATTCCGGTGTAGCCGGTTTGCGCGGAGGCCGATGGGCTTGCGAATGCAGCTGCTATAAGAAGGATAAGAAGGATTGCTGCGCCGCGGAGGATGGTCGTGGGCTGGGAAGAAGCTACGAAGCGAGTTTTTATTGAGGGGCGCACATTATCTCCTGGTTAGGCGATCGCCTTGCTGGACGCGGGTTTTGCTCGGGTCCGCAGAGCCCCCAGATTATACACTTTCAGGCCTTGCACACTGAGGGTCGGCGGGCTGTCGGCGTCCCCACCTATGCAGGTGTTTCGACGCTCCGCACGCGACGAATATAAGGATCGGCTTCGCCGGCACTACAGGATTTTCCCGATTGACCGACGAACCCCTGCCAGTCGTAAATCGTCTTCCAGAAAGAAGGTGCGTATGCCACGCAAACTGATGTTCCTGCTGATTCTGGGGACGGCTTTGGTTTTGGCTGGCCTTTCCGCAAACGCTCAGGCTCAAATTCAAATCTACGGTGCCTGGCATTGCAGCAACGATTTCTGCACCTGGGGCACGGTGCGCAACATGACCGACTTCGACACTGCGAACCACTGGATGATCGATCGCGGCGATGGCTCGGGGCTGCCGTCGGTGAATCTAGTAGTGCTCAGTTTTGTGCAGCCGCTCAAACTGCTGGATAAAACCAATGACTCGCAGACGGTGAACGGAGTGCCAATTGGAATGAATTCGGCGGTCGTGAGTTATTTCACGGCGCATAACATCCGGGTGATGCTCTCGATTGGCGGTATCACCTACACCACGTATTGGGACCAGGCGCTTTCGCAGAATGCGACACAGTTGGGCTTGAATGCGGCGGCGCTAGCGAAGAGTCTGGGGGTGGGGATTGAAATTGATTATGAGAACAGCTCGAGTCCGAACATCAGCGGACTGCAGGCGTTTATCAATGCTTATCGGTCACAACTTCCATATGACTCGACCGGAGCGAATCCCGCGGCACGGTTGACGATTGACCTGGCCGCTGGAGACCGTTATCTGATCGGACTCTGCCAGTATGCGACCGCCAACTGGCTGCTCACTTCATCCCCAGTTTTGGATTATGCCAACGCGATGGTGCCGAACAAGCAGCCCGGCGCGTCGGCAGCGGAGTCGAATTGGCTAGAGCATGTTGATGGAAAACCACAATACAATCCCCCGATCGGGCCGCTGGCTCCAGCCAAGTTTACGGGGAGCGTGTACCTCGTCACCGGCCACAGTCCGGCTCCGGAGTGCAACAACTTCAGCGCATCGCTTCAGAACAGTACGGGAAGCTTTGTTGAGACTGTGGCACCGAATGGCGCAGGGACAACGTCTGGGATGCTGGGTTATATGTTCTGGGCGGCTGAGTGTCAAGGTACGCGGACAGTGTGCACGACACCGCCCAACACCTGCCAAGGTGGAACGGGAGTGGGAGCCGCAACCTATAACATCGCGTTCCCCATGCCGCCACTGCGGCAAGACTAGGTTACCACTGGTCATTCGGAGGTGGTGAGAGTTATCGGAGTAACGCCTGCGAGAGGCAGGAGTTCGGACGCCCCCTTTCGTTACCTACTCGCGGACTATGGCCGATGTCATAGTCTGCGGGTAGAGGTTCCGTCGAACAACCTAGTTCGGCGCAGGACCTCAGCGAGTTCATCCAAGGGGGATCCTGCTATGCGGTTTAAAGATGTTGCGGCGCGAGTTGTCCTGGCCGGTCTGGTGGCGTTGGCATTGACTCGACCTGCGGCCAGCCAAAGTCTAGGGGTGGCAAACAGCTTCGCTGTTCTAAGCTCTGGCGACGTTACTTTCAAGAACCGCGTGAACGTGAGTCAGGTCAGCGTTTCTGGAGCGCCAATGTGTCCGGGCGCGGTTGGATGTCCTGGCGATGTGGGCGGCGTCACGGTGCTGATGGGGAGAGGCAATGCCTCGTCTCCGGATACCGTGAGCGGGGACGTGATCGGCAGTGCCAGTTCTTCCGCAGGACTCAATTGCGCCAAGAACGCGCCGGGCACGACCGCAATTTGCCTGGGTAACGACAGCGAAGTCGCCGGCTTGTGTGCGACTGGTGGCGGAGCAATCGATTCGCCCACCGAATGTAGTTTGGGATCGGACACCACTGGCAGCAATCCTGACGTGACCACATTACTACCCCAGGCGGACTCGGCCATCGTGTCGTTTTCGGCGAGCCTTGCGGCATTGCCCGCGACCCAGACTCTGGCAGAAATCGCGCTGGGGACCCGCGGCAGCACCACGATCACGACCACTGCCGGGGTCAATGTCATCACCATCCCTGCCATCACTACGGGAACGAATTCCACCGTCACAATCACTGCTGGTCCGACTGATACTGTCGTGATCAACGTGGGCAGTTCGAGCGCACCGGGAAGCTTGCAGCTCGGTAACGGCGCTTCGGTTGTTCTTAGTGGCGGGATCACACCCGATCGCGTGATCTTCAATCTGGTAGGCACCTCGACCACGGCACAGTTGGGTAACCAGACGGTTTTCAACGGCAGCATCGTCGCCCCGCAGGGACAGTTCACTTCGGGCGACGGCAATACTCCGAGTCCGGTCCTGATTAACGGGGCGCTCTTATTTGGAGGCAGCGTGAGCCTCGGCAACAACACCAACTTGAACTTCTACCCGTTCGCGGGAGTTTCGAGCACTGGTGGCGGCGGAACCAGCAGCAGTTCCACATCGAGCTAGCAAAAGCGTTACTTGCAATTCCCTGGCGGTTTGGGAGTGGGTGCTCGATACCATTCCCTTACCGTCGGCCTTTCCAGTCAAAGCGAGATCAAGTGCGGGATCCGACGGACGGTCCGTACCATGTACGGGCAAGTTCGATCCCGAACGGCGGTCATTACCATGGTTACCTTACCCTTCTCGCGGCCCCGAGATACATTTTAAGAAAAAGTAAACCCGACAGTGGCTGGAGGACACGATGAAGGTGGCGCGACTTTCGAATCGGAGTACAGTGCGAAGCAACACCGGGTTTTGGCTCTATCTCTGTGTGTTATCTATTCTCTCGGCCGGGCTGTGCAGCACTCACGCCACAGCGCAAAACGCGGTAGTACTGGTGGGCTCGGGATCGAGTGTGCCGGCGCCGCTTTACAGCCGGTGGACGCAGGAATACGGCAAGCGCAACGTCAACCTTCAGATGCGCTACCTGCCGGTCGGCACCAGCGAAGGGATCAAGCAGATCTCTCATGCCGCGGGCGATTTTGGAGCGGGAGAAGCTCAGCTTACGGAGAAAGAACGCAAAGAGGGCAATCTGATCGAACTGCCGATCGTGCTCATCGGAATCGTTCCCATCTACAATCTTCCAGATGTCCGCCAGGAGCTGCGGCTGTCGGGAGAAGTGCTGGCGGGAATCTATCTGGGCGAGATCAAGATGTGGAATGCGCCCCAGATTGCAAAGCTGAATCCCGACATCAGTTTGCCGAGCCTTCCGATCCAGGTAATCAACCGTCCCGCAGGAAAAGGTTCGAACTATGTTTTTAGTGAATTTCTCTCCAAGGCGAGTTCGAAGTTTCACGCCCAGATAGGAACCACTCCTTCGCCGAAGTGGCCGGTGGGCGACCCAGCGGAACGCAGCTCCGACATGGCCGACAAGGTGAAGAACACTCCCGGAACCATCGGCTACGTTGAGTATCAATACGCGGTTAAAGGGAATATTGCGCACGCTTCCGTGCAAAACCCCTCCGGCAAGTTTGTAAGGGCTTCCGCCGAGAGTATTGCCGCGGCGTGTCAGGCGGCGGAAGCACCTCAGTGGAATAAGTTCTCGGCGTCGTTGACCTACACGCCGGGGGCTGAATCTTATCCCATCACCAGTTTCACGTGGATTTACCTGCGAGTAAAACCCGCGGATTCGGCTCGCGCGGCCGCGTTGAGTGATCTGCTGGAGTGGATGTACTCGGATGGCCAGCGCTATGCGGTGCAGGAAGGCTACTCCGAACTGCCTTCACCACTGCTGGCAGCGGTGAGGAAGAAAGTCAAAGACCTGCAATAACGAGCTGCGATAAGATTAAAGGCCTACGATCGGGGTCCCGCCGCGGGACCCCGAAACATTTGACTCCGCTATTGACGCCTGCCATGATGTCGCCATGCCGGACCGCAGGCTCGTGATTGTCCGATTTATCGGGAGCACTCCGAACACCGCGTATTGCGATGTGTGCAAGCTGGCCTTCCGTACGCGACGGGAATTTGTGGTGGACGCCGAGAAGGCCAAACAACAACTGCAATCCGATTTCGAGAAGCATGAGTGCAAGCCGGAAGAGGGCGCGGTGAATGACGCGCTCAACCACATCCGGTAGGCAGACTTCGCGTTACTTCTCTGTTTTCTGTTTTCGATCCAACCTTTCATAACAATTTTTGCGATAGGATAATCTCAGAAACAAAAGCGCGAAAAGCGCTGTTGAAGGATTTCCATGGGATTACCTAGTAAAAGCGCCTCGTCGCAATACATGAATTTCGCGCCGGCGGATTTGAATCCGCAGGAAGATCTGCCCAGGGGCTTCTTTGATTACCTCTTGCGGCTGCATAAACAATTCACTCCCTGGCAGCAGAAGCTGGTGGCAAAGCGTGCGGAGGTGTTCCAGGCGTCGCATCGCGGGCAGGCGCCGAATTATTTGTCCGCCTCGGAGGCTACCACTTCCGACTGGCGCATCGAAGTGCCCGACTGGTGCTCGGACCAGCGCAATCAGATGACCGGCCCCGCCGACGACGGCGAGTTGACGGTTAAGCTGCTGAACTCCGGATCGCCCGCGGTCATGATCGACCTGGAGGATTCCACGGCGAACGTTTGGGAGAACATTTTGTTGGCCGTGAAAAACACCATTGCCGCCTACAAATACGAACTCAGCTACGACGACAAGAAGCGCAACAAGAAAGTCACCGTGCAGCGCTCGAAAACCGTTACGTGGGTGCGCCCCCGCGGGCTGCACATCAGCCAGGGTGGAGTGATCAAGAGCGAACTCACCTCCGCTTCCCTGTTCGATCTGGCGCTGATCTGGTACCAGATTGATCCCGCGTGGCTGCCGCATAACTTCTCTGTGTACATTCCGAAGAGCGAGTCGGCCGAGGAGGCCTTCTGGTGGCGCGATCTCTTCCAGGCTCTCGCCAAGCATAAAGGCCTGCCTAAGGATTACATCAAGTGCATGGCGCTGGTGGAGGCGCATCCGCTGGCGTATCAGATGGAGGAATTTCTTTTCAACCTTCGCGAGCACTGCCTGGGATTGAACCTGGGCCGATGGGATTACATGGCGTCGCTGATTGATTTCATGATTGAGGATCCTAACTGGATTTTGCCGGACCGCAACACCATCCCGCATGATGTCGCGTTCTTCCAGAACTTCCGCACGCTGATGCCGGAGATTTGCCACAAGCACGCAGCGCATGCGATCGGCGGAATGACCGCTCTTTTTCCGAGCCGTATGGATGCGGAGTTAAATGAACGCGCCATGAAAGTTCTGAAGCAGGATAAGAAGAACGAAGCCGACTGCCTGATGGATGGAGCCTGGACCGGGCATCCCGATCAGAACGAAATTGCGGTCGCGCAGTTTCCTTATCCCAATCAGATTGCGAAGCGGCCCAGGCTGCCGAGCGTGCATCCTGATCTGCGGCCGGTTCCGAAGGGCGTTGGCGGAATCACGCTCGCTGGAACGCGTGCGGCGGTGCGCACGGTGATCCGATATCGCAATGGTGTGCTCAACGGAAAAGGCGCCAGCCTGCTCGATGGCTATATGGAAGATTTAGCCACGGACCGCATTTACCGCTTGATGATCGCGCAGCGTGTGCGACACCAAGTCAAGATCGCCGACGATGATGGCAGGACGATCGAGCATAGTTCCGCTTTGGTGACGTGGTTGTTTGACGAGGAGTTGGCGAAGATTCAGAAAGACCTGCCGGCGGAGATTGATCGTAAGGCTTCCGGGACTCTGCCTGAAGCACGGCGGATTGCAGAGCAGATGATTGTGCAGGGATGGCACTCGCCGATTTAGACGCAATGCTTCTATCCTTCTCGGCGTCATCCTGAGCGTAGCCGTCCCGATATCCCATGAGGCCTTGTTGGTGGCGCAGCGCTTCCAGCGCAGCGATTCAAGCATCCACCGTGACCGGCTTTAGCCGCTTCTCTCTCCGACTAGAATCTCTACAATATTCCCGGCCCTCATCCGTCTTCATGAAGGGATGGATGAACAGGCGCACGTTATCGAAATGAGCGGGCAGAGGCGACCAATCTCCGAGATCATCGCGGAAGAAGGGGCCCAGCTGCGCAATTTCATCCGCCGCCGTGTGCCCGATCCTTCGGACGCCGAAGACATTGTGCAGGAGGTCTTCTACGAACTTGTCGAAGCCAATCACCTGCTCATGCCGATTGAGCACGTCACCGGTTGGCTGTATCGCGTGGCGCGCAATCGCATCACGGACCTTTTCCGCAGGAAGAAGCCGAAACTCTTCACTGACACGTCTGTTGAGGACGAAGACGGCGAACTGCTGCGGATTGAAGATATGTTGCCATCGCCCGATGCGGGGCCGGAGGCGCTTTACGTCCGCAATTTGCTGCTCGATGAGCTGGAGCTTGCGCTCGATGAATTACCGGAGGAACAGCGCGACGCTTTTGTGGCGCACGAGATCGAGGGGCTCAGCTTCAAGGAGATGGCCGCCGAGACCGGCGTAAGTGTGAATACGCTGCTCTCGCGCAAGCACTATGCGGTGCTGTATCTGCGAGAACGGCTGCGAAGCATTTACCACGAATTTACGAAAGCATGAGGGAAATGAATATGAGAAGGCGATTGATTTGGATAGCCCCGCTGGCGATTCTGGCAATGGCGTTGTTTGTCACCTTGGGCGGCTATGTGGTGATGCATCTGTGGAACTGGCTGCTGCCCGGGCTGTTTGGCTGGCGGCAGGTTACTTTCTGGCAAGGGTTGGGACTGCTGGCGCTATGCCGGATTCTGTTTGGCGGATTCCGCTTGCATGGTCCGAGGGGCTCGAACTTTCGGCATCGCATGCGAGAACGGTGCGGGCGCATGACGCCGGAAGAGCGAGAAAAGTTTCGGCAAGGGATCCGCGAGGGTTGGGGATTTGGGCGGCCTGCAGAGGAGAGTTCGAGTCCGAGCAAATGATGGATTAGCTTAAAGGTCCAAGATTACGACAGCCGTGAATCCCACTTCTCGCAAAGTCGGCGAGAAGTGGGGCACCCCGTTTTTCTTGTTCTGACCTCGATGTGTTCTCGGTGACATCCTTCCGCTCCATCCCGTAATATCTCTAAGTACAGTTTGGAAACGGAAACGAGAACTATGAGCGCGATCGAACAGGCAAAAACGCAGCCCGCCGCACTTCAATTCCCTGCCCTTGCACCACCGCGCCGCTACCTGTTTGGCCCCGGACCGAGCATGGTTCATCCGCGCGTTTACGAGGCGCTCGCGAAGCCCATCGTCGGGCACCTTGACGCCTACTTTATTCAGGTCATGGGCGACGTGCAGGAGTTGCTCAAGACTGCCTATGGAACCACGGACGGGGCGACGTTGACAATCTCCGGCACGGGCAGCGCTGGCATGGAAGCTGCCGTTGCCAACTTCGTGGAACCCGGCGCCAAGGTTGCGGTCTTCGCCAACGGATATTTCTCTGACCGGCTCACGGAAATGGCGAAGCGCCATGCCGCGAACGTGGTGCGCTTTGAGAAGGCATGGGGCGAGACCTATACAGATGATGAAGCACGAGAGTTCATCGCCCGCGAGAAGCCTGCAGTGGTTGCGTTTGTTCATGCCGAGACCTCGACGGGCGCGTTGCAATCGGGCCGGGCGATCTGTGCGGCGGCGCACGAGGCTGGAGCGCTGGTGATCGGCGATTGCGTCACGTCGCTTGGCGGAGTGCCGGTCGAGTTCGACAAGACTGGCATCGACGTGGCTTACAGTTGCACACAGAAAGGGTTGAGCTGTCCGCCGGGACTGTCTCCGATGGCGATGTCGCCGCGTGCGATGGAGTATCTGCGCGCGCGCACTGCGCCTGTGCGCAGTTGGTATCTGGACCTGAAATTGATTCACGATTACTCGACCGTGTCGCACCGCTACCATCACACCGCGCCGATTTCCATGTTCTACGCACTGCGCGAGGCGCTGATGGTGATTGCCGAGGAAGGAATCGAGAATCGCTGGGAGCGGCATCGCCGGACTAATAAGGCTTTTGTAAAAGGAATCGAAGCGATGGGCCTGCGCATGCACGTTCCTGCCGAGCATCGCATCGCAACTCTGAATACTGTGTGCGTTCCGCAGGGAGTTGACGAGGCGAAGGTCCGTAAACAACTTCTGGATGGGCCGGGAATCGAGATCGCTGGCGGTTTTGGGCCGCTTGCGGGCAAAGTGTTCCGCATTGGCGTGATGGGGCCTCTGGCCACCGAAGACAACGTGCAGTTCTTCCTGAAGGAATTCAAGAGAGCTTTGAGTGCGGCTGGCTATTCGAACTGAGAACTGATTATCCAGGGGACAGAGGCAGCAACGAATGACATTGAAGTCGGTCGACACTCTTCTTGACGTTCTGCATTTCGCGGACAGTCACACGGCGGTGATCGTTCCCGAACTTAGCCTGCATGTCAGTTACGATTCGCTGCGGCGGCAGGTGCTGGAGATGGCGAACGCTCTGGCCTCCGCCGGGATTCGCCGTGGCGATGCTGTGGCGATTGCGCTGCCCAACGGATTACCTGCGATCGTCAGCTTCCTGGCTGCATCGATTGCCGGGAAGGCTGCTCCTCTGAACCCGGCGTATCCGTATGAAGAGTTTCATTTCTTTTTGGGAGATACCGATGCGCGTATTTTGATTTGCCCTCCCGTCGGCGCTGAGTTCGCCCGCACTGCGGCGGCGGACCGCAAGATCCCGGTGTTCTCGGTGGAGATGAATGAGCGAGGCAATGTGCACCTTGTGGGCGCGTCCACCGGAGCTACCGCGACCGCGCCCACAGCGGACGACATTGCCCTGGTGCTGCACACCAGCGGAAGCACAGGAAAGCCTAAGCGGGTTCCGTTGCGGCATTTCAACCTGGCCGTCTCGTCGGCGAATATTGCGAACACCTATGCGCTGTCGGAGGAAGATGTTTCGCTGTGCATCATGCCCCTGTTCCACATTCATGGGTTGATGGCTTCCACCATGGCGACTTTGCTTTCGGGGGGAGCTGTGGTGGTTCCCACCAAGTTCAACGCGCTCTCTTTCTGGAGGACGGTGCGGGAACATCGCGTGACGTGGTATTCGGGAGTGCCCACGATGCACCAGTTGCTGATGGCGCGGACTCATCACAAGCCGGCGGAAGCTGGCACTCTGCGTTTTATTCGGTCGTGTAGTGCGCCGTTGTCCTCGGAGCTGATTCATAAAATCGAAAATGAATTTGGGGTGCCATTTGTGGAGGCGTACGGCATGACCGAAGCGTCGCATCAGATGACTTCGAATCCGCTGCCGCCGCGCCATCGCAAGGCGGGGTCAGTGGGAGTGGGAGCGGGCCTTCGGGTCAGGATCATGGACAAAGACGGGAAGTCTCTGGAGAACAACGAATGCGGTGAGATCGCCATCCAGGGAGCGAATGTATTTCGGGGATACGAAAATAATCCGGACGCCAACGCGCGGGCGTTCGTCAATGGATGGTTTCGCACCGGAGACCAGGGGTATCTCGACGAGAATTGTTACCTGCACCTGACAGGGCGGATTAAGGACATTATTATCCGCGCCGGCGAAAACATTGCGCCGCATGAAGTGGATGAAGTTTTGCTGCGGCATCCCGCGGTTGCGGCAGCGGTGACGTTTGGCTGCGCGCATCCCACGCTGGGGGAGGAGGTGGCTGCAGCGGTGGTGCTGCATGAGCCGCATGGAGCCACGGAGTCGGTGCTCATCAAGCATTGCCGCGAAGTGCTGGTGGAATATAAATGTCCGCAGAAGATTTATTTTGTGAAGAGCATTCCAACCACTGCCACGGGAAAAATCCGCCGGCGAGCGGTCGCCGCCGCGCTTCTGGATAATCAGAAATGAAGTTCCTGATTGCGGGCGCGGGGGCGATTGGAGGTTACATCGGTGCCCGCATGGCGCAGGCCGGGTTCGATGTAACGCTGTTTGCGCGCGGGCCGCATCTTCGCGCCATGCAGGAGCACGGCGTGCAGGTGAAGACCGCTGACGGGGACTTCACAGCGCGGTCTCGCATCGTGGGCTCACTCGAAGAAGTGGGCGCGGTGGACGTTGTTTTTCTTGGCGTGAAGGCACACGCCTTGCCACTGCTTGCGCCGCAGTTGAAAGCTGTGCTGGGGCCGGATACCACGGTGGTCAGCACGCAGAATGGAATTCCGTGGTGGTACTTTCAGAACTTCGGCGGCGAGTGGGAAGGGTTGCGGCTGGAGCGCGTCGATCCTGGCGGCGTGATTTCTTCGGCGATCGCCGCGCGAAGTGTGGTTGGGTCCATCGTTTACTTCGCGACTGAGATTCCTTCGCCCGGGGTTATTCAGCACATTGAGGGCAATCGCATTACCCTAGGCGAACCGGACGGCACGCGCTCCGATCGCATCCGGCAGATTGCGGAGGCGCTCATCGCTTCCGGCTTGCGCTCCCCGGTCACCACTCGCATCCGGCATGAGATTTGGGTCAAGGTCCTGGGCAACGCTTCCTTCAATCCGGTGAGCGCCCTTACGCGCGCTACGCTGGCGCAGATGGTGCGCGATCCGGGAGTGTCGTCGGTGATCCGAAACATCATGCAGGAAGTGGAAGCGGTATCGCAGAAGTTGGGGATGGAGTTGCCGGTTTCCATCGAGCAGCGAATGGCGGGCGCGGAGAAAGTTGGCGAGCACAAGACTTCGATGCTACAGGACCTGGAAGCGGGCCGGCCCATGGAGTTGGAAGCGCTGGTGGGGGCGGTGGTGGAGTTGGGAGAGCGGGTTGGGCTTCCCATGACCGTTACGCGCACGGTCTACAACTGCGCCAAGCTGCTGGCGACAAGCGCGGCATCACAGCAGCAGAAATGATCTGTCTTAGCTAATCTTTCCGTATGAAAGCGTGGAAGCTTTTTACTCTGCTCTTTAGCGTCGCACTGGTCGCGCTCGGTGTCTACTTAGCGCGGCTGATTTTGCGTGGCTTCAGCACGGCGAAAGAGCCGTCCTATTTGGAAAAGACCGTCGCCCGCGCCGCGCGGGACCTGGCTATCCCGCGCGCGGCCCGCCGGGAAACAAACCCCTGGGAGGCCTCGCCAGAAGTCTTGCAGGAGGCTCGAGAAAGTTTTCTGGACCGTTGCGCCGTCTGCCATGGGCCGGATGGGTCCGGGCAAACCAGCGTAGGCCGCAATCTCTACCCCAGAGTGCCGGACCTGCGTTTGCCTCAGACGCAGAACCTTACGGACGGCGAGATTCGCTACATCATTCGGAATGGGGTTCGACTGACCGGCATGCCGGGGTGGGCCAGACCGCATGACGAACAGAGCGACGACAGTTGGAAGCTGGTGCTCTTCATCCGCAGCCTGCGGCAGTTAACCGTCGCAGAGCGAGCGCAACAGTCTTCCACAGCAACTTCGGCTCACTACGCAGGCTCGCAGTCCTGCCAAACGTGCCACGCGCAGATCTATGAACACTGGCGAAAGACGCCGATGGCGAATGTGGTTCGTGATCCTCGCGAACATCCTGAGGCCATCATTCCTGATCTGGCGACGAATTCCATTTCCAAGTTCACCAAAGACAATGTCGCGCTGGTTTACGGCAGCTTGTGGAAGCAGCGCTACTTCACCAAAAGAGGAGACGATTACTTTCCGGAGCCTGCGCAGTGGGATGTCACCCATCGAGTGTGGCGGCCGTATTTCGTGGCCAACGGGACAGACTGGTGGGTGCCGTTTTATCCGGCCGACAATATGCACCGGCCCACCGGACCGACCTGCGATGGATGCCATTCGGTCGACTACAACATCCACAACAAGCAGGTGGCGGAGTGGAATGTGGGCTGCGAGAAGTGCCACGGGCCGGGAAGCAAGCACGTTGAGCATCCCTCTCGCGGAAACATAATCAATCCGGCGCGAATGGATGAGGTTTCGGCAAACGATGCCTGCATCCAATGCCATTCGCAGGGGCGGCCGCTCACGAATCCCATTGAGGGGCGATACTACGATTGGCCGGTCGGGTACCGCGTTGGGGAAAACCTGCGGGATTTCTGGCGACTGGAAGAGCATACGCTGGGCGAGACAACCTTCACGCACTATCCCGATGGCACGGCACACAAGAACCGCATGCAAGGCAACGACTTCGTGCAAAGCGTGATGTACCGGCGCGGAGTGACGTGCTTTAGCTGTCACGATGTCCATGGCACAGGTAATTACGCCCAGTTGCGAAAACCCGCGGACCAACTATGCCTGGATTGCCATGGGCCGCTTTCGTTGAATGGTCCGCGCACGGGCACGATCGAGGAGCATACCCACCACAAAAAAGGGTCTGCTGGAAGCAGTTGCATCGCCTGTCACATGCCGAAAATCGAGACGACCATTGCCGATGTGAAGGTGCGAGCGCATACCTTCGCCTTCGTCACGCCGGCAATGACCGAAAAATACAAGATTCCCAATCCTTGCACCAGCTGCCATGCCGACAAAACCACGGCGTGGGCGACGGAGGCCTTACGGCATTGGCCGGAGCGTTCGCCGTGGCGGATGGACTGAGTCTTCCGCTCGCCATCGCCTTTTTTCATCGCTCCCACAAAAATATTTGCTGGGGGCTTGACAATGGGGGTATACTCCGTGCGTTGGCTGGTCCACTTATCAGACCAGTTGGAAACCAGCCACATGGAGTCCCAGGTTGCCCACCGCCCTCAAGTCCGACTTCGAAGTGGTTCGCCGGAACAAGGTGTACGAAGAAGTCGCGAAGCAGATCGAACGCCTGATCATCAACAAACTGCACCCCGGTGACAAGCTGCCCTCGGAACGCGAACTGGCGGAAACGCTGAAAGTCAGCCGCAGTTCCATTCGGGATGCGATCCGCAGCCTGGAGTTGATGGGCCTGGTTGAGCCGCGGCAAGGGACGGGGACCATCGTTCGCGAAGCCTCTTCAGAATCCGTACTCAATCCTTTTGCCAACGCGCTGAAGCACCGGCGGGAACTGGTGGGCGAACTTCTGGATTTCCGCAAAATGCTGGAACCACCGCTGGCGGCGCGCGCCGCCACGCACGCTTCCGCGGAAGACATTCTAGAGATGGAAGAGATTCTGCAACGGCAAGAGGAAAAGCAGAGCCATGGAGAGGCCGCGGTGGCTGAAGACGCGGAATTCCACTACAGCGTTGCTCTGGCTTCCGACAACAGTGTGGTATTGAAAGTCCTCGACATTCTGATGGACCTGCTGCGCGACACGCGGGAACGCTCGTTGCAACTGGAAGGGCGCGCAGAGAAATCGCTGGCTGGACATCGGCGGATTCTGGCGGCCATCAAGCGCCATGATGCCGAGGCGGCCAAGTCGGCGATGCGGCGGCACATTGAAGACGTTGAAGAGATCGTTCTGGAACATTTTTGACGACCAAGTTTTGACTAACGGAGGGTACTTGTCATGGGCCGGTTATTCGCAATCGAGATTATTTATCGGGGAATCTTTCAGAAGACCATGGCTGGCAGGATTAGCCGAGCCATTGTTCTCGCCGCCCATCACGACGGCAAGACGGGCATTTCTTTTGGCCGCTACGGGGACAGTCCGGAGCGCAACGGCATTCCCGCGAAGAACTTCGCGATCGTCGCCACCGACGAGCAGACTTTGCAGGAAGGCATGGCGAAGTATGAGCCCAAGGAAGTCGACGTCACGATTTGCGTCGACGACACGCTGTGCAAGGGCGTGGAGTCGTGGGCGTGGTATGGTCTGCAACCCGTCAACCGGCTGCTGAAGCCGGGCGGCACGCTGATCGTGACCTCACGTGAGGGTCCGGAGGCGATCATCGCCATGGCCCACCGCAAGGAGACTCCGTATCAGTTGTCGATTCTTAAAGGTACGGTCAGCTTTTCGGGGCTGTGGGTGTACAAGGACGATCACACGGATGTGCGCATTCTGGGTGCGGTGGCCAAGATCTTGCCTGATTTGTTCAGCCTGAAGTCGGTGCAGAAAGCGATTGTCTCGGAGTGGAAGGATGAACTCAAGGCGACGTCGGCGGCCAAGTCCTACGAGCGCACAACCAGCATCACGGTGCTGCCCGACCAGGGCAATCCGGAAGTGCCTTACAAGTTTGAGCTGCCCAAGTGGCATGAAATGGGCGAAGGCATTGCCATCCCCAGCATTCCCGCGGGACACAAGATGGACGACCCCGTGTCGCTCGTGCACGGAGGATTCCAGCCCGATCGCAATCCCACGTTCAAGAAGTTCAGCACGAGGACGATGCGGCCGGTGGTGAATTTCGATACCTGCATCAAGTGCACATTGTGCTGGTTGCAGTGTCCCGACTCATGTTTCGATGTGACTCCGGAAGGTTTGTACGACGCGAACATGCAGGCCTGCTGCGGGTGCGGGGTGTGCGAGGCGGTTTGCCCAGTCAAAGAATGCGTGACTATGGTCAACGAAACAGAATTCAAAGACAACAGCAGCCAGTGGGAAGACTGGCGCGAGGACAAGGACGGTTACAAAGTCTGGCTGGAAGACAAGATAAAACATCCGCCGGAACGATCGCACGGATTCCGCTATCGCGGGCAATATGAGGAGCAGATTCCGGAGATGCTCGAGATTGCGAACGAAAAATAAACGTTGGTTTAGCCCTTCCCCTATATAGGAGAGTCCGTTATGGCAGTGGCAACGGTAATCGAAGAACAGAAACACAATATTGAGGAAACAGCACTCATCACCGGCAGCGAGGCCATCGCTGTGGCTTGCAAACTGGCCGACGTTGACGTAATCACGGCGTACCCCATCCGCCCTTACGACACCGTCATGCAATACGTTTGCAAGCTGGTGGCGAACGGCGAAATGGATTGCGAGTATATAGTGGCGGAAGGCGAGCACTCGCAGTTTGAAATCGTGAAGCATGCTTCCGCCTGCGGCGCGCGCGTGTTCTGCGGCTCGAGCGGTGTGGGCTGGATGTATGCGATGGAAGCGCTGACGGTGACTCCGGCGCTTCGCATTCCCATGATCGCCATGGTGGGCAACCGGGCGTTGGACGATCCGGGCGCCTTCGGTGTGGAGCACAATGACGCGCTGACCGTTCGCGACCTGGGCTGGCAACTGGTTTGGGTCGACAACGCGCAAGAAGCCTTGGACACGGCCCTTATCGCTTATCGTGTGGCCGAGGACCGGCGTATCTTCCTGCCCTGCGCCATCAGTTGCGATGGAGCGTTTCTCACGCACTCGCAAGCTCTGGTCAAGATCCCCTCGCAAGAGAAGGTGAACGAATTCCTGCCACCTTACAATCGCGGCGACCTGCTGCTGCATCCGGACAATCCCATCACGGTTGCGCCCCAGGGCAATGAAGACTGGGTAATGGAGATTCGCCGCCAGAACTTCGCGGCCATGGAACGGTCTGCAGGCGTGATCAGGGAAGCGTACGCGGATTTCGAGCGCATCTTTGGGCGCTCTTATGGCAATCCGTTCTTTGAGGAGTACATGACCGACGATGCGGACGTGGTTCTCATGGGGATGGGAACGCTGTCGATCTCGGTGAAGGTGGCGATCCGGCAGATGCGCAAGGAAGGCAAGCGGGTGGGATTTGTGCGGATGCGCTGGTTCCGTCCGTTTGCGGCGGAAGAACTGGCGAAGTCGCTGCAACGGTTTGCCGCGGTCGGAGTGATTGATCGCGACTACTCGTTCGGTTCGCCCTATGCAGGAGGCGTGCTGGCGGGCGAGGTTCGGCATGCGCTGTATCCGGGAACGGGCAAGAAACCGCCGGTGGTGGGTTTCATTTGCGGCCTGGGCGGGCGCGAAGTCACGATAGCGAACGTGCAGCAGATGGCCGATGCCGTGTACAACGCGGCGGATGGCAAGGCAGCTCCGTTAACTCAATGGATCGGATTGCGAGAGTAATCCGCTTTTTACTGATGGGTTTTAACCCTCAGAGAGGATGACGAAATTATGGACACCTACGTACAGATTGATCCGACCCAGAAGCTAGATGCGTTCAAAGCGGTCAAGAAGATCCCGCTGGAGGAGTATTTCACCTCCGGCCACCGCACCTGCCAGGGCTGTGAGTCCGCGCTGGTGATGAAGATGATGGCGAAGGCCGCCGGCCCCAGAACCATCGTGCTGGGCAGCACCGGGTGCATGTATGTGGCGAACACGACGTATTACAGCACGGCGTGGGTGCTTCCCTGGATGCACACCCAACTAGGGAGCAGCGGCTCGGCTGCGCTGGGCACCTCCGCCGCTTTGAAAGTGCTGATGCGCAAAGGAAAACTGAAGCAGGAGCCCATCAATGTGATAGCATTCTGCGGCGATGGCGGCGGGGCGGACATGGGAGTGGGAGCAATCTCGGCCACGCTGACCCATCCCGATTACAATTGCCTGATTTTGATGTATGACAACGAGTCATACGCCAATACGGATATACAGCTTTCAGGCAGTACGCCGTGGGGTGCGAATACTACGTTCAGCACTCCGGGTAAGGTGAAGAGAATTATGCATCGCCGTTGGAAGAAGAATATGGCGGGCATGATGGCAGCGGGACATCCGACGTGCAGATATGTCGCAACGGTTTGCATGTCCTACGGACTGGCAGCCATGAATTCGATGCGCAAGGCGCTGGCCATCGGCGGCCCCACGTTCATCCACTCGCTCGATCCTTGTCCAAAGGGTTGGGACTATGACCCTTACATCTCGCATGAACTGGGCGAACTGGCCGTCAATACAGGGATTTGGCCGCTTTATGAAGTGGAAGACGGCGTGCTAAAACTCACCGGCAGGACGCAGCAGATTGCCGCCAAGAAGATCCAGCGGCAGCCGGTACGGGATTACTTACTAAGGCAAGGTAGATTCGCGCACTTTACCAACGATGATATCGATTATTTCCAAAGTAAGATCGATGAGATGTGGGAAAAGTGGCTGGTTCCCGGTGTGATCCCATTCCGTACAGACGTGGAGGCCGACGCCCCGCCGGCTTAGAAAACGGCGGGGGCAAAGTTTAAGATTCTGGCCGAGCACTTCTGTGGAACAGGTCGCAGGCAATGGGGAACTGGTGATTTAGAAGTGAGCCCTTAAAGTCTGACGAGACACCCAGGAGGTGTATCTATGGCTGCTTCTACAGCCGCAGTAAATCCAACGGCCAGCGAATCCAACCGCTGGGTAATTCTTGCTGCTAGCATTCTCGGAATGGTGGCGGTGGCGAACTTCCAGTACGGCTGGACCCTGTTCGTGCCGCCTCTTCAGAAGCACCTCAAAGCAGAACAAGCCCTGATCCAGGTAACGTTCACCATCTTCGTGCTTCTGGAAACCTGGCTTGTGCCCTTCGAAGGCTGGCTGGTGGACAAGTTCGGTCCCAAGCTGCTGGTAATGCTCGGAGGTGTCCTGGCGGGGCTCGGATGGATTGGCAGTGGAAGAGCCGAGACTCTGACCGCTCTGTATCTCTCCTATGCCGTCGCCGGATTGGGCGCTGGCGTCGTCTACGGCACCGCCATTGGCAGCGCTCTCAAGTGGTTTCCGGACCACCGCGGACTGGCGGCGGGACTCACGGCGGCTGGCTTTGGCGCCGGGTCTGCCCTCACCGTTCAGCCTATCGCCAACATGATTGCCACGGCTGGCTACCAGGCTGCGTTCATCCGCTGGGGAATCATCCAGGGATTGACCGTGATCGTGGCGGCGGTCTTTCTCAAGTCGCCTCCGGCCGGCTGGCTGCCTAAGACATGGAGATTAAAGGGCAGCGATGAAGTAAAGAAGCGCCAATCGCCAGTGGATTTCACCTCTGGGGAAATGGTTTCGACGCCGAACTTCTGGCTCATGTACGTGATGATGACCATGGTGGCGACTGGAGGCTTGATGGCGGTGGCCCAACTCAACCCCATGGCCGTCGACTTCAAGGTGGACAAGGTTCCCGTCCATCTGCTGTGGTGGACCTTGCCGGCGCTGACGTTTGCCCTACAGGCTGACCGTGTCGTAAACGGGCTCTGCCGGCCCTTCTGGGGATGGGTCTCCGACCACATTGGGCGGGAGATGACCATGACTCTGGCCTTCGGGCTGGAAGCCGTTGCCATCTTCGTGCTCATTAAATTCGCCAGTAACCCGCTGCTGTTCGTCATCTTCAGCGCGTTTACCTTCTTTGGCTGGGGCGAGATCTACTCACTGTTCCCGGCGCTGTGCGGCGACTTCTTCGGCCGCAAGCACGCCACCGAGAACTATGGCTTCCTCTATACCGCCAAGGGTACGGCCGCGATGTTCGTGCCCATCGGTTCGGCGCTGGCCGCGGGCAAGGCTTTCGACTTCCGCGCCGACATTATGCTCCTGCTGGGTGGGGTGTTGGTGCTCTTCGCGGTGTTCGTACTGCCTACGGTGCTAAAAATGGAGATGGGGCGAACCACGAAGGTCGCTCTGCTGTCAGTGGCGGGAGTATTGATCACCTACGGGATCATTCTGACCGTGGTACCCACGGTCTGGACTCCGTTTGCCGCGAAGTTCACGCTGCCGAAGACGGGCTGGGCGGGAGTGTTCCGCGTCGCCATCGTCTTCGACTTGACCGCGGCTGTGCTCGCTTTCTTCGTGCTGCGCCGGATGAAGGCACCGGTGCACCGCGAGGTAGGAGGCGACGCGGCGCCGCAACTGACACCGGTAAACGTCCGCAGCGTGGCCTAAACTGGCCCGCTTGCGGCACAACAGGATTGGGCTCCCCTTCCCTCGTGGAAAGGGGAGCCTTTCTTATTGAGGCTGTGGATTCCCTGTCAAAATAAACTTGCTGACGCTGAAGTGTTTGGGAGGAGGGGCGATGTCCTAACCTTGCATCTTCCGGGAACGTCATGGATGTCCCCGGATTTTCCGCAGCTCCCAAACTGTAACTTCTAAGTCTCCCCGAACTCTAATCGACCACGAGCGTCAACTCGAACTGCACACAGGAGACAAGTATGCGTCTGGCAGTATGGAACTGGATAAAGCTCAGCAACCTAGCCCTGATAGACACAAAAATAAAAACCTTTTTCCCCACGCGAGCCATTCGCCGGGCGTTCCCGTTGCTGCTAGCATGCGCCGCCACACTCGCGGCGCAGGACGCGCCGGTGGCCGGCACCTGGAAGCTTGTCTCCAGCCCTAACGGCGGCACCCAATCCTCGGGAAATGTTCTTCTCGCTACAGCCGCACTATCGTCCAGCGATGCCTGGGCAGTCGGCGCCGAGCCCAATCCAAGTCAATACCTCACTGCCCCTCTGGCCGAACACTGGGACGGCACCCAATGGACGATCATTCCTACTCCGCTGATCTCCGAGCCCACAGCCCAGCTAAATTCCATCGCCGCATTAAGCAGCACTGATATCTGGGCCGCTGGATTTTCCGATAACCCGAACTGCCTGTGCGGAAAAACCGTCGTCGAACAGTGGAACGGCAGCTCCTGGACAAGGCTGACCACTCCAAACCCTGGAGTGGCGGACTACTTGACTGGCATCGCCGCTATCTCGGCAACCGATGTATGGGCCGTAGGGTACGAGTGGATCTCCAACTTCACCGAATTTCCTTTACTTCTGCACTACAACGGCACCACGTGGAAGGTATTCAACACATCGCAACTGCAATTCGGCCAGGTCTCCTCGGTCTTTGCCCGCGCCGCCAATGACGTGTGGGCGGTCGGCTGGACTGGGGTCGTGCCCAACGTCAAAGCCCTGGCCCTGCACTGGAACGGTAGCTCGTGGGCAAGAGTGGCGTTCCCCACAGAGAGCGGCGGCTGGATCGTCCTGAAAAGCGCATCCGGCGTGGCCACCAATGATATTTGGGCAGTGGGCAACTACGAATTCTTCGGTCTCAACGGTAATCTCTCGCTGAGCGCCCGTAGCTATCATTGGGACGGCACGCGCTGGACCGCCGTGACCGTAGGCTTGGGTGGGTATTCGTTTCTAGCCAGCGTTGCAGCCATAGCTAGTGACGACGTCTGGGCCGTTGGCGAAGGAACGGTCTTCCCGCTACCAAACGAATTCCAGGTCACGTTCCACTGGAACGGCACCCAGTGGAGTAACGTTGCAAACCCCGAGCAAGGTGTCCTCAACGGCATCGCCGCTTCTTCGACGTCCGACGCTTGGGCCGTGGGCTACGGCTTCGGAAGTCCAACTGGAACCTACACGCTCCACTACAGCGTCCCATAAAAGACGCGACTTGGGCCGGCGGAACGCCGGCCCTACTTCGCCGCTTTCAGGCGGTCTTCGAGACTCTTTACTTCGGCATTCAATCCTTCGGGGAGGTGGCTGCCGAATTGGGCGAAGTGCTGTTTGATCAACGGCACTTCGGCTCGCCAGCCTTCGAGGTCGACGCTGAGCAGTTCGTCTACGTGTGCGCTCTTGATGTCGAGGCCCTTGGTATCGAGGTCGGCTACCTCGGGAATGCGGCCGATCGGAGTTTCTTTGGCGTGGACTTTGTTGTCGCAGCGTTCGAAGATCCATTTCAATACGCGGCTGTTTTCGCCGTAGCCGGGCCAGAGGAACTTGTTGTTTTTGTCTTGACGGAACCAGTTGACGTAGAAAATCTTGGGCAGCTTGGCGCCGGGGCGCGCGCCCATTTTGAGCCAGTGGGCGAAGTAGTCGCCCATGTTGTAACCGCAGAAGGGGAGCATGGCCATGGGGTCGCGGCGGAGGCGTCCTTCTTTGCCGGTGATGGCGGCGGTGGTTTCGCTGCTGACGGTTGCGCCTAGGAAAGTGCCGTGCTGCCAGTTGAAGGCCTCGGTGACGAGGGGAACGATTCCGGCGCGGCGGCCACCGAATAAGATTGCATCTATGGGCACGCCCCTTGGATCTTCCCATTCGGGGGCAATTACCGGGCACTGGCTGGCAGCGCAGGTAAAGCGTGAGTTGGGATGCGCGGCTTTGGTTGTGGAGTCCGAAGTCCAGGGGCGGCGCAGCCAGTCGATCAATTTGGCGGGCTTCTCTTCCGTCATGCCCTCCCACCAGACGTCCCCGTCAAGCTTCTGGGCACAATTGGTGAAGATGGAGTCGTGGGTCACGCTGAGCATGGCGTTGGCATTCGACTTCATGCTGGTGCCGGGGGCGACTCCGAAGAAGCCGTATTCGGGATTGATGGCGTAGAGGCGGCCATCGGCGCCGAACTTCATCCAGGCAATGTCGTCGCCGATGGTTTCGACCTTCCAGCCGGGAAGGGTTGGGATCATCATCGAGAGGTTGGTCTTGCCGCAGGCGGAGGGAAAAGCTCCGGTCAAGTACTTCGCCTGGCCCGTGGGGCTGATCAGTTTCAGGATCAGCATGTGCTCGGCCATCCAGCCCTCGTCGCGGGCCTGCACTGAGGCGATGCGCAAGGCGTGGCACTTCTTACCGAGCAACGCGTTGCCGCCGTAGCCGGAACCGAACGACCAGATCTCGCGGGTCTCTGGAAAATGGCAGATGTATTTGTGTTCCTTGTTGCAGGGCCAGGGGACATCCGGCTGATTGGGGGCGAGGGGGGCGCCGATGGAGTGCATTCCGCGGACGAACTCGCCGTCGGCACCGAGCACGTTCAGCACATGGCTGCCTACGCGCGACATGATGTGCATGCTGACGACGACGTAGGGAGAGTCGGTGATCTCGACTCCGATCCTTGCTATGGGCGAGCCCATCGGACCCATGCTGTAAGGGACAACATACAGCGTGCGGCCAGCCATGGAGCCGGTGAATAGTCCGGTCAGCTTTTGTTTCATCCTTGCAGGATCTTCCCAGTTGTTGGTGGGGCCGGCTTCTTCCTTGCTGCGGGAGCAGATGAAAGTCTGGTCTTCGACGCGGGCCACATCGGCGGGATCGGAGCGGACCAGGTAGCTCTTGGGGCGCTTGGCGGCATCGAGCGGGATGGCGGTTCCGGTGAGTTGTAGCAACCGCAGCAGAGACTGGTATTCCTCGGGGGAGCCATCGCACCAATGGACGCGGTCGGGCTTGCAGATCTGGGCGACTTCTTCGACCCAGCGGTCTAACCGGGTGTGCCTGGGCTTATTTGCGGCTGCTTCAACCTCTATTGTGGTGGTGGCCATGATGGTAAATATCTCCCGTATGATGAGTCGCGGATTGGCAGCGCCAGATGCGCAACACGGCGGCGGGCTGGTCCGCTCGGCGCTTTAAGGTGCGGTGGGATAGTGTCCGCTACCCCAGACACAACGTTAATATTCTCTCTCACTTGGCGAGATTATTCCAGTGAATGATTGCTGGGTAGGGTCGCGGTCACGGGAAGGTCTGATGCCGCTCACTGGGAGTTATTGAAACTGTATTATGGTGTCCGTTGAACTATGGACGCTAGCGCCATCAGCGAGCAGATTGCAAGAATCCTAAGCAGTGGGGCTTTCGCGAGCAAGAGCCAGCTGAGGAAGTTACTGCAAGTTCTGCATCAGAACCTTCTGCATGAAAACATGAATTCGCAAGCTGGCCTGACGAGCGATCAGGTGATCAAGGAACTGTGGCCCGCTGAGATTCGAACCAAGCGATCCGCAGATGTGGCGACAGAGATGAACCGGCTGCGCCATGCGCTAAAGTCTTATTACGACGGGGAAGGCGCGAGCGATCCCATCACGATCAGGCTTCCCAATCGTGCGGCGGGCGCGGTCGAGGGAAGCCGGGGACAGCCGTGGATCGTAGCTACTCCTCGTGGGGCCATAGAAGATGGGGCGGCGGGAGAGCTTTCGGTGAGGTCGCGAGCGAATCCTCGCAGAATCTTGAAGGTCGTCGGCGGCATGGCTGCGGTTTGCGCCGTACTCGCTATCGTGGCCTACGTTTCCATTCGAGTTCTGACGGTGCATGATCAGCCCAGGTTTGGGCGGCTGGACGGTTCGACGCTTAGGATCATGGACGGGGATGGGAAGGAACTGTGGAGCAAGGCCTTTCCCGAGGGATTCGGGCCCGATTGGTACTACGCCCAGGGGCTGCGTATTATCTGGTTCGGGGACCTGGAGGGGAAAGGGCATACGAGCGTCCTTTTTGTTTATTCTCCGGCTGGCCCACTGTCGCATTCTACGACTTTGATCTGCTACTCCGATCGAGGCAAAGAGAAATGGCGTTGGACTCCGGGGAGAGAGCTGCCGGAACTGGTGGGAAGTCCGGCGACATTCGTCACGGTTGCTCTTGGAGTCCTAAAGGCAACGGAAAAGAGACCTCCCCGAATCGTGGTTTCAAGCCAGTATCACCCCTGGTGGCCTTGCCAGATCGCGATCCTCGATTCCAACGGCAAAACTATTTCTGAGTACTGGCACTCTGGGGTATTAAGTTCGATGGTAATGGCCGACTTGGATGGCGATGGGAGACAGGAGATTGTCGCCGCTGGAGTTGCCAATGGGTACGATCATCAAGCGACCTTGGTGGTGCTTGATCTGGACCGGGTGGTGGGCGCGTCCAGCGAGGTGCGGCCTGAGTTTCAAATCCATGGAATGGGAGCCGCCCAGGAACGGTTGCGCCTGTTGTTTCCGCGGAGCGATTTGAACAAGGCAGTGTCCCAGTTCAACGTGGCCATCGATCCCACAGTGGAGCATGGCATTCTTCGACTTACGGTGGCGGAGTGCACAACCCCCCTGGGTTGCCCCATCGTGTACGAATTCGGCAAGAACTTTCGTCTGATGGCGGCTTACGCTGGGGGTGACGAATTTCGCAGCGCTCACGCGCGGTTCTATCAGAATGGAAAAGATGCGCATGCGCTTAGTGCGGAAGAACAGGCGGCGTTCCAAAAGGTGCGATGCCTGGTGGGATGTAAATCGGAGTTCGTTGAGGTGGGTAAGCTGGTGCCTTAGGTCCCAACAAGGTATTCCGGGTGATGCCGTAGGGTCAACGAGTTTCGGTCTGACCTGCGTTGCCCTGGGATGCGCGCTGGCGGCGATTACCGGCGAGAGATGCTGGACACGGGAAGGTTAGCGTCCGCTCTGACTGAGAATATGGTGGAGCTAGTCGGGCTCGAACCGACGGCCTCGTCGTTGCGAACGACGCGCTCTCCCAACTGAGCTATAGCCCCACGAAGCGGATGATGGGTTGGACTGCCAAGTTATTTTAGCAGCGTTCGTTCGTCCGCACCACGATCCGCCGCACGTGTGCTGGGCGCCGCCGGTTACCAGAGTTGAAAGCAGCGGCCGAAAGAGCCTTGACGAATGCCCCCTGTGCGCGTCTAACCTTAGAATAGTTTGCAGGGCGGTTTGGGGGTTTGTCCAGAAATGTTCGCGCAAGTAAATCCTGGAACATCAATGCAGCGCAGAATGCTGGCAGGGTCGCTGGCGCTGCACGGGTTGCTGTTCGCCTGGGTGCTGCATCCTCCGGAGCCGCAATTGCTGAACCCCAGTTCCGTTGCCATCGGGCACAATGGCAAAGTTGTTGCCAAGCTTTACTTCCCTACCCAGTCGCCCGACGACAGCGCTACCAGCTCGTCCGACCAAGCAAGCGAAGTCTATCGCCACCAGCGGCTGGGACACAAGAAGCTGATTTGGAAGGAGACTGCGGAGGCTAAGCTAGCGTCGCCGTCAGCTCCGTCGCCTCGCTCCGGGGCAGAAGACGACGCGAAGGCGGCAACTCTTTCGAAGCTGGGACACGGAGCGCCTGCGGGACTTCCTTATGGATCTGTCCCCGGCGGGCCGATCTATGGTGATGAGATTCGTCCGGCTCTGCCGATTACCACTTCCGATCCCGTGGTCTATCCGTGGCAGCGGCCGGAGTCTGAGGGCAAGGTGGTCATCGAAATCACGATCGACGAAAGAGGAGAGATCGTCCGCAAGACCGTGTTGCAGAGCCTTGGCCCCGAGATCGATAGTAAGTGCCTGGCGGCGCTGGAGAGCTGGCACTTCCAGCCGGCTATGCACAATGGCTCCCCCATTGCTTCGAAGCAGGACGCAATTTTTCCCTTCAAGGCGCGTGGTTCGGCGAACGCCGCATTGCGACCGCCTCATACCATAGCCGCTATAATCAGTGGGTGACCCAGAACACAATCCAACCAGTCGCCTCCGCAGATTTTCCCACCCGCTGGGGTAAGTTCCGGATCTATGGCTTTCGCGCCGAATCCGGTTCGGATCGGAACGAGGTTGAGGAAGCGGTCGCGCTCGTCATGGGCGACGTTCACTCCACTCCTCCGTTGGTGCGGGTGCACTCGCAATGTCTCACCGGAGACGTGTTCCACTCGCTGCGCTGTGACTGCCGCCAGCAGCTCGAAATGGCGCTTGCCCTGATTCGCGACCTGGGCGCGGGAATCCTGATTTACGAACAGCAGGAAGGTCGCGGCATTGGTCTGATGGCAAAACTGCAGGCTTACGAGTTGCAGGATGCGGGTCTCGACACGGTCGAAGCGAACGAGCGTCTCGGCTTCAAGGCCGACCACCGCGACTTTGCGCTGCCCGGCGCGATGCTCAAGGCGCTAGGCGTAACCAGGGTGCGGCTGCTGTCGAATAATCCTGAGAAGGTGGAGGCGCTACAGCGCGCGGGCATCGAAGTGGTAGAACGTGTGCCTTGCGAAGTCGAGGCCAGCCCGCACGCCGAAGAATATCTGAAGACCAAGAAAGAAAAGCTTGGCCACTTATTCAGCTCGTAGAATCTTTTCCAGAGCCGCGCGATTCTTCGCGGGCAGATCGCGCAGCGCAACGCGCGCCAGAGCAACGTAGACATCGCGAGCGCCCGGAATTTTCAGCAAGACCTTGAGATGCTTCTCGACCGTCGCCAGGTCTCCGCGCGGAACGGGGCCGCTGAAGGACTTTGGCGCGCCCAGTCGCGAATAATTGGCGAGCGTTTGCTTGAGGATCGGCAACATTCTTTCGCGGGCAGCTTTCCGGTGGACTCCGGCGGCCCGAGCCACTCGCTCGGTCGCCGCCAGCAAGGCGGTCAACAGGGGCGAAGCGAACATTCCCCAGGCATGATAAGCCTCCTTCTGCTCTTTGCGGATCGTGAATGGCTGGCCGCACAATTCTCGGACGATCGCGCGCGCGACTCGCACCGCTTTCGGACCTCCTTCAATTGCGAATGGAACTCCCGCGAGCGATGGCCGCGAACCGCACACAAACGTCATCAAGGGATGCACTGACGCTACCGCTGCCCCGCGCCCCCGCAGCGCCGCAAGTTCGTCGGTGGTGAGGGCTCCGCTCGAATGTAGCGCCACTTTTCCCTTCCAGTCCGCTGCTTTCGTCAGGGATGCTGCGGCGCTGGCGATCTCTCCGTCGGGAACGCACAACCAAATGACATCCGCCCGAATCTGCGCCCGGCCGATTGTCACGGCGGATGCTCCGACCTCGCGAGCCAAGCGCCGCGCACGCTGCAACGACTGCGCGCGGCTCCGCGAGATGATTTGCTCGATACTGTAGCCGGCCCCGTGCAGAGATGCGGCCAGTGCGCTGGCCAGATTCCCGGCCCCGACAATGGCGATCCGCGGCTTTGTTGCAGGCTTTGCCGACATGCCCGGCAGGATAGCAGAATCGGACTTCTGCATTCTGAATTCTTACTTCTGCATGGTTGGCGAAGTCAGAATGCAGAAGTAAGGATGCAGAAGATAAGACCGCTCGCTTCCAGCCGTGCTTTATATTGTTGTCATGCCCAAGCCTTTGCGTTCCAAAGTAAAGCTGGCCAAGTCCGGCAACAATTCCCGCCCTCAGGCGCGGTTGATTTCCTCCCGCACTGTGTATCGTGGCCCGGTCTTCTGGGTGACCACTGACTACGTGCAGGAGCCGGGTGGGGTGCGCGCGCGCCGCGATGTCATTCATCACAGCGGGTCGGTAGTCGTGCTGGCCGTTGATGAATCGCGTTCGACGCCGCGAGTTCTGTTGGAGCGGCAATATCGCCACGCCGCCAACGACTATCTGTGGGAACTACCAGCCGGGCGCATCGATCCTGGCGAAGAGGCGCTCCCGGCCGCCCAGCGCGAGTTGCTCGAAGAAACCGGATACACCGCCAGGCGCTGGCGGCGCATTCTCGACTTCTACGCAAGTCCCGGATTCGTTGCCGAAACTATGTCTGTGTATATGGCCACAGGTCTTCGGGCCGGCAAAGCTCAGCCTGAGGATGACGAAGTGATTCACAAGCGCATGGTTCCGTTGTCCAAGGCGGTGCGCATGGTATTGAACGGCACGATTCGCGACGCCAAGACCATCTCGTCGGTACTGTGGCTCGATCACGAGATCCGAGCGAAATAACAATGCTCGTGTGGGCTCGCTGCGCTCGCCGGACGGGCGAACGCCCCCGTCCCCACACAAGCCCCCGCCCGTGACCATTTCGCCTTGACACTCCCTCCCTGATCGCTCCAAAATGCTCCGTATGCGGGCACGTCTCGGGCCCCCCAATGACAGACGTGCGGAAAGAGGGGGTACGTGGAACGACTGAAAGGTACCGTCAAGTGGTTCAATAACGCCAAAGGCTACGGGTTCATCGGGCGCGCGGATGGTCCCGACGTTTTTGTACATTACAGCGCCATCACTTCCGAGGGCTACAAGAGCCTGCAGGAAGGGGACGCGGTGGAATTCGAAATCAGCGAAGGCCAGAAAGGGCCGCAGGCGGCCAACGTTAGCAAGAGCGCCTGAAGCGAGAGTTTCATTCAGGTAAGCTCTTGACGCCTACGGGGCCGTCCCGAGGAGTCCGTCGCCGGATGTACGAGTCCGTTCTCCGCACATATTCTTCACCTTTCCCTTACCGCTGGCACTGCACTCCAATCTTGTTTAATCTCTAGTCCGTGGATAACAAGGCGATCGCCAACATTCTTTACGAAACCGCCGACCTTCTGGAAATCGACGGTCAGGATTCTTTCCGCATCCGCTCCTACCGCAATGCGGCGCAGGCCATTGAAAATCACACCGAGCAGATCAAGGACATTATCGGCGAACCGAAGAAGGTGCTTGCGATTGCGGGCATCGGCAAGGGCATGCTGATCAACTTGCAGGAGCTGTTCAAGGACGGCACCCTCAGCGTGCAAGCCGACCTGCTGAAGAAGTATCACCCTTCGATGTTGCAGTTGCTGAAGATCCAGGGCCTCGGGCCGAAGACGATTGCGCTGATCTGGAGCGCCTATCAAGTTTGCGATGTCGATGGGGTGGAGAAACTGGCGCGCGATGGCAAGATTCGCGAACTGCCGCGCATGGGAGAGAAGCACGAACAAAAGTTGTTGAAGGCGATTGAAGACTACCGCCGCATCTCGGGACGGTTTCTGATCGATACTGCGGAGGGTGAGGCGGAAAAGCTCACGGAATATCTGGCGAAATTTCCTGGCATTGACCGTATTACCCCCGCCGGCTCGCTGCGCCGCGGCCGCGAGACGGTGGGCGACCTGGACATTCTGGTGACCGGAGCTGCGTGCTGCGACGACGCCACGCGCGCAGGTGCGATAGATTACGTGGCGAAATATCCGCCGCTGATGGACGTAATCGCTCGGGGCGATAACAAGATCAGTTTCCGCCTGCGCAACGACCTCCAGGTGGACGTGCGCCTGCTGTCGCCCGAGTCCTTCGGCGCGGCCATGCAGTATTTCACCGGATCGAAAGCCCACAACGTTGCCTTGCGCCAGCGCGCCCTTAAGATGGGTTATACGCTGAATGAGTACAGCCTGGCCGATCTCGAAACAGAAAAGCCGGTCGCGGGAAAGACCGAAGAAGAAATTTACGCCAAGCTTAGGCTCGACTACATTCCACCCGAGCTGCGCGAAAATCTGGGCGAGATCGATGCCGCCGAAAAGCACACCCTGCCCACGCTCATCACTTTGGACGACCTTCAGGGTGATGTACACATGCATACTGTTGAGACTGACGGCAAAAACACGATCGAGGAAATGGCGGAAGCCGCGAAAGCTCACGGCTACAAATACATGGCCATCACCGACCACTCCAAGAACCTTGCCTTCGCCAACGGCCTTGACGACAAGCGCGCCGTCGAGCACATCCGACGGATTCGCGCAGCCAACGACGAGATCGACGGCATCAAAATCTTCGCCGGAATCGAAGTCGACATCCTAGCCGATGGCGACCTCGATCTTTCCGACGACGTGCTAGCGCAGATGGATGTGGTGATCGCGAGCGTGCATTCGGTTTTTAATCAGGAGCCGGCGAAGATGACTGAGCGTCTGCTCAAGGCTGTGACGAATCCGAATACTTCAATCATCGGCCATCCCACGGGCCGCTTGCAGCTTCGCCGCGACGCTTACCATTTCGATATGGATGCAGTGCTCACGGCAGCGGCGAAACATAAAGTCGCGGTGGAACTGAATTCCTATCCCGACCGCCTTGATCTCAATGACGTGCACCTGCGCCAGGCCAAGCAGCGAGGCGTGAAGATCGTCATCAACACTGATTCTCACCACACTTCGCATCTGGATAAAATCCGCTACGGCATTTTGCAGGCGCGGCGGGCCTGGTTGACGAAAGACGATGTTCTGAATACGCTGCCTGCGCAGAGATTCGCCAAAGCGATGAAGCATGGGTGGAATTGAATTGCAGGCTTCGGATCTTCGGGCTTCGGGAAAACCGGGAGTAGAATAGGCAGCGACGCTTCCATGCCCGATCAGATACCCAATTCAGTACCCGCACCTCAAACAACTCCGAGCGCATCCGCGGCGGTTACGCCGCAAGCGGCCAAGCGCGGACCAACGATCGAGATTGGCGATGAATTCGGTACTGCCAAACGCAATCTTCCCCCGGTTAGAGTCCTGCTGCTGGCCACGGCCGGAGTGCTCGTCATCGCGGGCGCCTTCGCGTTTTTCCAGCGCGCCAAGCCTCAGGGCGCTGGATCGCTCGACCTTGTGACCGCCGTGGAAATCCCCGGGCAAGATTCGGTGCTGGTGGCACTCACCTTCACCCTTCACAACTCCGGCGAGAAGTCACTCTGGGTGCACGGTGTTCAAGGCAAAGTCGTGACCTCCGCGGGAGAGCAGAACAGCGACGCGGTTTCGGCCATCGATTTCGACCGCTACTATCAGGCTTTCCCTGCGTTAAAGGCGAATGCGCAGCCGGCCCTCGCTCCTGAAGACAAGCTGCTACCCGGCCAGGAAGTGAAGCGCACGGTGATGATCAGTTTCCCCGTGACGCTGGACAGCTTCAATCAGCGGCGATCAGTAAGCGTGATCATCCAGCCTTACGACCAGCCGGTTCCCGTGGTGCTGACCAAGTAGCGCGGGCGCTTCTCTGCGCCCCACTTGCGCTGGACCGTGGGGATGCGGTTTTATTAAGGATATGAAGGCAACTCAACGGATTTTCCGAACCATCGCCCCGCTGCTCACATTCGTGTTCCTGATCGTCTGCGCCGCATCGGCCGCACCCAAACAAAAGTACCTGGTGTACGTCGGAACTTATACCGAGGAAGGCAGCAAGAGTAAAGGGATCTACGCGTATCGCTTCGATCCGGAGACCGCTGAACTCACATCCCTTGGCGTGGCTGCGGAAACTGTCAATCCATCTTTTCTAGCCGTGGACCCAAGCCACCGCTTCCTGTATGCCGTCAACGAAGTGGGAAACTACCAGGGGCAGAAGAGCGGAGGGGTCAGCGCGTTTGCGATCGACCAAGCGACCGGCAAACTTACTTTTTTGAATGAAGTGGCGTCCAAAGGCGCGGACCCTTGCTACATCACGGTAGACAAAACTGGAAAATACGTTCTGGTGGCAAACTACACAGGCGGCAGCGTGGCGGTGTTCCCAATCCTTGAGCATGGACGAATCGGTGAGGCTTCTAACTTTGTGCAGCACACTGGCCATGGTACGAATCCTGAACGGCAGGAAGCGCCGCACGCTCACTCGATTGATCTGTCGCCCGACAACCGCTTCGCCGTGGTGGATGATCTGGGACTTGACCAGTCGATTGTCTACAAATTCGACAGCGCGAAGGGCTCACTTATTCCCAACGGCGCGCAGTTCGGAAAAGCTGATCCGGGGGCCGGGCCCAGGCACTTCGCCTTTGGTTCCAGCGGGAAGTTCGCGTATGTGGTCAACGAAATGGGCTCGAGTGTTTCTGTGTTTGCTTTCGATGGTTCGGCAGGGGTGTTGCGTCCGCTGCAAACGATCTCAACTATCCCCAAGGGTTTTGGCGAGCATAACGATGACGCTGAGATTGAGGTCCATCCCTCCGGCAAGTTCCTCTATGCCTCGAACCGCGGACACGACAGCATCGCGGTCTTTGCCATCGACGCGGGAAAAGGGACTCTCACTCCCATCGAATACGTTCCTACGAAGGGCAAGACTCCGCGCAGTTTCGAGATCGATCCCACCGGCTCGCTGCTGTTCGCGGAAAATCAAAAGTCAAACAGCATCGTCGTCTTCCGCATCGACCAGCAAATTGGCCGCCTGACGGCCACAGACAAGGTCTTGGAGGTCGCCGAGCCGGTCTGTGTGAAATTCGTGCCGATTGACTAAGCGCGTGAACTTCTGACCGGAGGATCCCTTCGGGGATTACTTCTTCTGAATGAATCGTCGCCGCGCAAGATGCGTGTTGGCGTCAGGTTTGATCTCATCGTACTTCAGGCAACTGATCGAGCCATCGACTTCCAGCACGGCCAGAGCCACGTCCTTGCACTCTGCAATGCCATGCTCGCGCACGGCGCGTTCTAGTTCGTCCATGCTGATGTGCTCTTTCTCCATGTGCGACTCGATGACTTTGCCATCATGAATCAGAAGACTGGGCTCGCCCTCCACGACGCGCCGAAAGCGCGGATCGGCGCTGGAAAACTTGCCCACCAGGTAATTCATCAACAACAGTGTGGAAGCCGCCACCACGCCGCCGATGAGTGACGTGTCGGGCCCGGTCATGGCATTCTGCACGGAATTAGACAGAAGAAGCAACAGTGTGAGGTCGAACGGTGTCATCTGCCCGACCTCGCGCTTGCCGCTGAGCCGCACCCCGATCAGTACGACCAGGTAAATCACGGCGGTGCGCAGGGCAATCTGCAACAAGATCTGCCCGCCCGCCGGGAATAACACTCCGTTCAATTGGCCGTCACCGGAGTAGGCGCGCCCTTCGGCGTGCTCAGGTAGCCCGTGGCTTTGTTCTTGTCCACCGTCCACACCACCAACTCAAACAGCAGGTGATCGCGTCCCGAATAAAACTGAATCGGCTCGGCGATGTTGCGATCTTTCTTTTCAATGGTCTTGTCGTCCGCAGTCACTTCCATCGTGAACTTGCCGCGCTTCGGGTCAACCTTCTTGAGCTGGAGGCCCACCGTCGCCACCGGCTGGGTTTTCGCACCCCGCAGCAAAGCGAATTCGTAATAGTTGCGGTCGCCCTTATGTTTGAGCACTTCCAGGTCGCTGCGCGTGTTCGCGATCAACCCGCTTTGCATTCCGAGATCGCCGACTGCACTCTGAAGCTTCGCTTTGGTAGCTTCCAGATCGGCCTTGGTTGAGGCCACGTCAGTCTTGACTCCGCCGACGTCGGTCTTCACGCCGGCCACTTCCCCACTCACCTGGCCAATCTGAGCCTTCTGCTCTTGCTCTTCTTTCTCCAGGCGGGATTCAGTGCTCCTCTGCTGCGCTTGCAGTTCGGCGGCACGCTGGGCCAGTTCTTTCTTGGTCATCCCGACCTTTGCGCCCAAGGTCTCTTCCTGGGCCTCCGCGGATTGCATGCGCTTCTGCAGCTCCGCGACTTGCGCCTGACTAGCGCTCAGATCCTTGGTGAGTTTGTCTACGTGCTGTTGCGTGGTGACATATCCGTAGACTGCCGCGGCGACAAAAACGATCGCCAGAATAACCAGAATCCATTTTCCTGCACTCGACTGATGTTCAACGTGCTCATGCATCTGATCGCCTTCGTCCGGCATAGTTCCTCCCAGGATTGAGTTAGTGTTAGCTCGTAATCCTCAATTGTTTAGCATAAAGCCAGCAGTGTCAATTAGCTCTGGGGTGCCCCGGCGCATTCTTCTACAATGCGGATGTGAAGACTTGGGACGTGATCGTGATCGGCGGCGGCATCATTGGACTCACGCTGTCGATCGAACTCCGCAAAAAGGGCGCAAGTGTTCTAGTCGTGGAGCGCGGCGCGCCGGGACGAGAAGCCTCGTATGCCGCCGGCGGCATGCTGGTGGATTGCCCATTTGAAACGCCCGCGGCTCTGCAGGCGCTGGCAACAGGAAGCGCGCGCATGTATCCGGAGTTCGCGTATGAGTTGGAAGTTGAGTCCGGAATGAAAGTCGACCTGCGTGACCAGGGCACGATTCTCTTCCCGTCCGCCGAACATGCTTCTCATCCGCCACTGCAAGAGGCAGCGCTTCCGGCGCCTATTGCGGAATTCGAGCCGGCACTCGCTGCGACTGATCGGCCAGCATTTTATTTGAAGGAACGCAGTGTGGACCTCCGCGCTCTGACTGCGGCCGCGCTGCAAGCTGCGAAGCACCGCGGTGTGGACGTTTCATCGGGCGAGGAAGTCGCGGCTGTCAACGTGTCCGACGGCCAATTGCTCAGCATCATCACCAATAAGACTTCATTCCACGCGCCGAAAGTCGTCAACTGTGCCGGCGCTTGGTCTGGCCAGATCGCGCCTCATGCCTTTCCCACCCGACCGGTCAAAGGACAGATGTTGTGCCTGGCCTCGCCCACTCACAATCTTCTCAAGCACGTGATACGCTCGCCGGAGATTTACCTAATCCCACGCAGCAACGGACGAATCCTGGTCGGAACCACGGTGGAAGAGGCGGGATTCGACAAGCGCACCGATATTGCCACGATTCAGCGCCTGCACCACGCGGCGATCGCCATGGTTCCAGAGTTACGGAATGCAAAGATTCTCGAGGATTGGGCCGGACTGCGCCCGGGAACTCCGGATGCATTGCCAATTCTTGGCGCCACCGCCACGCCCGGTTATTACGTTGCTACCGGCCACTTTCGCGACGGCATTCTGCTTGCCCCAATCACGGCGCAGGTCATGGCCGAAGTGATCACTGGAACTGGCTGTCCCTACGACCTCAGTCCGTTCTCACCGGCACGATTTGCCACGTAGGCTGTGCGCCCCTCTTCCTTTTGCTTCGGATATACTGTTGTGTCTTCCGCAAAGTCATCATTCCGCAGCGTTGAAAGGATCATCCCATGGCTTCTCCGGCAGTGGATTTTGCCCGCAATAATCAACAGCGTTTCCTCGGTGAACTGAAAGACCTGCTTCGCATCCCCAGCGTCAGCACGCTCGACGAGCACAAGCCCGACGTGCAAAAAGCCGCCGACTTCGTGGCCAACGAACTGCGCCGCATCGGCATGGAGAACGTCGAAGTCATCGCCACCAAAGGCCATCCTCTGCTCTACGCCGACTGGCTGCACGCGCCGGGCAAGCCCACGGTGCTCTGCTACGCGCATTACGACGTGCAACCGCCCGACCCTCTGGACGAATGGAAGACTCCTCCATTCGAGCCCACCGAGCGCGACAACAACATCTATGCGCGTGGAGCAGTCGACGACAAAGGCCAACTCTGGATGGAAGTGAAGGCGCTCGAATCGCTGATGAAGTCCGGCAACGGCAAACTTCCCATCAATGTGAAAGTCCTGTTTGAAGGCGAGGAAGAAGTGGGCGGTGAGTCGATCACGGAGTATGTCCGCAAGCAGAAAGCCAAGCTGAAGGCTGATTTCGCACTGGTCTGTGACACCGAACTTTTTGCGCCGAATCTTCCTACGCTGTGTGTCGGGCTGCGCGGCCTGGTCTATACGGAAATCGAAGCCGTCGGCGCCATGACCGATCTGCACTCCGGCGTCTACGGCGGGGCTGCGCCCAACCCCTTCTTCGCGCTCATCGAGATCATCAGCAAGCTGAAGGACGCCAAAGGCAGAATCCTCATCCCCGGCTTCTACAAGAACGTGAAAGCCCCCAGCAAGGACGAGCTGAAAGCCTGGCAGCGCTTGCCCTTCAACGAAGAGCATTACCGCAAGACTGAAGTCGGATCGAAAACCCTGACCGGCGAACCCGGGTATTCAGTTCTCTATCGCACCTGGGCGCGGCCTACGCTCGAAGTTCACGGCATGCCTGGAGGATTCATCGCCGCCGGCGCCAAGACGGTGATTCCAGCCAAAGCGGCGGCCAAGGTTTCCATGCGGCTCGTGCCCAACCAGGATCCCGATGACATTCTGAAGCGCTACACGGCCATTGTGAAGAAGCTCACTCCCAAGGGCATCGAGACCAAGATCAAAGTTTGGAGCAAAGGCCCCGCTTGCGTGGTGGGAACCGATAACCCTTACATCAAGGCCGCGACCGCGGCGTTGCACGATACTTTCAAGAAGGAAACCGTGTTCATCCGGAGCGGCGGATCGATCCCCATCGTCAACGATATCTATCAGGCTTTGAAGATTCCCAGCGTGATGATGGGCTTCGGTTTGCCCGACGACAACCTGCACGCCCCCAACGAGAAGTTCCACATCCCGAACTTCCATCACGGGATCGAGACGATCTGCCTGTTCTTCGAGAAGCTGGGAGAAGAGTAAGGTTCCGAGGCGAAACCATGTGGGACGGCGCCCTTCGGCAGGCTCAGGGCAGGCTCTCACCCGTCCCGCCGAGCGCCGCGAGTCGTCTACTTCTGCGCTGGTTCTGCAGTCTCCTTCAAGTATGCAGCCGACAACGTTCCCTTGTTCTTGGCAATCGGCAACAAGGTCGGATAGAACTGGACGAACGTCCTGTCCACGGCCGCATGCTCGGCATGGCAGCTATAGCAGGACGTGGTGGTGGGGATCATTTTCGCGGTCTTGCCGTCATCGAAGCCGAAGAAGGCCCACTTTTCCGGAAAGCGCGCTTCGTCCTTCACGTGCACCTCTAGCCCCATGATCTCCGTGCTCTGGTAATTGCCGCTCTTGTTAATCGAGCCTTTGTCGTGAGCGCCGCGGACTTCCAGGACCAGGGTCGTCTTGTCGGGCCACGTCCCGGTCTCCACAAAGACCTTGTACGCCTCAGGATTCACGAACACGTTGTCGAACATGTGGTGGTCCATGTTCATCGCCGGGTTGTAACTCATATCAAAACCCGTTGTGAGATATACCCAGTCGCGGTAGTGTTCCGGCATTTTGAGCTGCGCGTCGCTAGTGTACTCTGGAGCGTTACTCGGTGGCGTTGCGTATTGACGCAAAGCGGCCGAGGACAACAGAACAATCACGCAGAGCAGTAGGGTCGTCGTTTTAGTGATCATGCCGGTCAGTATCGCGCCAACTTCAGGGAATGGCCAGACCGTCGGCTGCAAGGCGCTGGCAGTTGGCTGCATTGTTGGCCGCAGCCGCCGCGCCGTAGAATACGATTTCCTTATGGATACGCTTCCAGCCCGTTCGCAATCTCCACGATGGTTCTGGATCGCCGCCATCTGGGCCGGTGTGGGGCTATTCGATGCGACCCAGACAGTATTCGTGATGCGTGCCGAAGGCATGCACCATAACTGGCCACAGTTGTTTGTTACGCTGCTTTTTTCGTGGCTGCCCTGGGCGTTGGCCACACCGCTGGTGTTGCGCCTGGGCCGCCAGTACCCGGCGGCGCAATGGCGGCGTTTCTCCACCTGGGGCGTGCATCTTGCCGCCTGCGCTTCCATCGGCCTGGTGTATGCCGCATGGACTGCTCTCCTGGAAGAACTGCTGAACCCGTGGGCGCTAACCCCGCCTCAAGATCTCTTTGTGCATCACTGGTTGCACAAGTTTTACAACGGGCTCCTTGCCCACTTCATCCTCTACGGCACCATCCTGCTGGTCGGCGCCATGCTGGCTTCGCGGGAGCGCTTGTCCCGGCAACAAACCGAGACCGCGCGCCTCAACGAGCAACTTTCGAAGGCTCAGCTCGATGCCCTTCGTAGACAAATCGAGCCACACTTTCTGTTCAACACGCTCAACGCCATCGCCGGCCTGGTGCGCGAGAAGAGAAACGATGCGGCGGTAAGGATGATTGCCGGACTGAGCGACTTTCTGCGCCGTGTGCTGGACGATTCCGATTGCCAACATGTACCCCTGGAAGAGGAACTGCAGTTTGCGCAAAAATATCTGGACATTCAAAGAGTGCGCTTTGCCGAGCGCCTTCAGGTAAGCGTGGATGTCCCAGAAGAACTCTTGCCCGCCCAGGTTCCCAGCCTGATTCTGCAGCCCATGGTCGAGAACGCGGTGAAGCATGGTATCTCCAAGGGAGTGCAGGGCGGCGCCATCCGAATTGCCGCGCTCCGCTCCAACGGCATGCTTACGCTCAGCGTTTATAACGACGGCCCCGGCCTGCCTCCGGGGTGGGAGAAGACCCACTCCGGAATCGGCATCTCCAATGTGCGCACCCGTCTGCAAAGCCTGTACGGAAGCGAGTTCCAGTTGAGCCTGAAGAATCGGGAGCCAGATGGCGTGGAAGTATCGGTTTCGGTGCCCTTCGTTTCCCTGCCCGCGAAAAAGTGATTCGCGCCCCAGCGGCAAACTTGCGCCATGATGACAGAAACGAAAATACGCACGCTCATTGTCGACGACGAACCGCTGGCGCGTAGCAGCCTTTCCGTTTTGTTGCGGCTTGATCCTGAGATTGACGTTGTCGGTGAGTGCGGCTCTGGCGTTGAGGCCCTGGCTCAGATCCGCGGCGTGAAACCGGACCTTGTCTTCCTCGACGTACAAATGCCGGAGTGCGACGGATTCGACGTGCTCGAACTGCTGGGCAAAGACACGCCTCCTGCCGTCGTCTTCGTAACTGCCTACGATCAGTACGCTCTGCGCGCTTTTGAGGCCGGGGCCCTCGACTACCTTCTGAAGCCGTTCGACAACGATCGCTTCGATCGCGCACTTCAGCGCGCCAAGCAAAGGCTGACGCTTAGTAAGGATCTGCCGGGAAAGGTGGAGCGCGTGGCCATCAAGAGCGTGGGGCAGGTAGCATTCGTGAAAGTCTCAGAGATTGACTGGATCGAGGCTGCGGACTACTACGCCTGCCTGCACGTGGGACCGCGAACCCACCTTCTGCGCCGCAGCATGGCTGAACTTGAGCAAGACTTAGATCCCTCTGTCTTCTGCCGTATTCACCGCTCGACCATCGTGAACCTCGATCGCGTCCGAGGTCTAAAGCTGAGTGAGGATGGGGAATACAAAGTGCTGATCGAGAATGGCGCCCTGCTCCGCATGAGCCGGCGCTACAGCAAGCTGCTGCAAACCCGGCTGGGCAGTCCCGATTCGCAGCGCTCCTGATGCAAACTCCCGTTGTCCCCTCCGCTGAAGTGCGCTACCATAGTCTTGCTCTCGCGGTTCTCCCACCTCGTCCTTCCCTCACCCAAAAACCAGGCATTTGCTGCAATGCATGTGCAACCCAACGCGCTCGGGCTTAAGGCCATACAATATATAGTGTTATATTGCTTGACCCCGCCCCGATTTCACCGTTACAGTAGGTCTAATTTGTGCCCGCCCTCTCCAGCCGGGGAAGGAAATTGGTCTGAGCATGCATCGTTTCGGCGCTGGAGGTATCAGTCTGGTAAACAGCCCGGCAAGCATCAGAACGAGTTACTGGCCACTGATCACTGGCCACTGGCCACTGCTTTTCTAAGGAGTTCACGTTGCTTAAACTGAAGCGGCTTCAGATTCTCGGGTTCAAATCGTTTTGCGACCGCACCGACCTCAAGTTTCACGGGGACGGTATCGCCGCCATCATCGGCCCCAACGGCTGCGGCAAGTCAAATATTGCCGACGCCATTTCCTGGGTGCTGGGCGAGCAGTCGGCCAAGACCCTGCGCGGATCGCGCATGGAAGACGTGATCTTCGCCGGCACGCGCGACCGCAAGCCCACCGGCATGGCCGAAGTCTCGCTCACGCTGATCGACCCCGAGGAATATCCCGGGCCAGACGCCGATGCGCCCACCGAGATCGACATCCAGGAGGAACTTCCAGTCAACGCTGAAGCCTTGCGCCGGCCTGCGGATGATTGGGACGAAGCTGCCATCCGCGCCCATGCCGCCGAAGAAACCGAGCGCGCCGTGGAAGATGCGCAGCCGGGCAAGACGGAAGAAGTGGAGATTCCGCGCTCGAAAGTAACGTGCATTGCAGCTGCCTTCCCCGATGACGAACCGGTATTCGCCTTGCCTGTGCACGCGATCGTTCCCATCGCGACTTCGGCCGGTGTCAGTGGGGCGCCACAAGTGGTGCTCAAGATCCGCCGCAGGAAGTTTAATCAGCAACAATTCCGCGCGGGAGAAATCGTGGTCACGCGGCGGCTGTTCCGCTCCGGCGACAGCGAATACCTGCTGAATGGAAAGCTTTGCCGACTGCGCGACATTCAAGAACTCTTCATGGGCACGGGCCTTGGACCAGAAACCTACGCGCTCATCGAACAGGGACGCATCGGGCAGATTCTCAGCAGCCGTCCGACGGATCGCCGAGCCATTCTTGAAGAAGCGGCTGGCATCACGAAATTCAAAACCAAGAAGCGCCTCGCCGAAGCTCGCCTGGAAGATGCCAAGCTGAATCTCGCGCGCATCAACGACATCTTCGAAGAAGTCACGCGGCAGATGAATTCGCTGAAACGCCAGGCATCGAAAGCAGAGCGCTACGCCAAGCTGCGCGAGGAGATGCGGGCCCAACTGCGCGTCGTCCTGGCCAGCAAGTTTACCGCGATCGAACGCGAGAGTACCGAGCTCGATGCCCAACTCAACGCGCTGGCCGAGGACATGCAACACCGTACCGAAGCCGTGCAGCAACTGGAATCGGAGCACAGCGAAGGCACCGAGCGCGGCTATGCCATTGAGACCGAGCTGCGCGAGAATCGTGATCGCCTCAGCCAGATCGATTTGGAAGTCGATCGTGCCCGCGCCCGCCGACGCCACAACGACGAACGCTGCGCCGAACTCGTAGTTCGTTCCGCCTCAGCCGAAGCGGAACTAGCGCAAGCCCGTCATCGCCTGACCGCACTCGAAGCCGAGCGTGATTCCAACCGGCAAACGCTCGAATCTGCCGCCGCTGATCTGGCCGCGGCCCAGCACGAACTTGCGTTGTCGCAGCAGGAAGCGGCAGCAGCGGCAACTGCGCTGGCCGAACTCGAACGGCAGCAGGAAGAATCTCGCATCGCCATTTTTGACACCGTATCGTCCGTCTCGCGCGTTCGGAATCAACTGGCTCAAGCCGAAGAACGCCTCGCGGGCGTGAGCCGCGAAGCTCGCCGCCTGCAAACTGAAATCAGCAATGCAAATCTCCAGGTGGAGGCCTTTGGCGGACAGCGTGGGCAACTTGCCCTCGAATTTGAAACGGTGACGCAGCGCGTCGCGGGAATCAGCGAAGAGATCAGCCAGCTTCGCCGACTGCTCGAGTCCAAACGCTCAGAAGAAACGAGAGCCAAGACTCATCTCGATTTGCTGCGCGCTGAATTTGCAACGGCACTCGGCAAGAAAGGATCGCTCGAAGCGGTCATCGCTGAACACGGCTATTCGACTGAGTCAGTTCGCCGGCTCTTTCAATCTGGAGTGATGCAGAGCGGACTCGCGCCGGTCGGAGTGCTCGCGGATTTTCTTGAAGTTGAGCCGCGCTTTGAGCGCGTCGTGGAGGATTTCCTGCGCGACGAGTTGAACTACATCGTGGTCAAGAGCTGGGACGCTGCCGACGAAGGCCTGCGCCTGCTGCGCAGCGATGTCGACGGCCGTGCGACTTTCCTGGTTCATCCTGAGGATGCGCAGGCCAAGTTCTCCTTCATCCTGGACGAAGCCGCGCATTGCGCGCCTCCGACGGCTTCTATCGTGCCGTTGAAGCACACCATCCGCGTTCTCAACGGCTTTGGAAAGTCGCTGGAGGTAATTCTCCCGAAGCTGCGTGATGGTTATATCGTTCCAGGCTCCGATACTGCGCGCGGACTCGCGCTCGAAAATCCCGACGCATTCTTCCTTTCGCAATCAGGAGAGTGCTTCCACAACGTGACTGTCACAGGCGGCAAACAGCGATCTGAAGGCCCGCTTTCGATGAAGCGCGAACTCCGCGAAGTTCTCCGTCAGCTCGAGGATTTGGAACGTGCTCTGCGTGATGAAGAGATGCGCGTGCTCACGCTCGGCCGAGAGATTATAGACTTCGCTTCCCTGCTGGAGCGTCTCGAAGGCGAAAAGCGGGAAGCCGAACATCAGTCGATGACTTCCGGCCACATGCTGCAGCAGCTCGACTCTGAAATGGCCCGCGTCGCCGAGCGGTTGAGCGTTTCGCAATCCGAACTGCAACGCCTGTCCGCTGAGCGGGCCGAGCAGGGTTCGATCATCACGGCTCGGCAGGCGGAGATCGCCGTGCTTGAACAGAACCGCGTCGAACTTGAGCAGCAGATCGCGGCTGCACAGGAATCTCTGTGCACAGTGCGCCAGCGTCGCGAAGACGCGACGCAGGCCACTTCACAGCGCGTGGCGCGTGTCGCGGCACTCGAAGAGCGGCATCGTTCAGCAACCGCGGTGCTCGGACGCATCGACTCCCTGTTCAGCGAAATGGGCGAGCGGCTGCACGCGTTGGCTTCGCAGATCGAAGCTGCGGCTGCGGAAAAGATGCAGCGCGAAGCTGAGAATATTCGGCTCGAGCAACAGGTCGCCGACTTTGCGGCCGAGCGCAATGCGGGTCAGGCGCGCGAGGGCCTGCTTCAGTTTGAGAAAGATCAACTTCGCGCTCGGCTTACCGAGATCGATGAATTGCTCCGCAACGCGCGTCAACTTCTCGATCAAGCCCGCGACCGCCGCGGCGAACTGCAAGCCGTCGCGGCCAAGCTGCAAGCCGATGCTATGCACATGGCGGACACATGCCTGAACGAACTCGGCATCGAGCAGGCGGCTTTGCTGGCCGATACTACGCTGACACTTGTAACCGGCGACGAGCTTGCGGCCTGCGATCAGTCTTATCGCGAGATGCGCGCCAAGCTTGAGGCCATGGGACCGGTGAACATGATGGCGCTCGAAGAATATAAGGAGAGCGCCGAACGGCACGCTTTCCTCGACGGCCAGCGCAAGGATCTGATCTCGTCGATCGAGAACACTGTCGCGACCATTCGCGAGATTGACGAAGTCTCAAAGCAGAAGTTCCAAGAAGCCTTTGCCAGGATCAACGAGAACTTCCAGGCTACTTTCAAAAAGCTTTTCGGCGGCGGACACGCTTTCATGAAGCTCACTGACGAGGAGAACTCCGCTGAGAGCGGCATTGACGTCGTCGCGTCGCCTCCTGGCAAGCGCTTGCAGAGCGTGTTGCTGCTTTCTGGCGGCGAGAAGGCGCTTACGGCGCTGGCCCTGCTGGTCGGCATCTTCCAATACACGCCGAGCCCGTTCTGCATCCTCGACGAAGTCGACGCTCCGCTCGACGAGGCCAACATCGGCCGATTTACCGAACTCGTGAAAGAGATGAGCATCAAGACGCAGTTCGTCCTCATCACGCACAGCAAAAAAACTATGAGCATCGCGCCGGTGCTTTACGGGGTGACCATGCAGGAGCCGGGAGTTTCGAAACTGGTTTCCGTGAGGTTCGGGGCGGCGTAGCGGGGCTTGGCAATGACACCGGGAGGAGAGTTCGCGGCCACGCGCGAGGATCTCGCGCTGAAGAAATGGTGAATCTGCGAAATCAACAAGGGCTTAGCGGAGGCTGATCGCGGCGAGTTCGCCACACCTTAAGAACTGCAGCGGACGCGTCGTGCGACCCAGCCTCTCCAAAGTGACGCTAGAAGCGCTAGTTCAGCATCCCGCCACGATATCCACGCTCATCCTCAGCTTTTCCACAACGCACGAGGACGCGAACCCCGGTCGATTCATGCTGCGGGCAGCCGGAGGTCGCCCAACGTTCGCTCTCTCAACAGGATACGGCCCTGCATCCACCAGCCAATCTCTGCCGTTGACAAAAATTTCTGACAGGCTAGAATACGCCTCGCTCCTTAGCCTGTAATATTTCAAACATGACTTCTAGACTTCTTGATCCCGTAATCCTACAAACTGATTTCCCAGACCTCCAACTGCACGCCAGCGGCAAGGTGCGCGACGTTTACCAGTTAGATAGCGAGCGGCTGCTGTTTGTGGCCACCGACCGCATTTCTGCATTCGATTATGTGCTGGCCACCGGGATTCCCCAGAAGGGGCGTGTCCTGACACAGATTTCGCTGTTCTGGTTCGATTTTCTTTCTGACATCGTTCCCAACCACCTCATAACGGCGGACGTTAAGGGCTATCCGCAAGCTCTGCAAAAGTATGCCGACCAGTTACGTGGACGGTCGATGATCGTGCAGCGGGCTGAAATGTTTCCCGTCGAGTGCGTTGTTCGCGGGTACATTTCGGGGTCGGCGTGGAAGGAGTACAAGGCCACCGGCAAAGTTTGCGGCATCGAATTGCCGGCGGGGTTGCGCGAGTCGGATGCCTTTCCGGAGCCGATCTTCACTCCAGCCACCAAGGCCGTGAGCGGGCATGATGAAAACATTTCGTTTGCGCGGATGTGCGAGATTTTGGGCACGGAGACCTCGAGCCATCTGCGCGAACTCACGCTGCGGATTTACAAGAAAGCTGCCGCTTACGCACGGCAGCGGGGTATCATCATCGCCGATACGAAGTTTGAGTTTGGGCGCACGGCCAAGGGAATCACGCTGGCCGATGAGGTGCTCACACCGGACTCCTCCCGGTTCTGGCCCGCCGACAAGTACGCGCCGGGACGAGGGCAGGAGTCCTACGACAAGCAGTACGTGCGCGATTATCTGGAAGAGATTCGCTGGAACAAGCGGCCACCCGCGCCCGCTCTGCCGGCCGAGGTGGCGAACCGGACCAGCGAGAAGTATCTCGACGCTTATTTTCAGATCACAGGACGCAAGCTGGATGTGTAAGCGCTGGGCGTTTTTGGGAGGACAAGTCCGCGGAACGGCACGAGGAAAATTCCTCTGCGGGAAAGCGGGCAGGAGAGTATCATGACCGCGGCGGATTGGTTGATTATCGCGGTTGTGCTGTTGATCACGATTGCGGCAGCCTTCCGGGGCTTCTTTGAAGAGCTTCTGAGCATGGCTGGCCTGGTGATCGGGTACATCGTGGCCGCCTGGCAGTATCCGGGCCTGGCGGCGTGGTTCAGCACGTTTTTGAAGAACGATTTACTGGCCGATATTTTCGCTTTCCTCGTCATCTTTTTTGTGATCTTGATCCTGTTCAGCATTGCTGGCAGGTTCGCACGCAGGTTGATGAAAGCGGCCGGGCTGAGCGGGTTTGACCGTTTCATGGGAGCGTTGTTGGGAGTGGTGAAGGGTGGGTTGGTGGTGGCCGTGGTACTGATGGGAATGACCGCGTTCACGCCAACCTCAACTTTGCTGGCAAAGTCGGAACTGGCACCGTACTTCCTGGTGGTGGGAAGGGCGGCGATCTGGGTGGCGCCCGCGGGTTTAAGGGCGCGATTCTATCAGGGACTGGAATTCCTGCATCGGGCCCCGAATGAGTTGAACACCAGTCGCGCCCCCAAGGCGAAGTAGATGCTGTCCAGTCAGTTAAGAACGAGGCACGCAGTTAAAACAAAGACATCAGTAAGAGAGAGGCAACGTGAAAGATCAACTGGAAGCACTCATTCTGCAAATGTACAAGAGCAACATCCTCTACTCCGAGGGCGTGCGCGAGTTTAAGAAACGATTTATCCTCACCGTCCTTCAGGAAAACAAAGGCAACCAGTGCCGCGCCGCGCGCGAGCTGGGGATGCACCGCAACACGCTCAGCCGGACCATCGATGAGCTGAAGATTGACGTCCGCCAGCTACGAGATGGCGCGAAACGGCCGCCGCGGAGCGCGCGGCCGGTGCCGCTGGAAAAGAAAGTGGTGCGCTAGCGCTGGTCTTTCGCTCTGGCAAACGATGTCCCTGTTTTCCTGCCGCGCGTCCGAATTCCGCAAAAAATAAGGCAGCCCTCGCGGGCTGCCTTTTGTTGGAGTAGAAGATTCGCTAGTTGGAAGCCGGCTTGTGATGGACTGGAGGCTTCTTGGCCGGGGCAGCGGGCGCTGCAGCTTTCAGCAACTTGCCCTTCTCCATGGTCATCATGAACGGGTTTGGCGTGTAGGAAGCCGGTTCGCCCTGGAAGTCCAGACTGGCGGCTTCCTTGGGGATCATCTTCAGCGGAATCTTGTCTTCGAAGGTGAGGGTGATGTCGGCCTTCTTCGCTTCAATATCATCGAGGCTTCCGGCGATGTCAAACTGCGTCGCCGTCGCCTTGATGACCGTACCGTTCAGTTGTACCGCCTTGCCCTTGATGGCAGTCCACACCAAGTCCTGATCAGCCTGGGAACCGTTCGCGAGGATGAATTCCCACTGGCCGAAATCCATCTTGGTGGGGTCGGTCGCGATTGCCATGGTGTGGGCCTGTTCGGCGGGCGTAGGAGCAGGTTTAATCGTAAAGCCTGGGGGCTGGACCGGACTGGATTTGGCCAGCGCCAGAACGTCTGCCCAGCCGTCGTCTCCACCGTGGTACTTGATGTATTGGTTCTTGGCGTACTTCTCATACTGCTGCTGATATTGGGGCGTTGGGGCGAGAACAGAAGCGCGGGCGTTATACCAGATCGTATTCACGGGGTCGGGAGTGAACTTTGGGTCCGGCGTCTTGGGCGGGGCGTAGGCCAGCGTCAGGGCATAAACCAGGGCGAAATCCTTCTGCGAGTCCGGATTGCTGTCAAGTGCGGCGCGCAAATCCTTCCTCGCAGTGTCAAAGTCACCGTCGTTGAGGGCGGCGACGCCGAGGGCAGCGTTGAAAACCCCGGTCATCTGATCCTTCATCTTTTGAAAGTCAGGGTCTGACATGCCATCGGGCTTGGTGAATTTAGCCAGATTGTCCAGTCCCATCTGGCCATATTTCTTGGCATCGGCCAGGTCCTGCTTGGCGTTTGGGTCGCCGCCTTGTGCCTTCAGGCGATCGAAGTAGGCCAGCATGAACAGAGCCCGCTCATTGGACGGATCGGCCGCGACCAGTTTCGTGGCCGCATCGATGGTTTTCGCTTGATTACCCGTCTGCTGGTAATCCCCCATCAGCTGTTGCAGGGCGGCAACCTTCATGATGCTGCTGGGGTATTGTGTCAGAAACGCTTCGAGGCCGCTGATTTGCGCCGCGGGGTCCTTCTGTCCGATGGCGGCCACGTAGGCGTTGTACTCGGCGGGATCCTTGATAACCGGCGCCTGCGGGGTTGACGCCGACGGTTGTCCTTGTGCCGGTGCCGGCTGAGCAGCGTTCTGGGCCGCTGCCAGAGCAGCAACCCCAAGCACAACCGTGACTAGAATCTTTTTCATCAGTATGGCTCCTTGGGCCTTTGGGAATCGACAATTCGAATCTGCGTAAGACGACAGGCGATTCACCCTGCATTGCGGGTTTGCCGGATTATAAGTACCTCTTGTTCCGAAGGCAAGCAACTTCCCAGTTGCCCCCCGCGCTATTGTATAAGATGCAGATGTCGAAGCCCATGGATAGCCGCTAATTCGGGCCTCTCCAAGGGACTTTGGCTGGGACTGGAAAAACGTTTCTACGGGATGGAATAGCACTTTTGTGGGATAGGATGGCATTTCCAATGGCGACGGCTCACACGGATGTGGTTCGCCCCTTAGTTGGGCAGGTAGCGATGGTTACCGGCGCAGGGCGGGGCATTGGCGCTGCCATTGCGCTGGAGTTGGCGAGGCTGGGCGCCACGGCTGTGCTCTGTGGACGCACTCGGGGTGCGCTCGAATCGGCGGCGCAGGCGATCGCTGGCGCGGGCGGGAAAGCAGAGGTGGTCCCCTGCGATGTGACCAGCCTTCAGTCGGTGGAGTCGGCGGCGAAGCAGGTCGAGAGTTCGTTCGGGCGTGTGGATATTCTGGTTAATAACGCGGGCATCGGCGGATTCGGTGGGCCGCTGCACCAGCTTCCACCCGACGCCTGGGACGCGATCCTGAACACGAACCTGCGGGGTGCCTTCTACATGACTCGCGCCTTCGCACCGATGATGATTCGCGCGCGCGCCGGCCATATCATCAACATTTCGTCACTGGCCGGGAAAAACGCGCTGCCCAATGGGGCGGCCTACGCTGCCTCAAAGTGGGGGTTGAACGGGCTAAGTTATTCCGTGGCGGAGGAGTTGCGGGGCCACAACATCCGCGTGGCCGTGATCTGCCCCGGCTCAACTAACACTGACTTGAGCCCGCACCCCGGCAAGGACCACTCCCAGATGCTGCAACCGGAAGACGTGGCGCATGCGGTGGCGATGCTAGTGACGGAGAGTGCGCAGTCGTTTTTGAGTGAGATTCTGTTGCGGCCTACGCAGAAGCCTTAGCAACATCGTTTCACTTCTTGAACAGATTCTCAAACGCCTGCCGGGCATCGTTAGGCCGCAGGCTGGCGGGCGTGGACGTTTCTTTTTCGCGGGTCACGCGCATCTCGTAGAACGTGCAATCGTTGCGCGCATCCTTCTTGGCTACGCGCTCTGTGACCGGCTGCATGCACTCGAAGCGGCTGCCGGGATCGAAGTACATGCACTGTTTGCAGGAATGCAATTCGAAGCCGCACTTGGGACAAAGGCCGGTTGGCGGGATCTCCTGTAGGACCGTGCCACACTGCGCGCAGCGCGAGACGGCGCGGGTGCCGGGCATGTTCACCGGCTTCGGCCCCATGCTGTAGTCGCGTCGTGCCAGCGGCGTCGAAGGTGGCTTGGGTTTTTCTGTGGACTCTTTGCGCGGGGCTTTCTCGCGGTCGCGGTCCTGATATCCATGCTGACGGTACTTGGCTGCCACGGAACCTCCCGGCACGTTGGCGTATTGTCTCGCGGGCCGCGCCTCAAAACAAGTCTCAACCCGATTCGGGGCTGAGGGCCTCAGGGGCTAAAGCCCGAATCCTTGGGAAGCCATTACGGCACGGCTGAAGCCGTGCCCTTCCCGAGCCCCTACTCTCCGTCGCAATCGAGCTTTTCGCTTCTCGGTACTGGGTACCATGTACTCGGTACTCGATACAATGGAAGCATGATCCACGAAATCTTCCCAGTCGGGCCGCTGCAGTGCAACTGTTCGATTATCGGCGACGAGACTACACGCGAGGCGATGGTCATTGACCCGGGCGATGACATTGAGGACGTCCTCTCGCTCCTCCGCAAGCATAACCTGCAAGTCAAGCAAATCGTGATCACGCATGCTCATATCGATCATGTGGGAGGCGCGATGAAGCTGCGCGCGGCCACGGGAGCACCGATCCTGCTTAACCAGAATGACTATGCCCTGCTAAAAATGCTCGACGTGCAAGCTGCATGGATCGGTGTAGCAGCTCCTGGCGAGGTCGAGATCGACCAGAGTGTGAGCACCGGCGATACCGTGAAGGCCGGAGGGCATGCGGCCAACATTCTGCACACGCCGGGGCACACCGAAGGCAGCATCTGCCTCTACTTCCCCGCCGAAAAGACTTTGATCGCGGGTGACACGCTGTTCGCCGGATCGATTGGCCGCACGGATTTGCCCGGCGGATCAATGCAAAAGATCATGCAGTCGCTGCATGGCACCGTGCTGGCCTTACCCGACGACACTGTCGTCGTACCGGGTCACGGGCCGTTGACAACGATTGGGGAAGAGCGCGAGAGCAATCCGTTTCTGGCTAAGCGATAGAAATTGTTGATTCTAAGAGCCGCTCGATTCCTTCCGCGAACTCCGCGGTTGCTGTGATCAGGCTCAGCACCAGATAGCCGTCGCTGGGGAAATCATAGAAATGGCCGGGATGCACCAACACTGACTTCCGCTGCAACAGATCGACCGCCAACTCCTCGTCGGTCTGGGTCACCGGGACGCGCAAGACCGCGTACCATCCGCCTTCTACGTTCAAACGCTGACACGTCTTCTGTGCGGCGAGCTGGCGGTCGAGTTCTGCAAGATTGGTGAGCACGCGATCGAGCAATTGCTGTTGAATGCTTTCCCGCTGCTCCAGCAGCGCCGGGACCGCCCACTGAACCGGCGCATTCATAGAAAGATAGGTGTCGGCGATTACTTCCAGCCGCGCTTGTGCCGCCTCAACCGCCGGGGCGGGGCCGCTGGTGACAATCCATGCCACCTTCATTTGGGGCAGCGCGGAGATCTTCGAAACACCACTCAGCGTGAAAGTCAGCACGTCCTGGTCCGCGGCAAAGCTCCGCCGTGGAGTTCGATCGAGGGAGTAATCGAGAAACACTTCGTCGGCAATCAACGCCAGATCGTGTTCCCGGCAAAAGCGATTGAGAGATTCCTGTTCATGCGCATGCACGTACGAGCCCGTGGGATTGTTGGGATGAACCACGACCACGCCGCGGGTGCGCCCGGTCACCGCCTTTTCCAGCGAGGGAAAATCCATCTGCCAGCCGTGATCGTAGAGCAGGGGATAAGGCACGAGCTTAACGTCCTGCAAGTCGGCGAGGAACTCGAACAGGGGATAGCTCGGCTTCGGCACCAGCAATTCATCATCCGGATTGCACAGCAGGCGGAACACGAAGGAATAACCTTCGCTAGTGCTGGTGGTAAGAATCAGTCGCTCGGGATCGAGGTCCCGAATCCCGTGCGCCGTCTGGTAGTACTCCGCCAGCGCTGCGCGCGCGCTGGGTAAGCCTTTCGGCTGGGGATCGTAATCCATGCTGTGGGGCGAGGCCAGCGCTTGGAGTATGCGCGGTTCGTCGTAGCGCAAGCCGGCTCGGGTTGGGTTGGATACTGTGAGATCGAGCACGCGCGCGCCGCTCGATCTTACTTGGTCCAGGGCCTCGGTGAGACGATTGCGCGTTAGCTTCCAGTTGGTGCGGTCTGAAAACATGCAGTTCAGTGGTCAGTGGCTAGTGGTCAGTCAAGCAAATCCAATCGCGAAACGTTACTGGCCGCTGATGTTCTGCACTCTAACAGCCAATGGTCAGCTGCTCAATGCCTGGAACGAATTGGACTTGGATGCTTTGGCTCGTAAATGCCCACTTTGCCGCCGCCGGGAAGCGTGAAAGTGGCGAGCTTTCCCCAGCGCTGTTCGTTCACGTCCGAGACCGTCACCTTTTTCGACGCGAGATCCTTTAAAGTTGCCGCGATGTCGTCGCACATCAGGTAAAGCTCGTGCTTGTCGTTGCTCTCGGAATCGTGAAACGCGGCTTCCGCTGGAGGCATGGCGAAAATCAACCAGCCATGACCGGCATCGACAGAGGGAAACTTGAGCACATCGCGAAAGAATGCCCGGTCGGCTTCCGCATCCTTGGTGTAGATAACAACATGCGCGCCGTTGATCATGGGTGACCTCAACTGCAGTGGCTAGTGTTCAGTGATCAGGGGTCAGTAAGAGCGGCCGAGGAACATCGTCATCTAAACTGGCCACTGATCACTGGCCACTGACCACTGCTTACGGCTGCAAATAGAATCCCAAGTCCTGCGGCGGAGTCAGCGTTTTGGTCGCTTTGTACTGCCGGTGTGACTGGCGAACGACGCCGATTTTTTTCTGGAACTCGCTGGCGAGGTTCTCATATCGCACTAAAACGTTCCCCAGCCAGTAAGGGCCGTATTCGCGCAGGTACGCTTCGCGGAACATCTGGGCGACGCGAGTGGTCGAGTCGCGCAAGTCTTCGAGGCGCGCGTTGATGGCCGTGATTTCTTCAATGTCGTTGTTCACACGGTCGGCGTCGGCCTGGTTCTGGAATGCGTCCCAATAGAACTTGTTGATCTCCAGCGTGAACTGGGCCTTCATACCGAGAGCGTCCCAGCGCCAGGCGCCCAGGGTCAGGTCGGCCATAGTGTCGCGATTGGCGTGGGCCTTGGCGTCATTGGTGTAGAGCGACAGCAGCGCGTGCTCGGCGCCTAGACGCATCTCCGGGGCGGCCACGGCGATTTTCTGCATCATCTTCGCTCCCTCCGGGGTGAAGGGATCGATCCAGAATAAATCGTCGGTCTCCGTGTCAACGTTGACCTTAGCTAATGCCTGATGGCCGCGATCGAGATTCTCCAGAGCATCGCGGAAGGTGGTGTCGCTGTTTCGGTAGAAGGCCCAGTCGTAAGCGTTCTTGAAGTCGTCAATGTTCGACTCGCCCGCTTGCCATCCCGCAGCCGCGCCGAAGACGAGCGCCGGCCACGCCATCCCGTAGATCGACTCGCCGTCGTCGTTCCACGTGGTGTTGAGCATGCCCATCGCACCCAGCTTTTGACCATCACGGACGAAATTGCGGATGTTTAGGTAGCCGGTGTCGAGGTTGGGCCAGAGTTGCTTCCAGGTCTGCGCACCCGGGGATACAAACACAGGCAGGCCGGCATCACGATAGGGTTTGATGATGCTCTCGAAGTTCGGCTTGGGCGCATAATCCCAGGGGACGGCGATCATGTCCTTGGGAAGGATGCCGAGTAGTTGCGGATATTTCAGCGCGATGTCGCCCCAGAACATGAGCTGCTTGTGATAGGGCTGAAGGATACCGAAGACTTTCTGCATGTGCTCTAGATAAACCCGGCCCAATCCGACTTCTTTAACTCGTGCGGCGGTTTGTCCCTGACCCAGTTCAACGGTCTCGTCGCCGCCGACATGCAGGAAGGGCCCGGGAAAAAGCGGCACCATGTCCGCATACATGCTCTTGATGATGTCGTAGGACTGCTGCTTGGTCGGGGTGAGCACGTGGCCGTGCGGCCGCTCCGCCACGTCGGAGTAGACCTCGTACTTCAGCATGTGGTGGAGATGTCCGAAGGCCTGCTGCTCGGGGAGAATGGTGACGTAGAGCTGCTTGCCATAGTCGACGAGCGCGTTGATTTCCTGCGGAGTGAGCGCGGCTTCTTTCGGGGCCAGCAAAGGCTGGCTGGCAAAATCGAACACGTGTTCCAGGTAAAGCCCGAACAGATTTACCTTGTAGGCCGCAAGGGTGCGAATCTGGCGCTTCATGTAGTCTTCCGTGGGGATGGGACCGCGGCTGATGTCGTCCTGCACGCCGCGCCATTCCATGCTTGGCCAGTCGCGAATCATAACCGCGGGACAGACCAACGCCTTGCCCTCGGCGTGCAGCAACTGGCGCAGCGTCTGTACACCGTAGAACAGTCCCTGGCCGGTGTTGGCGGCGACAATCAAGTGCGAGCTGTCGGAGAACAGCAGGTAGCCCTGGTCGCCGATGGAATCTGACTTCAGGCCCTTGGATTCGAGGAACTCGCGAACGTTCTTGTCTTGCAGGCGCGCCAGAACGATCGCACCCTCTTCTTGTTTGGATTCCTCTTTGGAATCCGCCCTGGCGCCGGTAATGCTCAACTTCATCCCAGACTGGTCGCGGATTTCTTCCTCCAGGGTTTCCGCGGCGATGCGATCTTCATCCTGATGTCCGAACTCGACCAGGATTCGCGTGTTTGGGCTTACGCGGAAATTTCCTTGCTGAACGTGGACCTCCTTGGGCTGAGGAATCAATTTGAGCTGATTCTCCGGGCCGGAGGTTTCGGCAAGCATCGTGGGAATCAGAAGCAGCAGGACAAGAGGGAGAAGAACGACGTCTCGCTTTTTCATTCGCATCCTTGGGACAAAACGAGCAGGTTCCATTCTAACGGAACGCTTCCTTATTCACGACATAAGGCATCTTGGTGATGTCGCCGCCGTAATTGCCCTCGAGAACGTCGATCAATCCCTGGACACAGCGTCCCGCCATGCCTTTGTTGGGATCGGTGGAGAGCCGCGTGATGCGCGCCGCGCTGGCGAAGTGCGGCATGAGGCGAAGGCGATCGGCGATGGCGGGATCACGCAGCGGTGAGTCTGCCGGCAACGGCTCTTTTTCGTAGACATCGAGGGCGGCGCCGGCAATCCAGTTTTCCCGCAAGGCTTTTACGAGCGCGAGTTCATCGATTACGGGACCACGCGAGTCGTTTACCAAGAACCCTGTCGGCTTCATCAGCCGCAGGGTCTGCTCATTGAACAGATGATAAGTGGGCGTATTGCTTTCGCCCGGACGCAGTAGTGGCACGTGCACGCTGACAAAATCGGCCTCGCGCAGTGCTTGTTCGAACCCAACATACTTGATCCAGTTCTTTTCCCGGGAAATGCCGCGAGCGTGGCGCAGGTCCATGGTTTCCTGGATGGCCTTGATGTATTCGTGATTCTCATACGCCGGGTCGTAGCACAGCATGTTCATGTCGAAGCCGGCGCACTTCTTGATCATGGCCAGCCCGATGCGCCCGGTGCCGATGATGGCGATGGTCTTGCCGGTGACTTCATCGCCCAGAAACGGCAGGTAGGGATGCCAGTATCCCCATTGATTGTCGCGAGTGAGATGCTCGGCGGGCCACATCTTGCGGGCCAGCATGCCCATCATGAAGAAAGCGAACTCGGCGGTCGCCTCGGTGAGGACGTCCGCGGTGTGGGTGAAAGGAATTTTGTAGCGGTTGGCGTCGGCACGGTTGATGTTGTCGAAGCCGACGGCAATCTGGGCCACAACTTTCAAAGTGTTCTTGCCGGCTTCGTTCTTACTCGCACCAAAGACTTCAGCGTCGATGGGATCGCGGAGGGTGGTGATCAGGCCATCGATGCCGGACTTCACTTTGTCAATGATCAGGCTCTTGGCCGGTGCTTCCGGCTGGGGATGGACCTCGACTTCATAGCCGCGGTTGCGCAGCAGGTTGATCGCTTCTCCGATATCGCAGGTGGCGAAAACGCGGAACTTCTGGCTCATATTGTTCCTGTAAGCATGATGGTTGAATGAACTGCTCAGGCTACATCACTCGAATTTCCAGCGCGTGGACTTTCCTATGAACTCCTTTTCCCACAGCCCGAACACCACGCGCGGGCGCACGGCGAACACCGGCTCCTTCATTGAGAGGATGTCATCTTTCATTGCTCCCATGTCGAACTTGTACTTGCGTTCGTACCTGGGCAGGAGCTTGCGCCGCGCGGCCACATCTGCGATTTTCGCAATGCCCTCGACAATCACCGCCTCGCTTGCCAATTCTGTGCACACGACGCAGTTGGCGTTGTGCGCCAGGTTGCGCGCTTTGCGCGATTTGCTGCCGGTGCTGAACAGGAAGCAGCCGTCCTGCCATAGACCCCAGACGACCATGGTGTGCGGGGCGCAGTCGGGCTTTGCCGTGGTGATCCAGTAGTTGTGCGATTTTTTCAGGCGCTGCTCGGCCCAGCTCCACGGGAGCAGGCCTTTATTGCCTGCGGGCAGGCCGTAGCCGGGCATGTGGGGGCGGCTGGACTGAGCCTTTCTTCGAAGTTCCTTGGCTGGCATGATGTCTGGCCCACGTTCGAGACTTCAGAGATTCTTCCTAGTCCACTGATCGATTCGATCCAGGGCCTGCTGCAGGTTCTCCAGCGAATTAGCCACGCTGAAACGCAGATAGCCTTCGCCGAAGTCGCCGAACGCGGTGCCGGAGAGTGCCGCCACGCCCACTTGCTCGAGGAGAGCGTCCGCGAGTGGTTTCGACTTCCACCCCGTCTTCGTGATGTTGGGGAAGACGTAGAATGCGCCCTTGGGCATGCGGCACGAGAAGCCTTTGATCTTGTTCAGGCCGGCTACAACCACATCGCGACGACGCTTGAACTCGGCGCACATTTGATCCACGGAAGCCTGATCGCCTTTTAAGGCTTCGATCCCTGCCATTTGTGTGAAGCTGGCGGTGCAGGAATTGGAATTCGTCATCAGGCGGGTGATTTGCGCTGCCAGGTCGGCGCGCATTACGCCGTAGCCCATACGCCAACCCGTCATAGCGTAGGTCTTCGAGAAGCCATCGAGCAGGATGGTGCGCTCCTGCATTCCCGGCACCGACATGATGGAGAAATGCTCGCCCTCAAAAAGCAAACGGCTGTAGATTTCGTCCGACAGCACCAGGATGTTGCGGTCGCCGATGACCCTGGCAACCTGCTCGACGTCTCGGCGTTGCATCACGCCCCCCGTAGGATTATGGGGGGAATTTAGGATGATCAGCCTGGTGCGGTCAGTGATGAGCGGGGCGAGTTCGTCGACATTGAGCGAGAAATCACGCTCCTCGCGCAGGTGGATGGGGACAGCCTTACCGCCGACGTAGTGAATCATCGACTCGTAAATCGGAAAGCCGGGGTTGGGATAGATGACCTCATCTCCTTCATCAATGAGAGCCAGGATTGTGAAGAAAATAATAGGCTTACCACCCGGCACGACCACCACTTCTTCCGGCGTAACTTTCACGCCGCGAGTGCGGCTGACGTAGTCGGCTATGGTTTGGCGCAGCTCGGGTAGGCCGGCGGAGGGGCCGTAGTGCGTCCAACCGTTGTGCAGGGCGCCCACGCCGGCTTCTACGACGTTGGCGGGAGTGTCGAAGTCCGGCTCGCCGATCTCGAGGTGGATGATGCTCTTGCCCTGACGCTCGAGTGCTCGGGCTTTGTTCAGAACTTCGAAAGCAGTCTCGGTGCCCAGGCGCGACATGCGACGGGCGAGTTGCAATTCGTGCTGCGTCGTTTGTGCCATGATGACCAAATACTCCTAAGAAGCCAAACGGCACATTATACGCCGGGGAGCCGGGCGGCTTTTGACCGACCCTCGATCAAAAGGGCGACGATCCCTATAATGTCGAGCATCTGCTCCGGGAGAACATATGCTCTCTTATCTCGACGAACTCTATGCACATCAGGAATGGGCCGACGCTGAGCATTGGCGTGCGCTGGAAGCGCATGCTCCCGCGTTGGCGGATCGGGCGATTCGCGCGCGGCTGCATCACATTCACGCGGTGCAGTCGGCATATCTATGGATGGTGGGGCCGCGGACCTCGCCATTTGTGATGACGAAGGTCGAAGACTACGCGAGCATGGCCGATCTGAAAGCTTTTGCGCGGAAGGTTCACGTGGACAGTGCGGCGATGCGCGGCGCGATGGACGAGGCTCGCCTGGCCGAGATGATCGAGGTGCCGTGGTTCCGGCCGCCGCTGAAGATCAGCGTGCGTCATGCTCTGATGCAGGCGGCGATGCACAGCCACTATCACCGCGGGCAGAATGCGACACGGCTGCGCGAGCTGGGAGGCGTGCCTCCGGGGACAGATTTTATTGTGTGGGTGCGGGAGGGACAGCCGGCGGCGCGGTGGGTGTGATCCAGTTCTTCAGGGGCGTCTTCCGCGAATTGCCCAGGCACGTGCGGGCAGTTCGATCGCTCCCTGGGTATTGGCTGGTAGCGTTGCTCTCAGACGCTCGCAAATCGCCGCTTGGACCTTCTTGTCGCGGGTCGCTAAGTAATTCGGCGCCGAGCCTTGCCCCGTCAGGAGCGGTTCCCAGTAATCGTCGAAGCTGGTGAAGCGGGTCACAATGTCAAGCGCAGTCAGGCTTAACTGTTCTAGCCTCGCCTGTTCGAAGGTGCTGCGCAGTCCTTCTTGCGTGCAAATTGGAAAACGGAGGGCCTGGTCGAGGGGCGCACTCTCAGAATCGACGGCTGTGGCGGCGTCCCAGAATTCGCGCAGGAATCTTGCTCCTCGCACGTAGTCCCAGACGTAGACCGCGACGGTGCCGCCGGGACGGGTCACGCGGCAGAATTCTTCCAATCCCCTGCCCGGATCCGGAATGTAGTTCAGCCCCAAGCCGGAGATTGCAACGTCGAAACTGGCTTCGGGGAACGGAAGCGCCATCGCGTCACCGGTCTCGAAGGTGACGTTGGGACGGGTGCGTTGCCGACGAGCAAAGGTTATTTGTTCCGCGGAGACGTCTACGCCCGCGACACTGGCGGGCGCGTTGCTTTCAGCAATGGATTCAGTGATGACGCCGCTGCCGCAGCACACGTCAAGCCAGCGCAGGCCTGCTGGGAGGTTCAGCCACTTCAGGAATTCCTGAGCCAGCAAGCGGCTCCAGCGGCCCATCCATTGGTCGTAGTCGGAGCCGGAGGTCCAGCGATCTGTGGTCATTGAAACAAAGACATCAGGGGCTGACGCCGTGCCCTAATACTAATCAAAATCGACGGACGGGGGCCTATTCCGAGACGCTGTGTTCTTCGTTTTGCGAACGCAGAACGCGGTCGACGGAGTAGGGGGCGCGGTGGCGGGGTTCGTGGTAGTGGCGGACTTGCATCTCGCCTAATAGGCCAATGGCCAGCAGATTCAATCCGCCTAGCAAAAGGCCCAGGGCCAGCATCATCAGTGGGCCGTGCGAGGCCATTACCGGAACGTGGCGAAGAAATTTTTCCACTCCCAGCCAGGCTACGATCGCGCTGCCGCCGAACAGGCTGAGTAGGCCGAAGGTTCCGAAGAAGTGCAGTGGGCGGGAAAGGTAGCGCAGCAGGAAACGGATGGTGATGAGATCGAAGAAGACGCGGAAAGTGCGGGTGATGCCGTAGTGCGAAGTGCCGCGCTCACGGTTCACGTTGCGGATGGGCACTTCGCAGATGGACGCACCATACCACGAGGCCAGCGCCGGGATGAAACGGTGCAATTCGCCGTAGAGCGGCACCTGCTCGAGGACTTCGCGGCGATAGGCTTTGAAGGTGGTGCCGAAGTCGTGAATGTCGACGCCGCTCAGCTTGGCCATCATCCAGTTCGCCATGCGGGAGGGGATACGGCGCATCCAGAAATTATCCACGCGCACTTTGCGCCAGCCGCTTACGATGTCGTAACCTGCGGCAATCTTTTCGAGGAACACCGGAATGTCGGCGGGATCGTGTTGCAGATCGCCGTCCATGGCGATGATGTATTCGCCGCGGGCGTGGTCGAAACCGGCGGCCAGTCCGGCGGTCTGGCCAAAGTTGCGGCGCAGCTTGACCACGGTCACGCGGCTGTCCACGGCCGCAATTTCGCGCAGCATGGCGAAGGTGTGGTCGTTCGAACCGTCATCGACCAGCACAATTTCGAACGTCTCGCCGGCGGCCTCCATCACCGCTTTCAGGCGGTCGTAGAGGGCGGTGACGTTCTCCTGCTCGTTATGCAGAGGGACGACGATGGAGTACTTGGGCACAGGTTTTTATTATAGCGCGTCAGCCATCCGCCGCACTCTGAATTTGTGTGGGGGTGTAACCGCGGTTAGCCCTGCTCTTTCAGCTTTAGCCGGGGCTTGTTCTCTTCCAGGAACTTCTTTATATCCTCAGCCGCGCTAAGCAAACGGTTCCATTGCTCGTAGTAGAGCGTGACCGGAAAACGGCCCAGGCCGTAGACGCTGACGCCGCCTTTTTCGCCGACCTTGAAGATCAGGTCACCGCTGCGCTTCTTTACCTCGACTTCTTTCTCAAGCTGGGAGAGACGGGCTTTCAGTTCTTCGTAAGTTGGTTCCGACATGTGCTTCCTCACTTGTGAAGTTTGATGTCTGCCCGGCACAACTGCCTCAGGCAACATAACAGTCCGTTCCCATAGTAACTTGTCCGGGACTTGCCTTGGACGAGACAACCCTTATAATTGAAGGCGAATCTACCAATGCGGGAAAGTATGCGGTTTAGTTCGCGATGGTTGACATGGCTCTGTCTGTCCCTGATGTTGTGGACGGCGGTGGCGGAGTCTACCCATCACCATCCGAACAAAACTGAATCCACTTCCTGCTCCATCTGCGTGGTGGCCCACAGCACCGCGCCCACTGCCAGTTCCAATCAGGCCAGGCCGGTATTTGCGGCGGTCGGCCTGCTGCAAGAAGAAGAAGTCATCGCGAACGCCCGGCTCAGCCTGTTTGAGCTGGGTAGCCGTGGTCCTCCCTCCGTCTAGGGATTCCTCAGATCAAAGCAAAGTTCCGGCTTGACACGCCGGTCGATCCCTATTTTTTGATTCTCGTCTCGTCCCGGGAGGACACATGACTACTTCTTATCAGTGGCGACTCGCCGTAATGGCCGTCGTTTCGCTCTTTCTTGCAACCTGCACTTCCCAAGCCCAATCAGCAACCTCAGTGAACGGAACGGTTGTAGATCCTACTGGCGCAGTTGTCGCCGATGCCGTCGTTGAAATCCGCAATCCCGTCAGCGGCTTAGACCGCTCACTCAAAACAGATGCTTTGGGCCAATTCAATTTCCCCAATGTTCCGTTCAATCCCTACCATCTCACCGTCACGGCCACTGGCTTCTCGCCTTACGTCCGGGATGTCGAGCCGCGTTCCTCGGTTCCGGTCAGTCTCAAGATCACATTGCGTGTTGCCACCGAGGGAACCGTTGTCGACGTCCGCGGAGAGGCCGGCGATCTGACTGAGAACGACCCCAGCTTTCACACAGACGTGGACAAGAGCCTATTCGACAAGGTTCCGCTGGAGAGCCAATCTTCATCCTTGAGTTCGCTGGTAACCCTGACGACGCCTGGAGTGGTCGCGGACTCCAACGGTCTCTTCCACGGGCTCGGCGACCATGCCGACAATTCGTTCTCCTACGATGGTCAGCCAATCACCGATCAGCAGAGCAAAGTTTTTTCGAACCAGATTCCACCCGAGTCGATTCAATCGATGGAAGTAATCTCCGGGGCAGTCCCGGCGGAATTCGGTGACAAGACCAGCGTCATCGTCAAAGTGACCACGCGCTCGGGCCAGGGTATGACAACACCTCACGGCAGCGTCAAGACGTCCTACAGTAGCTTTGGCACGTCCACGGTTGGCTTCGACCTGGGATACGGCGGCCCAAAATGGGGGAATTTCGTCGCCGCGAGCGGATTGAATTCGGGCCGATTCCTGGATCCGCCAGAACTTCACGCTATACACGACAAAGGCAATGAGGAGAACTTGTTCGACCGAATCGACTTTCAGCCTACCGGACCGGACTCGATCCATGTGAACCTTGGCTATAGCCGTTCCTGGTTTCAGACGCCCAACTCTTACGACAATCTCAATACAGCAGTAACCGATCCTGTCACTGGGGGTCCGCTTGGGCCGACGGATCAGCGATCGCAGATCAAGACCTATAACATCGCGCCGGTCTGGACCCACTTGATCAGCCCGACGACCCTGTTCACGTTCGGAGGGTTCGTTCGACACGACGATTACAATTACTACCCATCTGCGAACGTGTTTGCCGATGGCACGGGACTCATTCCTGGCGGCTCCTCGGCGACCGTCAATCAGAATAGAACGCTAACTAACCTGGGCCTGCGCTCCGACCTTTCCTACGTGAAAGGCATTCACAACCTGAAGACGGGCGTCGTCTTCGAGCACACCCTCCTGAGAGAGAACTTCAATTTCGGCATTACCGATCCCGCGCTCGTGCCGTCAAGCGTAGATGCCAATGGCAACCCTTGCTTTGTGGGCGGTGTTGCAGTTGCTGCCCCTTGCACGTACCTGCTTCCGATCGATCTGACGCGCGGAGGGAGTTTCTTCCCCTTTCGCGGCCGCACGGACATCAAACAGGTCGCGCTCTATGTCCAGGATTCGATCACAAAAGGTGCGTGGGCCTTTAGTCTGGGACTGCGCGGGGACCTATATCGTGGAATCGTCCGAGATTCTCAACTGGAACCACGCGTGGGAATCGCCTATAACGTCAAAAAAACAAACTCAGTAATTCGTGTCGATTACTCGCGCATCCAGGCGACGCCTTACAACGAAAATTTGGTTCTCTCGAGCCTTGGATCCCAGAATCCAACGGTCAACGCCGTATTCAACGGGGCAAACAGCCAGGCCTTCGCGCCCATTCGTCCTGGGTTCCGCAACCAGTTCAATGCCGGCATTGAGCAAGCCTTTGGAAGGTTCCTAGTCGTGGACGCGGACCTTTTCTGGAAATACACCCATAACGGGTATGACTTTAGTATATTTGGCAGCACACCCATCACCTTCCCCATTGCGTGGCACAATTCGAAGCTCAATGGTGTTTCCGTCCGTGCCAACTTGCCGGAACATCACGGGCTGTCGGCATTCGTAGTCATCGGGCACACGAATGCCCGATACTTCCCACCCCAAATTGGTGGATTAGGCGCTACGGTCGTGACCGGACAACCGTTCCGCATCGACCACGATCAAAAATTCCAGCAGACGACGCATCTGCAATACCAACCGCGGAAGACTCTTCCGTGGGTTTCCATGAATTGGCGCTACGACAGCGGGTTAGTGGCAAGCAACCCCAACCTGGACGAGTTTGGTCATGCCTTGGCGTTCTTAGATGCGGACCAACAAACCGCAGTCGGGCTCTTCTGCGTTGATTCCAGTGGCGTCCGGCACGCGGCCGCGCTCAACAGACCTCTGGATTCGACTACCTGTAACGTGCCGGGGCCGGATGGTCTACCAACCGGTGGCGCGACCAGAATAGTCTTCCCAAAAGTCGGAACATTTGACTTAGACCATAATCCAACACGCATCGCGCCGCGACATCTGTTTGACGCTGCAATCGGCGATGACAACCTCTTTCGCGGCGATCACTATCAGTGGAGTCTGCGCTTCACCGTCGTCAACTTGACCAACAAGACTGCACTCTACAACTTCTTGTCAACCTTCAGTGGAACGCACTTCGTTACTCCAAGGACATACACGGCGGAATTGGGCTTCCATTTCTGAAGAAACGCAAGCTCGCAAGAAGGCGGCCATCATACTGGCCGCCGTTCCTTCTTGCGTTCAGCGCTGTACCGAGACCTGTGTTTGTAAATCAATGTAAAAGTGTGGCAATCACCGGGGAGACGGGGCGTCGACTGTTAGAATAACCGCTAGCAACCTTTCGTGGGTGTGGGAATCTTTCTTGGGGAGAGATGCTTGCCGATCAAGTTTGTTGTAAAGCTAACAGCTTGCCTTGCGCTCGCGGGCGCTTCTTCCGTAATGTCGGTTGGGCAGCAGACCACCCCGCCGGCAAGTCCTGATTCTTCCACGCAAACTCAGCCACAGGGAGCGAACCAGACCGCTTCACCACAGCAGAGTTCGCCGCCATCTGCTGCTCCCCAGCAGTCTTCTTCCCAGCAATCTTCTTCTCAGCAGCGCAGTTCCCAGCAACCCTCGGATAAGAGTAAGGACACGCCGAACACCAGCGGAAAGGTCGAGGGCACCTCGAATGATCGGCTGTTCTATACGTTGCCGAATTTCCTCACGCTTCAGAACAAGGACCAACTTCCTCCGCTAAGCACAAAGGACAAATACAAGGTTGTGGCCCTGGGAACGTTCGACTATGTGGAGTATCCCTGGTGGGCGGTGTTGGCCGCTATAAGCCAGTCGAACAATAGTGAGCCCGCCTTCGGGCAGGGGTGGGCAGCTTATGCCAAGCGCTTCGGGGTCACGGCAGGCGACAGCATGGTTGAGAACTTCATGGTGGGCGCGGTTTTTCCCTCTGCCCTTCACCAAGACCCGCGCTTCTACCAATCGGGGCAGGGCGGGTTTTTCCGGCGTACGGGGTACGCGGTCGGCCGCATTTTTGTGACCCGGAGCGACTCCGGTCACAAGCAATTTAATTACTCCGAGATTTTCGGCGCCGCCACCGCCGCGGCGATCTCAACCTACAGCTACCATCCCTCGAGCACGTACATCAGCATACCCAGGAACCCGCACCTGTTCGTCGCCTCCGATAAGACCTTTTCCAACACGCTCGATACTTGGGGAACCCAGTTGACGCTCGATACGATAACTCTTGTGGTGAAGGAATTCTGGCCCGATATTCATCGCAAGATCAGCCACAAACACAAGGGCGATGCGGCTCCGGTCGTCAGTACCACTCCCTAATCCCGCGCTATATCGCTGGGGCCGCTTCCGGCTTGAAGATAATGCCCTGACTTACTCTGCTGTTCATGATCACCCGCATGGGCGCATCAAAGCGCAGATGGCGGACGCATCCGTCTTCGTCAACGGAAGGCTGTTGGCTCAACCACTCCCAGTCCACGGAACCTTCGCCTGCGTCAGGATTCACCGTGAAGTAGCCGATCTGGAAAGCGGTTAGATTTTGGAAAAAATGGCTGCCTTGGGAAGGCATGACGCGAAAATCGCGGAAGCCGGCTTCGACAATGACGCGCGCACCGGAAATTTCGTCCCACTCGACGGGAATGCCGAGCCAGGGATCGTTCGATCCCCAGCGGCCGACTCCGACCAGCAGGTACGGCCGATTCTCGGCGTTGAGGAGGCCGTTGAAATGGGCGACCGCCTTGGCGACTTCCTGACTGCGGCTGCGCTCGAAGCGCTGCGAATCGACGACCACCACGTCGTACAGGTTCTCGATACGCCCGTTGCCCAGGACTTTGCTGCTCTGACACAGCAACCGGCGTGGGTCCACCTTATCGAGCGACAAGTCCTGGTGATCGCGCGAAAGTGTAAGTGGGCGGATTTGCAGGAAGCCAAACTCCGCCGCTTCGCCGGGTTGCCGTGGAAGCCGGACCGCGAATTCGATTTCCACGGGAATGCCCAGCGCATCTTCGCCGGCTTTTACCAACGTCTCGAGAATCGTTGGCAGGGGGAACAACCCGTGTTTGAGCATGGGGGCGAAGCTCACGATGCGGACTCCGGGCCGACTCACACCGTCATACACTGCCTGATTGTCGACCGAATACGTGGAAGCGACGGCGGGCAGTGTGCCGTCGGCTTCGGCCGTATCGAGGCCGAAGCGCATCTCGTGCAGACGCCCAGGCCGTCCCTGAGGGACGCCGTTCAGCGCGAGCGCCCAGAACTCCGTTTGCGAGTTTGCGAGAATGTCGTCCACTGACGAGAACTGCAAAATACTTTGCGGATAGCGTGGGCAGAAGGTGAGACACTTGCCGCCATCGACTACGACCCGGCCCAGTCCTAAGGCAACCGCGGCGATTCCGTCGGCGAAAGTCATCGGCGGTACGGGATAGAAATTGTGCGAGCGCACGACGCCGGAGAAATCGGGATAGAAACGTTGGCCGTGCGCTGTGCCCACCAGTTGCTGAACGATCACCGCCATCTTCTCTTCTTCCAGGCGGTAGGGCGTGGCGCGCACGTAGGCCTTGGCATGACGGCTGAAGGTGGAGGCATAGACGCGCTTGATGGCGTCAATTAACTCCGCGAGGCGCACGGCTGGATCCGCATGCTGATTGCCCAGCATGAACGTTTCATAGACTCCGGTAAACGGCTGGTATTGAGAATCCTCCAGCAGGCTGGAAGAGCGCACGGCGAGCGGATATGTGATCTCCGCTAGAAAGACCTTCAGGTCCTCCTGTAATTTCGCCGACAGGGGAGCGGCGAGGAACTTCTGTAGGATCTCGGCGTCGTCTTCGCATTGCAGGGCGAAATCGAGCAGGTTGTTCTCGGTCATGAATTGATCGAAGGCATCGGTGGCCAGGACCAGGGCGGGTGGGACAGTGATGCGGATGCCGGGAAAGCGGCGCGTAATGCGGTTCTTGCGCACCAGATGGCGCACAAAGGCAAGGCCGCGAGCTTTGCCTCCGAGAGAACCGGCGCCGATCCGCAGAAAACCTGTCTCCGACGGCTTGAATGTATCGGCGTTGAAGTCGCCGATCAGCAGTTCACTTTGTTCGCGGCGGTAGTCGTTGATCGATTCGATCAAGTCGTGGCGCAGGTGCTCCGGAGTGGGAAAGTCGGAGACCTTGCGCGGGCGGAGCTTGGCAGCGAGGGCGAATTCGGTGCGCGCCATCAGCCAGTGGGAGAAGTGATTGCTCTGGGCGTGGTAGGTGAGGCTTTCCGGTGGAACGGTTTGCAGTTGTTCTTCGAGCTGATTCAGGTCTTTGGCGCGGCCTACTTCTTTCAAATCCGGAAGACGGAATACGAAATCGCCAAAACCAAATTGCTCGGTGAGAATGCGGCGCAGATCTTTCAGCAATGTCGGGGAACGTTTCCGGAGAAATGAATATCCCTCAGCCAGCGCGCGGGGGCGGAACTCGGTGCGGCTGGTTTGCAGAACTACTGGGACGTCCGGTACCAGGGCCTTCATCAAGCGGGCGAGCTCGAAGCCAGCTTCCGGGCTGAGTTTTCCTTCCCACGGAAATTCGACATCCGAGACCAGGCCGATCAAGTAATCGCGATACTCCTGCACCAACAGGGCGGCATCTTCGAAATTCGAACTCAACAAAATCTTTGGACGGGCCTGCATGCGTACCAGTTTGTGCGCTACGTTGATGCCTTCCTGAATGACGCGCCGGGATTGCTTAATCAGCTCGGTGTACATCACGGGCAGGAACGACGAGTAGTAACGGATGTTGTCTTCAACCACCAGCAGCACGGGCACTCCCATGGCGCGCGTGTCGTACAGGACGTTGCGCTTGTCTTCGATGTACTTGACGATGGCGATGAGGATGCGCGCATTGCCTTGCCAGAGGAAAATCCGCTCGACGTCGGTGATTGGGTTTTGCCTGATAAAGTTCTTGACCTCGCGATAGTCGTAGGCGAGCACGACCACGGGGACATCCAGGCCCGCCTGCTTCACCTCGCGCGCCAACTGTGCGGCGGTCATATCGCCTACGGCGAGGTTGGTGACGATCAGGTTGAAACGCGGCTGCGAGCGCGCCAGTTCCAGAGCTTCGGCGCAGCTTGAAACATGGGTGATGCCGGGGATTTGCTGCAGGTTGAGTTCGAGCGATTCGTCGATCAGCAATTCGTTGAGGCGGCCGTCTTCGCGGAGAATGAAGGAGTCGTACAGGCTGGAGACCAGAAGGATGTTCTGAACCTTGAAGGGCATCAGGTTGTCGAAGCCTTCGAGGCGGGCCTCGGCGTCGAGGAGGGGCTCGGCGATGGGGTGGGTGGTCATGACTTCTCGATCTTGAACGTGTATCCGAGGGCTTCCAGTTCACCGTTGTCGATGTCCCAAGGCTCGAAAACTCGAATATTTCCCCCGTACACGTGAGGTGGGTCTGCATTCTTGTCGACACTGACGCTATGGACGATGAACAATACCATTTCAATTTTATTTTCTCGCGCGAACCTCACTTCGTTCGGCGTGAGAAGGACTTCTTCTCCGGATGTCTGCGTGCCCTTCACTTCCACGAAAACCTGGTGATCGTCGCGCGTGCAGAGGAGATCAAACGGTTTTCCCTGGACCTCGACCTTGTAACCCTGGCCTTCGTAATGGCCCTTGGCAATCCCAACGGCATGATCCTCTATCGCCTTCCTCACCTTTGGTGGCATAAAAAAACCTTGGCCTGATGCGCGAGATCTGATCTGCTCAGCGACATCGATGACAGCCTCCTCCGGATCCGTCTGATGCGTCCACATCGCGAACCCGAGGGAATCGATTATTTCGTCTAGCTGCCGCGCTGCATCCTCTGCTAGGCTGGCGCCGGACGCTCTGATTTGCCACGTAGTTTTGGGCGCGATGCCCAGTAACTCATCCCATGTAACTAGGAGGTGCTTTTCGGGGTCGCACAGAGCGTCTCCGCGATGTTCATCGAAGCTTAGGTCAACCGCCCACGCTCCTCCACGCGGAGAAATCGGCTCTCTGGGGCGAGCTACGCTCACGACACGTCCGCGACCGAAGATACCGCGCCTAGTCCCAGCCCCTTGCCTTAGTAAATAGGCCCGATCGCCAGGTCGGACTTGTTTATGTGCGGCACAGGTCCAATCTTCCGAGGCGATGCCTAGTGACTTGAATTGATTGACGAACTCCAGGAGTTTCTTATGGTCCCAGTGTTCGCTCTTCCATGTGAAAAGATAATCCATCGTGCCTGCCTAGCCCTAAAAGTCAAAGTCCCCACCCTGTCCCTGCGAAAGGCGCACGGACAAGGGCGGGGCACCCGCTTCATTCCCACAACCCGGATCTCCTATACCAACCCCTGATCCAGCATGGCGTCGGCTACTTTCATGAAGCCGGCGATGTTGGCGCCGTTTACCAGGTTGCCGGGCGTGCCGTATTTCTCGGCCGTCTCGTAGCAGTTGCGGTGGATGGAGACCATGATCTTGTGCAGCTTGTCATCCACTTCTTCGCGGGTCCAGGAAATGCGCGCGCTGTTCTGTGACATTTCGAGACCTGACGTGGCCACGCCGCCTGCATTCGCCGCCTTGGCCGGACCGTAGAGCACCTTGGCATCCAGGAAGAGCTTGGTTGCCTCCAGCGTGCTGGGCATGTTGGCGCCTTCGGCGACCAGCTTGATGCCATTCTTGATCATGTTCGCCGCATCCTTTGCGGTGATTTCGTTCTGCGTGGCGCTGGGGAAAGCGCAATCCGCTTTGATGTTCCACAGCGGGCTGTGCTCCAGCTTCACGTCGGTGGGCATGAAGATCGCCTTTTTGTAGCGGTCCGCATAATCTCGGATACGCCCGCGGCGGACGTTCTTCAGGTCAAGGACATAAGCCAGCTTCTCGCGATCGATGCCATCCGGATCGTAGATCACACCATTCGAATCCGAAACGGTGACCGGCTTCGCACCGAGGTCGAGCAGCTTTTCGATAGTGTACTGGGAGACGTTGCCGCTGCCGGAGACCAGACAGAGCTTGCCTTCGAGCGAGTCCTTGCGGCTCTTCAGCATTTCCTCGGCGAAATACACGCAACCGTAGCCGGTCGCCTCTGGACGAATCAGCGATCCGCCCCAGTTCAGGCCCTTGCCTGTGAGCACGCCGGTGAACTCGTTGCGCAGGCGCTTGTACTGGCCAAAGAGATAGCCGATCTCGCGTCCGCCCACGCCGATGTCGCCAGCAGGAACGTCCGTGTTCGGACCGATGTGGCGCTGCAGTTCGGTCATGAAACTCTGACAGAAGCGCATCACTTCGTTGTCGCTCTTGCCTTTAGGATCGAAATCGGAACCGCCCTTCCCTCCTCCCATAGGCAGCGTGGTGAGCGAATTCTTGAAGACTTGTTCGAATGCCAGGAACTTCAGAATGCCGAGGTTCACCGACGGATGGAAGCGCAGCCCGCCCTTGTAGGGGCCGATGGCGCTGTTCATCTCAATGCGGAAGCCACGATTTACCTGAACATTTCCCTGATCGTCGGCCCAGGGGACGCGGAACATCAGAACGCGCTCCGGCTCGACGATGCGGTCCAGAATGCGATTCGACTGATACTCGGGATGCTTGATCAGGACCAGCCGCAGAGAATCGAAAACCTCGCGAACTGCCTGATGAAATTCAGGCTCGGCAGGGTTTTTCGCCCGCACTGTGATCATTACTTCTTCAATGTAGTCGCCGGGAGCTTTGATCCCGTGCGATGTCAAAATGCCAGAAGTCATAGTCCTACCTCCATAGGGTGTCAGCTAGTTAAAACCACTCAAATTCTGCGCTTCTCTCTGCCGACTGCAAGGGCAGGGAGCACTTAGCGGGGTGATGATTTTTCACACTGCGACGAGGTTTTGAATCACTGGGTTACCGCGCCGGATGAAACATTTCCCGCCCCTGAAAGGATACGCCTCCTGCGCCCGCAAGCAACCCAATTTGATTCGCGAGAAGCCGGGCCGTCAACCTGTCCGGCATGCGCTTCGCGGACGAACACTTCTTTCATTCTTAACCCATCAAACCGTGCTATAGTTGCCCACTCGCAAGCCGGGAGAGTGCCATGACTGAACCCCTGCGGCCGATGTCCACTGGCCAGGTGCTGGATCACACGTTTGCCCTCTACCGCAAGAATTTTCTTCTCTTTGTCGGGATCGCGACCGTGGGTCCGGCAGCCAGCGTGATCTTCCAGTTGATCACGGTGGGTGCGAACGTGACTTCGCCCTTTGGCGCGCGCATGGCGGCTGGCACCAAGCTGGGCATTGGCACAGGCATAGCAGCCGGGGCGAGCGTGGTGGTCGGCTATTTAATCATGCTGGCGGGTTTGGCGATCTCACATGCGGCCACGGTAAAAGCAGTTGCGGCGGTGCACCTAGGGCGCCAGACTACTGTCATTGGGGCCTACAAAGCTTTGCGTGGACGCATTTTGAGCCTGTTCGGTACTTGTGTCTTAATTCTATTGTTGATGGTGGTGGCCGTCATAGGGGTGACCCTTGCAATGGTGCCGGTGTTCATAGGCATCGGCATGCTGGGAAGGACGGCGACAGGTCCAGCCGCGGCCATTATCGGAGGGCTTGTCGCACTTGTTATTGTGGCGTTGCTCTTCGTGGCAATCATCGCGATTTATGTCCGCTACGCTTTTGCCATCCAGGCGTGCGTGGTGGAGAACCTGCGGCCACGGGCTTCGCTGAAGCGTAGCGTCTTCCTTTCCAAAGGAAGCCGCCCGCGGGTCATCGCCATTTATTTTGTATTCTTTTTGCTGAGCGTTATTCTTGGGATTGGGCTGAACGCGCTTGCGGTTGGCGCCGGAAGTTTGCTTCATAACAAGATCGCCGCAGCCGTTGTGGTTTATCTGGCTGGTTTTATCGCTGGATCGTTGACTGGCCCGCTGGCCACCATCGGCATCTCGCTTCTTTATTACGACGAGCGCGTCCGCAAGGAAGCGTTCGATCTGCAACTGATGCTCTCCAGCCTCGATCCTACCGAGGTGCCGGGCGTAACTCCGACACAAATAAACCCGGCACAAATATGATGGCATTTGGACGCCGCTATTGGCCGGCTGTGATGTTCCTGCTGGCGGGCCTGGGACAGGCATCCGAGCGCCCATCGTTCACCACAACTCAGTATGTTGTACAACTTCAGATTTGGGAAAACCAAATTGTGGAGCTTGCGTCCGCACCCCAAAAAGCCGTCGCGCTTCGCGATTCCCTTCCCGCAGTGCTCACGGTTCAGACCACGCGAGGTGACATGGCGGTTGACCTGGGCTTTCTCCGCGATGCTTTGAACCGATACCTGACGGCCACGGCGGAGGCGAAGCCTAGCATTCTTACGAACGCGAGCCGTCGCCTCAAGGCCACGCGCGCCGAGGCTGAACTCTACGAACAGCCTGGCCGTGTTGACGATCCGATGCGCAAGCGGCTTGACAAAATCCTTAGCGCACGCGAATTCGACCGGGTGCGGGGACCGTCCCCACTCGATCTGCTGAAGCAGCGGATTCTGGCATGGATTAGCAAGCTCTTTAAAAAGATCAGTCCGAAGGTTCCCGACATTCAGGATCTGGGACAGGTGTTCGTGTGGGGGATGATCGCCCTGGCTGCCGCAATTGCCGGGGTCTGGCTGTATCGCGTCTCGCAGCAGAACGCGGGATTCGGTAAGCGCGAGATTGTGCCCTTCCTGCCTTCCGCCCGGAACTGGCGGGAATGGCTGGCGGATGCGCGGGCGCGGGCGGCCCAGGGTGAATGGAGGGACGCGGTTCACTTTGGATTTTGGGCAGCGGTCTCGCGTCTGGAATCGGAAAGCGTGTGGCCTCCGGACAAGACGCGCACTCCGCGGGAGTATCTGAACGCGATTCCTGCCTCCAGTTCGTCGAAGGAACCGTTTGCGGCGATGACGCGGAAGTTTGAGGCGAGCTGGTACGGAAGCCGGCCCACCACGGAAGCTGACTTCGCGCAATTCACCGCTCACCTGGAGAGCCTGGGATGCCGGTAACCGCAGGCGAGCAGCGCGGCTTTATCGGGTTCGGCATCGGGCTGTTGCTGGTGATGACGCTGGTGGCCTGGCTAAGCTCGAACCAGAAAGACCAGGGCGAAGGTTCGCCTTCGAGCTACAGCGTGCAGCCTCACGGCGGAAAGGCTGCTTATCTTCTTCTGCAACAGAGCGGTTATACCGTGGAACGCTCGAAGCAGCCGCCGGCGCAGCTTCCGGCGGACGCGTCTGGGGTGATGCTGGTGCTGGCCGGTCCGGAATCCTATCCGCACGCGGAAGAGATGAGCGGGATCATTCGCTTTCTGATGCGTGGGGGCAGCGTGCTGATCGCCGGTGTACGCCCGAATTCGTTCGTTCCTCAAGCCTCTTCCGAGGAGGGAGATCCTCGCGTCGGTTTTGCGGAATGCAAGCCGGTTGCGCCTACAGGCCTCACACGCGGCGGGCCCATCTCGCAGGACGGCGATCTGGTTTGGGACTCGGCCAAAGACGCGGCAGTGGTCCACTTCGTTGCTCACTCGAAAGACGACAACGATGACAAGCCCGTTGTCGTTTCCTATGCTTTGGGCCAGGGCCGGGTGATCTGGTGGGCCAGTGCGCTGCCGCTGACCAATGCCGGGATTCGTGATCGTGGAAACCTCGACCTGCTGTTGAATTCGGTAGGCGAGAGCCGGCGCATCCTTTGGGACGAGTACTACCATGAGGAGCACGCGATAGCCTCGGCGCACCCCTCGAATCCGGCGCAGATGTGGGCGCTGGCGCAAGCCGGATTTCTGGGACTGTTGGTGATCCTGACGTTCTCGCGGCGCAGCGGACCTGTGGTGCCACTGGTCCGCGAATCGCGATTGTCTCCACTGGAATTCGTGGAGACGCTGGGCAGCGTGTTTCATCGCGCGCACGGCACTCAGGTTGCAACAGAGATTGCCTTCAGCCGCTTCCAGCAGGTTGCGGCACGGCGCCTCGGAATTCGAGGAACCACCAGCGCCAACGATATCCTCATAGCCATGGCGCAGCGCGGGATCAAGGTTCCCGCGGACGTGGCTACTCTGGTCGGCCGCGGCGAGGAAGCTTCCGGAGATACTGAGCTGTCGGAAAAGCAGGCGCTCGAACACGTGCGGGCCCTGAATCAGGCAACCCGGTTGCTCGACCCAGCCGTATCTGCGGCGAAGGAAAAAATGTAACAGGAAAGCGAAGGAATGGAAGCGCCATGCAGGCAATTACAAAACTTGTAACCCACGGCCGCAGTGAACTCGCGAAAGTGATCGTCGGTCAGAGTGAACTCGTCGACGGCACACTGACAGCGCTGCTTTGCGGCGGTCATGCTCTGATTGAGGGCGTCCCGGGATTAGGCAAGACGCTGAGCGTGAAAGTCCTTGCCCGGGCTTTGAACGTGACGTTTCAACGCGTACAGTGTACGTCTGACCTGATGCCCGCCGATCTGCTGGGGAGCAATATTCTCAACCTGCAGAACGGAACTTTTTCCCTGCACCGCGGGCCGATGTTCACTGATCTTCTATTGGTCGACGAAATCAATCGCATGCCTCCGCGGACGCAAGCGTCGTTGCTGGAATCGATGGAAGAGCGGCAGGTCACCATTGACGGCGTCCGCCATTCGCTCTCCCCATTGTTCACGGTACTGGCTACGCAGAACCCGGTGGAGTTCGAGGGCACCTACCCGCTGCCCGAGGCGCAACTCGATCGCTTCTTGCTCAAGATCAAGATCGGATATCCCTCAGCGCAGGAGGAACTGGAGATTCTTGCGAAGCACAACAGCCAAAGTCTCGGCCCAGGCGAACAGGCGGAGATCGCACCCATCGAGCCGGAGGTCCTGCAGCAGGCGCGCGCGGAACTGCGTCAACTGACCGTCGAGCAATCGCTCCTAGGCTACATCGCGGAGATCGCGCGGCGAACGCGGAGTTGGCCCTCGGTGTCTCTCGGAGCCAGCCCCCGCGCTGGAATCAGCTTGATGCTGGTGGCTAAGGCTCTGGCGGCGCTGGCCGATCGTGACTACGTGATTCCCGATGACGTGAAGGCCGCCGTTCTTCCCGCGCTGCGCCATCGCATTGTGCTGCGTCCAGAAGCGGAACTGGAAGGTTTGGACACGGACCGCGTGCTGACCGACGTGCTGGCCGCGGTTGAGGTGCCGAAGTGAGTATTCCCCGCCCACTCGAACCGCCGCCGGTCGAGGCAGCGGCCCAGCCTCATGGCCGGTTCGGCGGCGGCGCTGGCCCGCGGCTGTTGCTGCTTGCCGGCGTCGGCCTCGCGTGGATCATTCCCGCACTGTGGAATCGGACATTCCTGTGGGCGATGCTGCTCTGGGATGGACTTCTCCTGTTGGCTTTTCTGGGAGACTGGCTCCGGCTGCCGCGCCCCAAACAAATTACTGTGCGCCGCGAATGGCGCAGTCCACTTTCGATTGGAGTGGCCGCGGCGGTAAACCTCTCAGTGGTCAATGAATCTTCAGTGGATCTTTGGATGAGCGCCTACGATGAGTTGCCGCCATCAAACTGGCAGACCAACAAAGCGACCGTGCTGAATATCCCAGCGCGCGGTAGCAGTTCAATTAATTACGAATACACGCCCGGGGCACGGGGTGATCTGCGCACCGGGAAAGTTTTCCTTCGTTATCGATCTGCCTTTTTGATGGCGGAGCGCTGGGCGGTAGCCGATTTGAGGCAGACGGTTCGCGTCTATCCTGATTTTGAACATGCCCGCAAGCATTCCGTTTATCTGGCACGCAGCCGGCAGATCGAGTTGCAGATGAGAATGATGCGGCTGCGCGGCATGGGCTCCGACTTCGAAAGCCTGCGGGAGCACCGGGAAGGCGACGAACTGCGCAACGTGTGCTGGACCGCCACGGCGCGCCGCGGGAAACTGGTTTCGAAAACATTTCGCGTGGAGCGCAGCCAGGCGGTTTGGATTGTGCTGGATTGCGGCCGCCTGATGCGTGCCCGTACCGATGGTTACAGCAAACTCGATCGCGCCGTGGACGCGGCGCTCTGCCTGGCGCAACTGGCCATCTATTCAGGCGACCGGGTCGGACTGCTGGCCTACGGCCGCACGGTGAAGCAACGTGTGCTTCCCGGTCGTGGTGCTGCGCAAATGCGTCACATCGTGGAGCAACTTGCGATTGTTCGCGAAGAAGTGCCTGAAGCGGACCACGTGCGTGCCGCCGCCAGCCTGCTCACTTTGCAGAAGCAACGCGGGCTGATCATCTGGATCTCCGATCTGGCGGAAACGGCAATGACTCCCGAAGTCATCGAAGCTGCCGGGCAAATGCTTTCGCGGCACCTACTGTTATTTATCGCGATCGCCCAGCCGGAGCTGAAGCTGCGAGCCCAGCAAAGCCCGGCGTCGGCGTCTGCCATGTACGAAGTGGTCGCGGCACAGGAGATGGTCTACCGCCGCGAAGTGCTTCTGGGACGTTTGCGCGAGCGCGGCGCTCTCTGCATGGAGGTCGAACCGTCGCGCATCTCGGCCGCGGTGCTCAACCAATATCTTGCGGTTAAAGAGCGGAACCTGGTGTAGCGCCGGCGTCCCGACGTGCCCCACTCCACAGGTAGGCGATCAGCAGAGTAAAGAGCACGGCGGCGGCGGCGAACTTCAAGGATGCAGGCACCGACGATGGAGAGAAGAAAGCTTCAATCGTTCCGGCCACAATGAGCATAGGGATCACGCCCACCAACAGGCGAACTGCCTCCGTACCGCCTATGGCCAGCGAATCGCGCCGCGACAACATTCCAGGAAATAGCAGCGCGCGGGCGAGCCTCAACCCTGCGCCTCCAGCGATGAAAATGGCGGGCAGCTCGAGCACTCCGTGTGGCGAGACGAAGCTCCACAGAGGAACGCTCATTCCGTAGGTAGCGCAGGCCGTGCCGATCACGCCGATCATGATTCCGTTGAAGAAGAGCAGGTAGAGTGTTCCGATCCCTCCCGTAATTCCGGAGGCGAACGCCATGAATGACACCGAGAGGTTGTTGGTCATGATGGCGCTGGAGGCTTGTGGTTTTACGGAGACGATGGAGTGCGTCCACATCTCGTGGCGTTCGATGCTGGCCACGAGTTGCGGCGGAAGGAATTCGCGCATGTAATCGGGGTCGGAAAGCACAAAGAACATTCCCGCAAGCGCGCCGACCCAGAATATGGCGGTTGCAACTGCTGTGTAGGGCAGGAATTGCCGGAACATACGCGGATAATCGCGGCGGTAAAACTGCCAGATGCCGCCCACTGTTTTCTTCTGCCCCGAGTAGATTGCGTTGTGGGCACGGCCCAGTAGTTGATTCAAATAGCGGGATTGCTGCACACTGCTGGGGTCGCCGCGGACGGCGGAGAGGTCGGTGGCGGTCTGGCGGTAGAGCAGGCCCAGTTCGCGCAGCTCGCTGCGGCTCAATCCGTGCAAGCCTTGCGCTTTCACCCGCGCGAGCAGAGACTCTAATCGCGACCAATAGGTTTGGCGCTTATTGAGCCAGGAAACGGAGATCATATTTTGGACCCCGGTTTGAACCCCAGTTTGGATCCCAGTTCGGACCCGACGGAAAAGCTTACCATCGAAACCCCGGAACAGATCTCCTTGGAGTTCCCTTTGGCAGGTGTGGGCAGTCGCGGCTACGCCCTCTGTGTCGACACTCTGATTCAAGGTATCGTCGTGCTGGTGGTTTTTCTGGTAGTTGCTTTTACTGCTCCGGATCTCGAGCGCTCATGGACGGCCGCTCGAAACTGGGAGTTCGCAATCGCAATTTTCCTGATCTTCTGCCTTTACTGGGGCTACTTTGCGATCTTCGAGATTCTGTGGAACGGCCAGACCCCGGGCAAGCGGCAGGCGAAAATCAGGGTGATCAGCGCGAGCGGGCGTCCTATCACGGCGTTTGAAGGCATCGCACGGAACTTCATGCGTGCGATCGATTCCATTGGCTTCTATCTGGTCGGAAGCGTTACCTGTGCGATCGACAAACAGAACCGCAGGCTCGGGGACATGGTCGCTGGAACCGTCGTGGTGCATGAAGTCGAGGAGCAAGGTGTCTTCTACTGGTACGGACAGGGGAAAGCGGCCTCGGCACCGTCCGTGAGCCAGGAAGTGATGGCATTGACCGACCATGAGTTCCAGCTCATCGAGACTTTTCTGGCGCGGCGGCTTGATATTCCTAACTTGCAACGACTGGCGTCGGGGCGAGCCATTGCTGACCGGATGGGAGAACGGCTGCATATCCCGAAGGATCAGCGTATTTCCGACGAGGAGTTTCTCGAAGAAATATCGCGGCGCTATCGCGACGTTGTGCGGCGGAGTTAGTGACAGGCAGCCTCGCTGCGCTGGGCGGACAGCCGAGGCGGCTGTCCCCACATTAACCGTTGACTTCCGTCACAGGATTCGTTCGTGCGTGTAGCCGTTTGCTCCGAGCGCTGAGATCAGCTCGGCGATGTGGTCGGAACCGCGAGTCTCCATGGTGACATCGATGGCCGTGTCTCCCAGATTTACGTTGTGATAGGCGCGATCGTAAGAGGTCTCCACGATGTTGGCGCGGTGTTGGGCGAGAATGCCGGTGAGCCGGTGCAGAGCTCCGGGATAATCGGGAAGGTGGACACGCAGGCGAACCAGGCGTCCATCTTTGACCAGGCCGCGCTCGATGATGCGCGCTAGCAGGGTCACATCGATATTCCCGCCACTCACGATCGCGATGACTTTCTTGCCGGGCTTTGCCCGAGTCCCTGAGTCACGAATCGCAGGTATGCGGCGATTGACTATCGCGGCAACGGACGCCGCGCCAGCTCCTTCCGCAAGCATTTTTTCTCTTTCCAACAGCAACAGGACGGCGTTCGCGATTTCCTCCTCTTCGACGGTGACGATGTCGTCCACATATTTCTGAATCAGCGGAAGCGTGCGCTCGCCGGCGCGCCGCACTGCGATCCCGTCGGCAATAGTTACGGCCGAAGGCAAAGTCACGGGCTTTCCCTCGGACAGAGCGACCTTCACAGAAGGGATTCGTGCAGGTTGAACTCCAATGACCTGAATGCGTGGATTGGCTTCCTTCAGTGCGCACCCGATACCACCGATCAGCCCGCCCCCTCCGATGGGCACAACGACCGCCTCAAGATCAGGATGCTGTTCCAGTAGTTCCAGCCCCAGAGTTCCCTGCCCGGCAATGACCGCGTCGTCGTCGAAGGCATGGACGAAGGTGAGGTGGTCTTGCGCACTGAGGCGAAGCGCTTCCTCGTAAGCCTCGTCGTAATTCGAGCCGTGAAGCACCACATCGCCACCATAGCCGCGCGTGGCTGATACCTTGATCAAAGGCGTTGGCAGCGGCATAACGATTCGTGCCCGGATGCCCAGGTTGGAAGCGTGATACGCAACGGCCTGCGCATGGTTGCCCGCGGAAGCTGCAATGACCCCTCGTGAACGTTCCTCCGCCGTGAAACTTAAGAGCTTGTTCAGCGCTCCCCGCTCTTTATAGGCGCCAGTTCTCTGCCGGTTCTCCAGTTTCAAATAGATGGAATTGCCAGTGAGTTCGGAGAAAGTTTCGGAACGGGTGCAGGGGGATACATAGATCGAATTTCGCACCCTGGCGAGGGCGGATTGAATGTGGGAGAGAGTAACCATTCGAGCGCCGGCGGCGGCAAGATTCGCCATTTTACCTGAAGAAACCTTCGGCTCTTCACGATACAGGAACCTCCGATGTTGAGCCTGGAAATGGCCTATTTGGGCATGCAGAAAATCCATACGACGCATCGAAATTGACGATTGTACTTTGATGAAATTTCCGGTTAGACAAGGAGAGTATGGGGGAGAGTCGCCTCACATTCTCGGGGGATCATGATGCATGCGGAGTGGGCTTCGTCGCCCAGCTGGGGGGACCCGCATCGCATGCCGTGGTCGAGCGAGGTCTCGGCGCGTTGGCGCGCTTGGCCCACCGCGGGGGTGTGGACGCCGACGGCCGCAGCGGCGATGGCGCCGGGCTGCTGGTTGGCCTTCCGAAGGCCTTCTTCCGCAAGGCCGCTCGCACCGGCGGGAATGAACTGCCCGATGAATTTGCTGTTGGCATGGTCTTTCTTCAGCGTGGCCGCGAATCTGTAGCTGGGGACGCGATTCGGGCGGCCGTTGCGAAATTCGATCTTTCGTTGGTGGGCTGGCGCGAGGTGCCCACCGATCCGTCTATTCTGGGACCGCGCTCACGCGAATCCCTGCCGGTTGTCAGGCAATGCTTCATTGCGCCTCGTGGCAGGTCTTTCAATCCAAAATCTTCTCGAAGACCTTCTGGGCTCGAATCCCCTGACTTCGAGTTGCAGCTCTTCCGGCTGCGCCAGGAACTTGAAACCATTTCGGGCGCCGGCTACTACTGTTCGCTGTCATCGAGGACGATCGTCTACAAGGGGCTGCTCACGCCGGAGCAATTGGCTCCCTTTTATCTCGACCTGAACGATCCAGATTTCGCCAGCGCGTTTGTGGTTTTCCACCAGCGGTATTCCACCAACACCCAACCCAGCTGGTCGCTGGCTCAACCCTTTCGCTTCGTGGCGCACAACGGTGAGATTAATACCATCAGCAGCAATCGGCGCTGGTTTCAGGCGCGTGGAGCTACTTTGCGGAATCGGCTCAGACTGCCGGGCAACGCAAAACTGCTGCAGCCGGGGATGAGCGACTCGGCGAGTTTTGATAACGCTCTTGAGGCTCTGGTGCAGAGTGGTTCGAGCCTGGCGGCGGCCGCGCTCCGTCTGGTGCCGCCGGCATGGGAACACGATGAGCATCTCGACGCTGGGTTGCGCGAGTTCCTCGCCAGTCACGCTCCTCAACAAGAACCGTGGGACGGCCCGGCTGCGCTCATCTTCACCGACGGAAACGTAGTCGGCGCCAAACTCGACCGCAACGGCCTGCGTCCACTACGCTATACGCTGACCTCGGACGGGTTGCTCATCGTCGGCTCCGAAGTCGGCATCGCGGATCTTTCCGACAAGCAGGTTGTGGAGCGGCAGCGGCTTGGTCCAGGCGAGATGCTGATTGCCGATCCCGCGACCGGAACTTTTTTCCGGCCCCGTGAAGTCGCGGCGCTTCTGCCTTTGAGTAACAGCCAATCCAGCATGACAGTGATCCCGGCGAAACATGAAGCCGAGCCGACCACTCTCGATGCCAACCGTTTGCTGGCGGCGTTTGGTTGGACCGAAGACCAGTTCCGCATGCTCTTCCATCCTCTGGTGGAACAAGGGCAAGAGGCCCTGTGGAGCATGGGGGACGACGCCCCACCGGCCTTCTTGTCCAGCCTGCCGCGGCCTCTTTGGGATTTCTGTAAGCAGCGCTTTGCGCAGGTGACCAACCCTCCTATCGATCCCTTGCGCGAGAACCATGTGATGTCACTGGACGCGTATCTCGGCAAGAACAGGAAACTGAGTTCTCCGGTGCTCGACGCAGGACAGATGGATGCTGTTGTAAACGCGCTGCCACCCATCTCTTACATTGACTTTACTTTCGAGGTAGCTGGAGGCACCGAGGCCGCGCTTCAGGCATTGACTAGAATCCGGGAAGAAGCAAGAACCACAGCGGCCAGCAGCGGCGCGATTATGCTGAGCGACCGTAGACTCGGCGATAAGCGAGCCGCACTGCCCGCGCTGTTGGCTGCTTCGTCCGTGTGGCGCGCCATGACCGAGGCTGGAGCCTGGAATGTTGCACTGATCGTGGAAACTGGCCAGGTCGTTGACACGCATCATGTGGCCCTGTTGGTCGCCGTTGGGGCGAGCGCGGTGCATCCATATCTGGCCATGAGCATGGCTGCCCGTGCCAACGTTAACGGCCCGGCTCGATATCGAGCCGGAGTGGAGAAGGGCCTGCGCAAGGTGCTGGCGCGCATGGGCATCTCAACCATTAGCAGTTATCGCAACAGCCAGCTATTCGAAACAATCGGCCTGGATGCGGAACTCTGCGAGGAATTCTTTGCCGATGCCGGACGAACTCTGGGCGGGAAGAAGCTTCGTGATCTGATCGAGGACTGTATCACTTGTCACACCGCAGGCTTCGCATCTTCCACCGCGGAGTTCCGCGATTCCGGCCTCTATCGTTTTCGCCACAATGGGGAGCAACACGCGAGTTCGCCTGAACTGGTGAGGCGAATGCACCGCTTCATCAAGTCTCCGACTCCGCAGAATCATGCGGCCTTGTCTGTGCTTTCAGCAGAAAGGAAGAATGTTGCAGTGCGAGACTTGCTGGAAGTCCGTCCCGCGGAGCCTCTATTGTTAGATGAAGTTGAAAGTGAAGTTTCGCTGCTCAGTCGCTTCAGCACGCAGGCCATGTCGCTGGGCGCAATCTCGCCGGAAGCCCACCAGACGCTGGCCATCGCCATGAATCGCCTGGGCGGACGCAGCAATACCGGCGAGGGTGGTGAAGATCCAAGCATTTATTACGAGCGCCCGGAAGCGAATAACCGCGTCAAGCAAGTCGCGTCGGCGCGATTTGGTGTGACTGCGGAATATCTGGTGCATGCCGATGAAATCGAAATCAAGATGGCGCAAGGCTCTAAACCGGGCGAAGGCGGGCAACTGCCATCCGCAAAAGTGACGCCTTATATCGCGCGGCTGCGGCACGCCGTTCCCGGGACCTCACTTATTTCGCCGCCACCGCATCATGACATTTACAGCATCGAAGACCTGGCGCAGTTGATCTACGACCTGCGCGCGGTCAATCCGAACGCGCGCATCGGGGTCAAGCTGGTTTCCAGTTCCGGGGTCGGCGTGATCGCAACCGGCGTGGCCAAGGCCGGCGCTGACGTGATTACGATCAGCGGTCACGACGGCGGCACGGGAGCATCGCCGCTGACCTCCATCAAGAACACCGGCCTGCCCTGGGAGATCGGGTTGCGCGATGCCCATACTGCGCTGGTCCGCGCAGGTCTTCGCGCTCGAGTCAGACTGCGCGTTGATGGCGGCTTAAAGTTCGCCCGCGACGTGGTGGTGGCCGCTGTTCTGGGCGCTGAGGAATTTGGCTTTGGCACCGCGGCCCTGCTGGCCATCGGCTGCGTCATGGCGCGGCAGTGTCATCTCAACACGTGCCCTGTCGGCATCGCAACTCAGGATGAAGCTTTGCGCGCCCGCTTTACCGGCAACCCGGAGATGGTTGAAACGTTCTTCCGCGCACTGGCAGCCGACGTCCGCCAACTGCTTGCGGAAATGGGAGCGGGATCGATTGACGAAGTTCTGGGTGCTGTTGACCGGCTACAGCCGCGCTCGCCGGAAGCCGCACAAAGCGTGGCCTCGCTCTTACAGCCGATCGTCGACCCGCCTGCGCAATTTCCCTGTCCTCGGGAAGACGGCAGCGCTCTGCACGTTGAATTGAATCGCGTGGTGGACGACCTGGAATCGCTCTCCATCCGCGCCTATCGTTTTGAAATTACCAACGAGGATCGAGCCGTAGGCGCGCACTTCAGCGGCGAAGTTCTACGCCGCATCAGGCCTTCGTTCGGACTTTCGGGTTTGGAGATGAGCGGCGTTGATTGCGAGTTTGTTGGAACCGCGGGCCAGAGCTTCGGCGCGTTCTTGATTTCCGGGGCGAACTTCCGGCTCACTGGCGAAGCCAATGACTATGTAGGCAAAGGCTTGTGCGGCGGCAGCATTGCCATCACCGCGCAAGCCGAGGCCTCGCGACGTGGAGACGTTCTGGTGGGAAATACCGTGCTCTACGGCGCTACCTCTGGTGAGCTATTTGTCGCCGGGCGGGCGGGAGAACGTTTCGCGGTCCGCAACAGCGGGGCTCTCGCCGTGGTAGAGGGCGTGGGCCGCCATGGATGCGAGTACATGACTGCGGGCGTCGCGCTGATTCTGGGTCCGGCGGGCGATAATTTTGGGGCAGGAATGACTGGCGGGCTGGCGTATTTATTGCGCGCTGACGCCGACTACTTTAACGACGACCACATGAACCGCGACTCAGTGCGGTTTGCAACTCTTGAACCTCAGGAAGAGCAGTGGCTCCGTCGCATTCTTCGCCGGCACTTGCAACTCACGGGCAGCCCCCGGGCCGCCGACCTTCTCGCATGCTCCGCGCTGCCGCTGAATCGGATTGAGCCTCTGGCGCCGCCGTGCTCCATCGAAGATACCTGGGCGTCGATTCTTGCGCGCCTCGCCGCCGAGGAAGCGCGGAGTTATGGACGCGACAAACATCTCAGTTCCGAAAGACCAGTCATGCAATGAGCCAGCTCGCCGAGTTGACCAGCACCCGCCGGAACTATTTCGACGCGAGTTCGCTATAATCTCCTAACCAAACCGCATGGATTTCGATCAGCTCATCACATTTCTCGAGGTTGCCCGCCAAGGCAGCTTCTCCCGGGCCGGCGAGAAAGTCTTCCGCTCGCAATCGGCTGTCAGCGCGCAGATCCGCCAACTGGAGCAGGAGTACGGCGACCGTCTGCTGGACCGCTCGGGAAAAACCGTTAAGTTGACTCCCGCCGGTCAGGTCTTCCACGAATACGCGGTGCGCATGAAAAAGCTGCGGGACGAATCGCTGGTGGCCGTGGCCGATCACGGCCACACACCGCGCGGCACGCTCCTTGTCGGCGCAAATGAAGCCACCTGCCTGTATGTTCTGCCCGAAGTTTTCGGAGAATATTGCCGCAAGTATCCTGACGTGCAGATCAGCATCTATCGCAATTTCACTTATAAGATCGTCGAAAAGCTGGAGAACGGCTCTCTCGACGTCGGCGTGCTCAGCCTGCCAGTTCAATCCCCCAGCTTGAAAGTTCAAGCGATTTACCGCGACCGGTTGATGTTGATGGTGAGCCCCAAGAATCCTTTGGCTAAGCAGAAATCCGCGCACATCAGCGATGTCGTGAAGTACCCCTTGCTGCTGCCCAAGACCGGGCACACGCGCCGGCTGCTGGATAAGCTCTTCCGCGAGTACAACACTGAGCTAAAAGTCAGGATGGAGTTACCCAGCATTGGGATGATCAAGAGCTTCGTGGCCGCCGACCTTGGCATTTCGCTCATCAGCGCGGCCTTTGCGCGCGATGAGGTCGCGGCGGGAAGAGTGAAGTTGATCGAACTGGAAGGCCCCGAACTGTGGCGCGAACTCGGCCTTGCCTACCGGCGCGACCGCACGCTCTCAGTCGCTACCAAGACTTTTGTGAGCGTGGTGCGACAGCTCTCGGACTACCTCAAGAAGGCTGATACTGCGGCACATTCGTAGAGTGTTTTGCTACACCTCGCCTCCAGCCGACTGCGCTGCGGCCTGAATGATGTGCAGTCCGCACTCCGTCTTCGATGACCCCGCCCAGCGCCCTGCCCGTGGATTTTCTCCCGGCCGCACCGCCCGCGTGCAGTGCGTGCAACCGATGCTTGGGTAATTGCGCTCATGCAGAATGTTGTGGGGCACGTCATGCTGGCGAATGTATTGCCACACCTGCTTCGAACTCCAGTCGGCGATGGGGTTAATCTTCACGAGACCGAATTTCTCGTCCCATTCGACTTTGCCGGCGCTCGCCCGGGCCGCAGTTTGATCGCGGCGGATGCTGGTGATCCACGCCCGCAGTTCGCCTAGCTTGCGCCGCAGCGGTTCGACCTTCCGAAGATTACAGCATTGATCGGGATCGCGTTGCCACAGCGCCGTCCCATGGACCCGCTCTTGTTCTTCGGGAGAGAGCAGTGGATATACCTTCTCGATCGTGATGCCGTATCTCTGCTCCACCTGATCCATCAGATTGTAGGTTTCGGGAAACAGAAATTCCGTATCCAGCGTAAAGATGCGGAAATTCTGGCGCACGCGCGACACAATATCGATCAGGACCATACCTTCGGCCCCGAACGCGGAAGAGATCGCCACTGTCTCCCCGAAAGTGTCGAACGCCCATTCGAGGACCCGCTCGGGTTTCCAGCTTTCCGCGGCTATCTGTAGCTTTTCCACTACTTCCTTCATGCCACTGGCTCCTCTCGCGTGAAAGCAAAACTTTCAACCACGCGGGACACGGGGTCACACAGGATAAGGCTGGCTGCTTCCTCAACCAAACTGCGATCAGCGAATCTCACCATCTCGCCGACCACCAGCAGCGTTGGGGACGCGAGCCGGGGCGATCGATCAAGCTCCGACACCGTGGTGCGGTGGATGCGCTGCGCGGGAGTTGTTGCCCGTGAAATAATTGCGCAGGGCGTTTCTTTGGCGAATCCGGCGGCCTTGAGTCTGCTGGAAATCTCGTTGTAGTTGGTACCCGGCATGTAAATCACCAGTGTTGATTCTGCTCCCGCGAACTTGCTCCAATCCTCGTCGTCGTTTTCGGAAGCGCGATGTCCGGCCGTCAGCACCAGAGTGGAAGATGCTTGCCGATGCGTCAGCGGGATCCCGGCCGCGGCTGCTGCTCCCATGGCCGCGGTCACACCCGGAACGATTTCATATTCGATGTTGGCCTTCTTCAGCGCATCGATCTCTTCCCCGGCTCGGCCAAAGATCAGCGGGTCGCCGCTCTTCAGGCGCACCACTTGCAGTCCTGAAGCGGCTTTCGTCACCATCAGAAAATTGATCTCTTCCTGCCGGATGGTCTTGCTGCCGCAACGCTTGCCCACGTTCTGCACTTGGACGGTGGGTGAAATCAGTTTCAGGATTTCCGGCGTAACCAGATCGTCATGCAGCACAACGTCGGCCGCCCGCAATAAACGTAGAGCTTTTAGGGTGAGTAACTCCGGATCACCCGGACCTGCGCCCACCAGATACACTTTGCCGCTCACGCTGTTACCCTCCTGTCGTCCTCGTTCTTTGCGGTCTCTTCCTTCGCCGCGCGTTTCTTCGCAGATTGTTCCGTCAATGCCGCCTTCAGAGCCTCGCGGCTCGCCAGCGAGTGCAACAAGTCGCTCTTGCTTTGCGGGTCAAGATCGCTAGCCAGTACCAGCCTTCGTGTTTCTCCCAGCTCTGCAACCCATTTTGCGTACCCTGGACCAAACTGCTGTTCAAGTTGTTGGCGAAGCTTTTGCGCCAGCGCGGGACTCTGCCCGTTCGTCGAAATTGCAATCTGCAAATCGCCCCGGCGCACAACCGCGCCGTAGTAGAAGTCGCAACACTCCGGAACATCCACCACGTTGCATAAAATCTCACGCCGCTGTGCCTCACCGTAAATCGACGCGTTGAGGTCGCGCGACGCGCTGGCCACAACAGCCAGGAATATTCCGTCGAGATCTTCGGCAGCGAAGGCGCGAAGTTCGAGCGTGATCTTGCCGGCATTTGCCCACGTGTGTACCGCTTCGGTCGCTTCCAGAGCGACCACGTGGACGCGAGCACCGGTGTCGATGAGCCCGCCGATCTTAGGCTCGCCCACCTTGCCGGCGCCCACCACAAGGCATCGTTTGCCTTCAAGTTTCACGAACATTGGAAACAAGCTCATAATTCCTTAACCTGACCTCTCCCCTGCTCCGCCTAACCTTCCACTCCACTCGGAACCCGTCCCTCGGGCAGATCGCGGGCCACCGCCTCGATAAATTCTCCCGCCAGGAAGTTCCGCAAGTCGGTGTCGCTGTGACGCGAAAAGAAACGTCGCAGATTCTCGCCCGGCCGGCCATCGGCTAGGTATCTGCGCAGCAGGCGCTCAATCGCTTCTGGGACCTCGGTCGCGGGGCAGCGATATCCAACCGGCCGAGCGATGGCTTGATTCAAGCCGAGCGCTCCGCCGAGGCAGAAGTAATAGGCATCCACCATCTGCCCGTTCAACTTGATCTTCTTGCCTTCAACTCCAATGTCGGCGATCCAATGCTGTCCGCAACTGTTGGGGCAGCCGGTGACGTGCAGCTTCAGGTGCTGATCAAAACCAGGCAGGCGTTCTTCCAGTTCCTCGACCAGCCAGCGGGAAAAACTCTTTGTCTCTGTGATGGCTAGCTTGCAGAACTCAGTACCGCTGCAAGCGACAGCCCCGCGCCAAAAAGGCGACGCACTCACCGGTAATCCTACAGCGCCCAATTCTTTGGCTAAGTCGTCAGCTTGCAAACGGGGGACGTTCACGATCACTAGGTTCTGCATGTTGGTGGTGCGTAATTCGCCACTTGCGAAACGCTCGGCCAGGTCGGCCGCCGTATCCATTTGTTCTGGCGTGATCCTGCCCCGCAGCACTGTGGCGCCCACGTAGCAGAGGCTCGGCTGCTTCTGTGCATGAATTCCGATGTGATCGCGGTAAACATCGGCTGGTGGGTGCTCGAGTTCAGCAGGGTCGAGCTGAAATCCGATACGCCGTTCCAATTCTTTCTGGAAGTCTTGCGCAGTCCAACCATGCCGCAGGAAGAGAAACTTCAGTCGCGCGCGTTCCCTATGTTCGCGCAATTGATCGGAGTCGCGAAATAGCTCCGCAACTCCACGGATCACCGGTAGAACCTGGTTCCAGTGTACGAAGGCATTCAACGGCGCGCCCAGGTAAGGCTCGGTCGAAAGACCACCACCCACGCGCAACCCGAAACCGATCTCAGATTTTCCACCAACTACACGCTCGATCGCAGTCAGGCCAACATCGTTGATCTCCGGATAAGGGCACCAGACGCGGCATCCGGTGATGGAAATCTTGAACTTGCGCGGCAGGTTGTAGAACTCGGCATTCCCCGCCAGCATGCGGTCCGCTTCCAGCGCAAGCGACGAAGCATCGCAGATCTCATCTGCGTCCACGCCGGCGACGGGGCAGCCGGTAATGTTGCGCGTCACGTCGCCGCAGGAGCCGGTTGTGTTCAGGCCGACGCGCCAGAGTTCCTCCAGCACCTCCGGCAGCGCCTCGATCGTGATCCAGTGCAACTGAATGTTTTGGCGCACCGTCAGATCGGCGGTGCCGCGCGCATAACGCCGAGTAAGGTTGGCAATGGCCCGCAGTTGGTCGGATCGCAAAAGGCCATTGGGAATTCGAATCCGCAGCATGAAAAACGGTAACGCCCGCCCCATCCCATCCTTGCCGCCAACGACGCCGGCTCCATCGCCCTGCGTGTAGACTCCCCACCAGCGGAAGTACGTGCCAATCCATTCGGGTGAAATCGAGTCGAAGCCTTCGCGGGCAAAGCGCCGAATCTCGGCCAGACCTTCCCAGGGATTCATAGCGCGCTTCAGGCGCTCCACTTTCTGCGCTTTAGTTTCTTTGACCGGATTTGCGACTGACGGACTCGCCATAGACTGATTTCCCCAAGCTGATTTGCCGCACAAAAAAACCCACCGCCAGATGCTCTCTGGCGGTGGGTGATAAGTGCTGATGAACCTATGAAATCTCTAAGTCAGCAGCCTCCCTGCGCCAGAACACACACATGCACAACAACAACATGCACACATGCTGATCTGGCGAAGATTGCGGAAACTGGTCATGCTTTTTCGATAGTAGCTGTGCCGCACAAGCGCGTCAAGTTACTGCCCGTTTCTTTGGATGCATAATTTCGATGGTGCGCATCAGAAATTTTGGTCGCGCCGGTCCGGAGCCTTGGTCAGGCGGCGCTCCTCCGCCCTCTCACGCTCTGAAGAACGGTCGCGGGAAGCTGGAGCACTCGAACTCTCGAATCTTTTTTCGTGGTGACGTGCACGGCGATACCATCCGCTTCCGGAAACGGGTCGGAAACCACGTCATACTCCTCTCCATAAAGGCGAACCCGCCCAGAGGCAGCGTACCCAAGATGTCTAACCCGGGCGCAAACTTCTGATAATGAAGGAGGTTCAATGGCATTGCTGGTCATGATAAGAGGATTATAGTCTTCTAACTGGGTGCGTGCGGCCATCTCTTTTGGCACCCAAGGTGGGGTACCCGAACCTGGCTGGTTCCTTAAGTCGTTGGAAAGATGGAGCGGGAGACCGGGATCGAACCGGCGACATCCAGCTTGGGAAGCTGGCGTTCTACCGCTGAACTACTCCCGCTTACTGGGTAGAGATGGAGCCACTGACTGCTCACGGCAATCAAAGTTTAGCACTCGAAGCCGCCGGAAACAATCGGCCTGCAGGCCGCCGATTACCGCGACGCCCTCGGTGCCGAGCGGGGTGGCGGAAGACCCTATTGAATCGCAGACAGAACTCGGGACGGCGACTTGTGCCGCCGCCCCGGATGTGATCTGCGTCTCAAGCGTTCGCCAGGCTGGCCTCTTTTCGCTGAAGCCCTCCCCTTCCTCTTCCTACGGCAGGTAATAGCGGAACGACGTGTAGATCATACCGTCGAGCCCGTGTGGTGAGTTCGGCGTGCCAGCGCCGGACCAGGCCTGACGGTCGACGTAGGAGAACTGCGGTCCCCACTGGATGCGGCCACGGTTCACCTTTTCTCTCGATCCGTCATAAGGCTTGAACCAAATGCCGATCGTGCCCTCGTACAGCACGCGCGTATCAGCCGTGCAACTGGAAAGGCTGCCCGGGAAGAACCCGCTGCCGACCGAAGGCGGAGTCTCTGTGTAGCACCCGGAATTGCTGAAGAAGGGCGATCCGTAGCCGACGTACAGCTTGGCATTCAAGGGATCGTAATCTGAGGCGCGTCCGGCATATTCCGCGCCCGCGTTGAGGTAGATGTCCACCTTAGGCCCGTGCCATTCCAAGGTTCCCAGACCCTGGTAGCTCTTGATCAGGTCGAGGGTGCCATTGGCGTGGACCGAGGCGTCAGGAAGGCTACCCGTTCCGTAGCGGCCGACTCCGCTGCCGCCCAGGAAGTGCAGACCAAAGTCGAGGTGCTTGTTGACGAACGACCATCGGGCATTGGCACCCACGCCGCCGCCGTTTTTGGAAGAGTTGAAAGCCGTCAACGCCGAAGCGACACCGGCTGCCAGGCCACCGCAGGTTTCGGTGCTGGTTACTTCGCCGCAAGGAAACACGCGATCGCGGAACCGGCTGTAGACGCCGAAGATCTCATAGTGACCGAAGCCGGGCTCGAAGGCCAGCTTCGCCACGACATCGGGCGAGGGGTTGAAGGAATAGTTAGCAAGGTTAGCGGCAGTGCCCGAGGCGCTGGCGCTGGCCCCAGCATTGTAGAGACCGCCACTGGCTCCGGCAGAGCCCACCAGGAAATTATCGCCGTTATTGTGCGTGCTCAAGGTGGCCTGTGCGTTTTCAATTGAAACCCCAAACCACACCTTGTTGCCGATATTCTTGGTGAGGCGCAGCCCATACTGCCGTGCCCAACTGAAGCCGACGTTATACTGCGGGTCGATGGTCATCGGAACCGCTTCGGTGCGGTTATCCAGGCCATGCTTGGTTTCCGTCACCAGGCTCCACATCTGTCCCCCTGTGACACTCCAGCCGTTATTGAATGCCGCCTGGGCCCACGCCTGGCGCTGGCGCAACGTGTAGCTGTTGCTTTCGTTGTTATTGGAAGTAACGCCCGCCGAGAGGAAGTCAGCTTCGTAATAGCCGCTCAGCTTGACGCTCGTCAGCTGCCCTTGAGCCAGCATACTGATGCGCGATTGACGCCCTGTCCCAAAGAACTCTGACGTGGTGCTTTGCGACGCCCCCGGCATGGTCAGAGAATTAAGGGGAGTATTGATGTCAGCTCCCAGAGCCCGGCTCCGCCGCACAAATTCTGCCGCCAGGAATCCGCCCGGCGTGATGGTGATCCCCTTGTAGTGCAGGGCGGTGGGGCTTTCCATCGCTGCGTTGACGTTCTTCTGTGTCTCCTGAACGCTCACCGTGGTGTTGAGCAGGTTGGCCTTGAGGTCGGTCACGTCCGTGCTAAGTGCACTGACGGTTTGCTGCTGCTGAGCGGCCTGTGCCTGGGCGGCGGAGGCTTTTCCGGCAGCATCGGTTGCGGCCGTCTGGGCCTGCATCACAGCCTGATCCTTGCGCTGTAGCGCGTCCCGCAATTCCTGGATCTGCTGGCCCTGCTGCACTATGGCGGCCTGCTGCGAGGCAATCGCATCCTTTAATGCCTGCACATCCGCTGCCGTAATAGCCGCGGCTCCGGGCTTAACCTTGGCCTTCTTGGGTTTGGGCGGCGTGCTGGTTTGCGCCACCAGCGAGGTCGCCAGAAACAGAATCGCGCACAACTTCCACGCAGATTTCATCTCACTCTCCTTATTTTTTCGGACTAGTTTTTGCACAAGCTTTCATGCATTCGCAGGATCAACCGGGTTTACTTCCATTGCTTCATGACTTCGTTAGGAGCCCACTTGCCGTGCCACCTCCGGTAGCAAGCACAATGCGGCACATCACGAATAACCGCTGGAGTATAGATGTTCTGGTTCTAACGGCGCAATGTTACAGGACGGTTACAAACGGGTGAATTTCTGATGAATGGCCCCGCGCAGGAACGATGGAAGTGTGAGGCGTTTCTGCCGGGCCTGGCCCGCGACTCATGTTTCGCGCTCAAGATGGCAGCCTCCCTCAGTCGGAAAAGCACCCGGGCAGCGGCGGCCTGTTAGACTGCGTGAAGAGAACAACCATGCCTTCCTCGTCCACGGGAAAACACGCGGGCCCTGGCTCTGTCAGCAGTCAGGCGGCAGTCCTGGAGCCGTCATTTTCCGAGCGCGCTCGCACCCTTGCCTACCGGGGACGCATTGGCAGCCTGTCGACGCTTTCTCGCAAGCAGCCTGGGTTCCCCTTCGGATCAGTGATGCCTTATGCGCTGGATGCGGGCGGGAGTCCCATCTTCCTCATCAGCACCATGGCCATGCACACGCAGAATCTGCAAGGGGATCCCCGCGCCAGCCTGCTCGTGACCGAGCCTCTGTCAACCCAGCCGGACGCTAGTGGCGATCCTCTAGGCGCGTCGAGAGTCACAATAATGGGCAATGTTCTGACCATCCCAAAATCCGAGGTGGCAGACGCCCGCAAGCTCTATCTCGACCGTTACCCCAACAGCAAGTACTGGGTGGACTTTGAAGACTTTTCTTTTTACCGGATGGATGTTCTGGATGTGTATTACGTGGGAGGCTTCGGGGTTATGGGATGGGTGCTGGCGGGGGATTACGGCCAGGCGCGACCCGATCCGCTGGCCGAGGCCGCGCCCGGGATCCTGGAACACATGAACGCCGACCACAAGGAGGCCCTCATCCTGCTGGCCCGCGTGTTTGCCGGCATCGATGGTCAGGAAGCTGCGATGACCGGGGTCGACCGCCTGGGTTTTCATGTGCGCCTCAAAACTCAGGAAGGGATGAAGGGTACTCGTATTGCGTTTCTGAGGGAAGTGAGCAATCCGGCGGAGACCAGAAAAGTCCTTGTGGAGATGGTGCAGCAGGCCCGCCAGGCGCCCTGAGATTCACATCGTCGCCGGCAAAGGAAAATGCCCGAAACTCTTTCGAGTCTCGGGCACTTCGTTGCTTCTCAGAAAGCGGTCACTTAGACAGCCTGGACGTTCTCCGCTTGCCAGCCCTTGGGGCCTTTGGTCACGTCAAACTGCACGGTTTGGCCTTCTTGCAGGCTGCGGAAGCCGCCAGCCTGAATCGCGGAGAAATGCACGAAAACGTCTTCGCCATTCTGTCGGCTGATAAAGCCATAGCCCTTGGCGTCGTTAAACCACTTCACTGTTCCTTGTTCTGCCATTGTTGGTAGTCCTATTCTTGTTTCTTTGGATTGTGCTGAGAAGATTCGCTGCTAGTGAGGGGGTGACGCTGGTTGGCGATACCGACCTTCAATTGCTCGTGAGTCAAACTTAGCTGGACTTAATTATACACATTCCACCCCCAAAAGAACAAAAAAAAATGCGAACTCTTCAATAGGGCGGTTGGGATCAAGGCAGCGGACTAAGGCAGTTCACTCCGAGTAGCCGTCAGAGTTGCCGTCGTCTTGTTCGTCGTCCCTGTCTTCCTTGCCGTCGTCGTCGTCATCGTCGTCGTCATCCTCCGGCTCTTCTCGAACGCGGACAGCGGCGGTCATTGTGCTATCCAAAGGAGTGGCATGGACGAATTCTGCAAGCATTGTTGTCCATTTTGTGGTCGTCATTGTGGCAACCTGCAAGAAAAGATGACGCGCCGGGAGTTCGTGGGAACGAACGGGGTTTATCCGACGCGCCGCCGTTGAGCCGCCGCCATTGCGACTGCGGCTCCAACAAATCTGACAGCCATTCTAGCGCCCGGCGGACCCGGCGTCTGTTCAACTTTATACACTTTCAACAAATTCGACCGAGTGCGAGTCTGCGGGCGTGCATTCCCATTTTGGAACACGGCCGGGCTTTTGCGACCCTCTTGCAAATTTTTGGTGGACATCAACTTATTTTGCGCTTTAGCTTGTGGGCTTAGCCTGAGCCACCCGGCATTTCCAGGCATGAGAGCACACTGTGGCAAACTTCTACTCCGCTGTGATCTCCCAGGACGCACGTTTTGACTCCCTCACTCGCATTGGCGACCCGTCCCTGCTCGAACCGGTGACGCGCCAACTGGTGGAAGGCCTGGTCACCGCTGCCCGGCAAATGGGAATTGAGCTGATGATCTACGAAACCTATCGCAGTCAGGACCGTCAACAGGCCCTGTTCGATAACGGAGCCACCAAGCTTCGGGCCGTCGGCGTGCATCATTATGGCCTGGCCTGCGACATCGTCCGCGTTGTAGCTGGAGAACCCTCGTGGAAGGGCGATTTCTCCTTCCTGGGACAACTCGCACACAGCAGTGGTCTTATCTGGGGAGGTGACTGGGGCGCTCCCAACATCAAGCACAGCTTTATCGACAGCGTGCACGTGCAGCGGTGCACGGTCGCCCGGCAGGGGGATCTCTTCGCCGGCACCTGGTATCCCGACGACACGTACAATCCGTACGCGGATGCGCAGCATCTCGTCGCCGCTGCGACCAAAGCCGGTGCCAAGCAGCCCACAAAAGCTGCCGTAAGTGCAGGGAGACCGCGCGCCAGCAAGAAACAAGCATAGTCGGGTTTCACCCAGCCATGCGCCATCCGGCTTCCCGCGTCTCGACGGTGATTCTGCAAGGCTCCGCCGCATGGATTACTATGGTCGGTTGCGATTTACCAATCTCACTCGACCAGGAACTCGCCGACCATGCTGCTACCGATCTCGCTGCAAAAAGATGCGAAGCTTGCCGACAACCGCCGCTCGTTCCTCAAGACCGCTTTCATCGGCAGCGCCGCCGCGACTCTGGCTCCGCTCTATCCAGCGCTGGGCGCCGCGCGCGAGATTACCCCCGCCTCCCCAGTCCCCGACATCAAGCCTTTCGAGCTGGATGAAATCACTATCTCCGGCCTACAGGATGGAATGAAGTCCGGCAAGTTCGCCGCCCGCTCGCTCGTGGAAAAGTATTCTGCCCGCATTCAAGAGATAGACAAGAACGGCCCAGCGATCAACAGCATCATTGAACTGAATCCTGACGCGCTCTCCATTGCCGATGCCCTCGACCAGGAGCGCAAGACCAAAGGCCCGCGCGGCCCAATGCACGGCATCCCCGTGCTGATCAAGGACAACATTGATACCGCAGACAAAATGATGACTACCGCCGGTTCGCTCGCCCTCGTCGGCTCGAAGCCTGCCCAAGACTCTCATGTGGCACAAATGCTGCGCAGCGCCGGAGCTCTGATCCTGGGCAAAACCAACCTCAGCGAGTGGGCAAATATCCGCTCCAGCCATTCCACCAGCGGATGGAGCGGCCGCGGCGGTCTCACTAAAAACCCCTACGCGCTTGACCGCAATCCCTGCGGCTCCAGTTCCGGCACCGGCGCCGGCATATCCGCCAACTTGTGTGCGGTGGGGATTGGCACCGAAACCGACGGTTCCATCGTCTGCCCTTCCTCCTCAAACGGACTCGCGGGAATCAAGCCCACCGTCGGTCTGGTAAGCCGCAGCGGAATCATTCCTATCTCGCACACGCAAGACGGCGCTGGCCCCATGTGCCGCACCGTGCGCGACGCCGCGACTCTGCTGGGCGCACTCACCGGTGTCGATCCCACAGATTCGGCGACTGCCGCGAGCGCCGGCAAGTCCTACACCGACTACATACAGTTCTGCGATCCCAACGGCCTTAAAGGAGCCCGCATCGGCGTGGCCCGGAAGTACTTTGGCTTCAGCGACGCCGTCGACGCTCTGATGGAGCAGTCTCTCGATGTCATGAAGAAACAGGGAGCCACGCTGGTTGACCCCGCCGACATTGAAACGCTGGGTAAGTTCGACGACACCGAACTCTTAGTCTTTATGTATGAACTCAAGGCCGACCTCAATGCTTATCTCGCGCGCCTCGGCCCCAACGCTCCCGTCCGCACGTTGAAAGACATCATCGACTTCAACGATCGCAACCGCGCAAAAGAGATGCCGTTCTTCGGTCAGGACTTATTTCTGAAGGCCGAAGCTAAAGGCCCACTGACGGAAAAGGAGTATCTCGACGCGCTCGCCAAGAACCGCCAACTCGCCCGCACCGAAGGCATTGATGCGACAATGGACAAGCACCATCTCGACGCCATCGTCGCGCCCACCGGCGGTCCGGCCTGGATCACCGACCTGGTCAATGGCGACCACGTGGCTGGCGGTAGCTCGAATGCCGCTGCGGTCGCGGGTTATCCTAATATCAACGTAACTGCCGGATTCATCTCTGGATTGCCGGTTGGGATTTCTTTCTTTGGTCGCGCCTGGAGTGAGCCGGTTCTTATCCGCCTGGCGTTCGCTTTCGAACAAGCGACTAATGCGCGGCAGGCGCCGCGCTTCTTATCCACTATCACCGGGGGTAACTAAGCATAGGTTATCCCAACTAGCGCCCTCCCGTGTTAGCCTTACCTGCAAGGGGGTGTTAATGATGATGAACAAAGTGGTTGCTTCCCTGCGGAAGGAGTACTCGCGTCTCGAAAAAGAGATGGGAAAAGTGGGGAAAGCGTTGGACGCTCTCGGTCATGCCGGCGGAAAGAAGCTCAAGAGCACAGGCCGTACCTTGAGCAAGGATGCCCGCCGACGTATCGCCGAAGCGCAAAAACTACGCTGGGCGAAAGTCCGAAAGGCTGCCGCCAAGCTAGTCAAGACGTAAGTAAGAGAGATGCTTTCGCAAGCACCGCAGCCGGCCTCGTTCGTAACTTCTCCCAAAACTTGCGGGCGAGGCCAAGCTTCGGGAAGCAACCTGGGCGCCAGAGATCGGACTAAGTCCACCGAAACCACTTCAGCGCCAACACAAACGAGACTCCTCCCCACACAGACATCACCAGCAGCCGCGGCCACTGATGAATCAGCGGAGTGCCCTCCAGAATACTCGCCCGTAGCGCATCGTTCAGGGCCGTCAGCGGCAGGGCTTTAATCAGGGGCTGAATCACCGTCGGAAAGCGTTCGTAGGAAAAGAACACGCCGGAAAAAATCCACATGGGCATCATTACGAGATTCATGAGCCCGCTCACGCTCTCGATTTTTTGCGCCCGGCTCGCGGTCACAAGTCCGACTCCACCGAAGCAAAGCGCGCCGGCCGTGCCCAGCAGCAAAATGGCAAACACCGATCCCAAGACTTTCATGTGAAACACGATGACTCCGAGTGTCAGCAGCAATCCGATTTCAATAATCATGAGCACTAGCCGGCTCGAGAGCAGAGCCAACAGGAAGTCTCCCCGCCGCATGGGTGTGCCCACGAAACGCTTGAGCAATTTCCGTTGCCGCATGTCCACCAGTGCAAACCCAATGCCCCACATGCCAGAGTTCATCAGGTTCATGCCCAGCAATCCGGGAATCAGAAAGTCGATGTAGCGCGAACCCGGCTCGGAGGAAGTCACCCCGCTGGTCGCGACCACGTCTTTGCGGCCAGCCGCGCTCTGCAGAGCATCGTCCACTTCGGAGCGGGCCAGCACGCTCTCCGGCCGCGCCGGATCGTAGCGATACTGAAGTCCTCCCGCGCTGTCCGGTTCGATCACAAGATCGTATTTCCCCAGGCGGAAGCCTTTCCGCGCAGCGTCACCATCTTGCACATCGATTTTGAACGATGCATGGCGCGGGGAATTCTCGAGCAGCGCCTCGGCGCGCTGCGCTCCCGGTCCGGAAACAATCGCAACCGACGATGCGTCGGCCGGCTTATTGCGGAAAGCAATCCCGAGCCCCGTCGCCAGCAATAACGGAAACACGAATACCCAGAAGACGACCTCCGGCTCGCGCTTCAACTCCAGCATGCGCGCACCGAGGAGATGAAGATATCCGGCCCAGCGCCCGTTGCGGCGCGGCGGATACTTCCGCGGAACCTTGCTTTCTACTACGGGGATTTGTTCTGCAACGCTCATAGAACGACCAACCTATCGCGACTCCGGCTTCCACTTATTCAGAAAGTCAAGCAACGCCTGCGGTGTCATGGCGCGCGCGTTCTCAAACTCGCCGTTCTTCTGGCTCACCAACACCTTGCCTTCACTATCTGCCACCGCCAGGGCCGGAACACCCTTATTAAGCGGAACCTGGAATTGCTTTGCCAGATCCGCGTTCTTTTTTCCATCCGGCCCGATATCCACATGCACCACTTGATAGCCAGCCATAACCGAGGCGAAATCGGGCCGATGAAACGCCAGATCGAGGACGTGGCAGTCGTAGCACCAGTTCGCTCCGAAAACCAGCAAGACGCGCTTGTGCTCTTTTGCGGCCGTTTCTTCCGCTTCCTTGATCTCGGCACGCGCATCGGCCTCGGCCGGATAAATATTCTTGTCCTTGTTAGCCGGCTGCATCAGGTGAGCCGCATTCGTACGCTGCACCACAACGAGCCGCCATTCACTGCCCTGCTGCTGCCATGCCTGCGCTTCGCTGATGTAAAGAGTTTCGTTCTTTGGCGGAACTCCCGACTGAATCTCCGCCTGAAACTGTACGACCCGAACGCCCGGCTGCGGTGAGGTCGACTGCACAATGTCCAGATCGAGGCTTCGCGCTTTGAGCCCGGTCCAAAAGTCAACATCCGCGTCCGGACTGCTATCAGCCGGCGGCACCGTAACCTTTGCCGGCGGGGACGTGCTATACAGCGACTTCATCCCCACGCGGTCACCGGACAATACGGCGTTTTTCCATTGCAAGAGCGACGCAAAACTGGCCCCCGAGTCAGAAGCGGGCGTCTGAGCCACACCGTACTGCGCGGCACAGGCACTCAATACGAACAGGGCTATATATCGTATGGGGCTCTTCATAAGGATCATCCTCTCATCGCTGGCGTCACTCTTCCCGCAAATGGCGTCCGGTCAGCCGGACAAATACATCTTCCAAGCTGGCTTGTCGCGTGGTCAGGTGCTGGAGTTCGCTTCCCTGCTTGCCGATGGCCTCAAGCAGTGCTGGAATCGTCAGATGCGGCTCTTTCACGCTCAGCGCCACCATGCCGTCATCTTCCCGCACGGACTCCACACTGGGCAGTGCACGCCAGGCCGCAAGCGCCGCTCCATCAGAATTGCCCGTCATCTTTGCGCCAACTGCAAACTCCACCACGTGATGCCCGCCCAGGCGCTCAATCAAGTCTGCGGGAGAACCCTCCGCAATAATCTCCCCATGATCGACAATCGCGAGCCGGTCGCACAACCGCTCCGCCTCATCCATGTAATGCGTGGTCAGCAGCACGGTGCCGCCGGCACGCTGAAATTCGCGGACAATGTCCCACAACTGCCGCCGGCTCTGCGGATCGAGTCCGGTCGTCGGCTCGTCCAGAAAAAGAATCTTCGGATTGCACACCAGTGCCGTCGCCACCGCCAGCCGCTGCCGCTGCCCGCCAGAGAGCTTCCCCACCCACGCATCGGCCTTCTCAGTAAGCTGCAACTGCTCAAGCACTTCGTCGGACGAGCGTGGTTCCCGGTAAAAGCTGGCAAACAGTTCGACTGTTTCACGCACCGAGAGTTTCTCGGAAAGCCGCGTCTCCTGTAGCGAAATTCCCAGCCACTCCCGCATCTCCCGCGCATTCTCGCGCCAGGAGTGGCCGAGAATCCATACCTCGCCCGAAGTCGGCTCCAGCAAGCCCTCAAGGATTTCAATGGTGGTCGTCTTCCCTGCTCCGTTCGGACCAAGCAGGCCAAAGCATTCGCCGGTCTGAATCTCGAGGTTCAGCCCACGCACAGCCTCGACCTTTCCGTCATAGGTCTTGCGAAGATCACGGCATTGGATAGCTACAGCCACGCAGAGATTCTACCGTAGGCGCTGACTCGAGGGCGTTGTGCGGGAGTTTTTCGACAATCCCAGCGTTGCCAGAGTACCGGACCTTTTCGGACTACGGGACTTCCGCCCCTATCGAGCCTTAACGAACTCCTCGGGTCCGTCCGGAACCGGCATCGGCGGCGGTGCTTTATCGTCGGGCCCGCGCGGTGGGGGCGGCGGCATCGGAGTGGCTCCGTTCGCCGGCGTCGGCACATCTACTGAATCTTCCCCAGGACGGCGCAGGCTCGGCGCCTTTGCCGGTCGCTCTCCCGGCTCTTTCTTCGCTTCTTTGTCGTTGTCTTTGTCCCGGTCCGGCCGCGGCAATACGATTTCTTTCTCGGTGCGCACGATTTTCTCGCCGCCCACCCTCATGGTTTCCACCCGGACCACTTCGTCCTCCACGATGCGCACAAAATCGACATCCGCCGGAGGGTCGCCGTAAATCCATTCTTCGTATTGCGTCTCTCCGTCCCGCTCCCGCACTTTCCTTGGCGGCTTGCCTTTGGCGTGGAGCACCATCTCCTGATTCATTCCCACCAGCACATGGTGCGCCTGGATCGCCTCCTTCACCTTGGGAGGCACAGTGTCGAGATAAGCCTGCTCCTTATTCCGCGCATTAAAGTCGAGCACGGGATATAGCAACTCTCGCACCTGCTGCACCGTCATCTCCGGGACGTACTTGTCAAAATAAATATTCACGAACGAACCGTGCGGATTGGCCTGAGGGTCACTTGGTGCGGCGGTCACCGGCCGCCCGTCAGCTCCTGAAACCTCAAGGCGCTGATACCACTTCTTGCGATGCACTGGCCCACCATTGATCTCGAAATGAATGTGGTCGTCCTTGATCTGAACGAAAGAGATGTGCGCAGGATCGCCGGGTTTAATGGCCGGGCCCCAAAGACTGAGCGCCTGTCTCATCTCCTCCCCGTTCGGCGTGATTACGCCTTGCTTCAACCGCAGGCCTTTCGTGCCCATCGGAAAGGCGGTACGCGCATATACTAGCTGGGCTTCAAAATCGCGGATGATCTCATAGCGAGTCTGTTTGGAGATGCGCTGCGCGTTGGAAGGAATCGGACTTGCGCTCGGTAAATTCTGCGCCTGTCCGGAATCGGTCACCTGACCGTGGGCTACAGAGAGGGCACACAACAGAGGCAATACGGGAAGAGTGACATTCGCCAAGCGCAGCATGGAACACCCCGGGGCGCGAGAACCATTATATGCGATGGAGTGGAAGTCGGCAGGGTCGCTGGCAATTCACGACCCCCGACGGGCGGCTCAGACTCTTTCCGGCCCGCGCTTCTTGTGCTGCTGGCACTTGGTCATGATGGCTGAGCGAAGCCGCGAGCGGAGGTCTTCAGGCAGTTCGTAAAGCTGGGAATCGCGATAAATCTCGATGGTCTTTTTCGTAGTGTCACAAACCACATAGCAGTTGTGGCACCAGGAAAGATGGTTCTCCAACTCGACTTTTGTAGTTTGGTCGAGGACGCCGTCCAAATAGTTGGTCAGCTCGTGCAAAAACTCAGAGCATTTCACTGTTCGCCATCTCCACTTTTGCCATCTCCATTTCCATTCCCGCGTTTCTGGAAGAACCGTCCCAACCGCTCGCGCAGTTGCAGGCGCGCCCGCAACAGTCGCGATTTCACTGCGGGCACGCTCAATTCCAGCGCTGCCGCAGTTTCCTCGGTCGAAAGCCCTTCCACGTCTCTCAGTACAAACACGGTCCGGAACCCTGGGGGAAGGCCCTGGATCGTCTTACTCAAAATCTCACGCAACTCAGCCTGCGTGTACTGCTGCTCGGGATTGGGGCTCCAATCCGCAATCTCACGCGGAAGAGAATCGTCTTCCGTCTTAATATCTTCGTCGAGTGAGACCGTTCGCTCCGGCTTCTTGCGGCGCAACTTCATCAACGCTTCGTTGACGGCGATGCGCACCAGCCAGGTATAAAACTTCGACTGCTCCTGAAACTTCGCCAGGTTGCTGTACGCCTTCAGAAACGCTTCCTGCACCACATCTTCCGCATCCTCGCGGTTCTGCGTGATGTGTTGCGCGATCCGAAAGACGTTGCGGTCATAGCGGCGAACCAACTCTTCAAACGCCGAGTCGTCGCCCTTCTTGGCCGCCTGTACCAGGGTCAGTTCATCAGTAACAGGCCCTTCTAGTTTGTTTTGGATGGTCCCCATTGTTCAGGCGATGCAGTATTTTGCCTACGATTCACAAATTCCGGCACACGACGGTAACAATCATTCTACTTGGAACCCAGCGATTTAGGCGAATCGGTAGCGACAGCCACGACGGGGGAAGCGGCTGCCCCACCTTTGCTTCCTTTGCAAAGGTGGGCCGCAATGCAGCCGGTAGCGAGAGGATTTTGATCTTGACGCAGGGCGGGTCCTTCCGCAAATGGGATTTGAGAGCGTCGTCCACGCTCCACGATGTTCAACCATCACAGCGCTGAGACCCACGTCTGTGCTAGAACCCCCACATGACGAACCTCAATCGCTGCTACGGCCAAGGTTATCTGCACTACATAACCACCAGTTGTTACCAGTGCCGCCCGCTGCTCGATCTCCCCTCCAGACGCGACCTGTTTCTTGAGGTGCTGGAGCACGTGCGCCGCCGCTACCATTTCGTGGTGGTGGGTTACGTCGTCATGCCCGAGCATGTCCATCTGCTCCTCAGCGAACCGGAACGAGGCAATCCTTCCGTGATGCAGGCCATCAAACAAGGCTTTGCACGGCGCATATTGGGAAGGCTACGGTCCGAGGTGCCCGCTGAGCAGCGCTGTGAGTGCGATGGCGAAGAGCACATATGGCAACACCGCTTCTATGACTTCGTCCTGTGGACCGCGCAAAAACGCCAGGAAAAGCTGCACTATATCCATCAGAATCCGGTGAAACAAGGCTTGGTCGAGAAGCCCGAGCAGTGGCGGTGGAGCAGTGCCCGGCACTATCTCCTGGGCGAACGCGGGCCGGTATTAGTGAACGAGCGCGTAGAAGCGACGATGAAGATACGGCAGGTGGGCTGATGGTGAGCGGGGGCCACACGGCCTGCTAAAGCCAAAATCCCTTCGCAAGCGACAGCATCGCGGCCCACCTTTGCAAAAGAAGCAAAGGTTGGGCATCCTCAGGTATGATCGCTCCGGCAAAGGTGCGCCCGCCCGATGAAAGAATTGCTATGCCTTCATGCGTTTCACCCGATAAAAATTGCGACCTGTGCCCGCGGCTTGAAAAATTCCGCAAGAAAAACCGCGCAGCTTTTCCTGACAAATTCAACGCGCCCGTACCTTCCTTTGGCGACCACGACCCGCTGCTCGTCGTGGTGGGACTCGCGCCGGGCCTGAAAGGCGCCAATTTCTCCGGGCGCCCCTTTACCGGCGATTCCGCCGGAGACTTGCTCTACCCCACGCTGGTCAAGTTCGGTTTCGCCGCCGGCCGTTTCGACCGCCGCGTCGGCGACGGGCTGAAACTTAAAGACACCCGCATCACCAACGCCGTGCGGTGCGTGCCGCCGGAAAACAAACCCCTGCCTGCCGAGATCAACGCCTGCCGGGATTTCCTGGAAAGCGAATTCGCGTCGTTTCGGCGATTGAGAGCCATCCTAGCGCTGGGTGCGGTGGCGCATGACAGCGTGCTCAAAAGCCTGGGGCTTGCGCGCAGCGCCTTTAAATTCGGCCACGGCAATGTCCATGCCCTTGCCCCGAAGAAAACCCTGCGTTTCCCGGTGACGCTGATCGACAGCTATCATTGCTCGGGTTACAACGTGAAGACCCGGAGGCTCACGCTTGGGATGTTCGAAGCCGTCGTTGCAAAAGCGCGCGAGACGCTGGGGGCTGGCGCACCTTCAATTTTGTAATGCTGGCACCACCACAACGGAGGCTGCCGCACCTTTCGCGGTTTTCGAAAGGTGCGTGCCCGCCAGCCGTAGTCAGGGGATTTCGTTTCGTGTATTCCGTACGTGATTTAGCCTGTGAGTCTTCCGGAACCGACTAATTCGGACGTTCCGAGATCCCAAGAGTTTTCCACAGCCCCCTTGTGACGTCTGACCTTGCGCTCGTTTTCAATTCACCCCATAATTGTCCAAGCAGTAGCAGCGCCATCTAGATGGAAAAACTCGGAGGAGTCGGGCGAGAGATCGCCCGCAACTCCTTTCCTTTCTAGATTTTGACCTGTAAGCTCTTTGACATCTAGATTTTGCGGGCCAAACCATGCCCAACCCAATGATTCTAAGGATTGAGGGGGGTGGGGGAGGGGGGGGTACCCTATAATCAAGTAGTAAACTCCACTCACCAACCCGACGCTCCCCCTGAAGATTTATTTTCACGCGGGCCGATAATCTGAACCGCTGGAAAGCAGTCAATACGAGAGAACCTTGCGCGCGGAAATAAGCACGGTGCGCGCCCTACATTCTTCCCGTCGCATGCCCACAGGAACAATCCTGGACACCTCAATCGAGCTTTGATCCCTCCACAATTTGCGATACAGTCGAAGGCAAGGCGCTAACGCGGTCGAACACGTCCTTGCGTACTCTGGGGCATTCCTACAAGTGCCGTATAATCAGCACTTAGGGCTCAGTCTGGCTCGACGTTACCGGATCGGTTACGATTCAAGGAATATGGTTCTCTAGGCATGGCGGAACAGAGCGAGAAGCAGAGCGAGGTCCGGCTGGCAGTCGAGCAGGCCGTGGCGCAAGCCATTCAGGCGCAGTTGCCGAAACTGCAATCGAAGATTTCGCAGCAAGTACTCGATGCGCTGCCGGCTCCGGCTCCCGAAACCGTTGCGCCCGCGGCGTCTGACTCTGGTGCTCTGGTGCAAGCCGTATCCAGTATTCATGCGGGTTCCACGCAGAAAGAAATTTTGCGGGCGCTGCTCGATGCCGGCAGTGGCTACTGCGCCCGCATCGCGCTCTTCGTGGTGAAGTCGGGAGCGGCGTCAGGATGGCAATCCCGCGGTTTCGGCGATGAAGAAGCGGTCAAAGATTTCGCCCTCGATCTGAATGCCGGACCAGTGGCTCATACTTATCAGAATCGTACAGCGACTCCAGGCAACATTGCCGAAATGGGCGGACGTTTCGTCGAACAATTCGGCCGCCCCGCCAATGAGCAGGTACTGGTGTTGCCGCTCGCCCTCAAGGACAAAGTGGCGGCCCTGGTTTACGCCGACGGAGGCGACGCAGGCAAGCTGGATCCCGACGCCCTGGAATTGTTGGTGATCGCAACCAGCGCGTGGCTGGAAGTCACCTCGCTCCGCAAGCAGGTGGCGGCAAGAGAAGACGGCGCGCCGATGGCCCGGGTCGAGCCGTCAGCTGCGCCCGTGCAAACCGTTTCTTCGTTTTCAGATCCATTTGCCGCGCACGCTCCCAAGCACGTGCCCACTGCCGAGTCCGAACCTGCGGCTGAAGTTGTGGAAGCGCCCGCAGCCTACGCCAGCACGGCAGCAGCGCCGGCCGCAGCCACCGATCCTCTTGCCGGACTGTCGGCTGAAGATGCCGACATGCATCGCAAGGCGCAACGCTTCGCGCGTCTACTGGTTGACGAGATCAAGCTCTACAATCAGGCGAAAGTTGCGGAGGGCCGGCGCCACAAAGATTTATACGACCGTCTCAAGGAAGATATCGACAAGAGCCGCGGAACATTTCAGAAACGCTACGGCAACACGGCAGCCGCCAGCGGCGACTATTTTCACCACGAGTTGTTGCGCAGCCTGGCCGAAGACGATATCTCCATCATGGGTTCTAATTTTCGCCACTAATTTTGTGGCAGGGTCTCTGGCAGTAGCGTGTCTTCGCGAAAAGAAAAAGTAGTGCAATCAGGTTCGATGAAGTGGTGGGTGCTCGCGGCCGCGGCTTTCTGCGGCGTTTTCGGCGTTCTGCTTGCTGCGGCAGAGGCATCGCAGCAAGCTGCGCCCAGTTCCGCTCGAGAATCTTCCACTCAGACTCCCGCCGAGACATTTCCGCCAAAGCCGGTTGCTCAAGCCACGCCCGGCACCAGCAAGCCCAGCAATTCAAGCAAGGCTTCGGCCAGCAAGGCCACTGCTCCCACGAAACCCGCGACCAGCAAGGTCAAGCACCACCCTGTCAGCACCCGCAAGACTCGGACCGTTTCCCCGCGGGTGCAGCGCATGCGTCAGGCTTTTGTAGCTTCAGCGACGTTGCGCCCAATGGCGCAACAACTTCTACAGGATCGTTCACTGCCGGCCTACAACGGGGTTGATGCCTACGCCCGCGCCCATGCCAAGGATGACGCCGGGGCCTTGGCTTGGCTGGTGCTCGGCTACGCCCACGTTCTCGATCGTGACTACGCACGGGCCATTGACCCGCTGAGCCGCGCCAAGGTTTATGCCGGCGACCTCGGCGATTACGTAGCGTACTATCTGGGAACGGCGTATCTGCAAACAGGCCGCACCGCCGAAGCCCTCGCAACCCTGGCCGACTTCGCCAAGACCCATCCAGATTCTCTGCTGGTGCGGGATGCCGGCGTCGGCTATGCCAACGGGCTTCTGCTCGAGGGCCAGGCGGCGGAAGCGGCAACTTTGTTGGAGCAAATCCGCACGCCGGTGCGCTCTGACGTTGAGTTTGCCTTGGGACGCTCATACGCCGCGTCCGGCCAGACCTCGAAGGCCGCCGAAATCCTCACGAATATTTACTACACCATGCCCGCCAGCAGCGAGGCTGATGCAGCCTATGCTGAGTTGAGAAAGCTTCCGTCCGTTTCGCCTCCAACCGTCACGCAACGCAAAACGCGGGCCGACGCATTGATGAATAGGCATCGTTATGCCGAAGCAGCGGATGAATATCGCAGCCTGGCCAGCCAGGTAAGCTCCGTTGACCGGGACTTGCCACAGCTCGCACTGGCGGATGCGCTTCATCGCGGTGGCAGGAACCGTGACGCCAGGCAAGTCCTCGCCTTGGTGGCTGGCGAAGGTGGCGAAATCAACGCGCATCGCCTCTACCTGCTGGGACAAGTCGCCTTCTCCACCAACGACAACGACACGTTCTACCGCACGGTCGCTGAGTTGCGGCAGGCAGCTCCGGCAAGTCCGTGGCTGGAGCAGGCGCTGCTCTCGGCGGCGAATTTGCATTTGGTCCATCATGAGTATGACCAGGCCCTCGACGCATTCCGCGAAGCCCAGCAGCGATTCCCCAACGGCGCGCGTGCTTCCTATACACACTGGAAAGCCGCCTGGCTCACCTTGCGCGAGGGACGCAACGCGGATGCCGAGAAGGCCTTCGAAGAACAGATTGCGCTGTATCCTTCGGGCCCAGAAACTCCGGCAGCTTTATATTGGCGCGCCCGTCTGGCCGAGGAAGACAACCAGCCGCTCATGGCGCAGGAGTTTTATCAGAAACTTTCAGACCGCTATCGCAACTTCTATTACGCCGAACTAGCACGCCAGAGAATGAAGCGTCTCCCCCCGGCGGCTCCCGATGCGGCGACAAAATACGCCTTGCTCGACCGCGTTCCGCCCCTCGACAACACTGGGAGAGTAGCGGACTCGCAACCGCCAGCGGATGAGTTGCATGTGCAGAAAGCGCAGTTGCTCGGCAATGGCGGGCTCGTGGATTTTGCCGTGCGCGAATTGCAGGCCGCCGCCGCGGCCGATGGTGGCAGTTGGGGCCCGGCGGAGACCGCGCAGCTCTACGATGAGACTGGACACTACGATCAGGCCATCGAGCTCATGAAGCATTCTGCGCCAAATTATTTCGCCCTCGACATTCCCGACCTGCCGCGAAAATACTGGGAAGCACTCTTTCCCAGAGCCTACTGGAGCGACCTGAAGCGCTCTTCGGCAGCCAATGGCTTGGATCCCTATCTCGTGGCGTCACTGATCCGGCAGGAGTCCGAGTTCAATCCCAATGCGGTGTCGCGAGCCAATGCCGTCGGCCTGATGCAGCTGCTGCCGAAGACAGGCAAACTTGTGGCCAAGGAAGTGAAATTAAAACGGTACACGGCCAGCCAGTTGTACACGCCCGCGGTGAACCTGCAATTGGGCACGCGTTATTTCCGCGGCATGGTTGACAAGTTTGGCGGATCGTTCGAATACGCCCTCGCCGCCTACAACGCCGGCTCAGACCGCGTCGAAGACTGGCTGAGCCAGGGCAAATATCGCGATCCGCAGGAATTTGTCGAATCGATTCCCTTCACCGAGACCCGCGAGTACGTGCAGGCGATTCTGCGCAATGCGAGTGTGTATAAGCAGCTTTACGGAGCGCCCTAAAATTCGTACTCCAACAACCTTCACACTAGTTTGTCAGCAGCTTCCCTCGCCAGCAGTCGCTTGGCCTGAGCATCGCCATGGGCGGCTTCTTGAGTCGTCTGCGCCGGGTTCTCGATCGCTTCTTTCAAGGCAAGTGCGGCGGCGCTGAGCTGAACCGTGTCCGCGGGAGCTGGCTGCGGCCTCGATTGAGCGGGTTGCTGGGTCGGTGACTGGGGCTGCGGCGCAGCATGGCCATGGGTCGCGCCGTTTACTGATGTGATCATTTGGAGCCTCCGTTTAGTCCATCGGCTCACGAACGCGGGACTTTAACTAAAGGGAGGATGAGTTAAATGCTCTTAACTGGCTCTTCGGTGCGGGCCTTCGCGAACAAAATCTCCAGCACCAGTAATCCCGCCCCAATCACAATTGCGCTGTCCGCCAGATTAAACACCGGCCACTGATAGCGCTTGTAGTAGAACAGCAGAAAGTCGACCACGCGGCCGCGCGCCAGCCGGTCCCACAGATTTCCTAAAGCTCCCCCCATAATCAGCGACAAGCCAATACCGGTTGCCATATGAGCATGGTGGTTTTTCCAAAGCAAAACCGAGACTACCACCAGCGCAATCCCGGAAAACGTGATCAGCAAGGCCGTCTTCCAAGGCGCGGGCGAGTCGGCGAACAGGCTGAAGGCCGCGCCAGTGTTCTCGGTGTGGGTCAGTTGAAAAAAGCCGGGGATGACCTGGACATGAGAATAGAGGCGGATGCGCTGCACCACGACGTGCTTGGTCCAGCGATCCAGCAGCACAACCATGAGAGCGATCAGCAGATAGAAGATGCGCGCGGAGTTCTTGGTCATCCGTAAGTTTGGCCGGTGTAGTCCGGGCCTGGAACCATCTTAAACTGTTTGCCTCTCCGATTCTTTTCTCCGCATTCCTTCATTTTCATCTATCCCGAGCACGGGCTGTCCATGTATTCTGATGCGGCCTTGAACCGGCGTGCGGGCCGCGAAACGCAGTGTGCAAGCCTGCCCCAGGTTGTTGTAATTCCTATGTCGGCGAAATGCGCGCATGAGACTTCTGAAACGCTGGAAAGGCCGGACCCTGCTGTTCCTCGCGGTCGTAGGACCGGGGATCATCACCGCCAACGTCGACAACGACGCCGGCGGCATTCTGACTTATTCCCAGGCCGGCGCGCAGTACGGGTATCTTTTGCTGTGGACGATGATCCCGATCACGCTGGCTCTGATCGTGGTGCAGGAAATGAGCGCCCGCATGGGCGCCGTGACCGGCAAGGGACTGAGCGACCTGATCCGCGAAGAGTTCGGACTTCGCGTCACGTTTCTGATGATGCTCGGCATCCTGATCACCAACTTCGGCAACGTGGTGACGGAGTTCATCGGCATCGCCACCAGCCTGGAATTATTCGGCCTTCCACGCTACGTGACCGTACCGGTTTGTGGCGTGATCGTCTGGCTGATCGTAGTCAAGGGCCAGTATAAGAGCGTAGAGAAAGTCTTCCTCGCGGCGTCGTTCTTCTATGTCACCTACATCTTTGCCGGGACGATGGCGCATCCTCTGTGGAAGGAAGCAGCCATCGCAACTTTCAAGCCACCCGCTCTGCATGCGTTTCGTGAGCAAGCATATTTATTCATGGTGATTGGCGTCGTAGGAACGACGATCGCGCCCTGGATGCAGTTCTATCTTCAGTCTTCGATTGTGGAGAAAGGCGTAACCGCACGGGGGCTGAGAGCTTCGCGCTGGGATGTGATCACGGGCTGCATTTTCACGGACGTGGTGGCCTGGTTCATCATCGTGGCCTGCGCCGCGACCTTGTTCGTGCATGGCTACCGTGACATCAAGTATGCCGCCGATGCAGCCCAGGCGCTGAAGCCGCTGGCCGGGCAATACGCCTATATTTTGTTCGCCGTGGGGCTGTTCAACGCCTCGCTTTTTGCCGCATCAATTCTGCCGCTCTCCACCGCCTACACTGTGTGCGAAGGCCTCGGCTTTGAATCTGGCGTAGATAAGAAGTTTGGCGAAGCCCCGTTTTTCTACTGGCTGTACACGTTGCTGATTGTGGCCGGCGGCGCCGTGCTTCTGATCCCCGGCCTGCCGCTGGTAAAGATCGCCGTCCTCTCGCAGGTGGTGAACGGCATCGTGCTTCCCTTCGTCCTGATCTTCATGCTTCTGCTGATCAACAAGAAAGAACTCATGGGAAAGTACGTGAACACCCGCCTGTTCAATGCCGTGGCCTGGCTGACGACAGTGGTGATGATCGGTCTGACCGTCGCATGGTTCTGGACGCTCAAGGGCGGGTAGCGCGCACTGAACGAACGTTACAGAAGTCGTCCCGCCGCCAGGTCCTTCACCAACGAGGCATCGGCTTCGAGAAAATCATACGACGCGAGGTCTTTCGGAAGCGACCACTGCAAATCCCGGAAGATGCGGTTCTCGATTTCGCCCCGGTATTCGCGGACGACAAAAAACCTTAACTCAACCATCGCGCCGTTCGGATACGTATGCTGCAGGCGGGCGATCTCGTCTCCGATCGTGGCGTGGATCCCTAATTCTTCTTCCAGTTCCCGGCGTAAGGCGTCGCGCGGCTGCTCGCCCTCTTCAATTTTTCCTCCGGGGAATTCCCACTTGAGCGGCATGGTCTGATGCCGCGTGCGCTGGCACACCAGCACCTTGCCCTCCTTTTCGATCACGGCGGCGACGACCCGTTTCATAGATTGGCGGCCGTGGCAGCATGCAGGGCGTCAACTTTCATTGAGACTTCTCGAGCTTCTTCCCGACGACTTCAGCACAGTACTGAACCAGTTCCTTGTCCTCGGTGCCGAACGCGGCCGCAAAATGGCTGTCGATGTCGAGTTCGCCTGCGACCTTCTTCTTCACGAAAATCGGTACAACGATTTCTGATTTGGTTTCCAGAGAACAGGCTAGGTAGCGGGGATCTTTGCTGACATCGTCAACCACGATCGTCTTTCCGCTGGATGCGGCCGCGCCGCAAATGCCCTGGTTCAGCGGAATCCGCGTGTGCGGAGTCATCGCTCCCACGAACGCTTCCAGCGTGAGCACTGGCGGTTTTGCCCCGGGCTCCAGCATATAAAAGCCAACCCAGCTGTACTTCAGCATGCGCTCGTGCAAGAGCCTGCATACGCCCTCCATCAAGTCCTTGGCTGTGAGTGCGGCCTGCGCCAGCGCCGTGATTTCGTTGCGAACCTCTTCAATTCTGGTGGTCACGGGCATGAGCAGAATCTTAACTCAGAGTGGCCGATTCGCGGTTGTGGAAGACGGAACACAGGTAATCTGCCGGATTCCTTCCGTGCCGTCAAATCGCTCGGGATGAATCGCAAAGGCCAGTGCGTCAAGGCCGCGCAGCAGCGTGGGCGCAGGCGTGTTCAGGTACTCATCCCGGACACAATGGACGCGGGATGCGCGAGCGGCGCGGGTTCCCTGCCAATTGCGATCGGCCAAAGTCTTCTCTAAAGGTACGCGGTCACCCGCTCCGCACCAGGCGGCGATCAAAATATCAGGATCAAGGCGGGCAACTTCTTCGGCGGAAATCTGGCGCCCCGGGGCGCCCAGAAACTCGCCCCCAGCGGCCTCGACAAGTTCCGCGACCCAGGCTTGCGAAGCAATCAGCGGCTTGCCCCACTCCTCACAGAAAACTCTGGGACGAGGCAGTCCCGCAGTGTCAGCGCGCATTTGTTCGATGCGCCCCCGCATCTGAGCGATCGCCTCTTCGCCGCGTTCGCTCGCTCCAAGAATACCTGCGATGGTGGCAATGTCGGTGTAGATGTCAGCCAGAGTGTTGGGAGCGAGGCCGAGGAAACGCACGCCAGATTTGAGTATTTCAACGACCGCTTTCTCCTGGTAAGGCACAGCGGCGATCACCAGGTCAGGGTGGGCGGCCATAATCTGTTCGGCGTTGGCCGTCCATGAATCGGCAAGGATGGTGTGCGGTTGCGACGCGATCCCGGGGACCACGTCCGCGCAATACTTCGTGCACGCAATCACGCGCTCAAGTTCTCCGATAGCGGCAAGAATAACCGTCGCGCTGGGTTGCAGGCTCGCGATGCGGCGTGGGGTATGGGAGGAGATCACGAATTTCACACTAAGGCCCGATGCGGCTCAGCGCCAAAGAAAGCGCGTCCAGAGCCAACTGTACAGCATGAGTCGAGGCCTGGGGCAATCCGCCCACGGCGGTAATCACGTCCTCGCGCCGCAACTCCTGAGTTTCGTTTAGTGTCTTCCCCACGATCAATTCTGTCAGCGCCGAGCCGCAGGCAATCGCCGACACGCACCCTTTGGCTTTGAACTGCGCCTCGGTAATTCGGCCCGCGCTGAACTTCAAAGTTAACCGCAACATGTCTCCGCAGGCAGGGTTTTCAATTTCTGCCGTGGCATCTGCGGCGGCAAGTTCTCCCACATTACGCGGATTCTGAAAGTGATCGAGCAGTTGGCGGGAGTACATTGCAGTTCAATTCTAAACGCTGGACTCCTCGCCGCAACTTCAACCACGCGGACGCGTGCCTTGAGGAAGATAAATCCGCCACCCCCGCTCCCGGGCAGCGGACTCCAGATCAGGATTCGGGTTCACTGCAAATGCATGTTTTGCCATCGCCAGCATTTCGGTATCCCAGCGGGAATTGCCAAACGCGGCCTCGATCTCTTTCTTCACGACTTCGCGCAGCGCCAGCGGTTTTCCGGCGCCGGAGGGCACACGGATCAAGCGATCCGTGACGACGCCATTGTCGACTTCGACCGTAGCCGCCAGTATTCGGCTCTCAGGTATCCCGAAATGCTTCATCCCGGCGCGGATCACCCATTCGTTAGACGACGAGACCGCCCAGACTTCACAATCGTTCTCCTGCAGGCGGCGGACGAGTTCGCGCATCTCAGGAAATATCTGCGCGACAAAGAATTGATCGAAGAAGTGGACCGCGGCGCCCATCATCGTCGCCTCAGAAATGCCACGATGCATCGTCACCATCTCGCCGCACATCGTAGTTTCATCAACCTCGCCACGTTTGTAGGCGGTGTAACGCTCTCTCCAGGACTTGCTCAGGATGCTGCGAGCAGCACTGTCAGGAAAGACATCGCTCTCTCTTAGTTCCCAATCGAAAAAGCGCTCGCCGGCATCGCCCGCCCACAGCGTGCCGTCGCAGTCAAACGCCGCTACGCGCAGATCAAGGTGGAGGATCGATTCGAGAAATTCGTTGGTAGCTGGCAGAAAGCCTTCTGCCTGAGCGGCGTTCATCTTCATCTATCGACGATAACGTGCTTCTGGGGAAACACGCAATGGCGAAGCCGTCGTCAGGAGGGCCGCGCCAAGAGTCCCGCATAGTCCTCTAGCGTGTTGATGTTCAGAACAACCAGAGGATCTTCGACCCGAACGTATTGGATGTGCTTCTGATGTTGATGTTCAATGTCGCGCGCAATCGATGTCGGCGGGACGCGGAGAAACGCTTCCATCATTTCGCGCCCCACCAGATAGGGATGACCGTGCTTCCCGGAAAACTCCGGCACAACTGCCCAGACGTTCTGATCAGCGGCCTCGAAAGCGTCGTGCAAGGCCTGGACGGTCGTGGTTCTCGCCGGAGGCCGGTCGACCAATGTGACCATGGCAGCGTCGCGGCCGTGATTGAGCACCTCATGCAATCCAACCTGCAACGAACTGAACTGACCGCGACTCGGATCCGGGTTCACCGTGAGAGATGCACCGTGCGCATAAATAATCGGCGCCAGTGCCGCTTCATTCTTTCCTACCACCACCAGGACGAACTCCGTGGCCAGCGAAAGCGAACGGATGGCCGCCGAGAGGAACGTCTCATTCGAAGGCGCCTTCCCGCCCGCGGACGGAGGCCACGGCAGCAAGGCCTTGTCCCGCCCCATGCGGGACGAGTCTCCCGCGGCAAGGATCACACCGGCAAAGCTGGCAGCGCGGGTCATGCTGCGAAGATAGCAGGGAATGTTGGGGAATGGTTGGGTTTTGTGATTGCTATCTGCTGAAAGAAAGATCTGACCCTCAATCATCAATCTGCAATCAGCAATTCATTCACATTTATCGAGCGCGTCCCCCACAGGGCTCGCGTCGAACTCTGATTTCTGGGCGAACCAACTCATGTGGGGAAGGCCGGCCTTGGCATGCCGGCGGATCGCAATCAACTCTGCCGTAATCGCAACGGCAATCTCTTCCGGAGTGACGGCGCCGATGTCGAGTCCGATCGGTGCGTGTACGCGGTCGAACAGATGCGCGGGCACGCCTTCCTCTTGCAGCGTCTTGAAGATTCCGATCACTTTGCGCTTGGAGCCAATCATTCCGACATAGCGGGCCCGCGTCTGCACCGCCCAGCGAAGCAGTCGCATGTCGTCGCGATGACCGCGAGTGACTATAACGATGTAAGAAGCCTCGTTGGGGTCGAGCTTCTGGATGGCCTCGTCGAAATCCAGCGCATGAATTTCGCGGGCGGCGGGGAAACGTTCCTGGGTGGCATAGGAGGTGCGGTCGTCGGTGACGATCAGCTCGAAGCCGGCATTTGTGGCAACCTGGCAAAGGTTCATAGCAACATGACCTGCGCCGAATACATAAAGTAAAGCTGGAGGTAGGATGGGCTCCACGAAAACCTCAAGCGTCCCGCCGCAGACCAGGCCGGTATCGTACTTGGGGTCTTGATTCAGGTCGAAAGTGAGGGTGCGGGGCTTCTCCGACTCCATGACTTCACGCGCCGCTTGCCACACATCGGCCTCGACGCATCCGCCGCCGATGGTGCCCACGATCGAGCCGTCGTCACGCACCAGCATCTTGGCGGTCTTGAAAGAAGGAATCGACCCGCGCACGTTGACGATGGTCGCCACGGCGCCGCGGCGACCTTCGCGGCGAAGCTGAACGATTTGCTCGTAGATGTCCATGGGACGGCGGTTCGCAGGTTTGATTATCAGTCGGTTAACAGGAGGAGTCAACCGCGACCTGTTTTGTGTTAGTTTCATGCGTTTGGGAGAGTGCTCCTATGAAGGCTGTCCGCATTCATCAATTCGGTGGCCCCGAAGTTTTAACGTACGAAGAGATTCCCGATCCCCAGCCGCGCAAGGATCAAGTATTGGTGCGCGTGCGGGCGTGTTCGCTGAATCATCTCGACGTCTGGGTGCGCAAGGGACTGCCAGGCGTGAAGCTGCCACACATTCTCGGAAGTGACGTGGCAGGCGAAGTGGTAGAGGTGGGTGAGTACATTGCCGGATTCAAAGCGGGGCAACGAGTGCTGCTGGCGCCGATGCACTATTGCGGTCACTGCGAGAAGTGTGTTGCTGGACTGCAAAACCAGTGCCGCACATTTACGGTGCTAGGCAATGGCGTGGACGGGGGCAACTGCGAAGTTATCGCAGTGCCGGCGGCGAACGTGATTCCGATTCCCGATGCGCTCGACTTCAATCAGGCGGCAAGCGTCCCCCTGGTATTTGTGACAGCGTGGCACATGCTTGTAGGACGGGCAGGCGTGCGTCCCGGACAGACCGTACTCGTGCTCGGGGCGAGTTCCGGCGTAGGCATTGCAGCAATCCAGATTGCTAAACTCTTTCACTGCCGCGTGATTACAACCGCGGGCGACGAGGCGAAGCTGGCCAAAGGACGCGAACTGGGCGCGGACTTCGGCATCAACCACTATCAGCAGAAGATTTCCGAAGAAGTACGCAAGATCACGAACAAAGAGGGCGTCGACATCGTGATCGAGCACGTGGGCGCGGCCACCTGGGACGAGAGCGTGAAGTCGCTCAAAACCGGCGGCACGCTGGTGACTTGCGGCGCGACTACAGGGCCAAACGTCGGCATCGATCTGCGCCACCTGTTCGCGCGGCAGTTGTCGCTGCTCGGCTCCTACATGGGAACCATGGGCGAGTTGCACGAAGTGTTGCGGCACGTGTTTGCCGGGCGACTGAAACCGGTGGTCGATCGCGTCTTCCCGCTGAGCGAACTACGCGCGGCGCATGAGTATCTGGAGAAGAGCCAGATGTTCGGGAAGATCGTGGTGTACCCGTAGGACGTTCATAGCCTGGCTTCCGAGGACAGTATCGCCCAGTTGCTGAGCGCTATCGGGATCCCATGCCAACCATCAAACTGCGCCACGAAATGCGGAGTTGGCTATAATGCTGCCGTGTGGCAGAGGTTTCACATCCTGAGCCGATCCCAAGTTTTCGTGGTAGCCTCGGCGTCTGCGGCTGTGATTGCGCTTGCTGTTGCGCAAGCTTCGATTCCTGCTGATGGAACTTCGTGGAACCGTTTCCTTTTTGGCCCTTCCCGGCAATTTGATCCCTTCATAAATTTCGGCTCGGCCTTTGTATCGGTCCTTCCGGTGTTTCTTGGCTACTACCATTTGGCCCGGATTGGATCGTTGCTGGGCGTCGCCGTTTCAGCCGCGATGTGCTTTGCGACTCAAGTCTGCGCTGGTTTCGTTTTCGGGTTCCAACTGGTTGGTCATTCAGTGCCGTTGCAAGAAGTTACATATCTGTTTTTTTGGCTACTCGTTAGCATGCTTGTCTTGTGGGTACACATAAAGGCGTCCAGTTCCGACGCAATCCGGGACGCTCAGCGATCCCTCCACCTAATTCCTCGTCCTGAAGCTTCACAGTTCGCCTAGTCAGGCGATAGCGCTCATCGACCCAAGAAGCACCATGCCGATTTTGCACCCGTTCCCTAATCAGTTAAACTCACGCAAACGGATGCAGGCGGAGCGGTCATGTCCCTGCGCAAACTATGCCTCTACGCGATGCTGGCCATGATCCTGGCCTTTGCAACGACCGGAGGGTTAAACCGTTACATTAGGAAATCTGGTGCGCCGCAGACTGGTGTGCCGGAGACTAGTGTTCTCGAGGCGCAGACCCGGCCGAGCGCTGCAACACTCACCACCGACTTCCCCGTCGAAAGCCAAGTGCCGCCAGCCGATTTTCTTCCCGTCCAGTTCAAGAATTCCAAGAGTCTGGCTGCCGGAAAGGTGCTGGTGGCGAGCCGGAATCTCGGCGATCCGCACTTCGCCAAAACCGTGATCCTGCTGGTTCGCTACGACGCCCAGGGCGTACTCGGACTCGTTCTCAACCACCGCACCGATGTTCCGCTCTCGCGTGTGCTTGACAGTTTCAAGGCGGCGAAAGACCGTTCGGACCCGGTCTATCTGGGAGGGCCACTCGAAACCGCAGATGTGTTTGCGCTGTACCAGTCGGAGGCCAAGCCCGAGGGCGCGGAGCACATCTTCGGCGGCATCTACCTGATTAACTCCAAGCCCCTGTTCGAACAAACCATGTCGGCTCAACCCAAGCCTGACGTTTTTCATGTTTATCTGGGCTACGCCGGATGGACTCAAGATCAACTGCGGCAGGAAGTAGAATTGGGCGCCTGGTTCGTTTTCCCGGCCGAGGCCGGCACAGTTTTCAATACCGATCCGGATGCCTTGTGGCCGGAAATGATTCGAAAGACGGAGATGCAGCTGGCGCGTGTTCGGGAGGGTCGTGGTGAACCCTTAGCGAATTTAACCCATTAGACGTAAATTAAGGGGCTGGGTAATTAAAGTTTCTCTTAGCGCAAGAAGATTCAACTCTTCGTCTTGGCCGCTTTTTTGGCACGCTCAAAGGCCGCGACTGCCTGCTCCGATATTTTGCGCGCTTCTCCAAACAGTGCGCCTTGGACGCTGGAGACGTGGCTTCTTCTAGCCGATTGCTCCACCTCACCATCTCGTTCACGAACCCTAGCGCTTGATTCTCAAGGCGAGCTGTCTCTTTGTTTTCTGCAAGCCTAATCATGGCGTCTTTTCCTCCCGCAGGCTCTGTTCTTTCCTATGTGGCCGCCCCTCGTTACTGGGGAGGGGCCAGCAAACGCTTTACCGACGTACAGGTTTGGACGAAGAGATCGCAGACCGTAGCTGCCAAGACCGGATCATCGCCCTGATAACTAATACCCGAAAGGAGGTCTTCCCTTACGCTTTGCCCTGTAAAGGCGACGGGTGCGCCCAAAATCCTGCTCACGTATCGGCGGAAGAAAAGAGATAGATCAGACCCAGTCTTACACGCTCCGAAGGCGGAAACAGCTGTGGCTTCTGTTTCGTTGACTACCGCCCTCAACTTCTCGAGGATATCTCCTGACAGCTTCCAGTGTTTTATCAGCTTCGGCCTGCAACTGTCGATAATTCGAAATACGCTTGTTTGGTCGTCGTAAGTCTGCCACGCTGCAATCACCAGAGCTAGATTTCCAAGCGAGCACCAGACCGCAAACGCCGCACCCATGGTCCACCCGCCAGGCAAGGTTTGGTCTTGGAAAAGGTCTGTGAACTGGGCGGAAGAAAAGGCTCCGGTGATAATCACTGCGATGCTTTCCGCGGCATCATCAATCGGCGGTAGTGACGGGCGTAGCGGTTGCGCCGTTCGCGTCTGCGGTGGCGTATTGGTTGATAGCGAAGTCGACGCCACAACCGAAGACCTGACCGACTTGCCAAATGAAATAACCTCATCCATCATAAGTTTCGAATCGGGAGTGTGGGGAAGCGACCTATAAAGCCCTAATAGCCAAAGATTCAAGAGCGGGGCAATATTCCTTTGCCCGACCTTTGACTCGAAGGACTCAAGGAAGCTGGCAGGCTCTTTGCCATTGACCACCTCCTGCAGGGCGCGAACATATCCTAAGAAAGGGTGAAAAAACATTCCGACCTTGCCCCCGGAGTCTACATATTTGCCGTAGCAGAAATTGTAGACTGCGCAAGTCAGTGCTCGGCAAAGTGCGCCTTCGGCGGACAGTTCCTTGGCCTTCGATTCTATGAGTGCCCTGTTTTCCTCTTCGAAAGACCGCAGCTCAGAATTGTCTGCCACTTCGCAGAACAAGCAGTTGACAACCGAAGCGGCCAGCTTGTCCGAACGATCGGTCTTGTCAGCAACTTGATAACGAGCTAATAGCAACTCAAACAAGATGCGCTTCATCCCGTCGCCAGTTTGCAGTCCTACTTTCGACAGGTAATTTTCGACGAATGGCATTCTGGGAAACCCCAACCCAACTCGAAAACAACGCCCTAATCGTCACAGTGTAGGAGCGCGGTTCGGAGCGGCCTATCTGTTTTACACGATCTGATGGTCTAGCACCTCGCCATGCGCATCCTTTGTGAGTACGTGGTTGCTACTGCACGACAGGCAAACGTAGTACTCTCGCGTGCCTCCATCCGGTGTTGTTTCTTCGCGGGAATACGTAACGCTGGGGTTGTCGCAGCAATTCCACTGGGGCATGCTGTCGATTGTACCGCCTTCCGTCCGTGTTCGAGGTCAATCAGACCATTTTGAGGAATGGCTTCTAATGTTTCAGCGGCCTACCGGATGGCTTGGTAGCCCGAGGAGTGCAGTTTCGACGGTCGGCGGTTAGAAACAGTGCGGCCAGCAAGTAGCCCCAGAAGCTGAAAAGCCTCCGGTGGTTTAGAATATTCCCGTGCCCCCCGAACTCAATTTCGGCCCCTACGTCGACACCGAAAACGGCAAGAAAGTAGTCAAGGACTTGACCTTCGGCAATCCCACGCCGGAGGGCGTTGTGCTCTCCACCCTCGATTCCGCCATCAACTGGATGCGCAAGGGCTCCATCTGGCCCATGACGTTTGGCCTGGCCTGCTGCGCGATCGAGATGATGTCGATGGGCGCGGCACGTTTCGATATTGCGCGCTTTGGGGCGGAAGTGTTTCGTCCCTCGCCACGGCAGAGCGATTTGATGATCATCGCCGGCCGCGTTTCAAACAAGATGGCGCCGGTGATCCGCCAGCTGTGGGAGCAGATGCCGGAACCGAAGTGGGTGATCTCCATGGGCGCCTGCGCCACCTCCGGCGGCGTCTTCCAGAACTATGCGCTGGTGCAGAGCGTCAACCAGGTGATCCCCGTCGACATTTACGTTCCCGGATGTCCGCCGCGTCCCGAGCAACTCATCTACGCCATCACGCTCTTGCAGGAAAAAATTCAGAACGAGCGCGGGACCATCAAGAAGGCCCTGAACCTAGCCTAGCTGCTCGGCGTATGTCCCTATTTCGCGCCTCTACCTGGCGGACCGCCCTCTCCCACAGTTCCTTGTGCAAACCTTTGCTCATTCGCCTGTAACTAGCTCCCATTCTGGTACTTCAGAGGCAAAACCTGTTTGCTCGCATTTCAGACCGAAGAAACGCGAAACCATTTTCCTTCGAGATGAATCCAATCATTTGAGTGGTTGCGTATTGAGAGTACCGGTGCAGGGGGACCGCACACTCAAAATATCCCAGGGAGAAACCGCCCAGGGTGTGGAAGGTGCTCCATGATGACGAGAATGATTGATGCGTTTTTTAGCTGGATGGCAAAACTGATTGATGTTTTCTTCGGTTGCCGGCACTCCCGGTATAGCTTCCCGGTCACCGTTCGCAGGATGGCGCGCCGTCCGCAAGCCGGGGCCTTGACCGGCACCTACGTGGCTTGCCTGGATTGCGGAAGAGAATTTCCCTATGACTGGCAGGAGATGAAGGTCATCACGTCGTCTTCTGAGAGGCGCGAGTACGTGGCTTCGCTGGCTACGAAGCACGCAGCGTAAACAAGCGGCGAACCTCGACTGAACTAGCGCGCCGGCACGCCCGCCGCAGTCCGCTTCCCTATCGGTAAGAACTCCCGCTCCTGGTGTCCTGTGTAGATCTGCCGCGGACGCGCAATCTTCTGCTCCGGATCGTTCACCAGTTCCTGCCACTGCGCCAGCCACCCCACCGTGCGTGCGATGGCAAACAGCACAGTGAACATCTCCGGCGGAAATCCCATGGCCTGGTACATGATCCCGGAATAGAAGTCGACATTGGGATAAAGCTTGCGCTTCACAAAGTAATCGTCTTCGAGCGCGATGCGCTCCAATTCCAGAGCGATGTCCAGCTTCGGGTTGCGTCCCGTGACCTCGAAAACCTGTTCCGACGACCATTTGATGATCTTCGCCCGCGGATCATAGTTCTTGTAAATGCGGTGCCCAAATCCCATCAGCTTGACTTGTCCGTCCTTCACTCTCTTGATGAAGGCCGGAACGTGGTCTTTCGAGCCAATCTCATCGAGCATCTTCAGGACTTCTTCATTGGCCCCGCCATGCAGTGGCCCGGCCAGAGCCGAGGCTGCCGACGCCAAACACAAATAAGGGTCAGTCTGGGCGCTGCCCACCGAGCGCATCGCATTCGTCCCGCAGTTCTGCTCGTGATCGGCGTGCAGAATAAATAAGATGTCGAGGGCGCGCGAGAGCACCGGATTCGCGACATACTTGGGCTCGACCATCTTCCACAGCATGTTCATGAAATTTTCTGTATAGCTCAGGTCGTTGTCGGGATAGACGTACGGAAATCCCACATTGTGCCGGTACGACAGGGCAGCAATCGAAGGCACCTTGCCGATCAGACGAACGATCTGGTGCATGCGGTTCGACCCGTCGTGAATATGACGGGATTCCGGATAAACGCTCGACAGCGCAGCCACCGTGCTCACGAACATGCCCATGGGATGGGAATCGTAGCGGAATCCCTCCATGAACTTCTTGATGCTCTCGTGCAGCATGGTGTGGTGCGTGATGTCGTGCATCCAGGTCTTCAGCTCGCCCTCTGCGGGCAATTCTCCAAACAGCAACAGGTAGGCAACTTCCAGGAAGGTGCAACGCTCGGCCAGCACTTCGATGGGATATCCGCGATAGCGGAGAATGCCGCGGTCGCCATCAATGAACGTAATGCTGCTGCGGCACGACGCTGTATTCATGAACGCCGGATCGTAGGTCATCAGCCCAAAATCATCCGGGCCCGTCTTGATCTGCCGCAGCGCCATCGCGCGGATCGTGCCGTCTTCGATGGGGACGGTGTACGTTTGACCCGTGCGGTTGTCTTTGATGGTGAGTGTATTTTCTGGCATGGAAGACCCGTTCCTCCCGCTCACGATATAAGCTTAGCGTAGCCTACCTAGTTCGCTTCCGGCAATCCGCCACTGTGACTGTGGTTACCAAATCCTGCCCATTATGGTCTTGAATCCGCCCGGTTAAACGCCGCCGCGGCAAACACAAAACCGGCGGCCCTGAGGGCCGCCGGTTCGGTAATCCCCACTCGTTCCATGGTTAATTCGACGAATCGTCCCGCCGCTTCAAGGTCGGACGATCATCATCCTTGCTATCACCAGTCTTGTCGTCGGTGGTGGTCGAGGTCCGCCGCAAACTGGGCTTGTTGGCGTCTTTGGGATCGAGTACCTTATGACGATTCTCGATCGACGCCAGCCGTGCCTTGACCTCGTCGAATTCCGACGTGGTCACGACGTATTGCGCCTTCGAGGGCAGGATCTTGCGAATTTCCTCCTGCGACTTCTCAATGCGGTCCGCATTCTGCGGATGGGTGTCAAAGGCCTTGGAAATTGTCCCCGGCTTCTTCTTCTCCAGCGCCTGAATCTTTTCGAAGAAGGAAACAAATGCCGAGGGGTCATATCCGGCGCGGTACATGTACTCGACACCCAGGTAATCTGCCTCGGCCTCGAAGCCACGCGAGAACTTCAGGATGCCAAACATTCCCGCCAACCCGGAAGCTTCGTAACCGGCGTAGCCGATTCCGCCGCCCATAAAGATGAACGGGATTGACGCCATTTGCAGCAGAGTAGCCCGGGTCTGGCCGCGGGCCGCATGGCAGGCTGACACGTGCGCGATCTCATGCGCCATCACGCCCGCCATTTCGGCTTCTTCGTCAGCCGCCAGGATTAAACCCGAGTTCACATAGAAGAATCCGCCCGGCAGCGCCATGGCGTTGATCACATCGGAATCGATAACCTTGATCGTGAACGGCACCTGCGCGTCGGAATTCCGCACCAGGTTCTGGCCAACGCGGTTCACATACTCCGTGACCACCGGATCGTTCACCAGTTTGACCTGCGACTCAACCTGCTGGGCGAAACGCCGTCCCATGGCCACCTGGCCTTCCACGCTGTACCAGTTGCCCACGCCGCGGCCGCAGCCCACGTTACGGTTGCCGACAGCGTCCACGTCCGTCTTTCCCCCGTCATGCTTGATCTGGCTGTCATCCTGCGTCGGCAGTACGGCTGGCGGCTTCGCGGGGGCGTCAGGTGAGTTCTGAATATCAGCCGACTTGGGCTGGTCCTTGTCCGGATCGGAAACCTGCGCCAACGTCCAGGGCCCTGCGCTGAACGCCGCCAATACCACCGTTATCGCTAACCAACGGAACTTCATGGGGAACTCCTTTGTGGCCAACGTACCCTTACCGACATTATACGCCCGGCCCGAACACACCAACCCCGAACTTCTAGCTCGTTAGACGCACTTGGCTGGCCCCGGGTTATCCGGGAATGCTGGCCCCGAGGGGCGAAAACCCGACCTGTTAGGGGGATTTCGGTCATCCCGCTTGAGGATTCCTCCGCCCAGTCGTACCATAGCGCCTTCCGTTCTCTGGTCACCGGGAGGTGCCCTTGCTCGATCGCCGCCGTTTTCTCACCACCGCTACCACAGGCCTCGCCGCCTCCCTAGCCATCCGCGGAAACCTCTTCGCGCAGCTACAAAACATCCCTTCGCTGCCCGATCACTCGCTGCTCGACAGAAACGAAGACGCCTACTGGGCTGAGATGCGTAAGCAGTTCCTCATCCCCGAGGACGAGATTTATCTGAACAACGGCACCGTCGGCTCCAGCCCCGCGCCTGTGCTGCGCGCGGTGTTCGATGGCTACTCGACCACAGAAAGAATGGACCCGCAAGATCCCGAGGACTATCCCATCTGGGGCTACGCCTCCTGGAACGAGTTCCGCGATCCGCTCGCGGCTTTCGTCGGCTGCCATCGCGACGAGATTGCCCTGCTCCGCAATGCCACGGAAGCGAACAGCTACATCGCCAATGGCATCGACATGAAACCCGGCGATGAAGTGCTCATGACTGACCAGGAGCATCCCGGCGGCGAGCATCCGTGGAACCTCAAGGCCAAACGTTACGGCATTGTGGTGAAGCGAGTGACGCTGCCCCGCCCGGTGAAAGACGCTGCCCAGGTTCTCAACCTTTTCAACGACGCCATCACCCCGCGCACGCGCGTCATCTTCTTCAGCCACGTCACCACGTTCTCAGGTGTCGTGCTGCCGGTGAAAGAACTCACCGCGCTCGCCCGCTCGAAAGGCATCCTCTCGGCCGTGGACGGCGCCCACGTTGTCGGAATGATGAGCCTCAACATTCCAGACCTGGGTTGTGACATGTACTCTTCCAGCCCGCACAAGTGGCTGATGGCGCCCAAAGGCTCCGGCTTTTTATACGTGCGCGACGAAGTCATCGACCGTCTCTGGAACACGATCGCCACCGAAGGCTGGAACGACACAAAGATTCGCGCCGAACGCTTCCAGCGCATCGGCAGCTCGAACGTGCCGGCGCTGTGGGGGCTGCGCGCTTCGATTAAGCTGGCCAACGATATCGGTCTCGACCGCATCGAGCGCCGCCATCGCAAGCTAGCTGACTACATCCTCGATGAGATGAAGAAGCGTGACGGCGAATCCTGGACCTCTCCCGACCCGGCCCTGCGCTGCGCGATTGTTAGCGTAAACGTCCCGCCCGTCCCGCGCATGGATTTGGAAAAATGGCTGTGGAAGACCCACAAGATCCGCATCCGCGGCGGCGACCCGAATAAGCTGCGGCTCTCGACGCCTTACTATTTGCAGAAGAAGGACATCGACCGGTTTTTGGAGAAGTTTGACGAGTACAAACGGGAGAAGAAGCTGGCGTGAAGTAGGAAGTGGTGGCGTTTTGGCCCCGCCAGTCTCGTCAGGATTGACTGCTTAGCATTGGGGTAGTATGATGGTGGTATGAAGGAGAAGACTTCTATCACACTCTCGCGAGATCTCTTGGCTGGTATTGACAGGCTGGCTGGGCCTCAAGGTTCACGCTCCGCCTTCATCGAGCGCGTGTTGCGCCGCTACTTGCGGGAACAGGTGCGGGCCCAGGTCCACGCACGTGATTTGGAGAGGATCAATCACGCTGCCGAGCGCCTGAACTCCGAGGCGGCAGACGTGCTCGACTATCAGGCTGCGACTGAAGACTGACCGCCCGCGGGAGCGAATATGAAACGCGGCGACCTCTACCGGGTGTTCAAGCCTCACGGCGACCCGAAGTCTCATCGGGTCTTCGTGGTGGTGAGCCGTCCGGTACTGATCGAATCCCGCTTCTCCACTGTGATCTGCGCCCCCGTATTCACGACCGGCGAAGGCCTTTCGACCCAGGTACCCGTGACAGAAATCGAAGGACTGAAGCATCCCAGTTGGATCATGTGTGACAATTTGGTCAGTCTGAGAAAGGCCGACCTCACGCAATACGTCGGTTCCCTACCCAGTACGAGGATTTCGGAACTTAATACCGCGCTAAAGATGGCCCTGGACTTGGCCTAGAGAAGCACCGCCCTAGTCGTAGTACTCCAGCCCCAAATGCGTAATCAGTTCCTCGCCCTTCAAATGCCGCAACGTGTTCTTCAATTTCATCAACTGAATAAACAGATCATGCTCGGGATAGAGGCCCGGCGCCGTCATCGGAGACTTGAAGTAAAAGCTTAACCACTCCTGAATTCCAATTCCCTTCAGTTCGGAGGATCGCTTCGCCAGGTCAACCAGCAGCACCAGATCGAGGACGATCGGCGCGGCCAGAATCGAGTCGCGGCACAGGAAATCAACCTTGATCTGCATGGGATAGCCCAGCCATCCGAAGATATCGATGTTGTCCCAACCCTCTTTGTTATCACCACGAGGCGGGTAATAGTTAATGCGGACTTTGTGGTACATGTCGCCGTAGAGTTCGGGGTAAAGATCGGGCTGGAGGATGTGCTCGAGCACCGAAAGCTTCGACTCCTCCTTGGTCTTGAACGATCCCGGATCGTCGAGCACCTCGCCGTCGCGGTTGCCCAGGATGTTGGTCGAGAACCATCCGTTCAGGCCCAGCATGCGCGCCTTGAAGCCCGGCGCAAGAATCGTCTTCATCAAGGTCTGGCCGGTCTTGAAGTCCTTGCCGCAGATGGGAGCTTCGTTCCTACGTGAAAGTTCGAGCATCACCGGCAGGTCTACGGTCAGGTTCGGCGCGCCATTAGCAAACGGCACGCCTTCCATCAGTGATGCGTAGGCATAGATCATCGAGGGAGCGATCATCTCGTCGTTCTCACGCAGGGCCTTCTCAAACGATTTCACCGACTGGTGGGCCTCAGTCGCGGCGATGTAGGACTCGGTCGATCCGCACCACATCGTGATCAGCCGGCTAGCGCCGCTGGTCTTTTTGAAGTCGCGGATGTCGTCGCGCAACTGCTCGGCCAGATCCATCTTGGTCTTGCCCTTCTTCACGTTGGGCCCGTCAATCTTTTTCACATAATTGTGATCGAACACGGCGGCGCGCGGTGTCACTGAGGAAAGAAACGGCTTCAACTGGTCGAGCAGCCGCTGATCGAGCACGCCCGCATTCGACGCCGCTTCATACATGTTGTCTTCGAAAATGTCCCAGCCAGTGAAGACCAGGTCGTCGAGGGTGGCCAGGGGAACAAACTCCTTGATCTTCGGCGAGCGCCCGTCGGTGCGCTTGCCCAGCCGCACCGTGCCCATCTGCGTGAGCGACCCGATTGGTTTCGCCAGCCCCTTGCGAATCGCCTCCACGCCCGCGACAAACGTGGTCGCAACCGCGCCCATGCCCGGGATCATCACGCCCAACTTCCCCTTCCCGGGTTGAATGGTGCCGTTCGGCTGCGGGTTATTCTGCGCCTTCACGTAGTTCTTCACTTCTATGCGGAGAGCTTTCGCTGCTGTCACTAACTTTGCGGACTTGTTCCGTGTCGCCATATTTTGGCCGCTTCCTCAGTAAGAATCTATATGGATGTGCAAACCTTGTATGTTCTCGTATCGGGCAGGGGTTTTGCAAACGACGGCTGCTAAAACGCGCAGAAACTCACTTCAACGGTGTAGCTGCATCATCAAGCGGAGAGCGTGCAATTGATGAGACCAATTGATTTTCTGCGTTGGACTCCAGCGCAAACATCCCTCATAGTGGAATCAGTTCGCAAGCCAGCTCTGAAGCCGGTCCCGCGAACCTGATGTTTGCAGGCCAGCCCTGATGTTGGCAGTGCAATTCTCCTGACCCTGTTGTTCTCCACCTCAATCTGAGCCCACGCCATCCGGCCTCGCGCCGGTAGTGTGCTCTTCAGACTAGAAAAACGAACAGGAGATTCCAATGAAATCGATTCGTAGGTTCGTCTATGCCGGTGTTTTGATGTTGAGTGCCTTGAACTTCACGCCCACCCTGGCTTGCGCGCAGGATGCAACCGGGACGTTCACACTGACCCACGAAGTCCGCTGGCAGAATGCGATTGTGCCGGCGGGAAAATACCGCTTCACTCTCGGGCCCAGCGGCCCTTCGGAGCTGCTTATGCTGAGTAAGATCAGCGGCAAGGGAGCAGGTTTCATGATGATGGTGACCGAGACCGAAGACTCCAAGCCGTCGGACCTGAGCCAGCTTGTCGTGGTCTCCAGACCGGGCGGAAGCTTTGTCAGCACGCTGCAGCTTCCCGAGTTCGGAGTGACACTGCACTTCGCGGTGCCCGCCGAACCACGGGAGCTCGCCCAGTCAGTCGCAACCTCAAGCGCAACCCAGACCGCATCCGCCACGCGCTAGTTCGTCCGCCCAACCCGGGGGCAGATCACCCAGATCTGCTCTCGGGCCTTTTTTTGTTTTGATCCCTCGGGATCTTCCACAGAAAAGCGTCGTAGGGCGTTGCTTGCAACGTCTCTACGAGGCATTAACGGAACTAAGCTCATGTCGGCTTCGGCGCGGGCGAGTTCCCTCTCACTTCGTCGCTCAGCACAATCGCCTCGGCAATCTCCTTCATCGCCTTGCGCTTCTGCCGGCTCTGCCGCTGCAATGTCAGGTAGGCCTGCTCCTCGCTCAGGCCAAGATCGCGTTGCAGGATTCCTTTGGCTCGCTCGACGACCTTGCGCGTCTGCAATTGTTCCGACAGGTTGGAATTGGCGTCCTCCAGGCGAGCCATCTCGATCTCGGCGCCCACCAGAAATCCAACGGTCGAAATCAGTCGGATTTCCCGCCGCCGGTAGACATGAGGCTGCCGGTGCTGCAGGTTGATGACTCCCATCACGCGCCCTCTGCACATCAAGGGCACGGAGAGGAACGCTTCGTAGCTATCTTCCGGGAGTTCGTGGAAAAACTGAAAGCGCGGATCGAGTGCAGCCTTTTCAGCAACCGCAACGGGCTCCTGATGTTCCGCCACCCATCCCGTAATGCCCTGGCCCAGGCGGAGTCTCAGGCGGTCCACAATCTCGGGATGCGAATTCTTGGACGCTCGCAAGACCAGATCCTCGCCCTCCAGCACATAAATCAGGCAGGAATCGCACTTCACCAGCGCCGTAGCAAAGTCGACCACACGAGTCAGCACTTCGTGAAAGCCGTCCGCCGTCGCCAGCCGCACGCCAATCTCGTGCAGCAAATCAACATGTGAGTCCTCAACAGATAATAAAGGGTCCATGGTCAAGAGTAGGACTGAGTTGAGGCCCTGTCTAATTCCAAATTTAAATGAGTGCGATAAAGAATTTCCCCGGCGATCGTTACCACTCTTTAACATCTTTCTTGGAATCGCTGCATCGTTGAAAAGATGGGCTCGCCGCAATCCCCTCCGCTGTGTTAAAACCCTAACGGACGCACTCCCATGCCCGACAAAATCGCGCTCATCACCGGTTCCTCCAGCGGCTTCGGATTGCTCACCTCCATCGAACTGGCGAAGGCTGGCTTCCGCGTGGTCGCCACCATGCGCGACCTGGGCCGCCGCGAGCGTCTCGATCAAGCCGCAGCCGCCGCTGGTGTCGCCGCGCAACTCGATATCCGAGCGCTCGACGTCACCAACTTCAACTCGCTCCCTGGCTTTGTCGACGACGTCGTGCGCGACCACGGCCGCCTCGATGTCCTCGTCAACAACGCGGGATTCGCCGTTGCCGGATTCGCCGAAGATATCAAGCTGGAAGAACTCCGCTACCAGTTCGAAACCAACTTTTTCGGCGCCGTCGCCCTGACCAAGGCCGCACTACCCACCATGCGCCGCCAGCATTCCGGACACATCATCATGGTTTCGTCCATCGCCGGGCTGAGCGGCTCGGTCACGGTGAGCAGCTATTCCGCATCCAAACACGCGCTGGAAGGCTGGAGCGAATCGCTGCGCCTCGAAATCAACTCGCTCGGCATCAGAGTCGTGCTGGTCGAGCCCGGAGCTTTTCAGACCGACATCTGGACGCGCGGCGCGGTCATGGGCGAGCAAGCTACCAAGCAGACTTCGCCAAACATTCAACGCAGCTTGCGCATGCGCGAGCGCATTCAGACCCTGCCCAAGCGCGATCCCATCGAAGTTGCGCGCCTGATCGCGAAGATCGCGCAAGACCCCAACCCGAAGCTGCGTTACCTGGTAGGCGGCGACGCCAAGGTGCAACTCGCCATGAAGCGCATCCTTCCGTGGAAGTGGCACGAGAAGGTGGTGGCGAATTTCTTGAAGATCGACTGAACGAGTACCCGGCACCTAGTACCCAGTACCGAGTAGGTTCAAAAGCAGAGTTGAGCATGGTAAATGCTCAAGCGCGCGCGCAACTCGGGGCTCGATGCTAGGTACTGGGTACTAGGTACTATTTCTCCAACTCCACCATCTTCACCGGCAAATCCCAGTGCCCATCGAGAATTTCAAACCGCCGCTGCTCTTCGCGCTGGAACGTCTCCTGATCGGGATACATCTGCTTTTGCAGCGCCGCTTCGTCGAACGCCTCGTTGGCGACAGTCGCATTCTTGAAGATGATAGTCACGCGGAAATCCCAGCGCCCGTCCTCAGCAACGTGATACCGCGGCTGGTCCATCCAGACCTTCGCGATCCTCCCCATCTCCGTCTCTTTCTTGAGCACGGGATAGTGATTCTTCTTGAACAGCTTCAGGAATTCGTCGGCATGCCCCCACTTGGCTTTGTAGTAATACTCAACCACGAAAGGCTTGTCTGCAGTCGCCGGCGCGGCCTGGGCGTGGGATAGGCTCGGCAGCGCGATGGCGAAGAACAAGAGCGACGCATACAGGCGGAATATTCGAATCACAGGGACCTCCTCGGTAAATGCACCCAGTACACTACCAAAAAACCGTCGTAGAGACGTTGCTTGCAACGTCTCTACGGATGGAAGGACACTCAATGCAGTTGAGCGATGAACAACAAATCCTGAAGCTCTTCGAAGACGGAGACCGGGCCCTGATGGCCGCCGACGTCGCCGAACTCTCGCGCATCTTCGCCGACGACTACGTCCAATACGACGAGTCCGGCGACTCCTTCACGAAACAAGATGTGATCAATAATCTCAAGACGGGCACGATCCGCTACCTCGCGATGACTTCCACCGGCCGCCGGATTCGCCTGCTGAGCAACGAACTGGCCATCGTCCACGGATCTGAAGAAGATGACGTCGAGCAAGGTGGCCGACGCTTTCCCGTGCGCTACGTCTACATGGATGTGGTGGTGAAGCGCAACGGCAGGTGGCAGATCGTGGGATCACAGTTGGCGAAGCCGGTCGAGACTTAGCGACGTGAAAACTACTCCGCCGTGCCCAAGCTGTTGGTGATGCGTCTTTTGTGTTTCTTATGTGACAAGTACCAAGCAACAAACAGCGCGGTCAAAGCAATGACCGACCAAACAGGAGCAAAAGAGGAATGTCTGCTCAATGAAAAGGCAAGAGCGATGACATAAAGGGTAAGCGCCAATCGATCGAACATAGTGGGAATGTGGTTGGCCAGCATCCGATACATTAGAAACAGAGAAGCGAGGGCGAAAAACAGCAACTCGGCGGCCTCCCACCTTGAAAATAGGCCGTGGGGGGTATAAAAGTCTTTCCCGCTCGCGAGTACTATCGCAATCTTGGGAATGGCAAAGAGAAGACACCCGGCAACGTATAGAACCCAGGCCCTTGCTGTGAGCAGTAGGATCACCGCCGCCAACAACAGCAAGCCACCCGCTATTGCGACGTCTGGCCAGAATTGCAGATGTCCTGGAGCCTCTGACTGGAGTCCGTCCAGAGTGACGCCGATGAGCATGGCAGCGATCCAGAATGCACCAATGCCGCCCCCGATTCGCAAGCCGTTCTTGATCTGCTTCTTAGTGCTTGGCTTCATGAAATCACACCACGAGCCACGATCCAATAGCTGCCCCTCACTGGCGGCTGATAGCTGACGGCTGACCGGTGATTCTATGCTGCCAGTGGCTCCAAACGAACCACGCCACGCCTGCCACGAGAACCACGCCGATCACCGCATCGAACTTATGGAAATATTTCCCTAAGTCACGCCAGTTCTGGCCCAGCTTCATCCCGAGATACGCTAGGCCCAGGCACCAGGGCCACGATCCTAAGAACGTGTAGAGATGAAAACGCCCCCGCGGCATGCGCGCCACTCCCGCCGGGAGCGCAATAAAAGTTCGAATCACGGGTAACAGGCGCCCGATGAACACTGCCACATATCCCCACCGGGCAAAAAATTTATCGGCCCAGTCGAGCTCGCGCGTGCCCATCAGGATCCAGCGCCCATAACGCTCCACCAGCGGACGCCCGCCATAACATCCGATCTCATACGCCACCAGTGACCCCAGGTTGCATCCAAGCGCCCCCGCCGTCGCCACCCACAGCAGCTTGAACGTGCCCGTGAAAACCAGATAGCCGGCAAACGGCATGATCAATTCCGAAGGCAGTGGGATGCACGCCGACTCAATCGCCATCAACAGAACGACCCCGCCGTAGCCGGTAGCGCTGATCACGGAATTAATGAACACGAAGATAATGGCTAGAAGTTTTTCAGTCATTGGAAAGCGGTGCTCAGTGGCTAGTGGTCAGTGGCCAGTAACATCCAACCGCAAGACGGTTTGCGGTTTTACTGGCCACTGGCCACTGATCACTGGCCACTATCTTCAACAGTGTATCGGAAATTTACAGCGGAAACGCCGCCCCTAGAACGAGCCTTCCTGGGTAAAGGTATAGCCAGGCAGCGCCGCGCCCTCGGGGCTCTTGGTCACTTTTACGCGCACGGTAGGAGCATCCGGCGCGGTGATGCCCGCCGGCCGCAGCATGGCGTACTGACTGAAGACTTCGTTGTAGACCTTGGTGACCAGATAATCCTGGCCATCAGCGTCACTGCGCCAGACTTGCCCGAGTTGAATGGAGCTTACGGCCACGGTGGCTGTCCTGAATGTTCTGAGGTTGATTCCAGACTACCGGGGCGAATGATGCGAGTCAATTCCCCGCGAGGTTACCGAGGTCTCTGCTAAGATGTGGCCCTCATGCCCCGCGGACGAACGCCCCGCCAACCCGCCCGCACCGGCCGCCAGGAAGGCGCTCGTGTGGCGCGGGCACTCCTGCCCGCAAAAACCGCGCCCAAACAGTTGCGCGAAAGCAAGAAAGCTAAAGCTAGTGTGGGGACGGGCGCCCCCGCCCGTCACCGGAGCGAAGCCCCGGCGGGAGTATCCAAAAGCCGAAAGAACGCCGCCTCCACCTATAACCCCCTTGCCCCCGACCGCATCTCTGAAATCCTGAAGCGCCTCGACCAACTCTATCCCACTGTCACTTGCGCGCTGACTCACTCGAGCGCCTGGGAACTTCTGGTCGCGACAATCCTCTCTGCTCAATCCACCGACGCGAACGTCAATCGGGTCACGCCCGAACTGTTTCGAAAATATCCCACGGTCGAAGCTTTCGCCGCCCTCACGCCCGAGCAGCTTCAGCCCGATGTCCGCTCCACCGGTTTCTTCCGCAATAAATCCAAGTCGGTGGTGGGGGCCGCGAAAAAGATCGTCGCAGACTTCGGCGGCCAGGTTCCAGACGAGATGGACCAATTGCTCACCCTCCCCGGCGTCGCCCGCAAGACCGCGAACGTCGTGCTGGGAACGTGGTTCAAGAAAGCTGAAGGCGTGGTCGTCGACACTCATGTGCACCGTATCTCGCGCCGCCTGGAACTGACCACGAACGATGATCCGCAGAAAATCGAGCAGGACTTGATGCGCATCATCCCCCGCGACCGGTGGATTCTCTTCTCCCACCAGATCATCTGGCACGGACGACGGATCTGCATCGCCCGCAAACCGAAATGCGTCGACTGCCCGCTGGAAAACCTCTGCCATGCCGCAGACAAGACTTGGAGCACGGTAGAGATGCGCGAGAACGCGAGAGTCTGATCCTCTGCTAAACTTTTTCTTCGGTTCACGTCCCGAGGTTTCTATCAATGCGGACTATCACACTCTTTGCTATCGTCATACTCATGAGTACAGTCGTCACTGAGACCATCACAGCCCAGACATTGCCCACGCCTCAGGCGGTCACCGATCCCAAGCTGATCGCCTCGAAACCCAACGCGCAGGTCGAGCCGCGCGGACTGACCATCGAGAAGCTCTACATGACCCGCCAGGTCGGACGCCCCACATGGTCGCCCGACGGCAAAAGCGTCGCCTTCGTCTCGAACATGAGCGGACGCAACAACCTGTGGCTCGTCCCCGCCGAAGGCGGATGGCCGGTGCAACTCACGGTCAGCGACCAGCGCCAGACCGCGCCCGCGTGGTCGCCCGACGGCAAGTGGATCGCCTATCAATCTGACTACGACGGCGACGAGCAGTGGGATATTTTTCTGGTCTCGCCGAAGACCGGCAAGGTCGTGAACCTCACCAGCACGCGCGAGATTGCCGAAAGCGATCCAACATGGTCGCCGGACGGCCGCTACCTGGCTTATTTGGTCAAACCAAAAATATCCGCCGCCCACGAGATCGATATCTACGACACGGTGATGCGCGAGGTGAAACACCTCACGACGAACACTCCCCAGGACAAAGGGAATTCGAATCCCATCTGGTCGAAAGACGGCAAGTTCATCGTCTACACTCAGGAGCAAGCAAAGGGGACGGATTCCAATATCTTCATCGCCGATGTCGCGACGACCAAGAGTACCCTGCTGACGCCGCATGAGGGGGAGCAACGATTTTTCGCGAATGACATCAACCCCTTTCCCCTTGCGAGAGACATAGAATATATTTTGATCACGTCCAATGCTGAGAATGGCTACGACAATGTTGGCCTCCTTGGTTTTGGGGTGAAAGGCGAGCCGAACGGAATACTCACCGCAGCCGGGGTTAAGTGGCTCACCCACGACAAGTGGGAGATCCGCGGCGGAGAGTTTTCGCCCGACGGCAAGCACATCACGTTCACCGCCAACGTCGACGGCAACGAAGATATCTACCTGCACGACCTTGCCACCAACAAGTCGACGATGCTGCCGATTGCGAAAGGCGTGAATAACCCGGCGGGCGGCCATTCTGCCTTCACCAAAGATGGCTCGCGGCTTCTCTATTATCACAACGGCCCGACAGCTCCCGGCGATCTTTGGGTCTATACGCTGGCGACCGGCACGTCGCATCAAGTCACACATTCGCTCGTTGCAGGAGTGCGTTCCGAAGACATGGTCGAGCCTTATCTGGTGCACTATCCTAGCCGCGACGGCAAATGGACCATCTCCGCCTTTCTTTATGTGCCCTTCAACATGGCACGCAACGGACAGAATGCCGCCATCGTCTACATCCACGGCGGGCCGACTTCGCAAACCATGAATTCCTTCAACCGCTTCGTCCAGTACGCCGCCAATCAGGGATACATGGTGCTTGCGCCCAACTACCGCGGATCGACCGGCTACGGCAAGGAATTCCAGCAGGCGAACCTTTTCGACATGGGCGGCGGCGATTTGCAGGACGTTCTAGCCGGCGTCGACTGGATCAAGCAAACCGGCCATCTCGATCCCAAGAAGATTGCCGTCATGGGCGGAAGCTACGGCGGTTATCTCAGCATGATGTCGGTGACAAAAGCGCCTGAGGTCTGGGCCGCGGGCGTGCCCATCGTTCCTTTCGTAAACTGGTTTACTGAGATTGAGAATGAAGATCCGGTGCTGCAACAGTCCGATCTCGCGACTATGGGCGATGTGGTGAAGAATAAAGCGCTGTACGAAGACCGTTCCCCCATCAACTTCATCGACCAGATCAAAGCGCCGCTTCTGCTGCTCGCCGGTGGGCACGATCCGCGCTGCCCGAAATCAGAAACGCAGCAGGTGGTGGATGCCATCAAGAAGCGGGGCGGGACGGTGGACTACAAGATCTACGAAAACGAAGGCCACGGCTTCGCGCGCGTCGAGAATCAGATCGATGCCTACAAACGCGTCGCTGACTTTCTGATGGCGCACGTTCCGCCGGCGGATTGCAGTTGCTCGCTGACCGAATAACTAGGTTCAATCGGAAGACATCGCGCCTGCTACGGCTTCGACCAGGCCAGGGATGGTGAACTCTCCGGCTGCAATGTCCACCCGCAAGCCAAGCTCTCGCAAGGTCGAAGAAGTGACCGGACCGATCGAAGCGAGCCGTATCCCATCGAGGTCGTTGTAAGCGCGGGCGACTCGCCTGCCTGATCCAAGCAGCGCCACAAAGTTGCGCACAGTGGAAGAACTGGTAAAGGTAATCACATGCGGACGTTGTTTAGGGCTCTTTAGAGCAGTCCGCAGCCGCTTCCGTGACGCTTGCGGCACGACGGTTTCATAGGCTTCCACCACATCCACGTGCGCCCCGGCCTGCCGCAGTTCCCGCGGAATCACATCACGAGCAACTTTGGCGCGCACTAGCAGCACGCGTTTTCCTTGGACGCGCCGCCGCAGGCTGCGCACCACCGACTCGGCCACGTACTCCTTGGGGACAACATCCACCTTCTGACCGCGCTGTTCGATTGCCTTCTTCGTCGCCGGGCCGATGGCAGCTATGCGCAAGTGCTGGGGATTTCCTTTCGTGAGCAGCAGCTTTCGCAGCCGCTCCCACATGGCCTCGACCCCGTTCACGCTGGTCAGGATGAGCCAGTCATAGGCTTCAAGATTCTGAAGCGCGGAATCCAGGGGCTTGAAACTCCGCGGTTTGCGGATTTCGATGAACGGAATTTCCAGCACAGTCGCGCCCAGCTTGCGTAGTTCGCTCGAAAGCGCACTGACTTGATGGCGCGCGCGGCCCACCAGAACGCGAATTCCAAAGAGGGGCAGGCGTCCACGAGTGGCGCTCCTCATTCGCGATTCCTCTTCGTCCTTTCCGCGCCAAGTTCCTGCTCCCGCATCAGCCGCGACACGCCCGAGACCGCTGTGTCCTCAGCTTTCTCCAGCGACGCGATCACGTTCGCCTGGTCCTCGCGGCTGCGGTTCTGGCTGAGCTTGAACTTGCCTTCGATCTTCGTCGCGGTGATCTCGAAACCAACGATGTGGCTCAGCATGCGCTGACGAAAAGCTTCATCCAGACTTGCCCACTGCCCGGCGTACGCTGGTTCAAACGTGCTCATCAGTTCGTGGAGCATGCCCAGCAAATCCTCCGGTGAGGAAAACACGCGAGCATTTCCATACAGGTGCACGGCGGCATAATTCCACGTGGGAACGCTTTCACGCGCGGTGTAGTTGCTGGGGGAAATGTAGGAATGAGGGCCGTGGAAAATCGTCAAACACTGCGGCTGCTGTTCCAGATAACGCCAGTGAGGGTTGGCCTTCGCCACATGGCCGCGGAGGATCACCTTCTCCTCCTCTGTTCGCACGAAGAGAGGAAGATGCGTGGCGAAAGGGCCGTCGTCCGTAGTAGAGATGAGGATGGCAAAGGGATTCGCGCGCATCAACGCAATGGCGTCTGCACGGTGGCGCACACGGAAATGTTCTGGAACATACACTATTGACCTCTCTACTTTCCAGGTGAATTCGGCGCTTGCTTTTTTCGCACGTGCAAGACCTTCTCGACCTCTGCGATCACTACTCCGGCTTCGTCCTTCACTTCCACGGAAAATACAGGCTCGTATTTCGGCAGGGCCTTCAGTTTCTCGCGAATGTCGTCAATCTGGCTATCGGACAAACGGAATTCCGCGCGCACGGTTCCCTTCCCTGGCTTTCGGTAGCGGATGGTCGCAGCTTTGTCCCAGACGATGTAATCGCTGCCCAGGTTCGCCATCAACATCAGCATATAGAACGGATCGGTCATGGCAAAGAGTGACCCGCCGAAGTGAGTGCCGACGTAGTTGGCGTTCCAGAAGCGCAGCTTCACCTCGACGTCGACAGCCTTCATGTCGGGCGCGATGCTCCGGATGCGAACGCCCATGCCCAAAAACGGCGGCCACAGATTGATCCAGCGGCGGAGAGCGAGAGAGGTTTTCGTGCCACCAAGAATTTGCAGGAGAACGCCGCCGCTCTTCATGGTGGATCATTATAGGCAATCATGGCTGCGGCGGGATGGCCAGGCTGCGGCCGTAGACGGCTTCGAGAATTTCATCACCGCCGCGGCGCAGTAAGGTCTCGCCGACATCGTTGCCCAGTTGTTCGGGATCGGCGACGTTGCCGTCGCACGATTCGCGCAGCAGCTTTGAACCGTCGGGATCGGCGACGATGGCTTCGAGGTGAAGCTTGCCATCGCGCGTTTCTGCAAGAGCGCCTATGGGGACCTGGCAGCCTCCGCCCAGGTGGTTGAGCAGGGCGCGTTCGCAGGTGGTCGCGGTGCGGGCGGCAGCGTCGTTCAGGAATTCAAGATGCTGGAGCGTGGCGGAGTCGCCTTCGCGGATCTCGATGCCGAGTGCACCTTGTCCGGCGGCGGGACACATTATCTCGGCGGGGATGATCTGCTTGACCACTTCTGTCTTGCCCAGGCGCTTCAGTCCGGATGCCGCCAGAATGATGGCGTCGTATTCGCCTTGTTCCAGTTTGCGCAGACGTGTATCGACGTTGCCGCGCAGGGGATGAATGCCGAGATCGGGTCGGATGGCCTTGAGTTGGGCCTGCCGGCGCAGGCTGGACGTGCCTACGCGCGCGCCTCGCGGCAGGTCTTCGATTCTTGAGCAGTGCCTCGAGCAGAATGCATCGCGCGGGTCTTCGCGTTCGGTAATGGCGGCGAGTTCGAATCCCGGGGGAACGTCCGTGGGCAAGTCTTTCAATGAGTGCACGGCAAGATCGACGCGTCCGGCGGCGAGCGCTTCTTCGATCTCTTTGGTGAAGATTCCCTTGCCCAGTCCGCCCTTAGTGCCGACCTGGGCCAGTGGGACATCGGTGATCTTGTCGCCGGTGGTATGAATAATTTCAATCTCGATTTCATGTCCGCGCGCGCGAAGGAGCGCAGCGATGTGGTTGGCCTGCCACAGGGCGAGCTGCGAGCCGCGGGAGCCGATGCGTAGTTTAGGCATCAGTGGCGCTTCCCTGGGTCCTGATTCGGAACATCTCCGTTTCCAGCCTGGGACGCCGCGGCTTTTTCCTTCTCGTGCAGATTAAACAACCTCCGGACGACGTCGATAACGGTGGTGGCCTCCGCCTCGCGCGCTGCAGTCTTCAGCGTGGTGATCGGCGTGTGCATGACTTTATTGATGATGCCGCGGGTCAGTGCCTCGACGGCCATTTCTTGCTCCGGAGTCAGCGCGCCCATGCGTCCGCGCACGCGGTCAATCTCAGCCTGGCGAATCGTTTCCAAATGATCCTGCAAGCTCACGATTGTCGGAACTACGTCGAGAGTATTCAGCCGGGCTTCAAAGCGTTCGACTTCGCCAGTGATGATGGCTTCTGCGAGTTCGGCCTCCTTGCGGCGGTCGGCGACGTGGCTTGACACGGCCTGCTGCAGGTCGTCAATGTCGTAGGCGAAGATGCCATCGAGCTTGGCCATTTCGGGCGAAACGTCGCGGGGCACGGCGATGTCGATGAAGAACATGGGCTTATTCTTGCGGCGTGCGAGAAACTGCTCGCCGTGCTCGCGGCGGAAAATGGCGTGGGGCGCGCCAGTTGAAGTAATGACAATATCGGCGCGGTCGCAGTTCGAGTAGAGATCATCGAACTTGATGGCTTGGCCGTTGAACTTCTGTGCCAGTCCGATGGCGCGATCGTAGGTGCGGTTGGAAACAAAAATCGAGGCACAGCCGTGGGCCATCAGGTGGCGGGCGGCGAGTTCGCTCATCTTGCCGGCGCCCACGATGAAGACGTTCTTGCCCTGGAGCGTCCCGAAAATTTTCTTCGCTAACTCAACCGCAACCGAGGCGATCGAAACTGAAGAGGATCCCACGGCTGTCTCGGTGCGTACGCGCTTGGCGACGGCGAAGGCGCGGGTGAAGAGTTGATCGAGTTGTCCGCGCACTGAACCCACGGCGCGGGCGGTGGCGTAAGCCTCTTTCACCTGGCCGAGAATCTGGGCTTCGCCGACCACCATCGAATCCAGACTCGAAGCCACGCGGAAGACATGGCGCACTGCATCTTTCTCCCGAAACTCGTACAGGTGCGGGTCGAGATCTTCCGCTTTGAATTGAAAGCGTTCGTGCAGAAAACCGCGCAAATCAGCGGAGCCGTTCGTGGTGTGTGTCACGACTTCAACCCGGTTACACGTGGAAATGATCATGCCCTCCTCGATTCCAGGATGGGCCGTAAGATCGCGGCAGCAATCTGCCAGCTGCGACTCCGGGATGGCGAGCCGCTCTCGCACTTCGAGTGGGGCGCTCTTGTGATTCACGCCAATGAGCTGGTATCTCATGAGGCGGCGAACCTGTGGATGGTGGAGAAATAATTCGCGGCCCAGGCCACGACGGCGGCTACAAAGGCGAAGGTGGCCAGCACTGCGGCGCGGCGGCCGCGCCATCCTGAATTCCAGCGGGTGAAGACCATGACCATGTACACGAACCACATCAGGATTGACAGCAGGATCTTGGGATCGAGAAAATCCATCCGCCCGTAGGTGGAGACGGCAACAAACGAACCGATTAAAAGGCCAAGGGTCATGAAGGGAAAGCCCAGAAGCAGCGAACGGTATCCGATCTGATCAATCACTTCGAGCGCGGGCAGGAAGGGGATCAAGCTGCTGGCTTTCTTCGTCTTCAGGCGGCGCTCCTGCAACAGATACAGCAGGCTGGCGACGAAACTGAACAGCAAGGCGGCGTATCCCGTGAAAATAAGGGCGATGTGCACGGGAATCAACCATCCCTTGCTGACGGAGGAAGTGAAGACAAATGGTTGTTGTCCGACAGCGGCGACGAATGTCAGAAAAAACACGATAGGGAAAACAACGACTCCGGGCGCCGTCGTCCTATAAATGGCATAGATGATCATGAAAAACGTCATCGAAAAGAAGGCCAGCAGCGATTCTGCATTGTGAACTGAGGCCCAGACCACGTGGCCGGAGAGGAAAAGTTCGACCAGGGAAACGAAGTGGAACACCATGCCCAGGCTGGCGGCGTGCAAGGCGATGCGGCTGAAGAGATCGCTGGTGCGCCGCAGCGCGAAGAAGGCATAGATCAGCCCGATGAAGTAGCAAGCCAGCGCGAAGCGCAACCAAAGCAATGCCATAAGCTAGGTAAGTATCAGAGTCCAGAGGCTTTCATGCAAGTTACAAACCCAGAGCTTGGAGATTCGGTTCGTTTCATCCCAGAACCAATCCCTTTCCACGCATTATAGTCTGCACAGAGAACAGGCAGCCGGAAACGGCAGGTGTTACTCAACGCCGAGGCTCGCCAACGCTTCTTCCAGGAGGGCGGCATCAATCGCCAAGCGTCGACCGTGAGTCTTCACATCTTCAATTTCGTCGAAGGCGCGGAAGAGACGGAGCTTGGCCGCGGCGTATTGTTCCGCCTCGGTAAGCGAGCGCCCGTGAGTCTTTACCCACGTGCTCACCGCCTTCTCGGAGAGGAAAACGCTGACGGCATAAGTGAGCTTGCGGTTGGAAGTGACGTCAAAGACAAATTCCGTCGCGGGCGCTTCAGGATCGTCGGCGATGGCGGCGCGCTGGCCCACGAAGTAGTACTGGTAGACATATCCCTGCGCGCCGGCGTAAGTCTTCAGGCGGCGGACGGCCTTATCTGGTGACATGCGGACATTATGAACGGTTGGAGGCCGTTTGTCGTGATCGTCGGCCCCAGCGACATGCCTTCGCGGCCGAGGATCGAAGGGCTAATTTTTCTGCCATGGATTGCCGATATCTCCCTTGAAGATGAGTCTTCCGATCAAATGATGCTGCCATGGAGTTGGATCCCTCTGGGCGCGCTCCCCATCCTGGTGATCTACCAGCAGATCCACATGCACCGGATTCAGCGCGGGGCGAAGAAGCGCGAAGAACTGTTTCAGATTGTCACCGAAAACGCCGCCGACATGATTGCGCTTGTGGACGTGAAAGGACATCGGCTCTACAACAGCCCCGCGTACAAGAGAATCCTGGGCTACTCCGCGGCGGAACTGGGGGAAACCTCCGCGTTCGAGCAAATCCACCCGGACGACCGATTCAAAGTACTGGAGGCGGCCCGCGAAGCGCGCAGCACCGGAGTGGGGAGAAAGCTGGATTACCGCATCCGCCACAAAGACGGCACCTGGCGGGTCTTGGAGTCGATCGCCAGCGCCATCCGTGACGAGAAGGGCGAGGTGGTCAAACTGGTCATCGTGAATCGCGATGTCACCGAGCACAAACGAGCACAAGAACAACTGGAGCACAACTCTTTTCACGATGCCTTGACCGGTCTGCCCAACCGCCGTCTCTTCCTGGAGCGCCTGCAACATTTGTTTCTCCGGGCGCAGCGCAACCCCGAGCGTCAATACTCTGTCCTGTTCGTGGACCTTGACAGCTTCAAGGTGTTCAACGACAGCATGGGTCCGGCGCTGGGCGATCAGGTGATCGTTGAGGTCGGGCAGCGCCTGAGGGTTTGCCTGAGAAATGACGACACGGTTTCCCGCCCGCTGCAAGAGTTCCCCATGCCGGACGCAGTGTTGTCCCGCATGGGCGGCGACGAATTCACCATCCTGCTCGAAGAGGTGAGCGAGCCGAGCAACGCGATGCGGGTGGCGAAGCGCATCCTCTCCGCCGTCGCCGAGCCCTTGCAGGTGGAAGGGCGCGAGATACGCGCCTCGGCGAGTGTGGGAGTTGCGCTGAGCGCTTCTACGCACGAGAGCGCAGAAGATTTGTTGCAGGAGGCCGACATTGCCATGCGGCGGGCCAAGGCCATGGGAGGGTCCCGCTGTGAGGTGTTCAACGAGGCCATGCACACGCGCGCCGTCAACCAGTTGAAGCTGGAAGGCGAATTGCGCCAGGCGCTGGAGCAGGGCCAGTTCCGCTTGCACTACCAGCCCATCGTGCGTCTGGAAACCAGGCAGATCACGGGATTTGAGGCGCTGCTGCGCTGGCAGCATCCGGAGCACGGCTTGACTTCGCCAGACAAGTTCACGACAGCGGCCGAAGACGGGGGCTTGCTGGTCTCCACCGGGCAGTGGGCAATTCTCGAAGCATGCCGGCAATTGCGCGCCTGGGACAAGGAAATCTCCACCACGGAGTCAGTGAGCATCAGCGTGAACGTCTCCGCCAAACAGCTGGTCGATGCCGGGTTCATCAGCAGCGTGGAAACAGCCCTGCGCTCCAATGGGATGGACGCCTCGCGGTTGAACCTAGAGATTACTGAGAGCGTCGCCGCTGCCGACGCGAAGCTGACCTTCACCGTGCTCTCAAACCTTAAGCATCTCGGAGTCGGAGTGATCCTCGGTGATTTTGGAACGGGACATTCGTCTTTGAACGCGTTGCGGCAACTCCCACTCCACGCATTGAAAATCGACCGCTCGCTGATTGGCGGAATGCTGCTCGACCGCGGCACTTCTGACACCGTGGATCTGATTCTCCTGCTGGCCCACAAACTGAAACTGAAAGTGATCGCGGAAGGCATTGAATCGGCCAGGCAACTCGAACACCTCAAGCATCTGGGTTGCGAACTCGGCCAGGGCTCCTTTTTCTCCCCGCCCGAAGAGGCGAAGGCCGCGGAACGGCTCCTGCGTCGGCAGGTTGCGGCCGTCCGCGCGAAAGTTGCCGGAGCGCAATAGTTGATGTTCTTTTCACGGCTCTGGTAACCTTCTTGCCTCTCCCCGAGTAATGTCTGTACTCTTCTTGCCGGTAGACATCAATGCTCAATCCAACCGCCACTCACAATCGCCGCACCAGATGGATCCTCACGGGCTTGGAGGTAGGGGCGTTACTCTTTCTGGCTGGTCTGGCCCTGCTCTACTTCAATCCGTTCTGGCATTTTGATGACGGCGGGTTTCTGGATCGCCGCGTCCACTGGTGGAACGCCGCCGGCGAAATATTCACCGCCGCCGGGCTGTTGCTTGAATCCCTGGCCCTGGTGGCATCAGTAGCGGCAATCGTATCTCGTTTCTTCAACTGGCGGGCTTGGCCCTACCTGGTCGCGGCGTTGCTGGTGTTCTGCGCTGTCGTGTGGATCAGTCCGGCCGGCTTTACTCGTACCGTGAACGCGCATTTTGAGTGGGACTCAGCTGACGGCTTCAGTTCGTTCCATCTGCGGGACTGGGACGCAGCCGGGTCAACCTGGCGCGAGGCCGGAGGTCCCGTATGGCAATCGATCGTCGAGACACAGGTTCAGCCGTTGCTGAAAAGTTATTTCAAGCTGAACGACTGGCAGAAGATGAATGGAGAAGTTGGTGTCAAGGTGGTCAGGATCATTCCCATCGCGTGGCCGATCGATCTGGGCAACGGCGGCGAAACCCTGGAGGATCCCGACGAAACCGACCTGATGCGGGCTGCCTCGCGGGAAGACTTAAAGGCGGTGCAGGGGTTGCTCTCCGCGCCAGTAAAGCCCAACGTGAACGCCCTGGACCAGACCGGGCAAACAGCCCTGATCGTGGCTTGCCGGAACCCCAAGGCAAAGCCGGAGGTGATCAAGGCGCTGCTGGCGGCGGGTGCGGATGTGAATCTGCGCAGCCGCAACGGCTACACCGCCTTGGCGTGGGCCATTGTCCGGAACAACAGCGAAGTCACCCGCTTGCTGCGAAAGGCTGGGGGTAGGCAGTAGCCGCACCTGCCGAATCTCAGTCGGCCTGGCCGATCAGCAGGCAGTATCGATTAGGGTCGTCGACGCGGATTTCGCCCTTCGGCATGTGCTCGGGCTACGTAATGTCCGAGACGCGGACTCCAGCGGCGATTAATTGATCTCGCAGGGCAACGAGATTCGGCGAGTAGAGATAGAACAGCACGGCCTGTTGGCTGGGGACAACCGGTTCACTCGCGCGTGTCAACATCAACTCCGCGTGCTCGCATCCGATGTGCGCCCACTGAAGATCGCCGCTACTGTTTTTCAAACTGCCGCGCAGTTCCATCCCCAGCAGCATGTAGAAATCAATCGCACGCTGCACGTCGGCGGCATGCGCCATGGGGATCAGGCCCGTAACTCTAGCTTGAGTCAATGTTTCAGCCATCAATCTTCGCCTCCCGCAATTGCTTGACCGCTGTCTCTGAGCTGACCGGCGAATAATAAACTTCCTTGAAAGTGTATGAGCGCGCCTTGGCGGCCACCACCGGCATGATCTCGATGTGCCAGTGGTAGTCCTCGTCAATGGTCTTCCAATAGCCGAGCGTCTTTGAAGGATGCAGGCTGTTGGGCGAGGTGTGGAGGACCAGATGGAAACCCTCAGTGATCGTGCGAATTCGCTGGAGAGTACGGCGCAGAAGCGCGGCCAGGTTGGTCCGCAGCCCCGGTTTCGACAAGCCGGTGCGCTCGAATGAGGCTTCATGGTTACGAGGAATGATCCAGGTTTCATACGGGACGCGCGGGGCATAAGGCCCAAGCGCAACGTAATCTCCACGGGCCTCGATCACGCGCGAGGCCTGCCGCTCTTCTTGGGTGAGAATGTCGCAGAAGACACAGCGCTCTTTGTCGGAGAAATACTCGCGTCCCGCGCGCAGTTCGTAGAGCACGCGGCGCGGCACAAACATCGTGGCGGTGAGCTGCGACGTGGGATGGCTGAATTCCTGGCCGGCGTTGGGGCCGTAGTCTTTGTAAAGGCTGACGTACTTGATGCGTGGGTCGCGTTTAAGATCGAGGATGCGTTCGGCCGCGAGGCGCAGGAACATTCCGATCTCATCGTCGCTGGCCTGCCAGAGCTGCCGGTCGTGCCGGGGATTCTCCACTAGCACTTCATGCGCGCCCACCGAGCTCATGCGGTCGTAAATGCCGTCACCCCGGCGTCCGGGCTCGCCTTCAATGTGGTAAAGCGGCGTGGGATGCACCATGGACCGCGCCGACCAGCCCGAAGCGCTAGGCAGTGCGGCAACTATCTGAGTGGGTTCTCGTGAATCAGGACAGAAACGACAAGCACCTTCAGAACGCGGAGTGCTCTCAGCCGGGTCGTCTCCCGTCATGACCCAGGAGCGAGTGATGGGATCTTTGCGCAGTTCCATGCATTAGGTAAACACTGGAGGAGAAGCTGCGTCAAGCTAAAGGGCAAGGTTCTCAGAGTTGCAAGGTTGCAAGGTTTCAAAGACGAACTGCACACGGTCAACTTTGAAACATTGAAACCTTGCTATACTCCGCTTTTGATGACTGAGCCGTCCACCCCGCTGATGCGGCAGTACGCCGCCGTCAAGAAAGAACATCCCACCGCGCTACTGTTCTTCCGTCTAGGGGACTTCTACGAGCTTTTCTTTGATGACGCGATCGTCGCGTCCAAGGAACTCCAGATCACTCTCACGTCGCGCAATAAAGAAAAAGGCATCGGGGTGCCCATGTGCGGAGTTCCGCACCATGCGGCTGAAGGCTACATTGGCAAGCTCATCCGCAAAGGGTTCAAAGTGGCCATCTGCGAGCAAATGGAAGACGCGCGGCTGGCGAAGAAGTTGGTCAGGCGCGAGGTGACGCGGGTGGTTACGCCAGGCACGGCAGCGGATTCGCTCCTGGGCTCTGAAGAAAACAATTTTCTGGCAGCGCTGGCGCAGGTCGGTGATCGGGTTGGATTCGCCGCACTGGATCTTTCCACCGGAGAGTTTCGCGCCACGGAATTCTCGGGAGAGAGCGCCCTGCGGCGGGTACAGGAGGAACTGGAGCAACTCAAGCCGAAAGAATTGTTGTATGGGTCGGCGGCGCCGCTGTTTGAAGTGAAGAAAAGTCCCGCTTTAACCATACCCGCCCAAGCGCCTCAGCCGCGTGCCCCGGGCTCCGCCTGCGCCGAGACTCCACTGGACGACTGGATCTTCGCTCCCGACCATTCAATTCCGCTGCTGGAGAATCATTTCGGAGTGCTGTCGCTGGAAGGATTTGGCCTCGCGGGGCGGACGGCGGCGGCGGCGGCGGCCGGAGCGATTCTCTACTATGTGCGCTCCACCCAGCGCGGATCGCTCGATCACGTCGACCGCATCGGCTGGTACGAGCGGCAGAACTGTCTGGTGCTGGATGCGGTCACGGTCCGCAATCTCGAGTTGATCGAACCGCTGTTTGCCGGGTCGGATGCGGGCGTTACCTTGTTTCGCTCCATCGACGCCGCGGTCACGCCCATGGGCAAGCGCCTGCTGCGCTCGTGGCTGCTGCGGCCGTCGCTCGATCTGGCGGAAATCAGTGCCCGCCTCGACGCGGTAGAGTCCGGCGTGAAGAACACGATCGCACGCGAAGAGTTGCGCCGCGCGCTCGATGGCGTGCTCGACCTGGAGCGGCTTTTGAGCCGCGTCACGCTGGAGACGGCGAACCCGCGGGACGTCCTGGCCCTGGCGGCGTCGCTCGCGAAGATTCCGGCAATCAAAGCTGTGTTGGGACGGTTGGCGGCGGTCCGGCTGAACACTCTGCACGGATCGCTCGACGAACTGGGCGATCTGCGCGGGCGCATTGAAAAAACAATCGTCGAGGAACCGCCGCTGAGTTTTGCCGATGGTGGCGTGATTGCTGCGGGCATGGATCGCGATCTCGATGAGCTGCGCGAGCTCTCCCGCAACAGCAAGCAAGTGCTGGCGCAGATCGAGCAGCGCGAGCGCGGGCGGACAGGGATCAGCTCGCTCAAGGTTAAATTCAACTCCATCTTCGGTTATTACATCGAAGTCTCGAAGCCGAACCTGCACCTGGTGCCTCAAGACTATGAACGCAAACAAACCCTGGTCGGAGCGGAGCGCTTCACAACGCCTGAGTTGAAAGAGTATGAAGCCAAGATTCTCGACGCGCAGGAAAAGATTGTCGAGATCGAGCGGCGGCTCTTCACCGAGCTGCGCACCGCGATTGCCGCCGAAGCAAGGCGAATCCGGCAGACGGCGCTCGCTCTCGCAGAGGTGGATGTGCTGGCCTCGCTGGCCCACGTCGCGGCGCTGCGCAATTACTGCCGACCTCTTCTCCTATCATCGGGAGAAACCGACGCAGGCGAACTGGAGATCGTCGAAGGCCGCCATCCCGTAATCGAGCAGCAGGAGATGGCCGGAGGTAGCGAGCGCTTCGTCCCCAACGATCTTTATTTAAACTCGACAACCCACACAATCTTGCTGCTGACCGGGCCGAACATGGGCGGCAAGTCCACTTACTTAAGGCAGACAGCGCTGATCGTGATCCTGGCGCAGATGGGCTCGTTCGTTCCAGCCCGCTCGGCACGCCTCAGCGTCGTGGACCGCGTCTTCACCCGCATCGGCGCCAGCGACAATCTGGCGCGCGGCCGCTCGACCTTCATGGTCGAGATGACCGAGACAGCCGCGATCCTGCACACTGCGACCGCTCGGTCACTTATTTTGCTCGATGAAGTAGGCCGCGGCACCTCCACTTACGACGGCCTTGCGATTGCCTGGGCCGCGGTCGAGTACCTGCACGCGCGCGTGCGCGCCAAGACTTTATTCGCTACTCACTATTTCGAACTCACAGAACTAGCCGAGCAACTCGCCGGTGTGAAGAACTATCACGTCTCAGTAAAAGAAACCGGCGGTGGCATCGTCTTCCTACGGAAAGTCGAGCCGGGTGCGGCCGACCGCAGCTACGGCATCGAAGTCGCCAAACTGGCAGGACTCCCAAACGAAGTAATCACACGAGCCCGCGAGGTTCTCACTGAGCACGAATCTGCTGAACGCCAACTGACAGAGCATCTCTCGCCCGGGGCCACGCCTCCGCCAACGCAGTTGACCATCTTCACGCCGATATCACAGCCCGTTCTGGAGAAGCTGCGCGAAGTAGACTTGAACCGGCTCACGCCGCTGGAGGCGCTGAATCTGTTGGCGGAGTTGAAGAGGCAAGTCGAATGAGTGGCAGACCTACGCGCTTTGGCGAAATCACTGTGGATAGCGATTTTACGACCACTGCGCTGCTAGTGGTGCTTTTCATTATCCTCAGTCTGATGCTGACGCGTGACATCCGGCACATTCTGTGGGGTACCCCTAATCAGATTGTGATCAGCGGGACGCTTAATCGCCTTGGTGCTGCTCTCACACTTGTTTATTGCCTTTTCTTCGTCTTTAGATGGCCAAACAGGCTAGTGAAGATTGGATGCGCCCTCTTCGCGGCTCATTTGAGCCTCGCCCTCGCGTTGACCTATCTCCGCAGTTCGCTCACCGCGCGACCCACACTTGCCTTCGCGGACTCAATGGTGATGCAGATTTCTCTCTTAGCTTTTCTCGTCGCGATTGCCGACTGGTTCTGGACGGTCGCCCACTGGGTTCCTCCGTCTCGCGGAGGGCATGAGGACCAATGAGACGAGCTTCGGCGTCGATGGAGATCGGTCAACTCCTGATCGTCGGATTCGACGGCACGGAAATGACGCCGCGGCTCGGTTCGCTGCTCATGCGCTTGCAGCCAGCGGGAGTGATCCTGTTCGCGCGAAATATCAAGAGTCCGGACCAGACCTGGCAACTGCTGCACGATTGTCAGAAGTGCGTTTCCACGCCGTTGTTCACCTGCGTCGATCTCGAAGGCGGTCACGTGGACCGCTTTCGTGACGTGCTCGGCCCAACGCCCTCGGCAGCGGATGTATTCGCCACCGTCGATCGCAAACTCTTCCGCAAGCACGGGCAGGTAATTGGAGAAAACTGCCGCGCCCTGGGATTCAACGTCGACTTCGCACCCGTGCTCGACCTCGCGTTCGTAGCATCGCGCAGCGTGATGGGTTCGCGAACAGTCTCGGCGAATCCGCGCGAAACGGTTGCCTATGCGCGCGACTTCCTCGCCGGGCTCCGTGCGTCTAGCGTCATTGGATGCGGTAAACATTTTCCCGGCCTCGGCGAGGGCAAACTCGATAGCCATCGCGAACTGCCGGTGATCATTAAACCCCTTATAAAGTTACGGACCGAGGATCTGCTCCCTTATCGCACGCTCCGCACTCAGTTGCCAATGGTGATGATTTCGCACGCGGCGTATCCCCTGGTGACGAAGAGTCAGACTCCAGCATCGCTCTCGAAGGTCTGGATTACAGACATCCTGCGCAACCGTATCGGCTTCCGGGATCTAATCGTGTCCGACGATCTGGAGATGGGCGGAGTCCTGTCGGCGGCTCCGGTGGGAGAGGCCGCGGTCGAGTTCCTTCGCGCGGGCGGAGATTTGTGTCTGGTCTGTCATCGTGCGGACTTCATCGAACAAGCCTACGATGAGTTAGTCCAGTCGGCAGAGCGCGACCCGAAGTTCGCCAGGCGTGTCGCGGAATCGTCGCGACGCGTGCTCGCCTTCAAGAAGAAATCGGCCACAATCTTACGCAGGCGGGCAGCGCCCTCTTCCGCCACGGTTGAAAGACTTTCGCGAAACCTCTGGGAATTCGGCGAACAGGTACGGCTGGAGGCTCTGAATCGTACGGAGAATCAACGTGAGAAGGCTGTACGGCGGCCGCGATCATGACGAACAAAGCAACGGTCGTGGCCGGTGTAATGAGCGGGACGTCCGCTGATGGCATCAATGTGGCATTGGCACGCATCGGTGGGCGTTCCCGTGTTGCTTTCGAACTTCTAGGCCACGCAGAATACCCCTATCTAAAGAAGGTACGAGCCGCAGTGCTGGCCGCGATGAACGCCTCGCAAGCCAGCGTGGGCGATTTAGCTCGACTGAACTTCCTGCTGGGCGAACTTTATGCCGACGCTGTCCTCGCCACCCAGCGGCGGTTCCGCGTAAAGTCAGACCTGGTCGGATGTCACGGACAAACACTCTATCACCAGGGAGAACCCGCTCGGTTTCTCGGACGCAGTGTGACCGCGACGTGGCAGACGGGCGAGGCAGCGATCATAGCGGCCAGAGTCGGCGTGCCCGTGGTTTCGGATTTTCGTCCGGCAGATATGGCGGCGGGGGGCAAAGGCGCGCCGCTGGTTCCATTCCTTGACTACATGCTGTTCCGCGATGCGCGCGTAGGACGCATCGTGCAAAACATCGGAGGCATCGCGAACCTTACGGCAATCGCTGCGGGCGCAGCCGCGAGCAATGTAGTCGCGTTCGATACCGGACCAGGCAACATGGTGATCGACGCCGTCACCGAGAAGCTGTTCGGCCGGCCGTTCGATCGCGGCGGAAAGATCGCGGCTTCCGGGACAGTGATAGAAGAAGTCATCCCAGGAATATTGCAGCGCGACTTCTTCCGGAAGCCTCCTCCGAAAACTGCAGGACGAGAAGAGTTCGGCCGCGAGTTCGTGCGCGAATTCTTGCGCCGCTGCGGACGTTGCCGCAAGCAAGATGTTGTAGCCACAGCCACGGTCCTGACCGCAAAGTCGATTGCCGATGCAGTGCGGCGGTTTGTCATAGAGGACTCGAACTCCGGGCCCAAGCAGGCGTTTCATGAAATGATCCTCTCCGGGGGCGGATCCAAAAATGCCACGCTCGTGAAAATGTTAACAAGAGAACTGGCGCCGCTCGGATTGCAGCTGCGTTTCTCCGACGAATTCGGACTGCCTTCCGCCGCGAAAGAAGCCGCGGCATTTGCAGTTCTGGCCTATGAAACCTGGCACCGGCGGCCCTCCAACGTGCCCTCGGCGACCGGGGCGAAGCGTACGGCGGTACTGGGTAAGATTTCGTACCCTTAACCTTGTAGCGAGTTCGTAAACCTATGATCTATGTCTCCATGCTCCGCGGCATCAACGTAGGCGGACACAAGCGGATCAAGATGAACCAGCTTCGCGCATCGTTCGAAGCGCTGGGATTCGAGCAAGTGAAGACCTACATCCAGAGCGGCAACGTGGTTTTCAAAGCCGCGAAATCTTCTACATCACAAGTGTCGAAGAGAATCGAAGAAAGAATCCTTAAGGATTTCGGCTTCCCGGCCTCGGTCATTTCAAGAACCGCCGGTGAATTCGGCAAGGCAATCGCAAACAACCCATTCTTGAAAGAGCGCGGGATCGACCCGGAAAAGCTCCACGTCATGTTCCTGTCTGAAGCTCCTGCCCCAGCCGCCTTGAAGAAGCTGGCCGACCTGATGGCCCCGCCAGATCGGACTCGCGGTTCAGACAGAGAGCTTTACTTCTACCTGCCGAACGGAATGTCCCAAAGTGTTCTGATGAAAAAGCCCGTAGACCGAATTCTGTTGGTCGTCACCACTACCCGAAACTGGAACACAGTCAATGCGCTCCACCAGATGTGCCAGGACGGCCTCTGATGCCCCGGGCTTCCTCAGTCCTCGCCGCCCTCTCCTTGATGGTTTCCCTGCTCTCCTGTTCCAGCCAGCCCGATCCCAACACGCTGGTGATGGTGATCGAATCCAGCCCCGCGAATCTGGACCCGCGGGTCGGGGTCGACGCCCAATCGGAGCGCATCGACAGTCTGCTTTTCGATTACCTGGTCGTGCGCGGCGCCGACCTGAACGCCGCGCCAGGACTGGCCGAGCGCTGGGACGTCCCCGACGCCCTCACCTGCATCTTTCATCTGCACCAAGGCGTGAGATTTCACGACGGGCGTCCACTCACTTCGCGCGACGTGAAATGGACTTTCGATTCCCTGCTGACGGGAAAGATTCGCAGCACCCGGGCGTCCGCATACCGCTTTGTCGATCACATCAATGCTCCGGACGATCTCACCGTCATATTTCACATGAAGGAACCGGACGCCGCGTTGCTGTGGAACCTCACCGATGGAGCGGTCGGCATCGTCCCCGCAGGCAGCGGAGATGAATTCTCACGGCACCCCATCGGCTCGGGGCCGTTCAAGTTCGTTAGCGCCGAAACGGACAAGGAAGTAATCATTGAACGCAACGACGCCTATTGGGGCGAGAAAGTAAAGCTGGCCCGCGTGCGTTTCGCAGTTGTGCCCGACGCCACGACCGCGGCCCTCGAACTGCGCAAAGGGACCGGGGACATCGCCAGCAACTTCCTTACGCCTGACACGGTGCTCACCCTCGAGCGTGAGCCCTCTCTCGCCGTCGAACATGCCCCGGGCACGGAAGTTCAGTACATGGGCTTCAACCTGCGCGATCCCATTCTCAAAGATGCGCGTGTGCGTCAGGCCATCGCCTATGCTCTCGACCGCCGTCCCATGATCGATTATCTGTGGCGCGGCGAGGCGCGGCCGGCACGCAGCGTTCTACCCCAGCAAAGTTGGGCGTACAACGGAAATGTGCCCTCTTACGATCACGATCCCGAGAAGGCGCGCGCCCTTCTCGACGCAGCGGGCTATCCCCTGACCAATGGCGTGCGTTTTCACCTAACCATGAAAACCTCGACTACTGAGAGTACGCGCCTCATGGTCGCCGTGATGCAGCAGCAGTTGCGCGAGGTGGGAATTGCCCTCGACATTCGCAGCTTCGAAACAGCCACCTTTTTCGCCGACGTGACTCACGGAGCGTTTCAGCTCTACAGCCTCCGCTGGGTCGGAGGGAACCAGGATCCGGACATCTTTTATGTGTTTCACTCCTCGAGGTTCCCGCCGAACGGTGCCAATCGCGGCTTTTACTCGAACCCTAAGGTGGACGCGCTGATCGATCAGGGCCGCCGTGAAGTCGATCCTAAAATCCGCAAGCCGCTCTACGCCGAACTCCAGCGCATCCTCGCCGATGAACTTCCTTACATCGATCTCTGGTATCTGGACAATGTTCTCGTCCACAACAAGCGCGTTGTGAATTTGAAGCTGAATCCTGCGGGAAACTACGATTTTCTGCGAACCGCGGAACTGGCACGGTAATGAAAACAATCGGAGGAAACGGCGATGAGAATGCAATTCAGCCAGAAGCTGATTCTGCTTTTCCTTTTTGCGACGATAGGAACCTATGCTCCTGTGGCGTTGTGCGGAGACAAGAACTACGTTTTAAAGAAAGCTAACGGAACTTATTACAACCTCGGCAGCAGTGGCTTGATTGAGTTCAGTTGCCAGGTGCTGCCCGACTGGGATACTGCATACAAAGACCTGAAGATGGACGCGGTTGGACGCGATCAGGTCCTGCCAGCCGCAAGGCAAATGCATTTTCGCGTTGTGGTCGGTCCCACGGGCGCCGCCTCGGTCTCACATCAATCTGATGTAGCTCCGCCAAACGAGGGAGTGGCTAAGCGTCTTCGCGACGTGACCGACGGAATGGATCGGATGCTGACGGGCTTCTTTCAAACATGGTCACAGTTTATGATCAACCCTCCGCTTTCCGGATCAGATAGTGACTATCAGATGGAAGAAACTAGCGCCGGTTATCGATTCACGGCCGACGAGAAAGATGTGCACGCCGTGATATCCATGGGCCGAGACTTCGTGATTGACACCGTGGAGGCAAAAACTCCAACATTCGAAGGTACGGTTCACCCACATTTTACTCCGCACGCCGGCGGCCTAGTTCTGTCGAAGTACGAAGCGAATTATTCGGCAGGCTCGAATTCGCAGGCTCTATCGGTCAGCGTGGAATACCAGGACATCGAAGGGCTTCCGCTACCCCGAACCATAACCCTGACAATGTCTTTGCCTCAGGGCAAACTCAACGAGCCCATTGCCTTCGCCGACTGCCGAATAAAGAAGAAACAATAGATTTCGGCAGATGCTGCTTCCTAACGCGGCGGCTCAGGAAGAGCAAACTCCGCGTGTTACCATCGAATTTCGCCTTAAAGCCGGCGGGCACCGGCGCTACGCATGCGGATTCTCTTCATCGGCGACATCTTCGGACGACCTGGCCGCACCATCGTCAAAGACCGCCTGCCGGGCCTTGTCCGCGACCACGCCATCGACCTCGTCATCGCCAACGGCGAGAACTCGGCCGCCGGCTTCGGCATCACTCCCGCGCTCGCCGAGGAACTGTTTGAGCTGAATATTGACGTCATCACCACCGGCAACCACGTCTGGGACAAACGCGAGATCATCGACTTCTTCCAAATGGCCGAAGGCAATGGCCACGGCCCGCAACGCCGCGTTCTTCGTCCCGCCAATTATCCCGCGGACATGCCCGGCTGGGGCGTGTACCAGGGCCACAAGCACAAAATCCCGTACGCGGTGATCAACCTGCAGGGACGCGTGTTCATGGCCTCGAATGACGATCCCTTTCGCGTCGCCGATCAGCTCTTGCAGAAGATCGACGCCAAAGTAATTTTCGTGGACTTCCACGCCGAGGCCACCTCGGAGAAGATTTCGCTCGGCTGGTATCTCGACGGCCGCGTGACCGCGGTCGTGGGCACGCACACTCACGTGCCCACGGCGGACGAACGCGTTCTGCCCAAGGGAACCGCCTACGTCACCGACGTAGGCATGACCGGCCCTTACGACGGCGTGATCGGCGTAAAGAAAGAGCTAGTGGTCAACAAATTCCTCAACGGCATGCCGACGCGCTTCGAGCCAGCCACGGGCGACGTCCGGCTATGCGCCGTGGTGATTGACTGCGATGACAAGACCGGCAAGGCGCGGGACATTGAGCGGCTGATGTTGAGTTGAGTTGGACTGCGGAGTCTCTGGCCACTTCAACTACGAATAGTCCCGCTCACTTGCGCTGGAGGCAATGAGTGAAACGGCGATTTATCGCCAATCACCGATTGGATGAACGTCGCCGTTTTTTCTCTCGTTTCTCAAAGGCTTTTCTTTTCTGCAGATCAGGGCCTTCAAGCGAGTTGTATGTGTCCGGGAAATATGCCCTCAGCCTTGCCAGCGCTGGATCAACGAATCTCTCAGTATATTCATCTTGGCTGACTCCCTTGGGCTGATTTGTCGCGTGTATGTCCTCTAAAAGAGCTGCTCTAAGACTTTGTGTATCAGCGCGACCCCAGTCACTTCGTACTCTCTCGAAGAGCTCCGGAGCTTCAATGGGAGAGTTCACCACCAATCCTCCGCTGGGCTGATACCGGACAGGCAGCAAGCGACGATTAACAATCTGGCCGATGAGAACATAACAGACATCCGCAACTTTCACCGTGTATAGGCCCTCAAAACTCCTCTCTATTGGCCGAGGACCCTTCTTCCATTCCTCGTCGCTCCACCAGTGAGGCACGCGTGGGTCGTATTCATCACTGAAGTACATGAACATGAAAGCATCCACACCAACCTGTCTACCGGACGGTTTATTGCCCACTTCGAGTTTGGTCGGCCTTTTGTCACCGAGGTGCTGGATTAACTCTGGGAGCGCGACAGGGCCGCGTCGCACCAACTCTCTCATTGGCGGCGGCACTATAGTCGGAGCAACCCCTAGCACACCGACTTCAAATGAACCGGGAGAATCGTCAGCGATAAAACCCTCATAGATAGCGGCGCTATTTATCCCCTGCGATTGGGCATTGATCTGAGTCAGTTCGTCAATTAGTTCTGCCACGGATTTCTGAGAGTAATCACTGCCGACAGACGGCAGAGCGTACACGCTCAAGACGGAAACGACAATCAAAACAGCGAATAACATTCGACAGCGGATCATCGGAAGATTCTACATCTCAGTTGTTGTTCACAGGCCTTTACGCCTCTAACGTCCCTGCAAGGAAGCGCTCCTTGCCCGTTCTTACGGGCTGCCAGCTCCCTACCTTACCCCCATTGCGCCCGAAGGTACGGGGACTATTAGCCCTCGGCGGAACGTGAGCGGCAGGTTAAAATCAAAGCCAATGCATCGTGCGTGGCCTATTCTCGCGGTCGGTCTTTTGGCGGCGATGCCGGGCGTCTCGGCGTTTGCTGGCGACGAACCGACCGTCGCGGCTCCGCCGATCTCCTGCGCCAGCGGCGTGCCGGGCAGCGTCAACTGCGCTCCCTCCAAGCAGGATGTCAAGCAAGCCCGCAACGCCTATAACCACGGCCTCAAATTGCAGGACCATCAGCAACTGCAAGGAGCCTTCGCCCAGTTCGACCAGGCCGCGCGGCTGGTTCCGCAGAATGCAACGTTCCTCTCCGCGCGCGAAATGACGAAGGCGCAGTTGGTGTTTCAGCACACCGAGCGCGGCGACGCACTCCTCGCCGACGCCCACCGGGAGCAGGCTGTGGCCGAGTTTCGCGCCGCGCTGGACCTTGATCCCGACAATGCCTACACCCAGGAGCGGCTCGCGGATGCGATGCGCAACTCAGCGGCGCCCGCGTTGAGCGGCATGGCGCAACTGATGGCCGATTCCAGTGAAATCCATCTCCAGCCTCAAAAAGCGGAGCGGGCAACCTTCCACTACCGTGGCGATGTGCGCGGCCTGTTCACCGAACTGGCCTCAGCCTTTGGCGTGAATGCTGAATTTGACGATTCCGTGCAGGCAAAATCGGTGCGCTTCTATGTGGACGATGTCGACTTCTTCACCGCCCTCAGCCTGGCCTGCCGAGTCAGCAAGACTATGTGGACGGCGCTCGATGCGCACCAGTTGCTGATTGCGGCCGATACCACGGACAATCACAAGCAGTACGACCGCATGTCGCTCGCGACCTTCAGCGTCCCCGGTGCGACAACTCCCCAGCAGGCCACCGAAATGGTCACCGCCCTGCGCAATATCTGCGACTTCCAGAAAATAAGCTCAGGGCAAACGGGAACCGTGGAAGTGCGTGCCCCGCAGGCGACGCTCGCCGCGTGTACCAGGCTCTTGCGTCAGTTGACCGGCGATCGCCCGCAGGTTTCACTCGATATTCAGGTCTTCAACGTCAGCCACAACTTCACGCGCGAAATCGGCATGCACGTTCCCAACACATTCAACATGTTCAACATTCCGGTGGCGGCGCTTGCGGCGTTGGGCGGACAGAGCATCTCGTCGCTCGTCAACCAGCTGATTGCTTCCGGAGGCATTAACGCCGCCGGGAGTACTGCGCTCTCCGGCCTTCTGGCGCAACTGCAAGGTCAGTCGAATGGCATCTTCAGCCAACCTCTCGCGACCTTCGGCGGCGGCCTCACTTTCTCAGGAGTGAGCCTGGATCATCTTACGATGGCTCTTTCCCTGAATGAATCATGGGCCCGCAGCTTGAGCCACGTCACGCTGCGCGCGGGGCAAGGCAACGAAGCAACCTTCCACCTGGGCCAGCGCTACCCCATCCTGAACGCTTCCTACTCGCCAATCGCGAACTCGGCCGCGATCTCGGCAGTGTTGGGCAATCAGACCTACGTCCCGCCTTTCCCGTCGGTGAGTTACGAGGACCTGGGCCTGAGCCTCAAGGCCAAGCCCGTAATCCACAGCGACCGCGAAGTGAGCCTGACGCTGGAACTCCAAGTACGCTCGCTGACCGGGCAAAGCGCGAATGGGGTGCCGGTGATTGCCAACCAGGAATACAAGGGCAGCATCAGGCTGCGCGATGGCGAGCCCGCCGTTGTAGCGGGCGAAATCACCACCAACGATCAGCTTTCGATGAGCGGAATCCCTGCGGTTGCAGCCATTCCGGGCCTCAAATGGGTTGCGTCCGACAACAACCGCATGAAAGAGGACGACGAGTTGCTCATCATGATCACGCCGCACGTCGTGGTCAGCCGCGATTTCAGTACGGATGAGATTTGGGTGACCGAGAAGTAGCTCTACTTCCCGTCCTTCGCAGCAAAATCCACCAGACCCTTCAGCGTGTCGGCGGGAACATTAGCGATGTTTCCGATGCTGCGGCCATTGATGAAGAGAGTCGGAGTGCCAGTTACGTTCACCGCCTTGCCCAAGGCCAGGGAAGCATCCACGTGCGCCTGTGTAACCGGGGTGTTGGCGCAAGCTGCAATGTCCGCACCCTTCACGCCCGCGCCATCAGCGATCGCGGTCATCTTTTCGTCGGCGTTTGCGGCGGTTATGTCCGCTTGCGTCTCATAGGTCTTGGCGATGAATTTCCAGAACGCATCATTCGACGCCTGCCCGACGCAGTCAGCATAAGCCGCCCCTTTCGCTGCCCAATTGTGGATCTCTGGCAGGGGAAAGTTCTGAAAGACAAAACGCGCGTTGGGTTCAGCCGCGATGAGTCCCTCGATCGCAGGCTGCGCCGCCTTGCAGGCGGGACACTGCAAATCTCCGAACTCGACAATCGTGACCGGGGCGTTCTTCGGCCCGCGCGACGGGCCGGTGATGCCCTTCTCCAGCGTCTTCATCGCGGGATCGAAGGGCTTGGCGCCGAACGGAATGATCTCGCCGAGCACGGCATGCTCGCCATCCGCAGTAACGAAAAAGCGGCTGCCTTGCTGGCCTTGCGGGCTGGCCAGAATCACGTCGACCTGCGCCAGGCCGGGCGCCGCCGCTGGTTTGATGCTGGCTATCTTCCAACTCACCTTCGAGTCATAACCGAAAGTCTGCTGCATGAAGGCGTCGACGGTAGCTTCCGAGGGAAGGATCGTGGCCGCCGGTGCGGGCTTCGCGGCAGTCGGGGTTTGTGCTGCGGCCAGACTGCTCGTGAGCAGGAAAGTAAGAATCAAATTGATAGAACTGCGCATGGTTTCCTTTCAATTCAGAGATCTTATGAAGCAGGGCACGCTGGGATCCTGTGACTCGTCACTGGGGACTCCCTGTCAAACCTCGCTCTTCGCTGCGATGGGAAAACGGCGTCCGTAGCCGAAGGCCTTGGGAGAAATCTTAATTCCTGGAGCCGCCTGCTGGCGCTTGTACTCGGCGCGATCCACCATTCGGACCACGCGGCGCACGACCTCAATGTCGAAACCATGCTCGGCGGCGATCTGCTCGGCGGAGTGCGCCGCTTCCACGTAATCTTCGAGCACTGCGTCCAGAATTTCGTAGGGCGGCAGCGAGTCACTGTCTTTCTGGTTGGGCCGCAACTCCGCGGACGGCGGCTTCTCCAGCGTGGCCTCGGGAATCACTGGGCGGCGCGAATTTGCGTAGTGACTCAGCCGATACACCAGCGTTTTCGGCACGTCCGAGATGACCGCGAGGCCGCCAACCATGTCTCCGTAAAGTGTACAGTAGCCCACGCCCAGTTCGCTCTTATTGCCGGTGGATAGCACGATCGCTCCGAACTTGTTGGACAACGCCATCAGGAGCGTGCCGCGCGCGCGCGACTGAATGTTCTCCTCAGTAACATCCTCCTTGCGTCCCGCAAAAACGTCTTGCAAGCTCTGGCGATACGCTTCGACGATTTGATTGATCGAGAGCAACTCGAAGCGGATGCCGAGATTGTTGGCCAGCGCGCGGGCATCGTCGATTGAGCCGGGCGAAGAGTATGGACCGGGCATACCCACGCCGACCACGTTCTCGGGCCCGATCGCATCGGCGGCGATGACGGCCGTAAGTGCCGAATCAATGCCGCCGCTGAGTCCGATGATGGCTTGCTGAAATCCACACTTGCGCATGTAGTCGCGCGTGCCCAATACCAGCGCGGCGTAGACGCCGGCTTCCTCGCCTTCGATCTGATTGTGAAGGTCGCCGGTCAGTTCTTTCGAATCGAAGTAGATCAGATCTTCTTCGAATGATCGTCCTTGGGCGATCACGTTCCCTTCTGTATTGAGCACGATGCTGGAACCGTCGAAGACGAGGCTGTCGTTGCCTCCGACCTGATTTACCAGCGCGACCGGGACTTTGTGGTGGCGGGCAATGGCGGCCAGCATATCGCGGCGCAGTTCGCGTTTGCCGATCCAGAAAGGCGACGACGAGATGTTGAGCACGAAGTTGCCGCCAGCACGGATCAGCGTTTCGATAGGATCGACCGTGTACAGACGCTTGGGCCAGAACAGCTTGTCGTTCCAAGCGTCTTCGCAGATGGTGAGCGCCATGCGGTTGCCGCAGAAGGAGAACAAGTCCTGGCTTTTGGCTGGAGCGAAGTTGCGCATCTCGTCGAACACGTCATAGGTGGGCAAGAGCATCTTCGATTGCAGGAAGGCGATCTTGCCGTCCTGCAACAGCGCGGCGGAGTTCATCGCCGACTTGCCGGTTTCGGAGTGGGCCGGAGTGACTAAACCGCAGATGACGGAGATGCCCTGCGTCTTCGCGGCAATGTTCTCGGCGCTTTCTCGATTGCGCGCGACGAAGGATGGCCGCTCGACCAGATCGCGGGGCGGGTATCCACAGACCGACAACTCGGGAAACAGGATGAGTCCCGCGCCGGCCGCTTGCGCGCGGCGGGCGTAGTCGATCATCTTAGCGGCGTTGCCGGAGAAATCTCCGACCGTGGGATTGATTTGGCCGAGCGCAATCTTCACATCTCTAAGTGTAAAGCAGGAGAGCGGGCTTCGGCTTTCGGGCTTCGGGCTTCGGCTTGGGTCGGGGCCGAGATCCAGATCAAAAAAAACGCGGATCTATCTGGGGTAAAATATCTGGAATCAACGAGTTACGGTCGTCGGATATGGCTCGAATCCGGCTAAAATATTGGAAACAAACAACTTACTCGTAAAATATTCCATTCAAAGGACTTAGCCGGTGCTCCCGTCGCTAAGTGCCTTGCAATCAGCGAGCGGCCCGCAAAATATTGCATTTGCAGGAGTTATCTCATTGCTATTCTTATGTCAAAGAGCCAATGCGTATAGAGATAGGGTCTCAGGTCTGAGGATTGAAGTCAAGGGAATTGTGGGGAAGTGGCTCAGTTTGAATTTATTTCGTGACGTCATCCTGAGCGGAGCCGCTTTTCAGGCGGAGGGAAGGATCTCCCACGCGCATGCGTCTGACTGTGGGAGACCCCTCACCCGGCTGAACTGCGCCGGGTTTCGGATGACGCCCCTCAAGAAGGCGGACAAATTCAAACTGAGCCACTACCAAAAGGGAACAATCAATTCCAAGCCCACCCCGCATCCGCGGGGCTGGTCATAGCTCGTAAGTGCTGGCTTATGGCACCGTCGGTTCATTGAGCTGACGGAGTTGAAGCGTCATAGTAGCCTGGCTCCTGGTTTTGGTCCCTTCGTCGAACCCCCGTCCTCGCCAGTTGCATTCAGGCGCGACTCCGCCGACGAGAGTGCCGAAGCGTTTAGATGCGCCAAGATTTGCGGCGATAGCCGACAAGGAAACTGTGTGAAGAAGATTGCGCTGATTACTGTGATCCTGCTAGTGTCCGCCACCGGGTTCGCCCAGACTTATTCCAACGCAAACTTGAACGGTGCTTATTCAGTTCAGTTTGGCGATCCCCAGACTTATACCTGGTTTAAGACCTTTACCTGCCCAACCAACTCGCAGGTGACCTTCACGGTGAACGGCTCGTCAACGGGCATGGACGCAGTTTCCGGCACGGCAACGTTCGACGGCAATGGCAACGTAAGCCTTACCATCACCGAGATCGGCCAGGAGAACCAAACTGCAAGCGCCAACACGACAAGCGTAACGTGGAACAGCTCCTGCCAGGTTGTGAGTGTGAACAACGGTCACGTTGTCTATAAGGCGGCCAACACGAAGACGCAAACGGGCACGTATTCCATTCAGTCCAACGGCACGGGGACGATGAGCGAGACCGGCTCATCGCAATCGCAAACCCTTTTACTGGCGGCAACAAGTAACGGCCTGAGCACGACGGTGCTGCTCAGCAATCCCATCGTGAACGGCAAGAGCATTGGGACAGGTATCGCAGTACACCAGTGATGCGATAGTTCGTATTGATTTGCTCTGAGGGGCGCGGCTGAAGCCGTGCCCCTGCCACTTTCAGCCGACCCGTTCTAATCGCCTGCCGCGGGAAGGACGGTGTGCTTGGGAGCCGGCACCGGCGTGTTGCCTTTCTGGTCGCGCCAGAGAACTTTGTTTAGGTTGGCGGCTCCGGCTGCGTCGGGGCGGGAGAAATCCATTTTCGCGGATTCGCTTGCGCCTTTGGCGTCACGCTTGTTGGTCTCGTAGATCAGGCCGTTCTTCAGGTTGCGATCATCTGCCTTGAAAGCTGGCTGATTACCTGCGCCGGAGAACATTGGGCCCATGGCGGGAGCGTAGGCGTCGTTCTGGTTCATGGGAGGCAAGCCTAGCAGCATTTCCATGGTGTGGATCATGTTGACCGTGGTGTAGAAGCGGTGGTCGACGTAGGGCTCTGCCTGCGTTCCGGGCGAATATTTGCTGACTACGAAGGCAATGGAGCGGTGGGCGTCGACGTGATCGCCGCCGTCTTGCGCGTCGTCTTCGAGAACGAAGATGGCGGTGTCGTCCCAGTAGGGGCTGTGGGAGACGGCGTCGACTACGCGGCCTAGGGCTAGATCGTTATCGGCCACAGAGGCCGCCGGGCGCGGGCGCTCGGGGCGCGTGCCTCCGGTGTGATCGTCGGGAAGATAGAGCAGGACGAATGCGGGGAGTTGGAACTCGGGGCCTTCGTTCAACTCGCGGGCGTGGGTGTAGGCGGTGAATTCGTTGAGGAATTCGTCGGCGCGGAGCTGATCGGGATAGTCGGTGTTGAAATCGGGATAGAGCGGGTCGAAGTGATCGCGCAGCACGGCTTTCGTGGGCTTTACGCAATTGAATAAAGGCACCGCCCACGGGAATGGACTCGGCCCGGCGTGCGGGTCGCCGACATTCGGCGCCAGCATTTCACCCTTATGCACTTCGGTGCGGGTGCACTCCACCTCTTGTGCCGAAGGAGTTCCCTGTTTCGGCGTCGAGGCCTTGCGGGTTTTGTTGCACCACTGGGCGTTCACGAATTCGCCGTAGTCGCGATAGGTCAGGCCGTGGTGGGCAAGGTTATCCCAAAGATAGCCAGTGCCGGGATCGTCGATATCCGGTTGATTGTGATCGAGCGGTACTTCGTCGGCGACGTTGCCGCCGAAGTCATACGTGCGTTCCTTGCCGCGGTAGGCGATCTGCCAGGTTTTTTCATTGTAATCGCTGGTGATGGCGGCGGTGGACCAGAGATGGCCGTCGCCGGAAACTTCTCCGCTGTCGTAGAAATTGTCGAGCACGCCGAACTGCAATGCCAGCTTGTGCTCGTTGGGCGTGATGTCGGCGCCGTAGAGCGTCAGGGATGGGTCGCCGTTGCCCACCTTCAGATCACCGAGAACTAGATCGCCGAGCACCTGGTCATAGGTGCGGTTTTCTTTGATGACGTAGATCACGTGCTTGATCGGATTGTTGCCGCCTGCGAACTGGATCTTCCCCGGAGGACTGTGCAGCAGGTTGTCGTGCTCGACCACGCGGGTAAGTTCTTCGAGCTTGGGGAGAGTGGCGGGAATGTTCAGCCGCGCGATCGAGCCCCGCATCAGCGTGGGAATGTAGGGATGCTCGTGGTGGCGAATCTCCCACGGAGTCTTCCCTGGGCCCGCGTTCGGGCGCGTGCCCTGGCCTTTGGCGGTGGCGATTAGGAGGTCGTCGCCTTGGATGGCTAGCGCGCTGGGGTACCAGTCGGTGGGGATGAAGCCGATCACCGAAGGCGATCCTCCCCGGGAGATGTCCTTCCACTGCTCGGGCTGCGAAGAAGTATCAAGTACGGCAATCGCATTGAGCGAGGAATCCGCCACAAAGACACGTCTGCCGTCCTTGGAGGCCGCAAGCGCAGTCGGATAACTCCCGTGTAGTCCTGAAGGATCGGTGCCGAAGCTGACCTCGGGCGGAGTATCAGTGGTTGAGAACGCGACTACCCGGTCAGCATTCGACAAGGCCACGTACAGTGTCTTCTCGTCGGGACTCAGGAGAAGCGCCGTCGGGTGCGAGCCGGGAGCGAGCGGGTCCGGCGGTTGCTGAAACTTGATCCAGCGAACTACCTTGCCGCTTGTCAAGTCAAGCTCCGCCACTTGCGATGCATTCCACAAGCTGCACCAGGCGCGGTCGGCGTCGTGCCTGACTACGCACGTGTAGGGGAACGAGGATGGGACTAGATCGCTCGCGCTCAGGTCGAAACGCTGGAGAATCTTGCCGGTCGTCACGTCGAGCATCACTGCGTTATCCGAGAGATTGTTCGCTACGAGGAGGCGGTCGCGGCCTCCTCCGGCCGAGATCAGCGCCAATCCAGCAGGATACGGGATCGCGGTTCCGGGCGGGGTCGTCCGCAACGCGATTGCCACTTTCTTTTCAGGGGCGAGCGCTTGCGGTTCGATGGCGATGAATCCTTCAGGAGCGACCTTGCCTTCTTTGAAACTGTAGACCGCGATTCCGTTGCCGGTGTTTCCCGCCTTCTGTCCTGTGGGGTCAGTGATCGAACCCACCGACGCGTAGAGGTGCTTACCATCGGAACTGAAGACCAGGCCGAGGAAGTAGCTTTGGTGCACGCGTTCTTCTTCGCTGAAGCGTTTGTCAGGATAGTCGGTGAGTTGATTCGTCTTGAGATCTAGGATTGCAATCGACTGCATGGCCATGGATTCCTGGGTTCCATAGCCGTCGTTCAAGAGCGCGGCGTAGCGGCCGTCGGGGCTGATCGCGATGGTGGCCGGGAAGCTGTTGGTGGGACCGATTCGGCCGGGTGAAGGAGTCGTCAAGATCTTGCTGGTGGGCAGAGAGATCGAGGAAGCGTCGGGCTTGGCTTCTTGTGCCGGGAGCGCGACGTGTAAGGCGAGGAACGCTGTCAGGAGAATTATGCGGGAGAATCGGATCACGGGGCCTCCGCGGGATTTGGTGTGCGACGATGAAGAAAGATGAGCGTAATTCAGCGGTGAGCCTGCGGTCAAAGGAGTGGCAAGAAACAAACTGGCGCCGTAGTGGAAACGCCTTTCGAGGCCGCCGGTAGCGAAAGGGTGCAAGGGATCCTTCGACTCCGCTCAGGATGACAGGGACCGCTAGAGATTGACTAAGCTCCCGAGGCGCGTGTCGAGCCTTCGTTGCTGGGCGAGTGCTCGGGATGCTCTTCCGTACTTACGTTGTGGCGGACGTCAGCGCCTTGCACCCAGAAGATTACATCTTCAGCGATGTTGGTGGCGTGGTCGGCTACGCGCTCTAGGTTGCGGGCCACGAGCAGCGCGTCGAGGGCCTGGCGCACAACTTCGGGACGCTGGTTCATCGTCTTCACGAGTTGGATGAAGGCATCGTCCTTCATGCGATCGACGACGTTATCCATTTCGAGCACGGCCTGGGCTAGTTCGACCTTGCCTTCAATGAAGGATTCGAGGGCGCGGCGCACCATGGCGCTGACGGCTGCGCCCATGCGCGCGATGTCTACGGGCAGATCAACCGCGGGGAGGTCCGTCATGTCCATGACACGCTCGGCGATGTTGACGGCCTGGTCGCCGACGCGCTCCAGGTCAGAATTAATTTTGGTGACGGCGAGGATGAAGCGCAGATCGACGGCCATGGGCTGCTGCATGGCGAGCAGGTCGAAGGCGGCCTCATCGATCTCGCGCTCCGAGGTGTTGATGAGGCTCTCGCCTTCGAGAACCATCTGGCAGCGGGTGAGATCGCGTTCGACGTAGGCCTGACGGGCGCGATCCACCGCCTGTTCCGCCAGTCCACCCATGCGGAGCAACTTCTGGCGTAGATCGTCGAGCCCCTGCTGAAAGCGCGTGCGCATTTATCCGAACCTTCCTTGTCTAAACTGCTTTATCCCAATCTGCTTATCCGAATCTGCCTGTGATGTAGTCTTCGGTTTTCTTGTCCGACGGCTTGGTAAAGATTTTTTCCGTCTTATCGAATTCAATCATCTTGCCCAGCAGGAAGAATCCGGTAAACTCGGCGACGCGCGCCGCCTGCTGCATGTTGTGCGTCACGATTACGATGGTATACCGCTCTTTGAGCTGAAAGATCAACTCCTCAATTTTGCCGGTGGAGATGGGATCGAGCGCGGAGCAAGGCTCGTCCATGAGAAGGACCTCGGGTTCGACGGCCAGGGCGCGGGCGATGCAGAGCCGCTGCTGCTGGCCGCCGGAGAGGCTGGCGCCTGACTTTTTGTGAATGTGGTCCTTTACTTCATCCCACAGCGCGGCCGAGTCGAGCGACCGGTGCACGATTTCGTCCAGCTTGCGGCGGTCGCGAAAACCATTCAGCTTCAATCCGGAAGCGACATTGTCGTAGATGGACATGGTGGGGAATGGATTCGCCTTTTGAAACACCATGCCGACGCGGCGGCGAAGCTGGGTGGCCGAAGTACCGTTGTAGGCGCTGATGTCCCCGATACGGACGGTGCCGGTCACGCGCGCCTCGGGAATGGTTTCGTGCATGCGGTTCAGACAGCGGATAAACGTGGACTTCCCGCAGCCCGAGGGCCCAATCAGTGCGGTGGCGTGGTTGGCCGCCACCGTTAGCTGGATGTCGTATAACGCCTGGTTCTTGCCGTACCAGGCATTCAGGTTTTCGACATGGATTCCAACGCCCATAGATTATGCCGCTCCGAAGGTACCACGGCGCACGGCGAAGCGCACGGCTGCGACCGCTGTGACAATGAGAATGATAAGCACGAACGCCCCCGCCCACGCCTGCCGATGCCAGTCGTCGTAAGGAGAGAGGGCGTAGGTGTAAATCTGGAGGGGCAAAGCGGCGGTGGGCTCGTTGACCCGCAGATTCCAGAACTGGTTGCCTAATGCGGTGAACAACAACGGGGCGGTCTCGCCCGCAACCCGGGCAAAGGCCAGCATCACTCCTGTAATCACGCCGGAAGTTGCGGTGCGAAGGGTGATGGAGAGAGTGGTTCGCCAGCGGGGAATCCCCAGCCCATACGCGGCTTCGCGCAAGGCCTGCGGCACCAGCAACAGCATTTCCTCGGTGGTACGCGTGATGGTGGGAATCATCATGATGGCCAGGGCCACGCCGCCTGCCAGCGCTGAAAAGTGCCCCTGAGTGATCACCACGATGGAGTAGGCCACGATGCCGATTACGATCGAAGGCACGCCATTGAGCACGTCGGCGGTGAAACGAATGGCGTCGCCAAAGCGGTTGCGTCCGTACTCCGCGACGTAGATGCCAGCGCCGATTCCCAGGGGAACTCCGATCACGCTGGCCAAGGCGAGCATGAATGCTGAGCCCACGATGGCATTCGCCATTCCTCCCCCGGCCTCGCCCACGGGCTTCGGAGTTTGCGTGAGAAAGGCCCAGTTGATCGACCCTATGCCGCGGTAAACCAGATACGCGAAAATCGCGAATAACGGCACCAGCACCAGGATGACGGTAAGTACGGCGATACCGGTCATGACGTGGTCGGTGATTCGGCGGCGCAAGGCTATCGGCGGAACCGTGTGCAGCACGGCGGCTTGGGCTTTTTCAGCCATCGGCTCAGGCATTGGCCCTCGAAGGCTGCCCGCGAGTAACGGTCCAGACCAGCAATCGCGCCAGGGCATTGACGATGATCGTAACCAGGAACAAAGCCAGGCCAATCTCGATCAGGGCAGAGCGGTAGACCAGGCCCGTGGCCTCGCTGAATTCATTGGCCAGCACGCTGGCCATGGTATAGCCCGGCGCGAACAAGGATTTGACGATCTGCGGATTGTTTCCGATAACCATGGTCACAGCCATGGTTTCTCCCAGGGCGCGGCCCAAGCCCAGGATGATGCCGCCCATAATCCCCGCGCGCGCATTGCGCAGCACGCCCACGCGAATCATCTCCCAGCGAGTTGCGCCCAGCGCGAGTGCCGCTTCCCGCTGGTGTTGGGGCACGACCATCAACACCTCGCGCGTGATCGAGGAAATGATGGGGACAATCATGATGGCCAAGATAATCCCGGCAGCCAGCATGCTGACGCCGTAGAACGACCCTTCAAACAAGCCGCTCCAGCCCAGGGTTCGTGACAGCAAGGGTCCGACGTAGGTTGTCAAAATGGGTATCAGAACAAAGATCGCCCACAGTCCGTAAACCACGCTGGGAATTGCTGCGAGCAGTTCGACGAAAAATGAGAGTGGCGCGCGCAACCGCATGGGACACATCTCCGTGGTGAACACCGCAACTCCGATCGAGAGCGGCACCGCGATGAGTAAAGCGAGCAGCGAGGAAACCAGGGTGCCGTACACGAACGGCATTGCTCCGAACTGTTCGTTCACCGGATCCCAATCATGGCCGGCAAAAAACTTGAATCCAAAGGCGTGCCAGGAAGGTGCGGAATTCCGCGCCAGCTCGTAGACGATCAGCACCAGCATTCCCAGCACCGCCAGGCCGCACAAGAGCATGGCGAATTTGAACATTCGGTCCCCGGTTTCGCCGCTGTCGCCGCGAAGAGAGGGCGTGGCCTGTTTTCCCGCTGGAGGGAGGCTGCTAACCTTCGTTGCTTCAACGGGTTGTGGAGCAGGCATATCGGGCCGAGGTAGTGCGGAAAAGGCCATTCGTGCTTCACCGTAGCAGAATTCTGTTAACAGGATGTTAAAATGACAAAGCTTTTCAGGGTTGCCTTTTCCCCGGCAAGGTTGTATTTTCATCTCCCGGTTCGATTCTCTTTAGTCTGAAGTCTGTGGTCTGCAAGTCTTTAATTATGTCGATCGCGCCCAAGCGCAGCCGCGTGGTTTTTCAGAAGCTTGAGCAGGACTTGGTCAAGCTTTCCTCGAAACCTCGGGCGGAGAACGTGCACCGCTTCCGCACAGGCACGCGCCGCCTCCAGATACTGCTGGGAGAGCTTTCTTCCGGGATGGATCGCAGTCAGAAAAAACTGCTCAAGATGCTGGGACGAATCCGCAAGCGAGCCGGCAAGGTGCGTGATCTGGACGTACAACTGGCGGCATTGCGCAGCTTGAAGATTCCGCGGGAGCCGCGGCGCAAGACGCAGATGGTGAACCATCTGATCGAACTCCGCGGCCAGCAGGAAAAGAAGCTGCGGAAAGCAGTCGACGAAAAGACGGTGCGCGAGATTCGCAAGCGGCTGAAACGCTCCAGCAAGAACTTCAATCCCGAGAAAAGCCGTGATCCCCTGGCGGTGGCTCGAGGGATGCTGGACGGGATTAACCGCGCAGAAGCACCGGTCACCGAGGCATTGCTGCACCAATACCGCATCCTGAGCAAGCGCGCGCGCTATGCGGCTGAGTTCGCCGGGCAGTCGCCGGAAGCGGTGGAGTTTATCGCCGCAATCAAGCGCATCCAGGATGCGCTGGGCGATTGGCATGATTGGCTCACACTGACGCAGACTGCCAGGGAGCATCTGGGTGAGGTGCGCGAGTCATCGCTGGTGGCGGAACTGCACAACGTAACCGGAGCCAAATTCCGGCATGGGGTTACGGTGCTCTCGCAGATGCGGGGGGCGCGCGGCTCGGCCAAGCCGATTGCCGCGGCACAGGTTTCCGTTCCTTCTGCTCCGCCGGCGGCGAAGAGCCGGCCTTCGACCTCGGCTGCCTGAATCAACGCTGCTTCCCATACCAAGTTCGAGTGGGCAACAACAATTCTGCGGATGACCATGCACTCCGCCGCATGTACACTGTTGGCCTTCGCTCATGCCGACCTTTGCCGCGGTTGATATCGGTTCCAATTCCGTGCGGTTGAAGATAGCGCGGCTCACGCGCGGGCGCCTGCGACCCATCCACGAAGACCGCGAAGTCACACGTCTCGGCGAAGGTGTGTTTCGTTCTGGCTTTCTCACCCCTGAGTCGATGGCAGAGACGGTGAAGGTCTTGCGCCGCTTTCACCGAGCAACGCAACAGGTTGTGACCGACCCGGTCCGCGTAGTCGCGACCAGCGCTTTGCGGGATGCGCGCAATTCGCAGGCGTTTCTGGAGTGGGTGCGTTCGGCCACGGGCTGGAAGGTCGAGATTATTTCCGGATTGGAAGAAGCGCGCCTCATTCATCTGGGACTCGTCTCCAATCTCCGCGTAGACAGTTCGCCTGCGTTAATGATGGATCTGGGTGGCGGAAGCTGCGAACTGACCGTCTCCGGGCGGGGACACATACGCGACATGGTGAGTTTGCCGCTGGGCGCGGTGCGCCTCACCGATGAATTCCTGAGCCACGATCCACCGCGCAAGGGCGAACTCAAACGGCTGCACGGGTTCGTGGCCCGCGAAGTGAATCGCATTGCGTCGCGCGTGGTGGCGGCAAAGGTCAAGAATGTAATTGCGACGTCTGGAACGGCGGCGGCCCTGGCCGCGGCGGCCGGCCACCTGCGGAAGAATGGGAGCCGGCAGCGCACAGTGGTCACCCGCACGGAGATGACGCGAATCGCGAAGCAACTGGCGCGCCTGCCGGTGGACGAACGGCGCCAGATTGAAGGCATCGGGCCCCGACGGGCGGAAATCATTGTTGCCGGCGCGATCGTCTACCACGAACTGCTTGATCGCTGCCACCTCAAGGGTTTTCGTTATTCCGCGCTCGGCCTGCGCGACGGCCTGCTGGCGCAGATGGCGGCGGAACACGACCACAGCACGCGCTCGGGAAAGCAGATTGAATCGGAACGATGGGAATCGATCACGCGGGCCGTCGAACATTATCACGTGGACATGAAGCACGCGCTCGATGTGCGCGAGTCCGCAATGTTTTTGTTTTCGGCCCTTCGTTCCGTGCACGGGCTGGCGCCGGAATTTCGCGAGTGGCTCTCAGCTGCCGCCATGCTCTACGAGGTGGGAGATTACGTCAACCGCAACGCACACCACCGGCATACGTATTACATCATTTCGAACTCAGAGATTCTTGGTTACACGCCGCCGCAACGCCGGATGATCGCGGCCATTGCCCGCTATCTGGGAAAGTCGCGGCCTTCCATCGAAGACACACCCATGAAAGCAATCGATCCCGCGGACCGCGCCGGAGTGCAGAAAGCGATCCTCCTATTGCGTTTGGCCCGCGCCTTGAACCTGGGCCGCAGCCGCGCCGTACAACGTGTTCGCGTCAGCCAGCACGCTGCCGAGGTCCGGCTGACCCTGGTACCGCGGCGGCGCATGGGCGTGGACCTGGAACTGTGGGCGATCGAGAAAGACGCGGCTTACTTCCGGGAAGTGTTTGGTCGGGAACTCTCCACTGCGGCGGTGTAAAGGGTGCGCAACGCTTTAGGAGTGAAACACCACGTTAGAGTGCCGGAGGTGCGGCGCATGTCGACCCGGGCCACGGCTCCCTTCTTCAGCTCGACTGAAGCCTCACAGCCGGACTCACTGATCACCGTGCCGAGGAACTGGCTTAGGTTGGGATTGTGGCCCACGACCATGATCGATTCCTGGGCGGCATATTTTTCCAGCAGGCGGCGAAAGTCCGCGAAGGTGCCTTCGGGACGCAGCGCAGTCTCGGTTTGCAGCTTGCCTTCGTAGCCCATTTCGTTTCCCACCAGGGAAGCAGTCTGGGTGGCGCGCTTGAGCGGGCTGGAAATAATACAGTCCACCTGGGCCTCAATGGCGGCCAGGGCACGACCCACGTAACCGCATTGTTCGATGCCTTCCTTGTCGAGGGCGCGCTTCTCATCTTTCTTGGGATTGACGAAGTGCTCGCCGGCGCTGGCGTGACGTAGAAAATAAATGATCATCGCGAATTATCGTACTCTACTGGCGGGAGCTTTGCGCTTTGTTGCTGGAAGTTGCGGCAAGAGAAAGCCTGCAGCTTGCTTGCCTTCAGCCACGCTGATTAGATAATCCTGCGCGCTGAAGGCAGCTGCGCCCGCAGGCGGTCTGCGATTCCGTTTGCCGTGCATGGGCTGCCAGGCGCGAATGTAGGCGGCATCGCGCAACAGGATGCGGGCTTTGCGATTGTCCGCGAGGTAGGGGTCAAGAATTTCACGGCGCACGCGCTCGCGCAGGAATTCGTCGCGCAGGGGTACTAGCACTTCGACTCGCTCGTAGAGATTGCGCGGCATCAGGTCGGCGCTGCCGACGTAGATTTCTTCGTCGCCGCCATTACCGAAGTAGTAAATCCGGCTGTGTTCTAGAAACCGCCCCACCACGCTGCGCACTCGGATGCGGTCACTCAGGCCGCGGACGCCCGGGCGCAAGGCGCAAATACCGCGCACGATGAGATCAATCTCTGCTCCGGCCTGAGAAGCGCGATACAACGCTTGCACCATATTTTTGTCGAGCAGGGCGTTCATCTTTGCGATGATGCGTCCGGGGCGGCCCTGGCGGGCGTGATCCGCCTCGCGATCAATCAGGGCGATGACTTTTTCGGCCAAATCAAGTGGGGCCACCAGCAGCGGATCGTAACTTGGGTTCTCCGCATACGCAGTGAGGAAACTGAAAACATCATGCACCGCGCGCGTAACTTCTGGGTTCGCCGTGAACAAGCTGAGGTCGGTATAAATGCGCGCCGTGGTGGCGTTGTAGTTGCCGGTTCCGATGTGAGCATAGCTGCGCACGCCATCGGGATCGCGGCGCACCAGCAGCGAAAGTTTACAATGCGTTTTCAGGCCAACCAGTCCGTGGAACACCTGCACGCCGGCGTCTTCCAGATCGCGCGCCCAGCGGATGTTGTGGGCTTCGTCGAAACGCGCCTTCAGCTCGACCACCGCCGTCACTTCTTTGCGCGAAGCCGCGTCCATAAGCGAAGGAACAATCGAAGAATGCTCGCTGGTGCGGTAGAGGGTCTGCTTGATCGAGAGTACGTGCTCATCTTCCGCCGCCGATTCGATGAATGACACCACCGCGTCGTAGGAATCGTAGGGATGGTGCAGCAGAACGTCGTGCCGCCGCAGTTCCTCGAAAAGATTCTGAGACTTGGCGGTGAACCGCAATTCGCGCGGAGAAAACGGACGGTACTTAAGATCAGGGCGCTGGGTCTGATCGTAAACGTTGAACAGCCGCGAGAGGTTGACCGGGCCGTTCACGGGGAAAACCTGCCAGGGATCCAGCTCAAACACGGTGCGCAGGCGGTCGATGATTTCGGGATCGGCGTCGGCTTCGATTTCCATGCGAACGGCGTCGCCTTTGCGGCGATTGTGCAACTCCGCGCGCACGGATTCGAGAAGATTGCGCGCTTCTTCTTCCTGTAAATAAAGATTGCTATTGCGGGTGACGCGGAATGGAGCCGAGGAAACGATGTCGTAGCCGTGATACATGTTCTGGGCGTGGTGGGCGACTAGGTCGGCGAGGAAAATGAAGTCGGTGGTCGTGTCAGAAGGCAGGCGCACCAAGCGGGGCAAGGCGCGCGGCACCGAGACCACGCCGGTATATGTGATTGCGGAACGGCGCCGCCGGCGCAACAGCAGCCCGAGGCAGAGCGCCTTGTTGATCACGCGGGGAAAGGGATGCGTGGGATCCACCGTCACCGGAGTAAGGAGGGGATCCAACTCTTTCTCGCAATATTGGTCGACGAAGCGGCGGGCTTCCGCGTCCAACTCATGCAGGGCGAGGACCCGAATGCCGTGTTCGGCCAGCGCCGGACGCAGCGCGTTCCAGCAGTCGTACTGTTCGTCCACGAATTTGTGAGTAAGGCGCGCCAGAATCTCGCGCTTCTCATCCAGAGTTACTCCGTCGGGACCGGCTTCGTTGTAGCCGTCCTCGATCTGCTGCATCATGGCGGCGACACGAATCTCGAAAAACTCATCCAGGTTGCTGGCAGAAATCGCCAGGAACTTAAGCCGCTCCAGAAGCGGGTTGCCTTCATCCTCGGCCTCCTCGAGCACACGTCCGTTGAAGGCGAGCCAGGAGGTATCGCGATTGAGGTAATACTCTGGATTTTCCAGCGAAATGCGAGCCATCTGCGAGGGTCTTATGCCTTCATTCCTGCGACTTTGCCTTTAGTCTTAGAGTGCGGGACATCTGCAAAAGTCTAGTATAAAACATCCCCAAAGACCGCGCAGAATTGTGAATCAAGGCAGACACGGGCCTCGAAATTGGAGGGATTTTGTTAAAAGAATCCGGCGCAGCGGAGCAGCCTGCTTGCTGCGCGATGCGCCGGTGGAATTGCTTGGCTTTGCTAGCGGGCTTCTATTACCGAACCAGCTTGATTGCCTCTTTCTCTTTTTGGACGACGCCTTCCGGCAACGGCGCATAGGAGAGCGCGCCCGTCATCTTCTGTCCATCGGTCACCATCCAGTTCAGAAAGTCGGCCAGAATTTTCCCTTTCGCCGCATCTTTCGACTGCTCAGGAATCAGCAGCCAGGTGAAACTGGAAATGGGATAGGCATCCTTGCCCGGAGCGTTGGTGATGGAGACGCGAAAGTCCGGCGGCATTTTGGGCGACGATGCAGCCGCAGCCGTAACGCTGTCCAGTGAAGCTTTCACAAAATTTCCCGCGGAGTTTTTCACGGTGCCGTAGGAAATATTGTTTTGTACGGCGTAGATCAACTCGACATAGCCGATCGAACCGGGCAACTGGCGGACCATTCCGGCCACACCTTCATTCCCTTTCCCGCCCAATCCGATGGGCCATTTCACGGAAGTGCCTTTCCCGACCTGGCTCTGCCATTCCGGACTGACCTTGGAAAGATAGTCAGTCCAGATGTAGGTGGTGCCGCTGCCGTCAGAGCGGTGAACGACGACGATGTCTTTGTCAGGAAGATTCACGCCCGGATTGGCGCCGGCGATGGCCTTGTCATTCCACTTTCCAATCTTTCCCAGGAAAATCCCGGCCAGCGCCTCAGGAGTAAACTTCAATTCCGCTGTAACACCCGGGATATTGTAGGCTGGGACGTCTGCTCCCAGCACCGTCGGGAAATGCAGAATCTTCGTCTTGGATTCTTTCAGCTGATCGTCAGTCATGGGACCATCACTGGCCCCGAAGTCTACGGTGCCGGCAATCACCTGGCGGATGCCGCCACCGCTCCCAATCGATTGGTAGTTCACCTCAACATCGGGATGCAGCTTGTGATATTCGCTGAACCACTTCGAGTACATGGGATTGGGGAAGGTGGCGCCGGCTCCGTTCAGCTTGGTCTGGGCTGCGACCGGCAGGGCTACCACGGCGCACAACAACAGCAGGGTGAGTCTGCGCATCGCTCGATGATTCCTCCTGAGAATGGATATCTCTAGTTTCTATCGGCGCTGTGTTACAGGACGGTTACAAACCGGTGAATTTCTGATGAATGGTCTGGGCCTACTTGGTGAGTACGGGCTGTAAACGCGCAATCTCCCGCGGAAACAGAGTATTGTCGGGAAATTGAGTGCGCAGGGCGATCAGCAGTTCGAGCGCATGGATTTTATCCTTGTCGCGCACGTAGGCAATGGCCAGCAGGATGCGGGCAAAGGGCGCCAGATAATGGCCGTGTTGAGCGGTCATTCGCAGGTCGGCAATGCCGCCTTGCTTGTCGCCGGGCAAGCCGCCCATGCGCAGGAGCCAGCGCGTGGGAGCGTTCATGCTGCCGATGATGTACTTGCTGAATCCCGTGGCCACCAGCGCGTCCGAACAGTCGTTACAAATTGCGAGCAACTGCTGCGCCCAGACGGCAGCTTCCTTGGCGAAGTGCAGCGAAGCCAGATTGCGTTTCTCAATGAGCGCCGCATAGTCGGCCTGCAATCCGGAGGCGAGAGTCAGCGCAAACAACGCGTCGCGGTCTTTGGCATCCTTGGCCAGGCGGTTGTGAGCAAGCAGTTGAGCGTGGGCGAGGGCGGCCTGAAAATGGTCGTGCACCACCGGATCCGGACTGAGTTTAGAGCGTGACAGGAACGATTCATCACTGTCATAGAACCGGCCCTCCAGCACGCCCAGACGGTTGAACTCCGAGAAAAGGAGTCCGGCAGCCTCGCTGACGGGACCCACCGGATCGTCGGGATGCTGGTCCTCCCACGTGGAGAAATCCTTCTGCGCACCTGTGAAATCCAGGTTGTAGAGCCCGGCAAATCCGTGGTCCAGCGCAGTCCCCGCACTCGGATCAGGGGCAATAGCCGCACCGGCAATTGGCTGCATGCCCATGCTCAGGCACAAGGCTGCTACCATACCAAGGATCACTTTACCCATGATCACTTTGCGAAATGACGCGGGGTTTGGCATCACATGAATCCGAGCTTCGTTATCATTGGTTTCCCGGACAACGGAACGTTCCTTTCCGCACACCTTGTTACGATGCAACTATTCCGGGCTCCGTTTGTCACATTCTTGTCAATTGCCACGGCAGAGGCCTTCTTTCCGGCTATGGATTCTAATCTGGTTGTAAGCGCCCGAACGAAAATTTCATGAGCGATTCTATGCACTACGCCCCCGGTTGGCCCGGGATCCCGCCACGCTGGACCTCAAGCGCCAAAAGTGGTGTAGGCACGGCGTTGAACCAGCACAGCAAAGTCTGGTTCACGCTGAGTCACGGCATTTTGAATGAAGTGTACTTTCCCCGGGTGGATCAGGCGTGCACCCGCGATCTCGGCTTCATCGTCACCGATGGCAAGGCTTTCTTTTCCGAGGAGAAACGGCATTGCACGTTTGAGAACCATCCGGTCGAGCCCGGCATCCCGGTTTTTGAGCTGACCAACACCGACAACAGCGGCCGCTACCGGATTCACAAGGAAGTTTTCACCGATCCCTATCGCAACGTCGTGCTCCAGAAAGTCCGCTTTGAACCGTTGCAGGGAGCGCTCTCCGACTATCACTTCTACGCGCTGCTTTCGCCGCATCTGGCCAACTTTGGCTCCGGCAACACCGGTTGGGTCGGCGACTACAAAGGCGTACCCATGTTTTTCGCCGAGCGCGACGGCACGGCCCTGGCTTTGGGTTGCTCAACGCCGTGGAAGAAAATGTCAGTAGGTTTTGTGGGGACTTCCGATGGATGGCAGGACCTCTCCAATCACTTTCAGATGGAGTGGCAATACCAGCGCGCGGAAAACGGCAACCTCGCCTGCACGGGAGAGATCGACCTAACGGCCGGCAACGGAGAATTCGTGCTGGCACTTGGCTTTGGAGCGATGTGGAATGAAGCCGGGCAGCAAGTCCGTTCCTGCCTGCTTGAGGACTACAACGAGGTGCGGCAGCACTATGTTTTCCATTGGAAGAACTGGCAGGATACGCTGATCAAACTTGATGAACCAAAACGCGAGTACGATCTCTACCGCACCTCCACGGCAGTGTTGCGCACACATGAGTCCAAGGATTTTCTGGGCGGCATCATCGCCAGCCTCTCCATTCCGTGGGGCTTCAACAAAGGAGATGAAGACCTCGGTGGTTATCACCTGATTTGGCCGCGCGATCTGGTGGAGACCGCCGGGGCTCTGCTGGCGGCGGGCGCCGCTCTTGACGCCGTCCGAGTGCTTCGCTACCTCGAATCCACCCAGGAAGCCGCGGGCAACTGGGCACAGAATCTCTGGATTGATGGACGCGCCTACTGGACCGGCATCCAGATGGACGAAACTGCTTTCCCGATTCTGTTGCTTGATCTGCTGCTCCGCGAGGCCGCTCTGGGTCTGGGCAAGCTTGAGCGCTGGTGGCCGATGGTGCGCAATGCAGCGAGTTTTATTCTGCGCAACGGCCCGGTCACCCAGCAGGACCGCTGGGAGGAAGACGCAGGCTATTCTCCCTTCACCCTGGCGGCGGAAATTTCGGCACTGCTGGCTGCGGCCGACATTGCGGAATTAACCGGTCGGTCCGACGCCGCCTCCACGCTGCGCGAAACGGCAGATGCGTGGAATGACAACATCGAGCGCTGGGTCTATGCGACCGGCGGCGATCTCGCCCAGCAAATCGGGGTGGAAGGTTATTACGTGCGCATCGCGCCGCCAGACAACGACTGCGTGGCCTCACCGACGTTGGGCTTCGTTCCCATCAAGAACCGTCCACCCGGGGAAAACATGGAAAGCGCGGCTCACATCGTGAGCCCTGACTCGCTGGCGCTGGTACGGTTCGGATTGCGCGCCCCCGACGATCCCCGCATTCTGAACACGATTCGCGTCATCGACGCATTGCTCCGGGTGCAACTCCCACAAGGCCCGTGCTGGTACCGCTACAACGGCGACGGCTACGGCGAGCACAAAGACGGTTCGGCTTTCGATGGTACCGGAATCGGCCGTCCCTGGCCTCTGTTGGCCGGGGAACGTGCGCACTACGAACTGGCCGCTGGACGCGCAAAAGAAGCCGAAGCTTTACTGACCATGATGGAAAACTGTACCAGCGGCCACGGCCGGCTGCTCTCCGAGCAAGTCTGGGACGCCGACGATATCCCCGCGCTGGAGCTTTTCCGCGGCAAGCCCACCGGCTCGGCCTGCCCGTTAGTCTGGGCCCATTCCGAGTATGTGAAGCTGCGCCGCTCGCTGCGCGACGGCAAGATTTTCGACCAGCCCCCGCAGACCGTCCAACGTTATCTGGTGGAGAAAACGACCCCGCAAGTCTTTGGCTGGAGGTTCAACAACAAGTGCCGCACGGTGCCGCGTAACAAAAAGCTGCGCATCGTGCTGCTCAATCCCGCCCTGGTGCACTGGAGTATCGACGGCTGGCAGACTTTCGTGGACACCAAGACCCGCGATACCGGCCTCGGCATTTATACCCTCGATCTGCCCACGGCTTCGCTGCCCGTTGGAAGCCAGGTGGCGTTTACTTTTTTGTGGACGCAGGAGAACCGCTGGCAGGGTGAAGACTACAGCGTCACGGTGGAATAAAGACTCATCAATCCGGCTCACTTCTACGTTCTACGCTTCCGGGCCCGGGTTCGAGTAAAGCAGTTCCACCACCGTGCAGTCGTCGCTGAGAGGATTGCCGGCGCAGAACTCCGAAACCGCGGCAAAAATTCCCTCCAGCGTCGGGGTCTTGGCCGCGGCTGCTTCCAGCCGCGAATCTTCGAAGAAATCTCCCATGGCATTTTCCGCCTCGGTGACGCCATCGGTCACCAGAATGAAGCGGTCGCCGGAATTGAGCTGGCACCGGGCGCTTTCAAACGTGGCATCGGCCAGCAAACCTACCGGAACATTGCCGTGCGGTGGGCGCATCACTTCTCCACCACAGATCAGCAGCGGCTGCACGTGGCCGCAATTTACGTACTCCAGATCGCCGTCGCGGCGCAGGCGCGCCAGTAGCACGGTGGCATATTTTTCGCCGACCAGTTTTGCAGTGAAGAAATTGTTCACGGCGGCGACCACGTCCAACAGCGCCATGCCGGAACTCAAATGCGAGTAAATCATTCCCTGTAGCGAAGTAGCCAGCAGCGCCGCCGAGACTCCCTTGCCGCTAACGTCGGCGAGCACCACCGCGAGGCCTTCTTTGGTATTCACCGCATCGAAAAAGTCTCCCCCAATTTCCTTGCAAGAAAGATTCTTGCCGCGTAGTTTGGCAAACGGGACTTCGGGAATTCTGACCTGCATCAGCCGCTGCTGAATGCTGGCGGCGATGGTTAGCTCCTGCTGGTAGCGGCGGGATTCCTCCTCGGCTTGCACCAGGCGAGCATTCTCGATCAGCGACCCGGCTTCTGTCGCGATGGCCCGCAGAATGTCATGGCCGACGCCGGAAAACTCTCGCGAGGCGAATCGTGAGTCCACGTATAGGACCCCGGCCACTTCAGAAGCCGCGCCGGCTGCCGGCGTATTCTGATCGCGTGAAGCTTGCACCTGCCGCTTGCGCAGGGGAATGCAAATCACGGTGCGCAGGTCGTAGGCCACAATGCTCTGCCGGGCGGCGAGGTCCATCGAACTGCCGGTATCGGTCAGCAGGAACTCCGAATTCGAGCGCAGCGATTCCTCCAGCGCGGAATGCGAAATGGTCTTGTCATCGAGCAGCGGCTCGCCTTTGCTGTTGCGCCCCGCGACCAGCCGCAGCTTGCCCTCGTCGTCCTTGAGGAAGACGTAGCCGCGCTCGGCGCGGGTCAGGCGCAGCGTTACCTCCAGCATGGTCATCAGAATTTCGTCGAGCACGCCGGCGGTGTTCAACTTCCGCGCCGCTTCCAGGAACAGGGTTAGCTTTTCGAGGTCGGTGGCTTCCTGAGAAATCTGGATCCCGGAAATCTGGCTCAGGAATTCGCGCGCCGTATTCGAGGTGCCATGCGCCGGATTAAAGATGGCGTAGGCTGAATCTCGCGCTCCAAATTCCAGGCGATCGTTGCGCTCGAGCTTCTGCCGCTGAATCCGTTCCCCGTTGACAAAGGTACCGTGCTTACTGCCCTGGTCAACCAGAAAAAATCCCTCGGCCTCGAGAATGATCTGCGCGTGATCGCGCGACACACGGGGATCGGCGATCACCAGGTCCTTGTCAACCTTGCGGCCCACGCTGAAGGGCGTCCGGTTGAGGACGATGTTCCTCTGTTCGTTGCCCTGCACCAGCACCAGCGCGGGGAATACTCCCGAACCGGAGCTTTGCGGCGTTCTGATCGAATTCTGGACCATGGCATGTGGCGCGACTTCATGCTTAAGCATGTCCGGAAACCGCGTCATAAGAATAATGACAGGAATCATGCCCCGGCGGGAAGAGCCTTGCTGTAGACCGGCCGGCGAAGTCTGCGGGTGGCGCTGCCGCCTCACCTTCGATAGACTGCAGCGGCGTGCTCCCCGCGGACTCAACTCGCAAGCTGGCGCAGCGCTCCCGGACGAAGACGTTTATTCTCATTCTCTTTGTGCTGTCGCTGGCCGCTTTCGTCGGCGTGCGCTTCTCAACTTCGTTGCAGGGCACCGATTTCCCTGATTTTTATTGCGCCGCGCGCATGCTGGCCGAAGGCCACGGACACCAGTTCTATGATCCTGATGTCCAACGCCAATATCAGGCCCGCTACTCGGGAAGAGTCGGCACGCTCTATATTCATCCGCCGTTTGAAGCTCCCGTCTATCTCGCCGTATCGTGGCTGCCGCTGAGACGTGCCTACCTGCTGTGGTTCTTGCTGAATCTCGCATTTCTCGCCGTGAGCTTGCGCCGCTTGGCAATGGACGCGCTACTGCTGTGGGATTGGCGGTTACTGCTCGCCGCGTCGCTGACGTTTGTCCCCGTGTTGCTCTGTCTGCAGCAGGGTCAAGATTCGCTGCTCTTGCTGCTCCTCGTCGTTCTTGCGTTCACGGCCCTCCGCCGTGACCGCGCATTTGCCGCTGGTTGCTGGCTTGCTCTCGGACTCTTCAAGTTTCAAATCGTGCTGCCGCTCGCGTTAGTGCTCGTCCTTACGCAAGACCGAAGCGCCAGAAGCGCGTTCGCGAAAGGCTTCAGCCTGGTAGCGCTGACTCTGGCTGGATTGTCAGCAGCCATCTCCGGATGGTCTGTCTTTACTGGCTATCCAAGATTTCTGCTGCAACTGCGGTCACAGCCATTCGCTGGGATTATCCCGCAGGCCATGGCGAACTTCCGGGGTTTGATTTATTTGCTCTTTAGCAGTGACCGATCTTCCTGGGCCGTTGCCGCTGTCTCGATCCTTTCCGCGGCCGCGCTGGTGATTACGCTGACCGTGTGGAAGCGGGCGCGGGATTCAAGCACAACAGACGCAACCCACGATGACTTCGATCTTGCGTTCGCCGGCACGGTACTGTTCGCCTTGCTGATCAGCTATCACCTGAACCCGCACGATCTCAGTCTCCTGCTGCTGCCGATCGCACTACTTCTGCACCGCGCACTCGCACGGGCGCCGCAACTCGGTCGTCCCGCAAAAGCCATGGCAGTATTCTTGATTGGGATCCTGTTTCTGCCTCTGCTGCATTTGTGGGCGCTGAAGGCTGGAGTTTATGCACTTATCAGTGTTCCTTTGCTGGCAGTGTTCTTACTGAACGCGTCCATCCCGCGGCAAAGCCAAACTCGGTAGCAGCAAAGCTCGAACATCCAGAAACATTAGCGCGAAAACAAGCACCGGCAAGGTAAAGGTCGCAAAGAAGGGCCACTTCCAGCCGCTGAGCGCCCACGCCGGCGAGGCGAGCAAATAAATACAGCTTAAGCCTAGGCTCGCAATCCATTGCCACGCCAAAGCAAGAACTCCGGCCAGATATAGAAAGCGAATCGTACGCGACCGCGAAGTGAGCAGAGTTCGATCCCGCACCAGCACCAGAATTGCAGGCAGTAGCAAAACCTGGTTATACGGCGCGTACATGGGCACGACGAGCACGGTCAGCGCCATCACCAGCGAAATGCCAGCACCGAATTCGATCGCATCCGCCGGCTTGCCCCGCAGTTTCCAAAGCAAGAAAACACAGGCGAGCACCACAAGCGCCGTGACAATTCCAGAAAACGCCCCTGGGACCAGCAACACCGACTGGTTCTGAGTGTAGCGGTGATATCGCTGAAGCGCGTTGAAGAACATCCGCCACCAACCCGGCAAAATGATCTCCGCGGCCGCTAGCAGCAGCGCCATCACCAACCCAAACCCGAACAGAAGCCGCCACCGCTTTCGCCAATCGCACAGCGCCCACACCACGAGCCATGCCAGCAAGGGCCACGCCAGTTGCGGTTTGATGGTCGCCAGCGCCAGCAGCACTCCCCCGCAAAACAGGAACCCGCTGGCGACGCAAGCCGCAGCACCCGCCAGCAGCGCCGCCACCAGCAGGCTCAGTTGCTGGAGCTTGATGCCTTGCACTGCGGGAAAGCATCCCAGCGTGAAGATGATGCAGGTAGCAATCGCCAGAGGAGGCAGTCGCCAGCGCAATGCGCGCAGCCACAACCAGACGCTCGCCGCCGTCAGCCCCAATAACAGCCAGTAGAAAAATGTTTGTACCTCATCAAAGGGAAGGTCCATCGCCGGCGCCAGCAGGAACACCACATAGACGGGATAAGCAAACCCCTGCTGATCTTTGGGATCGTCGGACCGAGTCGGATCCAGCGCGCGCCCGTAGTATCCCTGCTGGATTTCTCTCGTGATGTCATCGCCGTAAGGATTGCGATGGTGCCGCAGCAGTTCGCGCGCGCCCAGCCACCGTGGATAAAGGTCGGAGAGATTGCCGCGCGGGCGTTCGTGCGCCGCCGCGTCGGCTCTTTCATACGGAATGAGCACGCGCTGCACGTAGAACCACATGCTGCCCGCGCAGAGTAGCGCTGTGACGAAGAACAAGAATAAAGAATCGGGTTGCCCGCGCGGAGTCGAGAGATCGGCCTTCATTTCGCTCACTGATGCCCTCTCGGGCGCTGTCACCGAACAGGACAGGCCGCAATCCCCGGGTCGCGCGATAACTCCTTGCCGATCTTCCACGTCCACCACAGCAGCGGAATTGCCATTAGATTCACCCCGGGGATCACGAGCCAGAGCACCAACCACAACGGACTGATCAGAAGCGGCAAAGTAGGAAGCAGCAGATCAAATCTTTTGACCAGTCCCTGAGTTGTCGAATGCAAGCAGTGATCGGCAACAAAGACCAGCGGCAGAACGAGCAGGCTAAGGTCATGCTGATTCGTCTGCCAGGCGATCAGCCCTGATACCACAATGGCCAGCGAAAATTGTAGCTCTATCTTTGCTGAGCGCGCCGACGCCAACCCCTCCCGCGCTGCGAACACAAACACCATGATTGAGACCAGAGCGGCCAATGCGACCCCGGCCGTGCCCGAGAGAGGTCCGGGCCAGCCGGTTGCCAATCCATGCAGGTTTGGCAGGAATTTCGGGGGCACCCCCCCCAAGCTTGGCGTCTTCGCTATCTGCAGCACATACCCGGGATACCGAAGCAAAGAACCCATGCCGACCAGCCCGACCGATATGAACACGAGCACCAGGGCAACTGCTCCGAACCCGAGGGTTACTCGTCTTCGCCTCCAGATGACGAGGAGTAGAACGATTGGAACTATAAACTGAAACTTGAACATAGCCAGCGCCAGCCAGCACCCGCCGAGCACATCGGCCTTTCTTTTCAGCGCATTGAACGACAACGTGCAAAACAGCAACATCAGAATAGAGTCCTGACCTTGGAACAAGCAGGCGAAAACCGGATTGAAGGCAATGGATCCAATCACAAACTTCCAGGGCGGAATCGAACGAAGCGCGCCAACAGATCGTCGCAACAGCAAGCTGACACCGAAGAGCGCGACGACATTCATCAGATCCCACGCGGCAAACGCTTGCGGATAAGGCAACAGGGTCAGAGGCACGAAGAGCGGGGCTTCAAAGGGCGGGTGGTTGTAAGGCAAGGGTCCCCGTCGGAAGGCAATATGGCCGGCAAACCTCTCCTGTACTTTATACTGGAGGTCTCTGCTGTAGAGCTGTCTACCAAGTCCCTCGCGCAAGATTGTGCCCGCCGTGTAAAAAATCGTGAAATCAGGATATCCCCGCTTGATGCCTTCCCGGGTTCTGAAGAAAAACAGCAGGTTCAGCCACAACATAGCCAGGACAAGGATGTACACAAGGCGTCGCCGCGATTTCCGCCAGATCGGGGGCACAGTCTGTACGTCGTTCAAAGTCACGGTGGAACGCGATTGTACTCTGTGCGCTGGCCCTCCGCTATGATGAACCCGATGAACAGTCTGCTGCGCACCAGACGGACCTTTCTTGCCGTCGTCTTCCTCGGCCTGTTCGCCACGGCCGCGCGCAATGTCACCGATCCCGACGTCTGGTGGCACCTCAAGACCGGGCAGTACATCGCCGAGCACAAAAGGGTTCCGCACACCGATCCTTTTTCCTATACTCGCGCCGGCGAGCCCTGGGTGTCTCACGAATGGTTCACCGAGCTTCTGATCTATGAACTTGAGCGCGCCGCCGGATGGGGCGGGTTGATCGTCGTCTTTGCCGGGATCCTCTGTGCGGCGTTCTTCTTGGTCTATCTGCGCTGCGGCCCCGACCCCTACGCTGCGGGTGTGGCCACGCTGTTTGCAGCGTGGGCCACCATGCCGGTCTGGGGTGTACGTCCCCAAGCGCTTTCGCTCCTCCTGACCAGTTTGTGGCTGCTGATTCTTGAGCGCTCTGAGCGTGACCCGAAACTTCTTTGGTGGACTCTGCCCCTCACGTTTCTCTGGGTGAATCTGCACGCGGGATTCGCCCTGGGGCTGGCGCTGTCAGCCCTGTTCCTCGCGGGAGAATGGATCGAACGCGCGCTGGGACAGTCCCAAACCAGCATACCGCGCCTGCGGACCGCCGCGTTCATATTGTTGCTCGATCTCCTGATCGTCCCGTTCAACCCCAACGGCCTCCGCCTGTACTCCTACCCAATCGAAACTCTACGCTCAGCCGCCATGCAGAATTACATCGCCGAATGGGCCTCGCCCAATTTCCATCACGCCGAGTACTGGCCATTCCTGTTTATTGTGCTGGGCACGTTCGCGGTGCTCAGTTGGTTTCGCCTTCAGGTTCGCCCGCGCGACCTGCTGCTGTTGGTCGTCAGCCTCTATGCTGGCCTCTGCTCCATCCGCCTGATGCCGCTGTTCGTCTTGATTGCGCTCCCGCTCGTCTCGCAGCGGCTTGGAGACGACCAGCCCAAGAGCCTTTCCCAGCGGCTCCTTCCGCCGCCTGCGTCCCGCACTTTGCTCAATGCCGGGATCGTGCTGGCCATGACCGTCTTTGCCGGAGTCCACATCTTCCAGGTGATCCAGCGCCAGCCGCAGGCTGAAACGCAAACCTTCCCTGCCCGCGCCGTTGCATTTCTTCAGACTCACCCCTCTGGCCGGATCTTCAACCACTACGACTGGGGAGGATATCTGATCTGGCGGCTTTACCCAGCCACACCCGTCTTCATTGATGGCCGGGCTGATCTCTACGGAGAAGAATTACTCGACCGGTTTGCCGCCACCTATCAGTTCAAAGGCGACTGGCAGCAAACCCTTCAGCGCTGGAGCATCAACACGGTGCTGGTTCCTGCGGATTCCGCCCTCGCCGCGGGCTTGCGGAGTTCTCCAGGGTGGACCGTCACCTACGAAGACGCTCAGGCCATCGTGCTGACCGCGGCTCCTCAAGCCATTCATGCGAAGGCCGCACGACTGTTACCATCGGTACGCAAGAAAGTACACCTGCCAGGTCTATTTGCGGGTTATTATGAGTGATATAAATCTCCCCGCAGTGTGAGTGATGTACAGTGCGAGTAAATTCAGGGAATTATCCCCACGAGGCCATGTGCCTCTGCTCTGCTTTGGAAGGCTGTTGCGGAAGTTCGATGTTCTTTGAGTTAGGAGGATGTGAACTATGCATCATCTTTGGAAACTGTGGCGCCAGGACGAAGGACAGGATATTGCCGAATATGCCGTGATGCTGGCCGTGATCCTCGTGATCGTCGTCGGCACGATTCGGCTGATCGGCTCAAACGCAAACAACGTTTTCTCCAACGTCGCCAGTTCGATTCAGTAAAGAATCTACGTGGCGAGCGCACCTGGACGCAATTCTTGCCGCATGAATTCTTGCCGCATGAAGGCAAGGATCGTCGATCTTGCTCGTTCTGACGGAGCACCATGAACCGCACTCGTTTGCTGATGATCGGAGTTCTGGCCCTGGTCCTAGGGGCCTTTGTCAGCCTCCTGGTCTACAAAAACCTGCTAGGGAGAGGCCCAACGGTTGAGGCCGGTGCAGACGTGATCGTGGCCTCCGACGACATTCAAGTTGGAGCCAGAGTTGAGGACCACGACGTTCGGATCGCCAAATTCCCCGCCTCCGGCCTGCCTGGTGGCGCTTACAGCAAGAAGTCTCAGGTGCTGGGCCGCGGTGTGATCATTCCCATCGCCAAGGGTGAATTCATCCTGCCCAGCAAACTGGCTCCTGAAAACGCCGGAGCCGGTTTGCCCGCTCTGATTCCGCCGGGGATGCGCGCCGTCTCTGTCCGTGTAAACGAAGTGGTTTCCGTAGCAGGTTTCGTCGGTCCCGGGACCCGCGTCGACGTTCTCCTTACCGGAACTCCCAACGGCAGCTCCGAGCCGCAAACCACCACGGTCTTGCAGAATGTCGCGGTGATTGCCTCCGGCCACACCCTGGAGCGCAGCGCCTCCGGAGAAGCTCAAAGCACTCCGGTCATTACTCTTCTAGCTTCCCCCGAAGACGCCGAACGGCTCACCCTGGCCAGTTCCGAAGGCAAGATTCAACTCTCGCTGCGCAACCCGCTCGACACCCATTCTGACCCGGTGGAGGCAGCCAATGCCAAGGGTTTGTACAAGGGCGGTACCGTGCCCGTAGCTCCGCCGCGGGCGCTAGTTCATCCCGTAAAACAGCCAAAGACTGAAAAAGCGCCGCCCCCTCCTTCGGTCCTCAGCGTTGAGGTCTACCAAGGTGACAAGAAGCCGGAGATCGTCAAGTGCACCGACGAGGGGGGTTGTCAGGATTCCAAGTAGTCGAGCGGTTCGCCCTGCATGCTTGGGCGGCATAGCAGGTTTCCTCATGTGGAGAGGAATCACACGATGAAGGTTCGCACGACGTTGTTTGCAGCGGTGACACTGTCGCTTTTATTCTTGTGCCTCGGCCGACCGGAGTTTGCCCGGGCGGAGGCAATGCTGCGGCAGGCTGCGGCTCAATCCACAGTTGCGCCGCAGGAAACCACTCCACCGGCTGCCGCCCAAGCCAGTCTTCCTCCGCAATCGCCGCCGCAATCGGGCGCGACCCAGGGTTCGGCTCCGCTGCGCGTGATGGTCGGCAAGTCTCTGCTCATCAATACCACGGAGCGGCTCAAGCGCATCTCCGTAACCGACCCTTCTGTCGCCTTCGCCACCGTCATTACTCCCACGCAAATCCTTGTTCACGGGCGGGCTTCCGGCGAAGTCTCGCTGCTCATCTGGGACGAAAACGAACGCTCGCGCAGCTTTGATCTACGCGTCGACGTCGATGTTAGCGCCGCCGCCGAAGAAGAACACCGCGTCTTCCCCGACGAACAGATTTCGGTTACGCCTTCCCGGTCCGCCATCGTTCTCTCCGGCCACGTCACTACCGAAGACGTCGCCAAGCGCGCCGGAGAACTGGCTTCCGCGTATTCCAAGAACGTGATCAACGTGCTCACTTTCGGTCCCGTCGGAGCTCAGGAAGTCCTGCTGGAAGTGAAGTTCGCCGAAGTTGACCGCGCCGCCCTTACTCAACTCGGGTCCAACTTCTTCTCCACCGGCGCGGGTAATTTTGTCGGAACCACTACCACCGGCCAATACGGTGGCTTCGGCTCGCAAGCCATCACCCAGACTCAAGGGCAAAGCCCGCCCGTCACAGCCACTGAAACGGTCAACAATGTTTTGAACTTGTTCCTGTTCCGGCCCGACATTCACTTCGGCACCGTGATTGAGGCGTTGCAGAACAAGAACCTGCTCCAGATTCTGGCCGAGCCCAACCTGATCGCGGTCAATGGCAAAAAGGCCAGCTTCCTCGCCGGCGGCCAGTTTCCCTTCCCTATTGTGCAACCCGGTGCAGGGTTTACCGCCGTTACCATCTCCTTCAAGGAGTTCGGCGTGAAGCTTGAGTTCACTCCGGTGATCATGCCCAACGGCAACATTCACCTCACGGTCGCGCCTGAGGTCAGCACTCTGGATTTCGCCGACGCGCTTACCATTTCCGGTTTCACCATTCCGGCTTTGAGCACGCGCAAGGCGGAAACCGAATTCGAGTTGAAGGATGGGCAAAGTTTCGTCATCGCCGGCTTGATCGACAACCGCGTTACCGACATTTGGAACAAGGTTCCCGGCCTGGGCGACATTCCCATCCTGGGTAACTTCTTCAAAAGCAAGAGCGCGCAAAAAAGCAATTCGGAACTCATGGTCCTGTGCACTGTGCACCGGGTCTCGCCCAACAACGAAACCCAGCCCGGACCCAAGAATCCGCAGCCTTTTATCAACAACGATAAGTTCGATGGGAAAAAGCCTTCGGGCAAGTAGGCGGACGGACGTTGGTGCAGTTGAAGTGAGCATTAAAGGGATGAAGCAGGCGGCCGGTTGTAAGTCAGCAGGGAACGCACTGGCAACTGACACCTGGATACTGGCAACTGGATTTTAGTTATGCCCGAGCTTTCAGTCGTTATCGTGGCCACGGACAGTGAGCAGCGCACCGTGCTGCAGGTGTTGGTGGATGGAACCAGCGTAGCCCGCACGGTCCATACCTGCGCCACTTTCCCGCTCGCAGCAGCCGATCCAATCACGCGACGAGTGCAAGCCGCCAGCCCCGATGTGCTGCTGGTGGATATTCCGGCCGATAATCCCTCCACGGCCATGCGCGCCATCGAACTTCTGCGCCAGGAGTTGCCCGACTCCGCCGTGTTTGCCATCGGAAACCTCAACCAGCCCCAGACCATCGTCAGCGCCATGCGCGCCGGGGCTCGCGAGTTCATTGAGCGCCCCACCACCACCACAGACCTGCTGGAAGCCTTTGTTCGACTGACCACAGCCCAGCGCCGGGTGCAGAAAGAAGGTCCCCGGGGCAAGGTGTTCTCGGTGGTCAACGCCAAGGGTGGCAGCGGCGCGACCACCGTGGCCGTCAACCTTGCACTCGCTCTCCAGGCGGCCCATGGCCAGACAGCTCTGGTCGACCTCGCTCCGCTCGGGCACACGGCATTGCATCTGAATCTCAAGCCGTTGTTCACCCTGGCTGACGCCACGCGCAATCTCCACCGCATGGATAGTTCCCTGCTGGAAAGCTTTATGACCCGCCATGACGGCGGCCTGCAATTGCTGGCGGGAACCAATGCCCCGGCCGCCATCGAACCATCCACGGCGGAGTTTGTCCGGCTGTTCGACATGCTGGTCACGCACTACCGCTATGTGGTCGTGGACAACTCTTCGCGCCTTGACGCCGCCAGCCGCCTGGTCGCAAATTTATCGGAGTACGTGCTGCTGGTCGCCTGCGCCGACGTGGCTTCGCTTTGGAGCGCGGCCCGCGTGCAACAGTATCTGGGAGAAACCGGCAACCGTGAGCGCTTGCGGCTGGTCCTCAACCGCTTCCGCAAAGTGCCGGGCTTCAGCGAAGCTGACGCGGAAAATGCCGCCGGCGTGAAGTTGTTGTGGCGCGTCCCCAATCAATACTTCGCCGTCTCCTCGGCCATTGATCGCGGCACGCCCGTGATGGAGCAAAGTCACACGGACATTGCCCGTTGTTTTTCCGGGCTGGCGCAGGAACTGACCCGCAATGACGCTGACGTGAAACGTGCAGCGTGGTCCTTGTTCAAAACAGTATAGGGTTAAGACGGTATAGGCTTAAGACAATTAAGATTTTATGGCGAATCTTCAGACCTTCGAGCACAGCGAGTACCAGCAGGTAAAGGCAGACCTGCACCGCAAGATCCTCGATCGCCTCGATCTGGAAAAGCTGGGCCGCTCCACCGGCGACTCCGCCCGCGAAGAAGTTCTCGCTCTCATCCGCAACGCGGTCAATAGCGAGGTCATTCCCCTCAGCTTCGCCGAGCGCGAACGGCTGTCCCGCGAGATCCTCGACGAGATTTTCGGCCTCGGCCCGCTCGAACCCCTGCTGAAGGACGCCACCATTTCCGACATTCTGGTCAACCGCTTCGATAAGGTTTACATCGAGCGCGCCGGCAAGCTGGAGTTAACCGGCCTCTCCTTCAAGGACAACGGGCACCTCATGCAGATCATCGAGCGCATCGTTTCCCGCGTGGGCCGCCGGGTGGATGAGTCTTCTCCCATGGTAGACGCCCGCCTGCCGGATGGCTCCCGCGTGAACGCGATTATTCCTCCGCTCGCTTTGGACGGCGCTTGCCTCTCCATCCGCCGTTTCGGCCGTGACCCGGTCACCGCCCGTAACATGATCGAGAACCAAACCCTCACCGAAGCCATGCTTGAACTTCTGTCTATCATGGTGAAAGGGAAATTGAACCTGCTGATTTCAGGCGGCACCGGCGCCGGCAAAACTACCCTCCTCAACGTGCTTTCCGGCTACATTCCCAACGTGGAGCGCATCGTCACCATCGAAGACGCCGCTGAACTTCAGCTCAAGCAGGAGCATGTAGTCCGCCTCGAAACCCGCGCCCCCAACATTGAAGGCAAGGGCGCGGTGCGCCAGCGCCAGTTAGTCATCAACAGTCTGCGTATGCGGCCCGACCGCATTGTCGTCGGCGAGGTCCGTGGCGAGGAAGCCTTCGACATGTTGCAGGCCATGAATACCGGTCACGAAGGTTCGCTGACCACGGTCCACGCCAATTCCGTGCGCGACGCCCTGGCCCGCGTCGAGAACATGGTTTCCATGGCGAACCTGAACATTCCCGAGCGCGCCGTCCGCCATCAGATCGCCTCCGCCATTCACGCCGTCGTGCAAGTCGCCCGTTTGTCCGACGGTACGCGCAAGGTCATCTCGGTTTCCGAGGTCACCGGGTTGGACGCCGAGGCCATCACCATGCAGGACATTTTTACTTTCGAACGCCGCGGCATTGACGAAAGCGGCAAAGTGCGGGGAACGTTCCGCGCCACCGGCGTGCGCCCGGTATTTGCCGACCGCCTGGCCACGGCGGGCGCGCGCCTGCGCCCGGCATTGTTTGAATCGAAGACGGAGGTTTGAAGGGATCGCAGTAATTGCACTACTGAATCACGCATATGTCGGCACTCTTGATTGCGCTGCTCGTGTTCCTCGTGGTTGCTCTCGCAACCTTCGCCGTCGCATCGCTGTTCGACGAGCGCCGCGCCCAGGCTCGTCTCATCAAGGATCGTCTGGCTACGGTGCAGAAAGCTCCGGAGCGCGAGCCTGACGCCGAACTCGCCCTGCTGCGCGACGAGCAACTCAGCAAGATTCCCGCCTTCGACACCCTGCTGCGCCGCTCGGCGCGGGTCTCCGCCATCCAGGAAACTTTGTTGCAGGCGGGCATGAAATATCGCGCCGGCAATTTTCTCGTGCTATGCCTGGTCTGCGGTGTTCTGGCAGGATTCGCCGCTTTGGTCTGGAGCAAGAATCCCGCCATCGCCTGGGCCGGCCTCATCATCGGCGGCTTCCTTCCTTACGCGTTTGTCTCCTATCGCCGCCAGAAGCGTTTTGAAAAAATCGAGGAGCTCTTCCCTGAGGCCATCGACACTCTGGCCCGCGCCGTCCGCGCCGGACATGCCTTTACCACCGCCCTCGAAATGATTTCCAACGAAATCTCCGAACCCCTGGCCAGCGAGTTCCGCCAACTCTTCGAAGAGCAGAAGTTCGGCATGCCGGTTCGCGATGCCCTCATGAATCTCACCGAGCGCGTTCCGCTGGTCGACCTGAAATTTTTCGTCACCGCCGTCATGCTGCAGCGTGAAACCGGCGGCAACCTCGCAGAAATCCTCGACAACTTATCCTACGTAATCCGCGAGCGTTTCAAGATTCAGCGCCAGGTACGGGTCCACACCGCGCAGGGACGCCTTACCATGGCCTTGCTCATGGCCATGCCGCCGGCGGTGGTGGCGATTCTTCTGGTGTTCAGTCCGGAGTTTGTTGCGCCGCTTTTTCATGATCCCATTGGCCACGCGCTATTGGTGGTCAGCATTTCCCTGCAAACGGTTGGATATTTCGTGATTCGGAAGATTATTAAGATTCAGGTTTAAACATGCCGTTGATAGTTCTGACCATCGTCGTGTTCGTGACCATCGTGCTGGTGGTGTTCGCTTTCGGCGCAGCCGTGGTCACGCCCAGTTCCGTGCTCGGAGCCCGCCTGCGCGCTCTCGGCGGTCAGGCCACTCAAGCTCCAGAGAAGCCGACGATCAAGATGAAAGAGCGTCTGGAGCAAGCCCTCGATCCCATCAGCAAGGCCATTCCGCTCTCGCCCTCCGACGTTTCCCGCACTCGCGCCTGGCTCATCCAGGCCGGACTTCGCGAGCCCCGCCATGCCAGCTACTATTTCGGGGCCCGCATGGTGCTGGCATTTCTGGGCCTCGCCGGAGTCGTGGTTTTTTCCGGCTTGGACAGCGTTCCGCTGCTGGTCTGCGTGCCCGCGCTCGGCTTCTTCATCCCTCGCTTTTTCCTGAAGCGCATGATCAAAGAACGCCAGCGCCGTATCACGATCGCCCTGCCCGACGCTCTCGATCTTACGGTGATTTGCGTGGAGGCCGGTCTGGCCCTCGACCAGGCCTTGATGCGCGTCGGCAAGGACCTCCACCATGCCCATCCCGACCTCAGCGACGAATTTCATCTCGTGAACCTCGAGATGCGTGCCGGCAAACCTCGCGCCGAAGCCCTCCGCAATCTGGTCGACCGCACCGGGGTCGACGACATTCGCGCTCTGGTGGGCACTCTAATCCAGACCGACCGCTTCGGCACCAGCATCGCTCAAGCCCTGCGCGTCCACTCCGACTCTTTGCGTACCGCCCGCCGCCAGCGCGCTGAAGAACAGGCCGCTAAGACCACCATTAAGATGGTTCCTCCCCTGGTTTTGTTCATTCTGGTGCCGTTCCTCGCCGTCACAGTGGGTCCGGCGCTCATTCAGGCTTATCGCTCCCTCGTGAAGTAATGGTCAGTCACCTTGGGAACTGAGAAGCAACTGAGACGCATCCAAATTGAGTAGATCAGGAGTTTTCATGCCCGGACTGCTCCCGCGCGGCCAGGCTTTCAACCAAACCCGCCAGCTCTATCTCGCCACCAGCCTCGCCGTGGCCGATACCCACTGGTCCCGCTTGCGTGGCCTGCTGGGAACTTCCGAAGGTGACTTCCGTAACGGCAGCGGACTATGGATTCGTCCCTGCCGGGGAGTCCATACTCTTGCTATGCGATTCCCTATTGACGTAGTCTATTTAGACCGCGCGGGGACGGTGGTGCACGTCGAGCACAACCTCCAGCCCTGGCGCTTCTCCCCCATCCGCATGCAGGCAGCCTCGGTCCTGGAATTACCCAGCCACACGCTGGCCAGAACTGAAACTGCATTGGGCGATGTGATTGAAATCCAGATGAAGGAGTAGGGTTAGAAGTTCGCTTTCATCCTCCCTCGATCCAACTCAAGACGTTCACTTTGACTGAAACTCTCCAACTCGAAGAAGTCACGATCATCTCGCTTCATGAAGCGCCCAAGCTCCTGGTCGAGTGGACGCCGCGCTGGCAGGAGTTCGTCACTTCCATCCGACCCGCCTTTGCCCGCTCCGGCGGGCGCCTCGCCGGAGAAGCTCCCTACGGTGTTTTCCCTTACCGGGGGATGTTAGCTTCGTGGTTACTGCAACTGTTCTTGCTGTTCATCGTTATCGTTCTCCCGCGGCAGATTAACCAGCTTCGCCCCTACGCGCCGGCAAAGTTGAAACCGTACGAAGTGATCTACTACTCCGGCGACGAACTGCCGCGCACCGAAGATCTCGGCGGCGCCCAGGCCGGTGCCACCGGCCGCGCCGGAGGCCAAGAAGCGCATCACCGCACTCAAACCATTCACGTGGCACGCGGCGGCAGGCTTACGCCGCAAGTCGTCGACGCTCCCGACCTTAAACTCCCAGCGTCCAGCGAAGCCGTCGCCAATTTGCTCGCCTTCAAGTCGAATCCCGGCCCGGCTCCTGCCGAAGGTCTGCACTCTTCTCTCAAGGCTCCCAGCCTTCCCGCCAACGTGATCGCACCCGCACCAACCAACATAACGCGGGATCAATCTCGCGGCGGTCTCACGCTCGATTCCGTCGTGCCGCCAGCGCCCAGCATCTCTTCCAACAATTCCCGGACCGCCCCCGCGCTGAATGCGGCAATCGTTCCACCCGCGCCCAGCGTTTACTCCGAGCACACGCTTTACACTCCGCATCTCGATCCCAGCATCATTGCTCCTGCTCCCAATGTTTCTCAGCAACGCATGCTGGCCGCACCGTCCTTAAGCCCGAATGTGATTGGCCCGGCATCAACGCGGGTCACCCGCGATCAGGCGCGATCCGCTCCCGCCCTCAGCGCGAGCGTGATTCCGCCCGCTCCCAGTGTCGCCAGCCGCGAGGTCTCGCCCTCACGCGTGCAGCTGACCAACGTCCCGGTCGTGCCTCCGCCGGTTTCCGCTCCGGAGCGCGAGAGTTCCCGCAATGCGAAACTCAGCCTACCCGCGCCCTCGGTAATAGCGCCGCCGCCCTCGGCAGATTCCACCCGCGACTTGCGCCGCCTCGAAAGCGGCAGCGCCGATCCTTCAAGAACTGTGATCCCTCCGCCTCCTACACCGGCGGGCAATACCTCGTTCGTGAGCAGTGTCATCGGCAAGCTTTTCGGGACGCAGGATGTCGTTCCACCTCCGCCCACCGTCGCATCAGGCAATTCCTCGGGAACCGGCCGCAATCCCGCAGGCGGATCAGGCAGCGCTCTCGGCAGCAACATCGTTCCACCTCCGCCGACAGTCTCCGCAGGAACCGTCTCCGGGACGGCACGCAATAGTGGCGGCTCACGCGGCGGTTCACTCACGAACAACGTGGTTCCACCTCCACCGTCTAGCGGTGGTTCCGGCACCGCACCCGGAGGCTCGGCCACGGGAAGAGGTCAGAATCCAACTCTAGGCGGGTCGAACGTCATCCCTCCGCCGCCATCGGTCACAGGCGCAGGGATGGGCCACGACTCAACCGGCTCGGGAAACTCTGCTGGCTCTGGCAATGGCACACTCCTCGCCGGCAACGTCATTCCACCACCACCATCAGTGGGCTCGGGTCCCGGCGTCTCCGGTTCCGGCAGAAAAGGTTTCGGTCTCGGCGGTCCCGGATACGCTGGTTCAGTCCTCGCTCCTCCCAAAGGCCAAGGTGGAGGAAACACCGGTTCTGGAATCGTGCTCTCGTCCCAACCCGGCTCGAAAGTCGGACTCCCCGGCACCGGCGGCAAAGGCTCACTAGCCATGTCGCCATCCGGTGGAGACAAGCCCGGACTCGGCGGCTCCGGCGGAGGCACAAGCATCGGTCACGGCGACGGCCCCGGCAGTGGCATGACGGGAGCAGGCCCCGGCGCTGCCAAGACTGGAACCGGCGTCGGCTCTGAACCGAACGCGCGCGGCGGAATCTCTCCCACGCCCGGCCCCGGGGGCGCAGGCAACGCTCCCACCGGCTCTCCGGTTGTCCCCGGCGTGGACGTGCGTGGCGGCACCACCAATGTCGTCAACCTGCCCAGCTTCGGATCCGAAGGCAGCAACGATCCCAATCTTCCCGGACGCTCTTCGGTGAAGCAGCACCAAGGCCCAGCCATCACCATCGTCGCCACCTCGCGCTCCGGCGGCGCATTCGATTTCTACGGCAAACTCCCCGGTGACAACTACACCGTCTACGTTGATACGGCGATCGGCACGGCGGTGATGCAATTCGCCGAGGTCGATGCCGTGTCCCATTCCCACTCGGGAGCGCTAGTCGGCCCGCAAGGCCTGCGCACCGACTTGCCCGCCGACCTTCCTCACGCGCGCGTAGTGATCAAATGCCGGCTCAACACTTCCGGGAATCTGACCAATCTCCAGGTCCTCGAACCCGGCCCCGCCGCCATGACCACCAAGATCATGGCCGCACTACCTACCTGGAAATTCCGCCCCGCCATGCGCGGCCAGCAGCCGGTTGAAGTGAACGCCATCCTCGGATTTAACATCGACACCAACGACCGCTATTAAGATTCTTGTGCTGTCTCCGTCGCTCCATTTCTTGCTTCTGGCGTGGGGGCTGCAATTGGCCGCAAGAAAAGGCCGGTTGCCGGGGCGCGTGTCACCGGCAATCGGCCATGCAGACAAATAAACCTATGCGTTGACTATTTCTCGCACTTGTTGTAGTCGGGACGTTCGGCGGCGCAGAAATTCTTTCCGCCTTCGACCGGCTTCCCGTCAAATGAAGCGGACACTGTCTTGCTCTTGGTTATAGTGGGACGGCTGTTGTCACAGGACTTCGCCGCTTTCTCGGCGCAGTCCTTCTCTGAATCGGCAACGACCTTCTCATCGCAGCTTGCTTGTCCACCGCACTTGGAGTAGGAATCCTTCTCCTTGCCCGCGCAAGCCGTTCTCGTGGTTTTTAGAACGCATTCTCCCGCGACCGCGGGGATGCACAGACATAACAGCAAGAGACACGATACGAGGAATTTCATTTGTGAGCCTCCTCAACGGCCCCGATTATAGCCGTGCCGTCAACTTTCGGGGTTATTTCCAGAGAGGCTTAGCCCATTTTCCCAGGAATCTGGATTTCAGCTACTTGGTTTGCAAGCGCGACCGCGCCAGCAGCGCATACGCCTTCCTAAACCACACCCGCTCACGCCGGCGCTGATAGCCCGGCATCGTGCGGCGCTGGTCCAGAATTTTCTGCGCCCACTGCCGTGCTTCGTCCACGTGTCCTTGCGCTTGCAGGAAAACTGCGTAGTTGTAGTAAGTCTCCGAACTGGTGGAGATCTTCGTCGCCTGCTGAAACATGGCATCGGCTTTTTCCGCCTGCCCGGTTTGCGCGTAAGCATGAGCCAGCAGGCCTTTGGCGCGATGGAAGTCGTAGTTAGGGTCGACTCTGACGGCGTGTTCCAGATCGGGCACTGCCGCGGCAAAGTCTCCGAGTTCTACTTCGGCGACGCCGCGCCGGTAGAACGCATCCACCGAATCGGTTCGCGACGCGATTGCTTTGTCATAGCTGGCGCGGGCGCGCGCATAGTCGCCGTTATCGAGATAAAGCAGTCCCAGCTCTTCGTAGTTCCCCGCCGAAGGATTGTCGAGGATCGCCCGCTCCAACTCATGGATGCGCCGCCGCCGCGGAAACATCTGAAACGATGTGCGCAGCAACCCAGCGTCAGGAATCACCTCCGCAACAATGTAAACCAGCGCCCCAATCCATCCGCCGATCAAGATGATAAAAAGCCAGTAAGTATCCGGCCGCCGGCGAATAAAATGCACAATCGCAATCGCCTGGAGAGCGAATCCCCATCCGCGGAAGAGAAAGAAGAGCGATCCCATGGAATGCGAAATATAACACGGGCTACGGGCTACGGGCTTCGGGCTTCGGAATCGGGAAAGATTCTGCTTTCTTTCACGGTCCTTGTGACCGATGTCACAGCAGTTTTGGAAAAGGAGGCCTAGCTTTCATGGCAGAGGACTACTGATATGAGCGGAACCTACAAAGACCTAGAGGCGTGGCAGTGCGCGATGGCCCTTGTTCTAGAAGTTTACAGAAGCACGGCAAAGTTTCCGCGGGAAGAGATGTTCGGTCTCACTAGCCAACTCCGAAGAGCCGCTGTGTCGGTGGCAAGCAACATCGCAGAGGGCAAGGGCCGCTTTTCCGATCGTGAACTAAGTCAATTCCTTGCAGTAGCCCGCGGCTCGGTCTTCGAGATCGAGACCCAGATCGCCATTGCGTCGGGGCTCGGATTTCTTACCGAGCTTCAAAGCCGTGAACTGCTGAAACGATGTGGCGAAGTTGGTCGGCTCCTGAATGGCCTTATCAGATCCGTGCGAAAACCCGCGGCCTGAGAGTCGGGCTTCGGCGTTCGGGCTGCGGGCTTCGGCGACGATGGCTATGTCACAATGGAAGAGTGAAAGCGAATGTGAATACCCTAAGCCCGATGGCCGAAGCCCGAAGCCCATCCTTGTCGAAGCCCGATAGCCGAAGCCCGAAGCCCGGCGACATCCGTCTGATCGCATCCGACATCGACGGCACCTTGCTCAACCCGCAATTCCACATTTCCGAGAACGATATGGATGCCCTGCGCCGTGCGCACGCCGCGGGCATAGAAATCGTGCTGGTCACGGGACGCCGTCACACCTTCGCACTTCCGATCGCAAAGCAGTTGGGTTTCGACTTCTGGCTGATCAGCTCGAATGGAGCCATAACCCGCTCGCTCGCCGGAGAGACCTTCCATCGCGACCTGATGCCACGCGAAATCTGCCGCGAGTTGTGTGCGGCGATGCAAGACTTCCGCGGCCACACCGTTCTTACATTCGACAACGAGACCAAAGGCGCAATCGTTCTCGAGCACCTCGACGACTTGAACGTGAGCATCCGGCGTTGGCTGGAAAAGAATATGGCCTTCATCGAGTTTGTCGTCCCTCTCGAAAATGCCCTGACGAACGATCCGGTGCAGGCCATGTTTTGCGGCTCGATGGCGCGGATGCGCGAGGCCTTGCGCGTGCTCGAAGGCAGCGGCATGGACAACAGAGTCACCGTCCTGCGCACCGAATATCCCGAGCGCGATCTCTCCATGATCGACGTCCTGAACACCGGCTGTTCCAAGGGCCACGCCCTGGAGCGATGGGCCGCGCATCGCGGCTTCAGGCGCGAACAGGTCATGGCCATCGGTGACAACCACAACGACGTGGAAATGCTTGAGTTTGCCGGGCATCCGGTTATCATGGGGAATGCCTGCGAAGAGCTGCGCGGGCGCGGCTGGAGCGTAACCCTCGGCAATGACCAATGCGGTGTAGCCTCGGCCGTGGCGGAAGTAATAGGCAGATGAGAATGTTGCGAATGAAGAGAGCGATCCGGATTGCGGGATGGAAAACCGTCATCACTCTGCTCGCACTCGCGGCACCCTGCCTCGGCGCCGACTCGGCCGTGCTGCGCAATGGATTCGCCATCCGTCACGAGCGCCGGCAAGTCATCGGGACCATCACACGCCTTTACACCAGCGCAGACAATTCGAGCTTTGTAGACATTCCGACAGCGGAGATCGATCACTTCGAAGCATTGCCGGCCGAAACAGCGCCGCTTGCACCAAAAGAAGATGCTGCGGGTTCGCAACCCAAGTTGCAGACTCCGGCCAAAGCAGTCAAGCCCCCGGTGGATCTGAATGAAGTCGTAGAAGCAGCGAGCGGAACCTACCATTTGGACCCCGATCTGGTGAACAGCGTGATCCGCGCCGAGAGCGGTTTCAATGTGCGGGCGGTGTCGCCCAAGGGCGCTCAAGGACTGATGCAGTTGATGCCTCGAACCGCGTCCCAGCTGGGCGTGCAGAATGTCTTCGATCCGCAGGCAAACGTGGAGGGTGGCACGCGCTATCTGCGCGAACTGCTCGAACGCTACAACTTTGATTTGGTCAAAGCCCTGGCTGCATACAACGCCGGGCCGCATCGCGTAGAACAATATGGCGGCGTGCCTCCGTATTACGAGACCAAAGTCTACGTGGCCCGCATCGTCCGCGATTACAATAAAAAACTCGCCGCGAAGAACGCTGCCCAGCCTGCCGCGCAGAAAAGTTCAGCGAGCAAATCAGCAAAGCCCGCTTCCGCGACCAAGCCGCACAAGTCCATCCCGCAAGCGCAGGCGAAAGCGACTCCCGCGCACGCCAGCAACTAGCCGATCTCGGGTTCAGTCGCCTGACTCCGGTTTGACCCTCCACTCCCACTCATTTACCTTTGGAATGCCGTTTCGCTTCGGGTTGCGAGGGTCGCGGCGAGGCTTCTCCCCTTCATGGACAAAAAGCGCATCGTGGTGAGCACGGTGATTTTTCTGATCCTCGCCGTTCTCTTCTACCTGCAATACCGCGAGTGGCACAGTTTTGACTGGGGAACGTTCTGGAGTCAGACTCGTCAAATAAGATGGCAGCGTGTGGCGCGAGCAGTTGCGCTCATCTATATCGCGTATGTGATGAGGGCTATACGGTGGAAAATATTCCTGAAGCCAGTGCGGCCCGACGCGAAGCTTATGGATCTGGTCTGTTCTACCTTGGTCGGGTTCACTGGGCTGGCACTGCTGGGGCGGGCAGGCGAACCAATTCGTCCGTACTTGATCGGGCGGCGACAGAAATTGACTCTCTCCTCGCAACTAGCAGTGTGGGCAGTCGAGCGTATCTTTGACGTAGCTGCTTTCACCCTGCTGATTGGTTTGGCGGTCTTCCGGGAAAGTGGCCTGTACTCCATTCCGGAGCCGAGCTGGTACCCCAGCCTGCAACGCGGCGTGCTCGTTCTGATCGGTTTGGTTTCTGCGGTCGCAGTCGCTGCGGTTGTGATCAACCGACAGGGCGAAGCGGTGGCACGATGGATCGAGCGAGAATTTGGGCATTTGTCGGCTAACCTGGGGCGTCGAGTCGCGCATTGGGTCCGGGAGTTTGGTACGGGTCTGAATACGATCCATGGCCCGTTTTCTTTCTTGTGGCTCACGCTGGTATCAGTGGGGATGTGGTACGTGATTGCGATGGCCTACAAGGAAGTGACGCACTCTTATGGCCAGGCATCACTCGAAATTCCACAACTGCAGATTCTGATTTTGATGGGATCGAGCATGCTCGGCTCAATGCTGCAATTGCCGGCGGTTGGAGGAGGATCGCAGCTGGCCACTATCAAGACGCTCTCAGGCTTGTTTGGCGTACCTCCGGAACTGGCAGCCAGTTGCGGGATTCTGCTGTGGCTGGTCACGTTCGCGGCCGTCATACCCTCTGGACTGGCCTTGGCGCACTACGAGAGATTGTCATTGCGGAAGTTGTCGGAGGAAAGTCATCGGGCAGAAGAAGCGGAGATCGGCGGGCCTCCGGCGTGAATTCCGTGTCCCTGTCTATCACATAGGTACGTGCGGCGCGTGCAGCCACTAATCCCCTGCTACAATTTCTCTGTTAACTCCAAACATACGACTAATTAGACAAGTGCATTTTTGGTCACCCGAGCGCCATGAAATGTCCTTTTTGCGGATTTGCCAATGACAAGGTAGTGGACTCGCGCGAAAGCAAGGAGGCGGAGTCGATCCGCCGCCGGCGCGAGTGCCTTAAGTGCGGCAAGCGCTTCACCACCTACGAGCGCATCGACGAAATCCCCTACATGGTCGTCAAGAAGGACGGGCGGCGCGAAAAGTTCGATCGCCAGAAAGTCCTGAACGGCCTACTGCGTGCATGTGAAAAAAGGCCAGTCCCGATCAGCAAACTGGAACAGATTGTGAACGAGGCAGAGTCTTTCGTAATCGAATCGCAGGAGCGCGAGCGCAAGACCAGCGAACTCGGCGAACTCATCATGAACCGCCTGCGCCGCTACGACAAAGTGGCGTACGTCCGGTTTGCGTCAGTGTATCTGGATTTCAAGGATGTGAACGAGTTCATGAATGAGTTGAGGGACTTGGTGAAAGCGAAAGAAACAGTCGAGGTTAAAGCCAAGAAAAGTGGCCAGTGACCGAAAGGCAGTGATCAGTGATCAGTGGCCAGTGGCCAGTGGTCAGTGGTCAGAAAAAAGACGAGGGTTCTGATTTGGTTTTCACTGACCACTGATCACTGCCACTGACCACTTTTGGAAAGCGCATATGTCTCACAAAGTAACCCTGATCCCCGGCGACGGCATAGGCCCTGAAGTCACGCAGGCCACGGTCCGCATCCTCGAAGCCACGGGCGTGAAGTTTGAGTGGGAATCATTCCAGGTGGGCGCCGACGCCTTCGAGAAATGCGGTGAATACATTCCCAAAGGAGTAATTGAATCCATCGAGCGCACGCGCGTCGGATTGAAGGGGCCAGTAACCACGCCCGTGGGCGGCGGCTTTTCCAGCATTAACGTTGCCCTGCGCCAGAAGTTTGAACTGTATGCCAACTTCCGCCCGATCCGCAATTTGCCGCATATCCCGACGCGTTATCCGGACGTGGACCTCATCATCGTGCGCGAAAACACCGAAAGCCTGTACTCCGGATTGGAGCACGAGGTTGTGCCCGGCGTGGTCGAGAGCTTGAAGATCATCACCGAGAAGGCTTCCACGCGCATTGCGAAATTCGCCTTCGAATACGCCCGCAAGAATCAGCGCAAGAAGATCCACGCCATCCACAAGGCCAACATCATGAAGCTCTCGGATGGCCTGTTCCTGCGCTGCTGCCGCACCGTGGCCAATGGATATCCCGAGATCACTTACGGCGAGCACATCGTCGACAACACTTGCATGCAGTTGGTGATGAATCCGTACCAGTACGACATGCTGGTGATGGAGAATCTGTATGGTGACATTATTTCCGACTTGTGTGCCGCGTTTGTAGGCGGCCTGGGATTTGTCCCCAGCGCCAACCTCGGCGACCACTGTGCGATCTTCGAAGCGGTCCACGGCTCCGCGCCCGATATCGCGGGCAAGAACATCGCGAATCCCACGGCGCTGTTGCGCTCGTCACTACTGATGCTGCGCCATCTGGGCGAGTTCGACGCATCCACGCAGATTCGCAACGCATTGGAAAAGGTCTACAGTCATCCCGAAAAGCTGACCAAGGACGTTGGCGGCAAAGCGGGCACATCGCAGTTCGCCGACTCCGTGATCGAAGAAATGGACAAAGCCAAGGCTGCGCCAGCGGTTTTTCGCTAGATTTTATTTCAGGCTTGGGGCCTCACCGGTCAGTGAGGCAGAAAGGGGCGTTATGAAGCAGAAGTCACTCGCAGTTGTGGTCAGTGGTCTGGCGTTCATTTTTCTTGCCGCAGGCTCGGCGGCGGCGCAGGGCGGAGAGTTGGTGGCCGCGGAATACGGCGCCGGCGACCGCCGTGTGGATGTAACCCAACAGGTACGAGCCTACCTGCACGACGGGATGTTGGAGTTCGACGTGAAGGACCAGGTCTTCGGCGTGGATCCGGCCCGCAATCACGTCAAGGAACTCTTCATCCGCATCCGGCACTGGGACGGCCAAGTCGAGGAATTTCGGTATCCGGAATACTCCCATGTACGTTTGGTCCTCGATCCCGAGCGCGGATATGAGTGGCACGACCGCGACCTCCACGTCATGCGCGCGTTTTATGGCGGCGCCGGGCATTTCGTCGATGTGACGGAACTGCTGCGCAGCATGATCCGCGACGGAAGGCTGTTCGTGGTCGTCGACAATCGAAGCATGGGCGGCGACCCCGACCATGAAGTGCGCAAGGTGCTGCGCGTTTTGTATTGGCATGACGGTCAGCGCCGGCAAGTCGTGGTGCCGGAACATGCGGAATTGCGGCTGCCGTAGCTCGAGTGGCGGACGCTGCCACGCGTCCGCCAATTTCCGCCATTGACTCTCGCCGCAGATGGGAGTAAATTCGCGGGTTCTGGGGAACCTGAAGGGATGGCGAAGACAACGCGCCGTGTTGGGGTAGTTCTGTTTCAGCTGGGCGGTCCTGACACGCTGGCTGCGATCGAGCCTTTCCTTTATAACCTCTTCTGCGACCCCGATATCATTGACTTTCCCTTCGCCCGCATCGGGCGGAAACCTCTCGCCAAACTGATTTCGACTGCGCGTGCCCGTAAAGTGCAGCATCACTACGCAACCATCGGCGGAGGTTCGCCCATCCGGCGCTTTACAGAGCGCCAGGCGCGGGCGCTTGAGGTGGAACTGACGCATCGTGGCCTGGATGCGCGTTGCTTTGTAGCCATGCGCTACTGGCATCCCTTTACTCGCGAAGCCATCGCACAGCTCCAGGCCGCGCAATGCGACGAGGTGGTCTTGCTACCCTTGTATCCGCAGTATTCGTCAACGACAACTGGATCCAGTCTGAACGAATGGCAACGCCTTTTCCGCGGCGATGTTCCGGTTCACAATGTCGGGCACTTCTGCCAGCATCCCATGTATTTGGACGCCGTTATCGAAAAGGTTGACGAAGCTCTTGCCCGGTTTCCAGTACCCGAGCGTGCCGAGATTGTCTTCAGCGCGCACAGCGTCCCCATGTCGGTGATTGCAAAGGGCGATCCCTACCAGCGCCAGATTGAAGAAACGGTTCGGCTTCTGATGGAACGCGGCGGATGGCCCAATCGTCACCGGCTCTGCTACCAGAGCAAGGTAGGAGCGAGCAAGTGGTTGCAGCCTTCCCTGCACCGCACGTTGCACGATCTGGCGGCTGAGAAGGCGCGCGAAGTTTGCATCGTGCCGGTAGCGTTTGTTTCCGATCATGTAGAGACGCTGGGCGAGATTGATCACGAGGCGCGCGAAGAAGCGCGGCGGTTGGGCATTACGCAGTTCGAGATGAGCGCAGGTTTGAACGATTCTCCAAAGTTTATTTCGGCGCTGGGGCAGTTGGTGATGGAAGCCTTGGGGGAAGCAGTTCAATCCTGTCTCCTGGTTCACGAAGCGGTTAATCAGGTTGCCGCTCCAGCTTTGGTGGCAGCAGACTAGAGCAAGATTTCGTCATTCGAGAAATTCGTTCGACCAGCAGTCCGAACAGGAGGAAGAATCATGGCGGAGCCGGAGGGCGGCAAGCCCAGCCCGAATCCAGAGGCGGCGAAGCCCGCAACCACGGGCGCGCTGAATGCCACGAACTATGTGGGCACGCCCGCGGTAGGAACCTCGAAGGCGGCAGCTGCCGCTGGTCTGTCCTCGTCCGGGCCGTCGAATACCGAGATCGACCAGCGGCGCCGGCGATTAGTTTGGGTCGCCGTGACCGCGTTTCTGACCGCGTGGTTCCTCGCCTTCTTCCGATTCTTTCTTCCCCGCACTCTTTTTGAGCCCAACACCGTTTTCAAGATTGGCTATCCCTCGGAGTTCGCGCTCGGCGTCGACACCAAGTTTCAGCAGAAATACCGCATCTGGGTAGACCGCACGCCCGATCGCGTGTTCGTGATCTATGCGCGCTGTACGCACCTCGGTTGCACGCCGGACTGGAAGCCGAGCGAGAACAAATTCAAGTGTCCATGCCACGGCAGCGGGTATGACAGCGAGGGCATCAACTTCGAAGGCCCGGCACCGCGTCCCATGGACCGCGCCCACGTGGAACTGGCGCCAGACGGGCAGATTATTGTCGATACCTCGCGGCTCTACCAGTGGCCCAAGGGACAGCCCAGCAAGTTTAACGATCCAGGAGCATTCTTAACGGGAGTGTAAGCGAGCAAGGTCTCGGGTCTCAGGTGTTGGGTCTGAGGCAAAATCCGAGGATCTAACACCTAAAACCTGAGACAAGACCTTCGAATACAGGAATCATATGGCTGACGAAACTAACGGAAAGAACGGCAAAGTAGGCCTGGTCGACCGCGTGAAAGACGACATTCAGGCGATGAAGGTCGACATCCCCGCGAAGGCGAAAGAACAGATTGAGGGCCTGAAGGATCCCACCAAGACCCAGGTCTACACTTCGATCTTCCGCCACAAGCACGACGATACTCCACGCAACCGGGCGTTGGGCGTGCTTTCCAACGTGTTCCTGCACTTGCATCCGGCGAAGATCAATCGCGATGCTGTGCGCTACAGCTACACCTGGGGCATGGGAGGGATCACATTTTTTCTATTCATCATCCTCACCTACACCGGCGTGCTGCTGATGTTTTATTACCATCCCAGCAAGGTGCAGGCGTTTCGCGACGTGCTCTATCTCGAGCACGACGTGCCTTTCGGTAAGATTCTGCGCAACATGCACCGCTGGGCCGCTCACCTGATGGTGATCGGCGTTTGGCTGCACATGTTCCGAGTATTCCTCACCGGGTCGTATAAGAAGCCGCGCGAATTCAACTGGAACATAGGCGTGCTGCTGCTGGTGTTCACGCTCCTACTTTCGTTCACTGGATATTTGCTCCCCGACGATCAACTCGGATTCTGGGCCGTCACCGTGGGCACCAACATGGCGCGGGCAACGCCGCTGCTCGGTCACGAAGGCCCGTTCGGCTCGATGCTCGGCATGACGCCTTACAACGACGTGCGCTTCGGACTGCTCGGCGGCTCGATCGTGGACGCGAATGCGCTGCTGCGGTCCTACATCTGGCACTGCATTGGAATCCCAATCGTGGCCTCGATCCTGATGATCGTGCACTTCTGGCGTGTGCGGAAAGATGGCGGAATCTCGGGGCCGGCGCAGGTCATGCTGGAAGCGGAAGCCGATAAGCAGCGCAGAGGCCCGAAGGCGGCTGGAGAGTGAGTAACGAAGTCAGAGTGAAGAAGTGAGAATGCAGAGGTAAAACGAACGCACTTCTTCATTCTGATTTCTGACTTCTGCATTATCGAATTTAGCGACGGTATTCGAGAAGAAACTATGGACTGGCGACAACTTTGGGAGATTTGTTCGGCGCCGGACAACGTGCCGATCGTGGGCTTGATTCCGCTGCTGGCCTTCTACATTTATCTGGCATGGAAGCAGGCGCACGCCAACGACGTGCTGATCGCGCAACTGGAAGGCGACGCCGCCCTCGCCAAGACCCATCACCGCAAGACCTGGCCGTTCAAGCCCGGCTGGCAGAAGGAAGTTCACGTCTGGCCGTTTTTACTGCGCATTGAATTTCTCGCCGCCATCATCGTCACCATTATTCTGATGGCCTGGTCGATCACGCTGAACGCGCCACTCGAAGAGCCAGCGAATCCAAACTTGACCATGAATCCTGCCAAGGCCCCGTGGTATTTCCTCGGACTCCAGGAGATGCTCGTCTATTTCGATCCCTGGATCGCCGGCGTAGTAATGCCCACGATGATCATCGTAGGTCTGATGGTTATTCCATATATAGATACCAATCCGCTGGGCAGCGGCTATTACACCTGGAGGCAGCGCAAGTTTTCCATCGGGACATTTCTCTTTGGCTTCATCATCCTGTGGATCGCGATGATCATCATCGGAACCTTTATAAGAGGGCCCGGCTGGCAGTGGTTCTGGCCGGGACAAACCTGGGACCACAACCGTTTGATCTATGAGGTGAACCGCGACCTGCCGGATATTTTCGGCATCACTTCGAACATGGCGAAAGCAATCTTCGGCGCGATCGTGGTTGGCGGCTATTACCTGCTCGGAGGGTTCATCGTGTATTCGCTGTTCCGGCGTTACATGGGGAAAGACTTTAAGCGGATGAGCCTGCTGCAATTTTCGCTCACGCAGTTTCTTTTGCTCACCATGGTCGCTCTGCCCTTAAAGATGGGGTTGCGGCTCTTGTGGCACATCAAGTACGTGTGGATTACGCCCTGGTTCAATATTTAGGTTTGTCATCCTGGGCGTAGCGGGTGCTTCACGAAGCGAAGGACCTGCGGAGTCGAAGGATCTCTATAGCCACTGCGAGTGCTCGTCGTAGGGATGTTTAGCCCTCGCAACGAACGAAAGTTTTTCCGGAGGAAGCGGTGCCTGAACAACCTAACCCCGAGCAGGACCCGATCACAACTAAGTCGTACGCCGCGTATTACCTGATCGCGATGGTGATTCTCATGGCGACGTTGTTCTGGGCCTTGTGGGACGAGGCCTGGACACAGCGGCCGTGGAAAGCCTTTCAGGAACACTGGAAGGACCGCTACAGCGCATTCCTGAACACCACGCAGTCAAGTTCGGCGAAGTCGGAAAAGGATGTCGAGCAGAATCCGGATTATGTGGCGCTCAAGCAGGCTTACGAAAAGGCTTATAAGGATTCGAAGGCCCAAGGTGAAGAAGCGCGCAGAAAGCTCGACGATGCCAGCGCCCGGCTGCTCGCCGTCCAGAGCGTGTTCACCGACCGCCGCGCTTACGTCAATGCGCTCAACTACGAACTGGAAACCAGCACCAGCGCTTCGTCGAAAGCCAGCAAGCAGAAAGAAATTGACAGCTACAAGAGCGAAGAGGCAACGGTTAAGTATCCCGATGGCAGCAAGCAGTCCTATACCTTTCCGCAACTCGAAGAAAAATACAATGAGATCCGCGATGAGCGCACCAAGCTGAGCCTGGAACTCGGCGATGTGCTCAAACCCGTCACCGCCGCCAAGGCGAAGATGGATGAATACATCTCCGACCACATGGTCGACCTGACGCCGCAGCAAATCGACGGATTGAAGCGACGGGCGACCGAGTGGGTTCCGGCCATTGTTCAGATCAACGTTGCGGATGCCAATATCGTCGACCGCTGCGAATCCTGCCACATGAACACGCGCGAGCCGCTGAAAATCACTCCGGCATCGATGACCGCGAAAGGCGAGAAGATGCCCGACGAATATGCCGAGGCTTTCGGAAGCCATTCCGAGCCCGAACTGTTGGGGATTCACGATCCGGAGAAATTCGGCTGTTCGCCCTGCCATCAGGGCAACGGACGCGCCACCACCAGCGTCGAGAAGGCGCACGGCAACTACGAGCACTGGCTGTGGCCGCTGTTTCCCAAGGAGAATGCACAAGCCGGTTGCCAGAATTGCCACGCCGCCGATATGGTGCTGGCCAGCGGCGACCTGCAATTTCAAACCATCAACAATGGCAAAGACCTCTTTCGCCAGCGTGGCTGCATGGGCTGCCATCGTTACGAGGGCTATGACCAGGAGCCCGAAGACCTGAACTCGATCGGCCAGCAGATCAAGCAGATTGAGACGCAGAAGAAAGATAATCTGAAGCAGACCGCCTACCTAATGAAGCAGGCGGATGCCGCCGCGTCGAACGAGGAAGCCAACAAGCTGAACACGCAGGCAGTGGACCTGAGAGTGGCAAACAGCAAGCTGGACGGGCGTTTACAGCAGCTTGATTACCAATCGCACAGCCTGATGCAGGACCAGAAGAAAGTCGGGCCGAACTTAAAAGATGTGCGTCTCAAGCTGAACAAGAATTGGATTCCGGTTTGGCTGAAGAAACCGAGTGACTTCCGTCCCACCACCAAGATGCCGAACTTCCGCCTGAACGAACATCAGATTCAGGCGATTTCCGCGTATATCTGGCAGTCGGGATTCACCGACTCCGTTCCCAAACACAAGCCCGGCAACGCCACGCACGGAAAAGAATTATTCGAAACCCGCGGATGCATGGCCTGCCACTCCATCGGCGAAGGCGATCAAATGCAGGGCGGCACGTTCGCCGCGAACCTGACGCGCGTCGGCGAAAAAGCGAACTACGATTATCTCGTGCGCTGGATTCACAACGCCCGCGAGCGCACGCGCCCTTATTGTCCGTACGAAAAGAAAGATATCGGCCCTGATGATTACGCCAAGAAGGGCTTGCCTTACAAGTTCGATCTCGACCACAGCCAGTGCCCTAACGACGGCCACGAACTGCAAGTGCAGAACATGACCGTGATGCCCAGCCTGCGCCTCGCTCCAGAAGATGCGGAAGACATCGCCACGTTCTTGATGTCGCAGAAAAAGCAGGAGCCGTCCTCCTACGCAGATGCCTCGTTCATGGACGATCCCAAGCTGAAAGAGGAAGGCAAGAAGTGGGTTCGTCACTTCGGCTGCTCCGGCTGTCACGAAGTCTCGGGTTTCGAAGACGAAGGACGCATCGGCACCGAACTAACCTACGAAGGCAGCAAGCCAATCGAACGCCTCGACTTCGCCCTGTTCACTGAGACCGCGCAGCGCGGCGGCAAAGATGCCGAGCCAATCAAAGACAAAGAAGATCTCGCGCGCCTGCCCGACGGTCCCGCAACCGAGCCCTGGTACGACCACAAAGGATTCTTCGAACACAAACTCGCCGAGCCCAACGTCTACGATCAAGGCAAGGTGAAGGGCGAAACCGAGAAGCTGCGCATGCCCAACCTGCACCTCACCAAAGAACAGGTGCTCGATCTCACAACTTTCCTGATGGGAAGCGAAGAGACTTCCCTACCCTCGAGTTATCAATACAAACCGGGCGACGCGCGGCACGACATTCAAGAAGGCTGGTGGATCATCAAGAAATACAACTGCATGGGCTGCCACCAGTTCATTCCCGGCCAGCAAACCATTCTGATGGGATTGAAACAGTATCAGGACATTCAGGAACAGTTGCCGCCAAAGCTTTTGACCGAAGGTGCGCGCGTCGATCCCGAGTGGCTGCGCAAATTCCTGTCGAACCCGGCATTGAGCACGACGGATACGAACCGCAACGGCGTGCGACCGTACTTGAAAGTGCGCATGCCTACGTTCTCGTTCTCCGACAACGAACTGCGCAAGCTCGTGCGCTTCTTCCAGGCGCTGTCGCAGCAACCGCTGCCCTACATTCCGGAGCAGGTGCCGGTTCTCACGGCGAAAGAGTCAGACATGGCGCGCAGCCTGTTCTCCAGCACCGCGGCGCCGTGCCTGAAGTGCCACGCCACCGGGGATCCCTCGCATGACAAGATCGCCACCGCTCCAAACTTCCTGCTGGCGAAAGAACGCCTGAAGCCAGATTGGGTCGAGCGCTGGATCACCGATCCGCAAGCTGTCAGCCCCGGCACATCCATGCCGTCGGGCTTGTTCAAGCAGCAGAATAATCAGTGGGTGTTCGCCGGGCCCACGCCGCCATCGTTCCAGGGCTACACGGGAGATCATCGCAAGCTGCTGACTGATTACATCTTCCAGTTGACGCCGGAAGAACAGCGGAGAGTAGCGTCGTCCATGCCGCGTGCGAAGGCAGCAGTGCAACCGAAAACCAATCGCAGGCAGGCCGCCGCAGAGTCGCATCAGACAGTCAGCGGCGGTTCGCGATAAAATATCCGGTTCGGCGAAGGCGTCCCCATCGGGACTGTCATGTGTCGCTTCGCTCGGGATGACAAGCATTTTCGAATCGACTACTAAACGAAAAGAAAGAAGGACATCATGAATAAGAAAACCAGTTGGAGAATGATTTCGGTCAGCGCGCTGGCATTATGCGCCGTGCTGCTGACCGTGGCATGTAACAAGAAAGAAGAACAGCCGGCCAACAGCATGTCGAATACGGCGGCGCCAGCTCCGGCAGCCGCCACGCCCATTGATCCCGCAACCGCGGCCACGGTGAGCGGCACAGTCAAATTCGACGGAGCGGCTCCGAAGGCGGCGAAAATCGACATGAGCCAGGACCCCGCCTGCAAAGGCATGAACGAGTCCGAGAACGTCGCAGTCACCGGCGGCGATCTCGCCAACGTCTTCGTCTACGTAAAAGACGGACTCGGCAGCCGCACCTTCGACGTGCCCACGACCCCGGTCGTCCTCGACCAGAGCGGCTGCAAATATCATCCCCACGTGCTGGGTGTGATGGCGGGCCAGACCGTGCAGATCAAGAATGACGATCAGACCACGCACAACATCCATCCCACTCCAAAAGACAACCGCGAGTGGAACGAATCGCAGCCCCCGGCCGCCGCACCGCTCGAGAAGAATTTCGCCCGCGAAGAAATCATGCTCCCCGTGAAGTGCAACCAGCACCCCTGGATGAAGATGTACATCAACGTGGTGAAGAGCCCGTTCTACGCCGTGACTGACAAGAGCGGCAAGTACGAAATCAAGGGACTTCCCCCCGGCGACTACACCATCGCCTTCGTGCACGAGAAACTCGGCGAGCAGGACCAGAAAGTAACGGTCGCCGCAAAAGATACGAAGACCGTGGACCAGAGCTTCAAACCTGCAGGCGACTAAGCATGCTGCGAAATTGCCGGGGACGATCGAAGGTTTTGAAACTCGCTGCTCGTAATTCTACCCAGAATGATAGGGCTATTGATCATCGGTGGAACATTAGGAGCGGGCATTCTTCTGGTCGTCCACGGCACGATTTTCAACACGCGGTGGGGCATTAACCTCAGCAGCCCGATTGAATGTCCCGGCTGCCTTAGAATGCACGGACAAATTCGGACCCCTCGCAACCTTCGACAAGCACTATGGGGCGGCTACACCTGCGACCAATGTGGCCTCGAGGTCGATAAGTGGAACCGCCCCATCTGATAAAATTACGTGTTTGCGCAGCGGGCTGGGCCGACCACCGCATCCCGCCGCGCTCGAAACCGGGGACACTCTCATCCCCGTTCCCAAGGGGAACATTCTGACTTCTATCCCGGCCACCTACAACCGCGCCCACCACGCCTTCGCCGTGTTCGTCGCATGCGCGACGCTGGTCGTGATCACTGCGGGCGCATTGGTGACCAGCAACGACGCGGGGTTGTCCGTTCCAGACTGGCCCACCTCGTTCGGCTATCTGGTGAAGGCGCCGCACTTCGTGGGCGGCGTGCGCTACGAATGGAGCCATCGCATGGTGGCGGGCACGCTGGTGTCCCTAACTTTGGCCATCGCTATCTTCACTCTGTGGGTCGAGAAACGCCGCTGGCTGCGCTGGCTCGCAGTAGCGGCTTTCGGCACGGTGATCGCACAGGCCACTCTTGGCGGGATGACGGTTCTATTCTTCCAGCCGCCGTGGCTCTCCACGGCACACGCCACGGTGGCACAAACATTTTTCTGCATCGCCGTAGCCATCGCGCTTTTCACTGGACGCAAGTGGGTCGAAGAAGTGCCTCGCGTAGAGTTAGACTCGCGCCGTCCCACTCTGTTCACGCTGACCTTGCTGTCCATCTTCGTGCTGTACGTACAGCTGATCCTCGGCGGGATGTTCCGCCACCACGGCATGAGCTGGTGGCCGCACGTTTTGAATGCGTTGATTGTGTCGTTCGTGCTGGCGTGGACAGCAATCCGGGCGATCTCGGTCTATTCAAATATTAATGCAGTACGACAGCCCGCGATCGTGATGCTGGCCCTGCTGATCGCCCAGCTTTGCCTGGGCTTCACCGCATTCCTGACGCGCGTGGCCTGGGGCAGAAACGCGGTACAGCCCGAACTGCCCATGGTCGCATCCACCGTGGCCCACGTAGCTGTGGGAGCGTTGCTGCTGGCGACAACGGTGGTTCTGGCAATTCAAGTGTGGCGGCACGTCCCGGCCGCATTGGCCGAGCGCGTACCCCAGCCGCAGCGGGATGTCTCCGCGGCGTGAGAGCCGCCAGCCCGCCTTCGGTCTGCCTCTTTTGTTCATTCGCGTGATGTTTCACCCGATCTCGTCGTAAACTGGTACTGGATTTATCCTAGGAACCCTTTGGTCTCGAAAGTTTCCGCCATAGCCGACGCCGCTCCGGAAGTAACGCTTCCTTCCGCCGAGCCCGTCATTTCCGTAGACGACCTGGTGCATCGCTACGGCGACCGCACCGCTCTGAATGGCATTTCGTTCGACGTACGCCCGGCGGAATTGTTCGGCTTACTTGGCCCCAATGGCAGCGGCAAGACCACCCTCTTCCGGATTCTTTCCACGTTAATGCTTCCCACCGCCGGCCGCGCCACCATCATGGGCTGCGATGCGGCGCAGGAACCGGCGCGTGTCCGGCGGCAAATCGGCGTTGTCTTTCAGGCGCAAAGCGTCGACCTGAAGCTTACCGCCTACGAAAACCTCTGGCATCAAGGCCATCTTTACGGCCTTCGCGGCGCCGCCCTGCAACGGCGCATACAAGGAATCCTCTCGCGCGTCGGCCTTGCGGACCGCGCCAGGGAACTCGTCGAAACTTTCTCCGGCGGAATGCAGCGCCGCATCGAGTTGGCCAAGGGATTGTTGCATCGTCCCGGAGTCCTGTTGCTCGATGAACCCACCACCGGCCTCGATCCCGGCGTGCGGCGCGATCTCTGGCAATACCTGGCGACGCTGCGCGACGAAGAGCAGGTCTCCGTGCTCGTCACCACGCATCTCATGGAGGAAGCCGAGCGCTGTGACCGGCTCGCCATTTTGAATGAAGGCAATCTGGTGGCGCTGGGCACGCCCACAGAGTTGAAGGGCGAGATCGGTGGCGACGTGATTCTGCTCGATGCCGCCCATGACGCTGAATTGCTCGCCGAGCGCATCCGCTCCCGCTTTCACGTCGAAACCACGGTCCTTGAGAACCAGGTTCGCATCGAGCGCGAAGGCGCCCACCGTTTCGTCACCGATGTGGTCGAAGCGTTCCCCGGAGAGATCGAAGCGCTCTCGGTAAGCAAGCCAGCCCTCGAAGACGTTTTCATCCGCCGCACCGGACACAAGTTCTGGAGCGAGAAGGCGGACGAATGAAGACCCTGTTCTACTCCACAGTATTGTCATTCCGATCCCGAGCAAAGCGAAGGGGGAGGAATCTGGTGTTACTGGCCACTGACCACTGGCCACTGGCCACTGCTCTTAAGGAGGTAACTTGCTCTCTATGATGCTCGCTCTTTCTCTCGTGCTCGGCATCCTCCCCTTGTTGGGAGTCGTGTGGACGCTCGCCAACGGAATGATCACCACCGTCGACGGCTTGTTCATGAGCCTGATCCTGCTTACACTCTCGGGAGTCTTCATGCTGAACGCATTCTGGGAAATGCGAGACTTGGGCATGATTGGCAAAAAGGCCGCGGCTCCCGCCACTAAAGCTCCCCCGGCGAAAGCGAGTTGAACTTCGTGGCCACGCAAACTGCCGTGCTGTCGAGACCTGCCGCACCTGCATCAGCAGGCGTATTGCTGCCTGCATTCACGCTGTGGTGGCGTGAAATTGTGCGCTTCTACCGGCAGAAGTCGCGTGTGGTAGGCGTGCTCGCTTCCCCGCTCGTGTTCTGGGTCGTAATCGGCTCCGGGTTCGGTACCTCGTTCCGCTCCGGCGGCGGGCAGGGCCAGCAGAACTACCTGGACTTTTTCTATCCCGGCGCGCTCATCATGATCGTCCTCTTCACTTCGATTTTCGCCATGATGTCGCTCATCGAAGATCGCAAAGAAGGATTCCTGCTCTCGGTGATGGTCGCCCCGGTGCCGCGCTCCGCAATTGTGCTGGGCAAAGTCCTCGGAGGCACAACCCTCGCGGCAATCCAGGGGATGATCTTCCTAATCTTCGCTCCCTTCGCAGGCGTGCACATCAACTTATTGCAAGTTTTGTTAGTCGCCGTCGTCGTCTTTCTGGTTTCGTTCGCGCTGACCGCGCTCGGCTTCGCCATCGCCTGGCCCATGGATTCCACCTCGGCCTTCCACGGCATCATCAATCTATTTCTGATTCCGCTCTGGCTCCTCTCGGGCGCAATGTTCCCCATCACCCGCGCCTCCGGCTGGCTGCGCGTAGTGATGTACATGAATCCGCTGACCTATGGGGTCGAAGCCCTCCGTGCCCTGCTCTATCCCGCCATGGATACGCCCTTCCCTCTGCCACACTCAATGGCCACACTGCTTCTGTTTTCCCTGGTAATGTTTTCACTCGCATTCCTGATGGCAAACCGCCGCACCACAAGGCCCGCTGCCTGATCGTCAAAATATGATCGCCAAAGTATGATCGACAAAACCTAATCGCCAAAATATGATCGTCAAGAACAAAATATGATCGCGGAACAATACGCCTACTTCCCTGCCCTGATCGCCAGCCTGAACGGAGCCAGCGCCGTCCTACTGGTTACCGGACGCTACATGATTGCCCGCGGCAAGATCGCCGCCCATCGCGCCTGCATGATCGCCGCCGTCGTCTCCTCTGCGCTTTTTCTGGCGTGCTACTTGTATTTTCATTATCACGTTGGGGATATCCGTTTCCTCGGTGACCACTTTTGGCATGTTGTTTATCTGATCGTCCTGATTCCCCACGTAACGCTAGCCATCGTCATCGTGCCCATGGTAATCATTACGTTGAGCCGAGGCCTGCGCGCCCAATATGATCGTCACCGCGTGATCGCCCGCTGGACATTTCCGCTGTGGATGTACGTCAGCGTGACGGGTGTGCTCGTATACTTCATGCTGTATCAATGGTTCCCCCACAGCTAAGTTCACCACGGAGTCACGGAGAAGACGAAAGAAGAGAACAATAAGGTTTACCCCGTGTTCCTCCGTGGCCTCTGTGGTAAAAGGCTTTGACTTTATGTCGACAGTGCGATTAAAAATCGACGTCTCCGGCACGGTCTCCGACGAAGCCTGGCGCGAGATCAAGCAATTCGATCAGATCCAGAGCGCCAAGTTCGGCCCCCAATTCGGCAGCGGCGGACTTTCCACCAGACACGTGGTCACGGCCGCCTCGGCCGTGCCGCCAAGCGAAGCGAGGCGGATCCCCTACCCCAAAGGCGCCTGGATCGGCGCCGAAATCAAGCTCCAGACCCCGCTCCTGGCCCAATACGCCGTTTCGCATTATCTGGAGCAAGAGCGCGTGCTCGACGCCGATGTCGTAGAGTGATCTCGCACTCGGGCCGTCAACGTTTCTGCTATATTGCTGAGTCTGTGTCGGAACCAGCACCCATCTCGGCTCTTCCTTTGACCGCTGATCCTCCCTCATCCGGGCAATCATCCCAGGAAACAAAGCGCCATCTACTTGCCGCGTTGTTTTCGGCCTTCATGCCTGGCACGGGACAACTCTTTTTCGGACAGCGACGCAAAGGCACCATCTTGCTGCTAATCTTTGCCGCCATCCTAATTGGCTTCTGGCCGCTGCGCCTGCTGCACTGGTATCTAGGTTTTGCGCTGTTGTGCTCGAGTTGGATCGGTCTCTATCTCTATGCCGCTTGCAGTGCGCTCCTTGTGCGAATGCCTTCGACCTTGATGCGCCCGTCAAGGTGGTGGCTGATAGCAGTCGTGCCGACGAGCCTTGTGACCATGCACCTCCTCGGGATCGCGGTCACGCGCGCTTCCGGGTTCCGGAGTTTCATCATACCGTCCAGTTCGATGGAGATGACGATCCGGAAGGGCGACTCGCTGGTCGCTGACATGCGCTACTACCATTCCCACCGTCCTGAGCGCGGCGACCTCATAATCTTTATCAAGAATGATAATCTCCTCGTAAAGCGCGTCATTGCAACAAGTGGAGAGGACGTTCAAGGGCAAAACGACACGATCTTTGTAAATGGTAAGGAACAAGACGAACCCTACGTCGAACACACCTCACGAGCGGCGGCAAAGTGGCTGAGCAACTTCGGTCCAATTTACATTCCGAGCGGCAAGTACTTTGTCATGGGAGACAACCGAGACGTGAGTCTCGACAGCCGCTTCCCCAAATTTGGACTCATTGACGAAAGCTCGATCGTAGGCAAGCCGCTGTATGTCTTCAACTCGAGCCGTGCAGGGATGAGCATCCGCTAGTCGGGCGCCGAAAAAACAATATGGAAACTGAAACTCCTCAGCAAGCGGTTCCCAAGCCCGGCATGTCCCGCACCCAAAAACTGCTTTTCTTCCTAACCGCGTGGCTGATCTGCCTGATGCCATTCCTCTTCTGGTGGAACACCTGGTTCGGCCGCAAGCTTTCCGACCAGCAGTTGACCGAATACCTGCACGACACCAAGAAGCCGCGCCACATACAGCAAGCGTTAGTGCAGGTAGGCGAGCGCATCACCCGCCAGGACGCCACCGCGAAACAGTGGTATCCAGACCTGGTGCGCCTCGCCGCCGATCCCGTGGAAGAAGTCCGCAACACCGACGCCTGGGTCATGGGCCAGGACACGACCGGCGCTGGATTTCACGAAACGCTGCTGAAAATGCTCTCCGACCCCTCGCAGATGGTCCGCGGCAACGCCGCGCTGTCGCTGGTGTGTTTCGGCGACGCCACAGGCCGCCCGCAGATTCTCGCGCTGCTGCAGCCGGCACATATCAATTCTCCCGAATCCGGCCGCGTCCTCGATTCCGACCGCCCCGGCACCGCGCTCCATCAGGGTGGGTTGATTGCCAAGCTGCAATACGATCACGAGCGGATTGCGGAAATTCGGTCCCCAATTCCCGGAAGAATTCGCTCAGTAGCCGGGACCGGAGCAAACGTCGCCGCCGGTGCGGAAATTGCAGTAGTTGACCCCGCGAACGAACAGGTGTGGGAAGCCCTGCGCGCCCTCTATCTAGTCGGACAGCCCGACGACATCCCAGCCATTCGCCCCTACGAACGCGATCTCTCGGATATTTCCAACGACGTGCGCCAGCAGGCCGTAGAGACGGAGCAGGCGATACGAAAAAGATCCGGCTCCTGACGGCCTAAATATTCTTGCCATTCCGAACCGGGCCGAAAGCCTGGTGAGGAACCTCCTTTTCCCTTACTGGGTACTCGGTACTAGGTACTTAACCCACTGCCTCCATCACGACTCTCTCCACATCCTTCCAAGCCCGCGACCGCGGATCGACCACTTCAAAATGCCCCGCCCCGGCAACCTCCAGCAGACGTGCATCTTCCTTCACGTGTTTCACGCCAACGTAGTCGCGGCTGAACGCCGGAGGCACCACATCATCCTCCGCGCCATGCACCAGCCACTGCCGCGCCGCCACGGCCGCCTTCATCGGATCCGCTTCCCTATAGTGATCCCCAACCTCCGCCGGAGTCCCGCCCAAAAACTCCACCACCGCGTCGTTACTCAAATGCAGCGCATAAGCTCGCTGCAAATCCACCACGCCCGCCAGAGAAATCACACCCTTTACGCCGGATTCATGCGCCGCCAAACAAAGCCCCAACTGACCTCCAGCCGAATGCCCAATCACCACCACTCGCCGCGAGTCAAACTCATACTTCTGCGCACTCTGCAGCAAAAACTGATACCCGGCCCGCACATCCGCAAACGTCCCCGGCCATCCCCCGCCCGAATTCCCCACCCGCCGATACTCCAAATTCGCGGTAGCAATCCCCTTCGCCGTCAACGCCGCGCACAAGTGCCCCATATATCCCAAATCGTATTTCGCGCGCCAATACCCGCCATGAATCGCAATCGCCAGCCCACACGGCCCTTTGCCCTTGGGCACTCGCAAATCCACAAACTGATTCGCATCGCCGCCATAAGCCACACGAGCATCAGCAGGAGGCGGAGCCAAACTCAAAATGTCATCGGAAGATGCCGTCACGGTAGGTACCCTGTGGACCTCTGTGTCCCCTGTGGTTAAAGGTTTTGTTTCTTGAACTGACCACGACCACTGGCCACTGACCACGGTTCTTACTCGTACCGCAAAGCCTCAATCGGATCCAGCCGCGCCGCGCGCATCGCCGGAACCATCCCACTCACCACCCCCACCACTGCCAATATCCCGGTCGCCACCAGCAAAATCATCGGCGACACAATCAGCCGGATGTCCGCCGCCTCCGCATGTTTCGCCATCGCACTGTAAAACGTAAGCCGCCCCACCCCTACCGACACCACATACGACAGCAAAATCCCCAGCACCCCTCCCACCGCCGTGATCACCATCGCCTCCGCCAGAAACTGAAACAGGATGTCCCGCCGCCGCGCCCCCAGCGCCTTCTCCACCCCAATCTCCCGCGTGCGCTGCGTCACCGACACCAGCATGATGTTCATCAGCCCCACTCCGCCAATGCCCAGCGTCACCGTCCCTACGAAGGCCAGCAGCAACTTCAGCGCCAGCGAAATAATGTCAAACTGCTTGAGTTGTTTCTGCGCATCGAAAACAAACACCGCCCGCTGATCGGTGCTCTTGAAGTTATGCGCCGCTGCCAGCGTTTCGCGAATCGTCCGATCGAGCTTTTCGTGATCCAGGCCCTGCGAGTCCATCCAGATTCCATCCACGTAGTGGTTGTCCTTGATCACATCCATGGAGTTGTAGGGAATGTAGATCGTCCGGTTATCGTCGTCGTTGCCTTCCTGCATCCGCGGCTTCACCACTCCCACCACCTGAAACTCCACCCCATTCACCCGGATGTCCTCGCCCACCGCCGGCATCCCCGAAAACAACTTTTCTCTCGCTTCCCATCCGATCGCCGCCACCAGCGCATGCCGCTCGTTGTCCGCATCGTCAATAAACCGCCCCTGGTCGATCATCAGGGCCCAGATGTCTTCGACCGCCGGATCGAGGCCGTTCACCGGCATGGTGAACGAGCGATTACCGTTCTGCACCGTGACGTCCTTCCACGCCATACGCGCCACACGCTTGCACAAAGGCACATTGTTGCGGAGCAGTTCCAGGTCGTCATTGGTGAACCGTATCTGCACTCCGGCCTTGTTGCCACCCGCCTGCTGCGAAGTGCGTCCCGGAAAGATTCCCACTGCGGTAGCTCCAAAACTTTCAAAAATATTCTCGATCGCCCGGGCAAACCCGTTCCCATAAGCCAGCAGCAGCACCACAGTAGCGATCCCCCACGCCATCCCCGCCATGGTCAGCAAGGTCTTGCGCAAATCATGCCGCATAGCCGAAAACGCCTGTTGCAACAAGTCTCGATGCATAGGTCTTGTTCTACCCCGTGAGACCCCGTCCCCTCTGTGGTTAAGCTTTTGCTTTTGAATCCGTGCAAATCCGTGGCAAAAGCCTTTTCTTGGTACTAGGTACTGGGTACTGCTACTCTTTCCGCAGAGCCTCCACCGGTTGCAGCATCGCCGCCCGCCGCGCCGGATACAGTCCCGCCGCCACTCCCGCCACCGCCAGCGACCCCACCGCCAGCACCGCCGTCCGCGCCACCAGCCTCGGCGCATCAAATCCCTCGCCCAGCTGTACTCCCGACATCATCGCCATCACTCCCGCCGCTCCCGCAATTCCAATCCCTCCGCTCAGCAGCGTCAGAAACGCGCCTTCCACAAAAAACTGAAACATGATGCTCGCGTTCGTCGCGCCCAGCGCCTTGCGCAACCCAATCTCCTGCGTGCGGTCCGCCACCGCCACCAGCATAATGTTGATGATCCCAATCGCTCCCAGCGCCAGCGTCACCAGCCCCACGCTGCCCAGAAACGTATTCATTGCATCGAAAATCTTTCCCACCTGGTCCACCGTATTGATCGTGTCCCACTCATCGAACGAATCCGGATTGTCCGGATCGAAGTTATGGTTCCGCCCAATCACCTTGTGCACTTCCTGCTGCGCCTTCTCATGCAACGCCCGCGTCTTCGGCTGATAGTTGATGACGGAAATCACATCGGGAGCCTGCCCCACATTCGTCGGACGAAAATACTCCCGCATCGTGCTGAACGGGATAAAGCACTGCAAGTTCTGATTGCTGTTGTCGCCGTGCCCAATCCTCTGCAACGTCCCAATCACCTCAAACTGCACTCCATTCAGCAGGATCGTGCTCCCCACCGACGGCCGCCCCGGAAACAGTGTCCGCCGGGCCTCATCGCCCAGCACAATCACCGCCCGCTTCTGCGCGTCGTCCATGTCATTCAGCCAGCGCCCTTCCTTCATCGGAAGATACCGGATCGTATTGAACATCGCCGGCACTCCAAACATCTGCCCGCTGGCCTGAAAGAAATCGCTCACCGCCCGAATATCGTTGCGCCGGATCACCGGCGCCGCCGCTCCCACGCTTCGGCACTCGCGCAGAATGTCCTGATAGTCCCGGTAAGTCAGGTAATACTGCCGCAAAGCCGTAAAACTTCCCTGCATCGCCGGAGCCCGCCCCGACCAGATGAACATCACGTTCTCGCCCAGTTCGTCGAACTCTTTTTTATTCCCCGACCGGAACCCTTCCCCCAGCCCCACCAGCAGCAGCAAAGAAAATACTCCCCACGCAATACCAAACATGGTCAGAAACGACCGCAGCTTGTGCCCCCACAGCGTCCGCAGAGTCTGCCCGAAGATATCGAAGATCAGCCGCATGCCAGCCTCATTATACGGGGATCGAATGGGCGCAGTTCCCCCACCCGTAAGACGCGCCTGCGCCCCGAATGTTTATGTCTCGGAGAACGAATTTACCGAAGCAACTTGCGCTTGTTGACGCAGTGCTTGTTCAGGGGCGTCCTGCGGCGTATACTCCGTGCGCTGCGAGAAGATGAGCCCAAACCAAGGGAAAAGCGAGGTCACCCGATGAACTGGAAAAGCAAACTGATCCTGGGCATTCTAACCGCTCTGGCCATGATGTTACTTACCTACGCCCTGCCCAGAGGCGGCCCCATGCGCGATGCGGCGGTAGTGCAGTTTCCCGTCACCGTGGGAATATGGGCGATCTTCGTTCTGCTCTTCGTCAAGCTGAAATAGCGCTCCGGCAATCCGCCCTGCTGACCGGGCAACTGTTGACGGTTTGCACGTCAGACCACCTTTCCCGAGTTGGGTGAGCAGATGAGACACAGATGAAACTGTCCAAGCACAGTGTGCTCCTTTGTGGAATTCTTTCGCCCGTAGCGGCGCTGATCCTGTATGCGCTTGTGTATGGAACCCTGACACGGTTCAGTGCCGGCCTTGAGAAGGACTGGTTGTTTCGCCTGTCAGTGTCAACGCTCGCGATGACTATTCCGTTTCTCGCCACCGTTGTTCTCGCAATGCGCGATCGACGTAGGGGTACACTCACGCTATCCGGGAAAATAGGACTTGTCCTCGCGACCCTCTCGCTGGGCCTCGCTTGGAGTCCCGTAAGCGACGGCCTTCTTCGGTCGAAGCAGACCCGAAACATGGCGCTGCACGACGTGGCCGCACCGCTCTTCGACACCGTGGATATCCTTGGGAATACACAGCGCCTTAGTGATCACGCAGGTAAAGTCGTACTGGTCAACATCTGGGCGACTTGGTGCGGGCCTTGCCGCAATGAGATGCCTAAGCTCGACTACCTATACCGGCAGCAAAAGGACAAGGGACTAGTTGTATTAGGGTTGTCGAGCGAAGATGTCAATGTGCAACAGAAATACATCCAACAGGTCCCGGTGAGTTACCCGCTGCTAACGCTAAAAGGGAAAGTACCCAACCTTTACCGCGATATCGCCCGCTACCCGGCGATATTTCTAATCGACCGCGACGGGCGACTGCAGCCCGCGCCGGGGCCAGATGAGCCCTTCGAGAAACTTGAGGCAGCTGTGGATACTCTTCTCAACACCCGGCTCTAGCTACAGCAGTTCCCATTTCATGCATGAGATGAGCCGTAAGCTAGTCGAAAGAATTTTCTCTCCCTCCCCCACAATTTCCTTCCTCTCCCCCACAACATTCCGCTATCCTCTACCCCGGATGACAACGCTGCCTCTTTCCGAGCTTCTCGGTGCCACCGTCTACGACCCCTCCGGCGCGGCTACCGGACGCGTCCGCGAAGTCACCCTCGCCCCTCAGGAAGACCGCAACCGCATCGCGTCCTTCATCGTTAAGACAAAGTCCGGCAACCGCATTCTTCCCTACTCCGCCATCACCACTATTAACTCTGACATTCACACCTCCACCAATCCCTCGGACTGGCCCGCCGCCAACGGCGCCGAAGGCCTGTTCCTGCTCGAACGCGATCTCCTCGATCAGCAGGTCATCGACATTAACGGACGCAAAGTCGTCCGCGTCAACGATGTTGAACTCCAAATCGACGCCATCATCGAAGCCGGAGTCTCCCATGCCGTCTTGCGCGTCCAATCCGTCGATATCGGCGCCCGTGGCGCCATTCGCCGTCTGCTGCGCGGCCTCGCGCCCCGCGCCGCTCTCCGCCTCCTGCTCCACAAGATTCCTCCCCGCACCATCCCCTGGAGCTATGTCGACTTAATCGAAACTGATCCCGCCCGCCGCATCAAGCTCAAGATTTCTAACGAAGGTCTCGCCACCCTACATCCCGCCGACATCGCCGACATCGTCGAAGACCTCGCACCCAACGAGCGCGAAGCCGTCTTCCGCACCCTCGACGAAGACGTAGCCGCCGAGACTCTCGAAGAACTCGAGCCCAAGGTCCAGAAATCAGTCGTCGAATCCCTCGACTCCGAACGCGCCGCCGACATCGTCGAAGAAATGGACCCCGACGCCGCCGCCGACCTCCTCGGCGACCTCTCCCAGGACCGCACCGAACAAATCCTCGTCGAGATGGAGCCCCAGGCCAGTCAGGAAATGGTCGAACTCCTCGAACACCGCGAAGAAACCGCCGCCGGACGCATGACCACCGAGTTCCTCGCACTCCCCGTCACCGCAACCGTCGAAAACGCCATCGGCGTAATGCGCAACTTCGAAGGCGGTGTCGAATCCGTCATTACCATCTATCTCGTCGATTCCCACGGCACCCTGGTCGGCGCCGTCCCCCTCGTGAAAATCGTCCTGGCCAATCCCGAAACCCCACTCCTCTCGCTAACTCAGGAACCCCTGGTCTTCACCCAGAAAGAAACCAGCGACAACGAAGTAGCCGAAATTTTCGACAAATACAATCTAGTCACCCTCCCGGTAGTCGACGAGCACCGCAAGCTGGTGGGCGTAGTCACCTCCGACGACGTAATCACCATGCTCCGCGCCAAACTGTAAACTCTTGCTTGTCATCCCGAGCATTCGGCTTGTCATCCCGAGCAAAGCGAGGGATCTCGGTTTAGCTGTTCACTGACCACTGACCACTAGCCACTGAGCACTGTCTCCTCGGTATAATCATTCGTTCTCAGGAGAGACCCCACTTGCCCTTCGACGACCTCCGCCAATGGATCGCCGCCCTCGACCGCGCCGGTGAACTAAAGCGCATCCAAACCGAAGCCGATCCCATCCTCGAAATCGCAGAAATAACCGACCGCGTGAGCAAGTCGAAGAGTGGAAAACCCGGCGGCCCAGCCCTCCTCTTTCAAAACATAAAGAACCACCCCAACTCCCAACTCCTGATCAACCAGTTCGGCTCCGACTCCCGCATGAAGCTAGCCCTGGGCGTAAACTCCTTCGACGAATTCGCCGACCGCATCAAAATGTTCCTCGACGTCAAATCCCCCCAAGGCTTCCTCGACAAGCTAAAAATGCTCCCGCTCCTAACCGAAGCCGGAAAGTTCTTCCCCAAGATCGTCCCCACCGGCCCCTGCAAAGAAGTAATCAAACGCGACAACTTCTCCCTGCTCGACTTCCCCATCCTGCAATGCTGGCCCCAGGACGCCGGCCGCTTCATCACCCTCCCCTGCGTAACCACGCGAGATCCAAAATCCGGCAAGCGAAACCTGGGCATGTACCGCCTCCAGGTCTACGACGCAAAAACCACCGGCGCGCACTGGCAAAGACAAAAAGTAGCCGCCGAACATTACCGCCAAGCGCTAAGAGATGCCAGCACCGCTGCAAAAAAGGGTGGCCCATTCAAGCCATCTTCTGGCTTGAGTGGGGATTTTGATTCTGTCAGAACTGGGAAGTCCGTAGATATAATGGCCCGCACCTCCGGCGGCCAAGTCCTCTCAGGAAATCCGACCGGCAAACTAGAAGTCGCCGTAGCCATCGGCACCGACCCCGCCGTAACCTTCTCCGCCATAGTTCCCGCCCCACCGGACGTCGAAGAGTACTTAATCGCCGGTTTCCTCCGCGCTGCCCCAGTTGAACTAGTGAAGTGCGAGACGGTCGACCTGGAAGTCCCCGCCACCAGCGAAATCGTCCTGGAAGGCTACGTCAACCTGGACGAACTCCGCACCGAAGGCCCCTTCGGAGACCACACCGGCTTCTACTCCCTCGAAGATCTCTACCCTGTCTTCCACGTGCAATGCATCACCCACCGCAAAGATCCCATCTACGCCACCACCATCGTCGGCAAGCCTCCCATGGAGGACGCCTACATGGGCAAGGCCGTCGAGCGCGTCTTCCTCCCGCTCATGCGCCTCACCATTCCTGAATTGATCGACATCAATCTACCCATCGAAGGCATCTTCCACAATCTGATGATCGTCTCCATCCGCAAGTCCTATCCCGGCCAGGCCCGCAAAGTGATGAACGCCATCTGGTCGCTAGGCCAGGCAATGTTCACAAAAGTCATCATCGTGGTCGATGAAGACGTAGACGTCCAGGATCTCCCCGACGTAACCCTGAAAGTCCTGAACCACATCGACCCCGAGCGCGACATCCAATTCACGCTAGGTCCCATCGACTCGCTAGACCACGCCAGCCGCCTGGCCAACTACGGCTCCAAGATGGGCATCGACGCCACCCGCAAATGGCCCACCGAAGGCTTCACCCGCCCCTGGCCCGATGAAATTGTCATGGACGCAAAAACGAAGGCGTTAGTAGACAGCAAGTGGAAGGCGTTGGCGAAAGAACTGGGGATCGACTAATCTCTGCTCTCCAATAAGAACAGACGCCACAGGCTACCGCGCTGCTCCCGAACCTAGCCGGACTTCCACGTGGAAACTTGCGACCGTGAAGTAAGCAGACTTTTCGCTTCGACCCACCTTGACAACCACCTGGTTCAGGTAACGAGAAGGCAGCGCGGCGTTGGTCTGGCAGATCCTGGGAACAGACCAAAAGGCGCCCGCGAGAACCCCCGCCCAAAGCGCGAGGGCGGCGACCTTCACCCAGTCACCGAAGTGTTCTTCAATCACCACGGTGCCGGCACACATGTCTCCCAGACGGCGATTAATTCTGGAGCAACCTGCAACCATGGTGCCCACCAGGTAGAAGCCCAGCCCGTCCACGACACGGAGCAGATTGCGGATTGCGAAAGTCGCAAGCGGATTGCGCTCGTTCGTCCGCACCACCCGGATACCGACCATCGCTTTCCCCAGGGTAGCGCCGAAACTCGCTTCCAGCAGCCAGAGATAGACAAAGAAAATCGCGGCATTAAGAGATTCGGCGACGAGCAGTGCGCCGAGGCTCAGCCTAAGTTCTGTTCCATCGACGATGCCCCAGCGCATGAAGGCCCAGGCATCCACCATGGCAAACACGCCGAAAAGGAAGGCGCTGTCGAGCGCAAACGCGATCAAGCGATCGCCCAGGCTTGCCATTCGGCAAAAGGAGTCATCTTTCTGCTTCGGTTGTGCCTGCTTGGGCGGCGCACTTGGCGTCGGAGGCACGGGCTCGACCATGCCTGATTCCTCAAGCAAATACTGACCGGGCGGAATGACACTGCCGCAGGATCCGCAATTCTCGGATTGCGAGCTCGTTTGCCTGTGGCAGTGTGGACATTCCATAGGTGGGACCAAGTTTGGAACCAATCCTGCCCCTGAGTTGACTAAATGATTACGCTCGGCCTTTAAGATTGCTGCATCACGAAAGGACAGCATCGGAAGGCCCCTGGCGAGTGGCCCTCGATAAGAGTGAAGGCCACCCGTCCCCGCCAATCTCTCCAAATTTTCTTCTCTCACCAGGAATATTTCCTATAGTGCTCCAGTTTAAGGCTATGCAAGCCGGAGCGTGCTGGTCCCTCGCCTAGGTAAGCGCCGGCCTTCGCACAAACAACAAACAACAAATATGGAGGTTACAAAGTCATGTCTCGAATCTCGGCCATGCTCGCGCTAATGTGCGCCTTCCTGCAGGTCGGTTCCCTTGCAAACGCAGCGACAAACGGAGAACAGACTCCGGCTCAGCAGGTCAACGCGGTCATCGAGTGGAATCGAACTCTTCTGACGATCGTTCGCACTCCCGGCGCTCAGCCCGCTACAATTCACTCAACTCGCAATTTTGCAATTTTGCACGCCGCCATCTTCGACGCAGTCAATAACATCGAGCCAAAGTTCAGTCCCTACGTTGTGCGTCTTCCCGACGTTTCCCGAAGTGCTTCCAAGATCGCCGCGGCCGATCAGGCGGCCCATGATGTCCTCGTGTCGCTATACCCTGCGTTTCAGGCATCGTTGGACACGCAGCTGCAACAGGACTTGGCGGAGCTTCCCGATAATGAGCGCAAAGCCGAGGGCATAACCGTTGGGCAGGAGATCGCCAGCCTCTTGCTCGCTCTGCGCAGCGTCGATGGAGCGAATGCACCTCAACCGCCGTATATTCCGGGAACCCAGCCCGGCGACTATCAGTTGACTGCGCCGAATTTTGCACCTGCGGATTTTACCCAGTGGCCCAATGTCGTTCCCTTTGTCTTGCAGAGAGCCGATGAGTTTCGTCCCGGCCCTCCTCCCGCACTCACCAGCGAGATTTACACTGACGTATTCAACGAAGTCAAGGATCTGGGGTTTGTTACCAGCACCACGCGAACCGCGGACCAAACTGTGATCGGCATGTTCTGGAACGGCAACATCCAGGACTTCTGGAACGAGATCGCGCAGACTGCCGCGCTTGCCCATCACCTCAGCCTGGAGCAGAGCGCACGGCTGTTCGCGCTCCTGAACATAAGTCTGGCCGACACCACGATCGCATTTTTCGAGGCCAAATATACCTACAACTTCTGGCGTCCGGTCACGGCCATAGAGTTGGCGGGTACCGACGGAAATCCGCAGACCACCCCGGATCCAGCATGGCTTCCGCTAAGCCCGAAGACCGCTCCCGATCCTTCCTACCCCGGAGCCCACAGCGCAATCAGCAAGGCGGGCGCGACCGTGCTGACCTCTTATTTCGGCAATCAGTTCACCTTTGATGTCACTTCCGAATCGTTGGCAGGAGTGACGCGCCACTTTACCAGCTTCTCCGCTGCCGCCGAAGAAGCGGGACTGAGCCGAATTTTGGCGGGTCAACATTTCAGAACCGACCACATTGCGGGCAAGACTCTGGGCAGGAAGGTGGCCGAATCCGTCGACCACCGAATCCTGCGTAAGGAGGAATAACGAAGAATAGGAAAGCCTGCTATCCCTGGTAACGCTTGTTTCGCAGGACGGATGATGCAACGGCGAGCCGTTTCTGCGTTGCTGGTTATAGCTTCTAGAGTCTCAAGCCTGTACACAAGGAGCCAGATGCCATACGAAACGGAGAGCACACACGATCAACAATTAGCGACCGGAGTAATCGGCTACCCCAGCCGATTACTCGGCCGCACAGAAGTTGCGAAAGATACAACTGCGTTCCAGTTTGAGAGACCGAACAATTTTTTATTCAGAGCAGGGCAATCGGTTGACTTGATCCTCTTGGGGGTTGGCGGGGAGCCTCAAAACCAACTCACACACACTTTCTCCATTGCCGGCGATCCCTCCGAAGACGAGATCATGCTCGTTACCCGCATGCGAGATACAGCCTTCAAGCGACGCTTGTCCAGCCTCCCGCTCGGTGCAGAGGTCCGTATCGACGGCCCTAGAGGCTCGTTCACGCTTCACAACAATACTGCAAGACCTGCGGTCTTATTAGCCGGTGGAATCGGCATCGCACCATTCTTGAGCATGGTTTATCACGCACGAAAAGTAGGCCTTCGCCACCGCATCATCCTGTTCTACGCGAACCGTTTCCTCGAGGATGCTGCGTTCATTGATGCGCTCTGGAAAATGGAGCGCACCAACCCTCGGTTTTCCTTTGTTCCCACTCTCACCCGGCTGAACAACAATCCTGGCGATTGGAAAGGCGAGACCGGTCATATCAGCCCGGAAATGCTTTCCCGGCGTGTCGGCAAGCTGCAAGGCCCCATCTTTTATATTGCCGGACCACCTTCCATGGTCGCCGCTGCTAGAAGCGCACTCATTGAAGCCGCCGTGGACGACGACGACATCCGCACGGAGGAGTTCGCCGGTTACTGACACATAAATGCAGCTGCTCATCGATTGCGTTCTCTCGTTGCCAGTCAAAGGATTCCTGGGGACCGGCGCCACCTTCGAGGCTGATCTCAACCTCGTCGTCCAGTTGGGGATGGCAGTGGCGCTGGTTGCGGGGGTCCTGCTTGCAAAACAAAAACGTTACCGGGCACACGGTATTTGTCAGACGACGGTACTGCTCCTCAACTTGTTGATGATCGCACTCGTGATGTGGCCCTCGTTCCGGCGACAAGTAACTCCAAGGTTTGCCAGGGCGTTTCATCGCTCGTATTACGCTGTGCCTGTGATTCATGCGGCTCTGGGAGTGGCGGCCGAGCTTCTGGGACTTTATATAGTTCTTGTGGCGGCCACCAACGTTCTTCCCGTGTGGCTGCGCTTCAGAAACTGGAAGCGATGGATGCGAACCGAGTTTGTGCTTTGGTTAGTTGTTGTGATCACCGGTGTCGGGACCTACTACGGCTGGTATATTGCGCCCTTCCGCTGAAGGCGCGGCTAAAAGCCTTGGGCTGGGTGGCCATGCAAGCCGTCTTTTGGCTTGAGTGGGGCAGTTCGACGCGGGACGAATCCCCAGCGGCGACGCCAAGCTGTTCTATCAGCAACTAGCGACGCCAGTGGGTACAACGTCTTGATAGATCACAGCCAGCCCCCCACACTCAACGGGTACCTCCTTCTGTACCCGCGGCCCTATCTGTTTTCAATGGACAACCCGCTACGTTCAGGGGGACACTTGAGCACATGCGGTCCTTCGAATTTCTTCCAACGTTGTGGAGTGACTGCATTCTATTGCTAACCGACTCTTTGGGACAGTCCCCAGACTTCGCAAGCGAGGGAACTCTAATGACGAAACCTCAGGTCCGTGGCTGGTGTGGGTCTGTATTCGAGCAACGGCGGGTAGGCGCGAACCACCTAAAACTCGATTCATCAAAGGCGGTCATCCTTGTTGTTTTTTGTGTCACGGCCGTCATCGCTTCACACGGCCAGACCTTCAACACGCTTGTGACTTTCCAGGGGGCCAATGGAACGAGCCCTTTTTTTGAGTCTCTTGTCCAAGGCGCCGACGGGGATTTGTACGGGACAACCGAGGCTGGCGGCACCACGGGCTATGGCACGGTCTTTGAACTCACCCCGGCAGGCAAGCTGACCACGCTCTACAACTTTTGCTCTCAATCGAACTGTACCGATGGCGGCGATGCTATAGGCGGCCTGTTGCTGGCAACCAATGGCAATTTCTACGGAACAACCATGGCAGGGGGTGCCTTTGGAGCAGGCACAGTCTTCGAAATCACACCGGCAGGCAAACCGACCACGCTGTACAGCTTCGCCGGACCTGATGGCGAGTCGCCGTACGGGACGCTGGTGCAAGCAAGCAACGGAAACTTCTACGGGACTACCTTCCGAGGAGGAGCGAACGGCGATGGCACCGTCTTCGAAATCACACCGGCAGGCAAGTTGACCACGTTGCATAACTTCAACGGGACGGACGGTTCACAGATATATGCGGGACTCGTGCAAGCCGGAAACGGGACCTTCTATGGGACAACTAACTTTGGTGGAAACAACTTCGGCACCGTCTTCGAAATTACTCCCGCCGGTAAGTTCACCACGCTATACACGTTCTCAGGGGGTGACGGCTCATCTCCGTTCGCACCACTAATACAAGCCAGCAACGGTAACCTCTACGGGACAACTGCGGGTGGCGGCACCACAGCCTATGGCACAGTCTTCGAGATCACCCCGGCAGGCACGCTGACCACCCTCTACAGTTTTTGCCCGCGACCGGGCTGCCTTGATGACGGAGCAGTTCCTATTGCACCTTTGGTTCAAGGCAGCGACGGGAGCTTCTACGGCGCGACTTCCCAAGGCGGGGCGTACAGTGGCACGTTCTGCCCCAACGGTTGTGGCACGCTCTTCAAAGTTTCTGCAGCAGGCAGGCTGACCACCCTCTACAGTTTTTGCCATCTAGCCGGTTGCCCTGACGGCGACCTCGTGTATGGTGGCCTGGCGCAGGCCACGAACGGAAGCTTCTACGGAGTGAACCTTGATGGTGGCGACCTTACCTGCGGCAACCAGGGCTGCGGTACTGTGTTCAGCCTGGCGGTGGGTTTACGCCCGTTCGTGAAAACACTACCGACCTCCGCCAAAGTGGGCGCGAATGTCGTTATCCTTGGAACCAATCTGACCATGACCACAGGTGTGAGCTTTAACGGCACAGCGGCATCTTTTACCGTCGAATCAAGTTCTGAAATCACGGCCATCGTGCCCGCCGGGGCGACCTCGGGCAGAGTCACGGTGACCACCCCAAGTGGCGTGCTTAACAGCAATAGGCCATTTCGGGTGATTCCCTAGCCGTTGGGAAACTGGGAGAGAAACTGGGACAGAGAGAAACTGGGGGGACAGAGAGAAACTGGGGACGACAGAGAAACTGGGACGAGAAACTGGGGACGACGGAAACTGGCGGAAACTGGGGCGAACTGGGAGGAAACTGGGGGAGAGGAAACTGGGGACAGACGGGACTGACCCCATTTCTAACTTCTGAAAGATGGCGTGTGGCCCAGGCTTCTGATCTCGGTGGCGTCACTACAGAGCGGGTGCCCTGTCATTCGCGCACTTTGCGAAGAGCCTGTCCTAGCCTGTCGAAGGGGCGGGAGTCGGAAATGCCGCGCCAAGTGGGTTTGATCACGCCGCCACAAACAATCAAAACGCAAGGATGGGGCCCCCTTCTGTCGGAATGCTGCACACAAACATCGCTAAAGGTGGCCCACCCGCCTTTCGGTGCGCTTTAGGCGACTTTTCCTTTCTGAGCGCCCGGTTCATTTTGGGCTCTCATTGATTTCACCAGGTCAGCCGCTGACGCTCCCTCGAGCGACAGTCCGTAGCCGACTTCCCGGATAATGCGCTCTTTCAACGGTTGAATGAAATGTACACGGGTATTGCGGCGGGTGACTTCGGGAGCCTTCAAGTACAACTTGGCCAATTCCCGTGCCCGGCTGAGCGCCTTGCCATTCGGCACAACTTCGGCAACCACTCCCCATTCGCGGGCGGTTTGCGCCGTGATCGGCTGTGGGTTGAGAAGAAACGCCTCCGCTCGTCCGGCTCCGGCGCGATAACTCCAGGTGGTGAAGATTCCGTCGCCGGGCGCAACGCCCTGGGAGAAGTGGGCCACATCCTCGAAAGTCGCGCCCTCTCCCGCCACAATTACACTGGCCAGTAACGCGTAGTCTGAATGCACGTGCGCACGTCCCTCGATTGCCGCGATGACCGGGACGCGTATGTTGGTTATGTTTTCCAAAGCTTGAACCCCCTCATCGTGAACCTGGCTCCAGACGCCGGGATCGGCCGCGTTGCCGAAGGAGGACCAATCAACATCCGTAATGAACTCCCCACCGGCGCCCGTGAGGATTACGATCTTGTTCGCGCGATCCTGCGAAATCCGGTAGAACCCATCGACAAATTCCGTGTGAGATTGCGCGGTCATAATGCACGGCCCGCCGTTGGTGTGGACTTCAGCAACCAGCACGCCTTTGTCATCTCGCGTCAGCTTTAGGTTGTGATAGGCATTGAAATAGTCGCTCTGAAATTGCATCGCATTTCTCCTTTCTGTGTTGCCCTGACTGGGTTGTTATTGCGAGGTTAGCACATTGAGCTTAGGTAGCTTACAAAGAGAACGCTTCCGCCCGAATGACCTCGCCGGTGATCCACGCTGAGTCGTCTGACGCCAGGAACACTGCCGGGTGCCCCATTTCTCGCGTCCTTTGCGAGAAGTGGGGCCTTTGACGTTCGACCGGTGGCCCATTCAAGCCGTCTTTTGGCTCGATTGGGGCAGTTCGACGCTGGACGAATCCTGTCGTGGATCGCGAAGCAGCAGGTGACGCTTCGCACATCCCCGGCGTGTCATCCTGAGCGAAGCGGGGTAAGCGAAGCGCGCCCCGCGCAGTCGAAGGACCCCATTACTCTCCCACAACGCCATCGCCGCCAGGCATTCTCTAAATCGCATCTTGCCGGGTGCCCCATTTCTCGCGTCCTCTGCGAGAAGTGGGGCTTTTGACCTTCGTCCGACCAGCGGCCCATTCAAGCCGTCCTTTGGCTTGAGTGGGGCAGTCCGACGCGGTACGACTCCCGTCGCGGCTCGCTGAGCAACAAGTGCACATGCTCCGTGGGCGACGCAATTGGCTATGTAGCTCTGTCATCCTGAGCGAAGGAACTGCTTCGCGAAGCGAAGCAGTTCCGAAGTCGAAGGACCCCTGCACCTGCTGGCGCTTCCTATGCTGCCTCAGGGAATTCTCCCCGCGCAGCCAGCATCGTGAGAATGCCGTGGCGCTCCTCAGGCGCCGCCACTCCCATGTCCACCCCTCGTGGCCGGGTGGCCCATTCAAGCCGTCCTTTGGCTTGAGTGGGGCAGTCCGACGCGGGACGACTCCCGTCGCGGCTCGCTGAGCAACAAGTGCACATGCTCCGTGGGCGACGCAATTGGCTATGTAGCTCTGTCATCCTGAGCGAAGGAACTGCTTCGCAGAGCGAAGCAGTTCCGAAGTCGAAGGACCCCTACACTGCTGGTGCCTCCTGTGCTGCCTCAGGGAATTCTCCCCGCGAAACCAGCACCGTGAGAATGCCGTGGCGATCCTCAGGCGCCGCCCGCTCCCATGTCCACCCCCCGTGAAAAACGAGCATTACTCCCCATAACATAAGGACAATCTAGTTTGCTCGCCGGACCAAGTCTGTCAAGCGTGAACATCCCCACTCAAGCCAAAACCGGGGTGGAGTGGGCCATCCGCCGGCTCTTCCCTCCAGAAATCAGGAATGGATGAGGCTTGTCATCGCCACAGTCGAGCGGTCGCGAAATGTTATCATGCACAGCGGCGGCCTCGGCCTACAGGATGTGGAGCGAATCGCGACCTCGATAGAGAACTCGATTAGGCAAGTTAGGAGCGACTGCTGAATACCTCCCATGATAAGGCGAAACGTTAAAGGGGTTGAGGTGCTCGGACTTTTACTTGCGCTTGTCGCGTGGGGTATGAATTGGAATTCGGTTGAATACTGGAGCGCGGCGCAAGCTGAACACGAAAGAGCGATCGACAGAATTATTCAGGCGTATCACAACGTTCAGATAACGGCTAATGTATCGCTTGAATCGGCCATCGACCGTGGTGACGCCAGCACTTCTAAAGAAGGAACTGGAGCTAGTGTTCAACCCTACCAGCGCGCATGGCATGCACCTGATGTTCGGCGCGCCTGGCTACAAAGAAGCGTGAACGACATTACGGGCCTAAACCTGCTACTCTCCACATTATCCACTACGAACCAAAAGTACGATCTTGCCCTTGATAACCAAATTTCAGAATTAAGGAAAACCTTTTACCTATCGATCAACGTCTCCAAGCTTTCTTAGGCAACAACAAGGGCTGGGTCTCGACCCCGAGTTTCGAGGAAAATAAGCTTTCGGCACAAGATGCGGCTGAAGTAGAGGCCAGCCTCGCGACACTAGCCGACCAAAGCTTCGCACTGAACGATGACTTATCCACAGCAATCGCTAGTCGTCGCAAACGATCAACCTCGTTTTATAACGCGATTTTCTTTATGGGTAGCTTCTTGCTCATCATTGCTAAGGTCGGTGAGTGGTATTTAGACCAAAATGAAGCAGGGAACAAGTTCTGGCACGGACGGAAACGTCCCCACTAACTAGCTTGAATCGGGGCTGGCCTATCTTTGCGTCACCGCGACAGAGGCTGCCTCACCCTTCGTCGTTTTCGAAAGATGCGCACCACGGGCCTCGACTTCCCCTTTCATTCGTCACGCCCGCCTGGAGCCTGCATGAAAGCTGAGGTATCTTCCGCCCGGCCCTGATACCATCGTTCGTGGCATGACAATCGCCGATAAAATTTCCCCTAAATTCCAAGAATAAACATGCCCTTCGACATCACGAAGTTGCCACCGATTCTCAATCCCCAAGCAGGAGTCAACGGGGATTTATACGAGCGGATTTATAGACGTCACCAACCAAAGTGGTATTCCCCCTTTTGCCGCCACGGAGCCTTCACAATTTACAGCGGAGACACGTTTCCGATGGACCCGACAGGCCAGGAAACATACGTCTTTCAGCGCTGGACCATGCATGGTTCTGACGACGAACTGCTTTTGGTAACGAGCGCATGTTTGGTCTGTGGAAAGTTTCTGCTTGAAGGGCGGCTCAAGAAACCCGATGGAAGTGAGAGTTCGCTGGGCACCCTCTACGTTCTTACGAAAGATAAGCTCACTGCCGCCCCGAAAGATACCCCAGAGAGTGAGCTGCTGGACTTTTACAAGACGGAGTGGGAGTTCATCAATACTCTTTTAGCTGACTTCAATAAATTGACGATTGCTGTTGCGGTCGCGGCAGCGGTGTTCTTCGACAAATACCCCTCAGTGTTTTATGCATTCATCGCGACGTGTTTTATTATGCTGGCGCTTTACGGCGCCTCTTATTTTGGGCAAAAAGAGATCAGTCGTAAGTTTTACGCGGCCGCTGGGAAGAAGCTGACTCCGACTTTTTCTTCTAGAATTGATACCGCGTCGAAGTGCTTGCAGGTAATCTTTGGTATTGGTATCGTTGTGGTGTTGTGCCTCATGATTCGATCAGAGAGGGATATTATGAGCAAAGAAAGAAAAAATAATAACCTGGAAGAAACTAGACCTTATAATCCTGCGAAAACTCAGGACACACGACCATTCAATCCAGCTAAAGTAAAACCGCTGCAAGAGCCTGCCACGCCCCCTGTGCAGTCAACTCCTCCTCCTGCTCCAGTAAAAAAGTAGGATTGAATTAAGTGATTGTGGAGAGAGAACCCATGAACAAGCAAAGTGGAAACAATCTCGAAAAAACTAGGCCGTACAATCCTCCGAAAGTCCAGCCAAAGCAGAAGCCTCCTTCGACCGTTCCCAACACACAGGCTCCAGCAAAGAGGGACTGAAATCTCTTTAAGAGTGATCCTTGAGACCCCACACATCGTTGGCGGTCGGCCCACCCTTGCATCCTTTTGCAAGGGTGGGCCTTCCCGAACGCCGCTAGCGAGTAGCCCTACTCACTATCTGGCCACCGCATCCCCATCAACCCCCAAGCCCCCCAATACTTCCCCAGCCTCCCGCTTCTAGGGTTCCCGTGCAGACACAACTTCGCCGTCTTCTGCCCCGCAATCGCCTCGACCGGAATCACAAACCACGCATCGCACGGCATCACGTACGCCACCACAAAATCAATTTCCGAAGGGTCGCCGGGTGCCCCACCCTTGCGGTTTTTGCAAGGGTGGGTTTCCCCGGACGTCAACAGTGAAGGCTCACTCACTTTCCGGCCACCGCATCCCCATCAACCCCCAAGCCTCCCAATACTTCCCCAGCCTCCCGCTTCTCGGGTTGTCATGCAAACAAAGCTTCGCCGACTTCTGCCCCGCAATCGCCTCCACCGGAATCACAAACCACGCATCGCAAGGCATCACATACGCCACCACAAAATCAATCTCCGAAGGGTCATAAGGAATCACTTCCCCGTTCGCATTCCTCTGCAAGTTCACCATGTACGACCCATCCTGCTTCGCGCTCGATGACTTCACCTGCACCCGCCACAGCCGATTTCCCACGTCCAAAATAAAGTCATAGCGCCGGCTATCGCCATAAGGTTTCGCCGTAGCAAATCCCTTCTGCGTAGCCTTCACCATAAACATCATCTCCGCCAGCTCTCCCCGCTGCTTGCTCGATAGCCCGGCGAAAATCCTGCTCTCGCTCTGCAACGCCCACAAACGTGTGGAGCGGGCGCCCCCGCCCGCTGCCTCTGACTTTGATCTGGCCTTCGCAGCCCAGCCCAACCGTTTCCCAGCATTCGTTCTAACTCTCACACTCGCACGCATACTCATACCCCATTTTTTCTGCATCGCTCGGATGATCCTGGTTGTATTCGTTATAGAACAGACACGGCTATCTGCCCAGAGTTGCCCAGAAACACAAAAGGCGCGAACCGGAAGGTCCACGCCTCATACCGCAAACACGAACGGCGCAGGCCGAAAGGCCCACGCCGTTGTTTTCTTGACTCTATATATTCAGAATATCAGATTGGAGGGGGTAAACCCGCCACATTTCACAAGTTTATATTTCCCTGCGAATCAATCACTTAAACAAAAATCCTCGTGTTTAGGGTCTTGACAAGATTCTCTGCCCAAGTGTCGAACGAACCCAAATCGTCCAAGAAATACACGGTCTATCCCCATTTCATACGGCTAAGTTGTTGAAAAATCAACACCAAGATTGGCAACGAGGTTGCCTTTACTAAGGGTAGTCTCAACAGGAGGGAAACATGAAGCGACACCCTATGGCGCTACTCTCGTTATTGCTGGCTCTGGCCTTGACGGTTGCTTGCAGTAAGTCCGCCAGTTCACCGGCGGGCGATCAGCAAAACTCCGCCACCGACGCCACCAACGGCATGTCGCCGGATGCTTCGCAAAATCCGCAGCAGCCGGCACCGGTCAGCGTGCCCTCGGGAACCGCGGTCACCGTCCGCCTGCAAACGCCAGTCTCCAGCGCAAAGTCTGAAACCGGAGAGACTTTCGACGCGGTGCTCGATGAGCCTCTGGTGGTTGATGGACGAACTGTGGTGCCTCGTGGAGCCGCAGTTCGCGGCAAGGTCACGATTGCAAAGCACTCGGGACGCTTGCACCATCCGGGAGAATTGGGCTTGACCCTGGTTTCGGTGGACGTGCGGGGCAAGGATGTGCCGCTGGAAACCTCACATGTCTTTGCCAAGGGCGGATCGCACAAGAAGCGTAACGTGGGCATCATCGGAGGCGGAGCCGGCGCAGGCGCTGTGATCGGAGCCGTCGCAGGTGGCGGAGCCGGTGCTGCCATCGGAAGCGCGATCGGCGGCGGTGGCGGAACTGCCGTGGCCTACGGAACCGGCAAGAAGGATGTCCGCTTCGCCGTGGAGCAGCGCTTAACCTTCAAACTAGCCCAGCCCCTGACGGTCCAGGGCTAGCAACATTCGAGGGTGCCCCACCCTTCTCGCGTTCGTTGGCGAGAGGGTGGGGGTTTGATCTCCCATGGGCGCTTGCTACGGTCAGGTGGTCAGCGCCAGCCTTTTGCTTTCACTGGCCACTGACCACTGCCCACTGCCCACTGACCACTGGCCACTGCCTTTCGGTATACTAGAAAAGCATGCCGGTCCTGAAAAACATCGCCGCCATCGCCAAGGGCATGAGCATCACCTTCATGGAGATGTTCCAGCCCACGACGGTAGAAAATTATCCCGACGGCAAAGGCCCGTTAAAGGGAGCAAGGTTCGAACCTCGCTTCCGCGGCGCCCACGTCCTCCAACGCGACGAAAACGGACTGGAAAAGTGCGTAGCCTGCTTCCTCTGCGCCGCCAACTGTCCCTCCAACTGCATCTACATCGAAGCCGCCGACAACACCGCCGAACACCGCGTAAGCGGCGCCGAACGCTACGCCAAAGTCTACAACATTGATTACAATCGATGTATCTTTTGCGGGTATTGTGTGGAGGCTTGCCCTACGGACGCGATTACGCATGGGCATGGGTTTGAGCTGGCTACGTTTAACGCCAGCAATCTGGTTTACCGCAAGGAGCAAATGCTGGCCTCACGGCCAGCACACATGGGAGCCAACGTTGTGTTCAATCAGGCCGACGTGGATGGTGGTGCTCCCAGGGAGATGGTTGCGGGGAGTTAGGGTTCGAAACGAGTTTGAAGTCGAACACACGCCGGTCCTCGATCCAGGGGCCGGCGTTTGTGCTTGCTAGTACCTAGTACCCAGTAGCCAGTACCTAGCGAAAACATTTGCCACGGATTTGCACGGATTCACACAGATAGGACTAAGAGCTAAAAGCTAAGAGCTTCAACATGGGTGATTTTTTACAGACTGTTCGAGAGCGCGTTGTGGTTTATGACGGCGCTATGGGGACTAACATCCAGGCGCGGAATCCTACTCTGGACGATTACTGGGGGAAGGAGAACTGCAGCGAGGTGCTGGTGCTGAGCCGTCCCGACATTATTCGGGAGATTCATGCTGACTTCTTCAAGGTTGGCTGCGACATCGTGGAGACGAACACGTTTGGTGGGTCGCGGATTGTGCTGACCGAGTTTGAGCTTCCCGACCGCGTGCACGAGATCAACGTGAAAGCGGCACAACTGGCGCGGGAAGTGGCGCAGCAGTTTTCGACGAAAGAACGGCCGCGGTTTGTGGCGGGGTCGATGGGGCCGACCACGAAGCTGCCGTCGCTGGGGCACATTGGATTTGAAGCGATGGCGGCAGCTTATGAAGAGCAGGCGGCGGCGCTGATCGAGGGTGGCGTGGATGTTTTGCTGATCGAGACCTGCCAGGATCTGTTGCAAGCGAAGATCGCGACCATCGGCGTGCTGGAGGCCATGAGGAAGTCCGGCAAGCGGCTCCCAGTAACGGTGCAAGTGACGTTGCAAGAGAGCGGAACGATGCTGCTGGGGACGGAGATTGGAGCTGCGCTGACGGCGCTGGAGCCGTTTGATGTGGACATCCTTGGGCTGAACTGCGCGACGGGTCCGAAGGAGATGAACGACGCGGTCCGCTACCTGGGGTTGAATTGCACGAAGGAAGTTTCGATCTTGCCGAACGCCGGCTTGCCGTTCAACGAGGGCGGGCACGCGGTCTACAAGCTGACTCCGGCGGACCTGGCGGAGTATCACAAGCATTTTGTGCAGGATTATGGCATTCGCATTGTGGGCGGGTGCTGCGGTACGGTGCCTGCGCACCTGAAAGCGGTGGTGGACGCGGTATCCGGAATCGAGCCGGCTAAGCGTGAGGTAAAACGCGTGGGGGCGGCTTCGAGTGCTTACACTTCCGTCCCTCTCGATCTGGAGCCGAAGCCGTTGATCGTCGCCGAGGAAATGAATACTACTACCCGCGTCGAGCATTTCCGGAACCTGGTGCGGGGAAAGAAATACGACGACATTCTGGCCCTGGCTAAGAAGCTGGTGAATGACGGGTCACACATGCTGGATTTGTGCTGCGCGATTGTGGGCGAGGATGAGAAGGGATATATCTCTTCGATTCTGGAGAAGATTGCTACTCGCGTTCCAGCGCCGATTCTTGTCGATTCGACTGAGGCCGATGTGGTGGAGGAAGCGCTGAAGCGGATTCCGGGGCGGGCGATCATCAACTCGATCAATCTGGAGGATGGGGAGAAGCGGACGTCGCTGGTGCTGCCTATGGCGAAGCGGTACGGGGCAGCAGTGATTGCTTTGACCATCGATGAAGACGGGATGGCGCTGACGGCGGAGAAGAAGGCGGCGATTGCGCACCGGATTTTCGATCTGGCGACGAAGAAGTATGGGCTGGATGGGACGGATTTGATTTTTGACGCGCTTACTTTGCCGATTTCGACGGGACAGGATGAATATCGGAGCGCGGGGATCGAGACTTTGAAGGCGGTGGCGAAGATCAAGAAAGAACTGCCCAACGTTAAGACGATTCTGGGAGTGAGCAATATTTCGTTTGGGCTGGATGCTTATCCGCGGCGGGTCTTGAATTCGGTGTTTATGCACGAGGCGGTGGACCACGGGCTGGATATGGCCATCGTGAATTACACGAAGATTTATCCGCTGTACAAGATTCCGCAGGAAGAAGTGGACTTGGCACGGAAGCTGATTTTCCGGGATGAGTCGGACGGCGATCCGCTGCAGAAGTACATGAATCACTTTGCCGGGCTGAAGGGCAAGCCGGCGGCTTCGACTACCGCGCATGTGGATACGCTCTCGGTGGAGGATAAGCTGAAGTTCGCGATCATCAACGGAGAGAAGTCCGTGGGTGAAGGGGCGCACAAGAAGTCTTTGGAGGAACTGCTGGAAGAGGCGCTGCTCCAGTATTCGGCGCTGGAACTGATTAATACTGTGCTGCTGGACGGGATGAAGACGGTCGGCGATTTATTTGGGGCGCGCAAGATGCAACTGCCATCCGTGCTCGATTCGGCCGGTGTGATGAAACAGGCGGTCGCCTATCTTGAGCCGAAGATGGAAAAGAAGGAAGGCGGGTCGCAGAAGGGCACGATTGTGCTGGCGACCGTCAAAGGCGATGTTCACGACATTGGAAAGAATCTGGTGGACATTATTCTGTCGAATAACGGATTCAAGGTGGTGAACCTGGGGATCAAGCAGCCGGGGGACAAGATTATCAGCGCGGCGCAGGAGCATGGGGCGGACGCGATCGGGCTGAGCGGGCTACTGGTGAAGTCGACTTTGGAGATGAAGTATGTGATCCAGGACTTGCAGCGGCAAAAGCTGGAGTTCCCTGTTATCTGCGGCGGGGCGGCTTTGACGCGCAAATACGTAGAAGATGACTTGCGGCGGGAATATGCGAACTCGGTGTTTTACGCGGAAGATGCGTTTGCCGGGCTGCACGTGATGGAGGATTTGGTTACAGAGGATGGGGCACGGGAGGCGCGGCTGCTGGATGGGCGGACGGTGAAGGAGTACGCGAAGGCGGCGGCGGTGGATGAGGAGACTGGGCCGGTGTTTGCGGAGCGGAGCGTGGTGGTGACGGATGCTCCGAATATTCCAGAGCCTCCGTTTTGGGGAGTGCGGGTTAAGCGCTACGATGTGCGGGACGTTTTTCCTTATATCAATGAGACTGCGCTGTTCAAGAATCAGTGGCAGTTGAAGACGGCTTCGCAGGCGGATTATGTGCGGCTGGTGGAGGAGAAGTTCAGGCCGATTAAGGGGAAGCTGGAGGAGGAAATCGCGGAGTCGGGATTATTCGAGCCGAAAGTCGTGTATGGGTATTTTCCTTGTCAGAGTGAGGGGAATGATGTGGTGGTTTACCAAGTACCTAGTACCGAGTACCCAGTACCCAGCGAGCTTTTGAGGTTTACTTTTCCGCGGCAGCGGGAGGGGCGGCGGCTTTGTATTTCTGATTTTTTTGCGGGCAAGGCTTCGGGGAAGATGGATGTGATTGGGTTTTCTTTGGTGACGGTCGGCGCTCAGGCATCAGTCGAGACACAGAAATTGTTTGAGGGCGGGGAGTATACGAAATATTTATATCTGCACGGGCTTAGCGTGGAGACGGCGGAGGCTTTGGCGGAGCTGCATCATAAGACGATGCGCGAGGAGTTGGGGATTGCGGGTGAGGATGCTCCGGCGATTCGGGATTTGTTTCACCAGAAGTATCGTGGATCGAGGTATTCGTTTGGGTATCCGGCGTGCCCGAATCTGGAGGACCAGACGAAGTTGTTTGTGCTGCTGAAACCCGAGGAGAATGTTGGAGTGCGGTTGACTTCGGGGTTTTTGCTGGAGCCGGAGCAATCGACATCGGCTTTGGTGGTGCATCATCCGGGGGCCAAGTATTTCGTGGTGTAGTTTTGCCACGGATTTGCACGGATGAACACGGATCGAACGTCCTTTTCTTTTTCTTTCCAACCGGAGAATCGGGAACAGCATCTTCTTCCCCATGATTCGCAAATTACAATCCGGGGAGTACCGGCTCTATTCGCGGAAGATCGATGCCAAGACGGGGAAGCGGAGGAATTTGGGGACGTTTTCGTCGCGGGCGGCGGCGGAGAAGCATGAACGGGCAGTGCAGTATTTCAAGCGAAGGTGAGGCACACCGGCGCCGCGGGTAGAAACTCCTCGATGGGCCTGTGGTGCCGCTGTCACAAAAGGGATCCTTCGACTGCGCTCAGGATGACGAGCCTAATTAGAAGGTGGTGGCGAGGCGGAGGAAATAGCTGCGGGGCGGGGCTATGGCGCTGGCGGAGAAGAGGCCGGCGAAGTCGAGGACATTGAGGCGGTTGTTGAGGTTTTCGGCGTCGGCTTGCAGGTGGAGGGTACGCTTTTCTTTCTTGTAGAGGTCGGCGCCTGCCGACAGATCAAAAGAAAAGGTGGGCTTGATGCGTCCCGCGGCGACGTTGATACGGTCGAGCACTTGCTGTCCGTATTCGGCCGGGGCCAGATTTATGTTTCCGCTGAAGTCGAAGGGGAGGCCACTGCCGTATTCGGAGCTGGCCGCCAGCCACACGCGTGAGGTTAGCTGATAGCGAATGCGGGCGCGCGCGGTGTTGCGCTGGTCTTGTGAGTCGGGGAAATGTCCGGTTAGTTGGGTGGCGTTCGTGGCATCGTCGCCGAGCAAGAAGCCTCCGGTTACGGGGAACCAGACGTTGCCGACGATGTAGGAATAGCTGAGGAAGCCGGAGAAGCGCTTCCAATGCGGGAGTTCGAGCTTGGCTTCGGCACCATAGATGATGGCTTTGCGGAACGCTATGGGGAAGCTGACGGCTGTGTTGAGGATTTGATCGTCGTCGGCGAAGTTGTTTACGTAGCGGCGGAAATAGTTGGCGTCGAGTCGGAACTGGTTCACGAAGCTTTTGCTGGCGCCTAATTCGAAGTAGTTGCCGTGGGACGGTTCGATCGGACGCCGCAAGACATTGGGATTGAGCACGGTGACGCTGGGCGAACTGGCCAGGAGAATATTTTCGAATGACGGCGTCTGAAACACCCGATCGTAGGAGGCATGGATGATCAAGCCGGCCACGGGGAAATAACGGGCGACGGAAAAGCGCGGGCTGGCGGCGTTTTGATTCACTACGAGTTGGTAATGGTCCCAGCGGAGGCCGGCGTTGACCGTCCACTTGCCGAGGTGAATCAGATCCTGAATGTAGACGGATTGTTCGAGATCGGGACGGCTGCCGGTAAAGGCGAACGTTGCCGGGGTGCCGGGATCGAACGGGTAGTAGGGGTCGATCAGCAAATTTGGATTTGCGGTGATGATGTCGCTGAAGTTTTCGTGGAGGAACAGATTGTCTGACTCGAGACCTGCTTTCCATTCGTGGCGACCGTGATGGATAGAGATGGCGGCGTTGAAGTATCCCTCTTTGAAGTCATTGTGCAGGAAGGCGGCGATGGGCCAGGCGTTGCTGGAGTTGAGATCGGCGGAGTTGTCGCGGACCATGCCGCGAAAGTTGGCGAGGACGTTGGGCGAAAAGATGTGCTGGTAGGAAACGATACCCATGGTCTCAAAATTGCCGGCGGTCTGGAGCTGAGGTGTTGTGCCGGGAGGCGTTTGGAGATCCGGAAATTGCTGGAGAAGCTGGTTGGGGATTTCGTAGCGCGAGAGTTGATGGCGAACGCTGAGGGTGAGGCGGTCCTTCGTAGTGATATCTCGCTCATAGCTTAGAGCAAAGCTTCCGGTAGTGCCGCGGTTGGTGTAATTTTCCGGGACCACGGGATTGAGGTAGCGAGCCGTCATGTTGCCGGAGGCGCTGGCGCCGACGGTGTTGTGTCCCCAGGAATCCTGAATACTGGCGAAGGCTCCGGCGGTGTCGAAACTGCCGCCGGAAAGAACCGCCTGGCCGTGGAAGCCGGGTTGAATGTCGCGTAGAGTGTTGACCTCGATTACGCCGCCCATTTTGCGTCCGTATTCGGCGGGGATGCCGGCGGTGTAGATGGTGAGGGAGTCGACGTCGTCGGCTTCGAGCTCCGGGCCGAGGCCTGGCGAGCGATTGTCAGTGAGCGGGATGCCGTCAACAACAAATTGCGTTTGATACTCGGAGCCGCGGGGGTGGAGAACGGCGTTGCCCTCGTAGAGCCATCCGGGCTGGGAATCGACGAGGTCGGGAAGGGAGCGGCCGGGGAGCGAGGCGGGGCGATCGGCTATGGCTTTGGCGTCGAGGTGGTTGATGGTGGTGGTGCGTTCGGGATCGAGGAGCGTGGCACCGGCGGTGACGTTGACGGCGGTGCTGAGGGCAGCGATGCTTAGCTTTACGATATATTCGGCGGGAAGTGCGGAATGAATTTCAAGGACGCCGTCGTAGGAGGAGAAGGATTCGCGATGGACCTGGAGGCGGTAGCGTCCGAAGGGGAGATTGCGGACGCTGAGCTGGCCGGAGTCGTCGGTGGCGAAGGAGCGGTGGAACTGGAGGGCGTCGCTGGAAAGATCGACGGAGGCTTTGAGGGGGAGATTATCGGGGCCGGTGACTTTGAGGCGGAGTTCTCCGGCGTTGCTCTGGGCGGGGACGGGAACGGCGAGCGGGAGAGCGAGGAGCAGGACGCCGAGGTGGAGCAAGGAGCGCACGATGATGGGTGGGGGAATCCTTATGCTATCAGTTTCACAGGGCGGACCCCGGTTACGAAGGGAATGCGGGGGAGCGATCCATTTGGTTTTTTACAAACTGTTTACATCCGGCTGACAAAGATGGCGTGAGGGTAGGGCACGATTAGGGTCGAGATCAGGAACAACAGATTCTGATCGTCGATCTTCACGCCCTCCGTCACCGCGAGGGAATGGGGAAACCGGCGTTTCCACCGCAGGGGGTGGAGGCGCCGGTTTGTTATTGCGCGTGGCGCACCCGACGCGGCGCGATGTTAAGCCAACAATTCTTTTGAAACACCGCCAACCCGTTTTGCTGTTATCGGCGCTCTCGGATCACGTTTCCGTGTCGCTCGGCGCAGGTCTGTTGTGTCGAGTCACGGGGGAAGCGTAGGATGTGCGAGCCGGAGGGCCACATCGGGAACTCCGGCTTCATCGGGAGGCTTATATGTCCAGATTTTTCCTTCGAATTCTGCTGGGCGTTTCGTTGGCGGGATCGGTGTGGGCGCAGACCGTTGCGATTCGCGCGGGGAACCTGATTGATCCCGCAACTGGATCGGTGGCGAAGAACCAAGTCATCCTGGTGAAGGACAAGAAGATCGTGGACGTGGGCCCGGGGCTTGCGATTCCGCAAGAGGCGACAGTTGTGGACCTTTCGAGCGAGTGGGTCATGCCGGGCATCATGGATGCGCACACCCACATCACGCAGAGCGTGCAGTACTTCCGCGAACTGGACTCGAACTACCTTCGCGAAGATACGGCGTTTCGCGCGCTTCGCGGACTTTGGACGGGGCAGATGCTGCTGAATGCGGGCATCACCACGGTTCGGGACGTGGGCAACGATGCCAATTTTGGCGCCGTCGCGCTGCGCAAAGCTATCGACCGCGGCTGGTTCGTGGGGCCCACCGTGCTGACTGCCGGGAAGATCATCGCGCCCTTCGGCGGACAAACCAGTGGAATCCCGCAGGAAATCGGACCGTTCTGGCAATTCGAATACTATGACGCCGACAACGTCGACGAAATCCGCAAGGCGGTGCACGAGAACATATATTACGGGGCGGACCTGATCAAGCTGGTGGCTGACAATAGTCCCTACCATTACTCGGTGGAAGAAATCCGTGCTGCCGTGGATGAGGCGCATCATGCTGGACGCGCTGTGGCCGTGCACGTTATGGGAGGCGAGGCGGCGTCGAACGTGATCGAAGGCGGGGTCGATTCCATTGAGCATGGCTTCTTTCTTACCGACGATCAGCTCCGGCGGATGAAGGAGAAGGGCATCTTTCTTTCCGGGACTGATTTTCCGACCGCTCATTTCGTTGCCGGGCAGATCGGAAACGGAAAGGAGATGGGCGCGGCCATCATTGATCGCCTGACTCGCGCTTACAAGATCGGTGTGAAAATGGCATTCGGCACGGACATCGTCACCGATGCTCCGAACGAAACCCGGGTCGACATGACCTGGGACTACCTCGGTATCTGGCGTACGGCGGGCGTTCCTCCGGCCGATATTCTGAAATGCATGACCACAAACAACGCGGAGCTGTTCCGGATTTCGAAGCAGCGCGGCGCCATCGCCAAAGGATTGTTTGCAGACATCATCGCCATGCCCGATAGTCCTCTCGACAACATTGAAGCGCTGCGCAAGGTCAATTTCGTGATGAAGAACGGCGCAATCGTGAGGAAGGCAAAATAAGGACAGTAGTCAAAAGCCTGACCGACCACTATCGAGTTCCTGTGAAAGACTGACCACCTTTCTTCCGCAGATTGCTTGTGCCTGCGCCAAAAGTACACGATGGAACCCATGCTCTGGGCCACCGATAGCATCCTGACGTGTCGATTCAACAAGTTGGGCGCCGACGCTAAGGGCCACACAAGTGCATCAGTTAAAGTACGCCAGTTAAATCGAGTGAGCATTCCTTCTTCCCTTCAGGTTCTCTGAAACCACGTTCGGCCCATGTGATGTTATTCCTTTTAGCTTCCCCATGGAGGTACTGCGTTATGGAGTTTGCCTTGTCTACGGAGTCTACCCGGCATCGGGCATGTCAGAAACGAGCCCGGCGGCCCTAGTCAGTTGATGAAATCGGTTGACGAAACCTGAGTTAAGGGTGGCAGCGTCGCGGAGCGAATGTGAGCACTTCTGCACAGCACTGCCGAAGCAAATGAGCGAGTCTAGGTACACTTAGGAGATTGACAAATGAACAGAGTACTAGTTGTGATGCTACTTGTAACTATGGTCGCCTGCGGAGGCTCATCTTCACCCTCAACCCATCTCCAAAACCCGAACGGAAAAGGTCCTGCGCCGGTAGACCTTAAATCAGCGTCTTCTTTTGCTGTCCTAACCAAGTCTGGAGTGACGGATGTGCCAGCGTCCGTTATCACTGGAGATGTAGGGGCAAGCCCGATCACAGGAGCAGCTGATAACCTGACCTGCGCGGAAGTAACCGGTAAGAGTTACTCTGTCGATGCAGCCGGTCCACTACCGTGCCGGATAACTAATGCTACTTTACTGACGGCCGCCGTCAAAGACATGATGACTGCATACACCGACGCGGCGGGGCGTACACTTCCAACTGCCACCAACCTGGGAGCTGGTGAGATCGGAGGGCTAACCATCGCTCCGGGTCTTTACAAATGGGGTACTGGTGTAAGCATATCAACGGACGTCACGCTTTCTGGCGGTCCGAATGATGTCTGGATATTTCAGATAGCTCAAACCTTAAATCAGGCTAGCGCAACACATGTAGTCTTAAGCGGCGGCGCACTGGCCAAGAATGTATACTGGCAGACCTTCGGAGATGTAACCATTCAGGCACAGGCTCAGTTCAATGGTGTTATTTTGTCTCAAACAGCCATTAACCTGAAGACGGGAGCATCTGTGAACGGTCAGCTGTTAGCTCAGACCCAAGTCACTCTTGAGCAAAATACGGTTACACAATAATTGGTATAGCAGAGGTGGGCGATCGATGAAATCGCCCACCTGCTTGTTGGATCATGAGAGTGGAGACGGAATGAGTGATGTTCATGGACTTGAGATACCAAAAGTAGGGGCGACAGCACGATACCTTAAGTAACACCTTCCTCTGGCCTGACTTCATTTCTCGACCGCTGCGCCATCGCCAAAGGGTTGCTCGCGGACATCATCGCCATGCCCGATAGTCCTCTCGACAACATTGAAGCGCTGCGCAAGGTCAATTTCGTGATGAAGAACGGCGCAATCGTGAGGAAGCCAAAATAAAGGGCAGCGGTCAAGTGGCTGACGGGCAAATCGGACACAATCCGCAAGGGAGAACCCAAGTGAGCGCTATGGCGATGTTACGCCCTTTGACGCAACGGCCCTCCGTACCGCACTCCTAGCCTTTACGCCGGAACAAAGCACATCCGCACGGTGTCTAGGTAGACTTGTCTAGGCACAGAGCCTTAGCGAAGCCAGCGTATTGCGGGTGCTCCATGCGAAAGATCTTCCGAGCAGCCATCGTTCTTGGCATTGTTTCCGTAGCCGCCCTTCTCATCAGCGAGCTATTCCCTGATCAGGTTTATGCTTCCCTCGAATGGGGAAGGTACTGGGTTAGGATTCTCTCGTCTCGAAACAGCTATGGATTTCCGGCAAGCAGAGATGATCCAAAACTCAGGCTCGACGGCCACTCGTTGGCTCCGCCCTTCATGCTGCGCAAGTCCATAGCACCTCCCAAACTCTACGTTGATGCTGAAGGCTACAGAGTGTTCGAGGCTTGGCTGAGCACGGTCCGGGTAAGTAACACTCCATTGATTCACTCAGAATCAGCTGCCCTGCTCATGCTCGAACCAATAGAGCAGTGCTTCCCTTCGGAAGTGCTCCAGAGTCTTGCCGACGCCTTGGCTGATTTCTCCGTCAAGAACTCGGAGACTTGGCGCTTTGACGTTCGCGCCATCAAAAACACCCGATTGGGTGGCCCTACGAGAGAGAGCGGACTATTTCAGTCGGAGATTTCCTTTTCAGCTGTAGGGTTCAACAGGGACAGAACAGCTGCTGTGATGTATGCGACGTATTGGTGTGGTCCACGGTGTGCTCGCGGCACGTACTACGCGCTCGATAAGCGCGACGGACAGTGGATCAACGTTAGGGAGATCGGTCGATGCGGGTGGACCTCCTAGCGGCTGGACGTGTATCAATCACTGGTTGAAGTAATCAGATTTTGAAACAATCCCAATTTGTCGTTCTAACGCCGACCAGACAGCCTATGTCTTCGCCTCCCAACCCACCGCGGCGCACTGAGCAAGTCTTCCTAGAACCTCGGCGGAGTCTGGCTCGGACAGCTCTGGTTGGATTACAGGCAACTCGGACCGTAACTGTTGTAATCGGGCGAGAGCACTCAAACCTGGTGGATGAGCGCGATTCTTTCCGCTTTCTATTTTCGCAGGAGAATATCTGCGGCCAGGAAGGCGGCGAAGACTACGGAGATTATGCCGTTCATGGTGAAGAAGGCGGCGTTGAGTTTGGAGAGGTCGTTGGGTTTGACGAGGGAATGTTCGTAGAGCAGGAGGATGGTTACGGCGATCACGCCAGCGATTGCTAGCTTGCCTAGAGCAAATGCCGGGATCAACGCGATCAGGAGCAGCAGCATGATTCCGTGGAAGGCGCGGGCTACGTAGAGCGAGCGGGGGATGCCCAGGTGGCGGGGGATGGAGTGGAGGTCGGCGTCGCGGTCGAATTGGAAATCCTGGCAGGCGTAGAGGATGTCGAAGCCGGCTACCCAGAAAGTTACGGCGGCGGTTAAGAGAAGGATGCGGGGGTCGAGGGAGCCGCGAACGGCGATCCAGGCGGCGGCAGGGGCCATGCCTAGGGCGAATCCTAGAACGAGGTGCGACCAGCGGGTGAAGCGCTTGGTGTAGGAGTAGAGGAGCAGGACCGCGAGAGCTAGCGGGGAGAGCCAGAGCGTCAGGCGATTCAGTTGGGACGCGGCGAGGATGAAGATGGCGCAGGAGACGACTACGAACGTGGCTACGAAGACGGAAGAAAGATGGCCGGCGGGGAGAGCGCGGGTGCGAGTGCGGGGATTGGCGGCGTCGATGGCGGAGTCGGCCAGGCGATTGAAGGCCATGGCGGCGGAGCGGGCGGCTAGCATGGCGATTACGATCCAGAGAAGTTGATGGGCGGTGGGGAGGCCGGAGGCGGCTAGCATGGCTCCGCAGAGAGCGAAGGGGAGAGCGAAGATGGAGTGCTCCCACTTGATCATTTCGAGAGTGACGCGGAGGCTACGGAGGATGGGTAGGAGGGGCACGGGAAGATTGTAGAACAGTGGTCAGTGGTCAGTGGTCAGTGGTCAGTGGCCAGTGATCAGTGGTCAGTTGCTGGGCCTGGCCACACTTCTACTACCGACCATCCGTTGGGGTCTTTCCAGAGTACGGGGTTGGCTGGGGTTTCGTCCGGAGAAATTACCTGGACCAATTTGTGGGTCAGCGCTTCCGGCGGAAGGTTCCCTTCCCTTAATTGCTTGCGCATCTCTTCCAGGGCGGGATCGAGGTGACGTGGCTCGGAGATGGGGAGTGGGGAGTAGAGGGCTCGCCGCCAGCTTACGTAGGACACGTAGGAGTTTGTGTTCAAAACCATGGTGTCTGGGGGGGTGTTTTCGGAAATCCAGTAGTACGCGCCCCAACTTCCTACCGGAACTCCGCCCTCGTGGATCATTTGCTGCCAGGTCCGGTAGGTTGAGAGGCTCAAGAGAATCCCGAGTGCGGTGGCGACGGCTAGTGAGACGCCGAATCGTTGTCTTAGCTGGCTGGCCGCGTATCCGGCGAATATGCTCATGAAGCAGGCCATGTCCATCAGAAAGCGGGAGGGAGTGAAGGCTACAAAATCCTGCCCCGTAAATCGCAGGGCCAGCTGGCGGTAGATTGGGCCGGACAGCAGGAATAAGGTGAGGAGAGTGCCACAGATCACATACAACCATCTGAGTTCGGGGGATTGTTTGCTGGTGCGCCGCGCCAGAAGCAGGCCGGCGGCGCTGAAGAGTACGTAGGCCGGGCCCAGATCGCGGAAGAGCGATCTGGGAGTGAATGATTCCTGGAAACGAAATACGTCGGTGTTGCCCAGGCTCGCCGCCTTGAGAAGATAGGGCGCCAGGTAGAACGAGCCTAGAAGCATTGCTCCGGCGACGCCGATCAGTATTGCGACTGCTGCGCGCTTCTGATTTGAGAAGAAGAAATATACGAAGAGCACGGCGAGGACGATGCCGCTGGTGATCATTACATGGTGGTGGGCGAGGCAAATGGCCGCAAAGAACAGAGCTATCAGGGAGACATGCTTCGCGGTGAGAGCTGGGGCTGCCAGCAGAGCGATTGTCGCCAGGAGAAATGTCATGGCTAAAGCATTGGGGAGTCCGCCGGTGCGGTAATAATCGAGGCTGCCGTAAGCGGCCCAGAAACCGTAGGCGAGGGCTGAGAATGCCGCGACTTCTTCGTCGAGGCGAAAGCGCAGGCTCAGGAGATAAACCTCGGCAGTGGTGATGATGCCGATGAGAGGAATCAACATCTGAAAAACGCGGTGCAGGGGCAAGCCGGTCAGGCTCGAAAAAACTACCACAAGGAAATGGCTGCCCAGGGGATAGTTCAAGGGCACGTTTTCAAAGGGCGTCCAGTCGTAAATCATGCCGTTGGCCATCGCCACTTTCCTGGCGAGGATCAGGTGAAACGAGGGGTCCCAGCCTGGGGGCCACGCGTGTACGACTGTGAGGAAGAACCGTGAGACGGCCAGCAGGGCGAGGATAGTCAAAGCCAGCCTGGTCACTCCCAAGCGCTGCGGGGACTTTGCGCTCCGCAAGTGTTGACGCAGGGCTAGCGCGGCGACGGATAGAGAGAGCGCGGCCCAAGCCATCCAAAACAGGGACAAGCGCCAGTATGCCAGGACAAAAGCGATGTAGATCGCAATCGCTAGACCGCAGACGCTGCCCCATGTGCATCGTTCAAAAATGGTTTGTTCAGGAAAGAGGAGGTCCCAGAGGCACGCTCCGGGAATGAGCAGAGCAAGCGACGACATCAAGAAAATGAACAATAACCAGAATTGCATTTTGGATGCGGGCGACTCCACGATATCACGACGGTTGGCAATTCATTTTCACATTTGACAAGCACTTCACGGTGGGGCATTATGGGGGCGTCAATTGCGGTTCTTCCCTTCTTACAGGGGATAGAGGTCTGAATTGGAGGGAGAGCATGTCCGAATTTATGCGCAGGATATGGTCGGAAGATGCGGGGCAGGACATCGCCGAATATGCAGTGATGCTGGCCGTGATCCTGGTCCTGGTGGTGGGGACGATACGACTGATCGGATCCAACGCCAATAATGCGTTTTCCAATGTCGCCAGCTCGATCCAGTAGCCGGATCGACACAACCGCCGCTTCGTTCGGAGTTTGTGAGTTGGGAGTTTGTTCATGATTCGATTTACCTCGTTTACCGGGCAGTTTCGCTACTACTGGTTTAGCGGAGTAGCGGCTGCGGCGGGACTTGCAGGGAGATCGCGTCAGACATGATCGAATAGATTTCAAGCAAGATTTAGCCAGAGGCCGCGATTTCAGATCGCGGCCTTTATTTTTGAGGCAAAGAAGTATAAGGAAGCGAGCCAAACGCGCGATTATTGCGTCGCAAAAAGCGCGACGCTTCGCGCGGCTCGCCCAGATCCCCTTCGGCAAGCTCAGGGCAGGCTCTCGCTGCGCAAAAAACGCTTGCTCGGGATGACAATCAAACAGGAGAAACGCAATGATCGTCAATATGTCGGAAAAGGCTACGGAGCAGGAGATTGCGCACATTATCGAGCGCATTCGCGAAGCGGGCTACCAGCCGCACGTCACGCGGGGAGTGGAGCGCACGATTGTGGCTGCTGTGGGAAACGGGCGGCGCCATGAGATTGAGGCACTGCTGGTGGCGCCGGGCGTGGAGGGTGTGGTTGCCATTGCGCAGCCTTTCAAGCTGGTGAGCCGGCAGGTCAAGCCGGAGCGGACTGTTGTGAAGGTGGGCGGCGTCGCGGGCTTTGTCTCCATCGGGGGACCGGGAGTTGTGGTGATCGCCGGGCCCTGCTCGGTGGAGTCGCGGGAGCAGTTGCTTAGCACGGCACACGCGGTGAAGCGGGCCGGAGCTACGATGTTGCGCGGTGGGGCTTACAAGCCGCGGACTTCTCCTTATGATTTTCAGGGGCTGGGCCTCGAGGCGTTGAAGATTCTGCGTGAGGCGCGGGAGGAGTCCGGACTGCCGGTGGTGACGGAGGTGATGAGCACGGAAGATGTGGACATCATCTGCGAGCATGTGGACATGCTCCAAGTGGGGGCGCGGAACATGCAGAACTTCGCGCTGCTGCGGCGGCTGGCGACGGTGAACAAGCCGGTGATGTTGAAGCGTGGGCCGTCGGCGACAGTGAAGGAGTGGCTGCTGGCGGCGGAATACTTACTTTCCGGGGGAAACAACCAGGTGGTGCTGTGCGAGCGCGGGATCAAGACTTTCGAAACGGAGATGCGGAATACTTTCGATCTGGCGGCGGTGGCGCTGGCGCGCGATCTTTCTCATTTGCCGGTGATTGCTGATCCATCGCACGGGACTGGGAAGCAGAGTCTGATTGCGGCGGTGTCGCGAGCGGCTGTGGCCGTGGGAGCGGATGGGCTGATTATTGAAGTGCATCCTTGCCCGGAGCGGGCGCTGTCGGATGGGGCGCAGTCGCTGGATTTTGCAGGATTTGAGAAAGTGATGCGGGGGCTTGCGGAGCCTTTGCGGCGGGCTGCGGTTCCGGCTTGAGGCGAAGAAAACCTTTACCACGTGGGGCACGGGGGAACGCGGGGTAAGACAAAGATCGTCAGTGTGCCGGGTTGTTTGCTGGGGGCTTGAGTTGCATGGCCGGGTCGCCTAGCAGGTTGTAGGTTTGGCGGACTCCCAGGTCGGCGATGGCGGACTTGGCCTGGAGGATTGCGTCTCCTAGAGTTGGGGATTTGGCGCTGAATGCGTTCTGTACGACGAGCTTGTCGAGACTGGTTTGGGGCGCAGCTTGATTGAGACCGCTGGAAGCCAGGACCGCAACCGCGCCTCCGTTGGGAGCCAGCATCAGCGTTACCGCGAGCGGTTGTTCGTAGACATCCTGGAACAAACCATTCAGACAGTTCATGATCAGGAAGACGGGTAAGGACGAGCCGTTGGTCAGGGCGTTTGCGGTGGTGTTGTTGAAGAAATCGCTTCCTGACCATTGGTCTTCGGAACCGTGGCCTGCGTAATTCACCAACAATTGTCCGGAGTTGATGGAGGTAACGATGGCTTTCTCAACCTGCGCCGTAGTCATGGTACTGGCAAAGACATCCGTGGCCTGGATGGTGGAGGGCAATTGCTTTTGGACGAACTGACTGTCCTGGGTGAAGTTTTCGGTGTCGTTTACGTCGGCCACCATCAGAGCTTGCGAGGTCCAAGGGCCGTTCGTGGACTGGCCCTCATAGGTGGCGACCTTGCCGGCGACCAGGTTGGCTTCAGCAGCGGTACTGACGGGGAAGCGCCCGGTGGCGATGGTGGGCATGCCGGTACCGGAGAAGTCGGAGAACCAGTCGTCGGAAGCGGTCATCAGGCTGGTGGTGGGAACGATTTTTGTGGGTACGAAATCGAGATGGCCGAAGCCGAGATAATTCCGTGGATCGACCGAGGCACGGCCGTTGAGCAACAGGTAATGCGGCGGCGTGCTCCATGCTTTGGTGGCGGCGCGCAGAAATTCTCGGATGGCGACGGGACTGTGCTCGCCGAAATTGAATTCGCCGTAGAGATCGTCGATCAGAACCACAGCCGTGGATTTGCCTTCGCTCTCATGGGCTCGAACCAGCGGAGTGAGGGCGGCGGCGAAGGAGTCGTAGGAGACCATCACAATTTCACTGCCGGGCTGAGCGCGGTGCCAATGAGAGGGATGATTGGGACGAGCGCCGGCGACGGAGTCGATGCGGTCGGCGGCCACGGCAAGCAGGATGTGCCGGGCAGAAGCAGCAGGGTTGGTGGTTGTCCACGGCACCTGCACTTCCAGCGCGTAATGGTTTGAGTTTGCGTCCGAAATGATCTGCGGAGTGAGTTCAACGGGCTGATCCGGGTCCGTGATGTCGAGCACTACCGACGGGACGCTGGTGAAGCCGGTGAGTTTTAATTCATCGCCGGCACGGCCGGTGAACTTGAGACGGTCAGAGTCGACGGTGTAGGAATGAGGGTAGGTTATCTGAATCGACTGCACGAGGCTGGTATCGTATTCGCCGCCCTGGGCGGCGAGCGTGACGGTGTTGACGCCCTCCTTCAAGGTGCCCGGCGGCAGGCTCGCGCGGAATTTTCCTTTGTCCTGACCAGTGAAGGTGACGTCGCCCAGGGACGCTCCGTTCAGAGCGATGGTGACGTCGTGCGGGAAGCCGAGGATTATGCCTTGCAAGACTACTTCCAGCTTTGCCTGATCGTTCGAGTTCTTGTCGAGGTGCGGCACGTAGATGGTCTGGTCTACAGACGTGGAGGAGACGATCGAACCGAAGAAATTGTTTCCCGTCGATGTGATTAGCGCGGCGAAGTACGTCGTGTGCTGCGCGAGTTCCACCGTGAAGGGGAAAGCGGGCGGAGGCTGGTTCGAGCCGGTGGAGGGCGGCAGGTTGTGAATGCGTTGGCCCGGAGCGTCACCGGCAACCAGCCAGTACACTCTGGTGCCGGAGTATTGCGTGTCGATGCCGGTTCCGTAGAACTGGATGGACGCGGTGGGTCCGAAGCCGCCGGGGCCGCCGGTTGCGCCGGTGATCTGGATCGGCTGCTCGACCGCCTCCGCATAAAGATGGAGGAATGCGGGATCGACATTCGGGTCGAGTCCGGCCTTAATGAGTTCGGGCTGCGTGACGCTGTGCCAGCCTTCACGCTTCACGAAGATCTTTACCGCGGGGTGGGCCGCGAGTTCGAATTGCTTCTGCCTTTGGGTTGAGGTGGGCTCGAACTCGCGCAGCACGTTCTCGACCGGATGGCTGCCTTCGTTGAAAGTGGATGCTGGTTGCGACTGGTTGAGTTCGCTCAACATCAGTGCGGTCGAGGGAACCGTTTCGCTGCCCGACTGCGAAGCGACTGCGTCCGCCGTCACCGGGCCGTGCAAGGCGCGGACGCCGTTGACGTCCAAGTCTTCGAGCCAGTAGGCGCCACCTGAGCTTGGGGAGGAATCGATCCAGGCGTAGGTTTTGCCGGAGTGCTTGGGCAATGCTCCGCTCATCAGTAGGGCCGAGCCCGCGATGAGAGAAGGATTCAGGCGGACGCGCTGGCCAGCCTGTTCGCGATAAATGTTGAATCCGAGGTTGTGCGCTTCTCCGCCAGTCTTCCAGAACAACACCACACGGTTCGCGCCGGTTTTGTCGGGAACGATGCGTGCGGCGAAACTTTGCAACTGAATCTTCGTCGCGGCGGTGATGGTTTCGGTCTGCGTGGAAGTGTTGTTGTTGAGATTGGGGTCGGTCTGGTCCGCGCTTACGGTTGCAGTATTCGAAACGACGCTGGGCATTCCCGCGAGGGTGAGGATGGTGACAGTGGCCGTGCCGGCGTTGGGCATGGTTCCGAGCAAACAGGTGACGGTGCCGTTCGCTTCCGAACAGGTACCGGCAGTGGTAGTTGCCGACAGATAGGTGACGGCGGAAGGCAAGGCATCGGTCACGATCACATTGGTGGCTGTCGCCGGACCGTTGTTGGTGACTGCGACAGTGTAGGTGAGGGTATCGCCTTCGGCCACGGTGGGGCTTGGAGTGGCGGTCTTCACGATGGCCATGTCGGCGCTGTTGGCGTTGGCGACCACTACGGTTGCGGTGGCGCTGTTAGTGGTGAGGTTCGGGACAATATTTGTGGCGGTGGCGGTAGCAGTCTCGGCGATGTTAGTTCCCGATGGCGTACCCGCGTTCACTTGCAAGACCAGAGTGAAGTTTGCGGTCGTGCCCGAGGCCAAGCTGGGATCGTTGCAGGTGATGGTGCCTGCGCCGCCGACGGGAGGCGTCACTGGGCAAGTCCATCCCGCAGGAAAGGCAATGGATTGGAAATTTGTATTGGGCGGCGTGGTCTGCGAGAAGCTCGCGGCAGCGGCCGCAGACGGACCGTTGTTGGTTACGCTCTGAGTGTAAGTGACGTTGCTTCCCGCCGCGACCGAGGTGGGAGACGCGGAGTTCGTCGTCACCAGATCCGCCTCGGCGGCGGTCGCGACCACGTCCGCTGCGGTTGCGCTGTTGTTGGCCAGGTTGGGATCAGTAGTGGAAGAGCTCGCGGTTGCGGTGTCGTTGATGGCGGTGCCGGCGGCGGTTCCGGCGTTGACCTTCACGACGACCGGAAAGCTGGCTGTTCCCGGCGCAAAACTGGGATTCGTGCAGGTGATCGTCCCTGCGTTGCCCGCCACCGGAAGAATGCACGACCACCCGCCTGGAATCGGTGTTAATTGCACGAAGGTCGTGTTCGGGGGCGTGGTCTCGGTGAAGCTGGCACCCGTTGCAGTGCTCGGTCCGCTATTGGTTACAACCTGGGTGTAGGTAATGTTGGCGCCAGCCAGAACTGGAACCGGGCTGGCGGAGTTGGTCACCGACAGATCGGCCAAGTCCGCCACCTGCACGTTGACCGTAGCGCTGTTGTTCCCCAGGTTCGGGTCGCCGATGGCGCTACTGACGGACGCAGTGTCGGTGATGGTGGTTCCTGAGGCCACCGCATTGTTCACCTGCACCACGAACGTGAAGTTGGCTGTGGCGTTGGCTGCCAGCGTGGCGATGGAGCAGGTGAAGGGAGAGACGGAAGTGCAAGCCCATCCCGCCGGCCCGGTCAGTGACACAAACGTGGTGTTAGCGGGAAGAGTCTCGGTAAGGACGACGGTGGTGGCGGAGGCAGGTCCACCGTTGGCTACGGTCTGGGAGTAGGTGATGTTCTGTCCGGCGTTTACCGGATTCGGGCTGGCGGAGTTGGTAACGCTTAGATCAGCCTGGATGGCTGACGCAACGCCGATGATGACGGTGGCAGAGTTGTTAGCCGGGTTCGTGTCGCGCGTGGTCGTGGCCACGGTTGCCGTATCGGTGATTAGCGTTCCGGCAGCCGTACCCGCGGGGACATTGTAGATGGCAGTGATGGTTCCCGTGGAACCCGGCGGCACACTTGGGCTGGAGCAGGCTACGGGTGAAGAGTTAGGACAGGTCCACGTCCCGCCACCTGCGTTTACAACTGCAACGGACACAAATGTTGCGGGCACCGGCAAGGCCTCGTTGAAGGTCCCCGTGCTGCAATTGCTGGGGCCGGTGTTGGTGATTACCTGGGTATAAGTGATGTTGCCGCCTGCGGCGACTGGACTGGGGACACCGCTATTGGTGACCGCCAAGTCGCACGCCGCGCTGACGTTGGTGACGACGGTCGTGCTGTTGTTGGCCGCGTTGGGATCGCTGGTGCTTGACGAAACCGAGGAGTTCGCGGTGATCGTCGCAACGGCCACGGTTGGAGCAAGATTCACGACGACGATGATGTCCGCCGATGCACCGGCGGCCAGAGTCGGATCGCTACAGGTGACGGATGCGGTGATTACACAAGTCCAGCCGGCGGGGGCGGAGGCGGAGACGAACGTGGTATTGGCGGGAATCGCTTCGGTGAAGCTGACGGCTGAGGCGGGCGCGGGGCCATTGTTGGTGATGGTCTGCGTGTAAGTGATGTCGTTGCCGGCAAACACGGCGGCGGGCGTGCCTGCCGTACTGAGAGCCAGATCAGCCTGCACGGCGGTAGCGACGGTGACGGTGACCGTAGCGGAATTGGCTCCGAATGCCTGGTTCCCGGCATTGACTGTCGCCGTGTCGGTGATGGATGTGCCGCCAGTTACCGTGTAGACGACGGTAAAGGTTCCACTCGAACCGGCCGCCACACTGGGGTTGGTACACTGCGACGGGAAAAGGGCGCAAGTCCAGCCCGCCGGCGGCGTGATGGACACGAGCGTGGTGTTGAGCGGAGTGGTCTCGCTGAACGTTGCGGGACCGGTGGCCGCGACAGTGCCAGTATTGGTGACCACTTGCGTAAAGGTGAGGTTGTTGCCGACGGTGACTGGATTCGGCGAGGCGGCGTTGGTTACCGTCAACTCCGCCAGCGCCGTCGTTCCCACGACCGTCGACGCGGACGCGGTGTTGTTGGCGGAGTTTGGGTCGCTCACGGACGAGCTTACTGTAGAAGTGTCGGTGATCACTGTGCCGTTGGCGGTGGCCGCATTCACTTTCACCACCATGGAGAAATTGGCCGCGGTGCTCCCGGCCATGCTCAACGTGGTGCAGACTACATTGCCTGTACCACCGACTGTGGGCGTCATGCAGGTCCAGCCTGCGGGCGCGGACATTGAAACGAATGTTGTGTTGGCGGGAACAGTTTCTACCAGAGTGGCGTTGTCGGCGGCACTTGGCCCGTTGTCGGTGACAACTTGCGAGTAAGTAATGTTGCTGCCGGCGGCGACCGGATCCGGTGCTGCGGCGTTGGTCACACTCAGATCGGCAATGGAGAAGACGCTGGCGACATCGGTGGCGGTGTCATTGGCGAGATTCGTTTCGCCTCCGCCGCTCACGATCGCGGTGTTGGTGACCGTGGCAGGCGCGGTCTGCGCCACGTTCGCGGTGATCGTAATCGGGGGATAGCTGCTGTTCGCTGCCAGGACCGTCGAATCGGTGCAGCTCACGGTCTGCGATGCAACTGAGCACGCCCATCCAGTGCCGCTGGCGCTGGTTGGAATCACGCCCACGGGCAAAGTGTCATTGACCGTGACCGTGCCGCTAGTGGGCCCGAACGGACTCACGTTGGAAACCGGGACGTTATAGCTGGCGGTTAAACCACGAGTGAAGTTGCCGACGTGACTCTTGCCCAGGGTGACGTCGGGAGTGCATCCGGCGCCCGACTGGGTGCCCGAAGTGGAGGAGATGCTGGCATTGGTCACGCTGGTGCCGGCGGTGCCGGGAGTCGCTCCGTAAGAAACGCTGGGAGTCTCGGTCAGGCCGTTCGTTCCGCCAGCCACGCTGATACTGGCCGGAGGGCCTGAAACCAGTACAACACCGCCACCGCCGCCGCCGCCGGGGCCGTGGCGATTGCCGAGAGTGAAGGGTTCGATAATCCAGGCATCGCCGCCGTTGCCGCCGTTGGCGTGCAGGGTCAGGCCGCCCTCGCCACCGTTGGCCGAAAGAACGACAATGGTGCCCCCGGCTCCGCCGCCGCCGCCGGCATCGTTGAGCGTGCCGTTGTAGGCGTTGATTCCGTTGGCTGTGAGGGTTGCGGTGCCGCTAAGCCCGAAGGTGCGAATGATGATGATGCCCCCGCCGGTCGAGCCGCCGCTGGCCTGGTTGTCACCGTTGGAGTTGTTGCGTGTGCCAGCACCCCCGCCGCCACCCATCGCGATGCGGTTAATGGTTGCCGGGAACGATGTGCCTCCTTCGCCACCGATGCTCAGGTTACTGTTCCAGGAGTCGCCGCCGAAGCCACCCGCGCCACCGTTTCCGCCACCGCCGCCGCCGGCGTTGTCAGTGTTTCCGGCCGGATTTGCATCCGTGCCGCCGCCGCCGCCGTTTGCTGGGGCGCCGCGTGCCATGCTGCCATCGGTTCCCAACGTCCCGCTGGGATAGCCAGCGGCCGTGTTGACAAAAGTCCCGCCCGACTCCACCCAGAGCGGGGTCCCGGCGACACCTTCGCCTTTGGGTGCGCCGAACCCGGCAACCGGGGTTCCACCGTAAGCGGCAGGCGCAACCTCGCGGTAGTCCGTGTTGCTGCCGCCACCGTTTCCGGTTAATTGGAGGCCCGCGCCGCCGCGGAAACCTTGGCCGTCCACTGATACGGTTGCGCCGTTCAGGGTGAGCGTGTTCGAAGTATCGAGGGCAAGGACACCGCCGGTCGATCCATTCCATGCGAGCGCGGTGGGCGGTGTGGCCGCACTGAACGAGGCCGTAGTGTACTGTGGCACCACAATTACCTGAAAGGTGCTCTGCCCTGCGTTCGCCGAGAGTGCGGCCGAGTGATAGGGAAAGACCGAACCGCCGCCGAGTCCCGCTCCCGCAATCGTAACGGAACCGCCACCCGTGCCTAGCGACGACTGCGCTGTAACGAACTCGTACTCGCCGGCGCTGTTCAGACTGGTGAATCCCTGGCCTGTGAAACCGTTGCCGTAGGCCACGCTGTTCGTGTCATTGATGCTGGCGTCTTGCATCTGGATTACCAGCAGAAGGTTTCCAGGAGAGATCGGCGCCGGCGTGCCTCCGGGACCACCAGTGGCTGCTCCCAAAGTGATCGACGTCGCACCCGCCGCCACGCTTGCTGTTCCCGGATAGTACGTGTTTAGAACGCCGGTGAGATTGTTTCCGCTTGTGGCCTGGGAAACAGCCGCACAAGCTGCCGACTGTACCGTCGCTACCGCAACGTAAGTATTGTTGCCCTGGTTTAGATCAGGCGGTGTACCGGAATCGGAAACGGTCGCGGTATTGGCGTACGATCCCGAGGATGCTGCCGTCACCGTGACCGTGACTGTCGCGGTTGCTCCGCTGGCCAGAGTTGTCTGCGTGCATGTAATAGGCGGATTACTGCACATCATGGTCGGTGAAGTTGCGGAAACGAAGGTCGGCCCCGCAGCCAGCGTATCGGTCAGCGAAATGGTATTCGCAGCGGACGGCCCATTATTGGAAACCGTGATGGTGTACACCGTGTTCTGCCCTAGGAAGACGGTAGGCACGCTGGTGCTGACCGCAAGGTCCGCCGACGTCGGATTGATCGACACAGCGCCCACAGACCAGTTGGAAGCGCCGTTGAAGGTTTCGGAGAAGGGAAGGCTAGGTGCGCCGGCCCGGGTGCTTCCAGAGCCACTGGCATCGCGGGTTCCACTTATGCCGCTACTCGCCTTCCACTGCTGGGTTTGGTAGGCGGGCACGGTAATGGTTCGATTTCCGCCGATCGCCAGGGTGTCGAGAATCATTCCATTTACGACGCTGGGCACATTGAGTTGCGAGAATGTGCCGGCAGCGCCGTCGGCGGACACGAAGCCGCCCAGTGGCACGGTTTGGTCAACGCCCGTGAAGGTCACGGCCCCGGCAACCACGCCTATGGTGGCGGCCGCCGGAATATTTACCGAGACAACGACACTATTGGTGCCGCTCACAGGAGCGAGCAGATACCACATTTCAACCCGGCGGGTATTGCCGGCATCGTTGTGCGCGCCTACAAAATTTAACGGCGTTCCGTTGTAGGTCACGCCTACAAGACCGGCAGTAGGCGAGTTTGTGATGTTGAGCGACACGCCAACGAGCAACAGCAAGTTTGTACCAACCGCAGTGGTTGTGTGATTAAACGTGAGGGTCTTGGTGCCTGCGCCAGTAAGCTCTGCGCTAGAACTCGTCGCAGCGTCGACGGCCACTTGTCCGTGCAGATGCGGCGCGGTCAGCAAGAGAAGGAGGAGACCCAAGGCGCTGAGAATGGCTCGCGCGCCCTGGCGGACGAAGCGCGGTATGGTGGTGCGCGGCCAGCGGAATCCCGCGCGGCTTGAGAACTTGCTCAGAATGAATTGGCCCCGCGCCGCGACTCGCAGAAACGATCCGCCGATTCCCCGGAACTGCGCGCGCACGATTTTGGTCCCGATCTGCACATCTTTGGCGACGGCTACGCCGAGAATCTGTTCGCGGCGGATCGGAGGATCGTCTTGCTGGCCGCAGTCTCCTCGGGTGATGAAGACATCTCCGCGTGCGTCCGCGTGGATCAGGCGGTGCAGGCGGAATCCGTAGTCGCTCTTCACCAGTACGATGTCTCCTCCACGCAAGTCAGCCTCGGAAGCGGGCCGCACGTAAACCATTTCTCCGTCGCGAATCGCGGACGACATGCTGGCCCCGCGCGCCTGAAAGCGCACGCGAAGTCCGGCGTTCAGGCAGTCCAGACTGAAAGATTCGAACTGCCGCGACTGCGGACGGTCTTCTTTCGGCCCGCCTTGCTTCGAACAGTCTTCCCCGTTACACCCTGTGCTCGTACGATCAGTCACGAAAATTGAGGATCCTCTCCACGGCGCGTTCGTCGGGCTCGAAAGAGTACCGATAGCACGGGACTGAATCTGCAACTCGCTCCAGAAAGCTCAAGGCAGAGTCCACATACTCGTGGCTGTGAAACGGAACAAAACTGCGCGCAAACAATTCCGCGACCATCTGGCTGCGGGCCAGGCGCGTGAGCACGTTGCCGTGGCCATGTTCGAGAACGAAGATTCGTTTCAGCGGAGCGCGGCCCGGCATCGCGAAATGCGCCTCGCCATGCCACGGGGTGCCGTACATGAAAATCTGGGTCTCCGCGTCGCTGGCCTTGTCTCCTCGAACGTTGTCTTGACGGACCCTATCTTCACGAACAATGATGCGGTCGTCGCTGAGGATTTCCACGTCGTGGAGCGACGTCCAGAGCCGTGCCGTCGTGCTCTTCCCTGCCCCGGAGTGGCCGATAAACAAGTTGCTTGCGCCGTCTGGGCCGACGATGCCCACGCCGTGGAGCTCGATCGCGCGCTCTTGCGTGAGGCGGTGTGTGATCAAGAGTTCGTCGAGCGGATACTCAAGCGGAATCGCAGCGTCGCGATTCTCGAAACATTCGCGACTCAGCAGCAGCGAAGCGCTGCGGAATCGCTCGTCGACAAGAAGTCGCTTATAGGGGACACCGCCCAGAGTCGCGGTGCTGAAATCAAATTGAAAACCACCGGAGTTCTGGTAGAGGGTCCAGACGCATCCAGAATCGAAAAGCTGGCGCTCCCGCGATTGGGGAAGGCTGCCGACCCATCGGACCCGAATGTCGATATCGGCGCCTCGCGACTCGACTCGAAACGGCTGCAGGGTAGGATCTAAATTCAGGTCGGCCCTACTGTCGCCGACCACGCGCACAGAAACTCCACCAACGTGAAACCAGGCACAGCAAGTGTCGGCGCTTCGGACGCGGCCCGGCAACGCCCGCGCGCAACCAGCACTCATCGCAGCTTCCATCAACGAATCCACGTATGCCCCTATGATCCCGAGTTTGGGCAGGTTCCCAGCGGCGAACAGCTGCCGATCGGACCTCCCGATCCGGAGGTTTTGCAGTGTCCCAGAACAGCCTCTTCCGGGCGTAAGCTGATGGTCGTCAGTCGCGGTGGCTCGTATGGCTTCCTGACGTCGGATTGTTTCAACTCATGATTCATTCAGCCCCCAAACTGCCGTAGCCTGCTCAGTGATTTCCGCACGAGCCGCAAGCACCGGCCACGTTCACGTTGTTCAAAATCTGAAAGACCTGTTGAGGCCCCGTCCAACTTTCCACATCGATCTCTTTGCTGGCGATGCGCCGCGCGGACTCGAGTAATGCATCGTGCTCATTGCCATCGGCACAAAATTCACACTCGCCATGCACTGGAACTTCGATACCGATTGCCGCCGCACGGAGGTGCGCGACATTACACAGAAACGCAACCGGGCTTTCACGGTCGCCATTTTCCATCTCGCCGTTCGCCGGACACATTCCGCAGAGCGCCTTAATTCGGCAGTCGATGCACTTCGTCACTTGCGTGCGTTTCCTCGACCGCACCTCGCGCAGAGAATACTCCCACGCAGGCTTGAGCCCAGACTCACGGATGCCGAATGTTTCCTGCTGCGAGATCACGCAGATGCCCATCTCCCCGTAAGCATTGATGGCAAACGAGTTCATTCCTCCACCGCAGGCATACACGTCGGTGTTGTGAGCCGGTGAGGGAGGATTCTCCAGATCATGCTGCGCCAGCTTGCGGTATTCGCTCGCTGCCTTCGGAGAATGCATATCGAGCGCCACCACTTCCTCGGGCGTGAGCCGCACTGCCAGCGGACTCTGCGAACAGTCAATGCGCGGATTGATCTGGCCATCGAACTTGAATTCAACCCCGAGTTCTTCTTCCGCGAACTGCTTCATGGCGAAGACTTCATGCTTGTTAACGCTGGTGGCTACAGTTTTCAACTTGAGCGGCAAGCCCCGCTCGCGCAGCAGCTTGATTCCGCGCAGGCATCTTTCATAGGAGCCCGGGATCTGCGTCAGCTCCTCATAGGTCTCTTTTGTGCGGCCGTACAACGTGATTTCGATGGCAAATGGCGGCCATTCCACCAGGTAGTCGGCAATCTTTTCGTTGATGAGTGTCCCGTTGGTGAAGAGGGTGATCAGAAACCCTTTTTTCTTGGCGTAAGTGTAGATTTCGAGAAAATCCTTGCGGGCGAAAATTTCGCCGCCGGTGTAGAGCAGCCAGAAGCAGCCCATCTCGACCAGATCGTCGAGCATGTGGAAATGTTCCTCCGTGGTCATTTCGCGGCTGCGCGCGTCCTGATCGCCCATGGGCAGGTTGTTGTAGCAGTGCTGGCATTCCAGAGGGCAACGGCGCGTCACTTCGATGGAAACCTGGAGCGGCATCCGCTCGCCGGCCTGGCGATGGTGGATATCCAAACTAAACGCCCCGTAGTTCAGCTGTTCCATGCTTCTCCTGGCCCGGTTGATTCAGCCGTCATCTCTACCGCAGCCATCCCCGCTCCGGCCATGGCAGCTCTCGGGCAGACGTCAACCAGTCCCACCGAGAGCATCTCGTCTAAAAATCTCGCCACATCTTTATGTGCCTGTTCTTGCTGAACCTCGTACTCGTGTTCCACCGCATCAATTAAGTCCGCGAGCGATTGGGGCGCGTCCATCAACTTCCAGATCAGAGAGCCGGTACCGTTGAAGCTGTAGATTGATGCCAGATCTCCAACCTTGCCGCGCACCGGCACGATGAGAGTTTCGCCGGCCACGACGCGGGAGACGACGCTCCGCGAGCGCGTGAAGCGTTGTTCTTCGGGCTCCGTCAGCATGCTGCAATCTCCCTGTTCGGATTTCGTAACATTCGTCATGATCGAAAGACCGGCACACATGTGTTCAAATTGAGACTACGGCAGACCTTCGGCTGTAAACAATCGTATTTCAGTGGCAGGTATTTGGTTGGTTATCATCGCGCGTGGTTCTCAACTAGTGACAAAAACAGGGGTTAGCCGATCACCTCCAGCGATGTTGGGCGCTAGAAAGCTGCCCGATCAAGGCTTTAACCTCGCGAAATCCAAGCGGGCAGAGGCAAACCTTTCTAGTGGACAAACGAAATAAAACGCTATAAAAAGAAATACGAAACAAAAGGCCTCGCCTGCGGCTCGCGCGAGGAGTTACTCAGGAAGCGAAACTCGATTGCTGAACGAAGAACGTCGCCGCGCGATTTTGGATATCTTGAACCGGCAGGGCCGCGTCCTGGTCACCGAACTCTCGCGGCACTTTGAGACTTCTCAGGTTACGATCCGCAAAGACCTGGAGATTTTGCACGCTCACGGGCAGGTTCACCGCACCCACGGAGGGGCGCTGCCGGCGCGCGAGAGCGTTCTGGAAGATCCGACGCTGCGGGAGAAAGAGAAACTCCACCGGCAGGAAAAGCTGCGGATCGCGGAAGCCGCCGCCAGCAAAGTCACTGAAGGACAGGTTGTAATTCTCGACTCTGGCACCACCACCACGGCCATCGCCCGCGCCTTGCGCGATTTTCGGAGCCTGACCATTATTACGAACGCGGTCAACATTGCGGCGGAGTTGGCCGGCACGGCGGTGGAAGTGATTCTTACGGGCGGCACGTTGCGCAAGAATTCGTTTTCGCTGGTGGGGCCGATCGCCGAAGAAACGTTGCGCCGGTTGAGCGCCGACCTGCTGTTCCTCGGCGTCGACGGCTTCGACGTGCATTATGGGTTGAGCACGCCCAATCTTCTGGAGGCGAAGGTCAACCGCGTGATGGTCGAAGTGGCCAAGCGGACGATTGCGGTTTGCGACTCCAGCAAGTTCGGGCGCCGCAGCCTGTCGCTGATCGCGCCTCCGTCCGCGCTTCAGGAAGTTATCACCGACCGCGGAATTCCGAAATCCGATCTCCGCACCTTGAAGCAGGCCGGAACCGAGATCACGATTGTCTAAGCCCCTACCGAAAATTTCCAGGAGTTTTGATGCCACGTTTTGATGTCACCATCGCCGGCGAACTGAATCTCGACCTTATCCTGTACGGTCTCCCCGACGAACTCCCGCCGGAACGCGAATTGCTGGCTGAGCGGATGATGTTGACGCTGGGGGGATCGTCTGCGATCCTGGCGCACAATCTTGCTGCCCTGGGCAGCCGCGTGGGATTTCAATCGCGCATTGGCGATGACGATCTGGGCCAGTCTGCACTGCAAACATTGCAGCAAGGCGGCGTGGATGTGTCGCGGTTGCGCCGCGTGCCGGGCGCGGTCAAGACAGGGCTGACCGTAATTCTGCAACGCGAAGCCTGGCGCAACATGGTGACCTATTCCGGAACCATCGCAGAGCTGACGTGGGACGATCTTGACTTTGACTATCTGACCGACGCGCGCCACTTCCATGTTTCTTCTTACTACTTGCAGGGCGGGCTCCGGCCACGGGTCCCTGAACTCTTTCGCAAAATGAAGGAGGCGGGACTCAGCACTTCGCTCGACACCAACGACGATCCTGACGACCGTTGGGAAGGAGGACTGCAGGATGCGTTGCGTTACGTCGACGTGTTCCTGCCAAATGAGCGGGAAGCGCAAAAAGCGGCGGGCGTCAGCGATCTGGAAGCGGCGGCGAAAAAGCTAGCGGCGCTGGTACCCCTTGTGGTGGTGAAAGTTGGCCGCGAAGGCGCGCTAGCGCAACGCGGAAGCGAGCGCTTCATAAGCCCCGCGCTAACGGTGGAAGCCGTAGACGCGGTGGGCGCGGGAGATAGTTTTGATGCGGGCTTCCTTCATCAGTATGTACGAGGGGTTGATCTGCCCTCGTGTCTCGCGGCCGGAAACCTGGCCGGTGCGTTTTCCACCACCCGGCCGGGGGGCACCGAAGCCTTCCGCGATGCGAAATACCGCGCGCAGTTCTTCAAACAGCATGATTCACGGCTTACGTGAGTATGGCTTAGTTACTCTGGTTACCATCGGGCGCTTCCGAGTTGCACTATGATCGAGACTGGGTGCAGGGATGAAGAAGCTCAGTTTTGCGGTCTCGCTCACCAACGACGATAACGACTACCAGCAGGAGCAAGCATCGGCAGCGGAGAAAGCTGCGCGGCGCCTGGGGGTAGATCTCAAGATCGTCCATGCCAACAACGACGCGGTGACGCAAAGCCAGCAGCTCCTGCAATTCGTCCAGGGAACGGCAGCTTCGCGTCCGGATGGCATCGTGTTCGAGCCCGCTGGGGGAACTGGGTTTCCGCAGGTGGCTCGCGCCGCCGTTACTGCCGGCATCGGATGGGTTGTGCTGAACCATGATGCAGACTATGTCCCGCAACTGCGGCAGGGGTCGCAGGCGCCGGTTTTTTCCATCAGCTCCGATCACATGGAAGTTGGCAGGATTCAGGGAAGGCAGTTCGCCGCGCTGCTGCCGCAGGGCGGATCCATCCTATACATTGAAGGCCCCTCCGGCAGTTCCGCCGCGCGCGAGCGGACCGAGGGAATGAACCTGACCAAGCCCGCTAACATTCGAGTGAAGACGATGCGGGGGAATTGGACCGAGGAGAGCGCGTACCGTGTGGTCAGTTCATGGTTGCGCCTGCGCACGTCGCAAGAAACCTTTATCGATCTGGTCGGCGCCCAGGACGACAGTATGGCGGCGGGCGCGAGAAAAGCTTTTTCGGAAATCACTGGTGCGGAACGCGAGCGCTGGCTGCAAATACCGTTTACCGGCTGCGATGGCCTGCCCAAGACGGGCCAGTCGTGGGTGCGCAGCGGCCTGCTGGCCGCCACAATCTATATTCGTCCGAACGCCGACATCGCGCTGGAAATGCTCACCGAAGCGATCCGCGGCGGTGCTAGACCGCCCGAGCGCAGACTGATGGGTGCCGAATCGGTGCCCACGGTCGAGGAACTTGCCGCACGAACGGTGAAGGCGAACGCGAGCAAGCATCGTTCTGCCGGCGTCTGAAATAGGACTTGGTCTCTTAGGCCCGTCGCTAAACGCTCCCTGAAACGTCCCACGTCGATCGCAGGTAAACTGATATCTTCGTTCGACAGCTCTGACCCGCCGTGCCATCGGATAGGAGATCGCTGATATGGGACTGATTCGCCCTGGAGTCCTTCGCACTGCACCTGCTACCGCGCTTCAGTTTCTCGCGTGTCTGCTGTTTTGTTGCGGGGCGGCATTGCCTCTCGAAGCAGCTGAGCCTTCTTCGCGTAACCTAAATTCGGGCTGGCAGTTTCGCGCCGTGGCGAACACAGATCGATCCGACGTCAAGGAATGGCATCCCGCGCAGGTTCCGGGCGTGGTTCAAACCGACTTGCTGCACAACGGCCTCATCCCCGACCCTTTCGAACGAGATAATGAGTTCCATCTCCAATGGATCGGGCTGGCTGACTGGGAGTATCAAACTACGTTTCAGATCAACGCCTCAGCGCTCGCGCACGATCATACCGACCTGGTTTTTGATGGACTGGATACGTTTGCGGACGTTTACCTCAATGATCAGGCGATTCTTCACGCGGACAACATGTTCCGCCGCTGGCGGGTTCCGGCAAAGGCGCTGCTCAAGGCCGGACCGAATACGCTGCGGATCGTGTTTCATTCGTCTGTCGAGAAGATGCTTCCGTACGTCAAGACACTGCCTTACGTTTTGCCCTCGATATCGACTCACAATTATGGCAACGAAGAAAACATAGCCACCGCTCCCTACACTCGCAAGGCTCCATACCATTACGGCTGGGATTGGGGGCCGCGCTTCATTACCGCGGGAATTTGGCAGCCAATACGGCTGGAGACCTGGGATGCGCTACGCATTGAGAATTTTCACATCCACCAGCAGAGCATTATTGCGGACCTGGCGAATGTTGCGGCGGAGCTTGAGATCGAATCAACCCGCGCCACAACGGCTACTCTCGCATTGGCTTACGATGAAATGTCTGGGCCGCAGACGACCGATGGAACCCAGACACTGCAACTCAACGCCGGCATCAATCACGTTTCTTTTCCGCTCCGGATTACTGCGCCCAAGCTGTGGTATCCGGTGGGATATGGCGCGCAGAGCCGTTGCCGGTTCTCTGCTTCGATCCGCGTCGGTCGTGACATTGCGGCTCGAGCTGAAACAAAAACTGGTCTGCGCTCTGTAGAACTGCGCCGCGCTCCTGACCAATGGGGAAAGAGTTTCGAGTTCGTCGTCAACGGCATTCCGGTGTTCGCCAAAGGCGCGGATGTGATTCCGTTCGACAGTTTTCCCAACCGCGTGACTCCCGAGATTCACCGCGGCATTCTGCAGTCTGCCCGCGACGCGCACATGAATATGATTCGTGAATGGGGCGGCGGCTACTACGAGTCCGATGATTTCTACGACATCTGCGATGAACTCGGAATCATGGTTTGGCAGGAGTTCATGTTCGGCGGGGACATGGTTCCGGGCGACACCGCCTTTCAGGAAAACGTCCGGCAAGAGGCCATCGACCAAATCAAACGGCTGCGCGACCATCCCAGCATCGTGATCTGGTGCGGAAACAATGAAGTTGAAACTTCCTGGTATCACTGGGGAGATCGCAAAGAGTTCCAGCAATCGATTTCGCCGGAAGCGCGGGACCGCGTCTGGCAGGATTATGTGATCCTGTTCGCCGACATTCTCAAGAGCGCGGTCGCGCAATATGCCGATCCCGTGCCGTATACGCCCAGTTCGCCCAGCGCCAATTTTGAGGAAGCTCCTGAGAGTCAAGACAACGGCGACATGCACTACTGGCAGGTATGGCACGCGCAAGCGCCCGCTTCCGATTACACCCTGCAATTTCCGCGTTTCATGTCGGAATACGGATTCCAATCTTTTCCGGAGATGCGTACGATCCGCGCCTTCGCCAAGCCTGAGGATTTCAACATTCACTCTTCCGTCATGCAAGCCCACCAGAAAAACAAGGGTGGAAATGAACGCATCCTGACTTACATGCTGCGCGAGTATCGCGAGCCCAGAGATTTCGCGTCGTTTGTGTATCTGAGCCAGGTGCAGCAGGCGGAGATCATCAAGATCGGCGCTGAGCATTTGCGGCGGCAGCGGCCTCGCACCATGGGATCACTTTACTGGCAGTTGAATGACTGCTGGCCGGTGGCTTCGTGGGCCAGCATTGACTACTACGGTCGCTGGAAGGCTCTGCACTATTATGCCCGCCGCTTCTACGACGATGTGCTCATCTCGCCTTTCTTGCACGACGATAAGGTGGACGTGTATGTCGTATCGGACAAGCTCCAGCCTCTTTCCGGGACGATCCACATGCGGCTGCTCGACTTTTCTGGCAACGTTTTGCTGGATCAAACCAAGGACATTCAAATCGCGGCCCAGTCGAGCGCGATCTACTTGACGGTCGAAAAGGCGACGCTGGCTGCGAAGGCGGACCCCCGTCGAAGTGTTCTGGTGTTCGATCTGGAAATGGCCGGAAAGAGAGTGTCCCGAAACCTAATATTCTTCGATGTGACGCATAACCTGGAACTGCCGGTTGCGCCCCGCATCGAGGCGACAATCAGCAAGGCTGGCGAGGATTACACCGTCGCGTTGCAATCATCGAAGCTCGCCCGGAACGTGTACCTGTCTTTCGGCGATCTGGACGTTCAAAGCTCGGACAATTATTTCGATCTGCTGCCAGCGGAGGCGGTCGCCATCCGCCTTAAATCTTCCGCAACCCTGGAGCAACTCAAAGCTGCTCTGAAGACCACGTCTCTGACCGAGGCCTACAACGCGGATTAACGGGGCATTGTCGGTCTGCTCGTAGGCATCAATATTCGTTACGATGGGCCGCAGCGGCGGATGGAAACTAAGGGGGCGGGGCGATCGTGAGGGCCGGAATGTCGACGTCGCAGCATCGACGCTTGCCCATGATCGTCCCGTATCCGTGAGCCCCTGGGGCAAAGGGCCTCGCGGGGCTACGTTCAGAGTTATCAAAAAAATCGGAGCGGAGGAATACAGTTGAATCCCTAGGCCCACGCCGCACATCGGCCGGAGCGTATTCGTCTGGCCGAGAACCATCTCTTGCTTTTCAGTTCGAAGAGGGCAACGTTTTTAGAGTTCGTGCCAAGTCCGGGGGCTTGGAAGAGGAAGGAGATGTACTGATCGACATAAAAAGCCCTTGGTTAGCTGATTCGTCAAACAGTAATGAAGTGATTTGCCGATTCATGCCGGGTAGATCCTGAAGTGTCGAAATCTATTTGGAAATCTCCTGCGGCAGCAAGTAGGACTCGATGGAGTTACGCCGCCGGTGCATTTCTCTCATTGTCGCCATTGGCGAGAGCGAGCAGAGCCACCATTTCGTCCAGCGTTGCGATGTCGAACTCGCGCATTGAGTTGACTCGCTCCATCCTGTGGCGGACAGAATCCTGCGGATTGAAGAGCTTGAGTCGAATGGCGTGGTCCTGAGCCCATCGCTGCAGAAATACGAGCATGCCTAGTCCTCCGCCTGCGATGGCGGAGACTTTCGAAAGGTCCAGAACGATGACTCGTGCATGGCTTTGCAGGTTGACAGCTTCGCGTAGCTTCAATGCGGCTTCGCTCCGGACTATTCTGCCATCGCACTCAATCATCGCTATTTCGCCAAAGTTCTCAACATGTACGTTCAACATGTTTTCCTCCCGGTTCGTTCTCCTGTGGCAGTTAACTTGTCACGACGGAAGCTACTGAGATCTTTTTCCCGTTCAGTGTGCCGTTAATCCTAACGCGCTGCCCCGCAGCGCGCTTCAGCATAACCAGGTCACCATCGACCAAGTAGATAGTGTCGCCGTCGACGAGAAGAAACTGTTCACCTCCTCGCACGCACATCAGAGTACAATCAGCGGCCGTCCTGCCGATTGCGGCAGAATGTTTGGCGCCGCACTTCGTGTCTGTGAGCATGCCCTCATAAGACTGCAGCCGGATGGCGGATGGCTGTCTGGGCTGGCCTGATTCCGGCTCGCGGGCGGCTGCCCCAGCAACAGCACCCAGAACAGCAATCACCAATGCCAAGGCACACGCGGTGGCGGTGGCCAATGCAATCGTTTGAATCCAGAAGCCCGCCTTTATGGAGGCGACGGAGACGGAGCTATGTGCCAAGACTACTACCCGCATCGCTTTTCCTCCCGGTTGTCCCTTCTGAGCATTCACGAGACGAGCTCAATGCTGAGGATGTGGAGGCTGTTGCCGTTCGCATCCGGGGTACCGCTGATCTTCACCTGTTTACCTTCGTACTGCTTGGCCTTTTCCTGGTCGTCAAGTTGATATGCGCTGTTACTCGACACCTTCAAAACGTATCTGCTGCCATCCTTCACGATCGTGCCCGTAAACGTTTGTGCGGCTGGCGGTTGCGGCTGAGCCGGTGGGTTCGCAGGTTGCGCCTGCTGGCCTGTTTGCGGTATGGGACGCTCCGGCGGCGGCAACGGTTGCGGCACTGGCTGCGGCTTCTGCAGTTGCGACCATGCGATCAATTGAGGTCCAAGGATGTCAGATGGGAGCACAGGGCTCGCCTGGCTCGGTACACCCTGCGCAATCATCAGAGTGACGGATCCTGGCAGGAACAACAATGCAGCCAAGAGGCTGGTCTCTCGTTTCATAAAAACCTCCGAAAGACTGAGTGGCCCACAGTTCATACGCAATCGGCTTGCCATCGCAAACCATTGACTGCATGAGCCGCGCTCCTCAACGGTGGGATCGGGATGCAAATCTTGCATCCTCTCCTTGTGCGTTTTTACAGTGCCTCGAATCGGCCGTCTATACTTCGATCCCTGTAAGGGCCCTTAGTGGCTCGTCATCCCACCGAGACGAGCGTCGTGTGACACCTTGGGCCGAGCGGCCGGGAAATTTTTCGGCCAACTACGAGATTTACAGTATGGCTACGAATCCCCCTCTCCCAATAGGCTCGTGGCTCTACACCCCAAACGAGCAAGTGTTGGCTTTAACAGGGGAGCCGGCACTTGCTTCCTTGCCGCAGATTCATACCTCTACATGCCTTCAAGGTGTTTACAGGATGTGGAATCACGAAATACACATTGAAAGGGATTAGATCTGTTGCACTTCACGGCTAAAGTTCTGGTTCACACGATCGGTTGGTAAGGAGGGATTAGAGTTTGCTGTCATCAACGGAGGAAGAGCAGTGAGGCCGGCTACTGCAGATCAAGGAGACAAAACCATGAGACTGACGACCGTACTCAGGATATTCGTTCTGATTTTCCTTATTGGAGGAAGCGCACTGATCTACGCACAAGACCAGCGCGAAGAGGCCAACGCTCCCCGCCAACACGAGGAAGAGAAACCTTCGAAACAAGACGAAGCTAAGCCTCCCCGAGACGAGGGCAAGCCCGCAAATCGGGGGGACGCTAAACCGTCCAAGCAGGCGGAGCACGCGGAGCGTGCCAACAGCCAGCAACATGGCCGCATTGCCGACGACAAGTTCCGTGCCCATTTTGGACGCCAGCACACGCTTGTTGTCAACCGGATCACTGTTGTCGAAGGCCAGCCACGCTTCCAGTACTCCGGCTACTGGTTCACCATAGTCGATCCCTGGCCGGTAGGCTGGGCCTACACAGACGAGTGCTACATCGACTACATAGATGGCGAGTATTTCCTGTTCGACTTGCTTCACCCCGGCGTTCGCATTGCAATAGTTGTCGTGCTGTGACCGCCGTTACCTGTTAACGCCAGCAGAGGGCCTTCCTTTCTGAGGAGCACAGACTCCGCAGGGCGGAGGGCCGACTCTGTAACTGCTCTCGTGTCGCAGGAAAACTTTATCCTTTGCAGGCGTTCGTACATCCTAATATCTTGTGATGCGCTCACTTTTAGCACGAGGGGCGGCGGTGTTGCTGTTGGTCGCATCCTTCTCGATCCCCGGTGCGGGTTATTCAGTCCTCACGCACGAGCAAGTCGTGGATCTAGTGTGGAAGGACCAGATTCAACCACTGCTGCTGAAGCGCTTCCCCGGCGCCAGCGAGGAGGAGTTGCGCAAGGCGCACGCCTATGCCTATGGTGGTTCGTTGCTGCAGGATATGGGCTATTACCCGTTTGGCAGCAAGTTCTTCAGCGATCTTGTTCATTATGTCCGCAGCGGTGATTTCGTCGAAGCGCTACTGCACGATGCGTCGGATCTAAACGAGTACGCTTTCGCGCTGGGCGCGCTGTCCCACTACGCTTCCGATAACAGCGGCCATCCCACGATCAACCGGGTGGTGGCGATGGAATTCCCCAAACTGCAAAGGAAATATGGCGACACGGTGACTTACGCTGACAATCCCAAGGCCCACATACGCACGGAATTTGGTTTCGATATGGTCCAGGTCGCCAAGAACCGTTATACCTCCGACGCTTACCACGACATGATTGGCTTTGAAGTCGCCAAGCCCCTCCTGGAGCGTGCTTTCCAGGAAACTTACGGCCTAAAACTTGAGGATGTATTCGGTAGCGTCGATCTGGCGATCGGCAGCTACCGGCGCAGCGTGAGCACGCTAGTCCCGGAAATGACCCGGGTGGCTTTGCTGTCGCGCCGCGACGCGATCGTGAAGGACACGCCAAACTTCGACAAGAAGAAATTCCTCTATTACCTTTCCCGCAGCAACTACGAACACGAATGGGGCACGGTCTACCGGAAACCAGGGGTCGGCGCCAGGATGCTCGCGTTGCTGCTGAGACTGATGCCGAAAGTGGGGCCGTTCAAGGCCGTCAACTTCAAGATCCCAACAAAACAAACCGAAGACCTGTACATCAAGAGTGTGGATACGACGATCGAGAATTATGCCAGGATGTTGCGCGAGGAAAACACGGGAAAACTCGACCTGCCGAACCGCGATTGCGACACCGGCCGCGAGACCCGCGCCGGAGAATACATTCTGACCGACAAAACCTATGCTCACCTGATCGACGAACTTACTACCAAGAACGCTCCAGGATCGGTGAGTCCGGCGCTACGCGGAAACCTGCTCCAGTTCTATGCCGACCCGAGCGCGCCCATCGCTACCAAGAGGAGTGGAAAAGCGTGGCGGCAATTGCAGAATGAGTTGGACCTGTTGAAAACCGGCGCACCGCAGGCCCGTCCAGAACGCCTGGCTGAGTAAGCCGCACAGAATGGGAAGCGCTTTTATTTCCGGGACGCGCCAAAATACAGGATTCACGGTATAGCGTTTCTCCGCTAGGCTGACTACCGTGCTGAGAGGCAATCCCTGCAAGCAGAATTCGCCCGCAGCGTAGAGGTAATTTATGGCAAGCCAAGGTGTTTCCTCGCCCCTGCCGCCTACCTGGCGAGAGCTTTACATCGCCGCTCTGTTCGAGACCGACAACAACAGGCTTCCTGCGAGGATCGCGGACGCCGAGAACGCGACGGTAGCGCGGGCACGGGAACTCTTCTTTGCCGGCGTTGACACTATCGAAGAAGACCAGGCACTGGATGATGCCCTCTATGCGTTGCGAGCGCTCCGGACTTGCCTGGGACTCCGCGCTGCCGCCTAACACTAGCGGCCGTCAGCTCGAAAAAATCACACATCAGACTCGGCAGTCGTAGGCTCCACAGGATCCGTCATTGGCTACTGGTTTGCCCGGTTCCCTGACAACACTACCGTCAACCATCCGCATCGGTGCAAGAGCCGTTCCTTCGAGCCCAAAAACATAATCGGAGGTCTACACGATTTACCCGAGTTTCATAGGCTGGGAAGATGCGTATCTTACGGATGATCCGGGGAACAAAATGACCCACAAGTCTTGGGTCTTCCCGCATCGACCTCGCAGAATGGACATGAACCTGGGCCCAACACACTTCGCCAGCGTGGAGAATTCGACATGGCCGTGAACACAGCAGCCGCTTACGGGATTTATTCTCAGGACGTCGCTTTGACCGACATCGTGCGCACTCTAAACCAGGCCGGTTTTGAGAACGAAAGTATCTGTATGATGCTGCCTCCCGGCCATCCCATTGCGTCGGTTGTTCGGGAAGCGAGCCTGTTCAACGCCGAAAAGGAATCCAGCGTGGTAACCGCCGGGCTGATTGGGTGGCTCTCGAAATTCGGCGCCGTCTTAATTCCCACTGTTGGCTTCTTCATCCGGTCCCAGGCATTCTTTCACGCGCTCATGGTGGCGCGAGAAGCCCCTGCACTCTGTGGGAATGCCAGAACCCTGGTGGGACTCGGCTTTTCGGAGGAAGAAGCAGAAAGGTTCGAGGATCAACTCGGCAATCTTGGAGTTTTGGTGTATGTCTCCTGCGAGGAGGGCGCCAAAACACTCTGGGCGCGAGAAGTGCTAAGGCACACCGGAGCATGGGAAGCCGCTACGCTCGGAGAAAGAATGGGTACCGTGGCTGTTGCCTGATCAGCGTGCTGAACCTACTGTTTGCCGATTTTGGAGTGCGAGTTTTCCCTAGGTGTTTTCCGTGAATTCTTCTTACCAATCAGTAAGAAGCCGCAGTGAACTTCTTGCCAGACCGCTAAGTGGCGACTCCAGAGTCAGATAGCTCTGCGCCGTTCCGCTACGACCCGAAGAATTTACCCACAGGCTTCTCTACGGACGGCGAAACAGACGATCCGCAAGTCTTTGATAACGGGAATGATTCATGCTGTTTGGCGCGATTTGGCAAAGCGGTTGCAGTTAACCTCCAGGAACTCGCCCCTTCGTCAAGGAGGGTTCTTAATCTATGAAAAAGCGACGCATGTACATAAGGCAATACTCTGTGTATCTGGTACTCGCAAGTTTGCTTTGGATTGTTCCATCAGTGAACTCTCAGACAGCGACGTCTACTCCGCCGCAGCAATACCAAGGTCAGGACAACGACACAACCAGGCAGGAACTGGCAAGTTTCGATAGCTTCCTCGACAAACATCCCGAGATGGCCGAGCAACTACGCCGGAACCCTTCTCTGGTGGGCGATCGGGAATACGTTAATAACCATCCCGAACTGCAGGCATATTTGCAGGACCATCCACAGGTTCGGGAGGAATTGACGGAAAACCCACGCAGCTTCATGAGGCAGGAAAATCGCTTCGACCGCAGGGACGATGACGTCACCCGGCGGGAGTTGGCCAACTTTGACGCTTTCCTGGACAAGCATCCTGAGATCGCGGAGCAACTGCGCAAGAATCCAACTCTGGCGGACAACAAAGAATTTCTGCAGAACCATCCGGCGCTCCAGCAGTTCTTGCAGGAGCACCCTGGAGTGCAGGAGCAATTGGCGGAGGATCCGCGCATCTTCATGAGGCAGGAAAATCGCTTCGACCGCAGGGACGATGACGCTACCCGGCGAGAGCTGGCCAGCTTTGACGGCTTCCTCGACAAACATCCTGAGGTTGCGGAGCAACTGTCGAAGGACCCGTCGTTGGCCAAGAATAAAGAATACCTGGAGAACCACCCGGAACTCCGGGAGTATTTGAAAAACCATTCTGGCGTTCGGGAAGAGCTGGCGGAGAATCCGCAGGCCTTCATGAACTCGATAAAGCGGTTCGACAATAGTGGGACCAAGAAGGAAATGGTCGAACCGAAGCCGAAACCGTAAATTTCCGAGGCTGGCTGGGAGGTCCCAGGTAGGGGCTCTCAGCCAGTTCGGTGGAAGTGGTGCACTCAGTTTCTTCACGGTCGGTCCTAGCCACGGATCGCAGAACGAAAGAGAGCCCAAGGAACGGAGGCGATATGAAGATCGATGCCTTAGTTATTGCAACGCTGGTTCTTGCCTTTGCCGTGCCAGCGGTAGCCGGAAAGAAAAAGCCGGCCGAGAGAGGCTTGATCGAGAAAATGGAAGCCGTGCCCTGCGGCGCCAAGCAGAAAGGCATTACCGGACTCGGCAGTGTGTTCGCCTCAGCCGGGATTGAGCATGTGAATTCGGATGAGAAATTGTGCCCTCAGTATCTGCTTCTCAGCGACGAAATGGAGTATCACATACGCCCGATGGACAAGAAGCACCCAGTCATTCTGCCAGTCGGCCAGGAAGGGGAATTCCGGATCGATAAAGACCGGCTCTATCTCAAAGTATCCGACGGAGACCGTAAAACCCGGCCTTATCAGGTTGTCGCAATGAAGCCCACGGGAGGCGACCAGGACAAGGCTACAGCCAAGCCGGTCAATCCGTCCCAGTGATCGGGCGACTGATTAGAAGAATCTACAGCCATCGCGGCCGCTGACTAAAGTTTTCAGTGGATGGGCAGGTGTTGTGATCATCACTACGCTTGCTGAATCGGCGATTAGTGTCCGCCCTGTCAATCCGCGCAACCCGCAGGCGCAGAGCATTACCGGGCAAGCGAAGGATGATTGGGCAGAGGAAACATAATGCGCGTCAATTCCACAATCCGTTCGCTGGCACTTCGCTCGCTGGCACTCACTCTGGTGATGCTCGCCCTGTCGGCTGCCTCTCTAGGGCAGTTCCGTATAGCGATCACAATTGCCCCACCTGCACTGCCGGTGTATGAGCAACCGGTTTGTCCAGGCGATGGTTACATCTGGACGCCCGGATACTGGTATTGGGATGACGACGCCGAAGATTACTACTGGGTACCGGGCACATGGGTGTTAGCTCCCGAGGTTGGTTTCCTCTGGACTCCGGGATGGTGGGGTTGGGGCGGTGCGGCTTTTATTTTCCATGAGGGGTACTGGGGTCCGGAGGTAGGTTTTTATGGCGGGATCGCTTATGGATTCGGTTACTTCGGGGAGGGCTACGAAGGTGGACGCTGGGAGAACGGACGGTTCTTTTACAACCGTTCGGTCACCAACGTGAACATTACCAACATCCACAACGTTTACAACACAACGGTGATCAACAACACCACGATAAACCGGGTAAGCTACAACGGACACGGCGGCGTCGATGTGCGTCCAACGCCTCGCCAGGAGGCGGCGGAGCGCCAGCGACATGTTGCGCCCGTGGCGGCTCAAACTCAGCATATGCAAGCTGCTCGTGGCAACCGAGAGCTAAGGGCTTCGGTGAACCAGGGCAGGCCGCCGATCGCCGCCACCGAAAAACCGGGGCAATTTAGCGGACGCTCCGTGGTGCCGGCAAGGGAGGCAGGAGCGCCATACCATCCGCCAGCCAATCGTGGCGGGACAGAACGGGGCAACCAGCCGGCTGGTCGTCCGGAAAACAACGGTTCCCGGCCCGCCAATACAGTGCACCCCAGGGATCTTCCGCCTGCCGAACGTCCCCCCGCGCCAAATACGGGGAACGCCAAGCAGGACCAGAAATACCAGCAACAACAGGACAAGCTGCGTGTGAAGCAGGACCAGGAACGACAAAGGCTTCAGCAGAAGCAGGATCAAGAACACCAGCGATTCACGCAACAGAAAGCTAACGAAGCGAGAACTCAACAGCTGGAGCAGAAGCATCAGCAACAGACTCAGCAATTGCAGCAAAAACATGCCGCCCAGCAGCAGACGTTGCAGCAAAAACAGCAGCCAGCACGTCAAAAAGAGTCTCGGCCTCCGAAAGGAAAGCCTTAACTTTTCAGTGCACTGCGGGGCGGAGCGTCCGCGAACCGCGGATGTTCCGCCCTGATGAGTATTTAATAGGCCCCATTTCTTATGCCCTCATACTTTGCGAAGTTTTGGGAATCCGCTCATCACATGCTCGACAGTTTCTTCGCGCGATTGCCCTCGTTGATTCTAGGCATCGTGGTCTTCCTGCTTTTTTACGGGCTCAGTATTTTTGTGAGTCGAGTGATCCTCAGGACTACTCGCAGGCACCGTCCAAACCTGGGAGTGGTTTTCGCCCGTCTCACCGGAGCGGCGACGATCCTGCTTGGCTTCCTGGTCGCTTTCTCCGTCGTGGCCCCTTCTTTTCAGGCCGGCGATCTGATAAAGATCCTCGGCATCAGCGGCGTGGCCATCGGGTTCGCCTTTCAGAACATATTGCAAAATTTCCTTGCAGGCTTGTTACTGCTCTGGGCTGAACCGTTTCGCATAGGCGATGAGATCAAGTTGGACAATTACGAAGGCAGCGTGGAAGATATTCAGACCCGAGCTACGATCATCAAGACCTACGATGGAAGAAGGATAGTGATTCCCAACGCTGATCTGTTCACCCACTCGGTAACCATCAACACAGCGCTCGACAGCCGTCGATGGGAATACGATTTGAACCTGAAAGGCGTACCGAACCTGAATGAAGTGAAGTCTCTCATCGTCAAAACCGTGAGCAAGGTGCAGGGAGTCTTGTCAGATCCCAGTCCCGAAGCTCTCGCCCTGGACTTGACTGATCTGGACTCGAATGCTGTCAGGGTGCGAATCTTGTGGTGGACGAAGGCTCCCCGCCAGCATGAAATGCTTACCTCATACGACCGTGTCTTAAGTGCAATCGAGATGACCCTTAGCCGGGCTACATTCGGCCAGAATCGCGCCGCCTAAGGCTGGGCGCGCCTCTCCGGCGGTACGGGCTTCTCCACTTTGGTAAGGTTCATGGCAGCTAGTTTCCTTAGCCGCTCGACATGCTGGCGGAGGGCTGACTGTAGCTCCACAAAGGTGGCGTCCATCTCTGGGTCTTGTGCTGCTAGAGCTTTGGCGCACAATTCTCGGATATGATCTTCCAAACGGCGGTAGGGCACGACTCCAAGAGTGCGACTGCGCGGGCGGGAATTCTATACCATGTTTGTGGTATTAGTAGTTTTGACATCGGCAAATTACCTTACCCGTACCAAGCACGATGCGAAACAGCGAAAGCCGCCGCCGGACGTTGGTGGTCATGAGGAAGTTTTCCTTCATAAGCTCGCGGCCGTTCTGGCCGAACTGGGCGTTGATTCCAGGCGCACCAAGTAGGCAGTCAAGAATAATGATGTCTTCTACAGTAAAGACCCTAGAGTCATCCTACAGTTTTTCGTGTTTAGCTATGGGTGTCAGTTGTGGATTCCTCCAAGATTCACATTTCAAAACAGATGTTGATCATCCCTGATTTGGGTGGTTCGGCCGCCTCCAGGAGAAAAATATGAAGAGACACCGCCAAGATTCGGCGACTGCCGTTGCTGATGGCGCATCCGAAGACCAAAACAACAAAGAGCAGAAAACCAAGAACAACGGGAATTCTCTCCACGCCGCTCAGCCAGATTCGGGTGATCTTAGCGTTATCCTAGCCAGCCTCCAGACCATGCGGGATGGCGACTTTTCCGTACGCCTTCCAGGTTCCTGGACGGGATTGGCGGGGAAAGTTGCCGACACCTTTAATTCTATTGTCGCCGCCAACCAACAGATGGCGCAGGAATTAAAGCGGGTCGGGCAAGTGGTGGGAAAAGAAGGAAGGACTCGTGAGCGCACGCGCTTTCATGAATCTCGAGGGGCGTGGGGGGAGATGGAAGTCTCGATCAACACGCTGGTTGAGGACCTCCTTCGGCCTACTGAAGGCGTGACCCGCGCCATCGCGGCCGTGGCCCAAGGGAACCTGACCCAAACCGTGCGCTTGGACGTTGATGGCCGGCCGCTGGAAGGCGAGTTCCTGCGCTCCGCGAACATCGTCAACACCATGATTCAGCAGCTTAGCGTCTTCACCGCCGAGGTAACGCGTGTGGCCCGCGAGGTGGGCACTGACGGAAAGCTGGGCGGGCAAGCACAGGTGCCCGGCGTTGCTGGCACGTGGAAAGATCTCACGGACTCCGTGAACTCGATGGCCAGCAACCTCACCGGGCAGGTTCGCAACATCGCTGAAGTCGCAACTGCGGTTGCCAGCGGCGATCTCTCTCGCAAAATTACTGTCGATGTGCGCGGCGAGATTCTTCAACTCAAAGAAGCCATCAACACGATGGTGGATCAGTTGCGCTCGTTTGCGTCTGAAGTAACGCGCGTGGCCCGTGAAGTGGGTACGGACGGGAAACTTGGCGGTCAGGCCGTGGTGGTGGGCGTGGCCGGCACCTGGAAAGATCTTACGGACTCCGTCAACGCCATGGCCGGCAACCTTACGGCTCAGGTGCGGAACATCGCTGAAGTAACTACAGCCGTCGCCCGCGGTGATTTGTCGCGCAAGATCACGGTCGATGTGAAGGGCGAAATTCTCGAACTCAAAGACACTATCAACACGATGGTGGATCAGCTCAACGCTTTCGCCGGCGAAGTAACCCGCGTGGCGCGTGAAGTGGGAACCGAAGGCAAGCTGGGCGGACAGGCGCAGGTGCCCGGCGTTGGCGGCACGTGGAAGGACCTGACGGACAACGTGAACTTCATGGCAAGCAACCTCACTGGTCAGGTGCGAAATATCGCCGAGGTCGCGACGGCCATCGCCAATGGCGATCTTTCGCGCAAGATCACGGTCGATGTCCGCGGTGAGATTTTGCAGCTCAAAGAAACGCTGAACACGATGGTGGATCAGCTCAACCGCTTCGCAGGAGAAGTAACCCGTGTGGCGCGCGAAGTCGGAACCGAAGGGCGCTTGGGAGGACAGGCCAACGTGCCCGGTGTCGCCGGCACGTGGAAGGATCTTACCGACTCCGTCAATTCGATGGCCGGGAACCTCACCGGCCAGGTGCGCAATATCGCCGAAGTTACGACGGCTGTGGCCCGCGGAGACTTATCACGCAAGATCACCGTCGATGTGAAGGGCGAAATCCTTGAACTCAAGAACACCATTAACACGATGGTCGACCAGCTCAATGCGTTCGCCGGCGAAGTGACGCGTGTGGCGCGCGAAGTCGGCACGGAAGGCAAGCTGGGCGGCCAAGCTCAAGTGCCTGGCGTGGCGGGCACCTGGAAAGATCTTACGGACAACGTGAACTTCATGGCCAGTAACCTCACCGGCCAGGTGCGAAACATTGCCGAAGTCGCCACTGCCGTGGCGCGCGGCGATTTGTCTCGCAAGATCACGGTCGACGTAAAGGGCGAAATCCTTGAGCTCAAGGACACTATCAACACGATGGTGGACCAGTTGCGGTCTTTCGCTTCGGAAGTGACCCGCGTTGCCCGCGAAGTGGGCACTGACGGCAAACTCGGCGGCCAGGCCCAGGTGCCTGGAGTGGGCGGCACGTGGAAGGACCTTACAGACTCCGTGAACTCGATGGCCAGCAATTTGACAGGGCAGGTGCGCAACATCGCCGAAGTATCTACGGCGATTGCCAGCGGCGACCTCTCGAAGAAAATCACGGTGAACGTGAGTGGCGAGATCCTGCTTCTCAAAGAGACCATCAACACCACCGTGGATCAACTCAACGCGTTCGCGGGCGAAGTGACACGCGTTGCCCGTGAAGTCGGCACCGAAGGGCGTCTGGGCGGACAAGCCAACGTGCCTGGTGTCGCCGGTACGTGGAAGGATCTTACCGACTCTGTTAACTCGATGGCCGGGAACCTCACTGGTCAGGTTCGCAACATTGCCGAAGTTACGACGGCTGTAGCTCGCGGCGACTTGTCGCGCAAGATCACCGTCGATGTGAAAGGAGAAATCCTCGAACTCAAGAACACCATCAACACGATGGTCGATCAGCTGAACGCTTTCGCTGCCGAAGTAACTCGTGTGGCTCGAGAGGTCGGTACAGAAGGCAAGCTGGGTGGCCAGGCGCAAGTGCCGGGTGTGGCCGGTACCTGGAAGGATCTCACCGACAACGTGAACGTGATGGCTGCGAACCTGACTGAACAGGTGCGAGGCATCGTCAAGGTGGTCACGGCTGTCGCCAATGGGGCACTGACTCAGAAGCTGACCGTAAATGCAAAAGGTGAGGTGGCGGCGCTGGCCGAAACGATCAACAATATGACCGACACGCTAGCCACCTTCGCCGACCAGGTTACAACCGTCGCCCGCGAGGTCGGCGTGGAAGGGCGGCTGGGAGGCCAGGCCAACGTGCCCGGTGCCGCGGGTACGTGGAAAGATCTTACGGGCAACGTCAACCTGCTGGCCGACAATTTGACCAACCAGGTGCGGGCCATTGCCGAGGTTGCGACCGCCGTGACCAAGGGCGACCTCACGCGATCCATTCAGGTGGAAGCGAGTGGCGAAGTGGCCGAGTTGAAAGACAACATCAACACCATGATCGACAACCTCCGGCTCACCACCGACCGCAATACGGAGCAGGACTGGCTGAAGACCAACCTGGCCCGTTTCACGGGGATGTTGCAGGGGCAACGCGATCTGACAACCGTGGGACGCATGCTCCTCTCGGAACTGACACCTCTGGTCAATGCTCAACAAGGCGTCATCTACCAGATGGGATCGGAGGAATCGGCGGAGATGGTGCTGCTCTCGGCATTTGCTGGAGACGGCGAGGATGGACATCTTCGGCGGTTGAAACTCGGCGAGGGATTGGTGGGACAATGCGCGTCGGAGAAACGGCGAATGCTGATTTCTGAATTGCCATCAAACACGATTTCCATCCGATCGGGTTTATTCGAAGCGGTTCCGCGAAACGTTATTGTGCTTCCGGTGCTGTTTGAGGACCGGGTCAAGGCAGTGATCGAGCTGGCCTCGCTGAGCAATTTCACTACCTCGCATCTGGCATTTCTTGAACAGTTGACTGCCAGCATCGGCATTGTGCTGAACAGTATCGAAGCTACGATGCAGACCGAAGGACTGTTGAAGCAGTCCCAGCAATTGGCCACCGAACTCCAGATGCAGCAAAAAGAGTTGCAGCAGACGAACGAGCAGCTCGCGCAAAAAGCGCAACAACTTGCCGAACAGAACGTCGAAGTCGAACGCAAGAACCAGGAAATCGAGCAGGCACGGGGCGCTTTGGAAGGGAAGGCTAAAGAACTGGCGCTGACTTCGAAATACAAGTCGGAATTCCTGGCCAACATGTCTCATGAGTTGCGCACGCCACTCAACAGCATCCTGGTGCTCGGCCAGCAACTTGGCGATAACCCGGACGGCAACCTGACACCAAAACAAGTGGAGTTTGCCCGCACGATCCACGGCGCGGGGACGGACTTGCTCAACCTGATCACCGACATTCTTGATCTATCGAAAATCGAGTCCGGAACGGTCTCGGTGGAGGCAGAGGAAGTCTTCTTCGCCAGCATGCTCGACGCGGTGGGGCGTCCGTTCCGCCATGAAGCAGAAAACCGGCACCTCACTTTCGAGGTGCAGACCGATCCGCACCTCGCCCGGAGTGTCGTCACCGACTCGAAGCGGTTGCAACAGGTATTGAAGAATCTGCTGTCGAATGCCTTTAAATTCACGGAAGTCGGACGCGTCAGCTTGTCAGTTTCTCCGGCGAAGAAGGGTTGGACCGAGGACCACCCAATCCTGGGAAAGGTGGCGTCCGTGGTAGCCTTTGAAGTTTCCGATACCGGTATTGGCATTCCGCATGAAAAGCAGCGGATCATCTTCGAGGCTTTCCAGCAGGCAGATGCCGGCACCAGCCGCAAGTACGGCGGTACGGGCCTCGGGCTTGCGATTAGCCGCGAGCTGGCCAGCCTGCTGGGTGGAGAAATCCAACTGCGCAGCGCTCCCGGCCGGGGCAGCACCTTCACTCTCTATTTGCCGCAAACATACGTAGGTCCTTCCACCTCCAGCGCCGCGGTGGTTGAGGGAAAATTGCCATCGTCCGTTGCACAAGTGCAGTTATCCGTGACGGAGCAACCGGTCGAGAAAATTCCCGACGACCGCGAGAATTTGCAACCTGACGATGCAATCCTGCTGATTGTCGAGGACGATCCGCACTATGCGCGTGTGTTGCGCGATCTCTCCCGGGACAAAGGCTTCAAAGTTCTGGTCGCTAGCCGGGGTGCGGAAGCTCTGGCGCTGGCCCACGAGTATCATCCGACCGCAGTGTCACTGGACGTGTTTCTGCCAGATATGCTGGGATGGACCGTACTGAACCACTTGAAGCAGGATCCGGAAACCCGGCACATACCGGTGCAGATGTTGACGCTGGATGAAGACCGGCACCATGGCCTGGCTCGCGGAGCGTTTGCATTTGTTACCAAACCCACCACGGCCGAAGGACTGGAAAAGGCATTCGCCCGGATCAAGGAATATTCCGCCCCCCGGCGCAAGCGATTGCTGGTGGTGGAAGACAACCCTGCCGAGCAGCTTAGTATCAAGGAACTGCTGGGTTGCGACGACATCGACGTTACGGTTGTCGCAACAGGTGCAGACGCAATCGAGGCCGTAAACGAGCACGCCTTCGATTGCGTCGTTCTTGACTTGCGTCTGCCCGACATATCAGGGTTTGAAGTGCTGGAGCGCTTCCGTGACACTCCGTCGCTTGGCGACTTGCCCGTCGTGGTTTTCACGGGCAAGGAACTTTCCGCGGAGGAGGATGCCCGTCTGCATTCGCTGGCCCGAAGCGTTGTGGTAAAAGGAGTGGAGTCGCCGGAACGCCTGCTGGATGAGACTGCACTGTTCCTGCATCGTGTGGTCGCGGATCTTCCGGTGGAAAAGCAGAGACTGCTCGACCGGTTGCACCACTCCGATGATGCCCTGGTCGGAAAGAAAGTGCTTGTGGTGGACGATGACGTGCGCAATATCTTCGCCCTCAGCAGCGTGATCGAGCGTCGCGGCATGACCGTGATCACCGCGGGGACCGGCCGGGAAGCGATCACCAGGCTAGAAGCGACGCCGGATGTCGCGATTGTGCTTATGGATATCATGATGCCGGAAATGGATGGCTATGAAACCATGCAGGTGATGCGGCAGAACGCTGCGTTCCGGCGCTTGCCGATCATTGCCCTGACTGCGAAAGCGATGAAGGGAGATCGCGAGAAGTGTCTTGAGGCGGGAGCCTCGGAGTATCTGGCCAAGCCCGTGAATACCGAGCAACTGCTCTCGTCATTGCGTATGTGGCTGCACCGATAGCAGCGGCATGCGCTGGATAACCGAGGCCTGAGTGGAAGGGACCTGTCGATGACCGCGAACGAGAAGGTCAATATCCTCATGGTGGATGATCAGCCCGCCAAGCTGCTCAGCTATGAGGTCATGCTCGGGGGATTGGGCGAGAACCTGATCAAAGCCGCGTCGGCGAAGGAGGCCCTCGAGGTTCTGCTGAAAAACGATGTTGCTGTCGTGTTGATGGATGTGAGCATGCCCGAGCTTGACGGTTTCCAGTTGGCCGCGATGATCCGAGAGCACCCACGTTTCCAGAGGACCGCGATCATTTTTGTTTCAGCCGTGCATCTGACCGACCTGGACCAGCTCAAAGGCTATGAACACGGAGCAGTGGATTATATTTCTGTCCCCGTGGTTGCAGAACTCCTGCGCGCGAAAGTCAGGGTTTTCGCCGACCTGTACCGGAAGACCAAGCAACTGGAAAAATTGAACCGCGAACTGGAGCTGCGCGTGCTCGAACGCACGGAAGAGTTGGCTCGCAAGGCGGAACTGCTGTTGCAGCTTAACATGGAGCTAGTGAGCAAGAATCAGGAGCTTGATGCCATCATCCACACCGCGCCAGACATAATCTTCAGTCGTAAAGCCGACGGCTCGAGGGATTACATCAGCGACCGATTTTATGACTTTACCGGCGCTTCTCCAGATTCGGCAAACGGTTTCGGATGGCTCGACCATTTGCACCCCGACGATAAACCAAGGGCCATGGCGGAGTGGATGCGTTGCGTGGAATCGGGAGCAAACTACGAAATAGAGTATCGCCTCCGGTCAAAAGATGGGTCCTATCGGTGGTTTCGCGCTCGTGCGCTCCCGATCCGCGATCCGGCCGGGAAGATAGTCAAGTGGTACGGAACCTGCTCCGACATTCACGACAGCAAACTGCTGGAACAATCGATTCGCGATAGCGCCACAGAGCTGGAAAGAATGGTCGATCGGAGGACGGAAGAATTGCGGCTCCTGTCCGTCCGGCTCATGACCATGCAGGATCAGGAGCGCCGCCGGCTGGCACGCGATCTGCACGACGGGTTAGGACAGGAACTTGCCGTGGCCAAGATGGTACTGGACAAAATGGTCCTGCAGAAATCCGAGCAGCCGCCAAGGGACGCGTGGGCTGAGGCCAGCAGCATTGTGGATAGTGCTATTCAGCAAGTCCGCACCATGTCTCACCTTTTGCATCCCCCCTTGCTCGATGAGGTGGGCTTGCTCTCGGCGCTTTCCTGGTACGTCGAAGGACTCACGAAGCGCAGCGGCATTGAAACCTCGCTCGACGTCCGGCCCAGGAAATTTCCCAGGCTTGCAGCCGAGGTAGAGACCGCTGTCTTCCGAATCGTTCAAGAGGCTCTGACCAATGTTTTCCGGCATTCCGACGCAAGCAAGGTGTGGATTACCTTGGCGCAAAGGGATGGAGTCATCGTGGTTGCGGTACGAGACGATGGCAAGGGAATCGGCGATAGAATCGCCGAGCTCCAGCCGGACAGCGTCGGAGTTGGTATCGGGGGCATGAAACAGCGTGCCAGGGAATTTGGTGGAGAGTTGCGGCTGACCAATGCCCATCCCGGAACCCTTGTCGAACTCACGATTCCCTGCCGTTCGTCGATGCGAGAGCCATCTGCGGTTCGCAGTGTTTGATTGCCTGCCATTCCTACTGCCGATACTGTACTCGTCGAGTTCATTGACCTGACAAACCTCGTGACAAACCTGAAGACCGCTGCAGTGATTCCCTTACCCATCCAGCCGCAGTTCATCCGCTATACAGCTTGAACCGGATGGAACGAATGCCATCGAAGAGCTAGCGTTGGCGTCGTGTGAAATCTAAACAGGTGCTCGCATCGAGCCCGGAAGAGGTCCACTATGAGAAGAATCAGCTGCGCATTGCCGAGATGTCTTTTGGTACTGGGAACTGGTCTTCTAATCGGTGTTGGCATGGGATGGTCCGCCGATGATAAAGACCGGTCGGACATCGACAAGCGCCTCGACGCCTCCGCCAAAGTTCTGAACGAAATTATGGCCACTCCGGACAAAGCCATCCCTGACAAAGTGATGAGCGACGCGAAGTGCGTCGCAGTGATTCCCTCCATGTTGAAGGTTGCTGTTGTTGTCGGAGGCAGTCATGGCAAAGGCGTCGCTACTTGCCGGACCGAGCGTGGCGTCTGGAGCGCTCCCGCGCCGATCACCATCGCAGGTGGAAGCTGGGGGTTACAACTCGGCGGTCAGGCTGTCGACCTGGTGATGGTGGTGACCAATGACGATGGCATGCAACATCTGTTGTCCAGCCACTTCAAGCTGGGTGCGGATGCTTCGGCGGCCGCGGGCCCAGTCGGACGCGACGCTGCCGCCGACACTGACGTAAAGATGAGGGCAGAGGTGCTGACCTACTCACGAGCACGGGGCATTTTTGCAGGAATTGATCTGAACGGCTCCGTGGTCACGCAAGATAAGGACGAAACCCGAATTCTCTACGGAAGGTTCGTCCCGTCATCCGATATCTTGAGCGGGAAAGTCCCGCCGAAGGAGGCGAGTGAGCCGTTCCTGGCGGCGATCCGGAGATATTCGAGCCAAGCCCGGGAACACGGTGAACTGAAACCAGCACCGGGGAGCCCAGCCACTGCGAGCCGGTGAAGCGTGGATCTCTGATGACAGTTGTTTTTTTAGGAGGCCCGGCTTGCCCCGCAAGCCGGGCTCATTATGTTCATCTAACCCAAATCCTCAGCATTTAACTCCACAGCGTTGTACAGCAAGTCTGGGAATCAACTACAGGAGCAGCCTGATGGGCTGGAGAACCGGGATGTCGTTACTCTCTGTGGAAGTTGAATGCTCTTGGAATGATCTCGCAATTGATCGAGAGCAACGAACCACCACTTTGGTTGGATCGGAGGAGACTACAGTGGCGACTTGCGTGATTCCAGCAGCAAATGTAATTACGGGCAAGCAGGCAGCTGGCACAGACGGATCCGAACGCGGCCTTGTTCGGCTCGCGCAGAATGGCGACGAACACGCCTTTGCCACGCTCTACCAGTTCCACAAGAAGCGGGTGTATTCCGTGTGCCTGCTGATGACCAAGGATATCGCCGAGGCGGAGGATCTGACCCAGGAAGCCTTCTTGCAGGTGTTTCGCAGCGTCGGTTCTTTCCGCGGCGACTCCGCCTTTTCCACCTGGTTGTACCGGGTCGCGGTGAACACGGTGCTGATGAAGTTGCGTCGTCGCAAGTTCCCGCAACTCGTATCTCTCGACGAGCCGGTGTCGCCAGAGTCGCCCTCTCTGCGGCGCGATGTCGGGAAAGCGGATCCGGAGCTCAGCGGCGTGATCGACCGCATCGCGCTGCGGCGCGCCATGCAGGAACTCCCTGAGGGTTGCCGCAAGATTTTTGCCCTGCACGAGGTCCAAGGATACCGGCACCATGAGATTGCCAGGATGCTGGACTGCTCCGTCGGCAATTCGAAATCGCAATTGCACAAAGCGAAGCTGAAATTGCGCGACTTGCTATTTCCGAAGCGGAGAATCCTCCGGCGGGCTGCGGACAATCTTGTAAGCGAATCCTATCCCTGAAGGATAGGATTGGGCACTCAGGAGTTCAGTGTATTGCGAGCGCATGAATGGAAGGATATTGTGCAGAGATATCAATGTTGTGAAAGGGCATTGCCTGCGTGGCTGTGACGAGCAGGCCGTGCGCCTGCACCCTGATTAAGCTTTGGGACCCTAAGCGAGAGGAAGTGCCGCATGGTTCGAATTCTTGTTGTAGATGACAACCCTGCGGTGCGGCACTATCTCCGAGGTCTGCTCGAGCAGCAGAACAGCTGGCACGTTTGCGACGAGGCTCGAACTGGAACCGAAGCGTTGCAAAGGGTAGAGAAGAATCCCCCCGACATGATCCTGCTCGACTTCCAGATGCCGGATCTGAACGGGCTCGACGTCGCCCGGCAAATCACAAAGCTTTTTCCCGAGATCCCCATCCTGATGGTCACAATTCATCTGTCCAGACAACTGGCCGAGGAAGCCCGCAGAGTGGGCATCCGTGGCGCCTGCGCAAAATCGGATGTTGGCTCTATCGTCGAGGCGGTCGATGCATTGTTACACGCTGGAACCTATTTCCCATCAATGAGTTCGGCAGGCAACTAGGATTCCCTTGTGGACCGAAAATACAGGATTCCCTGTATTCGAGCTGAAGTAGTACCATGCTATTTTGAGCGTGCGTCACCTAGGAGTTTTTCTCGCACCGTGCAAGGAGACTCCTGCGGCAAGAACGGGGCATGTCCAAAACAGAGCCAGCCGTGAACCGTAGCGAATGGGTCATGCGAAGCTGCCTCCGAGAGCAAAAACCTTATGGCAGTCCGCATCCTGCTGGTTGATGATCACCCCATCGTTAGGCAAGGGCTGCGAACTCTGTTGGAGGGTCGGTCTGGCTGGGAAGTAGTGGGTGAAGCATCGGACGGGAGCGAGGCTTTGGATAAAATCAACAGCTTGCAACCTGACGTAGTAGTACTCGATGTCACCATGCCTCAGATGAATGGTTTGGAAACGTGCCGGAAAATTCAGCAGAAGCGGCAGGCCTCCGGTCTTGAGGTTCTGTTCGTTACCCAGCATGACTCTCCGCAGATGATGCGTGAGGCTCTGGATGCGGGGGCCCGGGGGTATGTCGTGAAGTCAAATGCCGCCCGCGACTTGTTGGAGGCCGTAGAAGCAGTGAGCCAGCACCGGGTGTTTACAGCACTGGCGCGAAGCCCGCACGCCGTAAGTTGAGATTCTGGGTGGCATTAAGCCCGGGGTTATCTATTCTCTAGGTGGAGGGTGCCATGAAGCTGCGTATCCTGTTGGCCGACGATCACGAAATCGTGCGCCGGGGCTTGTGTGCGCTTCTTCAGAAACACGAGGGTTGGGAAGTGTGCGGCGAAGCATCCGATGGCCGCCAGGCGCTCGAAATGGCGAAGCAGTTGAAGCCGGATGTCGTGATCGTGGACATCGGCATGCCCTACCTCAACGGCCTGGACACCACACGCCAGTTGCTGCAGTATGACCCTCAATTCAAAGTGATTGTTCTGACCATCACCGATTCCGATCAGGTTATCCGTGAGGCCCTCGATGCCGGGGCACGCGGCTTTGTGCTCAAATCCGACGCCGCTCGCGATCTGGTGGCTGCGGTCGAAGCCTTGCAGGGCAAGCGAATGTTTTTCACGCCTCGAGTCAACGATCTGGTGTTGGCGGGCTTCCTCGAGAAAGGACATGCCTTACCGCGGAATGAGCCGCCGGCTCTGCCGACCCTGACCGCTCGCGAACGGGAAGTCACTCAACTTCTCGCTGAAGGGAAGAGTTCCAAGGAAGTGGCTTCGCTGCTGAACTTGAGCACTAAGACCGTGGAAACACATCGCAGCAACATCATGCGGAAGCTCAATCTACACTCCATCCGCGATCTGGTCGTGTATGCCATCAAGAACAACATCATCCAGATCCAGATGCCGCAACTCAACGGTACGCCAGAGACCACGGTGGCCTGAGGATTTGAGCCAGCGTCGTTTCAATTGGTGCTTTCCGCCGAATAGTTAACCCACTCCCTGGCTCCCGATGGCCAAGCAGCCCGTACCTTGGGCAGCCGAGATCTCCCCGCTGGGTTTCGCATCTCGCTTCTAGCCCGGACAAAAGCCACCACTAAGATAACTTTGGAACTCTACGCACAAGCGGTTTCCGCCGGCCAGCAGAAAGCACACAAGAAGGTCGACCAGATGGTACTGCCGGCGAAATTTCCCGAGAAATTGAAAGCGCGAAGCGCCGCGCCAACTGCGTGGAAACCGTTCTGGCTGGCCGAGGGTGCCCGAAATCAGCCCTGCCGAAATCCTACAAGTACTTTGAAATCTTGGTGAGCGCGGCAGGATTCGAACCTGCGACCCATGCCTTAAAAGGGCATTGCTCTACCAACTGAGCTACGCGCCCGCCGTCCTTCAAATCTAACATATTGCCCAGCCCATCAGGCACGGTCTTCACGGAGTGCGGGGGGCTTAGCCGGGCCGCTCTTCTTTGCTCCACAATTTCAGAGAGCGGCAAGGCTGGTGGCTGGAATAGAATAGCGCTTCGCCGAGTCTTGGGCTATGAGCACTCCGACACTCTGGAAAAAGTGGGAAGGCCGGGTAGTCGAGGGAAAGTTCCCGCTGCGCCAATGGCTGGGAAGTTCGGACCATAGCGCTGTGTTTCTCACTGAGCGGATTGGCAAGGGATGGCCGAAAGCCGCCATCAAGCTCATTCGCGCCGGTGATCTGGATCACGCCGCGCAATTTTCTCGTTGGGCCGGCGCTGCCAGACTTTCCCGTCCCCACCTGATCCGCCTGATGGAATGGGGCCACTGCCAGATCGACGATACGCGGCTTCTCTACGTCGTCATAGAATACGCCGAAGAGAATTTGTCGGAGATTCTTCCGCTGCGGCCGCTCTCTGCCAATGAAGCCTCTGAGATGCTCCGGCCCGCGGCCGAGGCCCTGGCTTCCCTGCACCAGTCTGGCCTCGTGCATGGGCGCATCAAGCCGTCTAACATTCTGGCCGTCGACAACCAGGTGAAGATTTCTTCGGACTCACTTTGCAAGATTGGGGAACGCGATGATGCGCACGTTCCCAGCGCTTATGACGCGCCTGAGGTCGCTGCCACGGGCCCGTCTCCTGCCGCCGACGTTTGGTCGCTTGGGATGACTCTAGTCGCTGTGTTGACCCAGAACGAACCTAAGGTGATGTCCGGCGGACTGGTGCCGGGTTCCGTGCCCGAAACGCTTCCGCAACCCCTGCGCGAGATTGCGCGAAAGTGCTTGCGGGCCGATCCGCTGCAACGTGGCACAGCTACTGAGATCGTTAGCCAGTTGACGCCCCAGGTTCGCCAGGCCCAGGCTCCGCGGGATACTGCAGGGCTCGCGGCAAAGGTACGGCCCGCCCGTTCGAAGCGGTGGATTGTTTTGTCCCTGCTCGTGGCGGCGTTCTTGCTCGTCGCCTTGCTTGTCTTTAAGTCCATGGTCCATCAGCCAGAGGTTCCGGCTACGGAAACGCACGCCGCCACCCAGCCCGCTGAAATTCCTGCGGTGCAATCGCCTGCCCCATTTTCCGGAGACAAGAAGCCCACACAGAAAGGCGTAGTGCGAGGCAGTGTGCTGCAGCAGGTTCTGCCCGATGTTTCCCGGAGCGCGCAAAACACCATCACGGGCAGGTTTAGGGTCAGCGTGCAGGTTGAGGTGGATGCTGCCGGGAAAGTCTCGCAGGCAAAGCTTGTTTCTCCCGGCCCAAGCCCCTACTTCGCAAGTCACACACTGGCCGCAGCCCGCCTATGGAAGTTCAACCCGGCGCAGGTGGATGGAGAAGCGGTTGCAAGTGTGTGGACCCTCCGCTTTCAGTTTTCACGCGCAAACATCCAGGTACTTCCCACTGAAGTAAAGCCTTGAGTGGTTCAGCCTTCTGGTGTGCCGCCCTTCTTCATCTTCCAAACCATCTGCCTCAACATTCCCAGCAGAAATTCTGCGTCTCCGGTTTGCAAGTGAAGGCGCCGCACTAAACGCCGGACCGCGCCCTCAAAAGAATCCGACGAATTCAGCTTGGGATAACCGCTGGCGCGCAGCGCTACCAGCAGGGTCTCGGTAATTCGTTCTACCTCGGTTGCCGAGGCCGGGCTTCCCTTCTCCGGTTCCGCCATCGTGGCCGGGTCGCGCATTAATTCATACAGACACACAGCCACGGCCTGACCCAGATTCATCGAGACATGTTCGTCTCGCATGGGAATGTGTATCAGCCAGTGACAGTGGCTCATGTCTTTGTTGGAGAGCCCGAACTTTTCCGAGCCGAACAACAGAGCGCAGTTTCCGGATGTCAGATGTGCGCGTATGAGCGGAGCGCCTACTTCCAATCGCTGGAGAGAATGTTGCAGATCGCGATGGCCAACCGCCGTGGTCCCGACCACGAGCGAGCAATCGGCAACTGCCTCGGCCACAGTGTCATATTTTTCGGCGCTGGCCAGAACATCAGCAGCATCCACAGCGGAGCGGGCGCCTTGAAATGCCACATCGTAGGGATTCACCACGCGGAGATGGCGAAATCCGAAGTTGCTCATCGCCCGTGCGGCTGCGCCAATGTTCAGGGGATTGCGCGCGTCCACCAGGACTACGCGCAAATGATCGAATTCAGCAGGAACCGGCAAGCTGTCTTCATTCTACGGCAGTATGCGCGGAAGTGGTCTGAGCCGTTTCGAGGCCGGGGAAGCGGTAGTCTCTATGGGAGCGTTCGTTGCAAGCCTTTCGCCGTAAAGCCTCCTGACTGGGGTGTGCAAATGTAAAAAATTTGTCAAACCTCTGCCCACACGCGGAAAACGGCCAGAAACGTTGTAAGCTTCACTTGTTGCGGGCAAGGTTGGGCAATCCCGCAGGCTCTGCTCCAGATATGAAAGATCGGCCCGATTCGAGTGAGGATGGCTTTATGGGTCAAATCGCCACACCAATTAGTACAGCAAGATCGGCAGATGTTATGAACTCCGCGCGCCCGATGGGAAGAATTCTCGTCGTCGAGGACGATCCAGCAGTCCAGAAGGCGTTGAAGCGCCTGTTTGAATCCGAAGGATATACGGTCGAGGTGCAAGCCAACGGCAAGTCCGCACTGGAGAGTTTCCAGGCATTGCAGCCGGCGGTCGTCATTCTCGATCTGCGCTTGCCCAAGCTTTCCGGCAGCGACGTATGTAAAGAGATCAAAGCCCAGGCGCCGACGCAACCCATCATCGTTCTGAGCGCAACCAGCGATGTGTCCGACAAAGTGCTTCTGCTTGAGTTGGGCGCCGACGACTACGTGACCAAGCCCTTCAGCCCCAGGGAACTGCTGGCGCGGGTGCGCGCGGCCCTGCGGCATACCTCCAGAACGGCCACCGTTAATCTGGTGAGTTTCGACGGCATCTCGATCGACTTTAAGAAAATGGAAGTCCTGCGCGACAGCAAGGTTGTGGTTTTGACTGCCCAGGAATTCAAGACCCTGCAGTTTCTGGTGCAGAATGCCGATCGGGTGATCAGCCGCGATGAATTGCTGAACGAGGTCTGGGGATACCAGAACTATCCCTCCACCCGTACCGTGGACAACCATATCCTGAAGCTTCGCCAGAAACTGGAACGCGACCCTGCCAGTCCGGTACACTTTCGCACGGTACACGGAATGGGTTATAAGTTCGTTCGCTGAAATCCCTTGGCCCCTTCATCCGAACCCGCCTCGCAAACTTTTCCAGCCCAGTCCGGAAGCTCGCGGGCACCCCGAACACGGCTGCGCACGCGCTTCCTGCTCTCCATGGTGCTGATCACCGCCGGCCTCACGGCATTAAGTCTGCTAGTAGTGCGGCACAGCGTGCAAAGCCACGTCCGCGAAGGAATCGCACAGGATCTGCGCAACTCCGTCACCACCTTCCAGAATTTCCAGCACGATCGCGAAGTCATGTTGAAAGGCTCTGCGGAACTGGTGGCCTACTTGCCGCTCACGCGTGCCATCATGACCGCTCACGACCCGGCCACGATCCAGGACGCGTCCAAAGACGTGTGGCAGCTGACCACCAGCGATCTTCTGGTACTGGTCAACCGCAATGGCAACGTGGTGGCGCTGCACACAAAATCGCCGGGCTTCACGCGGGAGGCCGCCCAGCAGTACTTCGAGCGATCTTTGAACGAGGAGGGCTCGAGTCACTGGTGGTTTGGCGCTCACCATCTTTATCAGACGTTCGTGCAGCCGGTTTATTTCGGCTCCAAGACGGAAGGCCCGTTGCTGGGCTTCCTGATCATCGGTTATGAGATCGATGACCGTCTGGCGCGCGAGGTCAGCAAGGTCTCTGCCAGCCAGGTCGCGTTCTCTTACGGCGACGAAATCGTGGCCACCACGCTGACCCCGGAACAGGCCCGCACTCCGGGTGTGCGCGCCCTGGCGGCAAGATCCTCATCCTCACAGACCGCATCGCGTGATGTTGAAGTTGGCAAAGAGAATTTTGTAGCCACATCGCTCGACTTGTCCGGACAGCAGCCGACGCCGGTCCGCTTGACCGTGCTGGGATCCTACGATCAGGCTGCGCAGTTCCTCGACAACCTGAACCGCCTGCTGCTGCTGCTCGGTCTAACGGCTGTACTGGTGGGCAGTGGGCTGGTGTTCCTGATCTCCTACACCTTTACTCGTCCGCTGGCCAGCCTGGTGGAAGGCGTGCGCGCTTTGGAGCACGGAGATTTTTACCATCCTCTCGATCCCCGGGGCAGCGACGAAGTCGCGGAACTCACTTCGGCGTTCGACCGTATGCGCGCCAGTCTGCTCAAGACTCAGCAGGCGCTGCTCGAGTCCGAACAATTAGCCACCATCGGACGCATGGCCAGCTCTATTTCCCATGACCTTCGCCATGCTCTGGCTGCCGTGGTCGCTAACTCCGAGTTTCTCTGCGACGGCCGTCTCACTTCCACCCAGCGCGAAGAGCTGTATCAGGAGGTCCGCAGCGGGGTGAACCAGATGACGGACCTCATCGATTCCCTGCTCGAGTTCGCCCGCACCCGGGAATCCTTGAGTCCAACCTACGCCAGCGTGGTTGATACCGTGCAGCGGGCCATGCAGGCCGTGCGCTTGCACCCGCGACATCAGGGCACTCTGATCGAGGTCCGCAGCAACGGCAAGAGTCTGGCCTGGTTCGATCCGCGCAAGCTGGAACGCGCCCTCTACAATCTTCTGCTGAATGCGTGTGAAGCAGCGCCCAGCAGCGATGGCAGGGTTCTGGTCACGATCGAGCGCACCGGTCATGCCGTCACCATTGCGGTTTCGGACAACGGTCCCGGCATCGCCGAACCGATTCGTGACAAGTTGTTTCATCCCTTTGTGAGCTTTGGAAAAGAGAATGGCACCGGGCTTGGACTTACCGTGGTGCAGAAGATTGTGCAGGACCACGGTGGCCAGGTTTTGCTGGAACGCACCTCGGACGCTCGAACCATTTTTCGCATCACACTTCCCGGGCGCGCTCCGCAAGGCACTCTGGACGACAGCGACGAGGAAGTCTCAGCCCGTCCCTATTTGCCCGTAAGCAACGATCGCGCGACTGAAAATTCAATTCGACATTCGGACACGTAGTCGCTGTTCCCGTTGATTTTGATTTCACCACGATCCGCATGTCTCGCAGGAGGATGTGTGAAAAATCCAGGAACCTTTGCGCTGCGCATCGGCGGCCTGACGGCAGCCGCTTTTTTCCTTTTGAATCCGTGCATCGGGGCGCAGGAAACGAAACCCGCGCCCGGAGATGCCTCGCTTCAGGAGCTCGATTCGCAAGTGCGGGAACTCCGCGCCGTAATCGAGCAGATGCGGGCCGAGAACGCGCAGTCGCGCGCCGAAATGCGGCAACTGCGCCAGGAATTGCAAGAGACCCGCCAGCTTCTGGCGCCGCTCGCGGCTTCCGCGAATTCGGGCGCATCCCCGTCTACTGCTTCCGCCGCTCCGCCCGTGGCCGACCTTGGAAGCCGGGTACAGAAGTTGGAAGAATCCACTCAGCTGATAGGCTCGAAGATTGACGAGCAATACCAAACCAAGGTGGAGACGGCCGGAAAATACCGCGCCCGGCTCTCCGGCATCGTTTTGATGAATGCTTTCCACAACGTCGGCGCTTCCGACAACCTCGACTTCCCCGACTATGCTCAGCAGCCGGCCACTCCCGGTGCTTCCCAAACAAGTTTCGGCGCCACGTTGCGGCAAACTGAGATCGGTCTGGAGATTTTTGGTCCGACCCTGGCCGGGGCAAAGAGTTCAGCCAATATCGTGTTTGATTTTGCGGGAGGGTTTCCTGCAACCAATAACGGCGTCAACTTTGGCATCGCGCGCATGCAGACCGCCAGCCTGCGGCTCGATTGGAAAAACAGTTCGCTGATTGCCGGCCAGGATACCCTATTCATATCGCCGCTTTCTCCCACATCGTTTGCCTCGCTGGCGACACCAACCTTCAATAATGCGGGGAACCTGGGGGGCTGGACGCCGCAGCTTCGCCTCGAGCACCGCTTCGAACTTCCTGCGCAGCAGACGCTGACGCTACAAGGTGGAATCCTGGACAATCTGGATTGGGAAGCTCCAGCCAATTCCTTCACCCGCAGTGCCACCGCCGGCGAGAGGACGGGTCAACCGGCTTACGCAATGCGCACGGCCTGGTCGCGCCCGGTGTTCGATCATCCCTTGACCTTTGGTGTAGCGGGTTACTACGGCCGCCAGGACTGGGCCTTTGGCCGCAATGTGGATGCCTGGGCGGGCATGACAGATTGGCAAATCCCGCTGGCTCGGCGCTTAAGTCTGTCCGGCGAATTCTATCGGGGCCGGGGAGTGGGAGGCCTGGGCGGGGCTATAGGCCAAACCATCTTGTGGGGAGGCGATCCGACAGTCGCGACCACGCCCATTCACGGCATTGATTCCGCCGGAGGATGGAGCCAATTGAAATTCCAACTCACGCACAAGCTGGAAATAAACGGCGTCTACGCCGAAGACAACGCCTTCGCCAGCCATATCCGGGGCTTCTCCACCGACGCCGATAACTTCGGCAGCCCCATTCTGGGGCGCAACCGCGGCGCGCTCGGAAATCTGGTTTACCGGCCGCGGTCCGACCTGCTGTTCTCGGCCGAATTCAGACGTTTGCACACGTACCCCGTCTTTGACAGTGCCAGCGTCACGAACCAAGTCAATCTTGCCATGGGGATATTGTTCTGAACATGCTTCGCTTCGCTCATCGCCGGGCGGTCAGGAGCTTCTTGTTGTTGCCGTGCGTCCTTGTCCTTGCTTCGGCGCAAGACGTGGAACTCAAGGGCCTGCAACTCAAGGGTAAGGTGCAGCTCACCAGAAACGGGCGCCACCTGGCTGACGCTTCGAAAGTCGTGGTCTGGCTTACGCCTCTGGGCGCTACTCCCGAGCCTGCGCCGGTACCACTGCAGAGTTCACAGATTCCCAAGCTGGTGCAAAGGGACAAGAGTTTCCAACCATCACTGGTGGTGATTCCAGCCGGCGGGCAGGTCGAGTTCCCCAACCAGGATCCATTTTTTCACAACGTGTTCTCCTTGTTCGATGGCAAGCGCTTCGATCTCGGACTCTATGAGAGCGGCACCACTCAATTTGTAAGATTCGACAAGCCAGGCATTTCCTTCATCTTCTGCAACATTCACCCGCAGATGAGCGCCGTGGTGGTCGCACTGAATACACCGTACTATGCGATTTCCAACGGGCGCGGCGAGATCGGTATAAGCAACGTGATCCCGGGCCGCTATGAGATGCACGTTTTCCACCCCTCGGTCTCGCAGGAGGCGCTACGCGCGGTGGAACGCGAAATCACTGTGACCTCAGGCGATGGTTTCCTGGGAAACTTCAGCCTGGCCGAATCCGGTCTTGATCTGGCTCACAAAAACAAATACGGACGCGATTACGACCGCCCAGACCCGGACAGCCCCGCCTACGCACGCCCCTAGTGGCAACACACGTGTAGCGACTTCTGCCTTGGCTGTCCGGCCTGAGCGAAACCGGTCCACATCGTCGAGATGGTCCGGGTTAAGAAAAAGGGCGTGCCGTTAAGCACGCCCTTCACCTCTGATCTTCACTTCGGTTACGCCCTGCAAGCAATGTCTAGTGGTGACCTCCGCCACTGGAATGGCCGCCGCCTCCACTAGAGGAGTGACTGCCGCCCCCGGAGGAATGACCACCGGAACTCGGCGCGCTGTGCGAAGCCCCGCCGCCGCGGCTGCCGCCGTAGCTGGGCGCACCGTGATAGCCCCCGTAACCTCCGCCGTACGGAGAAGACCGAGGCTGCACGATCGGTTGCCTCATGTTCAGCTGCGGACGTGAAGAACCACCGCGCTCGTAGTTGCTCGGACCGGATCCACGCGAATAGCTGGAGCTCGGCGCGGTACGGCTCCAGTAGCTTCCGCTTTCGCCGCGGCCGGCGCTTTCCGCTCCGCCCGCACTGCGGCCCGCGGACTCGTTGGCGTGTGACGGCGGCGTAAACGCTTTCCACTCGCTACGGTTCGGTTCGCCACGAATCGGCGATGACGACTCCGGACGGTTCGCCGAAGCTGTCGACGTCGTCGGTCGCTCTGACTGCATACTCTCCGAGCGTGCATTGCTCGTGCTGGGAGGAGTGAACGCACCTGAGCCACCATGATTTCCATTCTCATTTGCCCCAGCCTGATTTCCTGCACTCCGCGACGCAGTCGTACCCGCGCTCGGCTTCCCTGCTCCGGCTACCGGCGTGCCCCGAGGCTCGCTAGCTCCTAGCCCAGTCGCGCGCGCGCCCGCCGCTACCGGCGAGAAGTGGCTCTGTTGCATGGACTGCTGCAGGTGCGCCGTCTGCTGCTGGAACGATTGCGGACGCGACGTGCTTGGCGTGCCGAAGAAATGCTGCGACCCGCTGTTGTGAATCGTGGAAGGCGCCGCCGCCTTTCCGCTGGCCGACAAACTGGCTCGCGTAGGCACCACGGGCAGGTTCCCAGTCATCATGCGCGCCCCACTCAACTGAGCGTGCGTAGCCGCCACGGCAGTCGTCCGGCCCGCTCCGAATTTACCCGCGCCTACGGTCGAGAGCGCGTGCCCGATATGCGCATCGTTGATGTGCGCCAGGTTCGAGAACCGCGTGCCGCCATGCAGCGGTGCGATCCCACCGAAGCGATTCAATCTGCCAAATCTGTTGAAGCCAACTACGCCGAACCGGCCGCCATATCCACCCCACCACGGGAAGAAGCGGTCACAAGGCCCAATCGGCAGCCATCCAAAGCCGCCCCAACCGCCCCACCCAAAGCCAAAACCCCAACCACCTCCGAATCCGAAAAACGAGACATACGCCGGAGCCCAGAATGGACGATAGAATCCCGCGCCCCATACCGGTCCCGGCCACCAGGCCCATGCGCCGCCGTACCACATCCAGCGCCCATAGTGATAAGGCGCCCAACCCCAGGGCTCGTAGCCAACCCACGTCCAACCATAGTAAGGCTCGTACACCCAGTTGCCATCGCGATACGGAGCCCAATCATCCGGCTCGTTCGGCACCCATACTTGCCCATAGTCGGGTGCGTCTTCCCATCGACCGTTAGCGTCCAGGTCTTCCGCTCCAACGTAATACTTATTGGTGTGGTGCCAAGCGTCCGCGTTGTGGATCATGTGGTCGCGGTCGGTATTCCAGCGGTCCCAATCGTCCCGCTCGGGAGCGGCGCTGACTTTGTATCGCGCATCGGCGCCGGAACCGCGCACCGTCGCCATGTCGCCTTGCTTCAAGTCGGCAATGCCCTGCGGAGTTGAGATCTGCGCCTCACCCTTGCGCACGATCACGATCGAGTCCCCATCGGGCCGCACTTCAATGCGGAGAACCACATCCTTGTGCGCGGGATGCACCGCTACGTTCGGCGTATCGATCTCGGGCTCGGCTTCGCTCTCGTTGAACACCGAGTAATTCGCCAAGCCTTGACTGAGCTGAATCTGAACGTACTTTTGCGTAAAGTTCGCGATGTTGGCTTGTGCATTCGATCCCAGACGAAGAATGTTGGCGAAGTCGAGCTGCACCTCGGCGCGTGCGCCAGCTCCCGTAGAAACTTTGTCGCCGATGACTACCGGCTGATTCAACACGGCCGCCGACCAGTCGCCAGAATCTCCACGCTGCGTCGAAACTTCGCCATGAATCATGCTGATGCGGCCCACACCCTGATCAGTCTTTGCCGGACCCTCGCCCGACGGCCCACCGGGCTGAGCTTCCTCTCCAGCTTGCGGAGGTTGACCGGCTTGAGGTTGACCAGGTTGCTGCGGTCGTCCGGGCTGAGGTGGTGCCGGATATTGAGGTCGTCCAATTTCCATCGGCGCGCTGGGCTGCTCCGAGGGACCGGGACCTTCCTCGGTAGTTTGCGCTTGCACACTGATCGAGAGCACGCCCGCAACTGCCAGAGTTAAGACCGCCAAACTAGCTATGAATCTGTTTTTCATAATTCGACGTTCGACCTTGTGCGAAACCCGGCCCACATCTGCTTAAACCCGAAATCTGAGCGAGAGATGCGTTGTGGTACAAAGCAACTGCCATGCCAAAGGCGGGATGGCCTATGGATAAGCAACTCATTTGTTTTCAATTAGAAAGACGATGTTCTTCAGCGGAATTGCAGGCGCAATCCGAAGCCGGTGGCCGCCCTGAGCCAAGTTGGTGGTTTTCAACCAGCAGTTTGTCAGCTTGATTTTGGTCGCCGCCGGCGCGACTGCGCGCCGTGCCAAATCGTCAGAATCGTAACCCGCCTCGCCCGAACTCTGTAGAAAATCAAATACGGCGTACCGCCCGGGACCAACTCACGCACTCCCGGCTCACTCCCCTCGCGGCCCAGGTAAGGATGCTCTTTCAAAAGCTCAACCAACGCAACGATCCGCGTCGCCAGTCTTTCCGCGGCGTCAGGCTTGTCCTGAGCCACATAAGCTCGTATTTCCCGCAGCCGCCTGCGCGCCCACACAGACCAGACAATCTCTAGCGGCACAGCGCCTCATCATTATGGTGCTCCCCGCCGCAGGCGCACTTCGGCAACGGCAGTTCGCGCTCAGTCCCCCATGAGAGCAGCCAGGCCTTCATGTCCTCGTGCCTGACGTAATGACCCGACTTCACCTGGCGGTCTGCCTGGCGAATCTCTCCCAGCAATCTCTCCTGGTCCGCAACGTAGGACTCGACCGCATCGGAGATGAGAAAGTTCGAGCTTCGCCCGGAAACCTTCGCCAGTTTGGCCAGCCGCTTCTTGACCTCGGGCTTCAGCCGGATGCTCAGGGTTGCACTACTTGTGTTCGCCATGAACACATTCTAGCACAGTGATTAGTGCGTTACTGTATACGCTCGCTGGGTTCAACGAGATCCTGGGGTTCGATCTTCTCCCACCATCCTCGGCTCTTTTCTTCAGGTGCATCCAGCGAGTAGGTTTCGCCCGTTGCCCTGTCCCTGTACCACTCCCGCTTCGGCGCAAATCTATGTGGCTTCATCACTGGAATCTGTTCGACGTACCCTCGTGAAATTGCCTCAGGCAGCTTCCGGCGCAGGTCCGTGTACTCCCAATCCGAATTGAAGATTCTCTGCTCGTACATTTCCTTGAAGATTCCCATCGACCTACGCTTCCTTCTCGCCCTCATCCGCAATCCCAATCTTCGACAACCTATACCGCAGCGCATTCCGCGAAAGCCCCAGCAGCCGCGCCGCCTGACTCTTGTTTCCATTCGCGCGCCGCAGCGCCTCTCGAATCATTTCATCCTCCCAATGTTCGAGCGTCATACCCTCAGGAAGAAATACATTCACACCGTTCGCCGTCTTCGCCGGACGCAAATCCAAATGAATGTCCGCCGCCTCGAGTACCGTGCCCTTCGCGAGTGCACAGGCCCGCTCGATGATGTTCTGCAATTCGCGTACATTCCCCGGCCAGTGGTAGTTCACCAGAATCTGCATCGCTTCCGGCGTAATGCTCTCCACCGGCTTGCCAGAGTCTCCGGCAAAACGCGAAATGAAAAGATTCACCAGGTCCGGGATGTCCTCCTTGCGCTGGCGCACCGGGGCAATGTCGATAGGCACGACGTTCAAACGATAGTAGAGATCCTCGCGAAACGTACCTTGCTCCAGCGCCTCACGCAGATCGCGGTTGGTGGCCGCGATCAGCCGCACATCCACTTTCACCGTGCGCGTTCCGCCCAGCCGCTCAAACTCGCGCTCCTGCAACACACGCAGCAGCTTCACCTGGATGGCCGGCGGCACATCGCCGATTTCGTCGAGAAACAATGTGCCCTTGTCCGCCAACTCGAACTTGCCCGGCTTGCTCGCGTTTGCGCCGGTGAACGCTCCCTTCTCATAACCAAACAGTTCGCTCTCCAGCAAATTCTCCGGAATCGCCGAGCTGTTGATCTTGATGAAAGGCCCCCCGGCGCGCCGCGACTTCTCGTGAATTGCGCGCGCAATCAAGTCCTTGCCCACGCCACTCTCCCCGCCGAGCAGCACCGTTGAATTCGTGGGCGCTACGCGCTCCACGGTCGCCAACACTTCCTGCATCTTGACGCTGCGCGCCACCACATTGGGATGTGCGTAGCGCTTGCCCAACGCCTCGCGCAGCGACCGGTTCTCCTCCCGCAAATTGTGGACGTCCAGTTCCTTGCGGATCACCATGCGCATCTCGCTCAGCGAAAACGGTTTCAACACGTAGTCGCTCGCCCCGGCCTTCATGGCTTCCACCGCCGTCTCGACCGAACCAAATGCTGTCATCACTATCACCGGTAAAGCCGCGTTCTGACGTTTGATCGCCTGCAGGAACTCCAACCCGTTCATCCCGGGCAGCTTCAGGTCGGTCACTACCAGATCAACCGCGTTCTCGCGCAGAAGTTTCAGGCCGTTTTCGGCGTCTCCGGCGGAAAGCGTGGTGAAACCGTCTTCCCCAAGATTCAATTCCAGCAGCCGCCGCATCTTGGCTTCGTCTTCAACAATCAAAATGTTTGGCATATCGTAAGTATCGTCTGCCGCTCCTCGATCCTAGGCACGGACTAAACCCTCTTCCGGAGAACGCTCTCCACTCAAGATGCCGGATTGCCGGCAACCTCGTTGACCACGGGAAAAAAGACAACGAAGCGCGCACCCGGCTGATCGTCGCCGCTACCCTCCACGCGAATCGTTCCATGATGCCCATCAACAATCCGCGAGACAATCGACAGCCCCAGCCCCACACCCGTTTTCTTCGTAGTCACAAACGGATTGAAGATCTGCTCCCGCAATTCCGCCGGAATTCCCGGCCCGGTGTCTTCGATCCGAACTTCAACTCCATCCCGGTTCGCGCCGTTTACCCTCGCCGCGGTCACTCGCAAAATTCCGCCGCTGCCGGCCATCGCATCATAAGCATTCTGAATCAGGTTCACGAATGCCTGCTCGCAAAGACTCTCGTCCAGCGGAACCAGAGGCAAATTCGCCTCGTACTGACGCTCTACTCGCACCGATTCGTCTCTCCGCGTTAACGAAACGTCGTGCAGTGCACGATCAAGCACCGCAGTAATCTCCTGTGGAGCCAGCTCAGTATGCAACGGCCGCGCAAAATCCAGAAACCGCGTCACTAGCGCGCTCAACCGGTTGGTCTCACTCGAGATGTAACCCGCCAATTCGCTGGCCAGAGGATTTGATTCCCCCAGCTTCTGATGCAGCATTTCTGCCGAGCCCTTGATCACGCCCAGTGGATTGCGAATTTCGTGCGCTAGTCCGGCCGACATCTGCCCTAGCGCCGCCAGCCGCTCCGAACGCCGCGCCTCCTCCTGCGCCTGCTCCAGCTTGCGATTGGTCTCGGCCAGTGTCTCGGCCAACTCCTGATAACGCCTGATCTGGCGCCGATTCTCAACCACGAACCGGTTTACCACCATCGCCAGAAGAAAAAAGAAAAGAATGCGCATGGCGAGCAAGCCGTAGCTCTCCGACGTCACCTCGAAATCTCGCAGTGCGGGGTCAAGGAGATACGAGCAATATGCAGCCGAGGACAATGCAGTCCACAGCAATGTCCCCAGCGGGCTGAAGTATTCGGCTGCGGTCACCACGGGCAGGTAGAAAATCGGATAGTAGCTGCTGTTAATTCCGACCTCGCCTGTGTGATCAATGAGCAGAGTCGCAAGTGCAATCTTGAGCAGAACGATGTACGCTGGGCCCCGCCCCGGAGCCCGCGCCAGCAGCCAGCCCTCGCTGAGCTGTACCACGCCAATGGCCAGCAGCGTGAGTTGTTTATGGATCTCCGCCACCGGCGGCAGTAGCGCCAGTCCGAGCAGAAATAGCAGCCAGAGACCATCCATCCAGTTAACGGCCGGACGCTTCTGCTCGCTCATGATCTGTTCGCTCATGACAAAATCGCGAAAAACAACTGCGCCGGGAGCGGGCTGGTTCCCCGCCTTCCCGGCGCTAAAGCCATCTCATTACTTTCACTTCGGCCCGCTTGCAAGTCGCATCGCATGCGAACCCTATCAAACAGCACACCAGCAGTTCACGTCAACGTCACTTCTTGGACGGCGGCGCGGCCGGCTTCGGCGGCGGCGACGAATGTTGCGCGGGTCGGGGCGCAGGAGCGGGCCTCTGCTGCTGCCAGTTGTTAAACTTCTCCTCCTTCTGCTGTTCGTTTCGTTCCTGTACCGGCGGAGCTGGCTTGGCCAACGGATGCGACCATTGCTGCTCTGCTGGCTGCGGCGAACGGGCTGCCCCCGAAGGTTGCGCACCGCGGTTCGGCTGAGCAGGCTGCGCATTCCGGTTTTCCGGAGGCGCACTTTTCTCCGGTTCCGAAGTGCCTTGCGCCTCCCACACTCGCGGCTGGGATTTCGGCTGGTTGTTGTTCCCTCCATTGGCTTGCCCAAAGGGACGGAACCCGTCCTGCGCCTGTGGCTGCGCCGGCCGCGTCACCGGCACTGGCCGCCCCGGCGCCTCCTGCCGTACTAGAGGCTGCTGGCTCAAGCGCCCTCCCGCTTGCGCCTGCTTCTGTTCGAAGGACCGCGGCATGGGCGCCGGAGTCCTCAACGCCACCACTGGACGGCTCACCACTGCCGCCGGTGGCGTTTTCGCCACCGCCCTGCCCGCACCCAACACGCTGCCACGCACCGGTTCGACCGCAACTGTGTGCGACACCGGCGCGGACGCCAGCTCTCTCTGTGGAACCGATAACACATTCCGCGCCACGGGCCGCGCATTCACGAACGCATCATGCGAAACCACGGTCACGCCCCCGTTCACATTCCTGTTCACATACGTAATGTTGTTCACGTTCCGGTTGATCACCACCGTGTAGTAGACGTTGGTCACCCTAGTAATATTCACCGTCGTGTTCGTGATGTTCACGCTATTCACATACCCGCGGCTCACGCGGTAGCCTGGAATAAATACTTCTCCCGGACCCAGCGGGAACCATCCCACGCCGACGCCAACTGAGAAGCGGAATCCCGGCGCGCCGCCGACCCAGGCCACCAGCGCGGGCGCCCACACCGGCCGCACGTAGACCGGCCCCGGAACCCAGAACCATCCCGTCCCGGCGAATGCCCAACGTCCATAGTGGAATGGCGCAAATCCCCAGGGCTCGTCTTCGACCCACGTCCAGCCCCATGGCCCCACCCAAATCCAATGTCCAAAGCGATTACGGCGCCCAGCCCACCACCAGGGCTCTCGGACGCCAGCATGTGCCGTAGCCCGCCACATAACTCCAGTCGCCGTACTCGTCGAGGTCTTCGTATCCGGTCATCTCGCGCGAAACATAGTTCGCGGAATCAGAGCGATCCTCGATCTGGTCGCGATCGAGCGCCCAGTTGTCAAATCCATCCTGGTCGGGAATTTGGCCGAGATCGTAATCCAAATGATCACTGCCGGTAAATGTGGCATGCTGGTCGGCTACGACTGTGTACGACGAACCGCCGCCTGTAACTTCGCCGCGACCGTGCCATACCGTCACTTCCGTTCGGCTGCCGTCCGGATCGACATCAATGCGATAGTCCCCCGGCTGTAATACTGTGAACGCCACGTTCGGCGTATCGATCTCATAAGAATCTTCGTCGTCCACGTGGCGGACCTTGACGATCAGCGATCCTTGTGCCAGGCGAATCTGCGCCGCCCGGTCACTCACCTCAAGCAATGTAATACCAGTCTTAGGACCCAGGCGGAGAGCGGTCGATCCAACATGCACTTCAGCGCGCGAATTTTCGTCCGCCCATAGATTGTCGCCCGTCACCAGCGGACGATTGAGCACGGCGTCAACCCAATCACTCTCCCCGCCAGGCTGAAACGACACCGACCCCTCAATGTAATTCAGCCGCGCCACGCGGCCCGGAGGATCCTGGTCTGGATTTTGCGCATCTTGTGGAGCCGGCATGTCCTGCGGACCTTGAGCATCTTGCGCCACCGGTGCGTCCTGCCCTTTGATTCTCAGCGGCGCCTGCAGCATGAATGCCAAGCCCGCCACCATCACTGCCCAGCTCCACCACTGCTTATGCATCTTCATAACTTTCTCCCGATGGATAGAGAATCATGAGGAGGAATATTCTCTCCTCAACAATCTTATCCACGCCCGAGTAAACACGATAGAGACAGTTTAGTTTTCTTGCGCTCCGGTGGTGGTTTTCAGCCAGGACTGGCTGATATCAGGCAGGCGAGAAGTTGTTTTCGTGAGGAACTTTAGTGATTTACCGGCTTCGGCGAAATCTCATCCAATGTGAGATTCAATTCCAAAACATTGACCCTCGGCTCGCCCATAAATCCGAACTGCCTCGACTCCGTATGCTGACGCACCGCTTCGCGCACCACATCCTCGCTCACCCCGCGTTCTTTCGCGATGCGCGGCACCTGAAACTCCGCTGCCTCGGGCGAGATATGGGGATCAAGCCCGGACCCCGAAGTCGTCAGCAAATCCATTGGAATTGCCGCCCCGGGATTCTCTGCCTGCAATCGGTCTGCGTCTCCCTGAACCCGTGCGATGAGAGATTGATTGGTCGGCCCTAGATTCGATCCGCCGGAATTGTCCGCGTCGTACCCAGTTCCCGCACTGGATGGACGCGAGTGAAAATAACCAGCTGAGGAAAATGATTGTCCGATCAATCGCGATCCCACCACCTTGCCATTCCGTGTCAGCAGATCCCCATTAGCCTGCTTCGGAAATAACACTTGCGCTAGCACAGTAATTAACAGGGGAAACAGCAGGCCGAACAACACAGTCGTCACCAGCGTCATCAGCACAGCGGTGATCATGTTCTTTTTCATAGTGGCCTCTATGCCAGCCCCGCGCGCACGATCAGCAGGTCAATCAGCTTGATTCCAATGAACGGCACAATCACCCCGCCCAATCCGTATACTAGCAAATTTCGCCGCAGCAACACGGCCGCTCCCTGCGGAACATATTTCACTCCGCGCAGCGCCAGCGGAATCAGCGCCACGATGATCAGCGCATTGAAAATGACTGCCGACAAGATCGCCGACTGTGGCGTAGCCAGCCGCATCACATTCAGTGCCTGCAATACCGGGAACGTCCCGGCGAACATTGCCGGGATAATGGCGAAATACTTCGCCACATCGTTGGCGATGGAGAACGTGGTTAGCGCGCCCCGCGTCATCAGCAGCTGTTTGCCGATTTCCACGATCTCAATCAGCTTGGTGGGATTCGAATCCAGGTCCACCATGTTGCCGGCTTCTTTCGCCGCCTGCGTGCCCGTGTTCATGGCAACACCCACATCGGCCTGCGCCAGAGCTGGCGCATCGTTCGTGCCGTCGCCTGTCATCGCAACCAGTTTTCCCTGCCCCTGTTCACGCCGGATCAGATCGAGTTTGTCCTTGGGCGTCGCCTGCGCGAGAAAGTCGTCTACGCCGGCCTCTGTCGCAATCGCTGCCGCCGTCAATGGGTTATCCCCCGTGATCATCACCGTAGTGATTCCCATGGAACGCAACTGATCGAAACGCTGCCGCATACCGCCCTTTACGATGTCCTTCAGGTGGATCACTCCAAGAGCGCGGCCGTTCTCGGCCACCACCAGCGGCGTCCCCCCGGACCGCGAAATAGCTTCAACAGATGCACGCACTTCCGCGGGGAGCGAACTGCCCTGCTCCTCCAGATATTTCGCAACCGCATCCGTCGCGCCTTTGCGGATCGCGCGGCCATCCAGATTCACTCCCGACATCCGCGTCATCGCGCTGAAAGGAATGAACTCGGCGTCGTGCGTACTCATTTCGCGTCCGCGCAATCCGTACTTTTCTTTCGCCAGCACTACAATCGAGCGGCCCTCTGGAGTCTCATCTGCCAGCGACGAAAGCTGCGCAGAATCCGCCAACATCGCTTCTGTCACGCCCGGCGCCGTTACGAACTCCGTGGCTTGCCGGTTGCCCAGCGTGATGGTTCCCGTTTTGTCAAGCAGCAATGTATTCACATCGCCAGCGGCTTCCACCGCCCGCCCCGACATCGCCAGCACATTGTGCTGCACCAGCCGGTCCATGCCCGCAATGCCAATCGCAGAGAGCAATCCGCCAATCGTGGTCGGGATCAGGCACACCAGCAAAGACACCAGCACAAACACTGTCTGCGGCGCACCCGCATAAATAGCGAAAGGTTGCAGCGTGACCACCGCGAGCAGGAACACGATCGTCAGCCCCGCGAGCAAAATATTCAGCGCAATTTCGTTCGGAGTCTTCTGCCGCTCTGCACCTTCCACCAGCGCGATCATGCGATCCAGAAAAGTCTCACCGGGATTGGAAGTGATCTTCACCTTCACCCAATCCGAAAGCACCCGCGTTCCGCCAGTCACGGCCGAACGGTCGCCACCTGCCTCGCGAATCACGGGCGCGGATTCACCCGTAATCGCCGACTCGTCCACTGATGCTACCCCTTCCACAATCTCGCCATCGCCGGGAACAAATTCGCCGGCCTCGACCAGCACCATGTCGCCCGAACGCAATTTGGACCCCGGCACGGTCTCCGTTTTTCCATCGGGAAGCAAGCGGTTGGCCATCGTCTCCGCTTTCGCGCGCCGCAAGGCGTCGGCCTGCGCCTTTCCTCGGCCTTCCGCCATGGCCTCGGCAAAGTTGGCGAACAACACGGTGAACCACAGCCATAGCGTGATCTGCAAGTTGAATGCGAAGCTCCCATGCGCTCGCTGAAAAAGTAAGGCCGTGGTCACCACGCTACCTACTTCCACCACGAACATCACCGGATTCCGCATCATTGTCACGGGATGCAGCTTCACCAGCGAATCCCAAGCCGCGCGGCGCACAATCTTCACGTCCCACAAACTGCGTTTTGATTTCTTGCTCGCCATATTTGCCTAAGACAGCCTGTCTAAAACGTTTTTCCCGCCACCATCAGCAAGTGTTCAAGAATCGGCCCCAGACTCAGAGCCGGGAAAAATGTCAGCGCACCCACAATCACCACGACGCCGATCAGCAGCACCGTGAACAAGGGTCCAGTCACCGGGAAAGTGCCCAGCGTTGCCGGAGTCTGTTTCTTGCCTGCCAGATTGCCCGCAATCGCCAGCATGGGCAGAATCATCATGAAACGCCCCAGCAGCATGGCCATACCCAGCGACGTGTTGTACCAGAGCGTGTTGCCGCTGATCCCAGCGAAAGCCGAGCCGTTGTTGGCCACTGAGGAAGTAAAGGCGTAGAGCACCTGGCTGAACCCGTGCGGCCCCGCATTCGTCATGGCAGAAGTACCGAAGCTGTACAAAACCGAAATCGCCGTGAACACCAGGATTACGAGCGGAAAGATCAGCACCACCAGCATCGCCATCTTCACGTCGTAGGCTTCGATCTTCTTCCCCAGATACTCCGGCGTGCGTCCCACCATCAATCCTGCAATAAAGACGGAGAGAATGACGAAGACCAGCATTCCGTACATCCCCGCGCCCACTCCGCCAAAGATCACTTCACTGAGCATGAGGTTGATCAGGGGAACCATTCCGCCCAAGGGCGTGAATGAATCATGCATGGAGTTGACCGCGCCGCAACTTGTGTCGGTTGTCACAGTCGCGAATAGCGCCGAGTTTGCGACGCCGAACCGCACTTCTTTTCCTTCGAGATTGCCCGCGGACTGCGGAACAGAAGAAGGACGTGACGAGCCGTGCTGCGCCGCAGCCGAGACTAACGGATTCCCCCGCGCCTCCGCCCAATATGCGGTGCTCACCCCGGCCAGAAACAGCAAAGCCATCGCCGCCCACACTGCCCATCCGTGTCGCGGCGACCCAGTCATCTTTCCCAACGTGTAAGTAAACGCGGAAGGAATCGCAAGTATGCAGAACATCTCCAGGAAGTTCGTAAACGGTGTGGGATTCTCGAATGGATGCGCGCTGTTGGCGTTAAAGAAGCCGCCGCCGTTGGTGCCCAGCTCTTTGATGATCTCTTGCGAAGCCGTAGGCCCCTGCGCGATCAACTGCTGACTGACCGTCTGCATCACGGGCTTAGCGTCAGGCCCGTTTACAGCTTTGCCGTCGGAACCAAGTTGCGGCGTCTGGTAGGGATCGACCAGTTGCACCGTGTCATAAGGCTTCAGGTTCTGCACCACACCCTGCGACACCAGCAACAGAGCACCAACCAGACACAGCGGAGCCAGAATCCACAAGGTGCCGCGAACCATATCCACCCAGAAATTCCCGATGGTCTTCTGTTCGCGCCGCGCAATGCCGCGAATGAACGCAATGGCCAGAGCCATGCCCGCCGCCGCCGAAACCCAGTTGTGATACGCCAGACCCACCATCTGCGTCAGATAGCTCATGGTGATTTCGGGAACGTAGTTTTGCCAGTTCGTGTTTGTTGTAAACGAAGCGGACGTATTGAACGCCAGCGCCGGAGGCACTCCCGGCAACCTTTGCGGATTCCACGACGCCGGCCCAGCCCACCCCTGCACCCGCTGCAATACATACAGCAGGATCACGGAAACGCCGCTGAACAAAAGCAGCGCCAGCGCGTATTCCTTCCAGTCCATTTCGTGGGTTTCATCCACGCCGGTAAGCTTGTAGAGAATCCGTTCCACTGGACGCATCACCGGATCCAGCCACGTCCGCTCCCGGCTGAACACCCGCGTCATGAATCCGCCCAGCGGCTTGGTGATCAGCAGCACCACCGCCAGCAGAAAAAAGATTTGCAGCCATCCATTTGCCGTCATCAGAATTTCTCCGGCCGCAACATGGCGTACACCAGGTACACCAGCAGCCCCGCGCAAATAATCAGCATGATGATCGGTCCAGCGCTCATAGATGCCTCAACGCACTCGCTCGCAAAACGCGACATAGGCAAGCGAAATCACGAAAAACAGAATCGTCACACCGAGAAAAATCACGTCCTGCATCGTTTGCTCCGATCTCAACTTCGCCTAGAACTTCACCAGGATCGCCATGGTAGCCCGATCCTCCGTATGACGAAGATCCGGCTGCCACCCTGTGATCGTCGAACCGGGATTCCCGTTGTTGCCTCCCGGCGGCGTAACTCCGCCCGGACCGCTCCAGTACGGCACATTGGCATGCCGGTGGTTGAACTCCCAGCGGAACGTAATGTATTGGCTAGGCATGTAATCGTAGGTGCCCGAAATATCCCAGGCCTTAAACGGGTCGCCGGGATTCTCCGTGAAATAGGGTGTTCCAGAGGTGGCCGTCGCGCCGTCGATGGGCGGCAGCAACACCAGATACCGTCCGGGGTTGTTGATCTTTCCCCCACCAATGGTCAAGCCGTAACGGTCCTTGTGAAACCACCAGCGGTTGTAAAGCATGTAGCCGAGAAAGCTCTGCTTGTACGAAATGATCTTCCCGGTAGAATCCTTCTGATTGGTGGTGCAGTTCACCCCTCCGCCGCTCTCGCAGCCCGCGTCACCGGTTAGAGAGAAGGCCATCTTGTCCAGGAAGCGTTCCGGATGGTCGTAATACTTCACTTCAATGCTGTTGTCGGTGTGATAGCGAGTGCGGGTAGGAATTCCCAGCGCATCGGCTCCCGCCCCGTAGTTGTTCGAGAGGACGGAAATCCAGCCGGTGGGGCGATACAAGACCTGCCCGCCAAATCCGAGCCGGCCATTGAATCGACCGTAGGACTGCCATCCGTTGATGATCCAAGGTTCGATCTTCAACTTCTCGGTGGGAAACACCTGGATGCGCATGCCGGTGAAAAACCACGGCGTGTTCGACGAAACATAAGACGGCTGGTACGCCCAGTTATCAAATTGGTAAAAGCTGAACAGGCCCACGTACGACAGGAAAATGCCGGCATCCACGTTGACCCCATGCAGCACATCAAAGTGATATCCACCATAGGCCTCGTTGACATACCGGTAGGCATTGGCCAGATCCCATTGTCCCCGCGAATAGCTGGAGTCGTTGCGCGGCGTTGCGGTTGCATACAAACCTATCTGGCTGAGCACGCGCGCACGAACGTGGTCGTAGTGAAAGTCTCCACCCACACCCAGATGCGTAAGGCTAACTTCATTCGAACGAAATACTTCGCTTGATCCGCCAATCGTGTCGTCTTTGGGGTGGTTGAAGTCGTAGTGGTAAGCAACGTCGACTCGGACTTCCGGGGTAAAGAACTTTGAATCGAAGGCTGGTTCCTTAGTGCGTGGATTGCCGTTCAGCCACGTCCAGTCGGCAAACGCAAAGGGCTCGGCCTTGGCTGGCTTCGTTGCCGCAGAGTCCGGCGCCGCCACCGTCGCAGCAGGCTGCCCGGAGGCCGCTAGTGACGACGAGTTGGCAAAGTTTGACGCCGTCACCGACGGAATGTTTGGCCCTGCGGCTATCGGTGCCGGTACCACCACGCTGAGATCGCTCGTACGAGCGTCGGCAGGCGTGGCATTCTTCTGCTGCTCCACCTCCGCCCGCAGGCGCTGTAGCTCCGCTCGCAGCGCTTTCAACTCATCGCGCATTTCCTGCTGTTCGGTCGGTGCTGCCGAACTAGAGCCGGTGTTCGCGGAAGACGGAGCTGCCGCTTGAGTAGATTGAGCGCCAGCCCAGGCGGGCAGCACCAGCGTGAACATCGAGACTGATAAGACCTGAATCGTATTTTTCCTTAGCATGACCATTCTCCAGAAATTCCACATGGCAGTCGTCGCGCTTCCACTCCGTCGCGCCGCATTCATCATCGAAATAGATGCCGCCCCGAACTTTAAGATGAACCTCTTTTTCCGGTTCCCGGCGGACTGGCACGACCCAGTAGCAAACCGACGGCGCACTCTCTCGCAGCAAGGCCACTAGAAACCTGAGCATGAACACGGCCGCTGCCGAAGCGATGGCTGCGATTACCCAGGCTGCCCACATATTTCTCGCCTCCTGCAATTTCCGCGGTCGGCCCGCGCAAACATTTCAGTAAAGCACTTCGGTTGTAAGGGTGGTTTAAGGAATTTCTAAAGAAGTCATAAAGGCGAGATGCTTGAAGCAGTCAGGCCATCTTCACATCGAATCACAGGGCACGCGCTCAGCAACCCCACTCCGCTTCCCCCGGCTGTGCAAAATACTGCCGCGACTTCGCCCGTTCACTGGTCATCGATTCCAGTTCAAGCAGCGCCAAACGCGCCGCCGCTACCAGGCGGCTCTTCTCCGGCTCCGGAACTTCTTTCCACGATCCCTGCCCTTCGCTGCCCTTCCCCGATATCTCGGGCGCAAGTGCCTGATGATAGTGGTGAAAAAGCTCTGCCAACCGCTCCGGTGCTACTTCATTGATCCACATACCCTTTGATCCCCCTGAACCTGCGTCGTATCTTTGGGACTCCATTTCGTCCCACAACCATTGGACATGAAATGGCAGAAGGGTCAGATAAAAGGTCCATAAAATGTTCGTAAAGATGGATTCGCTAAGAAAATTATGGCAAGGGGGGGCTTACGACCCAGCTTCAAATCGGTATCCCACCCACGGTTCCGTTAGCAGATACTTCGGCGTGGAAGGATCAGTTTCAATCTTCTTGCGCAACTGCCCAACAAAAACACGCAAGTATTCCGGCTGTTCGGTACTGTTCGGTCCCCAGATGGCAGCTAGCAGCGTTCGGTGCGTCACCACTTTGCCCGGACGCCGAGCCAGGTAAACCAGCAAGTCAAATTCTTTCGGCGTGAGATGGACTTCACGCCCAGTAACTTTGACCGATCGCGCATCCAGATCAATGGAAAAATCTCCGGCCGTAATCGCGCTGGGCTGCTCCTCGGCCGCCGGCGTGCGGCGCAGTTGCGCCCGGATCCGCGCCAGCAGTTCGTTCATGCTGAACGGTTTGGTGACGTAATCGTCGGCGCCCGCGTCCAGAGCTTCCACTTTCGACCGATCCTGTCCCCGCACCGATAGCACGATGATCGGCACTTGCGACATCTTCCGTACCTGCCGGCACAGTTCCACGCCATCCAGATTCGGCATCGCCAGGTCCGTGACCACGACGTGCGGCGTCCAGTTCTTCATCAACTCCAGCGCCATCTCTCCGTCATTGGCGACGCGGATGTCATAACCCTGCGCCGAGAGGGTCGTACGCAGCACCCGCGTGATCTGCGGTTCGTCGTCCACCACCAGGATTCGCCGGTGTTCGTTCGTCATTATTACTCACCGCATTTCCTGGGTCACGATGTGCACATCCACGGCAGGAGTATCGCGCAAAAACTTGTGGATCGCCGAAAGATAGAAGTACCTCTTCCACCCCTTCGTAGCCGACCGCCCGAACACGACCTGTGTGATGTGACTCTCGCGCACGAACTCCGCCACCCTTTCCGCGACAACCTTGCCTTCGGTCTTCACCACCTTCGCGCCCACACTTTCCGCAAAGCGAACGTTGTCGGCCAACGTTCGCTGGTTCTCGTCGCTCTCATCCGCGCCTGTGTCCACGTAAAGCACATACAGGTCGCCATCCATCGCCTGCGCCATGCGCGCCCCGCGCGCAATCAAATACTGCGCCGCCGGATTCGAACTGATGCACACTGCAATCCGTTCCCGCACCTGCAACAGTTGACCATCTTCATTCTTGAGTTCCGAAAGCGTGCGGTCGACGGCCTGCGTTACTTGCCGCAGCGCTAACTCGCGCAACGCCACCAGATTGGTATTCCGAAAGAAATTAGCCAGCGCACGTTCCACCCGCTCCAGCGGATAAATATCTCCGCGCTTCATTCGGGTCTGCAATGCTTGCGGAGTAAGATCCGCCATCACAATCTCGCCCGCTCTGCGGATCACCCAGTCCGGCACCGTCTCCCGCACGTGCACGCCGGTCAAGCCTTGAATCGTCGGCGACAGGCTCTCGATATGCTGCACGTTCAGCGTGGATAGAACGTCGATCCCCGCATCCAGCAGCTCGAATACATCTTCATAGCGTTTGGCGTGCTTACTGCCTTCAATATTCGTATGTGCCAGCTCATCCACCAACACCACGTGCGGCTTGCGCGCCAGAATGGCATCAACGTCCATTTCTTCAAAGATGGTCGATTTGTATTCCAGCTTCCTGCGCGGAACCGTTTCCAGTCGAGACGAAAGCTCCACAATCGGCTTGCGTCCGTGGGTCTCTACTACTCCGATCACAACTTCTTCGCCGCGACTCGCCCGCCGTACGCCTTCGCTCAGCATCGCGTACGTCTTTCCCACGCCGGGGGCATAGCCCAAAAACAGTTTGAACACCGCCGGCCGCTGGGAGGTATCACATTCCTTAAGCCATTCTTCTGGAGTCTTGGCCATCGCCGCTATTGTCCACGGAGGAAAGGAAATTGTCGAATCTGGACGCAGAGCAGGTTTGAAGGTTTCATAGTTTCAAGGTTTCACAACCCATCGCCACCCTTGAAACCTTGAAACTTTGAAACCTTGAAACCTTGATTCCATTTACAATCGTGCCCGTGAAAGCTCGATGGCCACAGCACCTGTTCCGCTTCGCTGCCTGCGTCGTGGCCACTGAACTGGTGGTCCAAGTCTACCGGCGACTCCTCCACGTAAACCCGACCACCGTGGCCCTGACGTTCCTACTAATGGTTCTCTGGGTCGCCGCCTACTGGGGATTTCGTTTCTCCGTCTTTCTCGCCCTGATCGCCACACTTGCCTTCAACTATTATTTTCTTCCTCCCATCGGAACCTTCACCGTCGCCGACCCGCAAAACTGGGTCGCGCTCTTCGCCTTCCTGGTGACCGCCGGCATCGCCAGCCAACTCGCGGACCGCGCCCGCCGCCAGACTGCCGACGCCAACCAGCGCCGCCGCGACGTCGAACGCCTCTACGCCTTCAGCCAGCGCCTCCTCGCTACCGATAACGTTGCCGAATTACTGAACGCGATCCCCGCCTACGCGTGTGACGGATTCGGTGCCAAAGCGGCCGCCATTTATTTGCTAAGTTCCCAGCAGGTCTACCGCACCGATCCCAATGCTACGTCGCTGGCTCTGCAGGATCTTCAGATGGTCAGCTCCCGCGGCGAGCCGGTCATCGATCACCAGCGCGGAATTTCTCTCACTCCTCTGCATCTCGGAACGCGCACCACCGGAGCCGTTGGCATCGTCGGCCCCACTCTCTCCCGCGCCACTCTGGAAGCCCTGGGCAGCATGATCGGCATCGCCATCGAGCGCGCCGGAGCCATCGAAAAACTTTCTCAGACCGAAGCCGCACACCAGAGTGAAAACCTCCGCGCAGTTCTTCTCGATTCCGTAACCCACGAACTGCGCACTCCGCTCACCGGCATAAAGGCCGCGGTCACAGGTCTGCTCTCGGAGTACAACCTCGACGAAGCCCAACGGAAGGAATTGCTGACCGTAATCAATGAAGAAACCGACCGCCTCGATCGCCTGGTCGGTGAGGCCACGGAAATGGCGCAACTCGATGCCCACAAGGTCGAACTCCACATGGCTCCGGTGGATATCGCCAGCGTGATTGAGTCCGCAGTGGAAGAATCGAGAGCATTTATCGGCCAGCACTCGCTCGACGTCCGCGTAGCTCAATCGCTGCCCAAGGTGCGGGTCGATTCCGACCGCATCGCCGAAGTGCTCAAGCAGTTGCTGGAAAACGCCGCGAAATACTCTCCGCCCGATTCGCCAATCACAATTACGGCCGAACGCAAGGGAGACCGCGTCGTCACCAGCGTCACCGACCACGGACAGGGCATCGATGACTTCGAGCAATCGCTGGTCTTCGACAAGTTCTATCGCGGCCGCGACCAGCGCTATAGCGTGCAAGGCACCGGCATGGGCCTGGCCATCGCCAAAGCCATCGTCGAAGCCCACAACGGCACCGTCGGCATAACCAGCCAGCTCGGCCGCGGTTCGGTATTCTCCTTCGAATTGCCCGCCGCCTGAACTGGATTGTCAGTTCTTCAGCTTCGGCCGCTCACAAGTATCCACAATCTTCGTCGGATCGATCGCGTCTTTATCCACCTGCTCTTCCAGAATCTTCCCATCTTTCCCAATCAGGAAGTTCACCCGGCGCGCGGCCTTGTACTTTTCCAGGTAGATTCCATACTTGTGCGTCACCTCGCCGCCCCAATCGCTCAAGAGCGGAAACGTCACGCCAATTTGGTCAGCGAAAGCTTTGTTCGAGAAAGCACTATCGACGCTCACACCCAGGACCTGGGTGTCGGTAGCTTCCAGCCGTTTCACGTCCTGCTGGAGAGCCTTCATCTGCGCCGTTCAACCGCCGGTAAAGGCAAAGATGAAAAATCCCAGCACGACGTTTTTCTTGCCGCGGTACTGGCTCAAGGAAACGTCTTTCAGATCGTTGCCGTCGAAATATTTCAGCGTGAAATCCGGCGCCACATCGCCCACCTTGGGCATGGACGCAGATCTGCTCTCTCCCGCCTTGCTTTGCGCCGCCACGGGAGCAGCGCTCGCAACTGCCAGCAACCCTGCGAGCAGCGCTGCCGCCACCACGTTCGGTTTCTTCCGCATCACGAACCTCCTGTTCCGAATAATAGCTTACCCGACCCCGAAGACATTGTAATTTTGCATGCCCACACTCCCGCCGAGGACGCCAGTCAGTACCCCACCCTCATGTCTTTCGCATTGCCGAAACCAAACATAAACAGTAAATTCAATTTCAGACTACGCGTCCGCGCCTCGATGAGCCTTACCACGCTAAACGACGTCTTCTTCGCCGCCACCGAGCGCAATCTCGATCGCGCGATGCTCTACCGCGAAGCTGGAAAGTGGCTGCCCATCTCTTCCTCGGATCTTCGCCGCAACGTAGCCGGAACCGTTCGTGCACTGCAAGAATGGGGCATCCACCCCGGCGATCGCGTTGCAATTCTTAGCGAGAATCGCCCACAGTGGTCCACCGCTGACTTCGCCATTCTCCTTCTCGGTGCCGTTACCGTCCCGGTCTACTCCACGCTGACGCCTGAACAGACCGCCTACACCCTGCGCGATTCCGGCGCCAGCGTGGTTTTCCTCTCCTCGGAAAATCAATTGCGCAAGGTGCAAACCATTCTTCCTCAAACACAAGTCAAGAAAATCGTCATCATGGATCACATTCAGATCCCCAGCGATCTAGCCGCAACCTGCGTGCTCATGCATCAGTTCACTACCCAGGGCCCCATCACTCTCGATCCTCAAACCGAGCGCTTCGCCCGCTCCATCCAGCCCGACGACCTTGCCACCATCATCTACACCTCCGGCACCACTGGAACCTCCAAGGGCGCAATGCTGACGCACGGCAACATGGCCTCCAACATCACCTGCTCGCTGCTGGGCTTCGACATGCACCCCGGTGAAGTCAGCATTTCGTTTCTTCCCCTCTCGCACGTCACCGCGCGCCACGTGGATTTCTCCATGCTGTACCACGGCGTCACCCTCGCCTACTGCCCCTTCATGGAGAATCTTACGGAAACTTTCCTCGAAGTCCGCCCCACAGTCTGCGTTTCTGTGCCCCGAGTCTACGAAAAAATCTACGCCAAGACAGAAACGAAGGCCCGTGGCTTCCCCAAACACGCCATCTACCGCTGGGCGCTTGCCATCGGCCGCGCCAACAAACCTGCAATTCTCGCCGGACACACTCCAACGTCGCTCAGTTGGAAGCTGGCCAACCACCTCGTCTTCTCGAAGATCCGCGAAGGCCTCGGAGGCCGCGTCACAACTTTCATCTCCGGAGGCGCGCCCCTTGGCCGCGAACTCGCCGAATGGTTCGCCACCGTCGGCATTCGCATTCATGAGGGCTATGGCCTGACCGAAACTTCTCCGGTCATTGCTGTCAACACACCCGTCAACCACCGCATCGGCACAGTCGGCAAGGTACTCAACAATCTTGAAGTTCGCATCGCCGAAGACGGCGAGATTCTCGTTCGCGGCCCCTCCGTCTTCAAGGGATACTGGAACCGTCCCGAAGAAACCCAAAACGCCTTTCAGGACGGCTGGTTCAAGACCGGAGACATCGGCCAGATCGACGCCGATGGATACCTCTCCGTCACTGACCGCAAAAAAGAACTCATCAAAACCTCCGGCGGCAAGTTCATCGCCCCGCAACCCATCGAGAATTCTCTGAAGCTCAGCCCGCTCATCGGCACCGCCGTCGTCATGGGCGACAAGCGCAAGTTTGCTTTCGTCATCATTTCCCCCAACTTCACGCCCCTCGAAGACTGGGCCCGCGCGAATGCCATCACATTTTCGTCGCGTACCGAACTCGTCGCCAACCCAAAAGTTCAGGTGCTCTACGAAGGAATCGTGGAAGAGGTAAACCAGAATCTCGCAAGATTCGAAAAGCTGAAACGTGTGCTGCTGGTCCCCGACGAATTCACCCCAGAGAACGGCGCGCTCACGCCCACCATGAAACTGCGCCGCCGCGTAATCGAAGAACGCTATCGCCGCCAGATCGACGAACTCTACGCCCAGGCGGAAGCCACGGCCACCATCTCCTGACCCGCCTTCTTGCGGCACGGCTCTGGGGCAAGGCTGCAACGACCAACCGATTTGCCACACCGAACCGAGAACTGTTAGTTAGGGGTGAGCACTAGAGGCACGTCGGTAAAATTTCTGTCCACGAGCAACTCGGATTTCCTCGTCAACCATCTAGGTTTCCCAGAGCCTCCGGGATCAGACTCGACGTCCACAAAGCTCCAATACCTGCCCGCCAAGACTTTGGGGAAGGCAAAAGAGCCATTTGGGGCCACTTCCGCTGCGTAAGCCAAGGCGAGGAAAGGTTGGTCCCCACTGACCAAGATCACCTTAGCGTCAGGCGGCATCCGAGAGTTGTTGGAAGTGGAGACCGCCCCTCTAACCGAAAAGGTCGGTTGAGGATAGATTTTGAGGACGAGATCGGAAACGACTTGACCAGGGTGGATGTCGATCGCAGTTGCTTCGGACAGCGTCGCCACGCCCGGATAAAACACAAACGATGTGAGTGACTCTCCCGACTTGCCCGCGAAGAGTAAGTGGTACTTCCCGGGCTCGACATTCGCAGCACAGAATAAGCCCTTCCCGTCTGGCTCAGCTTCATCGGACACGACCGGCGACTTCCGCCCTACCCGAAAGAGCAGGACCCTATCATCAGTGGAGTCGTCCGAAACATTTGGAATAGCACGGACGCACAGTTTGCCGGGTTTGGCACGGGATGGGCCCTCCGCGGTTTCGTGAACAATCGGATCACCGCGCAGATACGCGAGGTTGCCTGCGCTGTCCTCTAGAAGCGCAGTACCTGTGCAAATTCCTGTTGAGAGTCGGCCCGATTCGCCTATGTAAGCGTAAACAACATATTGCTTCCCAATTTCAAAACCAAAACCGCAATCACCACCCCCCAGACCGGTCTCCACCTGCACGGGCAGCTGCCGTACTCCACGGTAGGAGTGCGACACGTTAAATGTGATAACCATGACAGGTGCGCTTTGATCGAGGTTGGCGGGCACAAGGTCCCCCACCGACGCATCGAGCAGTTTCGATTTCAGCTCGGCATCCTCAACCTCTCCTTCAAAAATTACTGCAACCCCCTGAGATTTCCATTCAGACAATTCTCGCGCGTTCTTGATTCCAGGCGGGGGCGGGACACACGTGCAACCGAAAGCCGAGGCGCAGCTAAGCAGAAACGCGAGTATGCCTGACACCAGAGCGGCAGAACGCATGTAGATCCCAGAAGGTTGAGTATACCGGGATCAACGCCGTACGCGAATAAATCTTGCCGTCCGCGTGCCTCGCGAGTGATTCCATACTCTGAAGTTGACTATTAGTTACAATACCCTCATGACGGACTCATTAATCATCGCCGGCCGCTCCTTCCGCTCCCGCCTGATCGTCGGCACCGGAAAGTACAAGTCCTTCCAGGAAACTGCCCGCGCCCTCGAGGCCAGCGGCGCCGAGATGGTCACGGTCGCCGTCCGCCGCGTCAACCTCGACCGCAGCAAGGAGTCCCTGCTCGATTACATCGATTCCAAAAAGTATTTCCTGCTGCCCAACACCGCCGGGTGCTACACCGCGGACGAAGCCATCCGCGCCGCGCGTCTCGGCCGCGAGGTCGGCCTCTCTGACTGGGTCAAACTCGAAGTGATCGGCGACCAGGCAACACTTTACCCCGACGTGCAAGCCACGCTCGAGGCCACTCGCGTACTTGTAAGTGAAGGCTTCACCGTCCTGCCCTACACTTCCGACGACATTGTCTTCGCCAAGCGTCTGGTCGAAGCCGGCGCAGCCGCCGTGATGCCCCTCGGCGCTCCCATCGGCAGCGGTATGGGCATTCAGAACCAGGCCCACATCCGCATCCTCCGCGAAATGATTACCGGCGTTCCGCTCATCGTGGACGCAGGCGTAGGCACCGCTTCCGACGCCGCCATCGCCATGGAACTCGGCGCCGACGCAGTCCTCATGAACACCGGCATCGCCGGCGCGCAAGATCCCGTGCTCATGGCCGAAGCCATGCACCATGGAGTTCTAGCCGGACGCCAAGCTTACCTCGCAGGCCGCATGCCGAAAAAGTTATACGCCACAGCCAGTTCCCCGCTAGAAGGCGTAGTCCGGTAGCGTGTGGGACCGGGTCGGAGCCTGCCCTGAGCGAAGTCGAGGGGACCCGGTCGCCGAGCGCAGCTCGGCAGCAGCAGTAACCGCAACAACAAAAGGGCGGCCGCAGCCGCCCTCTATCACTGCCAAATCTCTTACAGCATCTTCACACTGCCCACATGAATGGAATCCTTGCTCATCGTTCCAGTCACGGCAACGTGGTGTCCCTCATGACCCTTCAGAGCGTCTTGATTGTCCACAGCCAGAACTTTCGAATCGCCGTCAGTCACAATCACCATCTTCTCGCCTGCGGCCACGCACTTCTTGGTGCATGCTTCGCCGCCGGCGTTGGCGCCCTTCGCGCCGCACTTCGCGTCGGTGATCCACCCATTAACGGTCGTGCTTTTCCCCATATCGTCAAGTGCCGCCGACGTCAGGGCAAACACAAAACAGATCGCAAGACAAAGCACTAGCACTTTTCTCATGGCCGGTAATTCTCCTTTTCTGATATTCCGCTCGCGTCCCCAAACCGCAGGTTGTGGCAGGAATTCTAACCGTCCGTCCGGCAGCAACTCACCGCCCTACCGGCCGCCGATTAACGTCCCGAACTATACCACAGAGGAAGTTCCGGAGTGTCAACCACTAGTACCGGCGACAATCAGAATCTACGGCGGGACGCTCACTTCTTCGCCGAGTGATTGGCTGGGGACGGAGGATTTGCCGCAACTGGCGGGACATACACATACTCTCCAGGACGCGCGTACCGCAATTGCTCGCGGGCTTCCTTCTCAATCGCTTTTTCGTCCGTCTTCAATCCCTGAATCTTCTGCGCGTAGGTATCGTTTTCCTTTTGCTCCAGCGCGATCCGCTTTTGCAGCGATTCATATTCAGCCCGCTTTTGTCTGTAGACAATCATTCCATTCGCGCCAAACATGACGTGCACAAACAGCAGGCCGGCCAGCACCGTAACCGTGATTGTCGCAATACGCCGGCGCAAGCCATACACTCGCCCTGCCAGCGGCCGCGCGCTCTCGGCCCACGACGCAGCCATCGCCTCAGCCTGCGGCGCCCGCTCCACCATCGCGCGCAGCCCATCCTGCGCACTGGGAAATCGCCGAACTCTTGCCAGATCTCTTACTCGAAAATCCATTCTCTCGCCGCCCTGCTCAACATCTCCAGACCCTGCTCGCTGCGCGCCTCGGAATAAACCCGCACCACCGGCTCCGTCCCCGAAAGCCGGTAGCACACCCAGGACCCGTCTTCGAAAACCAGCTTCAATCCATCGATACGAACCACTTCGCTGACCGCGCGCCCACAGAACTCCCGCGGATCAGACTTCAGCTTCTCAGTGAACTTCGCTTTCACCTCAGCCGTCAAGCGGAAGTTCTCTCTCCGCGGATAATACGAACCAACTTGGTTACATAAAGCCCGTAATTGCTCGCCCAGGGACTTCCCCCGCCTCGCCACCATCTCGCAGCACAGCAATCCCGCCAGCACCCCGTCTTTCTCCGGCACATGATGACGGATCGAAAGCCCCGCGCTCTCTTCCCCGCCAATCGCAATCTTGTCCTGCATGATCAGTTCGCCAATGTACTTGAATCCCACCGGCGTCTCGTACAGTTCCACGCCGCGCGCCTCCGCGATCGCGTTAATCAGATTCGTAGTCGCCACCGACTTCGCCACCCCGTTCGTCCACCCCCGGCTCTCCACCAGATAGTCGAACAGCAATGCGATCACGTAGTTCGGCTGCAAAAAAGTCCCGTCTCCATCGACAATTCCAAAGCGGTCCGCGTCGCCATCCGTCGCAATCCCAATCTGCGCTCCCGTAGCCCGCATCTTTTCCCGCAGGTCCTGCAACAGATGATCGTCCGGCTCCGGCGCGTATCCGCCAAACAGCACATCCCGATAGTCGTGAACCGTGGCGACCTTCACCCCCGCCTCACGCAGTAATTCGTCCGAATATCCCCGAGCCGCGCCCCACACAGGATCGAAACAAACTCGCAGATTAGCCTTGCGGATCACTTCCAGGTCCACAATCTCCCGCAGCCTCTTCAAATAACCCGCTTTCACATCGAGCGATTCCTGCGCGGGCACGCCCTTGCCGTTACCGGTTGCGCCTGACGCCGCAACCCCAGCATCTCCCGCCGCAATCTCAGCTTCAATCTTCTTAGTAATTTCCGGCAACGCCGGGCATCCGTCCGGAGTGGAGAACTTTATCCCGTTATATTCTGGCGGATTATGCGATGCCGTAAAGTTGATCACCCCATCAGCCCTGCTTTGGACAACGGCATAAGCAAATGCCGGAGTAGGCGCAGGTTCCGCGACGATCACCGGCGCGATCCCGTGAGCAGTCAGAATCTCCGCCGCCATCGAACAAAACGTCTCCCCCAGAAACCGCGGATCGCGCCCCACCAACACCCGCGCGCCCTGCGGCTTCTGCGCGGCCACATAACGTGCAATTCCAGCCACCGCACGCCGCACGTTAGCAAAGGTAAACTCCTCCGCCATCACCGCCCGCCAACCCGATGTGCCAAACTTGATCTGCGTTAGCATGAACGCTCCCTGTAGCGCTAGCATCTCGCCGGTTGTCCTGAGGGTCCCGCCGTCAGTGCCGGAATCCATCACAACCTGCTACATTTCCTTCGTAGCCGCGAACTTTCCGCCGCCTGATTTTATATGACCGACAAACGAATCGTCCTCACCACTACTGGCTCCGACGAAGAAGCCCGCAAAATCGCGCGCGGTCTGGTGGAACAAAAGCTCGCCGCCTGCGTGAATATTATCCCGCGTGTCGAATCTATCTATCGATGGCAGGGCAAAATCGAATCTACCCAAGAATGGCTCCTCATCATAAAGACCACGGCAGAACGATTTCCTGGGGTCCGCGACGCAATTCGCGCGCTCCACTCCTACGACCTGCCCGAGTGCATCGCATTTTCCGTGGAGGAGGGAAGCTCGCCCTACCTGAAATGGCTGGAAGACTCAGTAACCTGAACCAGTACCCTCGTGTGGATCGGTGCTCCGACGTGGACAAGAAAACAAGAAAAAAGAGAGGCAGAAAAAGAGGGCGGCGTAAGACGTCTCTCGCCGCCCTTCAAGAAACGAAACTTGCAACTGCCTTTTCTTAGCTAGTTCACCGCCGTCCGCCGTGCGCTCCCATTCCACTCTGGGGCGCTCTCATCTGGCGGCGGTCGACTCGCGCGTCCTGCCGGTCGGCTCGTGTATCTCTGACGTCTTTGCTCGCCTGCTGTTTGTCATTGCGCATGTCGCGCTGGTCCTTGCGTAGTTCTTTCTGCGCCTTTACTGCTGCTGCCTTGTCGCCGTTCTTCACGTCATTCCGCAGGGCGGCACGATCCTGCTTCATGTCAGTTTGGTCGTTGCGCGCGTCTTTCACATCCTGCCGCGCATCCTTCACATCATGCCGAACGCCTTTTACATTCTGCCGCAGCTCTTGCCGATCCTGCCGCGCGTCTTGCCGATCCTGCCGCGCGTCTCGCTGATCCTGCCGCGCATCGTTTGGAGTCGCCGTCTGTCCAACCGCAACCAGGGACGCCAGCACAAACAGCGTCGCACTAAGAATCGTTCGTCGCATCGTGCACCTCCATTGAGATTTGAATTGAAAGAAACGAAGTGACGACGCATTTGCTCACCTCACTTAGAACCCAGTTGAGTCCGAAGAGTCGTCGCCGATCAGCATCGGCAATACCGTACAAGGAAGGAAAAAGTTACCTAGAGGATTGACCCTAGCACCAAAGAGAAAACCTATATAGCAGCCAGCCCCAAATCCAGGTCTTCAAGAATGTCCGCAAGATCCTCGATCCCCACTGAAATCCGCACCATGCCGTCGGTGATCCCAATCGCCTTGCGCCCCTTCTCGCCCAACCCAGCGTGCGTCATCGTCGCCGGATGCGAGATCAAAGTCTCCACTCCTCCCAATGACTCCGCCAGCGAGCACACCCGCAGCATCTTCAGCATCTTGTTCGCATTCTTCAGCGATCCCGTTTCAAAGGTGATCATCGCCCCAAAGCCGCTCATCTGCCGCTTCGCCAACTCGTGCTCTGGATGATCCGCGAGCCCCGGATAAAACACTTTGCTCACCTTCTTATGCTTCGCCAGGAACTCAGCCACCGCTCGCCCATTCTTATCGTGGATCTCCATCCGCGCCGCCAGCGTCTTCACGCCGCGCAAAATCAGCCAGCACTCAAACGGAGAGAGTATCGCTCCCGCGGCCTTCTGCAAGAACGCCAGGTTCTCCGCCTGCTCCGGCTTGCTGCATACCACCACGCCGCCCAAGCCGTCGCTGTGCCCATTGAGAAATTTTGTGGTCGAATGCACCACCATATCCGCGCCCAGCGCCAGCGGCTGCTGAAAGTATGGCGACATGAAAGTATTGTCCACTACCAGCTCAATTCTCTTGCGCCGGCAAATCTGGCTGATCGCCGCCAGATCGCTCAACCGCATCAGCGGATTGGTCGGCGTCTCCACATACACCACCCTTGTATTCTTGCGGATCGCCCGCTCCACGTTCTCCGCGTCTGAAGTATCCACATACGAAAACTCCAGCCCGAATCCCGTCATCACCTGGTTGAACAGCCGCGGCGTCCCGCCATACAAATCGTTCCCGCAAACCACGTGATCGCCCGACTTCAGCATGCACACGACCGCGTTGATGGCCGCCATTCCGCTGGCAAACACCGGCGCCGCAATTCCACCTTCGAGCGACGCAAGGTTCTCTTCCAGGCGCGTCCGCGTGGGGTTTGATACCCGCGAATATTCGTACCCCTTGTTCTCACCGATCCCCTGTTGCACATAAGTAGAAGTCGGATAGATGGGGACGGTGACGGCGCCGGTTAAAGGATCCGGCTCTTGTCCAGAGTGAATCGCGCGAGTAGCAAACCCAGCCTGTCTATTCTTTTTCATGCACACTTTCTGAAACGAGCTGCAAAGAAGTCCCGTCGAGCTTTTTCTCTCTATTCCTCGGCGTCCTCACCGTCCTCTGGGGTGAAGATCTTGACCCTATGTCCCGCCCTCAAAAATCTTCTTCGACAAATACCGCTCCGCCGAATCCGGAACAATCGTCGCCACCCGTTTCCCCGGACCCAGCCTGAGCGCCACTTCTAACGAAGCGAACACCGCCGCTCCCCCACTCGATCCCGCCAGCACCCCTTCCCGCGCCGCCAACAGCTTCACCGTCGCGAAAGCATCGTCGTCTGTCACCCCAATCACTTCATCGCATACGGCAGCGTCAAACGTCTCTGGGATAAAGTTGTTCCCGATCCCTTCCACTTTGTGCGGACCAGCCGCTCCGCCGCCCAGGACCGAGCCCTGCGTTGTCACAGCAACCGTCCGCACCCCCGGAACATGCTCCTTCATATACCGCGCGACGCCGGTAAATGTTCCGCAGGTGCCGCAGCCCAACACCACCGCGTCCACTCTCCCACCCATCTGTTCGAAGATTTCCACAGCGGTCGTTTCGTAGTGGTAATCGGGATTCGCCATATTCTCAAACTGCCCCGCCATGAACGCGCCGCGATCGCCGGCCACCAGCTGTTTCGCACGCCGGATCGCCCCCTGCATCCCCTCCGTGTCCGGGGTTCGCTCAACTTCCGCGCCCAACGCGCGCATGATGATCACTTTTTCCTGCGAGAAATTTTCCGGCACAAACAGCTTCACCTTATAGCCACGATTCACCCCGATCAGCGCCAGCCCAATACCGGTATTCCCCGCCGTTGCCTCGACAATCGTCCCTCCGGGCGCAAGCTTTCCCTCTTGCTCAGCCCTGCGGATGATCCCAATGGCGGCGCGGTCTTTCACGCTGCCACCCGGATTCAAGCATTCAAGTTTGGCGAAGATATCAGCCGACCCGGCCGGAACCAGCCGGGTCAATCGAAGCATGGGAGTGCCGCCGACCAGATCAGTAATATTGTCGGCAACTCCCAGATGGGAGACTTCAGAGTTTTTCAGGTGCACGTTACAGGGTAAGGGGAGAGTCCGGAATCGTCAATGGAACCATAGGGTGGCTGTCAAGAGCGGATGCAAACTCCAATCGTCTTCTACTTCGCCCCGCTTGCCGCCGCCGGTTGCACTCCAGCGTAGTACCCGCTCTTGGTCCGCACCATCATCTTGCTGTGCCCTTTCGCCTTGGCATCCACGCGGATCTGCCGGAATCCCCCGCTCGCCCTTGGATTCGTCGGCTTATACCCAATCGTGTATTGATTGCGGATGTCGTGCGCGACCTGCCGGCTGATTTCATCCACCTCGTCCAGCGTCTTGGGAAAAAATGCCAGCCCCCCGGTGCGTTGCGTAACGATCTCCAGCGCACGCTTGGCCCGCTTGGGGTGCTCTTCATCCCCCAATATCCCGATCGCATACACCGATGGCCCATTTTCCTCCTGCAACTGTTTCACCGCCTGCTCCAGGTTTTCCCGGCTGGCATTGTCCTCTCCATCCGTCACCACGAATATCACTTTCCGTTCCAGTCTGGCATTTCTCTTCAGGTGCTCGGCCGAGGCCACGAGCGCCTCGTAAAGCGCCGTTCCACCACTGGCATCAATCTTCTCCAAAGCCTCTTTCAATTTCAGCAGGTCGTTGGTGAAATCCTGGTCGAGATAGTATTCGTCGTTAAAGTTAACCACGAACACTTCGTCCTGCGGATTGCTCGACCTCACCAGGTTCAGCGCCGCCTGGTTCACTTTCGCCCGCTTCTCTCGCATCGATCCGGAATTGTCGATCACGACTCCCATCGCCACGGGAATGTCTTCGTGGTGGAACGCGATAATATTCTGTGGCTTCCCATCTTCGTATACGGTGAAAGCGGTTTTATCGAGGTCGGTCACAATGTGCTGCTTGTCGTCCACAACCGTGGCGTGCAACAGGACTTCATCCACGTCCTTGCGGATGACAAAAGTCCCGTTCTCGTCGGGAGCTTGCTGTGGTTTCGATTTAGTAGGCGTCGAACTGGCAGGGGTCGAACTCGCAGGTGGCGCAGGAGTCGCGCCCGATTGGGATTGAGAAGTTTGCGCCTGGGCAGGCTGCGGCTGCGCGGACTCAGAACCGGCTGACTGAGACTGAAACCCTTTCCCACGCTGCGCCGGATTCCACTCTGCAAGCCCGGCAAAAGGCTGCCCCAGCACCGCGACTGCGGCCCAGATCGCGCACCTGACTAGGAAGATCCCCGCAGCACGCCTACTCTTCGGGCGCGTAATATCCGGTCCTGGCATACACTCGGAGTGGTGGCAGTCCTTTCGGCGGCAGTAATTTCACCTTGATCTTACGCCATTTGCCGTCCCGCACCACCTTGCTGGGGCGATACCCCAGCACATACTGGTTGCGCAACTCCACCCCGATCTTGGTGGCCACGTCGCCCAGATCGTTCGGGTTCTCCACCGTGAACGCCCGACCGCCGGTCAGTTGAGCAATCTCGCCCAACAGGGCCGGCCCCAATCGCTCTTCATTGGTCTGGAAATACCGGTCGTAAATGCCGATGGCGTAAACCATTACGTCGGCTTCCTTCACCAGCGCTTTGATCTCGTTCTCGGTGTAGCGGCTGTGGTTGTCGCCGCCATCGGAAATGATCAGCAACGCTTTCTTCGGGTACTTGGCCTGCCTCATCTTGCTCACGCCCATGTAGATCGCATCCAGCAGCGCGGTCCGCTTCTGCGGCATGGTGAATACCAGCTTGCCCTGAATATCGTCCACCGAGCTGGTGAAATCGTTCACCATCTCGGGCTCGTCGGAGAAGGTGATCATGAAGAATTCATCCTGCGGATTGGCGGTTTTGAAGAATTCCACCACCGCGTCTTTCGCGCGGTCCATCTTGCTGCTCATGCTTTGGCTGGAATCGAAGATCACCCCGAGCGATACGGGCGCGTCCTCGCTGGAGAAAGACTTGATCTCCTCCTTCGCGTTGCCCTCAAAAAGCTCGAAGTTCTCTTTGTCCAAACCAGTCACAAGCCGATTCAGAGGGTCAGTGATCGTCACCGGCACCAGCACCAGATCCACGGACACTTTCAAGGGACGCACGTGCGTATTCAGCGATGCGGAGACCACACTCTGCTTGGCGATTTCCTCCGTCTTCGGTTTTTCCGCTTCGCGAGGCTGCACTTCGCGGGTTACGACGTGGGCATCGTTTACCTCAGTCTGACCCCAGGCAGGTACCGGCAAAGCGCACGTCGCGCATAACCCGAGAAAGAACATCCAAAGCCCGAACTGAGCAGGGGTGCCTCGCAAACGCACAAGAATTGGGTTCCAAGGTTGAACCAGGTGGGAGTTCCGAACGGGCTTCCGAACCGGCTTCCGAAATATGTTCTGAACCAGGGCCTTAGGGCGAGTTAACCGGCGCCCATCCAGGAGGGCCATAAGCACCTCAATTGCGGCGATAGTATCACAGCTTTCCTCGCGCGGCCGCGGTTTTTTTGTCAAATGTTCGTGACAATCCAGAAGCGACGGCCCATTTCGGCAATTCGTCCCCATCCGAAGAACACTCAGCCGAAGCCATCACCCCCATCTTGCTACAATCAAAGCTTTCCATGGCTGACATTCATCCTTTCCGCGCCTTTCGTTACGATCCTCACCAGGTCTCCCTTTCCCAGGTCGTGACCCAACCCTACGACAAAATCACTCCCACCCTCCAGGATCACTACTACGCGGCCAGCCCTCATAACCTCGTGCGCATCATCCTTGGCCGCCGCGAAGAGAATGACAATCCGGCAAACCATGTATATTCCCGCGCCGCCGCCCACTTCCGCGACTGGCGCCAGCAGGGCATGCTCAGACAGGATTCCCTTCCCTCTATCTATATCTATTCTCAGCGCTTCACCCTTCCTAACTCGACGACCGAACTGGAGCGCCGTGGCTTCATCGCCCTCGCCCGCATCGAAGACTATTCCGCCGGCGTCGTCTTCCGCCACGAACAAACCCTGGCCAAGCCCAAGGCCGACCGGCTCGACCTGCTCCGCGCCACCCGCGCCCATTTCGGCCAGATCTTCATGCTCTATGAGGACTCCGGCCAGATCGATTCTCTGCTGACGACTTCCGCCGATCCGGATATCGTCGTGACCGATGACAACGGCGTCGTGCATCGCGTCTGGCAAGTCTCCGACCCGAACCTGATCGCTTCCGTCCAAACCGCAATGTCGGACAAGAAACTAATCATTGCGGACGGCCACCACCGCTACGAAACCGCCCTCACATACCGCAACGAACGCCGCGCCGCCGATTCACTAAAGGAACCGGCCGTCCCTACTCCTGCCCAATCTCCGTACGACTTCGTAATGATGACGTTCGTCAATATGAACAGCCCCGCCCTGCTAATCCTGCCCACCCATCGCCTCGTCCACAGCCTGCCCGAATTCTCAGAAGAATCATTCCGCACTTCCGCCCGCGCCTTCTTCGACGTCGACGAGATCGACCCAAACCTCGACGCGCCCCGCGCCACCGCCATCCTCCGCGAGTCTGGACGCTGCGGCACCACCATCCTGGCCGTTACCGCGAACCGCGCCTTCTTGCTCCACCATCCCAACCCGAACACCCCGCAAGTCTTCGCCGGCCTGTCCCTCCGCCAGCAAGCGCTCGACGTAGTCCAACTGCACAAATGCTTATTGGAAAAAGTGTTGAACCTCTCCGAGGAATCCATCCGCAATCAGCAAAACATTTCCTACATCCGCGACGCCGCCGAGGCCCTGTCGCAAGTACGCACCCCTGGGACCCGCGCCCAGATCGCCTTCCTCATGAACCCCTGCCGCATGGCGCAGGTTCGCGACATCGCCTTCGCCAACGAAGTCATGCCCCAGAAATCCACCGACTTCTACCCCAAACTCCTAAGCGGACTGACCATCTATGCCCTCGACTAGCGGACGTCGGATTCGACATAGAAGCGCTCCCCAAGGCAACAACCATCAACATCTCCGCGTTCTCGGCGTCCTCTGCGGTAAATATTTTGTTTGTATCTTTTTGCTCTTCAGTGTCCTCCTCTCCGCCGCCGCTCCCGAAAAGCATCTCTCCATCTACTCCACCGCCGCCAACTATTCCCTCCCCATGGTCCAGCGCCAAGGCCATGACTACGTCGGCTTGCTCGAATTACTAGATCCTCTGGGCGCCGTCAGCGCCAAGTCCGAACCCAACCGCTGGCGCATCCACTACAACAACATCCTGGGAGACTTCACCGTCAATAAGACCCACGCCCGCGTTCAGGGACGCGACACCGACCTCTCCGGAAAATTCCTCCTCGAAAACGGGCGAGGCCTCGTCCCCGTCGCGTCTCTCGCTTCCCTTCTGCCCCGTTTTCTCGGAGGCCCCGCAACCCTGCATCAGGAGTCCGGACGCCTCTTCATCGGCAACGTCGCCACCCACTTCACCGCCGCCGCTTCCCCCGACGACCCCTCCCATCTAGTCTTCCACTTCACCGCGCCGGTCAATCCTTCCGTGGCCACCGAACCCGGCAAATTGCGCATGACCTTCCGCCACGAACCGCTCACCGCGCCCGCGTCTCCCACGTTGACCTTCGACAGCAAAACCATTCCCTCCGCCACGTATTCGGAGACAGACGGCGCCGCAGAAATCACCGTGACCACCACCCTCCCACTCCTAGCCAGCTTCAGCCCCGACGGCCGCACCATCACTCTCGCGCCCACGAAAACGCAAACTGCAACTACCCCAGCCAACGCGCCCGCCCCAACTCCAACGCAAACCATCCCCGCAGCCCAGCCGCCCCCAGCAAGTCCCTCCGCCCCGCGCCGCTACTTCGCCGTCATCGACGCCAGCCACGGAGGCAACGACCGCGGCGAGGCACTCAGTTCCACCCTGGCTGAGAAAGACGTTACCTTGGCCTTCGCTCGCCGCCTGCGCCAGGAACTCGAGAATCGCGGAATCCCCACGCTCGTCCTCCGCGACTCCGACGCCAACCTCTCACTCGACGACCGCGCCTATTACGCCAACACCACCCACGCCGCCGTCTACGTCGCTCTGCACGCCGCTTCGAACGGCCGCGGCGTTCGCCTCTACACCGCGCTGCTCCCCTACACCGGCGAAGAAGACCGTGGCCCCTTTCGTTCCTGGACCACCGCCCAGCGGCCCGCCCTCGCGCTCAGTCAAGCCACCGCAACCAGCGTGGCTGCGGAACTGAAAAAACAGCAGGTCCTGGTTCGCAGTCTCACCGCTCCTCTGCGCCCCTTGAACAACATCGTCACCGCCGCCATCGCGGTCGAGGTCGCCCCCCAATCAGACGTCTCTCAACTAACTTCGCCCGACTACCAGCAACAAATCGCCACCGCCGTAGCCACCGGAATCCTTAACATCCGCGCCCAACTAGGAGCCGCCCCATGAAACATTTTGATTGTCATCCCGAGCAAGCGTTCTTTGCGCAGCGAGGGATCTGGGCGAGCCGCGCGATGTGTCGCGTTCTTTGCGACACAATAATCGCGCGTTTGGCTCGCTTCCTTATCAACTCGCGCTCACTCGAAATGTCGCCCCCATGATCCCTCGCCACCTCTACTTCGCCGTCTCCGTCCTGCTGCTGGCCGTACTCGGCATGAGCCTCTACGCCTGGCACATGCGTGGACGCGCCGCCGGCCCCGCCTTCTCCCTCGACACTCGCCCCGTGGTGCCTCCCGTAGCCGGCCCCACCGAGCAGGTAACCCTTTTCGTCGCCTATGATGACCTCGGCGTGCTCCACGCCCAATCCGCCAGCATCCCTCTGCCCAGCGTTCGCCAGCAACGCGCCGAAGAATTGCTCCGCGCCCTGCTAGCCCTGTATCTGGACAAGTCTTCGCCCCACCCGCTCCCGCCAGGCTCCGACGTCCGCAGCGTCTACCTCGTCGATCCCGGCCTCGCCGTCATCGACCTCAACGGCGCCTTCGCCGACGGCCACCGCTCCGGCGTTCTGGAAGAAGAACTAACCGTAGCGTCCCTCATCCAGACGCTCTCCGCCAACCTCCCCCGCATTCTGAAAGTTAAGATTCTGGTCGAAGGGAAAGAGCGGCAAACTCTAGCCGGACACGCCGACCTATCCAACCTCTTCGACGTCTCCGCCATCAACCAACTAACCACGCAACTCCAGTCAACCCAGTAGGCCGGACCGCCCACTTATTTTCTTCTCTTTGGCAGATGCACCATCGCGACCGACGCTAGTGATGAAGCTGCCTTGTGGGAAGTGGGTCGATCTCGTAAGATTGCTGCCATGTCAGCCCTCACGGTCACGATCGGCCAGAGGCTCGGACATTACCGCATCCTTGAGAAAGTCGGCGCTGGCGGCATGGGTACGGTCTATCGTGCCCACGACGAACGGTTAGATCGCGACGTCGCTCTCAAACTCTTGCCTCCAAGCGCGCTCGAAAATGATGCGGCTCGCAGACTCTTCCGTAAGGAGGCGTTGGCCCTTTCTCGCCTTAACCATCCCAATATCGCTTCCATCTATGACTTCGACTTTGACGCCGGGGTCGATTTCCTGGTCATGGAGTTTATAACGGGTGTCACCCTGGCCTCGAAGCTCGCCAGAAGCGCTCTTTCAGAGGACGAAGCTTTGCAGTTTGGCCAGCAGATCGCACTGGCCCTCGAGCACGCTCACGGCTACGGAGTAGTTCATCGCGATCTGAAGCCGGGGAACGTCATCATTCGATCTGACGGTCAGCTTAAGGTGGTTGATTTCGGCCTTGCCAAACTACTCACCATTGATGAATCTGCGCCCACCGAATCATTGAGCGGCATGCACGGACTGGGCGGCACGCTTCCTTACATGCCGCCCGAGCAACTCTGGGGCAAACCTCCCGACTGCCGAAGTGATATTTATTCGGCCGGTGCAGTGCTCTACGAAATGGCTACCGGTCAGCGGCCCTTCCCCGGAAAAGTCCCGACCGCCATCTCGGAAGCCATACTGCACACCCACCCGGTCTCCCCGCGCCAGTTGAGTCCAACACTTTCATCAGCCTTCGAATCCATTATTTTGAAGTGTCTGGAAAAACAGCCGGCGACTCGTTATCAGACGGCTCGCGAGTTGTCCGTCGACCTCGGACGGGCGCGAACAGGCAGCGCCGGCATAATCGCGCGCCCGAAGCCGGCCAGCGTTCACCGCCACTGGGTGCTCATTGCCTCGCTGCTGGCAATACTGGTGGTCGCTCTGCCGATTTCCTTTCTTAAGCTCCGCGCCTGGCAGGCGCGTACGAAGGCCACCAGTCAAATTCCCAGCATCAGGTCTTTGGCGGTGCTGCCCCTGGAGAATCTTACGCACGACCCGGAACAGGATTACTTCGCCGACGGGATGACGGATGAGCTGACCACCGAGTTGGCCCACATAGGCGCTCTTCGGGTGGTCTCGCGCACCTCTGCCATGCGCTATAAACGTACTACCAAGACCCTCACGCAAATTACGCGCGAGCTCCAGGTCGACGCTGTGATTGAGGGTTCGGTATTGCGTTCCGATGGTTCCGTCCGTATCAACACCCAATTGGTGCAGGCGGAGCCCGACAGGGAACTGTGGGCGCACAGTTATCAACGCGAGCTGAAGGATGTTCTGCACTTGCAAGGTGAACTGGCGCATGACATCGCCGAGCAGATCAAGATTAAAGTCACGCCCCAGGAGGAACGGCGTTTAGCGGCTACTCGAACCGTCGACCCCGGTTCCCATGAGGCCTATCTCAAAGGTCTCTATCACTGGAATAAGGGAACCGAGGAGCACTACCGCGACGCCAGGGACTACTTCAAGCAGGCCATCGCGCTTGACGCCAACTACGCACCAGCCTATGCGGGTTTAGCGGACTATTTTTGGGCCACGGACGAATTGCCACCAAGCCTGGCCATGCCATCGGCCAGAGAAAACGTTCTAAAAGCGTTGGCCCTCGACGACGACTTAGTGGATGCCCACAAAACATTAGCGGCCATCAAATTCTTTGGCGATTGGGACTGGGTGGGGGCAGAGGAAGAGTTCAAGCGCGCTCTTGAATTGAACTCGAGCTATTCCGAAGGCCACCGCATGTATTCCCTGTATCTGTCGGCATTGGGGCGCGAAGAGGATGCATTCAGCGAGATACAAGCCGCCCAGAGACTGGACCCTCTCTCGCTCACCACCAGCCTTACCGGCGGGTGGATCTCTTACTACGCCCGTCAATACGATCGCGCCCTGCAACAATGCCAAGCCGTGCTCGAACTGGACCCCAATTGGAGTCCGGCACATGAATGTCTTGGCGACTCCTATTCAGCGAAGGGAAACTTCTCGCAAGGCATCGCCGAGGGCCAGCTGGCGGCAACTGGTCACGATCCGGTTCGTCTTGCCGGATTGGGACGCAGCTACGCGCTGGCGGGACGGGAATCGGATGCGCGGAAGATCCTTGCCGAACTAAACCAGGCTTCGAAAACCGAATACATCGCACCGTATTTCTTCGCGATCGTCGAATGCGCGCTGGGAGAAAAGGACCGGGCGTTCGACTGGCTGGAAAAAGGCTTCAATGGCCGCGATCCTTACCTCACCCGGTTGAGGGTTGATGTTGCCATGGACCCGTTGCGGTCCGATGCGCGCTTTAAGGTACTGCTGCAACGCGTAGGCCTCGCAAATTAGCAACCGCATGCGAGCGTTTCATCTCACTACTCAAAACAGGACACTTGGACCACGATCGCAGTGCTCGCTCTGCCGTGAATCACTACGAAATCCCAGTGAGCAGGATTGCAGGGCACTGGAGGGGATGCCACGGAAACCTGAGGACGAACCGCATTTACGTCCTTCGAGAAAACGTCGTGGTCGTTCAGAAATTGCAGCAGTACCGCGCTGTCTTGCGCCAGTTGTCTCGCGCCCGGGGTCTGCGCTCGCAGGATTGCAGCCTCCGGCCATTTATGGCCGGTGTCGTTAAGTTGCCAAACTCTAAGCACATCAAGCGTTTCCCCTTTGATCGGCAGCGTCACCCAAGTGGGAACAGCTTGCTCTTTCTTGTGCTTCATCGCCACCTCCATAAATTACGCTGCGGTTCTACACCTTTTGCTTGCGGAGAGTCAAATGGGGCCTGGCACAGCCCCCGGCGATAATCCGCTAATGCATCCTGGGACCGGTCGGTCTCATCGAAGTGTTGTATCGCGTTGTCAGCGACCGTATTATCGCGGAGTTGACATTGCCAGGAGCAGATCGTGCGCAAAGGCGAGCAGACACGGCAAGACATCATTCGCAAGGCAGCGCCAATCTTCAATCAAAGAGGATACGACGGCGCTGCACTTTCCGATCTCATGCGAGCTACTGGTCTGGAAAAAGGCGGGATTTACCGGCACTTTGAGAGCAAAGAAGAGCTTGCGGCAGACGCCTTCGACCACGCTTGGAAAGTTGCAATGGATGCGCGCTTCGAAGGAACAGAGGAGATCTCGAACTCCGTCGATCGTCTCAAACAGATCGTGCGGAACTTTCGCGACCGGCGCACCGGGCTTGTGCCGGGAGGCTGCCCCCTGCTGAACACGGCCATCGATTCCGACGATGGCAATCCACAGTTGCGAGCCAAGGCCCGCCGGGCCCTCAATTCCTTGCTTAATCGTCTGCAATCAATTGCCGGCGAGGGGCAACGACGAGGCGAGGTGCGTCCTGATGTTGATTCGGCGAAATTGGCCACCTTGATTGCAAGTACGCTGGAAGGCAGCATAATGGTGAGCCGTCTACAGAAGAAGGACGAGCCCCGTGACGTTGCCGTTCGTCATCTGGAGGAATACCTCGATACCGAAGTTCGTGCCCGGAAATCCAAGGCCGGAGCCACCAAGTCATGAGTACTCAAGAAATTCCCTCGCAAGCGGACTTCAGAGAACGCGCAAGGACGAACGACGTCCCCATCGCCCGCCTGATTGGATTTGAGGCAAAAGACATCGGTGACGGGCGGGCGACCGTCGTCTTGGCAGCCGGACCACAGCATGCAAATCCCATGGGAACGCTGCATGGCGGAATTCTTTGCGATATTGCTGACGCTGCGATGGGCATCGCGTTTGCCAGTACTCTCGCCCCAGATGAATCCTTTACCACCGTGGAATTGAAGATCAATTTCTTTCGCCCGGTCTGGCGGGCGCAACTCAAAGCGGAAGGAACGGTCGTGCGGCGGGGCCAAACGATCGGCTACGTCGAGTGCACCATTACTGACGAGGAAAACCGATTGATCGCGAAAGCGGCTTCCACGTGCATGGCACTTCGCGGCCAAAAGGCAGAAGGACGGTAATCCCCTTACTGCTTCGTTGATACCTGCTCATAGCTCTCCAGGCCAACCTCGATAATTCTTATCCCTTCGCTCGAACTCGCCAAAAAATTTTATCTTCTTCTTCTTGCGACCGATCGGTCTCATCCATCATCCGATCGTATGAAAGACAACGCATCTCTCGAGATGCAGCCAGTCTAGGGAGCTTCCAATGGAAGAAATATACAGAGCAGTCGAAGTCTCGGCGCCGGGTACGCTTCGGGTTGTCGAACGAACAATTCCCGAACCTGGAGCGGGTCAAGTCCGGATTCGGGTGGAAGCATGTGGAGTCTGTCACACCGATGCCGCCACTGTGATGGGAGCTTATCCCGGCCTGACTCTGCCGCGTGTTCCAGGACATGAAGTCGTCGGCCGCGTTGAAGCCCTGGGCAGCCGAGTGTCCAAGTGGAAAATCGGTCAACGGGTCGGTGTTGGCCTGATTGCTGGAGAAGACGGGGTGTGCGAACCGTGCCGGCGCGGAGACATGGTGAATTGTCACAACCCGGTGACTTCGGGAGTAACCGTGGACGGAGGATATGCGGAAGTCATGATCGCTGAAGCGCGTGCCCTCGCTTCTGTTCCGGATGAGCTCACATCGGCAGAAGCCGCTCCTCTGCTCTGCGCGGGCATCACGACCTACAACGCTCTTCGCAATGCCGGTTTGCGCGGCGGGGATTTGGTTGCCGTTCAAGGCGTAGGTGGCCTTGGGCATCTCGGCATCCAGTTTGCGCGGCACATGGGATTCCGCACCGTGGCAATCGGGCGGGGACGCGAGAAGGAGAAACTCGCGAAGGATTTGGGAGCCCACATCTACATCGACACTGCCGCCGAGGACGCGGCTGCGGTCCTCCAGCGCATGGGAGGGGCGAGAGCGATTCTTGCGACTGGGACCAGCGGGAAGGCAATGGGAACGCTTGTGTCCGCTCTTGCAGCCCGCGGCAAGCTCATCGTGGTCGGTGTACCGCAGGACCAGATCCAATTGAATGCGTTTCCACTCGTCTTTGGAGGGCGCTCGATCCATGGGAGCCTGACCGGCACGCCAATTGACGGGGAGGATACCCTTGCCTTCAGCGTCCTGGAGAACATCCGCCCGATGATCGAGACAGTGCCTCTCGAACAGGCGGCGGATGCTTACGCCCGCATGATGCAAGGCAAGGCGCGGTTCCGCATGGTGTTGGTTACAAAAAACGGGGGCGCTCAAAGTGCGCCGATCAAGTGAAGTGATTGGCAGAAAGACAGAAAACGCATGAAAGGTAAGGCCGAATTTGCGAGGCAAAGTGTCAGACATTGTGTGCCGGAAAGGCAAACACCTTGGATTTAATTCTCACAGTACGATGCAGTGCGTTCACAAGAGATGTTCAGCACACTGGAGGACAAATGATGTTAACGAAACTAAGTCTCACCTTTCTGATATCCACCGCTTCGGTACTACTCATCTCGGGACTGCTTCTCCGCGGCGCGGCGCAGACAACGCCGTCGGATCACAATGCGTCAACCGGTAGCGACGATTCGACGCAGGTCAAAATAGCGCGGGCGATGTCCGCCGGGCCAACCGAGGTCGCGACGGCAGCAAGGATCGTCGACACCGACGCGCAAGGCCGTACTGTAGTCCTGCGTGAGGGCAGCAACGGTTTCACCTGCATGCCCGGAAATCCGGGGATTGTTGGCGAACCTCCCATGTGTGTTGATGCTGCTTCGTTGCAGTGGTTCGCTGACGCCAAAGCTCACAAACCTAAACCAACCAACACAGTCCCTGGCATCACCTACATGCTGGCTGGCGCCACTCAACGCAGCGATTCAGACCCCAATGACATGACGAGCATGCCCATCGATGTCGGTCCCCACTGGATGATCATGTGGCCGTTCGATCCGAAAATTGCCGGACTGCCTACCACTCACAGAGCGACCGGCGCGTACATCATGTGGGCCGGATCGCCCTACGCGCATTTGCACATCATGGGACGCCCATAAAACGAGTCAGCCCATCGGGCCTTCAATGGTCATGAACAGTGGTTGAAACAGATCGCTAGTCAAGCGCGAGTTGTATTCGCGAGTCTTTGACAGTCGGGGCAATCGCGAAGAAATCGTATTTTCCAATCGATGGAGAAGGGCATGTGAACGATCACAGTAAACAAAACCCCCTCAATTCCCGTCGTTCCTTCCTTGTCGGCGGCGGCGCACTGGCAGCCGCTGCAGCCCTCACAAAAACAAAAACAATGTTCGGCGGAGGTCTTGAACGCGAAAGTATGCAGGTTCCAGGAAGTCCATCGTCGCCTCGGTATACGGAGCATCATATTTCGCGAGACGGCGTTTCCCTTTATGTAGAGGACCACGGCAGCGGTGGGCCGGTGCTCTTGCTACATGGGTGGCCGGACTCTTCGTATCTTTGGCGCAACCAGATTCCATTCCTCGTCGCAAATGGCTTCCGCGCCATCGCACCCGATCAGCGTGGCTTCGGGCGCTCCGATCGCCCGGAAGGAGTGGCCGCATATTCCCTCCAGAACGCGGTCGCCGATGTGGTCGGCATTCTCGACGCGCTAGGTATCGAAAAAGCGGACATTGTTGCTCACGACTGGGGAGCCCCAGTGGCATGGCTGACGGCCACGGCCCACCCGAATCGCGTTCGCAGGCTTGTCGTTCTTTCGGTGCCACATCCACTTGCACCATATACGTTGCGGCAGCGCGAGATGGCCTGGTACACGCTATTTTTCCAGTTCGATGGAATTGCCGAGGCGTGGCTGCAGCGCGACAACTGGGCGCTGTTCCGGGAAATGCTTCGAGGCAATGGTGATGTCGATCGTTACATCTCAGATCTGTCGCGACCAGATGCTCTAAAGGCATCGCTCAACTGGTACCGCGCGAACCTCGCGCCGCGCCTGCCGGCGTCGCCTCCCAAACTGCCGCCCGTGGAAGCTCCAACTCTCGGCATCTGGTCCTCGAACGATCACTACCTCGACGGTGAACGCATGAAGATGTCGGGACAATTCGTGAAAGCACGATGGCGCTACGAGCAGATTGATAACGCCAGCCACTGGATTCCATTGGACGCGCCCGACCACCTGAACCAGCTCATCATCGAGTGGCTGGGGGGATAATCCTGGGACAGGGATAATCCGGGGACGGACGGGACTGACCCCATATCCCGCAAGTCTATGTAACTAGCACTCCCCGCCGTCGAGTGCCAGCCGCTTTCGCCATTCGGGCTACCCGCCCTCCGCCCCTCCTAACCCCAACAATCCGCGCCACTTAAGGCAGTTTGTACATACGTCTGGGTACGCATACTCCTGCATGCACAAGTGTTCCAGTTGGAACACTTTACACTATGTTCCGGTTGGAACATTCAGCCAGTTTCCCCAAAAGAAAAGCGCGGGCGCCTTCGCCCGCGCTCCTACAACCAATCCAAACCCTACGCCCCGACCAGCGCCGGCTCCACTCCATAAATCGAGTGCCACGAGGTCGCGGCCTTCAGCTTCCCGTTGACGTTGTTAATGTTCTTCACCCCTTCAGTCTCCAGCCACGCCCGGAACGCCGCCGCCCCTTGCTTGGCGTAGATCGGGATCCCATCCTTCCAGGTCGCGCGCCCGCACAGCACGCCATTAAACTTCACCCCGGATTCCCCGGCCAGCTCAAGCGTCTCGCTGAATTCCGCATTGCTGACGCCCGCCGAAAGATAAATGAAAGGCTTGGTCGCCACGTTCGCCGCCTTGTGGAACAGGTCGATCGCTTCCGCCTTCGTGTACGCCTTCTGCCCGCCGAAGCACTTCACGCCCTCCACGAACTTCATGTTCACTGGCACCTCGACCTTCAGCACGTCGACACCGTATCGATCCCTGCTGAACTCGCGCATACTCTCGGTAACGATGTGCGGCTTCTTCTTCGCGTACTCCAGCCCCTTCTCGTCCGCGCCTTCTTCGTAGCCCACGAACTCCAAAAAGTATGGGATGTCGTTGGCGCGGCACTCGTCCCCGATACGCTCCACCCAGGCATGCTTTTTGTCATTCACTTCTTTGGGGTCGAAGGGCGAGTAGTACAGGAGAATCTTCACGCAATCTGCGCCAGCTTCTTTTAGTCGCCGCGCCGACCAGTGGTCGAGCAGATCGCCCAAGCGGCCCGGCCCGGTCTTGTCGTAGCCAGTCTTCTCATAAGCCAGCAACAGCCCGGCATTCTTGGCGCGGCGCTTCGAGGCCGGCAGCCCCCACTCTGGATCGAGTAGGATGGCGCTGGCATGCGGCGTCAAAACTTCCGTGACCAGCGTCTTGAACTCCTCCATCATCGCGTCGCTGACTTCCCCACCTTTTTCTTTGCCGAGAGATTTCTGTAGCGACCCGCGCTGATCCATCGCCGCTGCCGCAATCACGCCTCGTTCGTTCGAAACTTTTCTGAGACCCGCAAGTTTGCCCGGGGTAAGCTTCATAGATTCCTCCGAATCATTGCTGAGAAGATGAGCGTTCGAAACACTTAATTGTAAACCAAACACCGCTTCGACTTTCCAGCGCCGCCTCCTCTGGCAGATAATAGCGGGTTGCTCTCGTGAGAGATTCTTAAGACACTAGATTCCCAAGGAACTGTTCATCATGGCCATTGCCACCACAAATCCCGCGACCGGCGAAGTAGTCAAAACCTTCGAGCCTCTCTCCGAGGCGCAGATCCAGCAAAAACTCCAGGTGGCCGTTACCACCTTTCGAGCCGAGCGCAAGACTCCCTTTGCCGAACGCGCGCGACGCATGCTGAAGGCCGCCGAGGTCCTCGAACGGGACAAAGAAAAGTTCGCTCAGTTGATGACGCTTGAAATGGGAAAGCCTTACAAGGCCGCTGTGGCTGAGGCGATGAAATCCGCTGGAGGTTGCCGTTACTACGCGGAGAACGCCGAAAAATTCCTCACCGACGAAGTCATCGACACGGGTAAGCAGAAAAGTTTCATCCGCTACCGTCCGATCGGACCCATTCTCGCCGTCATGCCCTGGAACTTCCCCTTCTGGCAAGTGTTTCGCTTCGCTGCACCAGCTCTGATGGCGGGCAACGTCGGATTGCTCAAGCACGCCTCGAACGTGCCCCAGTGCGCTCTCGCCATCGAACAGATTTTTCTGGAAGCCGGATTTCCCGCGGGCGCGTTTCAGACTCTGCTCATCGGCTCGGGGCAAGTCGATGCGATTTTGAATGACCCGCGCGTAGTCGCCGCCACGTTGACCGGAAGCGAGCAAGCGGGTATTGAAGTCGGAATCGCGGCTGCGAAGCGAATCAAGAAAGTCGTGCTTGAACTCGGAGGCAGCGATCCTTTCATCGTCATGCCCAGCGCCAATCTCGACGCCGCCGTCGCCACGGCTGTCGAAGCCCGTGTGATCAACAATGGCCAGTCCTGCATCGCCGCCAAACGTTTCATCGTCGCCGACTCGATCGCCGCCGAGTTCGAGAAGAAGTTCGTCGAGCGCATGAAGAACCTGCGGATTGGTGATCCCTTTGACGAGAAAACTGAACTCGGACCACTGGCTACTGCCGATGCCGTCAAGTCACTCGATGCCGATGTGCAGAAGTCCGTCCAGGCCGGCGCGAAGCTTCTCACCGGAGGCCATGCCCTGAAGCAGCCCGGCAACTACTACGCGCCCACGGTTTTAACCAATATCCCAAAGAATTCTCCAGCCTACGGGGAAGAATTCTTCGGCCCGGTCGCCATGTTGTTTCGCGTGAAAGATATTGACGAAGCCATCCGTCTGGCCAACGACAGCCGCTTCGGCCTCGGCGCCAGCGCCTGGACCGCCGATGACGGCGAGCGCGAACGCTTCATCAACGAACTCGAAAGCGGGATGGTCTTTATCAACAAGATGGTCGCGTCGGATCCCCGCATCCCCTTCGGTGGCGTCAAACACTCTGGGCACGGCCGCGAACTCTCCGCCAACGGCATCCGGGAGTTCATGAATATCAAAACGGTTTCGATCGCTTAAAGGAAATCCAGGTAGTAGAAAGCTCGCTCTGGTCGCTGGACAACCGAGGCGGCTGTCCCCACATGGTTCTCGCCCTACTGCCTTAGCGTCAGCCCGCTCAGCACTCCCTGCTGCTTGGCGATGAGCGCCTGCACACCCTGGCGCGCGAACGCCAGCATCTTGGCGAACTGAGCATCGTCAAACGCCTGCTTCTCCGCGGTCGCTTGCACTTCGACCATCTTGTGTCCGGCCGTCATCACGAAATTCATGTCTACCTCGGCGCGAGAGTCTTCTTCATAACAAAGATCGAGCAGGATTTCTCCATCCACCATCCCTACACTCACCGCCGCAACGAAATCTCTCAGCGGAACCGAAGTCAACGTTCCAGCCTCGACCAACTTTTCCAGCGCCAAGCCCAGCGCGACGAACGCGCCCGTAATCGAAGCCGTGCGCGTGCCGCCATCGGCCTGAATCACGTCGCAATCGATCCAGATGGTGCGCTCGCCGAGCCGCGCCAGGTCGGTCACGGCGCGCAGCGACCGCCCAATCAGCCGCTGAATCTCATGCGTCCGTCCGCTTGGCCGGCCTTTCGCTACTTCCCGCGGCGTGCGCGTCAGCGTGGCCCGCGGAATCATGGCGTACTCGCTCGAGATCCATCCCTTGCCTGAGTTCCGCATAAACTGCGGCACCGTCTCTTCGATGGACGCGGTACAAATCACCCGCGTGTTCCCCACCTCTATCAGCACCGACCCTTCCGCCGTGGTGATGAAGTCAGGAATGATCGTAACCGGCCGCAACTGGTCAATAGCGCGATTATCCGAACGAAAGAACATAGGCGACGATTGTAAATGATCCCCAACTGGAGACTTGCGATGCGCTTGGGGAAGAGCCTCGCTGCGCTCGGCGGACGGGCGAGGCGCTTGTCCCCACAGTCCGTCCCCACACGCCCATCGCCGGGTACGGCCTTCCGCCCGCCCTTTACATGCCTTTGCAAATCTTCACGAATATTTATGCAACTTATCCAGGGGGTTGAGGTTTACTTACCTAGAGAGAGTATTAAGCCTCTCAAACCGCCACTCGGAAGCAACAGGAGGACCGTCATGTCTCCAAATGTTTCTCGTCTACTCAGCCTCACTTTCCTGAATCTAGCCAAAACAAGAATCACGCAAGCCCTCGGCTTAACCGGCACGCTTCTCCCAACCGTGCTGCTGGTAAGCATGTTCAGTGTTGCGCAGCAAACAGCTCCGCCGTCGGAAGCCCCCGACGCCACTGTGGCCAGCAACAACGCCTCTGCCGCCATTCCCGCCGGCACCAGAATCGCTCTCGTGCTCACCCAGCCCATCCAGACCCGCCTCATCCGTCGCGGCGACGACATCTACGCCCAAATCGTTTCTCCCGTGACCGCAGGCAATGACGTAGTCATCCCGGCCGGCACATTTGTGCAAGGAAAAGTCGACAAGATCGAGCGCCAGGGCGGACGTGGTGAAGTGCGTCTGCAATCCATGTCCATCACCTTTCCCGACGGCTACACCATTCCCATCGCCGGGCCCATATCGCTGAGCAGCCCCGACGGTTACGCGCTCAAAGATCCCGGCCCCGGACGCACCGCCGGAGTTTTTGCGTTGCCCGCAGCCGGCCTAGGCATCGGAGCATTGATTGGCCACGCCACCGCCAATTCCTCACCGAGCACTATCACCAGTTCGATCCCAACCGGTTGCACTGGCCCGCCGCCGGGATGCCTTTCATCCAGCGTGACCGCCCCCGGCAGCACCGCAAAGGGCACCGTCATCGGCGCCATGGTCGGCGGGGCGATCGGCGGTATCGCCTCGATCGCGCTACTGCTCAATACTCACAATTTCTTTCTCGATGTCGGCACACCCGCGGAGATGATCTTGCAGCATCCTCTGTCTCTGGCGCCGGACGAAGTCGCCGAGGCCATCCGTGACGCGCAACAGCATCCTGGGCCCGCGCAACCCATCGCCGAGGGCCCGCAAGCGGTGCCTGACACCGGCAATGGCGCACCACCTCCACCGGTTGCGTCCCCCGCTCCGCAATAACGGCGGCGGAGAGATTTCCTAAATCTCTCCGCCGAGTTAACATCACTGAGAAGTTAGAACTGACTATGCCCACCCTCATCCCACAACCCACGCGCATCCAATCTGCCGGCAACAAACCCAAGCTCATCGACGAATACATCGGTCGCGTCAACTCGCACACTTCCTCGGCCAGCGTCGCGCACATGCGCAGCCCCGCCGGATGGCTCGAACCCGGCCAGACTCCCGCGTTCGACGAGTTCACCATCGTCCTGAAAGGGACGTTGCGTGTGGAACACGAGCATGGATCAATCGATGTCGCCGCCGGACAGGCCATAATCGCCCACGCCGGCGAATGGATCCGCTACTCCACTCCCCACGAATCTGGTGCGGAATACATCGCCGTGTGCCTCCCCGCATTCTCCGTGGACACGGTCCACCGCGATCAGTAGGCGCTGCCGGGCACCATTCAAGACAATAGCCGAAGAAAATGCCGCAAGTTAAGCTTGCGTAAGCAGTTAGTGCGGAGGGGCGGAGCCTGTTTGCTTAAATGGCGGAATCTCGTTTGCGGCGTGATGATCTTTGTTATGCCGGCATCGCTGATGGCCCAGGCCTCGGGCGGGGCAATGCTTCACAGCGATGGGGGAGTCTGGCTGAATGGAAATCCCGCGCCGAATTCCTCGGCGATTTTTCCCCAAGACGTGATCCAGACCCAGAAGGAAAAACAAGCGAAAATCGATGCCGATGGGTCCACCGTGACCGTGCAACCGGAAACGATCGTGCAATTTGACGGGGACGAAATCGTCCTCGATCATGGCAGCGTGCAGGTCAACACCTCACGCGGGATGAAGGTGCGCGTGAACTGCATGACCGTCATTCCCGTGACGCAAGAATGGACCCGTTATGACGTCATCGATGTCGACGGGAAAATGCGCGTGGTGGCGTATCAAAACGACGTCAATATCCATTACCAGCTCGCCGCCGCCCGGCGGTCGAAACCGGGCGTTCTCTCGGATGCGACGGTACATCAGGGCGAGCAGGCAACGCGCGAGGAACGATGCGGCGCGGCGGCACGGCCGGCCGAGGTAATCAACGCTAAGGGAGCGATCTTGAATAGTACCTGGGCCAAGGTGGCTGGGGGAGGCGCACTGGTCTCGATCTGCATCTTCCTTGTATGCCGCGGGGACAACCCCATCAGCCCTGACAAACCGTAGCACCACGCTCAGCCCAGTATTTCTCTAGCTGCCATGCAGTCGATCGATATCGGCGTTGGTAAAGACGCGTGTTCCATGCTGAGCTCGGGCCTTGCTGTTGGCTGCTGCTTGCGCCACCGTGACTCCATAACCCCGCTCTCGCAGGGCTTGCGCCGTGGTGATCTGCCAGACTCCGTTGTCAAGAATGCTGGGCGGCAACTGAGGGGAGGGCGCCGCCTCAGCGAAACTGATTTCGATGACGCTGGTTTGAGTCGTGCCGTAGTAGATGGGAAATAGATTCGCATCCGAGTGGGGCGCCGGCACAACGGTCTGATTGCTTGCTCCGGCCAATAGATTCTCGGTGGCATTGCTGGCGCCGACTTCAAGAGCCGGGCCCGATAAGGACAGAGATGGCGTTGCAATCGGGCGCGCAAACAGGGACGAACCCTGCATCAGATACTGCGGGCCGTTGGCGAAAGTCGTGTCCTGGCCAAAAGCCGTGGCAAGGGATAACACGATCAATGTGCATCCGAAGAAGAAGCAAGACGAAACTCGCATGGGAGACCTCCGCGTTTGCAATCAATTATGAAGCAGGAGGAGAGCACGTGGCCAGAGTCGTTCGACCCTACTTAGCGCTCTCGTCGGGGCTTTCGGGCTGAATCGACTGGCGTTCCCGGCGGCGCTGGCGTCCCTCGCGCAAGAGGAAAAACATGTAGAGCACGATTCCAATATTGATCAGGAAAACCGCCGAGCGGAAGAAGGTGATGCCGCGCACGAGTTCGCGGATCTCCAGGGGAAGGAGCAAGGTTCCAGAAATGAAACTAAGCCACTCGGCCCAAGTACGTGCCTTCCACAGGCCGTAGGCTTCCGCAAAACGCAGGCCGGAATAGACGAAGGCAAGTTGAGCGGCGGTCCATAAGCGGGCATCGGTAAGATTGTCGGCAAAGTCGAGAAAGAGCTGGGCGGAGTGGCGGTCGCTGCTGATGTGCAACAGCGCCAGGAGGCTTTCGGCCATCACCCAAGCGTCCTTATGGACGAGCAGGATCGCCGCCACGCCGATCAATAGAACGAAGACACCCTTGATGAATTCGAAGGAGGCAACCGCCCGCAGCAAACTTCGCTGGGCGCGGTGCAGATCGATTTTCGTTGCGGGCAAGAGCATGCGGCGCGCAAGTCAGATTACCATGGCGACGACTCCATCTTCAGTGCCTTACGTCCGTAACTAGTGTGGATCGGCTTGCGATGGCACTATCTGTGACATGGCAAGGAGGGTCGCCATGAGAACGTTCTCCAGCTTGGTAGCGTTGTCAGTGCTCGCCGCCGCTCCGGTATGGGCGCCAGCGCAGGACACCCCAACTGTTCCGCAGACTGCCCGGCAGGCACTGATGGAAATGTTCTTCAGCAAAACGCCAGGAACCTTCGGGAAGCACCTGCCTGCGGCCACCCTGGGCGCTTTGGAGAAGTCAGGCACGCTGGCAACCTTGCAGCAATACTCCGCGCTGGCCGCACAATTCCAGACGAAGGGAAAGACCTTCGAGACCCTTGAGACGGGTTCCGTGATGATCGCTGCGGACGATCCTCAGTCTGGCAAGAAATTTGAGATGACCGTGGTAAACGACTCTCTTCAGGGGGACGAGGACGACATCGAAGTGTCCTTTCAAACTTACAAGGACAAGCAACTGCAGCGGAGTCCGTTTCTGCCGCGCATGACTTTTGCCATGAAAATGGAATCCGGCGTCTGGAAGCTCAATGAGATTCTCGTCACAATACGCCTCCCTCTGGCCGACCCGGACTTTCTCAAGAGCATCACGGAGGGGATGAAGTCACAAACCGCTGCGACTGCAGGGCGACCCCAAGGCCAGACGTCGACGACGACGTTCGGTGCTGACGAGTCAGTATTGACGGCGATCCGCACTATTCTTTCGGCCGAGGTCACCTACGCGGTAACGTATCCCTCCGTCGGCTATACCTGTACGCTATCCGACCTGGATGGCTTCGGCGGTGGCACGCCCAATGAACATCAGGCCATGCTGATCGCCAGCGGTCTGGCCAGCGGGAAAAAGTACGGTTACGTATTCACGCTCTCTGGCTGCACGGGAACTCCGGCGACCGGCTTCCATCTTGTGGCCGCGCCCGGAGGAAACAGTTTTGGGCGACGAGCATTCTGCTCGGACCAGTCCGGAGCCATCCGCTCCTCGGCAGACGGCAACCCCGCCACCTGCCTCACCGGCGGAATTCCGGCACACTGACTCTCAGTTTCTTCCCGAGCGGACCGCGGCGCGAAGTTCGTTTACGATCTCGCGCGAAGCTCGTATGGCCTGAGCATGCTGGTTCACGGGGAACGAGATCGCGCCCACACGGGCGTGTCCGCCGCCGCCGTAGCGCTCACAAATTTTAGCCAGATTGACGACTGGCTCCTCCGGAGCCCAGGGATTCGACCCCACAGAAACCTTCACACGGAAACTGCTCTTACTGAGTCCTACGCTGTAGATGGATTCGGGATGCAGATAGTAGGGAATGAATTTGTTGTAGCCTTCGAGATCGTGATCGGTGACGTCGAAAAAAATCGTTCCGTCGACGCACTCTGTACGCTGCTTAAGGATTTCGATGGAGAGTTCGTGGCGGCGGAGCAGCGGAGGAAGAAGAGGCGCCACGAAAGGCTCTTCCAAAATGGCAGCCAGAGATTTTGTCGCAAGAAGCGGAATCAGGTTGGGGACGAACTTGTCAGGCGCGGACTCGATGACCATGGTCAGCTTCATGGCGGGCGCTTGCATCTCGACGGCGGTCTTGGCGTCGGAATAGAGAGCGCCATCGACGATGTCGGCCCAATGGACGAGATCGGCAACCGGGGCAGGATCGAAGCCAAAACGTTGCTGCGCAATCATGGCGATGAAGCTGGCGCAGGATTTGAACGCGGGATCGTAGAACTTGCGGTTGCTCTCGTCACGCTCGAAGTGAGCGGCGTCGGCGGGCGAGAGGAACGCACTCTCGTGATGATCGAACCACCAGGTAATCTTGGGCGAACTGGAGTACTTGAAATCGACGATGGCATTTTCGTCGCCGTCGAAGTGGGATTCATCAAACAGCGATCCGGCGCGATGCACAAGGCCGGAGAAGACGAAGCTGGCATCTTCGCGAATGCGCTCGCGATAGAAACGGGAGAAGAGCGCGGCGGAGCAGGCTCCGTCGAAACACTTGTCGTGATAGAAAACTCTGACTTTCAATCCATACCCCAATAGTGCAAGAATTCCCGCCGTCTTAAAGTCTGATCCAGCGCATTTCTGGCGGCAGGGGAAAGCTAATAGGAATGACAGCTTAGAGGAAGAAAGTCAAGGGCAACGGTAGATTGTTAGTCCGTCAGTTTGAATCTCATAGGCTAGAACGGCGGCACGGCCTGTGCGATACTCGCTTGCAGCAAGTATGATCTCGGCAGCCATTGGCAAAGTGGTGGATAGACTTCCGCTGTGGGGAAAGGTAATTTTTTACGTCCTCACATTGCTCGGAAGCGTGTACTGTATCGCTCACTACGGTTTTTTCCATTTCCTTCTGCGCGTGATTTTCAGCCCCTAATAATTTCAAACTGAGGCACTACCGATAGATTGGTAGTGGCTCAAATGTGCTCAGACGCTACCGGCGGATTGTCCCATTACCAATTTATCCGCTGGATTCCGCGGACAAGGTCGAAATGGTGGTCCCGGCTTATGAGGGAGAAGGAATGCTGACGGCAAAGCGCGGCAATCCAAACATCGTTGGAGGGAATTGGAGTTCCCGCTTTCTTGAGTTCGGTCCTGATCGTAGCGTAGGAGATGGCGGTATCTTCATCCACATCGAGTACGCGGTAGTTGCAAAGCGTTTCCGTCAGCCATTGCTCGTAGCGCTGACGCTCGCGTGATTGCTGAATTCCATACCGGTATTCGCCCAACACCACCACCGGAACGGCGACCTCGGCTGCTTTGCGGAGGATCGGCTCCAACCTTGCATCACCGTCTGCGACGGCTGACAACCCATTGGTGTCCAGAATCACTGTTGATCCTCAGCTTCGATCCTCAGCCTCGATCCGGTCGAACTCGTCTTCAATGATCAGGTTGATTCTGGCCGTTTCCTTGCGCAGGTGACGGAGTTTGCCGAAGGTATTCATCCAGGGTTTGCCGTTTCTTTCGCCTTGGGCGCGCAGTTTGTCGGCCAGCGCTTCCGAGACCAGCGCCCGAAAAGGGATTCCGCGCTCGGCGGCCGCCGTCTTGGCGCGACGAAAGATGGCATCGGGAATTTCCAGCGTGGTCTTCACGATCTCAATGTTCCCATATTTATGGGAGTTAGTCAACCGGTGGACCGATCTGTCGTGAATTCAGTGAAATCCAGGCGTCAGTCATAGCCTGGTGGCCGTGTGGCGGCTAACCAGCCTGTTGCTGCGCGAGGTCGCCGATCAGGGGGAGTTTGAACATTTGTCCCTGGTTCGCCTTGATCACCAGGATGATCCAAAGGATGAAGCCGCCAAGCCAGATCACCGGCCAGATAAATAATGTGAGCCAACCCAGAAAGGGGATATGAATCACGATGCGCAGGCCAATCCACAGAATCCACCAGGCCACGTTGAAAAAGATGGACTGCCAGGCGTGGAAGCGGACGAAGCGGCTCTTGCTGTAAGGCTCCAGGATGAGAAAGATGATGGCCGGGATGATGGTGAAATAGGCCAGCATTCCGGCCACGTTGTCGGCCAGTCCCGGGGCAGCGACTGGAAGCGGGACTGCTGGGCGGTTGGCACAAGCCGCGCAGGTGGTCGCGCCATCGGCAATCTGTGCACCACAGTTATTGCAAAACGCCATGAGAGTCACCTCTGTTACTGGCTGAGACGGATTCGCAGGTCACGCAGGCTCGGCCGCGAGCGACGCTGCGGCAAAGTACCAGAAAAGAGCGGCGGAAGCAATCCGCATCCATCAGGGCGAAAACTAATCCGCGGAAGTGTGACGTTCGGCAAAATCGCCCACGAGCGGGAGTTTGAACATCTCGCCCTGTAGAGCTTTTACGATGAGCACGACCCAGACCACGAAGAACGCAAGGCTGACCACCATGGAGACCAGCAGGAAAAGCAGGCGACCAAGCGCTGGGATGAAAAACAGCGTGAAGCCAGCAACCCGGAGCAGGGCTCCAAGGACCAAGGCCACCAGACAGACTCCGAAGCATTGGAACGAGTGAAAGCGCGCGAAGCGGTTCTTCTTGTAGGGCTCGACAAGAAGAAACACAATCGCCGGCAAAAGGAAATAAGCCAGGGCGCCCGCGACCCGCTCCGGCAGCGCGCCCACCATGCCTCGCGCGCGCTCGACAGTGCCCATCGCACGGCCGCAGCCGGGACAGAAGGCGGCAGTCTCGGGCATTTGTGCGGCGCAGGCTGGGCAGGAGATCGGCATACTTCCCTAGAAGCTGTTGTCGCGCACCTTATCAGAACGCAGTGTGGCGAGGCAAACCTGGGTGAACCCATCTAGGACATTGACGCGGCGCAACCCTAGGAGTAGTGTTCTGTCAAATTTTCGAAAATGAAAATTAGTTTGTGCGCCGAGGCGAGGAGGTCAAACTCGTGTTCTGCTCTGGTTGTGGAAACAATGTGGCAGCGGGTGAGAAGGTCTGCCGGGTGTGCGGGAAGGAGGCGCCCGCGCCGGCCGCGATAACGCCTCCGGCAGAGACGCCGGCCCTCAGCGCGCCACCGGAAACCAGCGGCAAGGCTATTGTCAGTCTGGTCTGCGGACTTTTCCTGTTCGCGTTTCCAATGTCGATTCTGGCGATTATTTTTGGGCACATTTCTCTTTCGGAAATCCGCAAGAGCGCAGGCCGGCTCAAAGGCGAAGGGATGGCCATTGCAGGACTGGTGCTGGGCTATCTGGGGCTGGCGGAATTCCGTTCATTCTGATCATTGCCGCAATTGCGATTCCCAACTTGATGCGGGCGCGGATGGCGGCCAACGAATCGTCGGCGATAGCGGTGGTGCGGACACTGGTGGTGGCTGAGGTTGGGTACTCCAGCATGCATCCCGAGGCAGGCTACACTTGCACGCTTTCCGATCTGACGGGCGCGGGATTGATCGACGCGAAATTGGCGAGCGGACAGAAGGCTGGATATACCTTCGAGTTGTCAGGCTGCACTGCGTCGGCCGAGAGTGTGGCGAACGTGAAGTACCGGGTGGTGGCTTTTCCCATGACGCGGAACCAAACGGGGAAGCGAGCTTTTTGTTCTGACGAGTCAGGATTTGTCAAAGCGGACGAGAATGGATCACCGCAGGATTGCCTGGAGAATGGATCGACGTTGCAGTAAGCACATGACGGTTCGTTAGCGGAGGGAAAGAATGTTCTGTACACAATGCGGGGCAAGTAACGCAGACAACGCAATGGTGTGCGCGCAGTGCGGCAGGAGTTTGCAGGCGGCTCCATCCGCTCCCCTACAACCGGCCGCGATCCCACAAGCGCCTGTGGTCGACGTGCCAAACTATCTCGTCTTCGCGATTCTGGTCACGGTCCTGTGCTGTCTGCCGGCGGGCATTCCGGCGATTGTGTATGCCGCTCAGGTGAACGGCAAGCTACAGGCTGGGGATATTGCCGGAGCGCAACTGGCTTCGAAGAATGCGAAGATGTGGTGCTGGATTTCGGCGGGAGTGGGACTGGCGGTCGGGCTGCTGTGGGGGATCCTGGCGGCCATTGGAGCGCTGAGTAGCATGCACCGTTAGAAGACGAGGCCAGGGCGATGACGTATCCTCGAAAAGATTTGCTGTTGCCCGGAATGTTGGCAGTGGCCGCAGCGGGGTTGGTGATGCTGTATGTGTTTGATCCGGCCACGTCTGGAGTCTTTCCGCCCTGCCCAGTGCGGTATTTCACCGGATGGTATTGTCCAGGCTGCGGGTCGTTGCGGGCAGTGCATCAGCTTCTACAGGGGAATCTAAGGGCGGCGTGGGCGTTGAACCCGCTGACGGTGGTGCTGTTGCCGTTCCTGGGCTATGGAATGATTTCGTACATGCTGTTTGAACTTCGCGGGCAACACCTGCCGCGGCTGTTCTTGCCGGCAGTGTGGATTCGGGCGCTGTGTGTCGTTATTATTCTGTTTGGAATCGCAAGAAATATTCCGGTGCATCCGTTCGAATTGCTGGGGCCGGGTGGGGCGATGCGTCCGTAGGTCCAAGCGCTTTCAGGCGGGGCGGGCTTTCCGGCAATCCTCGCAAACACCATAAATCTGGAAAGTGTGACGGGTGGTGGTGTAGTGGTGGCGGCGTCCGATTTCCTGCTCCAGTTGATCTACCTCACGAGAAAAAAATTCCACGGAACCACCGCATTCCGTGCAGACCATGTGGTGATGGCTGCGGCGGTTGTACTGGTGCTCGTAGCGGGCGATGCCGTCGTGGAAGGCGACTTCGCTGGCCAGTCCGCACTCGGCCAGCAGCTTGAGGGTGCGGTAGACGGTGGTGTAGCCGATTCCGGCGTCCTTCTTCTGGACGAGACGGTGGAGCTCGTCGGTGGAAAGGTGGTCGCGGGTTTCGAGGAATGAGCGCAGGATGGTATCGCGCTGCGCGGTTTGTTTGAGACCGACTTTCTTGAGGTGGCGGTGGAGGATCGCCTGGGCTTCGCGCACCATCTCGGGCGAGATTGAGGGCTGGTCGTCGATGCGCTTTGGGAGGATGCGCTTCTGGAGCATGAAGGGTCAGGATAGCATCGGGGCATCTTGAAAATGAAATTCATTTTCAGCCGGGGGACAAAATGCTTGAACTCTGGCGGCTAAAATCTTAAACACAGAGGGCGCAGAAGTTCACAGAGTAAATCGAATGCCTCGCGCGATTCCGGAGGCCGCGCACCTTCGCAGCGGCTGCTAGAATCAACTTGCTCATGAGCACTCTTACTGTGACTGGAGTTCCTGTGTCCCGGCGTTCGTCTGGGCTTCGTATTCTCCTGTGGCTGCTGTTGATTGTGGCGCTGCTGGCGGCAGGAGCGGTGGGTTACGCCTATGTCGTTGCGCGCTCTGCGCTGCCTCAGCTTGATGGAAACCTTCGGGTGAAAGGGATCACGGCGGCGGTGAAGATTACGCGGGACGGGCACGGCGTACCGGCGATCGAAGCCGCGACCCTGGAAGACTTGTTTTTTGCGCAAGGCTACGTAACGGCGCAGGACCGGCTGTGGCAGATGGACATCACGCGGCGATTTGGGAGCGGCGAGCTTTCCGAAATTCTGGGGGAGGACACTCTCAAGATCGATCGTGAGCAGCGTATTTTGGGGCTGCGGGCCGCCGCGGGGAAAACGTTGCAGGCCGCGAGTGCGCGAGACCGATCCTACTTTGAGGCGTATGCGCGCGGAGTAAATGCGTTCATTGAAAGCCGTGGGAGCCGGCTTCCGATAGAGTTCCGCATTTTGAAGTACCGACCGAAGCCCTGGCAGGTGGAAGATTCTCTGGCCATCGCAAACCAGATGGTAAAAGACCTCAACTATTTCAGCTTCGGGGACACGCTGGCGCGGGAAAAGATTCTGGCCAAGCTGGGGCCGGAGTTGACGGCCGATCTGTACGTGAACCGGTCGTGGCATGATCGTCCACCGACGGTGATGCGGGAAGATCTCCAGGATCAGGAGAATCAAGGGGACTCCGACGATGAGGACGACGCGGACGATGGGCCCGACAACTCGGTGACTCAACAGAGAAGCGCCGGGACAGAAATCTGGGCGCAAGGCGCGCCGGAAGCCGTGAACGGATCGAACAACTGGGTGGTCTCAGGAATGCACACGGTCACTGGGAAGCCGCTGCTCTCGAATGACATGCATCTTGGGCATCAGATGCCGAACTTGTGGTATGAAGCTCATCTCAAGTCCGGCAATCTCGACGTGGCTGGTGTAACTCTGCCGGGAGTACCCTACGTCATCGTGGGACACAATCAGCGCATCGCGTGGGGATGCACGAATGTCGGGCCGACGGTGACGGATGCATTCATCGAGAACTTCAATGCGAACGGCGAATACCAGACGCCGCAGGGCTGGCGGCAGCCGGAGCACCGGGCGGAGGTGATCCACGTCAAGGGCCAGCCAGATGTGACCGTGGATGTGAGGATCACGCGGCATGGGCCGATTATCACGGACACCTTGCCGGGTGAGACACGGCAGTTAGCGCTGCGCTGGACGCTGTATGACGGGCTGCACATGATGTTCCTCGATGTCGACATGGCACAGAACTGGGATGAATTCCGCAGGGCATTTTCGCAGCTCGATGCGCCGGGGCAGAATGTGGTTTACGCCGACGTCGACGGCAACATCGGGTACCAGGCGACCGGGCACGTTCCCATTCGCGCCGCAGGCGATGGCAGTCTGCCGGTGAGCGGGGCCGACGATGCTCACGAGTGGACGGGCTACATCCCTTTCGACAAGCTACCGAGTATCTACAATCCCGCGTCGGGAGTAATCGCGACGGCGAACGGGCGCATCACCCCGGACGGTTATCCGCACTCGATCAGCGCGGAGTGGGACGCGCCCTGGCGCACGGAGCGCATTTATCACGTTTTGGAATCGGGGCGGAAGTTTGCGGCCGCGGACATGCTTGCGTTGGAAAACGATGTTCACTCGGAAAATGACTTGTTCGCGGCCGAGCGCCTTGTCTACGCGGTCGACCATGCTATGAAACCTTCCGCACGAGCAAAGCAGGCCGCCGATCTCATGCGCAACTGGGATGGGCGCATGCTGGCCTCTTCAGCGGCGCCCAGCATTGCGGTACGTTCGGCTGAGGAGCTGACGCGGCTGTTAATGGAGCCGCGCCTCGGACCTCCGCCGGAGGATCCGAAACAGGCGCAAAGCAGGCTGAGCTGGAAAACTTACCATTGGCATATGCAAACGGTGTGGCTGCAGAATCTTCTGCTGCATCAGCCCAAGCGCTGGCTGCCGGAAAAATATCCGAACTATGACGAGCTTTTGACCGCCGCTGTGGAAGCGGCAGTGAGTGGGCCGGAAGCTCCGCAGGACCTGGCTTCGTGGCATTGGGGCAGCGTTAACGCGGTAGACATTGAACACCCTGTGCTAGGGAAGATTCCTTTGCTGGGACGCTGGGCCGCGCCGGGAGTAAAGGATCAGTCCGGCAGCAAGTACAGCGTGAGGGCTGTGACTCGCAAGCACGGGCCGTCCGAACGGTTCACAGCGAACCTGGCGGACCTTGACCAATCCACGTTGAACACCGTCACCGGACAGGGCGGAAACTTTCTAAGTCCCTACTATATGGATCAATGGCAGGCCTGGTACGAAGGCTCGACCTTCATGTTGCCCTTCACATCACAGGCGGTGGACAAGACAGGGGTGCATCGGCTGGTGCTGGAACCTGCCAGATAATCCGCGTGAGAGTCCATGACCTAAGTCTGGATCAGAAGAAGTCGATGGCTTTGACGTCGATGATCTGGCCGGTAATGTTGATGGTTCCGGTGCTGATAATGCTGTTCAGGAGCAGAGAATCTTTGGTTGTGTCGTAGACCCGCAGGTTGCCGCCCTCGGCGACGTACTCGACATAGCGGGTGGTGAAGCTTTGCAGTCCGGTAACGTCCCCGTTGTCCGGCGGAATTACGGCCGACGTATTTCCGGCCTTGGTGGTGTCGAAGATGGAGAGACAGCCGCGAACTTCCCCCTGAGGGTTGTTAACATTGCCGACAGTCGTGCAACCGTAGGAGCCGACAAAAAGCTGGCCATTGCTGCTCATGTCGATGCGGTTGTGGTAGCCATCGGTGATGGCGATTTCGGCAGCAGGGTTGTTGAAATAGGGATCCTGCATGGTGGTCAGATCGACAAGGTCCAAGGTTCCACAAAACTGCGCGGCGGTGGGAGCGGCATTGGTGAGGGAGGCGCAGCGAGGCCCGGTCGGTGTTCCTTTTCCGGCCACGTAGAGTGTGGAACCGGCCAGAAATCCAATGGTTGCGCCGTTAACCGGGACGAGCGCGCCGGCAATGGGGGGCGTGGTGGTGAGATCAAGAATCTGCACGCTGGCCTGGGTGCCTCCGCATTGACCCCCGCAATTCAAGATGTAGGCTGTGCTGCCATCCGCGCTGAAAACCCCATACACGGGGCTATCGAAGCCTGACACGGTGGCCGTGACCGGATTACCCGTGTTCACCAGAAGCGGATAGACGATGGTCACAACGTGCGAGACCTGGGAATCGCCGCTGAAAACCAGAAGCTGGGTTCCGTCCGGACTTGCCACTACGGTCTGGGCATTGGGGACGCTGATCGTTCGTGTTATCCCGCCGCCCGTGAGATTCATCACCTCAACTCCACCAGTAGGGGACCCGTTCACGATTGCGGCGGGCACTGCGGCGTAACCAAAGCCGCTTGCCAGTGCAACCATGCTGGTGGTTGGTCCCGCCAGTTGTATGGCCCCAGTCGAGGTCTCGGTCCTGGCGTTGATGACTGCGACGCCGTTGCTCACCGAATCAAAGGCCAGCAAAGTCGTCCGGTTGGGGGATATCGCCATGAGACCGGGAGAAGTGCCGGCGCCGATTCCACCTCTTGCCAACACGTCGACGGCCCCGTCAATGAGGACGAGCCCGGGCTGTGAAGTCGGACTTGCCACACCTTGCGAGGCGAGAACACGCGTGGTCACCCCGCTCGGTGGCCTGTAAGTGGAACTGGAGTAGCCGCCGCAGGAGAGAAAACTCATACCGGCGACCACCAGAACGACAAGAAAAAGGACGACTCTGTTCAAACGGCAAGCTCCTAACAACATGAAAGATTGAGATTTAGGTGCGAAATAGCGGATTATAGCAGACCGTGAACTTCTCATCATTGGGCTTCAAGCACTCCAGCGCATCCGGCTGGCCCCAGGCACCGCGCACTGGCCCAGATGCATGACCCGCAGTGATCCTGTATTCTGACCAAGTATATGGCGTCTGACCTTCTTACCCGGATCAAACAGTCCCCTGTTCTGTGCGACGGAGCCATGGGAACGCTGCTTTACGCCAAAGGCGTGTTCATCAACCGTTGCTACGACGAACTGAATCTGTCGCAGCCTGACCTGATTCGTGCCATTCACCATGAATACCTTCAGGCTGGGGCCGAAATCGTTGAAACCAACACGTTCGGAGCCAATGCCTTCCGCCTGGCGCGGCACAGTATCGCCGACAAAGTGCGTGACATTAACCGGGCCGGAGCGCGGCTGGCCCGGGAAGCCGCCAAGAGTTTCGATGTGTGGGTGGCGGGATCGGTTGGCCCGCTGGGAACCAGAATCGAGCCCCTGGGAAAGACGTCTTTCGAGGAAGCGCGGCAAGCCTTCCGCGAGCAAATCGCGGCGCTAGCAGAAGGCGGCGTCGATCTGCTTATGCTGGAAACCTTCGGATACCTCGAGGAACTTCATCAAGCCATGCTGGCGGCCAAGGATGTAGGGGCTAAGTTACCTCTGGTCGTGCACGTTACGGTTGATGAAGAAAGCAACTGTCTGGATGGCTCCGATCCGGAAACTTTTGCGCCGCGACTCGAAGACTGGGGCGCGGACGTGATCGGTTGCAATTGCAGTGTGGGGCCGGTGGCTATGTTGGATGCCATTGAGCGCGTGCATGCCGTGACTTCCCTGCCCTTGGCCGCGCAGCCGAACGCGGGCATTCCACGGTCGGTGGAAGGCAGAAACATCTACCTCTGCTCGCCGGAGTACATGGCGAGTTATGCGCGGAAGTTTATTGCGGCGGGCGCGCGCATCGTTGGCGGCTGCTGCGGAACTACTCCCGATCATATTCGCGTAATGAAATCCGCTCTGCGAGTTGGAGAAGCCCGCGGCAAGACGGCGTCGGTACAGGTTGTGGGAACCGCGGCTACACCAATGGCCACGCCCGCGCAGCCGTTGGAGGATCGATCGCTTCTGGGGGCAAAGCTGGCGCGCGGAGAATTCGTCACCATGGTCGAGGTGGTTCCTCCGAAAGGAACTGACATTCGCAAAGAGCTGGAAGGCTCGCGGTTCCTGAAATCGGTGGGCGTGGATGCGGTGAACATTCCCGACAGCCCGCGGGCTTCGGCACGCATGAGCAATCAGGCGCTCTCGTTGCTGGTGCAACGGGAAGCGGGAATCGAAGCAATCCTGCATTACACCTGCCGCGACCGGAACGTGCTGTGCATCCAGAGCGACCTGCTGGGAGCGGCCGCGGTGGGCATCAAGAACCTGATCTGCATCACGGGCGATCCTCCGAAGATGGGCAATTATCCGGACGCGACGGCGGTGTTTGATGTGGACGCCATCGGCCTGGTGAACATCGTGCACAACCTGAACCTGGGGCTGGATCTGGGCGGGAACCCGATTGGTGCGGGCACGGGATTCGTGATCGGCGTGGGCGCGAATCCCGGGCTGACTGATCTGGATGAAGAAGTTCGGCGCTTTGAGTTCAAGGTGCAGGCCGGAGCCGAATACGCGGTAACGCAGCCAGTGTTCGACATACGTCTGCTGGAGAATTTCCTGCGAAGGATTGAGCAGTTCCGCATCCCGGTGGTGGCAGGGATCTGGCCGCTGGTCAGCGTGCGCAACGCCGAGTTCATGAAGAACGAGCTTCGGGTCTCGGTGCCGGACTCGATTCTAGAGCGCATGCAGCGTGCCCCCACCCCGCAGGCGGCAAGGGACGAGGGCGTGGCCATTGCCCGGGAGATGCTGTTGGCGGTCCGCAATACTGTGCAGGGAGCACAAATCAGCGCGCCGCAGGGCAGGTACAGCTCGGCGGTGGATGTGCTGGAGGCGTTGGGGACAAAAAGTCCCACACCGGCGTAGAATTCCCTTTTGCGGAGAAACTGGAGTGCATCCACCAATTATTTACAAGAAAATACTGGACACCAAGCGCAATTAGTTGCATCAATATAGAAGGAGCAGACCCCGTTGGCAAAGTTTGAAGAATGCCTTCAGCGCCTGGAAAAAATTGTCCAGGAACTGGAAAAGGGAGATGTGCCACTGGAAACGTCTCTAACCCTTTTCGAGGAAGGCATGCATCTGTCGTCCACCTGCCGGAAGGAACTCGAACAGGCTGAAGGCAAGGTGGAGATTTTGCTGAAGAAGAACGGAAAGCTCCAGGCCGAGCCGTTTGAGCCTTTGACGGAAAAGACGCCCGCCCACAGGTAGGTGCCAGCGACGTAAGGCTCGTGGGTAGCAATTGTCTGTGGAGTAGTGGTTTTGAACCCTTCCCCGCAGCCCTAGTCCGTTGTTGCTGACGGTTGTAAGTCAGGAGGATCTATGGGCTTTAGTGTAGTTGTTCTTGAAAGTGATCCAAGGCTCGCTAAATCTCTGGCCGGTGGGCTCTCCTCTCATTTTAATTCCGTACTTTTGACCCGTTCCGGGGACGAACTCCGCGCGCGGGTTGCCGGGAATCGGCCAGAAGTCGTGATTCTCGATATGGAATATTCCCGTCTGACCGATGTAAGCAACCTGCACCACGACTTCCCCTCGCTGCCGATTGTCTGCACCTATCGTGTACCCGATGAGGAATTGTGGATTGCCGCTCTGGAAGCCGGTGCAAGCGACGTATGCCCGGCTGATGACGTGCAGGGTGTCCTCAGTTCCGCGCTGCGGAGCATGGGCGGTACACGGAGCGCAGCCGCATAAGATAAAACAAAGGTTTGAAACGCCTGTGTTTAACCAGCGAGAACGCTGAAACGCGTCCTCGCTTTTTTCAGGTTCGGCATCCGCCTTGTTATACTCACTGCTCAATGCTGAAGGAAACTCTTGAGCAAGGGCGTTCGTTGGCCGACGCGGCGCTGGACCGGCTGATTCCTCTGGAAACCGAGCATCCGGTATCCATTCACAAGGCCATGCGGCATAGCGTGTTTGCCGGAGGCAAGCGGCTGCGGCCGGTGCTGTGCATGGAAGCCGGCCGCATGGTCGCAGGATCGTTCCCTAAAAAAATTGAAGAACTGGGTGCGGCGCTCGAGATGCTGCACACTTATTCCCTGATCCACGACGATCTTCCGGCGCTCGATAACGACGATCTGCGGCGCGGGCGTCCTACGTGCCACAAAGTGTTCGGGGAGGCGCTGGCGATTTTGGCGGGAGACGCGCTCCAGACCCAAGCCTATGAAGTCCTGGCGCGACTGGACTGTCCGGCGGAGGCGCGAGTAAAAATCATCGAAGAGATCGCCTGCGGCACGGGCACGCTCGACGGCATGATCGGTGGACAGGTCGTCGATCTGGAAGCCGAGCATACGCAGCCCACGGCGGAAATGCTGGAGTACATCCATCGCGCGAAGACGGCCGCGCTCATCACGGCGAGCCTGGTCAGCGGTGGAATTTATGCCGGAGCGAAAGACAACGAAGTTAGGAAGTTGCGGGCGTTTGGGCAGTCGATCGGGCTGGCGTTTCAAATCGTGGACGACGTACTCGACGTGACGCAGACCTCCGAGCAACTTGGCAAGACTGCGGGCAAAGATACGGCCGCACAGAAAGCGACTTATCCGGCGCTATTCGGGATTGACGTGTCCCTGCGCAAGGCGGATTCGCTGGTGAGCGCGGCGTTTGTGGAGTTGGAAAGCTTCGGCGAGCGGGCGGAGACGTTGAAAGAGTTGGCGCGGTATCTTGTGGAGCGGAAAAAGTAGGGGCAGGATCAGCTCTCGAAAAGGCAATCTCGACTAACATGTTCGGTACTCCCAGCGACCTCGATATTCTTGCGATCGCGGCGCACCGCGATGACGTAGAGCAGACCTGCGGCGGCACGCTGCTGAAGGCGGCGCAGCGCGGGCGGCGGACGGGCATTCTCGATCTGACGCAGGGGGAAATGGGCACGCGCGGCACAGCGGAAGATCGCGCGCGCGAAGCGGCAGACGCAGCTCGAATTCTCGGTGCAGGATGGCGGCAGGCTCTCGACATTCCCGACAGCCGCGTCGAGAACACCTGGGAGAATCGGCTGAAGGTCGCGAGCGTGATCCGCCAGACTCGGCCGCGCGTGGTGATTCTGCCCTACTGGAAGGGACGGCATCCGGATCACTACACTTGTTCCGTTCTAGGGTATGAAGCTTGTTTTCTGGCAGGGCTGGCAAAGCTGGATCTGCACTCAACGCCGCATCGTCCCTTCAAAATCATTTACGCCACGCTTTATTACGATGTGCGTCCCACGTTTGTCGTGGACATCAGCGAGCAGTTCGAGCTGAAGTTCGCTTCCATCCTGGCTTACAAGTCGCAGTTCAGCGATCAGGAAGCGGGCAAGGACCTCTTCCCTGTCCACGCTGAAATTCGCGCGCGCGTGGATGCGATGGCGCGATATTACGGAATGCTGGGCGGCGTGACTTATGGTGAGCCGTTCTTGCAAAAAGAAGTCGGGCTGGTAGACGATCTACTGGCGATTCCCGTCAAGTCGATTTGATCGTTAAATTACTTCTTCAACGCCACCGCCAGCCCGTCGCGAATCGGCAGAATTGTCGTATAGAAATCCGCAGAGCCGTAAAGCAAGCGGTTGAACTCCAGGATCGCCTTGGTCCGCGGCTCTTTGGGATTCTTCTCCGCGACCCGCCCGCTCCACAGAACATTGTCAGTGATGAACAGGCCGCCCTTGCGCAGGCGTGGCGAGACCAGGCGCAGCACGCGCGGGTAATCCTCTTTGTCGACATCGTTAAAAATAATGTCGTACTGCTGCTTCTGCTCAGAGAGAACTTCGAGAGCATCGCCGGTGTGGAGCGTGATGCGGTTCGACACTCCGGCACGATCAAAGTAAGCGCGGGCGCGCTGGGTATTCTTTGGATCGCCGTCGGTATAAATGACGCGGCCTTTTTCGCCGACCGCCTGCGCCCACCAGATGGTCGAGTATCCAATGGCGGAGCCCAGCTCAAACACCGTTTGTGCGTTGATCATCAGCGCAAGTTGCTGAAGCACGCGCGCCACGGCCGGGCCGACGATGGGAATGTTGTGTTCGCCGGCATAGCCTTCCATCTCCACCAGCACTTCATCGCGCGGCGGAAGCATCGAGTAGAGATAGTCATCGACGGGACCGGTGGTGGTGAAGTTGTAATGCCTCCAGTTGGGCTTGGAGGCCTTTTGAGGTTTACTTTGAGCAACGTCTTTCCCTTTGGATTTCATGTTGTATTTTATCTTCCTCAGTTGTCCGCGTCTTAGCCGCCGAGAGTCACGCCGGGCTTCATAGCAACCACTTCGACGCCCGGGGCCAGCTTCTGCAATTCGCTCGGTGTCCCGGTCAACACGGGGAACGTGCCGAAGTGCATGGGGATGACCGACTTCGGCTTAAGCAGATTGCAGGCGTATGCGGCCTCGCGCGGTCCCATGGTGAAATGGTCGCCGATGGGCAGCATGACAATTTCAGGAGCATAGAGCTCGCGGATGATTGCCATGTCGCCGAAAACATTTGTGTCGCCGGCGTGATAAATCTTGACGCCATTTTCGAATTCGATGACGTAACCGCACGCTTCGCCGCCGTAAATAAGTTGGTCGCCGTCCTGAATGCCGCAGGAGTGGTCGGCATGCACCATGGTGACTTTGATGTCGCCGATCTTCTGCGTGCCACCCTTGTTCATCATGGCGATCTTCTTGGCGCCCTTTTTCTCCAGCCATCCACACAGCTCAGGAATGCCCACAACTTGAGGATTGTGCTGCTTGATGATCTCGACCGCGTCTCCGATGTGGTCGCCGTGACCATGAGTGCAGAGAAGAACGTCGACCTTCTTCACCTTTTTCTCGGAGGCGGGGCACATCGGGTTGTTCATGACCCAGGGATCGATGATGACGGTGCGGCCACCTGGCGTAACCATGCGAAAGGTCGCGTGACCCAGCCAGGTAAGTTGAATGCCTTTGAGGTTCATGAATAAAACTCCTGATCGAACACCCAGATTCTTCACAGCGCAACAACAAACCGCATCGGCGGCGGCTTTAGTTTAATATGAAACGCCATGACGGAACTCAAGGTGCTGATTTCGCGGGAACAGATTGCCAAGCGAGTCGCGGAACTTGGTGCGGAGATTACGCGTGACTTCGCGGGCCAGCCAGTGATTTTTGTCGGCGTGCTGAAAGGCTCCGCGATTTTTCTCGCGGACTTGGCCCGCCAGGTGAAGTTGGACGCGACCTTCGACTTCATCGGGGTCTCCAGTTACGGGAACCGTCCCAGCCCCACGCAGGAACTCAAGAGCGGCTGGGATTCCACCGGCGAGGTGAAACTAACAAAGGATGTAGATCAGACCATGAAGGACAAAAACGTCATTGTCGTAGAAGACATTCTGGATACGGGATTGACGCTCACCGTGCTAAAGAAACTACTGTTGGCGCATCAACCTAAATCGCTGAAAATCGCGGCGCTGCTCGACAAGCCCTCGCGCCGCAAGCTGCCTCTTCAGGGCGACTACGTCGGCTTCACAATTCCCGATGAATTCGTCGTGGGCTACGGACTGGACTACGCGGAACGTTACCGCAACCTTGCCGATGTTTGCATTGTGCCGAGAGAGTGAACTGCTCACTAGTACCCAGTACCCAGTACCCAGTACCCAGCAAAACATAAACCAACTTGAATGAGCCACTCTCGTCATTTACTTCTCGTCCGTAGTTCTCGGCTCGGTGCTAGGCACTGGGTACTAGGTACTGGGTACTCCGCACGGCTGCTATCATAGAAAAAACCAATGGGATCAGTTCTGAGCAAGCCCGACAAACAACTTCACGTCGAACCGCTTCTGCTGGAGGTCGCCGATGTCATGGCGACCTCCCTCGACCTGGATACGACTCTCCGCCGGGTCGCCGAAGTGGTGCGCAAAGTCATCGACTATGAAATCTTCGCCATCCTTCTTCTCAACGAGAAAACCCAGGAACTGCGCTTTCGCTTCCAGGTGGGCTATCCCCCGGAGTTCGCTGAGCGGGCCCGCATCAAGATCGGCGAAGGAGTGACCGGACAGTCCGCCCAACTGCGGCAAGCGATCCTAATCGACGATGTGACGCAGGATCCCAGGTACATTGCGGGCGTCCCCAATGTGCACTCGGAGTTGGCCGTACCGCTCACCACCAAGAACCGCGTGATCGGAGTGATTGACCTGGAGGCGCGGGACCCCGGCTACTTCAACGAAGAGCACATGCGCCTGCTGACCCTGATTGCTTCGCGCATGGCGGCTGGTATTGAGAACGCTCAACTCTACACCCGCACGACGAAGCAGGCGCGAATTCTGCTGCTGCTGAACGAGATCGCGCGCGAGTTGACTTCAATCCTGAACCTGGACGAACTGCTGGGCCGGATCGCGGAACTGCTGCAGCGCTTGATTGATTTTCAGATGTTCAGCATCCTGCTGCTGGATACTTCAGGGGAAAAACTGGAGCATCGTTTCTCGTTACGCTTCAACGAGAATGTTCACATCAAGAACGATATTCCGCTCGGGCGCGGATTGGTGGGACAGGCGGCGGAAACGAGGCAGGCGATCCTGGTGCCAGACGTGAGCAAAGATCCCCGCTACATCGAGAGCAACCCGGAAACGCGCTCTGAACTGGCCGTTCCGCTGATCTATAAAGATAAAGTCATCGGCGTACTCGATCTGGAGCATACGCGGCGGGGATTCTTCACCGAAGAACATCGCCGCACCATGATGACGCTGGCCGCGCAGGTCGCGATTGCCATCGAAAACGCGCGGTTGTACGAGGAGATTGCGCGCCAAGAACGCCGGCTGGAGCGTGATTTGTCGCTCGCCCGGGAATTGCAGATGCGCTTGCTTCCGCAGACGCTGCCCAAGATGGCGCACCTGGAATTGGCCGCAAAGTTTATTCCGGCACGCGCCATCGGCGGAGATCTTTACGACTTCATTCCCTACTCTCTTTCGCGGCTGGGAATTGTGATCGGAGATGTCAGCGGCAAGGGCGCTCCAGCCGCAATTTATGCCGCCCTGGTGAGCGGCATCCTACGTTCTCACGCCCCCATTGAACCAGGCCCCGCGGAAATGCTTTCCGCCGTGAACCTGTCACTGGCCGAGCGGCGCATTGAAGCACAATTTGTCTCGCTCATCTATGCCGTCTGGGACGACGAGCACCGCACGCTTCTGGTGGCCAACTCCGGCCTGCCGCGCCCCGTCTACGTGCACGATGGAAAAAACACCGTGATCGAGGCGACTGGCCTGCCGCTTGGCCTTTTCGACGATGCCGACTACGACGAGTTCCGTTTCAAAATGAAGCCCGGGGACATGTTCGTCTTCTTCAGCGATGGCATTCTGGACGCACGCAACCGGAAGGGAGAATTGTTTGGCCGAAGTCGCGCAGAGAAAGTTATCGCAGAGTGCGCCGGCCGGTCGGCAGACTGCGTGGTCGACTCTCTTTTCAAGGCTGCGGCTGAGCACTCCGCCGGGGTCGAGACCTTCGATGATGAGACCGTAGTAGCGATAAAGGTGAAAGACAGCGCTGCGCACGGTTCTGCGAAGCGCAAATGACCCGCCGCAGCGAAGTTCCGGGAACTCTGCATGTTAGTTCCGGGGTTCACTCCGAGCGTCCGCCGGGATTCGTTTTTCACGATCACCGCATAGGGTTATTGCGCCGCGGTGTGGAGTCGGTTCTGCATTGCGAAGGTCTTCCGCTCCCAAAACTCGCGGAGCGCTACGGCACGCCTCTCTACGTTTATTCGGCATCAGCAATTCGCGACCGCCTGGCGGCCTTTGAGAACGGGTTCCGCGATATCCCTCACATCATCTGCTATTCCGTAAAGGCAAATTCCAATTTGAGCATTCTGCGCCTGCTGGCGCGACAAGGGTGCGGGTTTGACGTTGTTTCTGGCGGAGAACTGGAGCGTGTGCTGGCCGTCGACCGCCGCGCAGTAAAAAAGATCGTGTTCTCCGGTGTGGGAAAGTCTCGCGACGAGATGACAGCGGCGTTGAAGGCCGGGATTCTACTGTTCAACGTGGAAAGCGAATCGGAGCTCTGGGCCCTGGCCGAATGCGCGGCGCGATTGCGCAAGGTTGCCCGCATGGCTCTACGCGTGAATCCGGACGTGGCCGCCGACACACATCCTTACATCTCTACTGGCCTGCACAAGCACAAGTTTGGAGTGCCTATCCGAAAGGCGCGGGCCCTTTACGCCAAGGCCTCCGGAGTAAGGTATCTGAAAGTTACAGGAGTCAGCGTTCACATCGGGTCACAGATCACCGATGTGGCGCCGTTCGCGGAGTCGGTGGCTCGCGTCGCCGACTTTGTTCGCGAGCTGCGCGCCGACGGCCACACCGTGGATTACGTTGATACCGGCGGCGGACTGGGAATTGCGTATCAGGAACCAGGAGTGGAATTTGCCCAAGAAGTCGCGAAGTATGCGCGTGCTGTGACCAATCCCTTGCGTGGGCTGAATGTGCATTTGCTGCTCGAACCGGGACGGGCGATTGTCGGCCCCGCCGGCGTGTTGGTCACTTCCGTGATCTACAGAAAAGAAAACGATGGTAAGCGATTCTTGGTAGTGGACGCGGCGATGAACGATCTGATCCGTCCAGCGCTCTATGGCGCATATCACGAGATTGTTCCCGTGGTGCAATCCAAAGACTTGCGATCCAGGGATTCGTCAGTCAAAAAAGAAACCCTGGATGTGGTGGGCCCGGTCTGCGAATCCGGCGACTTCTTCGCGCGCGATCGGGAATTGCCTCGGGTAGAAGAAGGCGAATTGCTTGCGATTCTTGATGTCGGCGCGTACGGCATGGTGCTGGCCTCGAACTACAACACGCGACCGCGGCCCGCAGAGGTGCTGGTGAGTGGAAAGTCAGCCAAGGTAATCCGGCGTCGCGAACGGACCGCAGATATTCTGCGGGCCGAGTTGTGAAGACAATGCGAAAATCGATAGTTCTCTGTGAGATGCGACTAGATTCGTTGGACTGGTAAGCTCCTCTTGCGAGAGTTATGGTTAGCAGGACGGTGGGGAGGCTATGATGCAAAGCGCATGGCTCTATCCGGCAGCTCTGGGTCTGTTGATTGCGTGCCCTTGTTCGTCGCAGACTGGTGCTTCGGGCGGTTCGATCACGGGTCGCAGGGTTGAGCAGGTCTGTTTGAGCGAGATACTAATACGGACAGCCCCGCCCTATGGTAAGGCGCAGACTATTTCGGCAAGACGCAGAGCCGAAGACTTGCGAAATACTCAGCTTGGCATTGCTTTCGCCGAGGTCGCACGAACATCCTCGAATGGACCTTCCGCATCCCAAGGCGGTGCCATTGGCTGTTTTCGCCGTGGGACACTCGCTCACCCCCTTGAAGAACGGGTGTTTCGCATGAAGATTGGCGAGGTTTCCGAAGTGATTGCCACAAAGCAGGGCTTCGTAATTCTAGAGGTGACGGATCCCGGTGCGACCGATGAGGTCGAGCATCAAAATGGGTTTACGGAGAACTCGAGTGGAGTGAGGGGAACCGTAGTTTTCAAATTCGACCGTGCACCAGTTCGTGGCGCGTACATTCTCGTGCATCCGGAGGGAAGTGGCGGTGTAGACGTGCATGCCCGGACCGATGCAAACGGGAAATATGCTGTGCAGCTACCACTGGGTATTTATGACGTGCTGATTTCCGGGAGTGGATTGTCGCCGATGACCCGCAAATTCCAGGTTACTCCAGATGGCATGATGGTTCTTGATGCAGCTCTTGAGGTTAGCGAACTCGGAATGGAGCACCTCAGCGCTGCGCGATGACAAGTGGTTTTCCAGTTTTTATCGCTCTCCCCACTTCAACTTCGTCCGAAGCACGTGAAAGAAATCCGCATCGGTGCGGAACAGGCTGACTTTGTGCTCGGAGCGCCGGCAGCGCACGCGATCTCCGTCCTTCAGATCGAAGCCGGGCTGGCCGTCCAGACTGAGATAGGCGACTTCTTCGTCGCTGCGCAAAAGAATCTCGATGACGGCGGAATCCGGCACAACTAGCGGACGGTGGGTGAGCGAATGCGGCGCCACGGGAGTAATCACGAACGCATTGACGGTCGGCATCACCACCGGCCCACCCGCAGAAAGAGAGTAAGCAGTCGAACCTGTAGGCGTGGCCACGATCATTCCGTCGGCCCGGTAGCTGGAAACGAACGCCTTGTCGACGAAGAGGTCGTAGTTATTCAGGCGCGCTAGGGCAGTCTTGTTCACGACGACGTCGTTGAAAGCTTTGTAGCTTCCCAGTATTTCCTCGCCGCGCATCAAATCGCACTGCATCAAAGAACGCTGCTCCACCGCGGCGCGGCCCTGCGCAATCTGATCGAGCACGGAGAACATCGAGGCCAGCGGAACGTCGGTGAGGAAGCCGAGCGAGCCCAGGTTCACGCCGAGCAGCGGAGCATCCGTGGCAGCCGTGTCTCGGACCGCCGCGAGCAGCGTCCCATCGCCGCCCAGCACGACCACCAGATCCAAATGCCGCGAGGACATTTGCGACCGCAACACTTCCTCCTCCCCGCCGGAATACTTGGCAGTTTCCGGATCGACGATGACCTGATAGCCGTGAGCGTGCAGCCAGGCGATCAGTTCGGGGACAGTGCGCGCAACCTCCGGCCGCGCCGGGCGCGAGATAATGGCCGCGACTTTCTTTGAAGAAGATGAGGACGAGCTTCGCATGGCGAAAGAAAGATTGTACAGAAGTCGCCGCAAAAAACCTTAAACACAGCGCTCAGGGCAGGCTCCGGAACACAGCGGATTAGAAAACAGCCCGGAGGAGAAACTCCCGGTTCCCTTCCGCTCCAAGAATCGGCGAGTCGATCACATCGATCCGCGTGCAGTTGAGTTCCAGCAAGGTTTTCTTCACCTTTTCGACCGAAGCCCGCTGAGCGGCCTCGTCGCGCACAATACCTCCTTTGCCAATGAATTCCCTTCCCGCCTCGAATTGGGGCTTCACGAGGACGATCACCTGCCAGCCGCGCCGCTCGTCAAGTAACGACGGGAATGCGGCGTTCACCACCGGAGGAATAACCAGGGTCGCAGAAATAAACGCCACGTCGATCGCGATGAGGTCTATTTTTTCCCCGATCGACTCCTGGGTCACGTAGCGGGCGTTCGTCTTCTCCAGAAGCCGTACTCGGCGATCCTGACGGAGTTTGAAATCCATCTGCCCATAGCCGGTATCGATTGCGATCACGCGATCTGCCCCGTGCTGTAGCAAACAGTCGGTGAACCCTCCAGTGGAAGCGCCAACATCAAGACAAACTTTGCCGGCGACATTGATCTGCCAGTGTTCGAGAGCGCGCTCAAGTTTGAGTCCGCCACGACTGACGTATTTCAGGTCTGCGCCCAGCAAGCGGACCGCAGCCTCCGCTTCAACCTGCGAGCCAGCCTTGTCGAGCTTCTGATCGTTGACCAGGACTTTACCAGCGAGGATGAGCGCCTGGGCGCGCTCACGCGAAGCAGCCAGTCCGCGGTCAACCAGAAGTTTGTCGAGTCTGAGTTTCAAGGCTGGCTCGGGATTGGAAGTTGTGCTCTGATACCAATTTTAGTGAGAAGTCGCACCACGAAAGTGCCAGCACTCGCTCCGGTGCAAAGTGCTGAACCGTTTCCGGCTGAATCACTTACAAAGATACATTCGTGTTTTTCCACAGAATTTTCCACGGTTGTGTTGAAAACTTCTTCAACCTCCCGATTACTTCAAGAAGAAAAGCCGCCCGCAAGGGGCGGCTCTACAGAGAATCCTGATCCAACAACTAACCGGCCACTTCTTCCAGCAGCTTTTGATCAATATCGAAGTTGGAGTGCACGTTCTGCACATCATCCTGATCTTCCAGCGCCTCCATCAGCCGGATCATGGTGTTGGCCGCCTGACCTTCCAGTTTGATGTAGTTCTGAGGAATCATAGCCACGCTCGAAGATACCGGCTCGATGCCAGCCTTCTTCACGGCTTCGAGCACGGTCTCGAACGCGGAGGGTTCGGTCAGGATCTCCCAGTTCTCACCATCATCGTTCAGGTCCTCGCCGCCGGCTTCGAGAACGATGTTCATCAGGTCGTCCTCTTTCGCAACAGTCTTAGGAATAATGATGTCGCCTTTTTTGTGGAACATCCAGGAGACGGCACCGGCTTCGGCCATGTTGCCGCCGTTCTTACCGAAGCAGTGGCGGATTTCGCTGACCGTGCGGTTGCGGTTGTCGGTGTTGATTTCGAGCAGAACCGCCGCGCCGCCGGGGCCGTAGCCCTCGAGGGAAAACTCCTCATAAGTGGCGCCCGGCAGTTCTCCGGTGCCGCGCTGAATCGCCCGCTTGATGTTATCGGCGGGCATGTTCTCGGCTTTGGCAGCGACGATAGCGCCGCGCAAACGTGGATTGGAATCAGGATCGCCGCCGCCATTCTTCGCGGCAATGCTGATTTCCTTGATGAGTCGGGTAAAAATCTTGCCGCGCTTGGCGTCCAGCGCGCCCTTCTTGTGCTTGATTGTGGCCCATTTTGAGTGGCCGGACATGGCTAGACCTCGTGTTCAACAATCTTGATTGACGCGGAATTCGCCCTCAGAGGAATTCACAGGCTGCCTCGAAAGTGTGCAGGCGAACAAGAATTATAGCACGGGACCATTCTGCTAGTCGCAGCATCCAACGCCGGGCCGCATGGCCCGGATCACCGTCCCCCGTTTGGGCAGGCGAAGTAGCCGTATCGGGTTATTGACTGCGGTGTGCATGCCCCCCTAACATGCCTGCGAGGCGTCCTCCGCATATGACCGAGCAAGTTATAGGTCACTACCGGGTCATCGAAAAAATCGGCTCCGGAGCTATGGGCGAAGTCTTCCGCGCCCGCGACGAAAGACTGGGACGCGACGTCGCGCTGAAGCTGATCCGCCCGGCTTCCAGCGCCAACCCCGATCATCTCCGCCGCTTCGAACTCGAAGCCCGCGCCGCCGCGGCGCTGAATCATCCCAATATCGTCGCAGTTTATGACGTCGGCTTCAACGAGGGATCTCCTTACATCGTTTGTGAATTGCTGGAGGGCAAGACCCTGCGCAAGCGGCTGGCGGAGGGGGCATTGCCGGTTCGCCTGGCCGTCGACTACGCGCTGCAAATCGTGCAGGGACTGATCGCGGCGCACGACCACCGCATCGTTCATCGCGACCTGAAGCCGGAAAACCTGTTTATAACCACCGATGGCCGGGTGAAAATCCTCGACTTCGGCGTCGCCAAGCTACAAGCTGATCCGAAAGAGAGCGGGCGCTCGGTGGAAGAGTTGACCACGGTCACCAAGAGTGGCGTTGTCGTCGGCACCGTCGCCTATATGTCGCCCGAGCAACTGCGGGGCAGGGCAGTCGACCATCGTAGCGACATCTTCAGCGTGGGCGCGATCGTTTATGAGATGTTGACCGGACACCGCGCATTTCGAGGCGAGACTGAGGTCGACACAATGACCGCGGTGCTTCTGGAAGATCCTCCCGAAATCAACTTGGAAGAGGCCAGCGTCCCCACATCATTTCGGCAAATCGTCTGCCACTGCCTGGAAAAAGAACCGGAGAATCGGTTCCAATCGGCGCGCGATCTGGTGTTTGCTCTGGAAACTCTCGCCGACGCTACCGGTGGACGAACCACGCGACTCAAAGCTCCGCGAACCCACACGCAGATCGTCCCCTGGGCCGTGGTGGCAGTGCTTCTGGTGGCAACGCTGCTGCTCCTCAGGAACCAGTGGCGTCAAGAAACCGTTTCTCCGTCCTACCGTCGTCTGACTTTCGAAGAAGGCACGCTGTACTCGGCGCGTTTCGCGCCTGATTCTCAGGCGATTGTGTACGGCGCAGCCTGGAACGGCAGACCGTTGCAGCTTTTCTCCACGGTCGGCGATTCCCTTTTGACGCAACCGCTCAACCTTGGGGACGCAAACCTGCTCGCCATCTCCGGCACCGGCGAACTCGCGGTGGTACTCCACGGCGCTCACACGGCACATCTTGAAACCGTAGGAGGCACGCTTGCTCGTACGCCGCTGGCCGGAGGTTCTCCCCGAGAGATCCTCGAAGATGTTCCGTGGGCAGACTGGGATGCAAAGGGTGAACTCGCCGTAGTCCACCATGCCCAGGGCCGCGATCGAATCGAGTACCCGATCGGCCACGCTCTCTACCAAAGCAACGGCTGGATCTCCCACATTCGTTTTTCTCCGCAAGGCGACAAGATCGCTTTTTTAGACCACCCTATACCATGGGATGACCGCGGTTTCGTTTCCCTCATCGACCTGAGCGGCCATGTAAGTGCACTTTCGCCCGAGTGTAAATCCGCGGCTGGCCTGGCCTGGAGCCGCGATGGAAAAGAAGTCTGGTTTACGGCGGCGCCAAACAGCAACAACCGCGACCTGCTGGCGGTAACTCTGTCGGGAAAGATTCGGAAAGTGCTGGACTTGCCTGCCAGCATGACCCTGCAGGATGTGGCGCCGGATGGCCGAGTGCTGGTGAGTCTGGATGCCGAACGTCTTGCCCTGGCGACCAGCGCACGCGATGGCAAGCCCGTGGATCTTTCCTGGCACGATTGGAGCGTTGCCAAAGATATTTCGCGCGACGGGCAGTCGGTATTGTTCGAAGAATCCAGTGAAGCCACCGGGGGCCACTCTTCCCTTGCCATTCGCAAAATCGACGGTACACCGCCGGTGCAATTGGGCGAGGGCAGCGCGGGCGGCCTGTCTCCAGACGGCAAATGGGCGATTTCCATCCTGCCGGGCAAGCCCGGAGAGGTGAAGCTCATTCCCATCGGTCCGGGCCAACCTCGCGCCATTGCGGTACCAGGGCTGGAGAAGATTTACAACGGCACATCTCATTTCCTGGCAGACGGAAAACGCATCACGGTCAACGCCAACGAACCTGGCCATGGCATACGCTGCTACCTGCTTGACTTGGATGGGGGCAAACCGGTACCGGTGACTCCGGAAGGGATCTCCAACGCGTTAGTTTCACCCGACGGACAATTCGTTCTGCGGGCCAACGACGCCGCAGTGGTCGCAGTCTATCCGATCACAGGAGGCGCGCCCCGTCCCATCCCTGATCTGGAACCTGGGTTTACTCCTCTCCAATGGTCGGAGGACAACTCTTCCGTCGTTTATGGGTATCTTCGCGGCCAGCTTCCAACCAAGGTTTACAAGGTCAACTTAGTTACAGGAGCGAAAACTCTGATCCAGGAGTTGCAGCCCGCGACAACCACAGGTGTGGTGAGCATAGCTCCCGTGGTGGTGGCCCGCGAGGCTTCTCGCTTCGCCTACAGCTACTACCAGGTCGACTCCGTGCTTTATGTGATTTCGGGTCTGCGGTAACGCAGCACCGCACCAAGAGCGACCATCCTAGTTCAGAGGTCCAGAAAAATCCGCGGACACGTAGTGGAAGAAAATGGACGTGGACGTTTGTCCCTCAGCCAGGGCGTGGCGATAGTGGGGCAGCTTCGTTCCGCGATAGACCAGGCCGTCCCCCAGCGCCTGATACACTGCGACGGTTCCTTTCCCTGTGTCCAGCCGAATTGGCCACGGGGTGGCCAGCTCTGGTTCTGGAGAAAAATCCAGGCATAACGTAACGCTGAACTCGCACTGCTCCCGGTCGGTGTGCTTCTTCAACTCAGCGCCGCTCAGATAAGACGCCAGATAAACATACGAAGGCTTGATTGCTTCTCCTGCGATGGCGCTGACCGCATTCGCAATCTGTTGATGGAAGAAACGCGCTGCACTCTCATTGTGGGCCACGTAACGCCGCGAGCTCTGCTCGTCGCCGAACCGTATCGCCCCTCGCCGGATAGCATGCCGGTAATAACGACGCAAAGCGGCAAGATTGAACGGATGAATCAAGTTGCGGAGAGGCACATATCCCTTCTCGCGAAACTGGGCGGCGCCTTTGCTGACAACTTCAGCCCAATCCGCGAGGCGGCGCTCGGTGTAGTCGGCAGGCGTCAGAATGCCAGCGCCCGCCAACAAAACGCGCACGTCCGCAGGGAGCGATGGGGGGACAGGTTCGTCAGCTCGAAGACGCGAAACCAAGGCTTCCAGCCGCCGGCCCAACCAGAACGGATGCAGAGCGCCGGTGGCCGGGTCGCGCACCCACGCCACCGTTCCCTGCAAGTTGAAATTCTCGAGCATTTGGCGATGAGGTTCCAGCTCTGCCGGAACCTGCCCGGCGGGCAGCACCAAGCATTGCGGGTTGAGGAATAGCTCCTCGCACGGGATGTGCGAGCTTAATCGTTCGAGTTGGCACCGCGGAAGCAAGTGCTGCGGCAACTCGTCGAGCAGGCAATGGAATTGCCCGGGGGGCAGCATCGCGGTCTGCGTCTGCCGCGATCCCACCCCCATCAGGCTTGCAATCCACTCAAGCCATGCCGTGTCCCTTACTTGTGAAGCCATCCGTTTAGGGTGAAGCGGCTGTCAGCGAGTGCCCGCGATGGGCACTCGACTGGTGTTATCTCGTGCAGCACTGAGCACGGGAAAAACACGATTTGGTTCTGCTGCGGCACGATTCTCTGGTAGCTGCCTGTGCCGGCGTGCGAATCGTTCCCCTGCGAATCGTGAAGGTGCAACTCACCGCCTTCAAATTGGCGCGGCTCGCGTTGGAAGAAATAAACAAACGTAACCCGGCGGGACGCGATTTTTTCCTGCGCATCATCGCAGTGCGCGCCGAAAAAGTCGCCGTCATTGCTGGCAGTGATCTGGGCCTCCGTGTGCGTGACCGGAAACTCCTCGATCCCGAGTTGATCCAGCACTCGCGGCAGCACGCCCCGAATGCGCTCCAGAATGACGCTCTCATGCTTCCCCAAATCCATGAGCACGCGTGAGCGGCGATGGCTGTAGTCGGTAACTCCAGGATCTCCGCTGGGCGAAATGACCTCGCTAGTTTGGAACTCGGCCTCATGCTCCAGTGTGTAGGAGACAAGCTCCTCAAGTTCTTGTGGACTCAGGAACTCGTCCAACACCAGGCACTGTGACCGCACGATGGGAGGCGCGTCCAGAACCCCGACGTTGCTCTGCGCCACGGTCAAGGGCCGAAGACCGTGACTTGGCGGTTGCGGTCCGCTCGGAGGTTGAGGTCCCGGCGGATCTCCTAATGGCCTGTGAGACGGCGGTTGCGGTCCGCTTGGAGGCTGAGGTCCGAGAGGCGGATCCTTTACGGGTGGCCGCTTTACCGAGGGTGGTTGCGGTCCGCTTGGGGGCTGCGGCCCGCCGGGCTGACCGAACTGAACGCTGGCAGGCATGGACTCTTCTGCGCTGGCAGGAATTCCCGGGCCTGCCAGGATCTGCTCGACAATGCTGCCACCTAACAACGCGAAGGCGCGCTGCGCTACGGTTTCGCCCACTGAGCGCGCTATGGCTGCGGTCACAGCGGATTGCGTCGCGGGATCGCTGCTGGAAACTGCTCTGGAGTTTTGCAGGACACTCATCAGCAACTCGCGCTCGCGCGGGCTGAGAATTCGTTCATCCTGCATCAACGTTTCAGAGAAGGCATCGAGAATCTGCTTCGCCGTCATTGAGCACACTCGTCCCTTTCTTTGCTGGACTCGTTTAAGTTCCGTTGGGGCGAAGTGGGGAAGCACTTCTGGGCGAGACAGTACCACCAAGTCTATAAATTAATCAAACAGAATTTCGGTGCAAATCCTGTTTATTTAGAACGGCCAGCGAGGCCCTTAGGCGAACACCTTACTGCCGGCCATGGCGCCGACCATGGAATAGAAAATCTTCATGCCGTCGATGCCGCCGAGTTCGGGTTCGGAGGAGCGTTCGGGATGGGGCATCATGCCCACGACATTGCCGCCCGCGCTACAGATGCCGGCGATGTTATCCAGCGAACCGTTTGGATTTGCCGACGGCGAAATCTCACCCGTCGGAGTTGCATAGCGAAATACTACGCGGTTATCGCGATGCAACTCATCCAATGTTGCCTGATCGCAGAAGTAGTTTCCTTCCATGTGGCCGATGGGGATGGTTAGCACTTCGCCTTGCGAGCAGGCGTTGGTGAAGGGAGTGGCGGCGTTCTCCACTCGCACCTGCACCGGCTTGCAGACATATTTCAGGCCGGTGTTGCGCATGAGCGCTCCGGGCAAAAGGCCGGCCTCGCACAGGATTTGAAAACCGTTGCAGATTCCGAGCACCAGGCCTCCGTTGTCGGCGAAGCGGCGCACCGATTCCATTACCGGAGAGAACTTCGCAATCGCGCCCGTGCGCAGGTAGTCGCCAAAGGCGAAGCCTCCGGGGACGATGACGGCGTCGCAGTTCTCCAGATCATGCGATTCGTGCCAGAGGAAAGTTACCGGCTGTTTGGCAACCTGTTGGATGGTCCAGAAGGCATCGTGATCGCAGTTGGAACCGGGAAAGATGATGACGCCGAATTTCATCGCCTGTCCTTATCGTGAGAGTGGAATTGAGGTCAGTTTAGCACGCACAGTTTCGCGGGCTAGCATTGCATTTGTCATTCCGAGAGCGCCACGGGCGCGCGAGGAATCTGCTGTTCGCATGCAGCGCCAGAGCGTGCACGTTCGCAAAAATAAATTTAGTCGGCGGCTTCAGCCGCCCGAGGGACTGTTTACCGTTCCATAACCGGGTACCCCCCCTCCCCCCACCCCCCTCGATATCTGGAATCATCGAGTTGAGCATGTTTTGGCCTGCAAAATCCGTCAAACAAAGGACTTAGAGGTCAAAATATAGATAACAAGGGAGTTAGGCCCCGATTTTCGGCTCGGGCGCCGCAACTTCCTCTACTTCTTTTGCCAGGCAATTATGCGACGAATTGCGGATGGCGCACAAGGTCAGATGTCACACAGGGGCTGTGGAAATCTTGTTGGCGCGGCTAGCGATCGAAATCTCCGGTAGTGTCTTAACTCGGCGTGCCTGGAAGGGGATCAATAAGAATGGGGAACGCCCCCGTCTGTCCCGGGTTTATTTTTGCAAGATTCACACTTGACATTGACAAATAATCCACTACCATATGGTTGTGGATAAATTGGGTACAACGTTCGCCGCTTTGTCTGATCCGACCCGGCGGGCAATGATCGAACGACTCTCCCATGGGCCGGCCTCTGTGCATGGATTGACGGAACCGTTTGCACTCTCGCAGCAGATGATTTCAAAACATATTGCCTACCTGGTGCGGGCGCGGATTGTGATCAAGACGAAGCGTGGACGAGAGAGTGTGTGCACGCTTAGGCCAGCGGCGATTAAAACAGTCGGCGACTGGGCGTTTAGCTATCGCCGGTTCTGGGAAGAGAGTTTCGACAAACTGGATGCAGTTGTAAATCAAATGAAGAAAGATCAAATGAAGAAAGATCAAATGAAGAAAGAAGAGGCCAGAGATGACAAAAAGCACCGTGAACGAGACAGAGCGGATGGTTATCACAAGAGTTTTTGATGCCCCGCGCGAATTGGTTTGGAAGGCGTGGACAGACCCGAAGCATGTGATGCAGTGGTGGGGGCCGAAGGGTTTTACTGCGCCGGTTTGCAAGATGGATTTTCGCGTAGGAGGAAAGTTTCTCTGGTGCATGAGAACGCCGGATGGACAGGAGGGCTGGAATGCTGGTGAATACCACGAGATTGTTCTGCACGAGAAGATCGTTTACTCCATGTACTTTTCCGACTCGCAGGGAAACAAGATTGAGCCCGCGGACTATGGAGTAGAAGATGAGGCCATAGACGATGCGCACGACGTGGTTATTTTTGAGGACTTTGGAAACGGCCAGACGAAACTCACCTTCATTGGAAATGAGCCCATGGAGAGCGCGAAAAACAGCGGTCAATTAGAGGGCTGGAATGAACAACTCGATAAAGTTGCCGCGGTGGTTGCGGGGCTGACGCAGGCGAAATAAGAAGCTGAAGTCTTGATTTGCGAAACTCAATCGTGGAGAAAGAAATGAAAAGAATACCGTTTCTCGCTATCGTCCTGCTGGCGTTCGCATTTCCCGCCCATGCCCAGGACGCGATGAAGAATGACGCGAAGAAGAAAGATGCAGCCGTCAAACCTGCCGACCCCGAATTGAAGGTCGTGCTGGATTCCTGGAACGAGGTTGGCCGCAAACTCATCGCCATGGCCGAGGATTTTCCTGAGGACAAATATGACTTCAAGCCCACGCCCGCGCAGCGCAGTTTCGCGGAGCAATTGCTGCATGCTGCGGGTTCAATGTATTACTTCACCAATCCCGTGATGGGGCAGAAGCCTCCTGCGGCAGAAGACCCGAAACGCGATCAGTACAAAACAAAGGCCGACATCGTCACATTCGTAAAGAAATCCGTTGCTGACGGCGCAGCTGCCATTCAGTCAAAGGGAGAGAAAGGCCTGATGCGGACTGTCGTATACGGTGATCAGAAAGCGCGCGTTCTCGACATAGCATACGGCCTTATCGAACACAGTGGTGAACACTACGGCCAGCTCGTTGTGTACTACCGCCTCGCAGGCCTTGTGCCGCCGGAGTCGCGGCCCAAGAAGTAAAGCTCAAGAGACCAGGTACCCCGTCCTTATCGGCGGGTGGCCCGGCTTTCACTGCAGAAGCCACGACAGATGCGGGTGCTCCGTCCTTCGCGTAGGCGAAGGGCGGGTACGGCGACGGCATCCACAACGGGCAGTGTAGAACGGACAAGAGTTGCGCAGGCAGCATCGCCGCCCACCCTTCGGCAAGCTCAGGGCAGGCTCTTGCAAAAACGCAAGGATGGGGCACCTCCGTGGGAATGGTGCAATGCAAAGATGGGCCACCCGCCCGGGGGAGAAGGGTTAGTGTCTTAACGGAGTGTGCCCCGGATCATTAAAGGGAACCAGAATTGCTGCTTACGTGAGGGCAACGAATTTGTTAAGACTCTCTCATCTGGCATAGGAAGCTGTTGAACCGACGTACCGTAGGTGGACGGAAAGCCGTCTGGTTCAATGTGGACTGCGGGCGGAGGCTCTGTTGCGGTATACTGCGCCGTGCTCCGATAATTGGGTCAGACTGAGTCGTCTAGTGGCACAAGGGTTGATCGTACCTGTAACTGATAGCGTTTGCGTCGGAGATTGACTTTCATGAAGAGACCATCCGTGAAGAAATCCTCAAAGAGGGCTGGGCGTAGGCCAAAAGGCGAAAGGCCGAAGGCTCCTCCAACGACCCCTACGCCTACTTGGGTAAGCGGAGAAACCAAGTTGTTTGCAGCCAAGGCGACCAACGCGGATCGGGCGGCGGCGGTTGGAGTCATGCTCAATATGCGTGCGTATGAGCGGTGATAGCCAGCCGTCAGCACCAGCCTAGTTCCTGCGTTCACTACAGCCCGCGTTACCGTAACGTGTCGGAGGAATTGTGTAGGGCTGAACATGCCCGTCGTTGGATTTGCCCCAAAGAAAAATTCTGCGTGTGGTAAATCAATATTTGCCTGTGAATTCATCCCACTTCGGGTGAATGCAATCCGTACAGGGGCATCGTTGATTGATATCGGCAGGCATTCTGCTGTGTCATGCGCTGCTACCCCGCCGATGCGCTGCTTGTATTCTTCTGCTCGTTCTGTAATTACGTAGTACTGGAAAATGACCAGATGCAGTGGATCAATCTTGATGACGCGCTGAATGTCGGCAACCCCCAGCCCACGCAAAAATGCCATGAACCTTTGAGCGTGCTGTTGCTCTTCTTGGGTAAGAGGCTGGTGTGGTGACTCTAACGCGGCCCGTTCTGGCAGTGCCTCAGCCCGATCCCGGAACTCCCTCCAGACGGTAGCGGCAGCAAGGGGAGTGAAAGGCGGATCAGCTACGCAGTCATTTACAAGAAGATTGACCGCGTCATCACGTTCCATCCAGCCGGGCAGGATGACGCTTTCCAAAGTTCGCGGTGGTATGGGTGACGTGACCATCTGTTGGCGTGCTAACTGTAACCGAAAAAGCTGCCTAGCGTGAAGTATTTTGCATGGGAAGACCTGTGACGAATACTGGGGTCAGTTTGGGAATCCACAGGGCTGGGGCACGAACAATTGTGACATGCGACCTTGCTCCCGGTGCTATTTTAGTGGTATAGATAATCCCCATTGGAGGTCCTCTTGTCATCCGAGAAGGCTAAAATCGTCGAAGCCTTTTGGCGCACCATAACGAAATTGGAGACTAAGAGGAAATCCAAAATCTGCTGCCTGATCCATTGCCCCGAAGACGATGGCCATATTTGCCCACAGGAAACTCTGGCACAAATACTATCGGAGCGGAACAAATTTAAAAACCTCGACACCCTTGAACTACTGCTTCATTCGCCGGGTGGCAGCGCCGATGCCGCTTACCAAGCGATCCGCTTCTTTCGGCGGCACTGCAAAAAGTTAAACATTATAGTTCCGCTCCAAGCGAAGAGTGCCGCGACTTTGATGTGCCTCGGAGCAGATGGCATATACATGGGAGAGCTTGCCGACCTGGGGCCGATAGACGTACAGATTCACAATCCGCTCGAAAAGGGATCGAAGAGTATATCGCCATTGGATGAGTTCAAGTCTGCGGAGTTCTTGAAGGACTATGCTATCGAGATCATGGATAGCTTCACGCTTTTGATCATTCGTCGCTCTGGTCTCAGCGTGAAAGAAGCACTCCATGAATCCTTGCACTTCACGACTGAAATTATGCGTCCGCTGTATGAGCAATTAGACCCGCTGGAGATCGGCGAGTACAAGAGGGCCTTGGCGATTGGCGAGGAGTATGGAAATCGGCTGCTTGCCATGACCAAGAACCCCCACCACAAAACAATTTCTCAAGCACTGCTCTCGAAGTACCCATCGCACGGTTTTGTGATTGACCGCGTTGAAGCGCGAGCCCTTGGACTCCCCGCCCATGCTCTAGCGGCTGGGGAAGAAACCTTGTTCCTTTCTGCGCTCAACAGCATCCTAGAGAATGGAGAATCTCTCTATGGCTTCAGCAAAGTGCCAGCATCGAAACCTCAAGCCAAGCCATCAAAGAGGAAACATGGCCCCGTACCAGAACCAGCAAAAGTCCTTACCAAGGCGGCAGGATGACTGTCCGTTAGTTAAAGAGGAGTTCACTACGGAAGAGTTCCTTTCCGAATTGCGCACACTCACGCCTGCCGAGTTGGAGCGCCTCATCCGTTCGTATGCGCCCTAATTTTCTGCCTTCTCTTTGGCCCATCTAGCCAAGACAGCTTTCCGCGCTGCCTCGCTCCGCTCTTCTGCGTCATGTTGGCGGCTGTAACTGAGCCGCCATTCTTCCCGCCTTTTCTACCCATTCGGACAAAGTAGGCTTTCACCGCTTCAAATAAGACACTACCGGAGAAGGGGACGCTTGCCTTTTTTCGTTCTAAGCTGCAAGCCCATATCTTATTGCCGCTTCAAGCGTATCGATGTTTATATCCTTTAGAGCTTTAAACCGAATGCAATATCCGGTCACGCTCGCCTTGCCTAGTTTGCTTCCATACGTTTTGGCCAGGTACTTCTTATCTTTGAGACCAAGAATATAGACAGAGATTCCAGTTTTGTTTCCGCTCACACCAATTTGAAAAAACTCTCTACTTTTTCCATTGGCATATTTTATTGTGTGAAATCCATACCCAATCGTAGGGTTGGAAACAGTTTGATTTTTGCTGTCTTTACCATCGAAGAACCATAATTTGCATTCTGGTGACACTTGAAGTGTGAGCCGATGCAACTCGCGCATGTCACTGCGTTTTGACTCCGGCTGGCTGGTAATATACTTCTCGATTTGTTCTTGTACGTTCATATGTTCTGCTCCC